>Ga0209147_100024_pt1 | contig 429003 bp, 372 predicted proteins | sample AraplaCol_mLB_r2_FD_184278 | JGI IMG/M metagenome (GOLD analysis project Ga0209147, IMG submission 184278) | Arabidopsis root microbial communities from North Carolina, USA - plate scrape CL_Col_mLB_r2 (SPAdes) (version 2) | ecosystem: Host-associated > Plants > Roots > Endosphere | place: USA... | reverse complement strand
TGTTTCAACACCGCCACAATCTGCTCGACACTGAAGCGCTTGCGTTTCATCGTACGGCTCCTTTCATACTGAAAAAGTCCGCCGAAAACTCGCTTACATCATGGCACTGTTTACTGGGGGCCGCTCATAGTCCGACTGAACGGACAAGCTTTAGAAACACTGACATAACCGTGTCGTAGCAGAGACGATGCCCATCCGCCGAAACGAAGAAGGTCGAATCGGAGTCGCCGATCCGCATGCGTCTCGCAAGATAGGCACGTAAAGCGAGATCAGTGGTCTCATGAAGCGGCACCAGCCGGTTCTTGCTGAACTTGGTCGCCCGGATGACAAGTCCGTCATCGGTAAAGTCGTCGATCGTCAGCGCAAGTGCCTCGGAAATTCTCAGTCCCGTTGCCAGGAGCAGCGGAACGACGTAACGTATGTTGCCGGGCGCAGCGACCCGGCAGGTTCAAGTCCCGCCGCCGCTGTCAGAAGCTTGGTCAGATCGGCGCAGGTATATATGTGCCGGATACAGCGTTTAGGAGACTCACGACCAAATACGTCACATGGCGGACACTCATGGCGCGAATCCTCCGCCTGCATTGCTAATGCGAATCGTCGTACGGTAAGCAGGCGATTCCGGCGTTGTACTCCAGATGGAGCCTGTCCCGCCCAGTCGATGACGCTTTGTGTTCGAATGAATCCGTCCTCGCGGGCAACCAGCGCGTGCATCCGGTTACAGGGCTGGCACCCGCGATTCTGTTGGAGCAACGCGAACGGGCTTGCTTGCGCGATATGCCGGGTTACGCGGTGCCCCGATTGCCGGCTCGTGCCGTCGCTCGGCCGCGCGTTGATCCCGCGATGTCGATCCAGCACCCGTTGTCCGTCTACCAGCAATTACTGACCGAGGTGCGCGCATGAACTTGCAGCAGGAACGCATCGACGGGCACTGCCAAAGCCTAAAGCTCGAGGGGCTCATGCACCGATACGTCGCGCTGGCCAGCGATGCAGCGGCCAAGCAATGGAGTTTCCTCGACTTCCTCGAGAACGCGCTCGCGCACGAACGCGAGACGAGGCAAGTCCGTTCGCGGCAAACACTGGTGCGCATGGCCGGGTTCCCCGCTATCAAGACACTGGATGACTACGACTACAGCTTCGCCGTCGGGGCCCCGCGCAAGACGATCGACGAGCTCGCCACCCTGCGCTTCATCGAACGGGGCGAGAACGCCGTGTTGCTTGGCCCTTCAGGCGTGGGCAAGACGCATCTCGCGATAGCGATCGGATACGCCGCAACGCAGGCCGGCATCAAGACGAAGTTCATTACGGCGGCGGATCTGATGTTGCAGCTCGAGGCCGCACGCCGACAGGAGCGATACGACGCCGTACTTCGGCACAACATTCTCGGCCCGAGGTTGCTCATCGTCGACGAGATTGGCTATCTGCCGCTCTCGAGCGATCAGACCAGCCACTTCTTCCAGATCGTCGCCAAACGCTACGAGCGCGGTTCAATGATCTTGACCAGCAACCTGCCGTTTGCGCAGTGGGACGAGACCTTCGGTGGCAACACCACACTGACTGCAGCGATGCTCGACCGCATCCTACACCATGCCCACATCATCCAGATCAAAGGAGACAGCTACAGCCTGAGACAGCAACGCCAAGCCGGTCACGTCTCGTCATCGAAGAAGTAACGACTGGCTCAGTTTTACTTTGCGCGATCAGGCGCGAAGTGGCTCAGATTTCAAATGCGTTTGACAACATTGTCATCTGCGTTAGAGACGGCAGCGAAACGAACGCCTAAACGTACCCGCAATTACCCCATCGAGTTTCGGTGAACATTCGCACAGCTGGCATGTGAACCGGGTGCTCGGGCGCACGACTGGCTCTGGAACGCGGGCTGAATACGTACTATTGCCCCCTTCTTTCCACTCAGCGCATCACACGAGTAACTGCCTACGCCATCTGCCGCGGGCGGCATAAAGATTGGTTACGGCCATTCACGGGCAGGTCGATAAATCGCTCACGTTAGGGGACATCAGATGGAAACGGCACAATATAGTCAAAGATACGTGAATCGTGGTTACAACGGAGCTTAATCGTGGGACTTGGAAATTCAGACGCTTTCCAAGGGAATACGTCAGCATTCCGCTGAGCCTGTGCATCAAACATCGAATGCCCAACCGACCGACGATGGGCGCAACGTGCGTTTGCATGGTCCAGCAGCGATCTTGCGTCAGGCAGCAAGACAACAAAGCCGCACCTCGGTTCGCTCGCGAACCGATCTGGGTAGGTTCGTCGAGTAACAAGCGGCAATTGAAATTCGCCACGGGTCAATGGATTAATGATCACCTTGATGTTCGCACCGACATGATCGACTTCCAGTTCCATCCATAGGCGGAGGAATTCGGCATACAGCAGGCGAGGATAGAAGTCTGCAGATGGGTCGAGGCCGCGGAGTGAAAGCAATCGCGGTGTCCACTGCACGCTTGAACGGCTTCCTTGCCGATCGCCCGAAGAAGGCCAGTGGTCCGAGCACGAGCGTGGCGGATCGAGCAAGCGAGCCTCGCTCTTCGCGTCGTGAGCATAGTCGGCTTCTATGAGTCGCGAAAGTCTGAGCTCTCGCATGACAGATTCAGCATCTTGCTCGAATGCGCGCCTCCAGACAATGTACGCAATACATACTGTACAAACGTGTTCTCGATCAAGACACTCGAAATCGGATCGCTGCGCGGAAGCGAGAATCGACAAGCAGCGTCGGTGCTGGCGTACGAAGCGCCTGAATACTTGGCGTCGCACGCAGCGATAGTTTCGAATGACGCTTTTCTCCCATGCGTCGGGGTCAAGCGCATTCGCCTTGTCCGGTTCCGGCCATTTAACAATCGTTGCCGGTGTCGAGGCGGCGGGCTCTTGCCAACATTCCGGCGGCAATTCCAGTGCAGTCACGCCACCCCATTTCAGCGTCATGTGGTACCCGCGAACAGCCTCGCCCAACGCGTCGCCGAGCAGATCGTTCGCGTACGGCTCCTTTTCACATACCGCGCTCCACCAAGCGACAATCTGCCCGCATGTTTCTCCCATTGCCTGCCAAAGTTCCAAGTCCGCGCGAGCCGTCACGCAGCGAACCGCATCGATAATGCACGTGCCGCATCCCGGACAAATGACACCGTCCGATGCGGTATGCGGATCCATAGTTCGAACCGCCATCGCGCATCGCACACACCCCCTGGTCAGCGGAACACGATGCCACGGACAGTGCGTCAATGCACCGATCGCGAACAATGTACAGTGATAGCCGGATCGTATGCACTCTGGGCAGTGCCGAATGCCCCTCGTATTCGACACGCTGCGCGGAAACCCCAACATGTCTGGAAAGCCCCTCTCAAGGACAATTCGCCGCTCGCGGAGCAGTGAGGAATAGGCGGAAAACGAAACCCAACGCCCGGAGAGAAAATCGTTTTCGGGCCTTGTCGTCCCAGATACCGACAATGAAAGTAGGCGTCGAAGTTCTTCCCAGGTGAGGCAGTTGAGTGCCATCACCCGCGCGAACACCATCCAAGCGGACTCATACGGCGCAATGCTACCCGCCATCCATGTCAACCGCGCATCGGGGAAATTGCGATCGCTCGCGTTCAGAATCCGTCGCATACAACTTTTCGCCGCTAGCTTCCCCAGCCCAGGTCCGAGGCATCGATGGCACTTTTGATATCCTTTGCCTCCAGCCGAAACTGGTCATCGTCAAACCGATGAAGCGACAGGAAGAGCCATTCGATGGTCATCGCGATCGCTTCCATGCTCAATCCACTCTCCACGTCTGACGTCGCGGCGGACATTTCACTCCAGATCAGTTCCGCGTAGTGATGGAACCGAAATCCTTGTCGATACGCCTGCGGAAAGAAGAACTCCGTGTATGTCCAGCCGGATCCCTCCGGCCATTCACTCTTTGTGTCGAGATAAGTGAGCACCCCAGTTAGCATCTCAACACCGGTGCAACCATCAAAAGATTTTGGGCGACGAAAGAACCGCGCGATCAACTGCAGTTTGTTCTGTTCCTGAAGGCTAGTGATCAGGTGTTCGACGTTGGGTTGGCCAAATGAGATGACCGTCATCGTGATGCCGCGAAGATCGAGCAGGTTGCCGAGTTCCAACAGGCTGCCGATATCGTGCTGATTGAACAGGTTGACTTCATCCAGTATCAAGACAAAATGATTGCCGCCCTTGGCAGCAAGAGTCGTCTCGATGTCCGATGCGACGTTGCGCAGTAACAGGGTCGCATCCGTTCGGACTGCACACACGTGCCCTACGCTCTCAAGTATCACGCGATAGGCATGTCCGCTGACCGGACGCAACGTCTCCCGAGCTACCACGACGATCACGTGCGCGCTGGGAAACTCCTCGAGCAAATACTGGCGCACAGCCCGTGCACAGGTCGTCTTGCCGCATCGGGTCCTTCCAATAAAGACCAGGCCAGTGCGACGGGCGTAGACACGCTCCCGAATAGCTCGATATGCCTGCTGGATCATGAATGTGGGAATTGTGTAACGTCGCGTCATAAGAGGATGACGATCGATCAGATTGGGACGATGCTCAGGCAACCAGCCACCGGCGGGCATGTCCGGCTGCGCGGCATCGGCGTCGATACTGATCCGCTTAGGCACATCATTAGCCTGATGATCAGCGGCGCTCACGAGAACCTCCTATTTGTTGTTGAGTCGCTTCTTTGATGTAAAAAAATCATCCGGAAGCGGAGACATCACAGTCTGGTTTGGAGATACCACAATCGGTTCAATACGCAGGGCCAGCTGCCGCTTCGGGGGATCGTCCCGAACACGCGGACTGACGCCTGCGTCGTGCGCTACCCGCGCTGCCTCCGTTGCTTCTTTCGGTGATGGCCCTTGCCGCTTGCTGTTCGGTTTGACTTTGCCCGCAAGCCAGTCGAGATAAGCTATAACGGGATCATCAGTTTGGCTCAATGTCAAGATACGCTTGTATATCAGACTGAATATCGCTTTGCGAGTCGTGAGGTTGTGCTTCGTCATCCCCCACTTTTGTTGGGCCACAAGTACGCCATACTCCTTTCCATTGGCGAGAAATGCATGAACCTGCCTCATATCCTCATCATCGATATAAATCACAATTTTTTTTCCGAGCAGCCACGCAGAATCAGCAAGGAGCGGATTGGTATATCGCACATGCTCGAGCTGAATATACGGCCTGCGTCCCGAACGGATCGCGCCTCGAACCGTCACCAGCTCCGCCCGAAGCGCAAGTCGAGACATGCCGACTGCGTTTGGCGGCAGTGTTCTAACCATGCATCTGGGGGACTCTCCGCAAAGGAACTGACGCATCGTCTCAAGTGGCGAGTTGTAGTAATTGCGCTCGCCGGGCAGCGCGTTGTGCTCGGCAAAGTGGATATCAATCTGTTGCTCAGCCTCATCTGCACGAATCTTGAATCGAACCGCTGCAGCCTCCGCATCCGGCGCGCGCCCCTTCCCTCGGCCGGTTCCGCTAGTCGAAGGAAAGCGCTGAAATACATTCCGCGTTATTTTTTCGAAGGTTCTCTCCACATTTGGACGACGTTCGAAATGGCCCGGTGGTCCCCAGTTAACGACGAATCCGATACTTTTACGAACGACGTCGTGAATCTGACTCGCGAGATTGGCGAGCGCGCCGTCGAGCATCGTGATGCTCCAGACCGCATGAGCTGCCTCGGGTATCACGCCACTCGGCAACCCGCTACCCGGTGGATATGAAAGCACCGGCGCCATCAGAGTCTTAGGCTGCCACACTTCGACGATTGCCTTACGAATCAGCGCCGCCACATCGGTAGCGCGGACTTCGCTGGCATACACAACGCTATAGGCCAACACGGCGGTCGTCATACGGTCTACCGCGGCAAGCAGCCACAATCGCCGGAGCGTGACCTCCGTTGTCGTGCCCTCCGGGGTTTCGAAAGCGATCGAGAAAAATGCGTCGATCTTGTGGGCGTCAATTTCGACGGCATCGTACGGTTCGGAGCACGGAATGATCGGCAGTACGCCCGTCCCCGTCGCCGCGTGAGCCTTCGCCTCGTCCCCCCCTTCATGGGCGACCGCGCGACTAAACGTTTGGCGGAACAACGATCGCATGTATGGCTCTATTGTCTGCCGCCCCTGGTGCTTTGTTCGAAATGGCCACTCCGCGTCGGTAGCCTTCTCGCGTCGGAGGGCTTCATGGAAAATGCGCACGAGGTGCGCCCCCGTCGGACGATAGTGATCGGGCTTATTGCGCAGGTCTTTTTTGAGTCGTTTGACAAGGTTACCCTCCAGCTTTGGCAACCGTATCAATATGTCGGCAAGCGCACACGACATGCCGCCTTGCTGCTCCGGCCGCTTCTCTCCCACCGCGCTATGCCGAACATTCGGTCTGGTATGCACATACGGCAAAAGAGCTCGATACCCCTGAATACGGCCATCGTCGGCAAGCTCAAGACATCGCTTGAAAAGATAGCGCACCGTCGTCCCATCCAGGCCGGTCACGGTCCGGATTTCGCGATAAGTCCTTCCTTCAGCAAACATCGTGATTGCCTTGACCCGGCTTGCGAGCATCTGCACACGTGATCCCGTTTCATCATCAAGCGATGAAGCGAGACCGAAGTCGACCGATGGCCATGTGTCGAGTGATTCGGCGTTCGCCAATGCTTCTGCGCGTGACCAGCGTTCAGGCCTTGTGGGTATCATCCTTCACCCTCCCATCGCCACGGGGTATCGAGCGTATATCCTGCCCGAGAGAGATCCAGGCGCAGCCATGCAACAATCGACAAACGCGCAATCAAGCCTTTCACGATCGCCGCGTCGACGTCGGGCGTGGCTTCGATAATTTGTCGCACGGTTCCGCTCTCGATCCTACGGGCGATGCTCGACACAAGCGCCACCTCAGATGCGAGCCCTTGGTCCCTGAGCCCGGCAGCAAAGCAGATGACCTTAGCCCATCGCATCGCAACAGTGGCTTTCGAGCGCAGATCGGATTCTCGGATCAGTCTTACCTCGTTGACTGTATCGGAGCAGTTTGCCGGCACCGCCCCTTGGTCACCACCCTCGTTGTCGGAAACTATTCGATGTCCGACAATTCGGTTGTCACGTGTGGTTACGAGCGCATGAACACCCGGCCATCTGTCAAACGGTTCCGGCTCATCGGCATCATCACGCAACTCAAAGGAAACGACGCTGGGATCCGTCTCTAAATAAGCGATCCAGTGCAGGAAGCGACGGTCGGAGGGAACGATCCAATCCCGACTCGTTTTGACGCTGTAGACAAGGTAGAGCTGCCGATTGCGGCGGCCACGATAGCGGTAGGCGCGCATGACGTTTGCGCGCTGTTGCGACGAGAGCGTTGAGCGGGGCGCCATGACGCCTCCATTAGCCGGCGAAATACAAACGGCAGGCAAGATTGAGTAAACTTTAGTTCAAGCGGCAACTTTGCGTATCGTTTAGTTCCAAAATTCTGGAAGAAAATGTCTCCCATTACAATTTCCCAACGCCGCCTATCGCCCGCCAGACATGGACGCCCCCCGAAATTTGGTGGGTGAGATTTAGTTCCAGAGACTTACACCGTTCGTAAGTTAATGGTCTCGGCGGTTTTCGGTTGATGCAATTGCCCGAATTGGTCCGGCGCCAATTGCCCCAACGCACTATGCGGACGCACCGAGTTGTAGTCGCGCGCCACGCTTCGATTCGCCTGCGTACATCGTCGAGACTGACGAACGCATGCTGATTCAAACACTCTTCACGCAGTCGGCCGTTGAAGCTCTCGATGTGAGCGTTCTCCACCGGTTTGCCGGGCCGAATGAACTGCAGTTTTACGCCGTGCTCGTGTGCCCAGGCGTCGAGCGCCTTGCTGACGAACTCCGGGCCGTTATCCACCTGAATCAGATTGGGGCGCCGTCCTCGCTGCCGCGACTGCTCGAGCACACGCGTCACGCGAACACCCTTCAGCGAGAAGTCGACCTCGATGTGCGGGCACGCCCGGTTCCACATATCGATGATGGTCAACATTCGAATGCGGCGGCCATGCACCAGCGCGCAGCCGGTGCAACGCCGCTTTGCGAAGCCCCCTAACGCTTCGACGAGCGCCCGCGCGGTGCCGCCTTCGCAGTCGCAATCGGTGAGGCTTGCGTCGACGCCAGTGCCGTCCGCTTGAACCAGGGCGAACCAAGCGTGGCCGCGCTCATGTCAGCCGCAGAGGCGAGCAACAGCGGTGCGAGCTCTTTCAGCCGGGATTCCGGCAAGCGGCTTGTCGGGCCGGCGAGGCTCACGATGCCGACTACTTCGTTCGTCACGGGATTACGCACCGCTGCCGCGATCGACGTCATACCGATCTCGTACGTCTCGATCGCCACGCCGTAGCCGCGCTCGCGCGCACCCTTCAGGTCCTTCAGGAATTGCTGGATGGTCTTCGGCGCGCGCGGCACGTTCTGCGTCTTCGCGCTGAGCCCGCCCTGCTTCGACACCAGCTCGATCGCGCGCTCGTCGGGCAGCGTCGCGAGCCATGCCTGGCCGCTCGCGGTGCAATGCAGCGGCGGCTGGCTGCCCATGTCCGGGTCGTAACGCAGGCCGGATTTCGCACCCTGCGCCTTGCCGACGAACGTGATGTGATCGTCCTCGACCACACCGAGCCGCGCCAGTTCGCCGGACGACTCGGCCAGGCGATCGAGCACCGGCTGGGAAATGTCGAACACCCCGCTCGTCGACAGGTAGATCAGCGCGAGCGACACCAGCTTCAGCGCCAGCATGTACTCGCCGTGCTCTTCATCCTGACGCACGAACCCTTCATCGATCAGCATCGACAGCAGGCGATGCGTGCCGCTGCGGGGAATGTTCAGCGTATCTGCAATGGTGGCCAGCGGCATGCGGCCGCCGTTCTTTGCCAGCAATTCCAGCACTGCGAGCGCACGCTCGAGATTTCCTGCCATGGCGCATTCTCGTCCGTATGGTGAATGTCAAATAAGAACATAATTCCATACTGGAATTCAAGCGAATTTGCGCGGCGCCGAGACCGTGGCCGCGGCGCCGCGCCCGCCATCAATGGCCGGCCGCCCCGCTCACGGCCACGAACGTGCCGCGATGGCGCGCGCCCTTGAGCAGCACCGCTGCGCCGCCCACGGCCGCCGGCACCGCAAGCGCCGCGAAGACCTGGCCGAAGCTCCAGTTCGCATGGAGCATGGCCGCGCCCAGCATCGCGCCCGCAATGCCGCCGAAACGGCCGACGCCGAGCATCCAGCTGGTCCCGGTGGCTCGCATCTCGGTCGGATAGGAGCCGGCCGCCAGCGCGCAGAAGCCCGTATTCGAACCGTTCATGCAGTAGCCGATGCCGAACGCCAGTACGCAGATCACCGTGAACGGATGGGCCGACACGCCCATGTACCAGGCAAGCGCGCCGCCGGCGAGCACGGTCGCGCCAAGCGCCGCGTGCGGATTGAAACGGTCCATCTGCCACCCGATCAGCAGCGAGCCGACCGTGCCGCCCGCCTGGAACAGCGCGCCGACGATCGCGGCCTCGGCCAGCGAAAACCCGAGCCCGCGGATCAGCGTCGGCAACCAGTTGCCGAGCAGATACACGGTCAGCAAGCCCGCGAAGTAGCAGATCCACAGCATCACCGTGCCGAACGCATGTTCGCGCGACAGAATCGCGCGGACGGGGCTGCGCGCATCGCGCACCGGCTCGGCCGACACGAAGCGCGTGCGCGCGTCGGCAACGCCGGGCTGCACGCGGTTCAGCACGCCGATGAGCCGTGCGCGGCGCTGCTCCGACAGCGCGAGATAGCGCGCGGATTCCGGCAGCCATTTGACGAGGATGGGCACGTACGCAATCGGCAGCACGCCGCCGAGCAGCAGAACCGAATGCCAGCCCCACGTTTCAATCAGCCACGCGCTCACGAAGCCGCCGCCTGCCGCACCGAAGGTGAAGCCGCAGAACACGGCCGTCACCATCAGCGCGCGCCGCCGCGGCGGCGCATATTCGGCCATCAGCGTGGCCGCGTTCGGCATCGACGCGCCCAGGCCGATGCCGGTCAAAAAGCGCAGCACCGTCAGCGACACCACGCCCGTCGCAAACGCCGACGCAATGCTCCAGAAGCCAAAGAACGCCACCGCGCTGACCATCACCGTCTTGCGGCCGAAGCGGTCGGACATCGGGCCGGCCGTGAGCGCGCCGAACGCGAGACCGAGCAGGCCGCCGCTCATTACCGGCCCCAGCGCGTCGCGCGGAATCGACCACGCGCTGGAAATCGACGGCGCGATGAAGCCGATCATCACCGTGTCGAGCCCGTCGAGCATCACGGTCAGCATGCACAACAACAGCACGAGCCACTGGAACGCGCCCACCGGCCGCGTATCGAGAAACTGTTGAACGTCGAGCGAGCGCGCGTCTTTCGATTCGCGATCCTGAATAGTCTGCTTCGGCTTTCGGGCCGTCTGCGAGGAAGTCATGCTGATGTCTCCGGAAATGTTGTTCTTGTCGTCGTGTCGAATGCCCGATCCGCGCGCCGGCACGATGCCTGGCGCCGATCGGGCCCGTTGGGTCGCGAAGGCGGCCGGCGTGTGCTCAGGCCGGCACGGCCGCCGCGTCGATCACGGCAACGGTGGCCTCGCGCAAGCGGCGCGCCCGCTCGACGGCCGGCGTCGTCTTCGCCCACGCTTCGTTCGGCACCTCGACGCTCACTGGCAAGTGAGCGGGCAGCGCGCGCAGGATGCCCGCGAGATCGAGCCCGCCCTCGCCCGGCACCATCCGCGCGCAGCGTGCCTGGAACAGCAGCGTGTCGACGTCGGTCGGCCGCTCGGCCGGCGCATCGCAGAACTGCACGTAGCCGAAGTACGCGTGCGGCAACGCCCGCAACGCGTCGGGCGACGATCCGGCGCGATCGAAGTGGATCGGGTCGACGATCAGCCCGGCGTTGCGCCGGCCGCACGCGTCGACGATGCGCGCCCCGGCGCCGATGTCCTTCACGTCGGTCCACGGCATCGGCTCCAGCGACGGCAACAGGCCGAGCGGCGCGGCCAGGTCGCACAGCCGGCCGAGCCGGTCGATGGTGCGCGCTTCGTCGGGATCGTTGCCGGCCACGAGGACGTAGCGCGCGCCGAGTTCCGCCGCCGTTTCGAGCATCGGCAGGTAGTGCATCACGTCGGTATCGGGCTTCAGCCGCACGATCTCGACGTCGAGCACGCGCATGCCGGTATCGCGCAGGACCGCGAGCGTTTCGCGCTTGAGCCGCGTATCGCCGATGATCTCGTGGCGAACCTCGGTGTCGGTGGCCGGCAGCAGTCGCAGGCCGACGTAGTCGTAGCCCGCGTCGACGGCGCATTGCACCATCCGCGGCGGACTCAGTTCGAGCACGGTCAGCGCCGACAGCGACAGCGCGCGGGATTGAGGCTGGGTCATATCGTCTCCTTGAGCGTCATGGCGTAACACGCGGCAGGTTCAGCGCAACGGCGAGAACGGCGCGGGCACGCAGATCGTCGACTCCATGGTCGTGAGATGGGCCGGGCCGCCCTTCGGCGGCCAGATGCCGTCCTTGACCGCCTCGGCGCGAATGCGCGAACGCTCGTCCACGCTCGCATACGGCCAGATGTTCAGGAAGCGCGGCGTATCGCCGTCGAGCGCATACATCGCGCCGACCAGCGGCGAGCGCCGGGTGCGCTCCGGCACCGCCTGTTCCCACACATCGATCGTGTGCTGCAGGCTGCCGAGCTTCGTGCCGTACACGCGCATCTCGTAGATGCCGCCGTGAACGGCCGGTTCGATCGGCGGCAGGAACGGGAACAGCGCATAGCTGGCCGTCTTCACGTCGATGATGGATTCGCCGCAGCCGAACGGGTTGCCTTCGAGCAGCATCCGCTTGCGCTCGCCGACGAGCGCGGCCTCCGATTCATAGCCGCGCAGCACCAGCACCTGGCCGAGCGTGCCGATGTCCGAATACCACGCGCCGAGCAGCTTGCCGCCCTGCGGATCGCCGCTGGCCTGAATCCCTTCGAAGACCTGCGCGTTCGCGCCGATCTTCACCGTGAGCGTCACTACGTCATACAGTGTCATTGCATTGTCCTCGAGGATGAATCGATGCCGGCACGCGCGGGTTCGGGCGCGGCGTCGGCGAGAGAAAGGCCGGCGAGATAACCGAACGTCATCGCCGGACCGAGTGTGATGCCGCCGCTGGGATAGCAGCCGCCCATCATGCTGGCCGAATCGTTGCCGACCGCGTAGAGGCCGGCGATGGCGCGGCCGGCTGAGTCGAGCGCGCGTGCATCGCGATCGGTGGCCAGGCCCGCGAACGTGCCAAGGCTGCCGGGCAACAGCTTCACCGCATAGAACGGCCCCGCTTCGATCGGCGCGAGACACGGGTTCGGCTGCCGGTCGGCGTCGCCCTGCACGCGGTTGTACGGTGTCGAGCCCTTGTGAAACGCCGGATCGCAGCCTTGCTTCGCGTACTGGTTGTAGGCCGATACCGTGTCCGCCAGCGAGGCTGCGTCGATTCCGCATTCGCGCGCGAGCGCATCGAGCGTCGCGCCGCGCTTGAGATAGCCGGAGCGCCGGTACGGGCCGGTCGGGAACGGAAACGGCTTCGAGAAACCGAGCCCGTAGCGCCGCTGAAAGCGATGGTCGCAAACGAGCCACGCGCACACTTCTTCACCGGCCGCCGTCGTGTCGAGCAGCGCGGAAATGAAGTCGTGATACGACGACGCCTCGTTCACGAAGCGCTTGCCCGCGCACGTCACCGCGATCACGCCCGGCTTCGCGCGCTCGATCAGATGCGGAAACGCGACCGCATCGCCGCCCGGCTGCGGCACCAGCGAGACGGGCGCCCACGCCGCCGGCGCATCGAGCGACCGGTCGAAATGCGCGCCGATCGATTCGCCGAGCCGGATCCCGTCGCCGGTATTGCAACGCGGCGCCGCCGACCAGTGTTCGCGGCCCGACGGCGTATAGGCGAACGTCTGCGCGCGCCGCGCCTGATCGTGCGGGAACCCGCCGCAAGCCAGCACGACGCCGCGCGCCGCGCGCACCTCGTGCACGATGCCGTCGATCGCCACGCGTGCGCCGGTCACGCGTGCGTCGTCGCGCACCAGGCCGATCGCCTTCGCGTTCGTGCGCAGGTCGACCCCGAGATCGGCCGCCGATTTCAGCAGGCGCGCGACGAGCGCATTGCCGTTCACCAGATGCATCGAGCGCCCGTAGCGCAACTTGTGCCACCCGAACGCGGCCAGCCGGCGGCCGACATGCAGCGCCGACTTCAGCGCGCGCGTGGCGCGATAGAAATGCGCGAGATCCTGGCCGGACGCGAGCGCCATCCCCTTGAGCGTCGTCACCGACAGCGGCTCGCGCAACCGGTCGATCAGCGGGCCCAGCTCGCGACCGTCGAACGGCATCGCGCAGACCGAGCGCCCGCCCGTGCCGGCACCCGGCGTGGTGTGGAAATCGGGAATGCGGTTGCCGTCGACGAAGCGCACGGCCGTGTTCCGCTCGAAGAATTCGACCATCTCCGGGCCGCGTTCAAGCAGCGCATCGGCCTTCGCCGCATCGAACTGCGCGCCCAGTTCGTTTTTCAGATACGTGCGCGGCACCTCGATGTCCTCGCGAATGCCGGCCCGCGCCGCGAGCGGATTGCGTGGAATCCACATCCATCCGCCCGACCACGCGGTCGTGCCGCCAAACACGGCCTCCTTCTCGGCGACGATCACGCGCAGGCCCTGCGCCGCCGCCGTGACCGCCGCCGCGAGGCCGCCCGCACCGGAGCCCAGTACCAGCACGTCGCAATCGAGTATCGGTTCACGCTTCATGTTCAATCTGCCCGTTCAGTGTCTCCGACGCCGGATGCGACCCGATCGCGACGTCTATGGAATATACTTTCGAAGTGGAATACTATTCCACTAAATCGGGTTTAGCAAAGACTTTAACGAAAGGGAGGCAGCGCAATGCGAGTACTGGTAACGGGTGGCAGCGGTTTTCTCGGCGCATGGATCATCAGGAGGCTGCTCGCGCGCGGCATGGAATGCGTGAGTTTCGACGTGCGCACGAACCCACGCCTCGTCGAGGCGCTCGCGCCAGAGCGGGCCGCGGCCGTGCAGTGGCGCACCGGCGACATCGCCGACGCGGCCGCCACGGCACGCGCATTCGACGGCTGCGACGCGGTGATCCATCTCGCGGGCATCCTTACGACGGACTGCGCGGCCGATCCGGTGCGCGGCGCGCGAGTCAACCTGGTCGGCACGCTGAACGTATTCGAGGCCGCCCGCGCGTCCGGGATGCAACGCGTGCTCTATGCGAGCAGCGCCGGCGTATTCGGCCCCGACGACGGCGCCGTGCCGCTACCGCAAACCCACTACGGTGCGTTCAAGCTGGCGTGCGAAGGATCGGCGCGCGCGTACTGGCACGACCACGGGATCGCGAGCGTGGGCTTCCGTCCGCTCGTCGTCTATGGCGCCGGGCGCGAGACCGGATCGAGCGCGGGGCCGAGCCTGGCGTGCCGGGCGGCCGCGCGCGGCGAGCGCTACACGATTCCGTTTACCGGCACGACGGGCCTCGTGTTCGCCGACGACGTCGCCGCCGCCTACGAGGCCGCGCTGCTGGCCGAGATCGACGGCGCGCACGCGTTCACGCTCGCGGGCGAGATCACCCCGGTGAACACGCTGATCGAGCGGATCGCGGCCATCGTGCCGGGTGCGCACCTCGATGCCGGCGGGCCGCCGCTGCCGATCGCGACGGCGCTCCCCGACGACCCCGCGCTCGGGCGCCTGCTGCCCGGCCTGCCGCGGACCGCGCTCGACGACGGCCTGCGGCAGACGGTGGCGTTCTACCGGCGCCAGCGCTAGGCCGGCGCACGCCCCCGCGGCTATGCCGCGACGTCCGCGGGCACAACGCCCGTGCGCGTCGCGGCCGCACGATGCACGGCGAGCGTCGCCGCGAGCGTGCGCGCGGCGTCGTCGGCCGAACAAAGCGGCGCCTCGTCGCCCGCGATCACCGCCGCGAAGTGGCGCAACTGCTCGTGATACGGATCGGCGCCATGCGGCGTGCAGCGCTCGACCGTCAACGGATCGTGCCAGCCCTTCCCGCTGCGGTATTCCCACAGATCGAGTTGCGGCAGCGTGAGCGAGGCATCTGTGCCGATGAGGAAATGCGTGTTCACCTGCTGGCGTGGATAGTGCGAGGCCTCGCCCGCCGCGAGATCCCAGTTCCAGGGCGACGCCGCGCAATCGGACACGGCCAGCGTGCCGAGCGCGCCGCTGTCGAAACGCAGCAGCACGGCGGCCGTGTCTTCCACGTCGAAGCCGCGCACGCGATTGGACGCCTGGGCCTGCACCTCGACGATCTCGCCGAGCAGGAACCGCATGATGTCGATGTCGTGGATCAGGTTGATCAGCACGGGGCCGCCGCCCGCGCGACGGCGCCACTCGACCTCGAAATACGCGTCGGGCTTGTAGAAGGTCGCGAGCGCATTGGCCGCGACCGGCTTGCCGAGCCGCCCCGACTGCACGATCTCTCGCGCGCGCCGCAGGATCGGATTGTGGCGGCGATGGTGGCCGACCAACAGCGGCACGCCGGCTTCGCGTGCGGCGCGCCCCAGCTCGGCTGCCGCCACGACGCTGTCCGATACCGGCTTCTCGATCAACGCCGGCACGCCGCGCGCGATGCACGCAAGGCCGACCTCCACATGTGTCGCATTCGGCGTCGCGACGATCGCGCCGTCCGGGCGCACCGCGTCGAGCATCGTCGCGTAATCGGCGAACCCGCGTACCCCCTCGGCACGCGCGAACTGTTCGGCCGCCGGCGATGGATCGGCGATCGCCACCACTTCCACCTGCGCGTGCATGCGCGCGCGCTCCACGTGCATCCGCCCGATTGCGCCCGCACCGATCACTGCCAGCCGTCTTCTTGCCATCGCTTCATCTCCGTTGTTCGGGGCGTCCGCATCGCGTCGTGTCGTTCGCATTCCGGACCGACCGGGTGAATACCCCGATTTATTGAAATCTACTTTAATTGTTGAATGCTATTCCACTTCAAACCAGAATTCACGAAAAATTTCGACACGTGTCGCGCGGCCTGCCCAAGGACCGCGCGGAATCGACCTTGACCAGGAAACAGGAGGCCAGACACATGACTGACCAGCACGAGCAGAACGACACCCTTTCCAGCCACCCGGCGGACGCGCCCGACAGCCCGGCGTTGTCGCGCCGCGCGTGGCTCGTCACCGCGGGCAAGGCGCTCGCGGGCGGTGCGGCGGCGCTCGCCGCGCCGGCGATCGTGCGCGCGCAGGGCGAGCAGCCGCTGAAGCTGGGCCTGCTGATGGCCAAGCAGGGCGTGTGGACCGAACAGGGCGAGGTGATCGCGAACGGCGTCAAGCTCGCGCTCGACGACGCGGGCAACCAGGCGCGCGGCCGGCGCGTCGATCTCGTCTGGTACGACGAACCGAATCCGCAGTCGGCGCAGCAGAACATGCAGAAGCTCGTCGAGCAGGACAAGGCGATAGCGGTGATCGGCGGCACGAACAGCGGCACGTCGCTGGCGATGTCGTCGGTCGCGTGGCGCACCAAGACGCCCTACATCGCACCGAACGCCGCGGCGCGCGAGCTCACCGGCAGCAGCTGCAACCCGTACACGTTCCGCGTGCTGAGCCCGACGCCCGTCGCGTGCCGCGCGCTCGCGCCGTCGCTGCTCGCGATCGGCAAGAAATGGCACTTCCTCGTCGCGAACTATGCGTACGGGCAGGACATCCAGCGGGCGATGTCGGACTTGCTGAAGCAGTCGGGCGGCTCGATCACCGGCGCCGACGTCACGCCGCTCAACACCACCGATTTCAGCTCGTTCATCCTGAAGATCCGCCAGTCGAAACCCGACGTCGTGCTGCTCGGCCTGCCGGGCGGCGACCTGTCGACGTTCCTGAAGCAATACGCGGAAATGGGCATGAAAGGCCGGATCCCGGTGGCGTGCCCGATCATCGGCGACTCGGATCTGTGGTCGATCAACGCCGATGCGGCGACCGGCTACTACGGCAAGCCGTGGCATTTCAGCTCGCCGGGCCATTCGCCGGAAGAAGTCGCGTTCGTCAGGAAGTACACGGCGAAGTACGGCAAGCCGCCGGCCGACAAGGCCTGGATCGGCTGGTTCACGGCGCGCGCGCTGCTGCAGGCGATCAACCACGCGAAGAGCACGTCCGGAGCGGACATCGTGCAGAGCCTGGAAACCATTCAGCTCACCGACGGCAGCGGCCCCGCGAATTTCCGCCCGTGGGACCACCAGCTGCTGCGGCGCTGGAGCGTGTTCAAGGTGAAGGACCGGATCGCGGACAAATGGGACTGGCTCGACCCGATCTCCGTCGTGCCGCAGAACCCCGCCGAGCTCGACCGCCTGTTCGGCACGCGCCAGGAGATCGGCTGCCGGATGGCCGCGCGCTGAGTCCGCGCGCCGCCGCTGCGGCGGCGGCGCCCGAATCGACACGGCCCCAAGCGTATCCCGCGCGCGTCGCGGCCCGCCGCTCGCCCGTCACCAAGGGGCGCGGCGGCGGCGGGCCGCACTCTGGAGTAAGGGCATGGCTGAAATGTTGTTGTCCCAGGTCGCCAACGGACTGGTGCTGGGATTCCTCTATGTATTGCTCGCGATCGGACTGTCGATCATCTGCGGGCTGCTCGGCATCGTGAATTTCGCGCATGGCGCGCTGTTCGCGCTCGGCGCTTATTTCGCGATCGCGCTGTCGACGCAGTTCGGATGGGTCGCCGTCGTGCTCGCGCCGGTGCTCGTCGCGGCGGTGGGCGTGCTGATCGAACTGGTGTTCATCCGACGCCTGTACGGCAAGGAGCCGCTGCTCGGCCTGATCGTCACGTTCGCGCTGTCGCTGCTGCTGACCGCGCTGGTGCGCCTCGTGTGGGGCGCGGGCGGCCTGCCGTTCAGCCCGCCCGAAATGCTCAACGGCTTCCTCGTGTACGGGCCGCTGCTGATCACGAAGTACCGGCTGTTCGTGCTCGCCGCGACGGTCGCGATCCTCGTCGTGCTGTGGTGGTTCATGAACTACACGCCGTACGGGCGGATCCTGCGCGCCGGCAGCCGCGATCCGGAAATGGTCGGGCTGCTCGGCATCAACCTGCCGCGCGTGCTGACCGGCGCCTTCGCGCTCGGCGCACTGCTCGCGGGCGCCGCCGGCGTGCTCGCCGCGCCGCTCGTCACGGTCACGCCGGGGATGGCGACGACCGCCGTGATGCCCGCATTCGTGATCGTGACGATCGGCGGGCTCGGCTCGTTCGCCGGCGCCGTGGTCGCGGGCCTGCTGGTCGGCATCGTGACCGCGCTGGCCGTCCAGTTCTTTCCGGAGGGCTCGTCAGTCGCCATGTACGTGCTGATGGCACTCGTCCTTCTCGTCCGCCCTCGCGGGCTGTTTGGTGAACGCTGGGAGCGCTTCGAGTGAAACCCGACTATCTGACCCGCCACCCTGTCGCGGTGCTGACCACCGCACTCGTCCTCGTGTCGCTCGCGCTCACCGCGACCGGCACGCCGCTCGAGCGCGCGACCCAGATCGCGATCTACACGCTCTACGGAATGGGCGTGAACCTGCTGGTCGCGTACACGGGCCTCGTGCCGTTCGGCGCATCGGTGTTCTTCGGCACGGCCACGTACCTGGTCGCCGTGTCGCTGCTGCGCGTGCTCGGCAACGAGCTGCTCGCGCTCGCGGCCAGCGTGCTCGTGACGACCGTGCTGGCCGCGCTGATCGGCGCGATCGTGTTGCGCCGGCGCGGGCTGTACTTCTCTTTGCTCACCCTCGCCTGTTCGCAGATCGCATTCGAGATCGCGTTCAAGTGGACGGATGTGACCGGCGGCGAAAACGGCCTGCAGAACGTACTGCGCCCGACTTTCCCGACGACCGTCGGCTTCCACGTGTTCGCGTGCGTGACGGTGATCGCCATCGCGTATCTGCTGTGGCGCCTCGTGCATGCGCCGTTCGGGCGGGCGCTGCAGGCGTTGCGCGACAACGAGCAGCGCGCGGCGAGTCTCGGCTACGACACGTATCGGCTCAAGCTGCGTGCGTTCGTGATCTCGGCCGCCGTAATCGGCTACGCAGGCGGCCTGCTGTGCCTGATGCTGCAAGGCGCATACGCGAACAACCTGAGCTGGGAACACGCGGGCGACAGCCTGTTGATGACCGTGCTCGGCGGCGTCCACCAGTTTCTCGGGCCGCTGTGGGGCGCGATCGCGTTCATCCTGCTCGAGGACAAGCTCAGCAGCCTGACCGAGCACTGGTGGCTGATCTTCGCGCCGATCATCATCGCGTTCGCGTTCTTCTCGCCCGAGGGCATCCATGGCATCGTGCAGCGGTTGCTGCGACGCCCGCGCTGGACCCTCGTGCGCGACACGATTCCCGCGCGTCCCGACACGATCGCGCCGTATCGCGCCGGCGGCATCGACACCGATTCCGACAAGCCCGTGCTGAGCGTGCGCGGGCTGTCGAAACATTTCGGCTCGCTCGTGACCGCCGAACAGATCGACCTCGACGTCCATCCGCGCCGGCTGCACAGCTTCATCGGCCCGAACGGCGCGGGCAAGACCACGTTCTTCAACATGCTGACGGGCGTGCTGTCGCCGACGGCCGGCACGATCACGTTCGACGGCCGGGACGTGACGAAGCTCGCGATGTTTCGCCGCGTGCGGCTCGGCATGAGCCGCTCGTTCCAGATCCTCAGCGTGTTCCGCAACCTCACCGTGTTCGAGAACGTGCGCGTGGCCGTACAGGCCGCGCAGCACGATCGCCTCGGCATGTGGCGCGACGCGCACACGCTCGGCGAACAGAATGCGCTGACCTGGTCGCTGCTCGCGGCGGTCGGGCTGGACGATCGCGCGGCGCACGGCTGCGAAAGCCTGTCGCATGGCGAGCAGCGCCTGCTCGAAATCGCGCTGTCGCTCGCGACCCGCGCGCGCCTGCTGCTGCTCGACGAACCGCTCGCGGGGCTTGCCGAGGCCGATCGCGTGCGCGTGGCGGCGATCATCCGCGAGCTGGCCAACCATCATGCGGTGCTGCTGATCGAGCACGACATCGATCGCGTGCTGACGATCTCCGATCGCGTCAGCGTGCTCCATCGCGGCCGGCTGATCGCGGACGGCTCGCCCGCCGAAGTCGCGCGCCATCCCGAGGTGGTCGAAGCCTATCTCGGCCACGCGAAGGGCGAGCGGCCGGTCGATGCGCGGCTGGCCGCACGACGCGGCGCGCAGCACGAAGAAGCCGCGCCGGCGCGACGCCCGCTGCTGCGCCTCGAAGGCGTGAAGGCCGGTTACACCGGCAACACGATCCTCGACGGCATCGACCTCACGCTCCACGAAGGCGAAGTCATCGCGATCCTCGGCCGCAACGGCGTTGGCAAGACGACGACGTTGCGCGCCGCGACCGGCGTCGCCGAAGTCACGGCCGGGCGCATCGTGTTCGACGGCCACGACATCACCGGGCGCCCCGCGCACGAGATCAATCGCCTCGGGCTCGCGATGGTGCCCGAAGGCCGCCGGCTGTTCCCCAACCTCACGGTTGCCGAGAACCTGCGGCTCGCAGCGCGCAAGGGCGGCGCGAGCGTCGACGAAATGTTCACGCTGTTCCCGCGCCTCGCGGCGCGCAAGGATGCGCGTGCCGAACACCTGTCCGGCGGCGAACGGCAGATGGTGGCGATCGCCCGCGCGCTGATGGCGCCGGCGAAGGCCATCCTGCTCGACGAGCCGTTCGAAGGGCTCGCGCCCGCCGTCGTGCAGGAAGTGCTCGACGCGGTCGTCAAGCTACGCGAGCGCGCGAGCGTCGTGATCGTCGAGCACCAGGCCGACATGGTGCTGCCGATCGCCGATCGCGCATACGTGCTCGTCAACGGTCACGTCGCGCACGAAAGCAGCGCGGTCGCGCTCGAACAGGACCCCGCCACCCAGGCGAAATTGCTCGGCATCGTACACAACGAAGCCGGTTCCACCCAGGAGATGAAAACAGCATGATTGCCCCCTTGACCCCGACCACCCCGGTTTCGCTCGACGAAGGCCTGAGCGGTGCGACCCGTGTCCACTTCATCGTCGGTGATCCGATCGCGCAGGTCCGTTCGCCCAAGGGCGTGACGGCCGCGCTGCGCGAGGCCGGACTCGACGCGCTGGTCGTCCCCGCGCACGTCGCGCCGGACGATCTCGCGGCGTTCTTCGCGGGCATCACGCCGATGCGCAACGTCGACGGCGTGATCATCACGGTGCCGCACAAATTCAGCGCCGCCGGCTTCTGCACGAGCCTGTCCGACGAAGCCGCATTCCTCGGCGCGGCCAATACGCTGCGCCGCACCGCCGACGGCGGCTGGCACGGCGGCATGTTCGACGGCACCGGCTTCGTCGCCGCGCTCGGCGACGCAGGCTGCGACCTGCGCGGCAAGCGCGCGCTGCTGGTCGGCGCGGGCGGCGCAGGCTCGGCGATCGGCCATGCGCTGGTGATGGCGGGGGTCGCGTCGCTCGCCGTGCGCGACAACGATGCCGCCCGTACCGCGTCGCTGGTCGACCGGCTGGCGACGCTGCAACGCGGCACGGTGCGCGTCGCCGCCGCGGACGTCGCGCCCGAATCGTTCGACGTGATCGTCAATGCGTCGCCGATGGGCATGCGGGCGGACGATCCGCCGCCCGTCGACGTATCGCGCGTGCCGGCCACCACCTTCGTCGGCGACGTCGTCACGAAGCCGCCGCTCACGCCGTTCATCGAAGCGGCGCGTGCCCGCGGCTGCCGAACCGTCACGGGCACGCAGATGTTCTCGCGGGTCTGCGACCGCATGGTCGCGTTCCTGATCGATACCGCCGCCTGAGCGCGTGCGGGCGGGGCGCGAGCGCCGTGCGCGGCGCGCCCCGCCGAATCCCGTTCGGCACCACGGGCAGCGGCCACATCATCGACGCGACCGCCACGCTCGGCGACGGCTTCAACTCGGCGCCGTCGTCCACGCGCAGCCAGTTCGCGGCCGGCGTCGGCATCGTGCACCGCTTCTGAACGTCGCCGCACGCCGCTCCGCCTACTTTTTAGAACACTATTCCACTTTGCTATTTATTGGAATAACATTCCATAATTATCGGAGCATCTTCCGCCGCGCGTCGAATCCGGGCGCGCGACGGAACGACATGAAGGAGACGTGGACATGGGTGCGGTGCAACAGGACTGGGACGAGGAAGTGGACCTGCTGGTATTCGGCGCGGGGGCGGCGGGCATGACCGCCGCGCTCGTCGCGCATCACGAAGGGCTTGCGGTCCTCGTCTGCGAAAAAACAGCCGTGGTGGGCGGCATCACGTCCACGTCGGGCGGCACGACGTGGGTGCCGGGCACCCGCCTGAGCGTCGATGCGGGCGTGCCCGACAGCATCGACGATGCGCGCCGCTTCCTGCAGTCGGTGGTCGGCGCACGCGGCGGCGACGACGCACGCGAAGCCTTCCTGCAGAGCGGCCCCGATGCGATCGACGAGCTCGCGCGCATCAGCGAAGTCAAGTTCGTCGCCGCCGCCGCGCATCCCGATTACGTGAACGGCCCCGGCGCGGCCTATGGCGGGCGGGCGCTCGTGCCCGCGCCGTTCGATGCGCGCGTGCTCGGCCGCGCATTCGCGCGCGTGCGCCCGCCTCGCAAGGAGTTCATGGGGCTCGGCGGGATGATGGTCGCGCGCGCCGACCTCAATGTGCTGCTCGCGCCGTTCGCATCGGCCGCGAACTTCAAACGCACGGTCGCGGTCGTCGGCCGCTATGCGATGGACCGCCTGCGTTTTCCGCGCGGCACGCAGCTCGTAATGGGCAACGCGCTCGCCGCGCGGCTCTATTACAGCCTGCTCAAGCGCCAGGTCGAGATTCGCTTCGACACGCCACTACTCGAACTGGTACGCGACGACGGCCGCGTCACCGGCGCCATCGTCACGACGCCGGACGGCGGCCGCAGGCGAATCGGCGCGCGGCGCGGCGTGGTGCTCGCGACCGGCGGCATCACGCGCCATCCGTCGCTGCGCCAGCAGTTCTTCCCCGCCGCGGCCCGGCCGCTGTCGCTGTCGCCGGCGACGCACACCGGCGACGGCGTCGACCGCGCGCAGCGCGTCGATGCGCGGGTCGAAAACGGCGGCGACAGCCCGGGGCTGTGGATGCCGTGCTCGATTCGCCGTGCCCCGGGCGGCGACGGCGACAGCGTCTGGCCGCACATCATTCTCGATCGCGCGAAACCCGGCCTCATCGCGGTCAACAGCCGCGGCGAGCGCTTCGTCAACGAGTCGGACTCGTATCACGACTTTGTGATGGGCATGCTGCGCGACAGCGGCAACGGGCCCAGCGTGCCGGCCCATCTGATCGTCGATGCGGCGTTCATCCGGACCTATGGCCTCGGCCTGCTGATGCCGGCGCGCAGCGCGGCGCGCATCGCGGCGTTCGAGCGTGCCGGCTATCTGGTCAAGGGCGCGACGCTGGCCGAGCTGGCAGCGAAATTGCAGGTGGATGCGAACGGCTTGGCGCGTACCGTCGCGACCTACAACCGCGACGCCACCAACGGCGAGGATCCGGCGTTCCAGCGCGGCAGCAGCCCGATGAGCCGCTTCAATGGCGACCCGGCGCAACAGCCGAACCCGTGCATTCGCCCGATCGGCGCCGGGCCCTACTATGCCGTGACCGTATGGCCCGCCGACCTCGCGTGCAGCGCGGGGCTGAGCGGCACGGCGAACGGCGAGGTGGTCGACGTCGACGGGCGCGTGATTCCCGGCCTGTTCGCGTGCGGCAACGATCTCGCGTCGATCTTCCGCGGCACCTATCCGGGCCCCGGCACGACGCTCGGCCCGGCCATCGTATTCGGCTGGCGCATCGCGAAATTCGTCGCGCGACGCGACGCGGGGTCGACGGGCACATCGGCCGCGACCACCGCGCATCGCTCGACCTGCGACACCGCCCACGGCTGACGAACGCGCCGGCACGGCACGGGCAAGCCGAGCCGGCTCAACCCATCGAGGAGGAATCGTTCATGCAATGTATCGTCAACCGCCACGCGTTGAACATGCCGAAACTGGGGCTCGGCACGTGGCCCATGCTCGGCGACGACTGCACGCGCGCGGTCGCGCTTGCGCTGGAGTCGGGTTATCGGCACCTCGATACCGCGGCCGCGTACGAGAACGAAGCGGCGGTCGGCGAGGCCATCGCGGCGTCGAACGTCCCGCGCGAGCAGATTCACGTGACCAGCAAAGTGTGGTGGGACCAGTTGAGCCCCGAACGCATGCGGAAATCGCTCGACAACACGTTGCGCGCGCTGCGCTCCGACTACGTGGACCTGTTCCTGATCCACTGGCCGGCGCCCGACTGGAATCTTGCCGAGACGATCGACACGCTCGTGTCGTTCAAGGAGCAAGGACGCGCCCGGGCGATCGGCGTCGCGAACTTTCCGCTTCCGCTGTTGCGCGATGTCGTTGAAAACCGGCAGGCACCGCTGGCCGCGATACAGGTCGAGTACCACGTGCTGCTGGGTCAGGCGCGGCTGCTTCAATTCGCGCGCGAGCACGACATGGCGCTGATCGCGTACAGCCCGCTCGCGCGCAACCGCGTGTCGGAGATTCCGGAGCTGCAGCGGATCGCCGACAAGCATCGCGTGCTGCCGACCCAGGTCGCGCTGAAATGGCTGCTTGACCAGCCGAACGTGGCCGCCGTGCCGAAGGCGGCCGGACAACGCAATCAGCTCGCCAACCTGGCATCGCTCGACGTGGGCCTGGACGACGCCGATCGTGCGCTGATCGGCGGCCTGCCGAAGAACCAGCGCCTCGTCAGCCCGGCGTTCGCGCCGCAGTGGGACCCGGCTGAATGAAGAACCGGGGTGGGGCATTGCGCACGCCCCGAGGTCCGGCGCTCAATGGATTCAGCAACCGGAGTGCGACTCCGTTTCCGAGATTACAGGGTCCCGCCCGTTGATAGGACAGATGCTTTTATCAGGTGAATGGCCAACAAACGGTATGCCGAACCTCCCGTTCTGCTGGCGACTCGAGAGTGATACGGTGAACGCCGAATGGCTGCACCGCGTGCGCTGCCTGCATTCACAAAGGCACGCCGCTCCCGCGCTGTCCAAAGCACCAGCCGCGCGACTTCCGCTGCCCACGCTCGCTCTATTCGAGCGAGATCATGTCAACGCGCCGCTCCCGCCCCCCCTCCAGACCACGCACTTCCCGCGTGATCGCCGCCGCAGCGCTCCCCGATCCCGACGAGCGCCAGTTGCGGAATCCGACAACACACTTTCAACCATCCAGACAACAATCGAAGAAAAAAAGGGCGAGCAAAATCCGCGGCTCGCCCTTAAAATGCACCGCTTAGTTAATTTCTACAGCTAACCAGGCTGCACGATCAGGATCTGCGAAGCCCGCACCCGCGCATGCATGCAACGCGGCGCCGCCTCCATATGATCGAACAGGGCCACCCGCTGCGCCCTCTTCCTGCCTTCGATGCAGCCCAGGCGCAACCGGATAGAAGACACTCATGTCCAAGCAATCAACTGCAGGGCCGATTCATGCTTCGGCCCGAATCGGCCTGATCGCCGCGGGATTGGTCTCGCTGCTTCTCGGGCTCTATTTCATCATCGGCGGCGGCATGCTCGTCGCACGCGGCGGTAGCTGGTATTACCTGCTGGCAGGGCTCGCGCTGTGCGCGACCGGCGTCCAGCTCGCCCGCCGTCGCTCCAGCGCGGTCGCGATCTACCTCGTCATGCTGATCGCCACGGCGCTGTGGGCCGTCTGGGAAGTCGGCTTCGCGTTCTGGCCACTCAACGCGCGGATCTTCATGTTCTCGATGATCGGCATGCTGCTCGTGACGGTCTGGCCGCTGCTGCGCCGTGCCGAAGGCAAGGCGCCCGCCCGAGGCGCGGCATGGGGCATCGCCGCCGTGCTGCTCGCCTGCAACGGCGTGTTCGTCTACGGGATGTTCGTGCCGCACGGCACGTTCGGCACCGAGACGCCCACGCCGGTGGCCGGCATCGCAGGCACCGAGGACTGGACGGCCTACGGTCACTCGGCCGGCGGCGACCGCTTCGCGGGCTACACGCAGATCAACCGCGACACGGTGAAGAGCCTGCAGGTTGCATGGACGTTCCACACCGGCGACACGCCGCTCAGCCCGGACGGCGGCGGCTCGGAAGACCAGGAAACGCCGCTGCAGGTCGGCAAGACGCTGTTCCTGTGCTCGCCGCACAACACGGTGATCGCCGTGGACGCCGCAACCGGCACCGAAAAATGGCGCCATGCGTTTCCGACCAAGACGACGGTCTGGGTGCGCTGCCGCGGCCTCGCCTACTTCGACGCGGACAAGCCGCTCGTGCAGCCGACCGTCGCCGGTTCGACGCCGGTCCTGCCGATCGCCGCGTCCGGCGATCCGGCCGTGTGCCGCCGCCGCATCTTCATGAACACGATCGATGCGAAGCTCGTCGCACTCGATGCCGACACCGGCAAGCTCTGCGACGCATTCGGCGATCACGGCATCGTCGACATGAAGGCCGGCCTCGGTAACGCGAAGAGCCCGCTGTACGAACTCACGTCGGCGCCGACGGTCGCTGGCACAACGGTGGTCACGGGTGGCCGCGTGGCCGACAACGTGTCGCTCGACATGCCCGGCGGCGTGATCCGCGGCTTCGACGTGATGACCGGCAAGATGAAGTGGGCGTTCGATCCGGGCAATCCGGACGATCACGCGGAGCCGGCACCGGGCAAGATCTTCACGCGCTCGACGCCGAACGTGTGGGCGCCGATGACCTATGACGCGACGTCGAACACGATCTACATGCCGGTGGGCAATGCGGCGATCGACCTGTGGGGCGTGAAGCGCACCGCGCTCGACGAGAAGTACGGTGCATCCATCCTCGCGCTCGACGCGACGACGGGCGCGGAAAAGTGGCACTTCCAGACCGTTCACCACGACCTGTGGGACTACGACGTGCCGATGCAGCCGACGCTGATCGACTTCCCGATGGAAGATGGCAAGCGCGTGCCGGCGCTGATCGTCGGCACCAAGATGGGCCAGCTGTTCGTGCTCGATCGCGCGACCGGCAAGCCGCTGACGAAGGTCGTCGAACATCCGGTCAAGACCGCGTCGATTGCGAACGAGCCGTATTCGAAGACGCAACCGCTGTCCGTCGGCATGCCTCAGATCGGCGCGGACGTGCTCAAGGATTCGGACATGTGGGGCGTCACGCCGATCGACCAGTTGATGTGCCGCGTGATCTTCCGCGGCATGCGCTACGACGGCCTTTTCACTGCACCGGACACCGATCGTTCGCTCAGCTTCCCGGGTTCGCTCGGCGGCATGAACTGGGGCGGCCTCTCGTATGATCCGAACGCGGACATGATCTACGTGAACGACATGCGCCTCGGCCTCTGGGTCCATCTGGAAAAGGAAAAGAACCGCAGCGGTACATCCAACGGCAACGAGTCGGTGAACGCAGGCATGGGTGCGGTGCCGCTCGGCGGCACGCCATACTCGGTGCTGAAGGACCGCTTCTTCTCGCCGCTCGGCATCCCGTGCCAGAAGCCGCCGTTCGGCAGTCTCACCGCGGTCGACCTGAAAACACGTAGCATCGCATGGCAAGTCCCGCTCGGCACCGTGAAGGACACGCGCCTCTACGGCGTGCCGATGCACATGCCGTCGCCGATCGGCATGCCCACCATCGGCGGCTCGCTCACGACGGGCGGCGGCCTCGTGTTCTTCGCCGCGACGCAGGACTACTACCTGCGCGCGTTCGACAGCTCGACGGGCAAGGAAGTGTGGAAGGCGCGTTTGCCGGTGGGAAGCCAGGGCACGCCGATGAGCTATACCCTCAACGGCAAGCAGTACATCGTCATCTCGGCAGGCGGTGCGCGCCAGTCGCCCGATCGAGGCGACTACGTGGTTGCCTACGCATTGCCGGACAACAAGTAAGCGCCTGATTCGACCGGATTGCGTGCGGCATGGTGCGGCAACACTCGCCGCACCATGCCGCACGCGACGCGTCGCCCCACTGCCGAGGCTGCCCGCCTCCCTTGCCCATGAGTCATTCCCTTCCCGCTTCCCGCCCCCGACGTCACGATGCCGCGTCGGAAAACGGCCGAGCGCGCCGGCCGGCGGCCGGCACACGTGTCGCGCTCCGCATTGGTGTCGCAGCGGCGGCCATTGCCGCGCACGCATCCGTGGTCCATGCACAAAGCAGCGTGACGCTGTACGGTGCGATCGACACGAGCATCGAAATCACGAATCCGGGCTCCGGCTACGTCGCGCGGATGGATTCCGGTGCGTATCGCGGCTCGCGCATCGGCGTGCGCGGCGCCGAGGATATCGGCAACGGCGTAAAGATCCTGTTCGATCTCGAGAACGGCTTCGGCTCGACGGACGGCAGTCAGGCCGTCGCCGGCACGTTGTTCAACCGCCAGGCCTGGATCGGCGTGAGCTCGCGCTACGGCACCGTGCGGATCGGCCGCCAGTATTCGCCGATCTACATCCCGTTCAAGGGGCAGCTCGATGCGTTCGGTGCTGGCACGATCGCGTCGGGCCTCGACAATCTGTCGAAAATCACGCCGTACGAAAGCAACGCGATCACGTACCTTTCACCCGAGGTCCATGGCTTCTCGACCACGATCATGGCGTCGTTGCGCGCGCCAACCGACGGCGACGGCAATGGACTGGCAGGCCACATCGAGACGTTCTCGTGGCATGACGGCCCGCTCCGCATTTCATATGCGCACCAGCAAACCCACGGCAGCGGCGCATTGCGCGCCAACCTCGGCGGCGCCTCCTATGCATTCGGCCCGGTGACCGGCTTCCTGTCGTATTTCAATGGCGACGGCGGAACGCCCCGCTACCACAACGACGGCGTGTCGGCCTCCGCGCGCTATGCGGTGAGCGCGCGTTTTCGCACGTCGCTGGGGTACACGTGGCTGCGTGACCGGTCGGGCGGCGACAACGACGCCGACCAGTTCAGCGCCGCGTGCGAATACGATCTGTCGAAGCGCGTCCTGCTCTATGCAAGCGCGGCCTGGCTGCATAACCGTGGCCAGGCCGCGTTCACGCTGAAAGGCGTGAACGTGATCGGCCTCACGCCGTCGTGGCCGGGGGCGTCGGTGCGCGGAATCCAGTTCGGGATGATCGACCGTTTCTAGAAGCCACCGCCAGTTGCCGCAAGCAAGGCGAGCAACTGATTCGCTGCCTGCAGCGCCTGCACGGACGTGAATCCCGCAAGACGCGTTCCCGGGTTCCCGAACGGATGCTGCACGCGATCGCGTCGAGCGTGGCGATCGTATCGACCGACTCCGCTTCGGTGCTGCCGTTCCACTGCTCCCGGCCGGGCCGGACGGCGCGCACGAAGCGCTCGGTTTCCGCGAGAAGGCCGCTGTCGCCCGGCAGCACGATGGTTTCCCGCGGCGTCGTGGACGGAACGCCGCGGCGCAGATGAATCTCGGGCGGCCCGGCTTGCGGCGGGCTGTTGAGGAAGGTCGTCTCGAGGATGCCGTCGGTTCCCGTGATCCGCCGTGACGGGGGAACGCCGTGTTGAAGCTGCATGCGATCTGGCCCAGCACGCCGTTCGGCAACTCGAGGCAGGCAGTCACGGTGAGATCGACCTTCGTATCCGATCAGCGCGCAGCGGCACTGAACCGCACCGAATTGGGTGGAGGCGCGTATTCTTGAGAGAATCGAGCCATGAACAAGAAGGCAAGCACGTTTTCCCCGGATGTCCGAGAGCGTGCAGTGCGCCTGGTACGCGAGCAGCGTAGCGAACATCCTTCGATGTGAACGGCAGTCGAATCGATTGAACCGATGATCGGCTGCACGCCGCAGACGCTTCTGGATTCGGTCAATTCAGACATGAATGCCCCCGGAAATTTGGTGGGTGAGATTTGGTTCTGGGGACTTGAGGGCACGCATCGTCGGATAAATGAAAGCCTCGCCGGTTGCGGGCATGACGCTTGCGCCCACCCTCAGTATCTTTCTCCATGCGCGGCCGGCGCCGATAATGCGTACGGCAGCGGCCGACGACACCGCACCGAGGCAAGGAGGCTCCCCGCATGACGACGCCGTTCAAGCCGGGCGACCACGTCCGCTGGAATTCCGAAGCCGGTTACGTGACCGGCACGATCATCGCGATCCACACGCAGGATTTCGACTACAAGGGCCATCGCCACCGTGCGTCGCCCGACGATCCGCAATACGAGATCAAGAGCGATCGTACCGACCACATCGCCGCGCATCGCGGGCGCGTGCTCGAACGCATTGCCGACAAGGACGACACGTGACGCTCCCGTTCTACACGATCGGCCATTCGAACCGCACGCTCGACGCGTTCGTCGGGATGCTCGACGCGGTCGATATCGCGCTGCTGGCCGATATCCGGAAGATGACGCGTTCGCGCACCAATCCGCAGTTCAACGAAGCAACGCTCCCCGCCGCACTGGCCGCGGTCGACATCACGTACGAGCACATCGCGGCACTCGGCGGACTACGCGGCAAGTCGCGCGACGTGCCCGACGAGGTCAACGGCTTCTGGACGAACCGCAGCTTCCATCGCTACGCCGACTACGCGCTGTCGCCCGAGTTTCGAACGGGCCTCGACCGGCTGATCGCGCAAGGGCACCGGCAGCGCTGCGCGATCATGTGTTCGGAAGCCGTGTGGTGGCGCTGTCATCGGCGCATCGTGTCCGATTACCTGATTGCGCGCGGCGAAACGGTGCTGCACATCATGGGCCCGAATCGCGTGGAGCCCGCGCGCCTCACGGTCGGCGCGGCGATCCGGGACGACGGGACGATCGTCTATCCGGACGTCAAAGGCGACGCGCCAGCAGACGAAGCCGGCGCGCAGCCGACCGCGTGACGCGTCACCGATCGTGCGCGTGATGCCGTGACGGCATGAAAGCGTGAAGGTGCGCAGGCCCGATGCAACGCCCATGTCGATCGACCGTGCCCGCTGCGCACCCGATACGCTGCACGCTCACCCCGCTTTGCGCCGCCGCGATCCTGCATTACCATCGTGCGTCCACCGCGCGTACGCGCGCGCCCCGCCACCTCTGCACTCCCGCACCGATGCTCGCCCTCATCATCATCGCCGGCCTGTGGGCCGGTCTGCAGAACGCCCTCGCGGGCGGCGGCTCGTTCGTCACGCTGCCCGCGCTGATCGTGTCGGGGATGTCGCCGCTCGCGGCGAACATCACGTCGACGGTTGCGCTGTTCCCCGGCCAGGTCACGACGGGCTGGGCGAGCCGGAACATGGTGCGCGGCGCGGGCAAGCTGTCGTTTCGCGCGCTGTTCGCGATCAGCGTGGTCGGCGGCGCGCTCGGCGGCCTGCTGCTGCTGAAAACCCCGTCGTCGATCTTCTCGCACCTCGTGCCGTGGCTCGTGCTGTTCGCGACGGTCGTGTTCGCATGGGGCAGCTTCTTCCGCAAGCCCGGCGCCGGCACACAGCATCTCGGCCCCGTCACCGCCGCGATCTCGCAATTCCTGATCGCGATCTACGGCGGCTACTTCGGCGGCGGCATCGGGTTCCTGATGATGGCCGCGCTGACAATGGCCGGCCTGTCGCCGCGTCACGCGATGTCGACGAAGAATGCGCTCGCTGGCGTGATGAACGCGTCGGCGGTCGTGCTGTTCCTGACCTCGCCGCACCTGCACTGGCGCGAGGCCATCGCGCTCGGCGGCGGCGCGATCGTCGGCGGCCTGCTCGGTGCGTGGGCGCTGCACCGCGTGAACGAGCGCGTGCTGCGGATCGCGATCGTCTGCATCGGCGCCGCGCTGACCGTCGGGCTGTTCGTCAAGCCGATCTGACGCACACGCGCAGAGCGCGCGGATGGCACGCACGCCGTCGGTCGCGGCGGATTCGCAATCAATGGGCAAGCGGCCGTGCGCCGAGCGCTGGCGGAGTCACGCGCCCGCCTCGATGTCGCGGGCGCTTGCGACGACTTGCGCGCCAAGCGCTTCGATCCTTGCAGGCGGGTGCGTTCAACCGAACGGCCGCACGCCGATCAGCGGGCCGTGCAGGAACAGCGCGAAGACGGCCCATACGACGAGCCCGGCGACGATCGTCACGGCATCGCCCGACAGCCTGCCCGCCGGATAGCGGACGCCGTCGAGGCGATCGCGCGCGCGCCACACGACGAAATCGACCAGCGACCACACGAAGAATGCGCCGAACAGCACGACCGCGTGCAGCGTGCCGTTCGCGAGCAGGTGCGCGATCGCCCACACCATCACGCCGGCCACCATCGGATGGCCGACGAGCGTCTTGATGCGGTTGCGCGGCACGTAGGACGCGGCGATCAGCACGAACGCGATCGCGGTCAGCATGCCGGTGAGATGGCGAATGCCGACGGGCGACATCCACAGCAGCGTCCCGCCCTGGCGCGCAATCCCGTAACCCCAGACGATCAGCACGAAGCCGACGATCGACACGATCGCATAGGGGCCCTTCCAGCGTTTCTCGCCGATCCGCTCGATGGTCGCGGATCGCCAGCCGTCCGCGACGATCCGAATCGAATGCACACCGAGGAAGATCGCTAAACCGAGAATCAGGACGAGCATCGGCTATCTCCGTCTGGAACGATGAGTTGGGAATCATTCGCGCGGCTTTCGATGCGCCGTTCGCGAGGCCGGCAGCGAGACCGGCTCGGGTTGCGCCAGGCATGGACGCAATCGCGCCGATCATAAACGCCGGGGCCGCCGTTGTGAAGCAGCCAGAACATGCGGTGCGTCAAACCCGGCGCTTGCGTGCACCCGCGGTGGATCGAAAGCAAGGAAAGGAAATGCGCCGCCGTACGCTCGGCGCTAGGTGCGCTTGCGTGTCGCTTCCGGTTTCGGCGCCGGCTTCGACTTCGGCCGTGCCTTGCGCTTCGGCGCCCCGGCCAGCAGCGCCGCGCGATATGCGCCGCGACACCAGTCGAACAGCGCGCCCGTGTCCTCGAGCACGTCGGCCGGCGTTTCGTAATAGCCCTCGAGTGCAACGGTACGCGTGGGACGCTCATACGAGAACGGCCCCATCCCCGCCGCGACGAACGCGGGACGGTTCACGTCGTCGACGCGCAGGAACAGCGACCCGCGCGACATGAAGCCGAACATCACGCCGTCGAGCCGCATCGCGGCGCCGCTGAAGAACCGCACGACCTGTACGTTGCCGAGCGGCGCGAGCCGATACGCGATCTCCTCGCCGTGCGCCTTCTCCGATTGCCAGCTCATGCGAGCCCCGTGCAGCGCTGCGTCCACACGTCGAGTTCCGCGTCGTCGAAGCCCACGGCCGCCGCGCTCTCGCGGATCTGCCGCCACGTCGCACGATCGACCGGAATGCCGTCCGCGCCGCGCGCGGCGCGGCTCGCCTCCTCCGGCTCGCCGGGCATCCGCACCGGCGCGTCGCCCGCCCGCGGCGACGCCTTCGCCCATTCGACGAACGCATCGGCTTCGCGCTCCGCATCGGCCGCGTCGAACGCGTTCGGATCGATCAGCACCGACAGCATCCCGTTGACGATCGCGCTCGTCTTCTGCAGCGTGCCGCCGTAGGTCGTATGCCCGCCGACCAGCGCGCCGCCGAAGATCTCGCACATCGCCGCCAGCGCATAACCCTTGTGCAGTCCGAACGGCAGCAGCGAGCCGAACGGCTGCTCGTGCATGACTGCCGGATCGTCGGTCGGCCGGCCGCGATGATCGATCAGCGACCCGGCCGGCACGCGCTTGCGCTGGTTGTATGCCACCCGCGTCTTGCCATACGCGATCGCGCTCGTCGCGAAATCGAGCAGCAGCGGCGGCCGGCCCGCGCGCGGATACGCGGCGCAGAACGGATTCGTGCCGAAACGCGGATCGGTGCCGTGCAGCGGCGCGACGAGCAGGTCGCCCGGCACGTTGACGAAATGGAACGACACGAGCCCCGAGCGCGCGCACTGCTCGGCCCAGTGCCCGATGCGGCCGAGGTGATGGACGTCGCGCAGCCCGATCGCGCAGATGCCCATGCGTCGCGCGCGCTCGATCCCTTCGACCATCGCCTCGAACGCGATCACCTGGCCGAAGCCGCGCCCGCCGTCGATCGTCAGCACCGCGCCGCCGTCGCGAACGATCGACGCGTGCCCGTTCAATTGCAGCTGCCCTTCCCGCCACGACGCCACGTAGTTCGGGATCATCCCGATCCCGTGCGAATCGTGACCCGCCAGATTCGCGCCGACCAGGTGATCGGCAACAAGCCGCGCCTCGCGCTCGCTGCTGCCGGCCCGCTCCCAGAGTGCCGCGACGAATGCATGCAGCGGTTCGGCGCGCATGCTCAGCGGGTCGGTATCGGAAGTCGGCAGCGCGGTCATCGGCAAGGCTCCGTGAGGTCGGGGTGAATCCGGGTGAATCCGGTCGAATTCGTTCGGGTCGGGCAGCGCGAACGCTCAGCGCGCGGACGCGATCACGTCCGCCACCGCCGCGGTCAGCTTCTTCGCGTACGGCACGTGCAGGAACTCGTTCGGGCCGTGCGCATTCGACTTCGGCCCGAGCACGCCGCACACCATGAACTGCGCGGACGGGAAGCCGGCCTGCAGCACGTTCATCAGCGGGATCGTGCCGCCGAGACCCATGTACGCGCAGTCCGCGCCGAAGTGGCGACGCGACGCGGCGTCGAGCGACGACGCGAGCCACGGCGCAAGATCCGGCGCGCTCCAGCCGGTCGCGGCGCCCGCGTCCGGCTTGAACGTGACCTTCGCGTTGTACGGCGGATCGAGTTCGAGCAGTTCCTTCAGCTGCTGCACGGCCTGTGCGGCGTCGACGAGCGGCGGCAGGCGCAGCGACAGCTTGAACGCGGTGCGCGGACGCAGCACGTTGCCCGCGTCGGCGAGCGCCGGCAGACCGGCCGCGCCCGTCACGGACAGCGACGGACGCCACGTCGAATTCAGCAGCGCCTCGCGCGGATCGGTCGTGGTCGGCAGCACCGGTTTGCCGTCCGCGCCGCATGCCCACGGCAGCCCCTTCCATACGGCGTCGCCGAGGATCGCGGCGGCCGTGTCGGCTTCGCGCACGCGGCTGTCGGGAATCTCGCAATGGAACACGCCCGGCAGGAGGTTGCCGTTCTTCGCATCTTCCAGGCGCTCGAACAGCTGGCGCATCACGCGGAAGCTCGACGGCGCGATGCCGCCGAAGACGCCGGAGTGCACGCCTTCCTCGAGCACCTCGACCTGCAGGTCGCCGGACACCAGCCCGCGCAGCGACGTCGTGAGCCACATCTGGTCGTAGTTGCCCGCGCCCGAATCGAGGCACACGACGAGCGACACCTGGCCGAGCCGGTCGCGCAGCGCGTCGACGTACGGCAGCAGGTCGTAGCTGCCCGACTCCTCGCAGGTCTCGATCAGGCCGACGCAGCGCGGCCGTTCGACGCCCTGCTCGTCGAGCGCGCCGAGCGCCGCGAGGCTCGCGTAGATCGCATAGCCGTCGTCCGCGCCGCCGCGGCCGTACAGCTTGCCGTTCTCGTACTTCGGTGTCCACGGGCCGAGGTCCGCGCGCCAGCCGTCGAATTCGGGCTGCTTGTCGAGGTGGCCGTACAGCAGGATCGTGTCGGTGCTGCCCGAGCGCGTCGCAGGCGTTTCGAAGAAGATCACCGGCGTGCGGCCGGGCAAGCGCACGATCTCGAGCTTCAGGCCTTTCACCGGCTGGCGCTCGGCCCACTGCGCGGCATCGGTGACGACCCGCTCGAGATACCCGCGCTGCGCCCATTCGGGGTCGAACGCGGGGCTCTTCGCCGGGATCGCGATGTAGTCGGTCAGTGCGTGGAGAATTTCATCGTTCCACTTGCGCTCGACGAAGGTAACGAGCTTGTCATGGTCGAGGACGGGGGTAGTGTCGACGGAGGTCATGGTGGGGGCCTGGATAGGGCTGACGAAAAACCGGATGATACGCCGATGCCCCCGCCCCAGGGCGCTTTCCGCGGCCGTATTCAGGGGTCCGTTCGGGCCCGTTTCCCGCCGCGCTTGGCGCGCCTGCTCAAACGGCAGGCGGGAAGGCAGCATCGTCATCGGAATCACCGTTCGGTAGAAACAATCACTGGCGCCGGCGAGCGCATTTCGAGCGCTCGATAATAACCGACCAATTCAATCAGGACTTCCCAAGTCATTCAGTCCACAAATTGAATTAACCAGTTCGGCAAAAAGACAATTATCCGCTCAATTTTCACGACCCCTCGCCCGCGAACATGACCGGAGCCGGCTCAAGCCCGCCGCGCGGGGCCATGCGCCCCCATCCGGTCGCACCATGACATTTCATCTTCATCAATGATGATCATCAATATTCAAGATATTAAATTACATCGTTTACTCTTACTCGAATTCAATTAAGAGATAAGATGCTGTCGTTCAATAAAACGACGGACCATTCCGGAATCGTCGACGGGCGCCGGGCCGCGCCACCTCAACCGCATCACGATCATTCAAGGAGCCTCGCATGTCCGATGCCAGCTCGTCCCCCTCCCGCTCCACCGTCGCGCCAGCCGCGACCGCCACGCCGAAAATCGGCGTCATCCCCGCCACGCTGATGGTTGCCGGCAACATGATGGGCTCCGGCGTCTTCATGCTGCCCGCGAACCTCGCCGCCACCGGCGGCATCGCGATCTTCGGCTGGCTGATCACCGTCGTCGGCGCCGTGTCGCTCGCGCTGGTGTTCGCGAAGCTCGCGGCAATCGACCCGGCCGCCGGCGGTCCGTATGCGTATGCGCGCAAGTCGTTCGGCCCGTACATCGGCTACCAGACCAATCTGATCTACTGGCTCGCGAACGTGCTCGGCAACGTCGGCCTGGCGGTCGCCGGCCTCGGCTATCTCACGCACTTCTTCCCGATGCTGCGCGACCCGCTGGTATTCGCGCTCGCGCAGATCTTCGTGATCTGGTTGTTCACCTACGCGAACATTCTCGGACCGAACGTGGTCGGCCGCGTGCAGTCGGTCACGACGATCTTCGCGCTCGTGCCGATCCTCGGGATGGCCGTGTTCGGCTGGTTCTGGTTCAGCAAGGACGTGTACTTCGCCGGCTGGAACGTGTCGGGTGCGAGCAGCTTCGGCGCGATCGGCGCGACCTTGAACTTCACGCTGTGGGCGTTCATCGGCGTCGAGAGCGCGTCGGTGTCGGCCGGTGTCGTCGAAAACCCGTCGCGCAACGTGCCGATCGCGACCGTCGGCGGCGTCGTGCTCGCGGCCGTCTGCTACGTGCTCAGCTCGACCGTGATCATGGGGATGATCCCGAACAAGGCACTGCTCGCGTCGAGCGCGCCGTTCGCGGATGCCGCGCGCCTCGCGCTCGGCGACACCGCCGCGAACGCGGTCGCGATCTGCGCGGCGCTCGGCTGCCTCGGCTCGCTCGCGGGCTGGACGCTGCTGGTCGGCCAGACCGCGAAGGCCGCGGCCGACGACGGCCTGTTCGCCGGCGTGTTCGCCCGCGTCAACTCGAAGAACGTGCCGTCGGCCGGCCTTGCGATCGTCGCGGTCATCATGTCGGTGCAGGTGCTCGCGACGATGTCGCCGAGCGCGAGCGAGCAGTTCGGCAAGATCGCGTCGATCGCCGTGATCATGACGCTCCTGCCATACATCTACTCGTGCATCGCGATCAAGGTGCTCGGCTACGGCAAGATGCCGTCGCACCAGTTCACCTTCTACACGATCGTCGGCCTGATCGGCGCCGTCTACGCGCTGTGGGCGATGGTCGGCTCCGACGGCCAGCAGACGCGCTGGTCGCTGATCTTCGTGATCGCGACGATCGTGTTCTACGAGCTGTCGATCAACCGTCAGCGCGAAATCGAGGAAACCCATATCCATCCGGGCGGCCGCTCGCCGCGCTGGGTGCGCTACCTCGCGCTCGGCATCACCATCACCGCGCTCGTCGCGACCTTCTGGATCTCCGTGGGCCGACACACGGCCGACATCCTTCACGCACGCTCGCCGGCCGCGGGCGTCCAGGCAACCCAGCAAACGGGGGAATGACCCATGACCGCTTCCTTGACCCAACCGGCGTTCCGTCGCCTCGGCATGAAGGCGCTGCTCGTGCAGCACGACATCGACGAACGCACCGCCACCGGACGTGCGGCCACCGCGCTCGTCGAAGAATTGCGCACGCGGCTCGTCGACGTCGTGATCGCGACCTCCGCCGACGACGCGCGCGCGGTGGTCGACGCCGATCCGGCGATCCAGTGCCTGCTGCTCAACTGGGAGCTCGGCAACGATCCCGCCCATGCGCCCGCCCAGGCCGTGCTCGACGCGATGCGCGCGCGCAATGCGACGGTGCCGGTGTTCCTGCTCGCGAGCCGCGCGAGCGCAGCCGCGATTCCCGTCGACGCGATGCGCAAGGCCGACGACTTCATCTGGATGCTGGAGGACACCACCGCGTTCATCGGCGGGCGGATCGTCGCCGCGATCGAACGCTACCGCGAAACCGTGCTGCCGCCGATGTTCCGCGCGCTCGCGCAGTTCTCGCGCGTGTACGAATACTCGTGGCACACGCCGGGCCATACGGGCGGCACCGCGTTTTTGAAATCGCCGGTCGGCCGCGCGTACTTCGAATTCTTCGGCGAGGCGCTGTTCCGCTCGGACCTGTCGATCTCGGTCGGCGAACTCGGCTCGCTGCTCGACCACTCCGGTCCGATCGGCGAAAGCGAACGCTACGCGGCGCGCGTGTTCGGCGCGCACCGCACGTATCACGTGACGAACGGCTCGTCGATGTCGAACCGCGTGATCCTGATGGCGAGCGTCACGCGCAACCAGGTCGCGCTGTGCGACCGCAACTGCCACAAGTCGGCCGAGCACGCGATGACGATGTCCGGCGCGATTCCGACCTACCTGATCCCGTCACGCAACCATTACGGGATCATCGGGCCGATCATGCCGGAACGGCTCACGGCCGCCGCCGTGCGCCTCGCGATCGACGCGAACCCGCTGGTGCGCGGGCGTGACGGCATCGATCCGACGCCGGTGCATGCACTGATCACGAACTCGACGTACGACGGCCTCTGCTACAACGTCGCGCGCGTCGAGGAACTGCTCGGCCAGAGCGTCGACCGATTGCATTTCGATGAAGCGTGGTACGGCTACGCGCGCTTCAACCCGATCTACCGCGATCGTCACGCGATGCACGGCGATCCGTCGCAGCACGACGCAAGCAAGCCGACCGTGTTCGCGACGCAGTCGACGCACAAGCTGCTCGCGGCGCTGTCGCAGGCGTCGTTCATCCACGTCCGCGACGGCCGCAATCCGATCGAGCATGCACGCTTCAACGAGGCATACATGATGCATGCGTCGACGTCGCCGAACTACGCGATCATCGCGTCGAACGACGTGAGCGCCGCGATGATGGACGGCCCCGGCGGCGAGGCGCTGACGACCGACGCGATCCGCGAGGCCGTGTCGTTCCGCCGGATGCTCGCGCGGCTGCATGCGGAATGCGAGGAGAGCGACGACTGGTTCTTCAACGGCTGGCAGCCGGACACCGTGGTCGATCGCAAGACGGGCCGGCGCGTGCCGTTCCATGAAGCGGACGAAACGCTGCTCGCCACCGATCCGTCGTGCTGGGTGCTGCATCCGGGCGAGACGTGGCACGGCTTCGGCGAGATCGAGGACGACTACTGCATGCTCGATCCGATCAAGGTGTCGATCGTCACGCCGGGCGTCGCGCCGCACGGCGGGCTGATGCCGGTCGGCATTCCGGCGTCGGTCGTCACCGCGTATCTGGACCGGCACGGGATCGTCGTCGAGAAGACGACCGACTTCACGATCCTGTTCCTGTTCTCGATCGGCGTGACGAAGGGCAAGTGGGGCACGCTCGTCAACACGCTGCTCGACTTCAAGCGCGACTACGACGCGAACGCGCCGCTCGAACAGGCGCTGCCGGAACTCGTCTCGCGCTATCCGGACCGCTACGGCAAGCTCGGCCTGCGCGATCTGTGCGACCTGATGTTCAGCGCGATGAGCGACCTGAAGACGACCGAGATGATGTCGCGCGGCTTCTCGACGCTGCCGCAGCCCGACTTCAGCCCGGCCGAGGCGTTCGAGCATCTCGTGCACAACGACATCGAGATGCTGGAGCTGGCGGAGATGGAAGGCCGCACCGTCGCGACAGGCGTCGTGCCCTATCCGCCCGGCATTCCGCTGCTGATGCCCGGCGAGAACGCAGGGCCCGCCGACGGCCCGCTGCTCGGCTACCTGAAGGCGCTCGAGCAATACGACCTGCGCTTCCCCGGCTTCACGCACGACACGCATGGCGTCGAAGTCGAGGACGGCGTGTACCGGATCGCGTGCATCAAGAAAACCGCGCGCGACACCAACACGCGCTGAGCATGCGCGCCGCGACGCCGCGCCGGCAGAACGCGGCCGGCGTCGCGACGCGTGACGACTCGCCGGTCATGCCGGCAAGCGACCGACCCACTCGGCGAGCTGCGCTTCGCCTTCTTCGTCGAGCTTGCCCTTCAGTTCGCCGTACCACGGCGCGATCGCATCGGCCGGCTGCGTGGCCTTCAGGATGTCGAGACTGTTCTCGAGGAACGACGAAAAGAACGGAATGCCGCGCATGTAGAGGAAGGTCGAATCGGTGATGCGCACGTGGCCGTACACGTCGCGCACCCACGCGAGATGCGGCAACGCCTCGCGCAGGTGGCCGCTTTGCATCAGCGCGGAAATGAAGTTCACGCGCGCGGCGACGTCGGACTGCTCGTGCGTGTCGTGATTGATCTCGGCGGCCTTTTGCATCCACGCCTCGCCGCGCTCCACTTCGCCGCACATCACCGACGTCGTCGCGAGCTGCACCGCGTTGTGCGCGCTCGGCTCGCGGTCGAACAGCGCAAGCCAGTACGGAAACGCTTCCGGATAACGCTCCATCGCCGAGTACGAGAGCGCGCACAGGCGCGCCGCATCGGCCAGTCGCTCCGCGTGCGGCGCGGCGGCCGCGATCGCGGCGTCGTGCCGGCCGGCCTGGAATGCCTTCAGCGCGGGCGCGAGCTCGGGCGCGATGTCGGGGCCGTTCTGATCGTCCGCGCCTTCGGATGCGTCGGGTGCGTCGTTCGCGGACGGCGCGGGCGTCGCCGCTTCATCACGCGGTTTCTTTCCGAACAGCTTTCCCAGCAGGCCCATGGCGATTGTCCTTGTCGTTGTGATGGATGAATGGCGGCTGGTTGCAGCGGCGCACGAAGCGCGGCGCGCGAAGCGCGGCGCGCGTGAACCGGATCGCCGCACGGCGACCGCCATCTTACGCGCGCTCGAAGTCAGCAGGAAGTGAACGGCGGCAGGGCGCTGATGTGGCGAAGCAAGGCGCGACGCTCACGCGTCCGCGGGCCTCACGCCGCGATCCATCCCGCGCCGGTACGCGGCAGGGCTCGTCGCCGCGACGCGCCGGAAGTGCCGGCGCAACGACTCCTCGGAACCGAACCCCGCGCGCGCGGCAATCTGCGCGAGCGACATCCCGGGATGCGCTTCGAGCATGTCCTTCGCGACGTTCACGCGCTCGCGGATCAGCCACGCGAGTGGCGACATCCCCGTCGCGTCCGCGAACTGCCGCTGCAGCGTGCGCGTGCTCATCGCCGCCTGCGCGGCCAGCGACGCGAGCGTGTGCGGCTCGGCCGCATGCGCGCGCATCCAGTCCATCAGCTTCGCGAGCCGGTCGCTGCCGCCCGGAGCGACCGGTCGCGGCACGAACTGCGCCTGGCCGCCGTCGCGATGCGGCGGCAGCACGAGGCGCTGCGCGACCCGGTTCGCGATCGCGCCGCCGTGGTCGCGGCGCACGAGATGCAGCAGCATGTCGAGCCCCGCCGCCGAGCCGGCCGACGTGACGATCTGCCCTTCGTCGACGTACAGCGCGTCGGGATTCACGCGCAGCGCCGGATAGCGCGCCTGCAGGCGCTCGGCGTAGCGCCAGTGCGTCGTGACGGTGAGCCCGTCGAGCACGCCAGCCGCCGCGAGCACGAACACGCCCGAGCAGATCGAACAGAGCCGCGCGCCGCGGCGATGCGCGGCACGCAGCTTCTTCAGCAGCGGCTCCGGCGGCGGTTCGTCCGGATCGCGCCAGCCGGGAATCACGATGGTGTCCGCGCGATCGAGCATCGCGAGCCGGTACGGCGCGGCGACCGTGATGCCGCCCGCCGCGCGCACGGGGCCCGGCTCGCTCGCGCAGACGGCGAAGCGATACCAGTCGACGCCGAGTTCCGGGCGTTCGAGCGCGAACAGTTCGACCACGCAGCCGAATTCGAAGGTGCAGAGGCGATCGTAGGCGAGCGCGACGACGAGATGATTGTGCATGGCGCGATGTTACCGGAACTTGTCGATCGCGCCACTGCCGCGATGGCCGCCGAACCGCGATACTGCCCTTCATCCCGGCGCATTCCGCGCCGTCTTTCAGGAGCGCGTTTCATGTCTTACGTCACCGACGTCCCCGCCGCCGACAGCGCCGCCGCCCTCACGCACTTCGAAGCCTCGCTGCGCTTCGAGACCGATTGCTGGGACGTGCACGACGCGCTTGCGTCCGGCTCGCCCGATTTCGTGCTGCTCGACGTCCGGGGGCCGGAACAGTTTGCCGCCGGCCACGTGCCCGGCGCGCGCAACCTGCCGCACCGCAAGATCGTCGCCGGCAAGCTCGCCGACCATCCGGCCGACACGCTGTTCGTCGTCTACTGCGCCGGCCCGCACTGCAACGGTGCCGCGCGCGCGGCGATCCGGCTCGCGCGCCTCGGCCGCCCGGTGAAGCTGATGATCGGCGGAGTCACCGGCTGGCTCGACGAAGGTTTCGCGTTGTGCAACGAAGTGCAACCGGAGGACGTCGCCACGCGCTGATCGTCATTAAAAACGCAACAATCAATTGCCGGCACACGAACAGAAAAAGCGCGACAATCGGCCACATTGCAGTTCGGATGGAGCAGCAACATGGAACACGCAGTCCTGATTCAGATGGCCGGTTCGGTCGCGGCGATCGCGCTCTATTTTCTTCCGGCCATCGTCGCCGACCGGCGCGGCCGGCACGACAGGCTGACGATCGCAATGTTCAACGCCCTGTTCGCGTGGACGGGCATCGGCTGGCTGATGACGCTCTACTGGGCATGCCAGCCGAACCCGCAAACCGATGTCGCGCAAGCCATCCTCGCGAAGCGCCGCGGCATCAGCATGCGGACTTTCTCGACCGGCCTCGTCGAACGCGTGCAGCGCCGCGTCGCCGCCCAGGAGCAATGGGCCGAGAAGCAAGGTTGCCGCTAGGCAGTCCCGCTGTTCCCTTTACTTTGCCTTACCTCGCCGTGCCGAACTTCGGCATCCTGACGTTGGTCGAGGCCCGGTAGTCCCACACCAGCCTCTCGCGCGGCGCCTCACCGCCCGCGCGCAGCCACGCCCCGAACGCCCCCGCCGTCACCGCCCGCGCGATCCGCTCGCCCGGGCAGCCGTGCGGCCCCGTGCCGAACCCGAAGTTCGGCCCCGGCGCGCGGCCCGGCAGCAATCGGTCCGGCTCGCGGTGCACGGCCGGATCGCGGTTCGCCGCCGCGAGCACGACCAGGATGGCCGCACCGGCATCGACGGTCACGCCTTCGATCGTCGTGCGCGACGCGACGAAGCGGCGCGTGTTCTGCACCGGCGAATCGAATCGGCCGACCTCGGCGACGAATGCCTCGAGCATCGCGGCATCCGGCAGCGTGCGCTCGGCACCGGTTGCGTCCCACGCGACCAGCACATTGCCGAGCCACGCGGCCGTCGCCTCGCACGTCTGCGACAGCAACCCGACGAGATTCGCGACGAGCGCGCCGCTCGCGTGCCAACCCGCGGCACCGGCCGCCTGCTGAATCGCCGCGACCCATGAGCCGTCCTGCGCGTGTGTGTGCGCGACACGCTCCGTCATCCGGTCGAGCAGTTGCCGTGCGGCCTCGCTCGCGCGGGCCAGTGCCACGTCGTCCGACAGCGGCGACAGCGCGGCGACGAAGTCGACGACCAGCGCGGCGATTTCGTCGAGCTGCGTGTCGTCGAAGCCGAGCAGATCGGCGACCGCGCAAACGGGCACCGTCAGGCACCACGCGTTCAGTGCATCGGCGTCGTACGGCATGCGCAACCGGCTGCCGGCGAGTTGCGCGGCCCGCTCGCGCAATGCGTCGACGTCGATCGGCGCGAACGCCGCGCGCAGCGCCTGCTTCGGCACGTCGTGCCGCAATGCGCCGTCGTTCATGCGCACCAGTTCGCCGAACAGCGCGCCCGCCGTCGTCCCACGCAATGCGGGCGGTACCGGCGCGTCGAGCGGCCTGACGCGGCACGCCGGGTGGCCGAGCACGGCCGTCACGCTCGCCGCCCGGCTCGCGACCCACAGGCCGAGCGAGGCGTCGAACGCGAGCGGCGGCCCGTCGACGAGCGTCGAGTAGTAAGGGTAGGGATCGCGGTGCGTGACCGCGGCAATCGGATTGGTCGGGTTCATGCGTGCAGTATCGGCGCGCCGGGCCACCGCATGTTTCAGGTTGACGTGAAATGTCGCGGATGTCGCGCTCATGCTCATGCCGGCACCGCGGAGTGCTGCGACGCAGCAACCCACGGGCGGCAAGCGACGCGACGCCGTGACGGACGTGGCGTCAGGCTGCCGATCGGTAGCGGTGCGCCTGCATGCGCAGGCGGACTCGCCCGGCGGAAATCGCACGCGGTTCGGGCACCACCGTTTCGTGATGAAACATTTCCTGCCGGAAGCGGCCGCCGTCGTCGAACCACTGGCAGATCAGCCAGTCGGCATCGTCGAACACGACCGGCCCGGCATAGGTGACGGTCATTCGCGGCCCACCGGTTTTCAGCGTCACGACATCGCCGACGCGAAAGCCGTTGCTGTGATTTTCTCGGATTTTCATCGCTCTCTCGATTTTTTATATATTCATTTTCCGGCGGCCCGCTGACAGGTCATTCGGATACGCGGCAGATTACCAATCCAATAAATAACCGGCAACTCCCGAATACCCGAAAACATCGACCTGAAAATCGCAACACTACGCGGCACCGATTCGCGCGGCGGGCTTCTGACACCATAATCGGCGCGACTTGCGCGCCGATTATGGTCAAACAACCGGAGTGCAGAGAATAAACGATGAATTTCGCGCCGTCATCGAACTTCAAATCGGCGGTGGTTTCGATTGATTACTGTCAATCGGTTTCCGGCTGGAAACGTTCCCACGTTTTATCTGCGCTCATTGTTCGAACCGCACGGGCGAATTGTCCGGCGCCGAAAACCAGCGATTGAGGTCGCGTCCCGGCACCGCCGCCTGCGTAAACGTGAATGTGCCGTCGCGCGCCATTTCCGTTGCAGCGCGCAGGAACGCGCCGAATGCGGCCCGCGCCAGCGCGCCGCCGACGCTGACGCGCTTCACGCCGAGCGCCGCGAGCGCCTCGAGGCTCAGCAACCCGCCCTGCAGCCCCATCACGACGTTGACCGGCGCACCGACCGCGCGCGTGACCGCCGCGATCTCGTCGGGATCGGTCACGCCGGGTGCGTAGAGCACGTCGGCGCCCGCGTCGCGGTACGCGACCAGCCGCGCGATCGTGTCGGCAAGGTCGGAGCGGCCGTGCAGGTAGTTTTCACAGCGCGCGGTCAGCGTGAACGGAAACCGCAGCGAGCGCGCCGCGTCGACCGCCGCCGCGATGCGCTCGACCGCCACGTCGTGCGGGTAGATCGGCGCGCCGGCACGGCCGGTCGCATCCTCGATCGAGCCGCCCACCGCGCCGGCGTCGGCCGCCAGGCGAATCGTCTCGGCGACCGTGTCAGGCGCGTCGCCGAAGCCGTTCTCGAGATCGGCGCTGACCGGCAGGCCGCCCGCGGCGACGATCTCGGCGATGTGGTCGAGCATTTCGTCGCGATCGATCGCGTTGTCGGGCCGCCCTCGCGAAAAGGCAAAGCCGGCGCTCGTGGTGGCAAGCGCTTCGAAGCCGGCCATCGCGAGCAGCCGGGCGGAACCGGCATCCCACGGGTTCGGGATGATGAAGGCGCCGGGCCGCGTGTGCAGCGCGCGGAAGGTTTCGGCTTGGCGAAACTGCACGTTGGAATCGGACATCGAAGTCTCCTCGGAATGGAGACGTCAGCATACGCGCGCGCGGTACCGCGACGGTTCAGGGCGCGCTGAAATATCGATGTGGATGCCGGGGCCTCGCGCGCGGCGCGGTGTGCCGCCGGTCACGCCGCCGCGCGGGGACCGAGCGTCTTCGTCAGGAAAATGCGCGCATGCCCGGTCGGGTAATCCGGCAGCTCGCCGAAACGGACATAGCCGCGCTTCTCGTAGAACGGCCGCGCCTGAAAGTCGAACGTGTCGAGCCACGCGCCGTGACAGCCGCGCGCGACGGCTTCCGCCTCGGCGAGATCCATGATGCGCGAGCCGGCCCCCTGGCCGCGCGCCGCCTCGGGCACGACGAGCAGGTCGACATGCAGCCAGCCGAACGCCGTGCTGCCCCACAGGCCGCCCACGACCGTGCCGTCGGCGTCGGTCACGCGCACGGCCAGCGGCCGGAAATCGATCGGGCCGGCCTGGCTTTCGTTGAACCGGACGAGCGGCGCCGCGATCTGCTTGCGGACGTTCGCGTCGCCGGCGTCGGTCACGTCGTAGGTGAGCGTCATCGGTTACGTCGAATCAGGAAGAAAACGGGAGATGGCAAGACGGCCGGACCCGCGCGCGGCTACACCACGTAGGCGCCCTTCGCATGCAGTTCCGCTTCCGTGCGCTCGAGCGCCGTGATCGCATCGCTGCCTTCCAGCGCCAGCAACTGCGCGACCAGCGCCTCGGCCATCGCATGCGCGGCGACCAGCGACGGGAAGAACGACGGGCTGTCGTGCGTGAAGATCAGCTGCGCGTCCGCATGCAGCGCGATCGGCGACACCGCGCTGTCGGTGATCGCGACGATCTTGCTGCCCTGCGCCTTCGCCGCCTGCGCGACACGCGTCGCTTCCGCGGAATACGGCGCGAAACTGATGATCACCGTCACGCTCTGCTTCGCGATCGTGCGCAGCTCCATCTCGAGCGAGCCGGCGACGCCGTTGAGCAACGACACGGTCGGCCGGAACAGCCGGTAGCCGTACACGAATCCGAACGCGACCGGATAGCACGACCGGAACCCCGCGACGTGCACGTGCGACGCCTTGCGGATCAGCTTCGCGGCGTCGGCGAGCGCGTGCTCATTCTGGGCGGAGGTGGCGGCGAGATTGTGCTGCTGCGCGGCAAGCAGGTCGTGCGCGAGCGACGCCTTCGCGTCGGGCCGCACGAGCGAACGCGCTCGCTGCGTGAGCGGCTCGGGACGCGTGCGCACGCGCGCGACGCACAGGTCGCGCAGCTCGTTCCAGCCGGGGAAACCGAATTGCTGCGCGAGCCGCACGAGCGACGCGGGTTGAACCTGCGCGCGCTGCGCGACCTTGCGCATCGACGAGGTGGCAACCTCGTCGGGATGATCGAGCAGAAATGCAGCGCCCGCCTGGAATTGCGGGCTCAGTTCGGAAAATTGCGCCCGGATCCGGGACGCGAGTTCATCGAAATTGGCAGCCATCTTGGTGAGAACGGGAACCGGTCGTCCATGGTATCACCGGCCCCGTCTGCACCGGTGCACCGGTCAGCGCAGCACTTCGACGTGATCGGCGTCGACCTTCACCTTGCCCGACCACTTGCGCTCGAACTCGCCGGTCAGCTTCACTTCGCTCTTGTCGCTGACGGGCTGGCCGGCCGCCCACAGCTTTTTGTCGATCTCGACGCGGATCGTGCCGGTTGCATCGGCGAACTCGTAGTCCTCGCCGCCGGTATGCTTGACGATGCGCCCCTGGAGTTGCACGTGCTGGTCGTCCTTGCCGTTCGCGAGCAGTTCCTTCACGGTCGTCGTGGTCAGCGTGGACGGCCCCGTGTATTCCGCGTAGACGGCGGCGGGCAGCACGGCAAGCGCGACCGCCAGGATTCTCGTCAGGTGTTTCATGATCTCGTTCCTCCAGTTGTTCGAGTACGTCGCGCTCCCGTTGAACGCGACGGCCCGAGATTACGGAGCGTAAGATTAAGCAAACCTGAAGGTCGTCCCCCGCGGCATGCCGTCGCGGCGTTTCGGTGCGCGAACGCACGGAAGCGCCCGTGTTTAAGCTCGGCCTAAGGCACCTGCCCTTATCATGGGAACCCCGGGCGCCACGCCCGCCAACAGACACGAATCCATGCGCGTACTGCTCGTCGAGGACGATCCGCTGATCGGCAGCGGGCTCGAACAGGGCCTCAAACAGGAAGGCTTCGCGGTCGACTGGGTCAAGGACGGCGACGCTGCGACGCTCGCGCTGCGCTCGACCGGCTACGGCCTGCTGCTGCTCGACCTCGGGCTGCCGAACCGCGACGGCCTGTCGGTGCTCGCGTCGCTGCGCCGCCGCGACGAAACCCTGCCCGCGATCATCATCACCGCGCGCGACGGCGTGCCCGACCGCATCGCAGGCCTCGACAGCGGCGCCGACGACTACCTCGTCAAGCCGTTCGTGCTCGAGGAACTGCTCGCGCGCATTCGCGCGGTCAACCGCCGCCACGCGGGGCGCGCGCAGACGACGCTCGCGATCGGCCCGCTGCGTCTCGATCCCGTCAAGCACCTGGTGTGGCTCAACGACGACGAAGTGACGCTGTCGCCGAAGGAATTCGTGCTGCTGCAAGAACTGATGCGCGACCCCGGCGCGGTGATCTCGCGCGAACAGTTCGAGGAACGGCTGTACAGCTGGGGCGAGGAAATCGAGAGCAACGCGGTGCAGGTGCACATCCACAACCTGCGCAAGAAACTCGGCCACGACATGATCCGCACGGTGCGCGGCGTCGGCTACCGGATCGGTGACGGCGCATGACGCGTCTGCAACACGCGATCGCGCGCTGGCGCAGCGCATCGCTGCGGCGGCGCCTGTTGATGTGGCTGCTGCCGGCCGCGTGCGTGATCGGGCTGGTCGCGAGTGCGGGCACCTACTGGGGCGCGCTGCGCGAGCTCGACGATCTCCTCGACGACCAGATGCGCAGCATGTCGAAGCAGATCGTCGTCGGCCCGGACGGCGAACTGTCGTTCCGCAATCACGGCGACGGCAAGCACGAATTCGAGGCCAGCGATCCCGACGCGGTGCTGCTGCAGGTCTGGCGCAACGGCACGCTGGTTTACTCGACCGATCGCAAGTCCGAGCTGCCGCCGCCCGCGCAGACGGGCATCGGGAGCGTCGACGTCGATGGCCAGCCGTGGCGCACCTACGTGACCGAACGCGGCGGCACGACGATCCGGCTCGCGCAGGCGCGCCATGCGCGCTGGGAAGCGATCGCGGGCATCGCGGTGCACCTGCTGTGGCCGGTGTTCTCGATGCTGCCCGTACTCGCGATCGGGCTGTGGTTCGGCATCGGCGCGGGGCTTCGGCCGCTGCGCACGATCGCATCCGGCCTTAAGCGCAGGAATGCGAACAATCTCGAACCCGTCGACGTCGCGTCGATGCCGAACGAGGTCCGCCCGCTCGCCGAAGCGATCAACGACCTGCTCGCGCGGCTCGACCGCTCGTTCACGCTGCAGCGGCACTTCATCGCCGATGCCGCGCACGAGTTGCGCACGCCGATCATGGGGCTGTCGATCCAGTCGCAATTGCTGCGGCGCGCGTCGACGGCCGACGAGCGCGAGCAGATCCTCGCGCAGATCCAGGCCGGCACGACACGCCTCGGCCACCTCGCCGAGCAGTTGCTGACACTCGCGCGCCTCGAACCGGACGCGCAGGCGTCCGCCGCGGCATCCGCGAGCGTCGATCTTGCCGCGCTGTGCCGCTCGGTGGTCGCCGACCGCACGCGCGTCGCGGATGCGCACCGGATCGACCTCGGCGCGATCGTGGCGTCGCCGGTGATGGCCACGGGCAACATGGACACGTTGCGCGTGCTGCTGAACAACCTCGTCGACAACGCGATCCGCTATGCGGGCGACGGCGCGCGCGTCGACGTGTCCGCGCGCCTCGACGGCGCGACGCCCGTGCTCGAAGTCGCCGACGACGGCCCCGGCATTCCGGAAGCCGAGCGCAAGGACGTATGGGAGCGCTTCTATCGCGGCGAAGGCGCGCAGGCTGCCACGTCGTCGGGCAGCGGGCTCGGCCTGTCGATCGTCAAGCGGATCGCCGAACAGCATCGCGCGACGGTCGCGCTCGGCACGACGCAAGGCGGGCGCGGGCTGACCGTGACGGTGCGTTTTCCCGTGCCGGCCTGACGCTCGCCCGACGGGCGGCTTTTCCACAGATTGTGTTGGCAAGCTTGTGGACAACCGGCCGCTAACGACGACAAGCGATTGATCCGAAAGGGTTTGTCGGTCGTGCGCAGCGAATGCGCCAGACCGCGCCGCACTCGCTCACGTCCGGACGCGACATCGCGTACCGATCCCCTCTCCTGCCACGCCCGGCACGCCCGTCCGGCCATGGCGATCCACGACAAACTTGACAACCAGTTACCAATTACGTAAATTGGTTGTCAATTTATCGCGCATCCCGACCATGACGAAACCCGCCAAGCTGACTGCCGTCGCGCTGTCCGTCTTCCGCCTGAACGGCCTGTTGATCGAATGGGGCAATACCTTTGCCGCACCGCACGGCCTGACCAGCGCGCGCTGGCAGGTGCTGGGCGCCATCTCGATGGCGCCGGAAGCCCCGAACGTCCCGCAGATCGCCGACGCCATGGGCATCACGCGGCAGGCCGTCCTGAAACAGATCAACGTGCTCGTGGAAGAAGGGCTGGTGCAACCGCTGCCGAACCCGACGCACAAGCGCTCTCCGTTGTACGCGCTGACCCCGCGCGGTACCGCGGCCTACCAGGCGGTGGTCGGGCAATGGCAGCAGCATGTCCGCGACATCGCCGGTCAATTCAGTTCGGCCGATCTCGATGCGGCGATTCGCGTGCTGTCGACGATGTCCGGCGCTCATGCGCCGAACGGGCAGGCATGATCGCGCCATCGACCCAATTACTTGCAGGAGTGCTCCATGCCTCATTTCAAACCGATGGACCCGGCCTTTCCGATCCAGCAACAGCTCGGCATCGACGCGCAACCCGTCGTCCTCGTCAACGTCTTCACGCTGGATCCGGCCGACGAAGCGGATTTCCTGGCCGTGTGGAAGGACGACGCCGAGTTCATGAAACAGCAGCCCGGATTCATTTCGACCCAGCTTCATCGCGCACTCGGCGACAGTCCGACTTACTTCAACTACGCGATCTGGGAATCGACCGACGCGTTTCGCGCGGCCTTCACGCATCCGGCGTTCGTCGCGAAACTGTCGGCTTATCCGTCGTCCGCCGTCGCGAGCCCGCACCTATTCCAGAAAGTCGCCGTGGCAGGCGTGTGTACCGCGTGAGCCGATGCGCGAGCCGGCACGACGCACGGTTTGCACGCGGTGCCACGCCACGCGATCGCCACGCGGACTTCTCCACAGAAAATGTTGGCAATCTTGTGGATATCCTGCGCACCGCGACGCTAAGCCCTTGATCCGACGGACTTTGGCACGCGTGATGCAGACGCGGCGCACGCCGCGCCGTCACATGCGCCGGTTCGCCGCACTTCGCATCACGATGCCACGTCGATGCGCGTTCGATACACGGCGCGATCGCCGCGCCACTTACCCACAGAAAATGTTGGCAAGCTTGTGGATATCCTGCGCATGCATCGCCTAACCCGTTGATCGGCCAATGATTCATGCGCCGCGCCACGGTTGCGGCAGCGCGCGGTCCGCTCATGCGCGCAATCGGACGATCCGGCGCAACGGCGCGCCCTGAACGCGGCTTGACGTGCTTGCATGCGACGCGTCAGGATCACACGAGCCGCACGCGGCCGCGCATCTCGAGACTGCGCGCGGCGTACGGGCCGTTCGGCCCGCATCGTACAACGACACATCATCCGAGGAAGGCCATGGAACACTTCACCGCAGGGCAGTTGATCGTCTCACTCGTGCTCGTCGCGATCGTCGTCTATCCGTATGTCCGGATCGTTCGGCGTACCGGGCATTCAGGCTGGTGGATCCTGACGATGTTCGTCCCGGTCCTGAACTTCATCATGTTGTGGGTTTTCGCATTCGCGCGCTGGCCCTCGGTCGACGATCGGCATGGCTGAACATCAAGCGGGCTTGTCCACAGATTGTGTTGGCAAGCATGTGGATAGCCTGCGCATACCGCGATCAAGCGCTTGATCCGAAAGACTTTGTCCGCATCGCTTCGAATGGAGCACGCGGCAGGCAACGCGCCGTTCGCGCATCGTCATGCGATGCGACGGACCGCATGTCGCGCGCGCCACACCGCTTGTCCACAGATTGTGTTGGCAAGCGTGTGGATAGCCTGCGCATACCACGCACAAGCGCTTGATCCGAAAGGTTTTGTCCGTGCTGCTTCGAACCGTGCAGTCAGGCCTGCGGCACGCGAGCGCCGCGCCCGCTGCGCGACGAACGAGACCGCTCGCGGGCTTGTCCACAATTTTTGTTGGCAAGGATGTGGATATCCTGAGCATGCGTGACCTAAGTCGTTGATCGCACAACGTTTCGACGTGCCGGTCACCCCTGCGGCACGGCGCGCCTCCATCGCTTCGTCCAGCCATCGATGAACGCACGCCGCGCCGCCCGCTCAGGCGAACGTCGCGAGCGCGATGCGCGCGGCGGTCGCGATCACGTCGTCCTTCGCCTTCGCATCGGCACGCGCCTGTATGTAGTACACGACGAGCACGATCGGCGCGCGCGACGGCGGCCAGATCACGCCCGCATCGTTCGTCGTCCCGTAGTCGCCGGTGCCGGTCTTGTCGGCCACCTGCCACCCGGCCGGTACGCCCGCGCGAATCCGCTTGTCGCCGACCTTGTTGCCGCGCAGCCACGCGACGAGCTGCGCACGCTGCGCGGGCGGCAGCGCGTCGCCGAGCGTAAGCACGCGCATGCTCGCGGCCATCGCGTCGGGCGTCGTCGTGTCGCGCAGGTCGCCCGGCAACGCGGTATTCAGTTCGGTCTCCCAGCGATCGAGCCGGAACGTGTCGTCGCCGATCGAGCGTGCATACGCGGTCACCGCCGCCGGCCCGCCGATCAGCTTCATCGCCAGGTTCGCGGCCGAGTTGTCGCTGTACTGGATCGCCGCCTCGCACAACTCGGCGACGGTCATCCCGGTGCCAACGTGCTTGCCCGACACCGGCGAGTAGTTCACGAGATCGGACTGCGCGATCGTCACGCGCTGCTGCAGCAGCCCCGGGTGCTCGACGCTCTGCGCGAGCACCGCCGCGCTCAACATCGCCTTGAACGTGCTGCAGAACGGGAAGCGTTCGTCCGCGCGATGCCGCGCGCGCCGGCCGCTCGCGGTGTCGATCGCGCACACGCCGAGACGGCCGCCCGCGGCGCGCTCGAGCGCGGCAAACGACGTCGCGGACGAAACGTCCTGCCCCGCGGCCGGCGGTGACGCGCACGCGGCGACGGTCAGGACGAGCGGCGCCGTCGCGGCGGCCAGCAACAGGGTTCGACGTTGCGATGAGTAGGTCATGTCGTGTCTCTCGTGGTGGAGTGGATGCGGAACGGCCGGCCGGCGAGACAGCACTATCGTGACTTTACGGTTGCCTGACAAGCAACGATAATTGAGCGCTGACACAAGAAATTCTTATGACTAAGCTCCGCCCTCATCTTCCGCTCAATGCGTTGCGCGCATTCGAATCGTCGGCGCGCCACCTGAACTTCACGCGTGCCGGCCTCGAGCTGAGCGTGACCCAGGCTGCCGTGAGCCAGCAGGTGCGCTCGCTCGAGGAGCGGCTCGGCTGCGCGCTGTTCACGCGGCTGCCGCGCGGCCTCGGGCTCACCGACGAAGGGCGCGCGCTGCTGCCGGTGCTCAGCGACGCATTCAGCCGGATCGAGACCGTGCTCAAGCAATTCGAGGGCGGACGCTTCCACGAGGTGCTGACGCTCGGCGCGGTCGGCACCTTTGCCATAGGCTGGCTAATGCCACGGCTGAAGCGCTTCGGCGACACGCACCCGTTCGTCGAGCTGCGGCTGCGGACCAACAACAACGTCGTCGACCTCGCGGCCGAGGGCCTCGATTTCGCGATCCGCTTCGGGGAAGGCAACTGGCCGGCGACGCGCAACGAGCGGCTGCTTGACGCACCGCTCACCGCGCTGTGCGCGCCGGAGATCGCGCGGCGCCTCGCACGGCCGACGGATCTCGCGAACGAAACGCTGCTGCGCTCGTACCGCAGCGACGAATGGCTCGGCTGGTTCGACGCCGCGCAGCTCGAACCCTGGCCAGTGAACGGGCCGGTGTTCGATTCGTCGCGACTGATGGTCGAGGCCGCGATGCAGGGCGCGGGTATCGCGCTCGCGCCGGCCTGCATGTTTGCGCGCGAACTGCAGCTCGGCCAGCTCGCGCGGCCGCTCGACATCGACGTGCGCGCGGGCGGCTACTGGCTTACGTCGCTGAAGTCGAAGCCGCTCACGCCGGCAATGACGCTGTTTCGAGACTGGATCGTTGCGGAAGCGGCCGACGCGGCGCCGGTCGAATGATGAGGCCCTGCTTGTCCACAGATTTTGTTGGCAAGGATGTGGATATCCTGGGTACCCGGGGCCTAACCCGTTGATCGCGCACGAATTACCGCGCCGATGCACGTATCGGGCAGCCCGTGCTGCCTGGAGGTTGAACGCAGCGGCCGCCGCGCGCCGGATCCTCAACCATCAGGAAGCAATCACGTCAGACTTATCCACAGATTTTGTTGGCAAGCCTGTGGATATTCCACCAATGTGACGCGTAACATCCTGATACAAAAGGGGATTCAGTAGATCGGCCCAGACAGGTCAATGACGCGGCATCGTTTGCGACCTCGCGGCGCGCACCCTGCGCGCCGGCACGGGGGCCGGACGGTTCTCCACAGATTGTGTTGGCAAGCTTGTGGATATCCTGCGCACCGGCCGGCTAACTCATTGAGCGCACGGGGTTTTGTGCGCGCCGCGCAAGATTGTGCAGCACCGGCGCAGGCCGTGCGGCCGACGCCGGCGCTGCCGGTTCATCAATGCCGGTCGAGCCCGCTGCGCAATTCGCTCGCCTTGTCGCGCAGCGCCTCGTATCCGGAGCGAGCATGTTCGGGCAGGTCGGGATCGCCGATCAGCGCGCCGAGCGTTTCGATCAGGCTGAACAGGATGCCCTTCGCCGCGCCGGCCGCGATGCTCTGCGACTCGATCGACTTGTGCAGGTGGTCGACCGCCGCTTCCAGATTCTCGAGCTTCTGCTCGCCGTCGTCGGGCCGTTTATCGGTCGTCATCGTAGGTGCCTCCGCCATCGTTCAAGGGTCATGTCACGATTCTATGCCGCTGCGCGCGGACGTGGCGCGACATCGCGCAACGTCCGTGCAGGCTGCCGCATCATTACAGCACCGCGACCACCTTCACCCGCCCCGGCTGCGCGGCCGCCGCGAATACCTGGCCATCGACGCGCCGGAACGTCAGCGATACGGTCTCGTCGCCGACCCGCAGTTCGTCGATGCGCAGCCAGTCGACGCCTTCGGGCAGCGTCGGGCGTTCGACACGCACTTCGTGGCGCGCCGCGTCGACGCTCACGCCGAGACAGGCCTGCAGCATCATGAACGGCGCACCGGCCGCCCACGCCTGCGGCAGGCACGCGACCGGATACGCCGTCGGCGGCTCGCCGCGCCGGCGCGGGAACCCGCAGAACAGCTCCGGCAGCCGCATCTCGAAGCTGACCGCGGCTTCGAACAGCGCGCGCAGCAGGTTCACCGCGGCCGTCTTGTCGCCGTAGCGCGCGAGCCCGCGCGCGATCAGCGCATTGTCGTGCGGCCACACCGAACCGTTGTGATAGGCCATCGGATTGAAGCGCGGCTGGCCGGCCGCGAGCGTGCGAATGCCCCAACCCGTCTGGAACAGCGTCGAACCGAGCACGCTGGCGACCGCCGCGCCGCGCCCGGCGTCGGGCAGACCGAACGCGAGCAGATGGCCTGCGTTCGACGCCAGCACGCGGCACAAGTCACCGTGACCGTCGAGCGCGATCCCGTAGAACTCGGACTCCGGCATCCAGAACAGTGCCTCGACCTGGTCGCGCAGCGTCTTCGCGCGCAACGCATAGCGCGTCGCGTCGGCCGCGTGTCCGCGCCGGTGCGAGCACATCGACATCGCATCGAGCGCCGCGCACGCATACGCCTGAACTTCGACGAGCGCGATCGGGCCGTCGGGGAAGCGGCCGTCCGCGTGGAACACCGAATCGTGGCTATCCTTCCAGCCCTGGTTCGCGAGGCCGCGCTCCGACGTGCGCTGGTAATCGAGCAGCCCGTACGGATTGCGGTCGCACTTGTCGATCACCCACTGCGCGGCGCGCTCGAGCGCGGGCCACAGCTCGTCGATCAGCGCATCGTCGCCGGTGTGTTCGACGTACGCCCCCGCGAGCACGAGGAACAGCGGGGTCGTATCGACGCCACCGTAATACAGCGCGAACGGCACCTCGCCCGTCGCAGCCATCTCGCTGCGGCGGAATTCGTGCATGATCTTGCCGGGCTCCGCATCGCGGAACGCGGACGTCTCGCGCGCCTGGTGCTCCGCGAGAAAGCGCAGCACGCCGCGCGCGAGCGACGGCTGCAGCCACAGCATCTGCAGCGACGTGATCACCGCGTCGCGGCCGAACGGCGTCGAGAACCATGGAATGCCCGCATACGGATACGGCCCGGTGTCGAGCTGCGTCGTGAGCAGCCCGAGATCGGCGAGCGACCGGTCGAGCCATGCGTCGAACAGCGGATTGCTGGTGTTCACGCGCGCCATCGACTCGCGCCGCGAACGCATCTCTCGATGCACGCCGACGAGCGCGGTGCGCAGCGCGACGCGGCCGCATCCCGGGCCTTCCCCGTCGCGCTCCGGGCCGAGCGTCGCGTCGACGGTCAGGTAGATCGACACGCACGCCTGCGCGGCGATCGTCACCGTGTAATCGGCGCGATCGACCGAGAGAGCGTCGGGTGCCGGCGAGAAATGCACGGTCACGTTACGCTCGACCTTGTCGAGGCCGTCGTAACGCAGCCGCACCGCACCGGCGTCGACGCGCGGCGCGGCCACCGTGCCGCGCTTCGGGCGCTGCGTGCCGCGCACTTCGAACATGTCCTTGAAATCCGCCGCGAACGACAGCGACAGCGGCACCTCGGCCTCGCTCGCGCCGTAGTTCGTCAGCGTCAGCGCTTCGTGCAGCACGTCGCCCGCGAGCACGCGCATCCGTTCGATGTGGATCACACCCTCGGGCGTCTCGCGGCCGCCGAGCGGCGGCAGCGGGCGGTTCGTCAGGTGTGCGGTAAACGACGCGTTGTCCGCGCTCGTCGCGCCCGACAGCAGCGACGGCGCACGGCCGCCGAAGGTCAAACGCCATGTCGACAGCACGCGCATGTCGTCGACGAACAGGCCGTCGTCATGGCCGCCGATGTCGCCGAGCGCATCGCTGACCACGAATGCGTCGCCGGATTTCAATACGTACTGGTTGTTGCGTGCGAGTGCCTGCGGATCGGCTTCGGGCGCGATGAACGCGGGGCCCGTCGCCTGGGTCGGGGGAACCGGCGCGACTTGCGGCGCCTGCGTCGTGGTGGCTTCGGCGTGATTCGGCATCGATGCTCCTGTGTCGAGGCGCAACGCGCGGTGCGCGTCGCGTGTTTCGCACAGGATAGGCCAGAACCGGGGGGGCGCGCAGCGACGAAAAAGACGCGGCCCCCGCGGCGTTGCCGTCGCCGCACCGGGCCGCGCACAGGCACATCAGGCGACGGTCAGAACTTCCACAGGATGTTGCCGAGCACCGCGTTGTCACGCACGCCGCTGCCGTACTGGCCGCTGAACGTGAGGCCGAGCGTCAGGCGCTTCGTGATGGTCGCGTCGATGCCCGCTTCGAGCACCGCGCTGTCGCGAGCAATCGGCACGCCCGATACCTGGAACGACGTACCGCCGTTCGCGAAGGTGAACGCCGACGACGGCTGCACGTTGCCGAACGCGTGCCGCCAGCCGACCGTCCCGCGCGCGGTGAACGTGCCGAACTGCGACGCGGCACGCACGCCGAGCGTCGAGAAACCGACGTGGGTCGTCTGGCCGCCGGCCCGCAGCGCGGCCGCACCGCCGCTTTCCGTATAGCCGTCGGTATGCAGGTTCACGTAGGCAAGACCCGCGAACGGTTCGAGCGCGACCGGCCCGACCGGCAGCGCGTAGCCGACTTCGCCGAACACCTGCGCGGAATTCGCGTTGTAGCCGGCCGAATCGTGGTCGGAGAAGCCCGCGAAGCCCGGATAGCGGTCGCTGTTGATCCGATACCACGTGTACGACGCGCCGCCGCGCACGCCGAGCGCACCGTACTGCGCGCCGCCGTACAGCGACAGGTAGTAGCTGTTGACCGACGCCGACGAACTCAGGTCGTTGTCGAGCGAGCTGTGCGTGACCCCGGCGGCCAGGCCGGCACGCCACTTGTCGTTGAGCGCCATGTCGGCACCGGCGATGAAGCCCGTCATGCTGCGGTTGATCGCCGACGTGTTGCCGTCGCCCGCGAGCCTGCTGCGGCCGCCGAATGCCTGCCCCCAGACAACCGGCTGATAAGGCGTGCCGCCATGGCAGCCGGCCCGCGAGCCGATCCGGCGTTCCGGCGGCAACGTCGGGTCGGTGACACCGGCCGTGTTGTCGCCGCACAGCGCGGCGCCGCCCGACGACAGCGCCGCGAGCGGCCCCGATCCGGGCGCGAGGCCCTGGCGCACGCGATCGGTCACGGCATCGCGCACATAGCGGCTGTCGAGCAGCAGCATGCTCTTCAGGCTCGCCCGCAGTTCGCCGTCGAGCATCCCGTACGCCCGGCGCGCGGTGGCCGCATCGGTCGTCAGCACCGTGTCGTACAGCGGGTTGCCCGCGCCGAGCGCACCGATCGCGGTCGCGACCGCGCGCTGGTTCGGCGTCGTCGCGACATCGGTCAGCGACGTGCCGTTCGCGACCAGTTGCAGGTACACGTGGTCCGGATCGTAGCTGAGCGTCGGCATCAGGAACGCGTAGTTCGAATTCACCTGACTGAACGTGCCCTGCACGCCCGACGACGCGCTGAGGATCGTGTACTTCGTGGTCGGCTGATAGCTGGCCTGGTTCGCGAGCACCTGCACGGTGCCGCCGTTCAGCGTGGCCGTGCCGCTCGCCGCGATGCTGCCCGCCTGCTGCGGCGTGACCGCGACCTGCAGCGTCGAGCCCGGCTGGAACGTGACGTTGCCGGCGACGTTCAGCGCCGCGCCCGGCTGCGACACGGCCGCGAACGCGCCGCTCTGCACGACGAGGCCGCCGACCGTGCCGGTGCCCATCAGCGTCGCGCCGTTCTGCACGGTCACGGTCGACTGGCCGAGCGAACCGTCGACGGCGAGCGTGCCCGCGGCGACGGTGGTGGGGCCGCTCAGCGTACTGGTGCCAGTCAGCGTCAGCTGTCCGCTGCCGGCCTGGGTCAGCGAGCCGGTGCCGGACAGCACGCTCGCGAGCGTCACGCTGGCGGACTGGTTGAAGATCAGCGCGCCGTTGTCGACGACGTTGCCGACCACGCTGCCCGACGTGCCGCCGTTGCCGAGCTGAAGCGTGCCGCCCGCCGCGATCGTCGTGCCGCCCGTGTACGTGTTGCTGCCGGTCAGCGTCTGAATGCCGGTGCCCGCGACCGTCAGGCCGCCGGTGCCGCCGATCACCCCGCCGAACGCGCCGCTGGCGGTTCCACCCAACGTCAGCGCGTTGCCGCCGAGACTCACGTTGCTGCCGGCCACGCCCGACAGCGCACCGAGCGTTTGCGCACCCGACGCGCCGCTCAGGTCGAGCGTCGCGCCGGTGCCGGCGAGGTTCACCGTGCCGGCCGCCGCCAGGCTGCCGCCCGCCCCGAGCGCCAGCGTGCCCGCGTTGATCGTCGTGCCGCCGGTGTACGTGTTCGCGCCCGTCAGCGTCGTGGTCGCCGCGCCGTCCTTCACGAGCGCACCCGTGCCGGAGATCGCGCCGCTCAATCCGAGCGCATTGCTGCCGCCGAGCGTCAGCGTCGCGCTCGTGCCGAGAGCGACCGCATTCGTCATCGACAGGTTTGCGTTCGTATCGAGCGTGGCCGCACCGCCGACGTTCAGCGCGCCGGTACCGAGTGCCGATGCGTTGCCGAGCACCAGGCCGCCACTGTTGAGGCTCGTGCCGCCCGAATAGGTGCTCGCGCCGTTCAGCGTCTGCGTGCCGGTGCCCGCCAGCGTCAGGCTGCCGGTCCCGCCGATCGCACCGCTGAACGTGCCGCTGCCCGTCCCGCCCAGCGTCAGCGCGTTGGCGCCGAGATTCACGTTCGTGCCGCTCACGCCCGACAGCGCGCCGAGCGTTTGCGCACCCGACGCACTGCTCAGATCGAGCGTCGCGCCCACGTTCGCGAGATTCATCGCGCCGGTCGCCGCCAGGCTGCCGCCCGCACCGATCGCCAGCGTGCCCGCATTGATCGTCGTGCCGCCGGTGTACGTGTTCGCGCCCGTCAGCGTCGTGGTCGCCGCGCCGTTCTTCACGAGCGCGCCCGTGCCGGAGATCGCGCCGCTCAATCCGAGCGCGTTGCTGCCGCCGAGCGTCAGCGTGGCGCCCGCGCCGAGATCGACTGCGTTGGTGACCGACAGGTTCGCGTTCGTATCGAGCGTGGCCGTACCGCCGACATTCAGCGCGCCGGTGCCGAGTGCCGCGGCGTTGCCGAGCACCAGGCTGCCACTGTTGAGGTTCGTGCCGCCCGAATAGGTACTTGCGCCGTTCAGCATCTGCGTGCCGGTGCCGGCCAGCGTCAGGCTGCCGGTGCCGCCGATCGCACCGCTGAACGTGCCGCCGGCCGTCCCGCCCAGCGTCAGCGTGTTGGCGCCGAGATTCACGTTCGTGCCCGCCACACCGTCCAGCGCGCCGATCGACTGCGGCCCCGTCGCAGCGCTCAGGTCGAGCGCCGCGCCCGCGTTCGCGAGATTCATCGCGCCGGTCGCCGCCAGGCTGCCGCCCGCGCCGATCGCCAGCGTGCCCGCGTTGATCGTCGTGCCGCCCGTGTAGGTGTTCGCGCCCGTCAGCGTCGTGGTCGCCGCGCCGTTCTTCACCAGCGCGCCGGCGCCGGAAATCACGCCGCCCAGCACGAGTGCATTGCTGCCGCCCAGTGTGAGCGCCGTGCTCGCGCCGAGATCGATCGCGTTGCCGATCGACAGGTTCGTGATCGCATCCAGCGTCGCCGCGCCGCCGACGGTCAGCGTGCCGGAACCGAGGGCCGCGGCATTGCCGAGCGCGAGGGCGCCGGCGTTCAGCGTCGTGCCGCCCGTGTAGTTGTTCGCGGCGTTCAGCGTCAGCGTCGCCGCGCCGTTCTTCACGAGCCCGCCGCCGCCTGAGATCGTGCCGCCGAGCCCGAGATCGGTGCTGCCGACCAGTGTCAGCGTCGTGCCGGTGGCAACGTTGATGCCGTTCGCGAGCGACACGTTGGCGGTGGCATCGAGCGTCGACGAGCCGTTGACGTTCACCGCGCCCAAGCCCAGCGCCGTGTTGCTGCCGACGGCCAGGTTGCCGCCGTTCAGGTTCGTGCCGCCGGTGTAGACGTTCGTGCCGGTCAGCGATTGCGTTCCGGGACCCGACAGCGTCACGCTGCCCGCGCCGCCGATCGTGCCCGCGTAGGTCGCATTGATGGTGCCGTTGAGCGTCAGCGAAGTGCTGCCCAGGTTCACGTTCGTGCCGGCCGCTCCCGCCAGCGCGCCGATCGTCCGTGCGCCCGACGCGCCGCTCAGGTCGAACGTCGCGCCAGCGCCGGTCAGGTTCACCGTGCCGGTCGCCGCGAGGCTGCCGCCCGTACCGAGCGCGAGCGTGCCGGCGTTGATCGTCGTGTCGCCCGTGTACGTGTTCGTGCCGTTCAGCGTCAGCGTCGCCGCGCCGTCCTTCACGAGGCCGCCGGCGCCGGCGATCGCGCCGGACAGCGCAAGCGCGTTGCTGCCACCGACCGTCAGCGTCGTGCCGGTGGCGAGATTGACCGCGTTGCCGAGCGTCACGTTCGTGCTCGCGTCGAGCGACGCTGACGCATTGACGTTCAGCGCGCCCGCGCCGAGCGCCGTGTTGCTGCCGACCACCAGGCCGCCGCCGTTCAGGTTCGTGCCCCCCGTATACGTGCTCGCACCCGACATCGTCAGCGTGCCGCCGTCGTTCTTCGTCAGTGTGCCGCTACCCGTCACCGTGCCCGACAGCGTGAGCCCGGTCGCGCCCTGCACCGTCAGCCCGCCCGCGCCGAGATCCACGTTGTTGGCGACGTTCAGCCCGGCCGTGCCCGCCTGCAGCGCACCGCCAGTGGCCGTGACGGTGCCCGTGCCGAGCGACGCGTTGTCGTTGATGATTGCGACGCCGCCCGCGAGCGTCGCGTCCTGCGCGGTCGACGCGCCGTTGATGGTCCAGTTGCCGCTCGTGACGTCGAGATGATTGAAGTTGATGTAATTGTTGACCGCGATCGTGCCGTTCGCCGTAGCGCCCTGCTGCAGCATCAGCGTGTTGTTGCCGCCCGCGCCGCCGTCGACGACGCCGGTCGCCGCGACGCCGAGCGTGAAGGGGCCGACCGTGATGTTGAACGCGCCGCCCGTGCCGCCCGCCGTATTGACCGACGAGCCGGTGACCGCGGTGAACGTGTTCGTGCTGTTGGCGCCCATCGACACGCCGCCGTTGATCGTGCCGGAGTTGACGAACGTGTTGCCGAGCCCGGGCGTGCCGCTCGAGCCGAGCGACACGCGCCCGGTGATCGTTCCGCTGTTCGACATGTTGACCTGGCCGCCACCGTAAGCGGCAACCACGGGCGCGTCCGCGCCGGACAGCGTCGCACCGGCCAGCGGCGTGGAGCCGATCATGCCGGTGTTCGTGATGCTGGAGACGCCGCCCGTGCCGTTCTGGACCGACAGCGCCATGCCCGTCACGCCGCTGATCGCGACGCCGGTCGAGCCCATCATCGTGCCGTTGTTGGTGACGGTCGTGGTGCTCGCCGACGCATTGCCGACCACCGTGCCACTCGACAGCACGCCGAGCCCCGAGCCGAGCACCGAAGGATCGATCGTGCCGTTGTTGGTCAGCGTGACGCCGCTGCCGGTCAGCGACATCGCGGTGCCGCCGACGCCGAGCAGCACGCCGACGCTCGCGCCGGGATTGACTGTGACGTTCAGGTTGTTGGCGCTGTTTGCATAGCTCGGCGCCAGCGGATTCGCGACGCCCGAGCAGGTCACCGTGGTGCCTGCCGTGCTGCAGGTCGCGTACGCGGGAACGATGCCCGCGCCGGACAATGCCAGAAAAACCCCCGTCGGCAACAGGAATCTCGGAAACGGCTCCCCGCTCTTCTTCGAATGCGCAATGTTCATGCTTCCCCTCGTCATCGGCATGGACGCTGAATCGGACCGGCGACAGCGGAAAGTCCGGGACGCAAGCGTGCCCTCCGGCGGTCGCGGAACGACGTCGGTTTATTCGTGGATGAATTATTGGTTAATCGATTCTCGTTTGAGGATGCAAAACTAACCGGATGCCATGATCGTGACCCTTGTTTTTATGCAGCGACTTTCTGGTTGATTTGATTACCGCCCCTGCTTTTGTCAGACAAGGCTATATCAAAAAAACATGGTTTTCCAGTCGATGTTTTGTTATCTGAGAAGGGTCAATAGAATGCGTATTTTTTACTTGATGAAATGCGCAAAGTGACGGGTTTCCACGAATCTCCCGGTCACTCCGTCAAATCCGGCGCGAAGCTGCCGACGGAGCTCGATCCGTGAAAATGCCGATACCTCATAGACGGCTGATTTTCGCGGTGCAATATAAGTGGCGGCTGCGGCAGTCGGTTCGATAATCCGGATCCATTTCATTTGCCAAATTGAAAGCGCGGATTTTCAACATGCTTCCCGGCGGTTTCGGATCCGGCCCATGCAAAGGCGGCATTTTGAAATGAAAATGAAAGCAGCAAAATCGACCGAATCCCGGCCAAAACGCCGTGTTATGAAAACAGGCTCATCAGATAAAGCATCGGCCGGAACGACATGGGCCGTGCATCGGGATCGAGCCACAGGCGCAGCGCATAGATCGCGTACGCGGGCACTTCCCGCCAGCTCGAATAGATATCCCGCCACTGGAAGCTGTGCGGATACGCAGCGAAAATGTTCGCGGGCGCGATGCCGACCCGCTCGAACGCGAGGCGCGCCCGCGCGAGGTGGTAATACTGGCTGACGATCAGCACGCGCGACATCCGGTGCGCCTGCATGTACGCGTGCGTGTGCTGCGCGGTCGCGAGCGTGTTGTCGCCCTGGTCGTCGACGGCGATCCGGTCGGCCGGCACGCCGCGCGCGACCAGATAGTCGCGCATCGCGGTCGCCTCGTTCAGCCCGGGGCCGTCGATCGCGCCGCTGACGAGGAACGCCGGGCACTGCCCGGTGCGATAACAGCGCACGCCGACATCGAGCCGCGCCGCGAGCACCGGTTTCGGCGCACCGCCGTCGTCGAGCGCATTGCCGAAGATCACCGCGACGTCGGCCGGCTCGCTCGGCATCCGCATCCCGGTTCCGACGAGCACAACTGCTGCGACAATCCACAAACACGCGAACGCGGCCAGGACACGGCCGATCCGGGCCGCACGGCCCCGCTTGAAACGCTGGTTCAAAGGTATCGGACTCCTGGAGAAGCGTGCCGCCGGTTTGCACGGCACACGGCCCGGCATGCTGCCACGGCGCGCTCGCGCCTGTCCAGGTAACGAGGTCGACACGACGTGCCGAGCGTGTCCGGAGAACCCGGACGATGTTCGGCATGCAGGAAATTCGGGGTTCGAAAGGCCGGCAAGGAACGCCAATGCGCCGGCCCGGCCGGCGTCAATCCATCGGACACGTCGCGAGCCGCCCCTTCGCCTCCCCCGCGCCGCGCACCGCGCAGGTGGCCGGCTCGTCGGCGATCCGCGCGGTCAGTCCGGTCTCGTCGCGCAGCAGGCGTTCGAGGTCCGCGAGCAGCGCGCCGCCGCCCGTGAGCACCACGCCGCGATGCGCGATGTCGGTCAGGAGTTCGGCCGGCGCATTTTCCAGCACCGACTTCACCGCGCCGATCACCTGCTTGAGCGGTGCGGCCAGTGCGTCCGCCACGTCGTGGTTGGACAACTCGATCGACCGCGGCAGGCCGTCCGCGACGCCGCGCCCGATCGCGCGCGTCGACGTGCGCGGCACCGCGCTGGTTGCCGAGCCGATCGTATTCTTCACGCGCTCGGCGGTCTGCTCGCCGAGCAGCACGCCGTACAGGTTGCGCACGTGGTTGACGATCGCCGCGTCGAACTGGTTGCCGCCCACGCGGATCGCCTCGCGGTAGACGATGCCGCCGAGCGCGATCACGGCAACTTCGGTCGTCCCGCCACCGATATCGATCACCATCGAGCCGACCGGCTCGGTCACCGGCAGGCCCGCGCCGAGCCCGGCGGCGAGCGCTTCCTCGATCAGTTCGACGTCCGATACACCGGCCGCGAACGCGGCCTCGCGGATCGCGCGGCGCTCGACCGCCGTCGCGTCCGACGGCACGCACAGCGTGACCTCGACGCGGCGGCCGAAACGCGAACGCGTGCGCGACATGTCGATGAAGCGGCGGATCATCTGCTCGGCGGCGTGCGCATCGGCGATCACGCCGTGCCGCATGGGCCGCACGGCCTCCAGATGCCCCGGCTCACGGCCGAGCAGCGCCTTCGCGCGCTCGCCGACCGCTTCGAGCGTCGGTCGCGCGTCCATCGCGCCGCCCTTGCGAAAGCAGACGACCGACGGCTGGTTCAGCACCACGCCGCGCTCGTGCGTATAAATCCGCGTACTCGCCGTTCCAGGGTCGATCGCAACGGGTTGCGCAAACAACTTTCCGAACAGCGGTGTCGACATATCAAGCCTTTTTTTGAACAAACCGGCCGAAACGGCCAGGCCGCGTCTCCGCGGCGCGCTTTTACCGCCCCATCATGGACTTAGCGGCAAATCGTTCCGGTACTTTAGACAATTCCGATGATTTTTTCGCGACGAGATTGCCGAATGTGTGTTTCGGCAGGTCCGCGGCTACGCATCGGCCTCTCGCGTCGCGCTTGTAAAACACGGTAATCTCTCGGTCTTGCCTGCTCCCGGCAGGCGTCCGACGCCCGATCACGCCAGGTATTCCTCCATGACAGCGACCGCTTTTCCCCGCTGGCTCGGGGTGCGCCAACTGGGCGCAACGCTCGTTGCGCTCTGGTGCTGCACCGTTGCCGCGCAGCCCTTGCCGGCAGCCGACACCGCCCCCCGCACCGCGACGGCGGCCACTTCCGCCGCGCCGGCCGCCCCCGTCACGACGGCCGCCGCCCCCACCGCCAGGCCCGCGCCGACCTGCAACGCCGACGGTGGTCCGGCCGGCCGGCCGGCGATCGGCCTCGTGCTGTCCGGCGGCGGCGCCCGCGGGTACGCCCACCTGGGCGTGCTGAAAGTGCTCGAGGAGAACCGCATTCCGATCGATTGCATCGCCGGCACCAGCATGGGCGCCGTGGTCGGCGGCCTGTATGCGAGCGGAATGGCCGCCGACGAGATGCAGAAGCAGCTGTCGGAGGTGAACCTGGCCGACATCGCGTTCGACGTGACCGACCGCGCGGACCTGCCGCAAAGCAGCCGCGAGGACGAGCGACTGTACATCAACAGCCTGACGCTCGGCTTCGGCAAGAAAGGCGTGAAGGCGCCGGTCGGCCTCGTGCAGGGCAACCGGCTGCAGGCGCTGCTCGCGAACTGGACGGCCGCCGTGCCGACCAATCAGCCGTTCGACCAGTTGCCGATCCCGTATCGCGCGGTCGCAACCGACCTGCAGACGGGCCAGATGGTCGTGCTGGACCGCGGCTCGCTGCCGCTCGCGATCCGCGCGAGCATGGCGATGCCCGGCCTGTTCGCGCCGGCCGAGATCAACGGCCGCGCGCTCGTCGACGGCGGCCTCGTCAGCAACCTGCCGGTCGACACCGCGAGGCAGATGGGTGCGAAGGTCGTGATCGCCGTCGACATCGGCTCGCCGCTGCGCCCGCTCGACGCGCTCGCGTCGCCGGCCGACGTGATGCAGCAGATGGTCGGCATCCTGATCCGCCAGAACGTGACGTTGCAGCGCAAGCAACTCGCCGCGCAGGATGTGCTGCTCACGCCCGACCTCGGCGCGCTCGCGTTCACCGATTTCCAGAACGCGAAGCAGGCGATCGCCGCCGGCGCGGCCGCCGCGACCGCGGCGCTCCCGCGGCTCAGGCACTTCGCGCTCACGCCGGAACAGTACGCGGCCTACCGGTCCGCGCATGCGCAGCCGCTGCCGCCGCCGATCCGCATCACGCGGGTCGAGATCAAGACGACCGGCGGCGTGCCGAAGCGCGTCGTCAGCGACGCGCTGCACGTGAAACCGGGCGACACCTACGATCCGGCGACCGTCAGCCAGGACCTGCTCGGGCTGACGACCGGCGGCAATTTCGAGAGCGTGACGCAGCAGATCGTGAGCCACGGCGACGAGAATGTGCTCGAGATCGATGCGCGGGAGAAATACTGGGGGCCGAATTTCCTGTTGTTCGGCGTCGGGATGTCGAGCAGTTCGACCGACGAGGGCGGCTTCCGCCTGCACATCGGCTACCGGCGGCCGTGGCTCACCGAATCGGGCCTCGAGTTCCGCGCGGACACGACGATCGGCAGCGATCTGCAATCGGCGCGCGTCGAATTGCGCCAGCCGTTGCCGGCCGCATACGGTTTGTACATTTCGCCCTACGCGGAATATCAGCGTCGCTACGTGAACCTGTACGACAACAGCGGCGAGGTGAAACTGAATCAGTACTTGATGCAGACGGCGCGCACCGGGCTCGACTTCGGCCTGCCGATCGCCCGGCTCGGCGACTTCCGGATGGGTATCGGCTACGCGACCGGGCACGGCTCGCCGAACTACAACCTGCCGTTCCCGTTCGATGACGGCAGCTCGACGCTGATATGGCCGAGCTTCACGTCGCAGGCGCTGACCGCGCGGGCGCGGCTCGTCATCGATCAGCTCGACGATCCGATGTTCCCGCGCCGCGGCTACTACGGCGAATTCCGTGTCGAACGGTCGCTGTGGTCGCACAACAGCCAGTCCGCGGAGGACCTCGCCGATACGTCGAACACGCCTTACACCGAGCTCTACGGCAAGGCGATGATCGCGCAGCAGTTCGGCCGGCACAGCGTCAGTGCAACGATCGAGGGCGGCAAGAGCATCGGCGGCACCAACCTGATCAACGCGTTCAACTTCACGCTCGGCGGGTTCCAGCATCTGGCCGCGTATGCGGCCGACCAGCTGACCGGCAATGAACTCGCGTACGGTAACGTGACGTACATGAACCAGCTGATGACGTTCAACGCGTCCCCGATCAAGGCGCTGTCGGTCGGCGCCAGCGCGGAAGTCGGCAATGTGTGGTCGAGCGGCGTGAAGGTCGGCGGCGGCACGCTCAAGCAGAGCTACACGTTCTTCACGAGCCTGTCGACCGCATTCGGTCCGCTGTACATGGGTGTCGCGCTCGCGCCGGGCGGCAGGCGCAACATCTACCTGCAGCTCGGCCGCACGTACTGACGGCGTTCAGATCGGCCAGCTGATCTCGAAGCGCGCGCCGCCGAGTTCGACCGGATCAACCACCGCGATCCGGCCGTTGTGCGCGTGGAGCACCTGCCGCGTGATCGCGAGGCCGAGCCCGTAGCCGCCGGTGCGGCGGTCGAGGCGCACGAACGCGTCGAAGATCCGCTCGCGCTCGCTCTCCGGCACGCCCGGGCCGTCGTCCTCGACGAAGATCGCGATGTTGCCGTGCTCGAGCGCGATCCCGACGACGATCCGCGACGCCGCATATTTGCTCGCGTTGCGCAGCAGGTTGCGCATCGCGTACGACATCAGCCGCCGGTCCATCTTCACGCGCAGGTCCGACGCGATCGCGATGCGCGATTCGATCGCGCGCTCCGGATACAGCAGCTGCGCGTCGCTGACCTGGTGCTCGAACCACGCGACCGGCGCGGTCAGTTCGAGGTTCGACTGCAGCGAGCTGTATTCGAGCCGCGCATACGTGAGGCTCATGTCGATCAGCTCCTCGAGCTCGGTCACGTCCTGCGCGATGCTCTCCAGCGCACCGTGGTATTCGGCGGCGGAGCCCGGTTCGCGCAGCATCTCGAGCGCGAAGCGCACGCGCGCGAGCGGCGTGCGCAGCTCGTGCGAGATCCCGTTCGTCAGGTCGCGCTGCGCCGCGATCAGCCGCTCCATGCGCATCGCGAGCGCATTCAGCGTGCGCGCGAGCGGGCCGATGATCACGCTGTGCGACTCCCGCGCGCGCGTGTTGAAGCGGCCGCCGGTGAAGTCGATCGCGCGCTCGCGCACCATCACGAGATCCGACCAGACCGGCCGCATCCACCGATATGCGGCGAGCGCGGGCGCCGCGAACACGAACGCCAGCACGATCCAGATATCGCCCGGCAGCGCGTCGAACGCGTGCCACACGACTTCCGGCGACAGCACGACGCACAGCGCGAGCGCCGGCACGAGCGCGGTCAGCAGCACGAGGCCGAGCAGATGCAGGTAGGTCCGCACGTACAGGCGCGACCAGCTCGGGATGCGGTCGGCGCGCGTGTCGGTCCACGCGCGGCGGAAATGCAGCCAGCGCCATCTGACATAGCGCGGCGCCGAAAGCGGCGCTGCATCGGGGTGCGAACGGGTGCGTCGGATCATCGCGGCTTCCGGCTATCGTGCGATGCGAGGATGCGGCGGCCGACGGCGTCGTGCCGGACCGGCGTCATTCCCACGCATGCTTGCTGAACTGGTAACCCTTGCTGCGGATCGTCTTGATCCGCTGCGGGTTGCCCGCATCGTCATGCAGCTTGCGGCGCAGCTTCGAGATGCGCCCGTCGATCGTGCGGTCGAGACCGTCGAACTCGACGCCGCGCAGCTGCAGCATCAGGTCGTCCCGGCTGACGACTTCTCCCGCATGGCACACCAGCACCCACAGCAGGTCGAACTCGGCCGACGTGAGGTCCGGCGAGCCGCCGCCCGGCAGCACGACCGAACGGTCGGTGCGGTCGATCGAGAACTGGCCGAACGTGTAGCGCTCCGGCTGCGGCGCGGCACCCTCGGCCGCGCGCGCGGGGACGCGGCGCAGTTGCGCCTTGATCCGCGCGAGCAGGATGCGCGGCTCGACCGGCTTGTGCACGTAGTCGTCGGCGCCGAATTCGAGGCCGAGCAGTTCGTCGAACGGCTCGTCGCGCGCCGTCACCATGATGATCACGCCGTCGTACTCCTTGCGCGCCTCGCGGCAGATCTCGAAGCCGTCCTTGCCCGGCAGGTTCACGTCGAGAATGACGAGATCCGGGCGCGTGGACAGGATCGCCGGGACGGCGGCGTCACCGTGCAGCACAGTGTCGACTTCATAGTCGTTCTTGCGCAGGTAGCCGGCGATCAGTGTGGACAGGCGGGTGTCGTCTTCGACGAGCAGGATGCGAAAAGACATGGGCAACGGTCGGATCGTACGGGGAAACCGCGGCGGCGGCAGGCCTGCGCCGGCTGCCGGCCATCGGTCGAAACGTACCGCATGATACTGCGCCCACCGATTGCCCGTTTGAAGATCTGGAGAATAAGGGTGCGATGGTCGCCGCGCTTGACGAATCGGCGCCGAAACGGTTCCATACGGGCTCTCCGAAAACCGGGCCGCGCGCCCGCCCTGCCTCACACACGATGAATTACCAGTCGATCCTCGAACGCATCCATGCCGAACTCGCCCCCTGGATCGGCCAGGGACGTGTCGCCGACTACATTCCCGAGCTCGCTAAAGTGCCCGCCGACAAGTTCGGGATGGCCGTCGTGACGCTGGACGGAAACGTTTACACCGTCGGCGACGCGCAGGAGCGCTTCTCGATCCAGAGCATCTCGAAGCTGTTCGCTTGCACGCTCGCGTTCCAGCTGCTGGGCGATGCGCTGTGGGAGCGGGTCGGCCGCGAGCCGTCCGGCACCGCGTTCAATTCGCTCGTTCAGCTCGAAAGCGAGCGCGGCAAGCCGCGCAACCCGTTCATCAACGCCGGCGCGCTGGTCGTCACCGACGTGCTGTGCCGCCGCTTCGTGCGCGCCGAGACGGCGCTCGTCGAGTTCGTGCGGCGGCTGAACGGCGCGACCGACCTCGACTACGATTCGCGCGTCGCGCTGTCGGAACTGCAGCACGCGGAACGCAACCGCGCGATGGCGCATTTCATGGCGAGCTTCGGGAACATGCAGATGCCGCCCGACACGGTGGTGGACGCGTATTGCCGCCAGTGTGCGATCACGATGAACTGCGTCGAGCTTGCGCAAGCGGCGCTGTTTCTCGCGAACGGCGGCGTCGCGCCCGTTACTGGCGAGCGGGTCGTCGATGCGAGTTCGGCGAAGCGGTTGTCGGCGCTGATGTTGACCTGTGGCACCTATGACGCGGCGGGCGACTTCGTTTATCGCGTCGGCTTGCCTGCCAAGAGCGGTGTCGGCGGCGGGATCGTCGCGGTGCTGCCGGGTGACATGGCCGTGTGCGTATGGGCGCCGGGGCTCGATGCGAACGGGAACTCGCTGGCGGGGACGCTGGCGCTGGAGTGGTTGACGACTTATACGGGAAGGTCGATTTTTTGAGGGGGCGAGGTTGGGCGCGCGTCATTTGGCACAACGGCGGCAGGTGAATATCGGCACACTCGAGCATTGAAATCGGGCGAATGAGCCGAAATCGAACGCTTCGCGGTGATCGCCGCGAACGACCGAACGGAAAATACGTCCGGCCCGACAGTAATTCAACGACCTGCCAGCAAAGTTGGTGAGCAGCGGAAGCGTCATTTGATGCGCCATAGCAACGGCCTGAGAAATGCGGCATTTCCCCCAAACGCCTTGAAACCAGGTAGTTTCCGTTTGATTGTCGTTAGCATGGTTACTGAGCACCGCTAGCATCAATAGAGAACGCCAACAATAGGGACGCATCCCGCCCGCGTGAAAAACCGATTTCAGCTTTGGTTATGCGTGCGCCGGGAATGCGTACGCGCATGCGTCCGGTCCCGGCTCGAAGCGCTCATTGCTGGATGCCCCAGCGGCGCACCGTCACGCGTTCGAGCGTATCGAACACGAGGTGCTCGACGAGCAGCCCGATCACGATGACGGCCGCGAGGCCCGCGAACACGCGGTCGGTATACAGCTCGTTGCGGTTCTGGAAGATGTACCAGCCGAGCCCGCCCTGCCCCGCGCTCGCGCCGAACACGAGCTCCGCGGCGATCAGCGTGCGCCACGCGAAGGCCCAGCCGACCCGCAGCCCCGACAGGATCGACGGCAGCGCGGCCGGCACGAGGATCAACGCGATTTGTCGCAAGCCCGTGAGGCCGTAGTTGCGCCCGGCCATCTTCAGCGTGGCCGGCACGCCGGCGAAACCCGTATACATGCTGAGCGCGAGCGGCCACAGCACCGCGTGCACCAGCACGAACAGCAGGCTGCCGGTGCCGAGCCCGAACCACAGCAACGCGATCGGCAGCAACGCGATCGACGGCAGCGGGTTGAACATCGACGTGAGCATCGCGAGCACGTCGCGGCCGATGCGCGTCGACACCGCCACTGACGTCAGCACGAACGCGAACAGCACCCCGAGCGCATAGCCGCGCAACAGCACCGACATCGAGATGCCGGTCTTCACGAGCAGTTCGCCCGACGCGATGCCCTGCACGAACGCGGCCAGCGTCGCGCCGAAGGTCGGCACCAGCAGGTCATTCGCGACGATGCGCGCGATGATTTCCCATGCGGCGATCAGCACGAGCGCGATGACGGCGCGGCGAAACCCGCTCGCGCCGACGATGCGGCGCATCAGCGGCACGGGCGCCGCGCGTTCGGCGTCGGGCGGCGTGTCGAGCGCATGGACGTATTCAGCGCGAACGGGCGGCAGCGGCGGCAGAGCCGGATCGATCGTGCTCATGATGCGATTGCCTCCGTGGCCGGTGCTGCGCGGGTGACGTTCGCTTCGTCGGTATCGAACAGGAGATGATGAATGCGCGCGACGCTGTCGCGGAAGTCGCCGCTGCCGACGCTGTCGAGCGAATAGTCGTGGCTGTTGAGCTCCGCGCGCACGCGGCCCGGATGCGGCGACAGCAGCAGGATCCGGTTGCCGATGACGAGCGCCTCCTCGATCGAATGCGTGACGAACAGCAACGTGAAGCGGAGCTCGTCCCACAGGCGCAGCAGTTCTTCCTGCATCTTGCGACGCGTGAGCGCGTCGAGCGCGGCGAAAGGTTCGTCCATCAGCAGCACGCGCGGCTGCATCGCCAGCGCGCGCGCGATCGCGACGCGCTGTTTCATGCCGCCCGACAGCGTATGCGGATACGTATCGGCGAAGCCGGCGAGCCCGACCTTGTCGAGATAGTGCAGCGCGCGCTCGCATGCTTCGGCACGCGACAGCTTCGCGGCCGCACGCAACGGAAACGCGACGTTCTCGACCACCGTCTTCCACGGCGGCAATTGGTCGAACTCCTGGAACACGACGATGCGATCCGGGCCGGGCCCGTGCAAGGGCCGGCCGTCGAGCGCGATCGAACCCGACACCGGCTCGATGAAGCCGGCGATTGCCTTCAGCAACGTCGACTTGCCGCACCCGGACGGGCCGAGCAGCACGAAGCGGTCGCTGCCGTACACGTCGAAGCTGACTTGATGGGTCGCGCGGACGATTCGCGCGCCGCTCCGGTATTCGAGGCTCACGCGATCGATCGCCAGCAGGCGCTCGCTGGGTGCGCCGGCCGGTGCGGGGTGCGGCGCGGTTCGGCTCACCGTGCGCGCTGCGTCGGTAGGAGGAGGTACGGCCGGCGCAGCGGCACCGCGCGCCGCATACGGCGGAAATGCGATTCGGGGAGAAGTGGCGTTCACGATCGAAACTCTTGCGGGTAAAGCATCAACATACGGCGGCGCGGCGCGTGACCCAACCAACGATTGCACATATCGAAACCGCACCGACGCATAAGCGTCGATCGCGACGCGGGAACGCCACCGCCGTTCGACTGCAGTTCAACTGCCGCCGGCCGTCGCCGGATCGTCGACGAAGTAGTCGCGCCACGACTTCGGCTCGTTGCGGATCGCACCAATGCGGTACATGAACTGCGCGAGCTTCAGCGTGTTCTGCGGCGCCGTCTTGAACTGCACCTGCGGATTGCGCAGGATTTTCAGCAGCAACGCGCGATCGATCTTCGATCCGTTCACGCGGATATAGGTGTCGGCCGCACGCTCGGGATCGGCCGCGATCTGGCGCGCGGCGTCGGCGAGCGCCGCGACGAATGCGCGATACGTCTTCGGGTTGTCGTCGCGGAATTTCCCGGTCGAGTACAGCACCGTCGCGGAACTCGGGCCACCGAGCACGTCGTACGAATTCAGCACGATGTGCGCGTTCGGATTGCCCGCGAGTTCCTGATCCTGAAACGGCGGATTGCCGAAGTGGCCGGTAATCACGTTGCTGTTCGCGAGGATCGCAGCCGTTGCGTCAGGATGCGGAATCGCCTGCGTGAGCGGATCGAGCCTGTCGAACTGCTTGTCGCCCCATTGCTTCGCGGCCGCGTATTGCAGCACGCGCGACTGCACCGACACACCGACGGCCGGCACCGCGATGCGGTCCTTCGTGCTCAGGTCGGCGATCGTCTTCACGTTCGGGTTGCTGCTGACGAGGTAGTAGGGAAAATTGCCGAGCGATGCGACGCCCTTCACGTTCTGTCGGCCTCGCGTGCGGTCCCATACGGTCAGCAACGGCCCGATGCCCCCGCCGGCGATATCGACCGCGCCCGACAGCAGCGCGTCGTTCACGGCCGCCCCGCCCGACAGCCGCACCCAGTCGACCTTGATGTCGACGCCGGCCTTGCGCCCTTCCTTCTCGATCAGCTGCTGGTCGCGCGCGACGTTCAGCATCAGGTAGACGACGCCGAACTGCTCGGCGATGCGGATGTGGCCTTCCGCATGCGCGGCTTGCGGCGTGCCCGCGGCGGCGAATGCCAGCGCGGCGGTGAGCGTGGCGGCCAGCGCGCGGCGCGCGGACAGCGTCGTACGGCACAGGGCCGCAGAAAGCGGAAACGACATCGGAACTCCAGTGAGAATGAGGCGGCAGAGAGGGCGCGACGCTCAGAACGGCGTGTCGCCCTCGATCGTCGTGCGGTACAGCTTGCGGCGCAGATGGTCTGGCGTGCCGGCCGCGAGATGCATCAGCGAGCGGTTGTCCCAGAATACGAGGTCGTGGTCGCGCCAGTGATGGCGATACAGATGCTCGGCACGCACGCTGTGCGCGAACAGTTCGTCGAGCAGCGCGCGGCTTTCGTCGTCGGGCAAGTCGACGATGCGCGTCGTGAAATGCTCGCTGACGAACAGAGCCTTGCGGCCCGTCTCCGGATGCGTGCGCACGACGGGATGAACGACCGCGTCGACCTGCGCGATCTGCTCGGCCGACAGGTTCGGGCGCCACGGGCTGCGGGCCTGCAGCTCCGCATAGCGCGCGAGATACGTGTGCTCGGCGCGCAGCCCTTCGACCGCACGGCGCAGGTGTGCGGGCAGCGTGTCCCATGCGAGATGCATGTTCGCGAATAGCGTGTCGCCGCCTTCGGCAGGCAGCTCCTGCGCATGCAGCAGCGAGCCAAGGCTCGGCTTTTCCTTGTACGACAGGTCGGAGTGCCAGAAATGGCCGGCGTCGCCGAGGCCGATCGGCTTGCCGTGCTCGACGATGTTCGACACGATCAGCACTTCCGGATGCGCGGCGAGCGCGAACTGGTGGAGCACGTGGATCTGCAGTGGGCCGAAGCGGCGGCTGAACGCGATGTGTTCGTCCGGCGTGATGCGCTGGTCGCGAAACACCAGCACGTGATGATCGAGATGCGCGCGGTGGATGCGTGCGAAACCGGCCGCGTCGATCGGTTGCGACAGGTCGAGCCCGACGACTTCGGCGCCGAGCGGCGCATCGAACGGAACGATGTCGAAGCACTGCGCGCGCGCCTCGAGCGGCAACGCGGGTCGAAGGCCGGCGGACGTCGATGCGGCGGCGCGGATGGCGGGAGTCGTCACGGTACAGCCCCTGATTCGATGAAAATTCGAATCTACGAGCGCGTGCCGGACTGCGTCAACGAAGCGATTCGGATACGTTTATCTGCTGCAGCGATAAAGATCGCTGCTCGGGCGGCGGGCGCGCAGGACGGGCCGTCCGCCACTCGCCGGCCGCCCATTACCCGCGACTCGGGCGCCGCCACCGCGCTAAGGCTGCCCCCCGCCGCCCGACGCGCCATAGCATAGATCTGTCCCGGCCCGTCACTCGCGCGCGACGACGCCAGCTCGACGTAGATCGACGTGATCGATCTTCAAGCGTCGTACCGGCGGGCGCGGCACGGTCGCAACCGGACCAGCACGTGATGGTTCATGTCACGCAAAGTCATACTGTATCGACCGGCGCGTCAGCGTCAGTCGGATGCGGATTGCCGGAACGACGCACCATGCGCGGTGTCCGGCAGGCGGTCGCGGCCGGTCAGCCGCGAGCGGAAGGTGCCGGCCGGCGCCGTCGTCCGGTACAGTCCGCGCTTTTTCAGTTCCGGCACGATCAGTTCGACGAAATCGTCGAGCGTGCCGGGGCTGATCAGCGGATTGAGCATGTAGCCGCTGGTCGTCGACTGCCGCGCATGCTCGGCGATCTGGTCGGCGACTTCATCGGGCGAGCCGACGAGAATCAGGTCGGTGCCGCGCGTGACGCTCGCGAACTTGCGCCGTACGTCGCCGGCAGTAAGCGGCTTGCCGCTGCCATCGGGCCGGACGACGTAGGACGTGAGCCCTTCCGTCTGCGTCGTCAGCGGCTCGTCGTCCGCATAGCGGTCGATGTCGATCCCGGTGTCGCCCGCATAGCTGACGAGTTGCGCGTGCTGGTGATAGTGCTGCTGCAGCGTGTGGTATTTCTCCTTCGCGTCGCTCGACGAGCGCGCGGTCACGATGCGCAACACGGTCAACGACTTCACGTCGTCCGCCGCACGGCCGCGCTCCGTCGCGAGACGGCGAATCTCGTCGAGGCCGGCACGAATCTCGTGCGGATTCGACTTCGCGACGAACACCACCTCCGCGTGCTTCGCCGCGAATTCACGCCCGCGGCCCGACCAGCCGGCCTGGATCAGCACGGGCGAGCGCTGCGGCGACGGCGCGCAGACGTGCGGCCCCTGCACACGATAGTGCGTGCCTTCGTGCGCAATCGGCCGCACGCGGTCGCCGCGTGCATAGCGCGGCGCGTGCTTGTCGGCGACGACCGCGTCGTCCGCCCAGCTCCCTTCCCACAACTTGTACACGACGTCGAGAAATTCCTCGGCGCGCGCGTAGCGTTCGTCATGGCCGATCATCCGGTCGAGCCCGAAGTTGCGCGCCGCACTCGTCAGGTAGGACGTCACGATGTTCCAGCCGATCCGGCCGTCGCTCAGATGATCGAGCGTGCTGAAGCGGCGCGCGAGCGCGAACGGATGCTCGTAGGTCGTGCTGGCGGTCACGCCGAACGCGAGCCGCTCAGTCTGCGCGACGAGCGCCGGAATCAGCATCATCGGATCGTTCGCGGGCGACTCGACCGCCCATCGCAGTGCCGCGTCGGCCGACCCGCCATAAACGTCGTACAGGCCGAGCACGTCGGCGAAGAAAAGCATGTCGAGGTCGGCCTGCTCGGCCGTGCGCGCGAGGTTCGACCAGAACGCGAGCGTGTTCGCGCGCAGTCGCTCATCGGCGGGATGGGTCCAGAGGCTGGGCGCACCGCCGCAGCCGACACTGGCTTGTTCATACAGGGAAAACAACAACGGGCGAGGATCGGACATCGTGGAATTCGTTACCAGGGCAGGAATCAGTTGGGTGCCGCCCACGCGCCCGACGCTGCGCCGCGGCGCCGGACACGCATGCGAGCGTCGGGCGCGCGCGTCAGATAGCGATTGACGCGTTTCTCGAGTCGGGCAGCGGGAATGGTCAGCAGCGCGACCAGCATCACATAGACGACAGCCGCGCCGACCAGCGGTTCGTACACGCGCAACGTCTCGAAGCGCAGCGTATTGGCCGTCCCCATCACGTCGAACACGGTAACGGTCGACGCGAGGACGGTCGATTTCAGCAGCAGGATCGCCTCGCCGGTGAGCGCGGGCAGCGCAATCCGCCATGCGCGCGGGCCGACGATCCGGCGCAGCACCTGCACGCGCGTCATCCCGTATGCGTGCCCGGCTTCGATCTCGCCGGCAGGCACGCCGGCGATCGCGCCGCGCAGGATCGTCGCGACGTACGCGCTCTCATTCACGCTCAACGCGACGATCGCGTACCAGAACGCGTCGCGCAGCAGCGGCGACGCCCAGCTCTCGCGCATCCATTCGCGCGGGACGATCTGCCCGAATCCGTAATACAGCAGATAGAGCTGGACGAGCAGCGGCGTGCCGCGAATCAGCATGAGCCAGCCGCGCGCGGACCAGCGCAGCGGCGCGCGGCGTGCACCGGCGGCGAGCGCGAGCGGCACGCCCAGCAGCACGCTGGCAGCGCCCGACAGAAGCGTCAGCTCGAGCGTCGTCGGCACCGCGGCGAGCAGCTTCGGCATCACCGTGTCGAGCAGAAATGGCAGCGAGAAGATCATGCGGTTGCGCGCCTCGTGCCACGGTTCGCGTGGCGCTCGAGCGCCGCGAAGAGGCCCGTCGAGGCGATGCTCAGCAACAGGAACAGCGCGGCCGTGACGAGATAGAAGAATACGTAGTGGCGCGTCGCGCCGGCCGCGAGCTGGCTCGCCTTCAGCAGATCCGTGAACGAGCCGAGCACGCTGATGAACGACGCATCCTTGGTCGCGTTCAGCCACACGTTGCCCGTGCCCGGCAACGCGAGCCGCGCGGCGGCCGGAAGCCGGATGCGCGTGAACGTCTGCCACGGCGTCATCCCGTACGCGTGCGCGGCTTCGATCTGCCCGGTCGGCACGTTGACGAGCGCCGCGCGGAAGATGTCGGTCAGATACGCACCCTGGATGAAACCGAGCGACAGCGCCGCAACGACGAACGGCGGGAACGCGAAGCCGTCGGGCACCAGGCCGCCGCGGTGCAGCGCGACCTCGACGGCAGGCGCGAGCGCATAGAACGCGAGCAGCAGGCACAGCAGCTCGGGCAGCGCGCGCACGAGCATCGTGTAGAGCCGCGCGAGCCATGCGAGCGGCGCGTGCCGCGACAGCTTGCCGAGCGCGCCGGCGATGCCGAGCAGCGCACCGGTGCAGAACGACGCTGCCGCGACGCCGAACGTCAGCGCGAATGCGCCGACGAACACGCGGCCATAGCCGCCGTCGCCGAATGCGAGCAGCGCGAGCAGCGAATCGTCCGCGGCCATCGAGTCAGCGGCCCTTCTCGATCGTGCCCTTCAGGTTCGGATAGCGGGCGGTGATCGCATCCCACGTGCCGTCCTGCTGCAGTTGCGCGATCGCGGTCGACAGCTTGCCGCGCAGCGCATCGCCTTGACGCACGCCAGCACCGATGCCGAGGCCCAGCACCGGATTGTCCGCGCAGGTCGCCTTGACTTCGAAGTCCTTGCCGTCGCGCGACGCGAGGAATGCCGTGAACAGCCCCTTGCCTTCCTGCACGTAGTCGACCCGGCCGGACGCCAGATCCGCGAGCGCGTTGTCGAACTTGTCGAAGGCCTTGATCTGCGCCTCCGGCTTGAAGCGGGAATCGAGGAACGCCGAGAAGTTCGTGCCGGCCTCGACGCCGATCACGCGGCCCTTGAAGCTCGCGGGCACCGCGCAATCGACGCGGCGCCGGTCGCTTTTCGCGCCGACGAACACCGTCGGCGACTCGTAATATGCACGGCTGAAATCGATCGCCTTCTGCCGTTCGCCCGTAATCGTCATCGACGACCAGATCACGTCGATCTTGCGGTTCTGCAACGCCGGAATCAGGCCGTCCCACGCAATGTCGGTGAGCTCGCAGCGCACGTTCAGTTTGCCGCACGCGGCATCGAGCAGGTCGATTTCCCAGCCCTTCCATTTGCCGCTCGCGTCCCTCGAAAAGAACGGCGGATACGACTCGGCGTCGATGCCGACACGCAACGTCGGCTGGGCTGCGTGGGAAACCGGCGCAAGGCCGAGCACGAACAGCGCGGCCGCGGCACGGCGGATCCTGGAACGCATCAAACGATTCATGTGGCGAATTTCTGAAATAACGTCGGAACGACCGGCGTCGCAGCCGGCAGGAGGCGAGACTGTAATGCCTGCCGAAGCGTGTACCAAATGGTTATTTTTTCGATGGATATCTGGTTGCGCGATATGGCGGAACGGCGCCCCGTCGAATGTAAAGCACGGTGCATCGTTCGCGCGCTCGCCCACTCACGCCTGCGCGGTTTCGCGCTGCAACGCCGGCAACTCGAGATTCGCGCGGAAATCGCCGCCCACATAGTCGGTATCGATCAGATCACGACGGCGCGGCTCGGGCAGCAACCCGTTGAGCAGCAGGTCTTCCTGGTCCGGCTGGCCGAGCCCGTGCAGCGACAGCACGTCGACGACGTCCTGCGCGATAGCACGTTTCGATCGCATCGGCGAGCTGCTCCGGCGTGCCGGCGACGGACCAGTGGCCGGTCTCCTGCGCACGGATGATCAGCTCGCGCAGCGTCAGCCTCTGGCGTGCGTAGCCGACGAAGATCGCCACGCGTCCGCGCCGGCGGTGCGCGCTATCGATCGCCGTCAGCAGCGATTCCGGCAACGGCCGGTCGAGCGGCAGCTCGCGCAGGTCGACGCCACCGCCGAGCATGTCGGCGAGCTTCAGTCTGCCCTGTTCGTCGTCGATGCCCTCATGCTTGTCACACAACCGTCGCGCGACGTCGGCATCGGATTCGCCGATCACCGAATGGAACGAGTTCATCACGAACGGCAGCCGGTCGCCGCGGCCGAATGCGACGGCCCGCCGAGATTGAACGCGGCGCCAAGCGCGGCGTGCTGCGGCGAGGCCGGCTCGGCACTGCCAATTACCGCGGCCGACCCAACCGAATCGCGGCCGCACGCCGCGAGTAACTTGCGATAGCCGTTGTCGCGGGCACCGGCAAAAGCGGCACAGAGAAAGTCGAGCAGGCCGCGCCGCGCTGCCGCTATGGCGGACGGATCACGCGCGGGCTCAGAGTACGCGATCGCAGCGGCCAACCGGCGAGTGATGCCGTCGGCCGTGCCGTCGGGAATCAGGTGGGGAGACATGTCAGCAGTTGGAAGTCTCGAAACCGGCACCTTGCTGCTGCCGTCATGCGACAGGTCGGTAGTCGGCACGAGCCGTGCCGCTAACATGACAGAGCCGCGAAGTTCCGAGAAAGAATAAAAAATGGGAAAACCAAATCAGGACGGGAATTAGCAGGCGTCTGAACGAACTGTCCGATCGATTGACTGCTCAGGGCCGTCGCCGCGATCCACGACGGACGGCGCGCTTCAAGCGACAAATCGGGCTTCGACACCGCTTCGCACCACCAGGTCGAAGCGCTCCGGCCGAATATGAAACACGGTGGCTTCACATGTGCGGCCGTCGGGCAGACGAGATGTGCGCCGCAACACCAGGAGCGGCGCCTGCTTGCCGGCCTTTAGCCGGGCGGCAATATCGTCCGGCGCGGCCACGGCCGTTACCGACAGGTCGGCGTCGGCAATACGCCAGCCGAGCAGTTGCTCCAGCAGCTCGTAAGTCGGCAGGCTGTCGGCCTGCGCATAAGCCGCGTCACTTGCTTCGGGCAGCAGGCAGGTCTGCGCGAGCGCGATGGGTTCCTCGTCGACCCAGTGCAGGCGTTCGAGATAGATGCAGCGCGTGACGTCGGCGGCGAATGCCTGGCGCAAGCCCGGCGGCACGTCGCACTCCTCCATCCGCAGCAATTCCATGCGTGCGCGTGCGCCCTGCCCGGCGATCGAATCGTAAAGCCCGCGCAGCACGTCGAGCCGATGCCGCAACCGCCGCTTCGCGGCGAACGTGCCCTTGCCCTGCTTGCGCTCGACAATGCGCGCGTCGGTCAGGCGATCGAGCGCGAGCCGGACCGTCACGCGGCTCACCTGAAAACGCTCGCTCAGCTGCGCCTCGGACGGCAGCTTGCCGGTCGGTTCGTACACCCCTTGCTCGATCTCCTCGCGCAGCGTCGTCGCGATCTGCTCGTAAAGCGACGTTGCGTCGTCACGCACCAGCGTCATCGATTGTTCCTCTCCGTGCTCGGCTCGCGTTATGCGCGATTCCCGATATCGATATGAAAAGCAATTGGATCGTCCAACTTGTATTAATACGTATTATCACATCTCGACAGACGGTCGGGGCTGCCGTTTCAGGGCTCGACGCACGGGGAGCATAGCAGTGACTGAAAACGCAATCGGCACGCCGCCACTGGGCGGCGCGCAGACAAGCCTACCATCACGGGCGGAACCGGCGGCGGTTCCACACGCCGATCCGCACGCGGCGGGCCGATCGCGAAGCGCGCGGTGGCGTGCCGCGCTCGGCTTCGCCGCCGCGTGGCTCGCGTTCTTCGCGATCGCATGGTGGCTGCCCGCGCCCGCGCATCTGTCCGTCGAAGGCAAGGCGACACTCGCGGTCGTCGCGTGGATCGCGATCGTATGGATCACCGATGCGATTCCCGTCGGCGTGAGCGGCATCCTGCTGCCAATGCTGCTCGTTCTGTCGCATGCGAGCCCGTCGTTTCCGAAGGCGGCCAGCGGCTTCGCCGCGCCCGTCGTGTTCCTGTGCCTCGCCGCATTCCTGTTCTCCGCGATCATGCAGGCGTGCGGGCTCGACCGCCGCATCGCCCTGTTGCTGCTCGACCGCCTGAAGGTGCGAACCGCCAACGGCGTGATCTGGGCGATGTTCGCGGTGAACTGCGTGATGGCGCTCGTCGTGCCGGCCGCGAATGCACGGGCCGCCACACTGCTGCCCGTCACGAACGGGATCGTCCGGCTATTCGGCGAGTCGCCGCGCGAGCGGGCCGCGCGCAAGGCGATCGTGATCCAGACGCTCGTGTACGGCGCGATGATCAGCGGCATGTGCATCCTGACGGCCCACCTGCCGAACATGGTCGTGTCCGGCCTGCTCGAGAAGCAGCTCGGCATCAAGATCTCGTATCTGACGTGGCTGAAGCTGCAGTGGCCGTACCTCGGGATGTTCGCGATCACGCAGGCCTGGGTGCAGTTCTACTTCCGCTCGCGCGCCATCGCGATTCCCGGCGGCCCCGGCGCAATCGCCGCAATGCGCCGGGCGCAGCCGAGCGCCGCTCGCAACGACTGGGCCGTGCTCGTGCTGTTCGCGGCCGTCGCCGTGGCGTGGGCGACCGAGCCTCTGCATCATCTGCCGTCGGAAATCGTCGCGCTGATCGCGCTGGCGTTGCTGTTCGCGCCCGGTGTGCTGCGCTTCGGCTGGGCCGAGGTCGAGCAGCGCACGATCTGGGGCACGCTGTTCCTGCTGGCCGGCGCGCTGTCACTGTCGTCGGCGATCAGTACGTCGGGGCTCGCGAACTGGGCCGCCGATCACATCTATGTCGCCGCGCGCGGTCGCGGCTGGTGGTTGGCGATCGCGATCGTGATGCTCGGCACGCATGTGATCCGCATCGGCATGCTGTCCAACGTCGCGGCCGTCACGATGATCGCGCCGATCGCGCTCGCACTGGCGCCGCGTCTCGGGCTGCATCCGGTCGCTTTCACGATGCTCGTCAGCGACACCGACAGCTTCGCTTACCTGCTGCCCACGCAGATTACCGCCGGCGTCATTGCGTACAGCAGCGGTGCATTCTCGACCGCCGACTACGCGAAGGTCGGCGTGGTGTCGGTGCTGATCGCGATCGTGTACGGCCTCTGCGTGATCGCGCCGTGGTACGCGTACATGGGCATCCCCGTCTGGGATCCGAGTGCGCCGTGGCCGTTCGCACATTGAAATGCGCTGCCTTCCGTCGACATTTTTCAAATTCCCCATGAACGAAAACAACGCCCCCGCCGATACCGTTGATGCCCGCGCCGCTGCGCTGCGTGAACGCCTGGGTCCGCACGTCGCACCCGAAGGCCTGTATGAACGCCACAAACGCCTGCCGTTCGCCGGACGCGTGCGCTGCAACGTCGCACGGCTCGAAGCCGGCGAATGGAGCGAGATCGTGCTCGATTACGAAGTCGGCTCATCCGGCATCGCCGATGGCGGCTGGCTCAAGGCCACGTTCAAGTTCTATTCGGATTGGGCGCTGTTCCAGACGAGCGATCCGACCGCGGCCAACTACATCAGCGCCGAATACCATGCCGCCCCGCTCGCACCAGGCCAGAGTCCGGCCACCGTCCAGGCGCTGAATGTGCGCTTCGACCAGAAGGGGCATGAACGGCCATTCCAGAAGGCCGTGATCGTCGACATCGTCGACGGATACGTCAATGCGGGCGACCGGATCGTGATCCGTCTCGGCGATCGCCGTCGAGGCCCTGGCACGCGCGTGCAGACCTTCGCGGAGGACAACTTCCGGTTCCGGCTCTACGTCGATCCGCTCGGCACGTCGCGCTTCGTCGCGGTGCCGGGCGACATATCGATCGACATTCGCGCCGGCGCGCCGTCCGACCTACTGCTGAGCGGCCCGCGCTTCGTGCATCCCGGCACGCGCGCACCGTTCAGGCTGTCGCTGCAGGACCGCTGGGGCAATGCGTGCCGCGATGTTGGCGGCATTGCGCGTGTCGTCGCTTGCAACGGACGCGGGGAGGCCGTCTATCGGCGCGAACATGTGCTGCCCGATGCCGGGTTTGCGAGCTGCGCGCTCGACGATCTGCCGGTCGACGCGGGCACGCTGCGGATCGTAGCCGACCTGCCCGCGCGGCCCGACGTGCGCATCGCGGAAGCATGGCTGACGGTCGACGCGTCGCTGCCCGCGCCGCGCGCGCTGTATGCGGACCTGCACGTCCATGCCCACGATACGGTCGGCACGAACAGTCCCGAGTACAACGCACGCTATGCGCGCGACATCGGAGGTATTGACGTGCTCGGCTACACGGCGAACGATTTCCAGATCACCGACGAGAACTGGCAACTTGGCGTCGACGCGGTCGAGCGCTTCAACGAGCCGGGCCGATTCGTCGTCTATCCGGTGCAGGAATGGTGCGGCAGCTCGACCGCGGGCGGCGACCACAACGTTGTTTTCCTCGGCGACACGCGGCCGGATTTTCCATACAACGCGCGCGGCGAACACAATCGCACGCTCGTCTGGAACGAAGACATGAAGGGGAATGCGGTGGAACTCGGCCGTTGGCCCGTCGAGGAGCTGTGGGACGCGTATGCGGACGCTGCCGCCCAACACCTGGTGATGCCGCACGTGGGCGGCCGCCGCTACATCCCGGACTGGCACCATCCGGAGCTCGAGCGGCTCGTCGAGATCGCATCGTCATGGGGGCATTTCGGCTGGCTGTACCAGGACGTGATCGCGCGCGGCTATCAGCTTGGCGTCGCGGCCAGCGGCGACGAACATCGCGGCCGGCCGGGCGGTGGTGCGCCCGGCGTGCAGGTGTTCGGCGTGCACGGCGGACTGACGGGCGTGCTCGCCCCCGTGCTCGATCGCAAGCACGTCGGCGAAGCGCTGCGCGCCCGCCGCACGTGGGCAACCACCGGCGAGCACAGTGCGCTGCTCGTGCGTTGCGGCGATCACTGGCAAGGCGATGCGTTTGCGCATCGCGGGCCGGCGCGGCTCGACTACCGGCTGCTCGGCCAGTCGGGCTGGGAATATGTGGCCGCGTACGATCACGAAGGGCTGCTGTGGGAACGCAACCTGCATGCGGAACTCGGCTACGCGGATCGCCTGATCCGCGTGCGCTGGGGCGGCGCCCGCATCCGGGACCGCTATCGCTGGGCCGCGTGGCGCGGCCGGATCCGCATCGTCAACGGTACGATCCATCGTTTCGGGTCGAACGGGTTCGAGCACGTGGAGGAGTCGGCATGGCGAACCGGCGCAACCGATGTCGAATTCCGCAGCGACACTTATGGCGACGCGGACAGCATCGAGCTCGACATCGGCAATCTCGCCGCCGCGACGATCGTGGTCGAAGGCACGATCGACAGCTTCGCGAAGGTCGGCGATCCGCTACAACGCAATCCATTCGTCCATGCGCCTGAATTCCGTTTCGAGATCAGCGGTGCGGAACTGCTCGCGCGTGGTACGGCGACGCATGCGCTTGGCGGCACGGAGCTGTTCGTCGCGATCGAGCGGCTGACCGACCAGCCACTGCCCGTCGATCTCTCCGGCAGCATCGAGGTGACGCCCGGCAATGCGGCGTTCGGCAACCGCCCTGTCTACTTCTTTGGGCGACAGCGCAACGATAGCAAGGTGTGGTCGTCGGCGCAGTTCATCACGTTCGGCTAGGCATTCTCACGTCCCGCGACTTCCCGAGTCCGGTCTTGACGGATATTCCGGCGATTCATGCAGTGAAAACCAACGGGACATGCCGCGCCGTCCGATTCGTCGCTCAAGCGGAACCGCATGTCAAACCTGGTTCGGAGGGGACGCGGATCGCGCGCCCCCTTCCGCCGATGACTTCGATGCGCTCGAACCGGCTTCCCGGAAATCAGGTTCGCTCCGGGAGACTGTGCGGCACCACCCGGTACCTAGATTTTTGCGGTGAACGTCAGTCCAACAGTCCGAGGATCGCCGTACAGCACGGGATACGCTCCATACGACGGCAGCAGCTCGAGTTTCTTGTAGACCTTGTTGGTCAGGTTCGTCACGTAGCCCGTCACGATGTACTTCTGGTTCGGCGTCGTATAGGACACGTGCGCGTTCAGCACCGTGTAGCCACCCTGCCAGAGCTGCGGCATCGTCTGCCGCGTCGCGCTGAAGTACTCGCGGCTGCGGTAATTCACGTCGCCGCCGGCCGTCAGCGTGCCGAACGATACCGGCACGCGATAGTCGAAGCCCGCGTTGATCGTCGTATGCGGCGAACGCGCGAACGAATTGCCGACGGCGGTCGGTACATAGCGGAACTCCGTGTAGCGCGTGTTCAGCATCCCGAGGTTCGCGAACAGGTACAGACTGTTGACCGGCTGCGCCTTCAGCTCCAGCTCGAAGCCGTCCGCGCGCCCCTGGCCCGCATTCGACAGCGTCGACACCGGCGGGCCACCGAACGGGTTCGGCGCCAGCGCGAACACCTGGATGTCGCGATAGTCGTAGTGGAACACGCTCGCGTTGACGATCAGCCGCTTGTCGAACCACTCGCTCTTGATGCCGACTTCGTAGTCGGTCAGGTATTCCGGCGACACGGTCGACACCGTGCTCTGCGTATACGCGTTGCCGTTGTAGCCGCCCGAACGGAAGCCGCGTGCATAGCGGAAATATGCGCGCACGTTGCTGCTGAGCGCATATTCGGGCGTGAGGTCCCACGTCGGCGCCCGCCACGTGTTCGTCTGGTTCTGCCGCGCGCTGACCGCCAGCGGCGACGACACCGACGACGGATCCCACCAGCTGCCCGGATTGCTGAACGTCACGTTGCCGGCGTTCTGAAGCCCGGTCAGGTTGATGTTCTTGCGCTCGATCGTATAACGCAGCCCGCCCGTCACGTTGAAGCGGTCGGTGAACCGGTACTTCACGCTGCCGAAGATCGCCGCGCTTTGGGTGTGCTGCGTGAGATCGGTCAAGTGGTAGAACGCGGGCGACGGCGCGCCCGGCAGGCCGCCGCCGGCACCCTGCTCGGCCAGTTGCTCGGTGAACAGGTGGGTACCGACGAGCCAGCTGAGCCGGTCGTTCTGCGGCGATTCGAGCCGGAATTCCTGCGAGAACTGGCGGCTCGACAAGCGATCGTGCGAGCGCGCGGCGTCGAACGCCGAATAGTCCTCGTCGTCCTGGTACCAGCGGTGCAGCCCTTCGAACGCGGTGATCGACGTCAGCGTCACCGCCGGGTTGATGCGCCAGTGCGCGGTGAGCGACGTGCCCCAGGTCGAGATGTGATCGTTCGACGGCGCATTGAGCGACACCGTGTACGGATCGCTCGACCCGACGAAGCCGAACTGGTTCGCGCCGCCCGGCCCCGCGCCCTGCGCGTGCCACGCATTGCCGCCGCCCGTGTAGTTGCGGCCGTGGATGTTGAACAGGAAGTCCGTGTCCGAGGTCGGCACGGCCAGCACCTGGAAGCGCACCGCATTGTCGTGAAAGCCGCCGAAGCGCCCTTGCTGCACGGTGTTCGTGTAGAAGCTGTCGGCGTTCTCGTGATACACCGACACGCGCGCGGCCAGCACGTCGTTCTTGCCGATCGGCCCGCCGATCGCGGCTTCCGCGAGCCGGCTGTTGTACTGGCCGATTCCGATCTTGCCGTAACCGCTCACGTCGAAGGTCGGCTTCTGCGACGTGATGCTGAGCGCACCGCCGACGGTATTCTTGCCCCACAGCGTGCCCTGCGGGCCGCGCAGCACTTCGATGCGATCGAGGTCGAAAAGCGGGAAGCCCTGCCCGAACACACTGTTGATGTAGACGTCGTCGAAATACACGCCGATCGGGCTCAGCGACAAGTCCGACGGATCGTTGCTGCCGACGCCGCGCAGGAACCAGCGCGGCCGCTCGCGGCCTTCGGTCGACTGGCCGGTGAAGTTCGGCACGTATTTCGTGACGTCGTTCACCACGCGCAACTCGTTGTTCCTGATCGTGTCGCCGCTCAGCGCGCTCACCGCGACCGGTACGTCCTGGATGCTCTCCTTGCGCCGGCGCGCGGTCACCGTCACCGTGCCGAGATTCGTTTCGCGTGCGGCCGCGCCGCGGGTGGCGCGGGCTGCCGTCGGTGCCGCCGCAGCTGCATCGTCCGCGCCCTGTTGCGCCGGCTTCGCGTCCGGTGCCGCCGCCACCGCGCCATCTTCCGCCCATGCGGGCAACGATACGGCCCCGCCCGTCAGCAGTCCCCCCAGCGCGGTGACGATTAGTTTTTTCCTGAACATCGATGAGTCATCCTGTTTGATCGGTTGAACGCACGTGCGTGCACGACGCACGGGTGACCTGTTGCAATTCGGATGCCAGCATCGAGAGGCCCGTCGGACGGGGCTTCCGGCATGGGTGTGGTGCAGGTGTTGCTGCATGCGCATCTGTGACGGGAAGCAAACTGCTTGTCACGCAACACTGCGCGGAGTCCGCAACACCCGATCAGATGGTCGTCAGTACAGCTATTCAGTCACCGGATGCGATGCCTCGCACCGCCCCGTTGCGACGCGCAACGCGAACGCAACCAGCACGACGACGGGCAGCCAGCACAGAAACATGCCCGGCAACCCGACGACCGGCACGAGCGCGCTGCCGGCCAGCGGGCCGCAGAACGCGCCCGTCATCGACGCGAGGTTGTAGAGGCTCGACACCTGGCTCTTGTCGGCCGGGTGACGGCCGAGACGCTGCATGTTGACGAGATGCAGCAGCGACGACCCGGCGCACAGCGCGGCGAGTCCCGCACCGACGATCCATGCGTCATGCGCAAGACCCAGCGCGAGCAACCCGGCCACGCCACCGGCAAGACTGAGCGCGTGGCAACGGCGCGCCGTCATCCGCTGCGCGACATGCCCGAGCCCGAACAGCGCGATCACCGCGACAACGCCCTGCAGCGTCAGCAGCGCGACGGCTGTCGTCTGCGACAGCCCGAGCGACTGGATCGCCAGCACCACCGTATACGCGCCGGCGAGCGAACGTGTCGCGCTGTTTACGGCTTCCAGCATGAGCTGCTCGCGCACGTCGTGACTCCATGCGAGCGCCAGCAATACGCGCAGGCCACCGGGTTCAGGTTGCTCACCGCGTGCCGCAGGCTCCGCGCCACAGAGCAGCGTCCGGCTGAACAGCGCCATGCCCGCGAAGCTCGCCGATGCCGCGCAGAACGTCGCGACCGCGCCGTGCGCGCCGATCAGCCAGCTCGCGAGCCACGGCCCGACCATGCCGGTACCGACCGACATCGCCGCGCGGTACCAACCGGCGCGCGCGAGTCCGATCTGCGCGAGACGCGCGAGGAACACGCCGCTGATCGACACGATCCGGAACGGGATGCACAGCCCGATCAACACTTGCGTGAGCGCGATCAGCGGCCATGCGCCGGTAAACGGCACGACGAGATTGAGCAGCATCGGGCCCATGCTCGCGACGAAGTACACGCGCTGCGCGCCGTAGCGCGCGACGAGCAGCCCGGCCGGCAGCGTCATCAACGCGATGCCGAGCGGCTCCATCGCCGCGATGATGCCGAGCCGCGCGCTGTCGACGCCAAGCGCGAGCGCATACAGCGTCGTCGCGAGCTGCGCCATGCTGATCGTCGTGCCGCTCGCGAGCGCCAGCAGCATGAAGCCGCCGGTGAAACGCTCGCGCCGCCATGCATCGGCGACGCGTGCCGGCGCGCTCACCGCGCAGCGTCGCGAGACAGCGTCGCGATGCCGTCGAGCGCGCGCCGGTCGACCCACGCATGCACGTCGAAGTCGGCCGGCAGGAATCGCCATTCGACGAGGAAGCGCTTGAAATCGTCGAGCGCGGCAATCGATGCGTCGTCGAGATCCGTGCGCAGCCGCCGATGCACGTCCGCGCCGTACGCGAGCCGCAGCCAGTCATGGCCCGATCCCGTCTCGCGGCCGAGATAGCCGAGCACTTCCTGCTCGTGCTCGCGCGCCCAGCTTTCGACATCGGTCACGCGCGCGAGGAAGCGGCTGACGATGTCGGGATGGCGTTCGAGCGTCGACGCATTGACGGTCAGCGGCCGCGGCGACCCGTTGTTGATGCGGATCTGCGGATCGGGATGAAAGCCGATGTCGACGACCGGCTGCGCGCCGATCAGGTGCGCGGTTTCGAGCCCGAGCGAACCCTTCACGTAGATCGCGTCGACCTCGCCGCGCACGAGCGCAGCCGCTTCGGCCGCATAGAGCCGGCGGCTCGACAGGCTCGCGGGATGGCTGAATGCCGCGTCGCGCGTCGCCGGTATCGACACCGGTGCGCGCAGGGTCGACGCGGGCACGTCGATCCATTCGACGTCGGCGGGGCCGAGCCCGTCGAGCGACAGCGCGCTGACGAAGCCGCGCAGCGCGGCCGCACGGAAGATGTCGATGCGCTCGCCGTCGCGGCGCGGCAGGCCGATGCGGCGCCCGCGCAGATCCTTCGGCCGCTTCAGGCCGCTTTCCGGCAGCGCGACGATCGCCTGCGCCTCGTCGACCCAGGTCAGGGCGACCACGCGCGTATCGGCGCCGGCCGCGCGCGCCCACAGCGCGGGAATGCTGCCGCCCTGCCGGAATGCATTGTCGAGTGAATGATCGATGTGCGCGTGATGCAGCGCCGCGTGCTGGCTCTCCTGCAGCGCGCGCACGGTGATGCCGTCGCCGGCGAATTCGCTGTCGAGCCAGCCAAGATGCGCGGCGATGCCGAGCGGCGTCGGCACCGGACAGCGTGTGTACCAGATCGACTGGACGTTACGGGAAGCCGTGATGCTCATGGATGCGTTCGTCAAGGGAGTCGTGAACCGCGCGTCAGCCGCGCGGCGCGGTGAGCACCGACAGCCGCGTGATGCCCGCATGCTCGATCGCGGCCATCAGCTTCGCGACCGTGCCGTACGGCACATGTTCGTCGGCCTGCAGGTCGAGCGCGACATCGGGCCGGCCGGCCTTCAGCGCAGCCAGCTCGGCCGGCACCGCAGCCAGTGCGACCGCACGCTTGTCGAGATACACGACGCCTTTGCCGTCGACGCTCACGGTCACGTTCGGCTTGCGATCGGCCGGCGCCGTGGCGACGGTGTTCGGCAGATTCACGTGCACCGCGTTGTTGAGCAGCGGCGCCGTGACGATGAATGCGACGAGCAGCACGAGCATCACGTCGACGAGCGGCGTGATGTTGATTTCGCTGAGCACGTCGTCGTTGTCGGAGGAAGAAGAGAAGGCCATTACGCGAACGCCTCCTGACGGGTGTCGTCGGCACGGCGCGCCGGCGCAGGCACGGTCGAGGCGACCGGCACGCGGAAGCCGGCTTTCTGCGCGAGCGTGACGAAATCGGTGGCGAACGCATCGAGATCGGCCGACGCGGCCTTCACGCGACGCACGAAGAAGTTGTACGCGAGCACGGCCGGCACGGCGACCGCGATGCCGATCCCGGTCGCGACGAGCGCCTCGCCGATCGGCCCGGCAACGACGTCGATGCTCGCGGACGCGCTGTGCGTGATCGCGGTCAGCGCGTGGATGATGCCGAACACGGTGCCGAACAGGCCGACGAACGGCGCGGTGCTGCCGATCGACGCGAGCACCGCCAGCCCTGCCTCCTCGCGCCGGCGCGCGTTGTGGATCTGCTGCCGGAGATGACGTTCGAGCAGGTCGTGGCGGCTCCAGCTGTGTTCGAGATCGTGCGCGCTGCTCTCGTCGGCGCGCCGCAGCGCGTCGAAGCCCGTCGCGGCGAGCTCGCCCACCGGGCTGTTCGCGCCGTCGAGCGCGGCGGCCTCGTGAAAGCTGTTGGCCGCCCAGAACGCGCTGACGTAACGCCGGTTGCGCGCGCTCGCCCGCAGGCTCTGGATCGCCTTCACGACGATCAGCGTCCACGTGACGACGGAGAAGAGGACGAGCAGCCAGAGCGCGCCCTGGACGATGAAGGTGGTCGGGATACCATTCATGATGTGAGTTCCTTGAAGAATGTGGCGGGCCACCCGGCGGGTCAGCCCAGCTTGAAATCGATCGGCACGTTGACCCAGCCGTCGACTGCTTCGTCGCCGCGCTTCGCGGGCACGAACGTCCAGCGCTTCACCGCGGCGACCGCCGCGTTGTCGAGCATGCGGCGGCCGCTGCTCGTGCGGACCTCGACGGAATCGGGTGAACCGTTCGCGAGCACGTGCACGCGCAGCACGACGCGCCCTTCCCAGCCCTGGTCCTGCGCGAACGCCGGATAGTCGGGCGCCGGGTTGCGCAGGTAGGCCGCGTCGCCGATCGGTGCGGTTTCGCGTACGGGTGCGGCTTGCGCGGCCGGTGCGGCTGGCGCCGCGATGGCCGGTGCCGCCGTCGCGGGGGCCGCCTCGCGCGTTGTTTGCGGCGCTGCGGTCAGTGCAGGCGCCGCATGCGCGACGGCCGCACGCGGCTTCGGCGGGGTCGGCGCCTGCTTCAGCGGCTTCGGCGGCACCACCGGTGGCGGCTGATGCACGGCCTGCGGCAACGGTTCGGGCGGCCGCGTCAGTTCGACCGTCATCGGCAGCGGCCGCGGCGGCTGCACCGGCGGCGCGGCAGGTGCGCGCGCGGCCAGCAGCGCGACACCCGCATGCAGTGCCGTGACGGCGAGCGCAATCCCACCCGTGACGCGCCACGCGCCCGGCTTCGCCGCTCGCGCATCCGGCCGTACCGAAGGCGAAGCGGACGGCGGACGCACCACCTCCGCCTCCCTGCCCGTACCCGCGCGCGGCGCAGTACGCGCCGCGTGTCGGCGTGCCGGCGGCAAGCCGTATTCGATCGTCAGACCTGTCATGCTCGACTCCTTGCAATGACGCGCCGCGGCGCGCTACGCGACCCACGCATGGCGTTGCCGATCGATGCGTGTGAACGGCGCGGGGTCGATCCAGGCGCGCGCATCGAAATCCTGTTCGAGAAAGCCCCACTCGACCAGGAAGTCCTTGAACGCGACCAGCCCGTCGATGGACGTCTGCGCGAGCCCCGTCTCCAGATGGCGGTGCACATCGGCACCGTACGCATAGCGCACCCACTCGTCGGATGCGCGCGTCTCGCGGCCGATATAGGCGACCGTCTCCGCCGGATGACGCGCGGCCCAGTCGCCCGCCCCCACCACCACCGACAGGAAGCGGCTCACGAGATCGGGACGCGCGTCGATCAGCGCACGATCGACGGTCAGCGTGCGCGGCGTGCCGTTGCCGATCCGCACGAGCGGATCGGGGTGCGCGCCTAGATCGATGACGACCTGCGCGTCGATCAGATGCACGGTTTCGAGCCCTTCGACACCTTTCACGAACACCGCGTCGACCTCGCCGCGCACGAGCGCCGCGACCTCGAGCCCGTACTCGTGCGGGCCGCGCATGAACGAAGCGGGCCCGGTGCGCCGTTCGCGTTCGTCCGGCAGGTCGACCCATTCGGCGTCGCCGTGCCCGAGCCCTTCCAGTTCGAGCGCACTCAGGAAGCCTTTCAGCGCGGCCGCCCGCCAGAAGTCGATGCTGATCGGATGGCGCGGCAGCCCGAGCCGCCGGCCGCGCAGATCGCGCACAGAGCGGATGCCGCGATCGGGCAGCGTGACGATCGCCTGGAATTCGTTGGTCCACGACAGGCCGATCACGCGCGTATCGGCGCCGCGAGCCCGCGCCCACAGCGCGGGAATGTTGCCGCCCTGCCGGAACGAGTGCGGCAGGCTGTGATCGAAATGCGATTCGCGCTTGCCGGCGTCGGCCGTCTCCTGCAGCGAATGCAGCGCGATGCCGTCAGGCCCGAACTCCTCGTCGAACCAGCCGCGGTGCACGGCGATGCCGAGCGCGGTCGGCACCGGGCAGCGCGTGTACCAGAGTGCGTCGCAGGCCGTGACCTGCGCAGCGAGTGTCGTCATGGTGAATATCCTTGTCGATGTCGTTGGATGGCGCGGGAATGCCGTCGCGTTCATGCGCCGGCCACGCGCAGCGCCGCCTGCGTACCGCGCGCGTTCAGCGCGCCGTCGACGAGCGGCAGCACTTCCTCGCCCACGCGGTACGCCTCCTCGAGATGCGGGTTGCTCGCGAGAATGAACGTCGAAACGCCGATGTCGACGTACTCCGCGAGCCGCTCGGCCACCTGCTCGTGGCTGCCGACGATCACGCAACCGGGGCCGCCGCGGATCTGCGACATCCCGGCCCAAAGGTTCGGGCCGACGATCAGGTCGTCGAAATGCTGCGTGTTGCCCTGGTGCAGCGCGAACTGGCGTTTCGCGCCGACCGACTCCGACGATTCGCCGCGCCCGCCGAAGCCGTTGCGGGTCACGTCGCCCACCGTCTCGAACATCTGCCGCAACTCGGCCCACGCCTGCGCCTCGGTCTCCCGCGCCAGGATGTCGATGCGCATGCCGAAGCGCAGGTCGCGCTCGGCGTTCTGCCGATCGAGCGCGCGACGCGCCGCATCGATCACCTCCTTCTGTTTTGCGAGCGGCTCGCCCCAGCTCAGATGCACGTCGCCGTGCTTCGCTGCGACCGCGAGCGCAGCGTCGCTCGCACCGGCCAGGTAGATGCGCGGCGGCTTCTGGCCGCTCAGCGGCGGCAGCAGGCCACCGGCTTCGACGCGGTAGAAGCGGCCGTCGAACGTGAACGGCTCGCCGGCCGCGACGCCCTTCACGACATCGAGGAATTCGTCGGTGCGCGTATAGCGGCTGTCGTGATCGATGAAGTCGCCGTATGCACGCTGGTCGGGGCCGCCGCCGCCCGTGACGACGTTCCACTCGACGCGGCCGCGGCTGATCCGCTGCAGGCTCGCGGCCATCTGCGCCGCGTAGACCGGATGCACGAAATGCGGCTGCAGCGCGATCAGGAGCCGCAGCCGGCGCGTCTCGCGCGCCAGCGCGGCCGCCACGACCCATGGCTCCTCGGTGAAGCGGAAGATCGGAATCAGTGCGCCGTGGAAGCCGGCGATATCGGCCGCGCGCGCGACCTGCGACAGATAGTCGATGTAGCCGAAATCGTCATCGTCGACTTTGGGCGCGACACGCGATGCGCGCTGGCGGTTCCATTCGCCGCGCGTATGCAGGTCGTGTGCGCGCCGGCCGTCGCCATGCATCGGCAGGCGCCACAGAAATTCAACAGCCATCGGAGTTCTCCTGGTCGGGCCATTCGGATTGCGTGCGGCATCGGCGTGCCGCGCGAGTGCTGCGCTGTAAAGCACGCGGTGTGCCAACGCGCGCTCAAGAGCACGTGCGTGGCCACCGGCGAACCTGCGCAGTGCCTTGCACACCGGGCATCAGCGGCAATCGGATCGCACCCGCTCGCGATTGCCCAGGCCGTCACGACGCGCACGTATCGCACTGCTGCACCGACCACACCGCTGCTGCGCGCGCAACAGTGGCCGACGCGACTGTTGCTGACGCAACAGGCCGTGCATCGGCGCAAGCACCGCGCCTCCCGCGCGATGCCCGCGTCGCGTGCGGCCGCGTCGCTTCCGTTCACTGGCCCGGAACTTGCAACGTTGACCGGCCCGCGCGTGCGACACCGACACCGTGCGCAACCGCGCTTCAACCATGCTCAAGCAGAGAGGGAATCTCACCCATGACAGACAGGCCCGATTCGTCATCGGACAAGCAGCAGACGTTCTGGTACGCCCGATCGCCCGTGCCGACCCCGCTCGGCATCGCCGTGCATCTCGGCTGGCTCAACGGCGAGACGTCGGCCGACGGCGTCGCGATCCGCTCGCCGCGCGGCGCCACACGGCACGACGTGTCGTCGATCAGCGATCAAACGCTCGCGCAGTCGTTTCGCCAGGGCGGCAGCATCCCCGCGATGTGGGCACGCTCGAACGGCGCGAATACGCGCGTGATCGGGCTGTCGTGGGTCGACGAATCGCAGTTGATCCTCGCGCGGCCCGAGTCGGGCATCCGCTCCGTGAAGGCGCTGCGCGGGCGCCGCATCGCGATCCCGAGCCGCCCCGACGACCGCATCGACATCTTTCGTGCGTCGGCACTGCGCGGCTTCGTCAATGCGCTGAGCCTCGACGGGCTGGCCATACGCGACGTCGAACTCGTCGACGTGCGCGCCCGCACGCTGCAGGCCGTCGGACCGGCACACGCGGCGGACCTGTTCGCGTCACCGCACGGCTTTTCGAGCCGCGCGCTGTACGCGGCCGAAGCCGGCGCGCTGCTGCGCGGCGAGGTCGACGCGATCTACGTGAAGGGCTCGACCGGCCTCGAGATCGCACAGCTGATCGGCGCGCACGTCGTGATCGACATCGGCTTTCATCCGGAGCGCGCGATCCGCAACAACAACGGCACACCCCGCCCGCTGACCGTCAACGCGGACGTGCTCGCGAATCATCCGGACATCGTCGCCGGTTTCCTGAAGCTCGTGGTCGCAGCCGGCGACTGGGCCGGCACGCATCCCGACGAGACCGCGCATTACGTGGCCGGCGAAACCGCGTCGTCGATCGACTGGGTCCGCGCCGCGTACGGCAACCAGCTGCACCGGCATCTCGGGGTCAACCTCGACGACGAATCAGTCGCCGCGCTCGACGACTTCAAGACCTTTCTGCACGACCACGGCTTTCTGGAAGCCGACTTCGACGTCGCCGACTGGATCGACCCGCGCCCCCTCGCCGACGTGCTGCGGCCATCGCTGCAGAAGCGTGCGTGAGTCCCCTTTTCCGACTACCGTTCCGGACCATCATGAAACACACGCTCTCCCTCGCGTCGCTGCCCCGCCCGCTGCGCGCATTGTTCGCCGCGCTGCCGTTCGCCGCGGCATCGCTCGCCGCACCGGCCGCGCATGCGGACGATGCGCCCAAGGTCGTGCGGATCGCCGTCGTCGCCTATTCGAGCGGCGGCAAGACGCAATACGCGGGTGCGTCGGCACTGATCGACGCCGACAAGTCGCTCGAGAAGGCGCTCGCCGCGCGGCACGTGAAGCTGCAATGGGTGCCTGTATCGACCGCGGCGGTCGGCACGCTCGTGAACGAGGCATTCACGAACGGCAGCATCGATTTCGCCGGCTACGGCGACCTGCCGTCGGTCGTCGTCAACGCATCGGGCACCCGCACGCGCCTGATCGTCCCGGGCGGTGTCGGCAGCAACACGTATCTCGTCGTGCCGGCCGGCTCGACCGCGAAGTCGATCGTCGATCTGAAAGGCAAGCGCATCGCGCTCAATCGCGGCCGGCCGTGGGAAGTCACGTTCAGCAAGCTGCTCGCCCAGAACGGGCTGAAGCTGTCCGACTTCAAGATCTACAACCTCGATCCGCAGGCCGGCGCGGCAGCCGTCGCGGCCGGCCGCGTCGATGGCTTCTTCACGCTGTCCGACGCGTATTCGCTCGTCGACAAGAACGTCGGCAAGATCATCTGGTCGACCAAGACCGCGCCCGACGACTGGAAGATGCGCGCGGAACTGTGGGCGTCCGACGATTTCGTGCGGCGCTACCCCGACGTCACGCAGCTCGTCGCGACGGCCTACGTGCGCGCCGCGCACTGGATCTCGCAACCGCAGAACCGCGACGCGTACGTGAAGATCCTGAGCGCGTCCGGCCAGCCGGAAAGCGTCGTGCGCCGCGAATACGCGGATGAGGCGACACCCTGGAAGGAGCAATGGACGCCGCTCTTCACGCCCGCGCTGACCGGCCACTACCGCGACGTCGTCGCGTACAGCCGCCAGGCCGGCCTGACGTCCACGCCGGTCGACGTCAACACGCTGCTCGCGCCGACGTTCGTGTCGACCGCGCTCAAGCAGCTCGGGCTCGACGGCTACTGGCGCACCGACGCGGCGCGCGTCGCGAGCCGCTGATGCCGACGCATGCCCTCGCGTCGAACGGCGCACGCGCGCTCCGCCTGCCCGGACTCGCTCGGCTCGGCGGAATCGCGCTGTGGTGGGCCACGCCCGTCGCGTTCGTCGCGCTATGGTGGCTCGCGAGCGCGCAGCGCTGGTTCCCGCCGCAGCTCGTCGTGCCGCCGGATCGGCTCGCGGCAACGCTGCGCACGCTGCTCGACACCGGCGAACTGCGCGACAACCTGCTGATCACGCTGCATCGCCTCGCGCTCGGCTTTGCGATCGGTGCGACCAGCGGTGCCGCGTTCGGCATCCTGCTCGCGCGCAGCCGGCTGTTCGCCGATTACCTGCGGCCGACGTTCGACCTGCTGCGGCAGGTGCCGACGCTCACGCTGATTCCGCTGCTGATCCTGCTGATCGGCGTCGACGAACCGCTGAAGCTCGTCGTCGTCGCCAAGGCCGTATTTTTTCCGGTCGCGCTGGCCGCGTACACGGGCGTGCACGACGCGCCGCGCGATCTCGTCGAGATGGCGCGCCACTACGGGCTGGGCCGCTTCGCCCTGCTGCGCGACGTGCTGCTGCCGGCCGCGTTGCCGCCACTGCTGACTGGTGTGCGGATCGCGCTCGCGCGCGCCTGGCTCGCGCTCGTCGCGGTCGAGCTGCTCAGCGCCGACAGCGGGATCGGCCAGATGATGGAACTGGCGCGGCAGATGCTGCGCCTCGACGTCGTGCTGATCGACGTCGCGGTGATCGGGCTGATCGGCTTCGCGATCGACCGGTCGATCGCGCTCGTGCAACGCTACGCATTGCGCTGGCAGACGCCCGCGCGCTGAACGAACAGGTTTCCGAATGACCCTCGCCAAGCCCCCCTTCTCGTTCGCCGCGATGCGCCGCCGTGCGCGTGGCCTCGTCGTGCCGGCCGTGCTGGTCGCCGCATGGCAATACGCGTCGTCCGGCGACGCGGCCCATCAATACGCGTTCGTGCCGTTGCAGCAGGTTGGCGCCGCGCTCGTCGAACTCGCACGCAGCGGCGAACTCGCAACCGATCTCGGCGCGAGCCTGCGCCGCACGACGCTCGGCCTGGCGGCCGGCATCGTGTTCGGGCTCGTGTTCGGCGCGGCGATGGCGCGCTCGACGCTCGCGCGCAAGCTCGGCGAGCCGGCGTTCCAGGCGCTGCGCTACGTGCCGCTGCTGGGGCTGATTCCGCTGCTGAGCTTGTGGGCCGGCACCGGAGAATTCGCGAAGGTGTTCATCATCGCGCTCGCCGCGTTCTACCCGATGACCACCGCCAGCTTCGACGGGCTGCGCCGCGTCGATCCGCGCTATGTCGAACTCGCGCAGTCGTATCGCCTGACGCGCGCCGGCCTGTGGCGCGACGTGCTGATCCCGGGCGCGCTGCCCGACCTGTTCGCGGGCGTGCTGCAGGCCGTGCCGTTTGCGTGGATCACGGCAACCAGCAGCGAGCTGCTGTTCAACGCGGGTGCGGGCGTCGGCAGCCTGATGCAGAACGCGCAGGCCGGCGCGCGCGCCGACGTGTTGCTGGTCTGCGTGCTGGGCGTGACGGCGCTCGCCGTCGGCATGAGTGCGCTATGCGAGCGGATCGCACAGCGCGCGCTGCGCTGGCGCGATCACGCCTGACGGCGCAGCCGCGCGTCGGCGTCGCCCGCGTCGCGCGGCTTCAGGATGCCGAGCTGCGCGAGCCGCGCGCGCACGATGTTGCGCGACTGGTCGAGCAGGCGCGACATGCGCAGCTGGTTGTGGTCGCTGTAGTCGAACACGCTGCGGTAGACGGTGTCCTCGATGTGCTGCCACAGCGCCGGCGTGCCGAGATCCAGCAGCTCGATCACCGCGTGGCGCAGCGCATCGGTGGCCTCGGCCACGTCGCGCGCACGGCGCGGCGGTGCCGCCGCCGTGATGCGCGGGTCGCCGGCATCGGGCGCGAGTGACAGCGCGGAAAACTGCAGGTCGCTCACGTCGATCGCGCCGCCCGCGCAGATCAGCACCGCGTGGTGGATCACGTTCTCGAGTTCGCGGATGTTGCCGGGCCATGCATGCGCATGCAACCGGGCGCGCGCGGCGTCCGTCAGCGTCGGCGCGGCCACGCGCAGCCGCTTCGCATAGGTGTCGATGAAGTGCTCGATCAGTGGCGCGATGTCGCCGGGCCGCTCGCGCAGCGGCAACAGGCTCAGCTTGACGACGTTGAGCCGGTAGTACAGATCCTCGCGGAAATTGCCCGCGCGCACCGCGGCTTCGAGATTCACGTTGGTCGCCGCGACGAGCCGCACGTCGATCTTCACGGTCTTGCGCGAGCCGACCGGCGTCACTTCGCGCTCCTGCAGCACGCGCAGCAGCTTCACCTGCGCGGATAGCGGCAGATCGCCCACCTCGTCGAGAAACAGCGTGCCGCGATTCGCCGATTCGAACCAGCCGGGCTGGCTGTTGATCGCGCCGGTAAACGCACCGCGCTCGTGGCCGAACAGTTCGCTCTCGATCAGCGTCTCGGAGAACGCGCCGCAGTTGACCGCGACGAACGGGCCGTCATGGCGCTCGCTCAGCGAATGCACGAGGCGCGCGATCAGCTCCTTGCCGGTGCCGCTCTCGCCGGTGACGAGCACGGTCGCGTCGCTTGGCGCGACCAGCTGGATGCGCTCGAGCAGCACCCGCGATTTGGGATCGTCGAACGTCAGCGCCTTCGCACGAATCGTGATCGCGTGCGAAGTCGGGTCCGGCAAGCTGAAGATGGCCATGGCACGACAGGCGGGTTGAACGGGGAAGATTCGACGATAGCAAGGCGCGCGCCGGCCACGAACCAATTCATCGAGCTATCGGTATGACGGCGGCCGGATTGCGCCGGCCGCCGCGCGGCGTCACGCGAGCCCGGTCATCTTCCATTGCTGCTCGAGCGCGCCCGGGCCGAATTCGAGCGAGCCGCCGAGCGGTTCCGCGAGCGCCTGGAAATACGCGGCTTCCTCGAGGATCAGGATGTACTTCGACACATCGAGGATCGATTTTCCCCAGAACGTCGCGCCGCCATTCGCTTCGATGATCGCCGGCACCTCGCGGTCACGGCGGATCGTGTCGACGATGAAGCGCGGCTCGCCGGGACGGCGATCGACATACACCGGAATCTCGCGGGCGCGTGTGTAGCGCGCGGCCGGCGCATAGCGGATCGGCAGCGGGCGATGCGCGCTCGCCCAGGCGCCGAGGTACGGGCCGTGCACGTGGATCACGACGCCGACTTCCGGCACCTCGCGGAACACGTCCGCATAGCGCGGCCCGTTGCCGCCGGCGCGCGCGTCGCCGTGCAGCACGTCGCCGTCGAACGTCACGACGACCGGCTGGATCTCCCGCGACGCGGCCCACGGGCTCGGCGCCGACAGCGCGACAATGAGTTCCGTGCCCGGCACGCGCTGGAACGCCTGGAACGTGTTGGTCGCGGACAGCGTGCGCGTGTCCTTCAGCACGCGTTCGGCCTGCGTGAATTCGCGCGTGGCGCGCTCGACGAATGCCACGAGTTCGCCGCTGTCGATGGTTGAGGTAACGGACATGAGGACGGTTTCCTTGATCGGGTGAACGGATGGGCTCGCATCGCGATGTCGTAACGCCGCGACGCACGGCCACCGGATCAGCAGCAATCGTGCCAGCCGGGCACGCATGTGTCGAAGGCCCGCGCCACGGTGCGCGTGCGCCACGCACGATGCGCGCCGCCAGAGCCACGCGTGCGCCTCTGTTGCGGGAGCAACAGCCTGCCGGCCCGGATTGCTGCCCCACACGCAGCCGCTGAAAGCGTGCGCGGCACGCCGTTCGACACGGCGGCCCGTCTTGCCTCGCGCCACGCGCCCAACGGCTGCGCTGGTTCGAAACTTGCGTTGTGGTCGGCCCGCGCCGCGCAACGTGCAGCGCGTCCGATCCGAACTCTCCGACCTCCATCCGACCATGACGCTCCTCCCCCTGCGCGGATACGCCGCGCGCACGCTGCTGGCTTCGGCGCTCGCCGTCTCGTCCCTCCTCTCGCATGCGGCTTCACCGGGCCGCGTTCCTGCACCCGATCCATTGCAGGGCGACGGTCGCGTGTCCGCGTTCTACACGTGGGACCGCGACATTCCGGCGACGCCCGGCGTGCTGCTGCGCACCGAGCCGCTTCCAGCGACGCTCGGGCTCGCGAGCGCCGGGCGCCAGCTGCGCATCCTCTATGCATCGACCGACGGCGTCGGCGGCCGCACGCCGATCGCCGTGTCGGGTGCGCTGTTCGTGCCGCGCGGCACGCCGCCGGCGGGCGGCTGGCCGATCGTCGCGTGGGCGCACGGCACGTTCGGGATGGCCGACATCTGCGCGCCTTCGTGGTACGGCCGCTCGTATCGCGACGTGCGCTACCTGAACGCATGGCTTCAACAAGGGTTCGCGGTCGTCGCGACCGACTATCAGGGGCTCGGCACGCCCGGCCCGAATCCGCAGCTCAACAACCGCTCGAACAGCTACACGCTGCTCGACAGCGTGCGCGCGGTGCTCGGCGGGGTGCCGGGCCTCGCGAACCAGGTCGTGCTCGTCGGCCAGTCGCAGGGCGGCTCGGCCGTGTTCGCGGCGGCCGGCTACGCGAGCGCCTACGCGCCCGAACTCGCGATCCGCGCGACCGTTGCCACCGGCACGATCTACAACGCGTCTCCCGCCACGCTCGCGTCGCTGCCGAAGTTCGAGAGCGCGTACCGGCGCGATCCCGATCGCGTCGATCCGACGCTCGCGTACCAGTTCTACTCGGTGCTGTCCGCGCAGCAGATCGATCCGTCGCTGCGCGCGGACGAGGTGCTGACCGACCAGGCATTGCCGATTCTCGAACAGTCGCGCATCAGTTGCCTCGCATCGCTCGAGGACGACGCCGCGCTCGCGCACCTCACGCACGCGAACACCGTGAAGCCCGGCGGCGATGCACGGCTGAAGGCGTGGTGGGACGAATACCTCACGTATCCGACGCTGAAGATCGCCACGCCCGTCTTCATCGGTGCGGGCGCGGACGACGGGCTCGCGCCGCTCGAACTCGCGCTCGCGAAGGACGCGTGCGCGGCGGGCACGACGGTCGAGGCGCACCTGTATGCGGGCCGCGAACACAACGGCACCGTGAACGCGTCGCTCGCCGATTCGATTCCGTTCGTGAAGCGCGTGCTCGCAGGCGAGACGATCCGCCCGATCTGCACGCCCTCCGCGCAGCAAGCCGTGTCGCAATAGCCGGCGCCACACGCTTTGCACGACGGCGCGAATGCATTTCCGAATCCGTTATTGGATCGCGGCGCCGTGCATTTTTATACTCGTCAGCACTCTCTTCTAAAGAGTGCCAGCCAATCTTGACAGAACAGCACAGGACGAACCAATGAGCCTACGCCCCTTGCACGACCGCGTGATCGTGAAGCGACTCGACCAGGAAACCACCACCGCATCGGGCATCGTGATCCCCGATAGCGCCGCGGAAAAGCCCGACCAGGGTGAAGTGATCGCCGTCGGCCCCGGCCGCAAGGATGCGGACGGCCAGCGCATCGTGCCCGACCTGCAGGTCGGTGAGCGCGTGCTGTTCGGCAAGTACGCGGGCCAGGCCGTCAAGGTGGACGGCAACGAGTTTCTCGTACTGCGCGAAGAAGACATCGTCGCCGTCGTCAATCAATAACGGAGCGCAATCATGGCAGCGAAGGAAATCATTTTCAGCGACGTCGCACGGGCCAAGCTGACGGAAGGCGTAAACATTCTCGCGAACGCGGTGAAGGTCACGCTCGGGCCGAAAGGCCGCAACGTCGTGCTCGAACGCAGCTTCGGCGCCCCTGTCGTCACGAAGGACGGCGTGTCGGTCGCGAAGGAAATCGAACTCGCGGACAAGCTGCAGAACATCGGCGCGCAGCTCGTGAAGGAAGTCGCGTCTCGCACGAGCGACGCGGCCGGCGACGGCACCACGACGGCCACCGTCCTCGCGCAGGCGATCGTCCGCGAAGGCCAGAAATACGTCGCGGCCGGGCTCAACCCGCTCGACCTGAAGCGCGGCATCGACAAGGCCGTCTCGGCGGCCGTCGACGAGCTGAAGAAGATCAGCCGGCCGACCACCACGAGCAAGGAAATCGCGCAGGTCGCGACGATCTCCGCGAACGGCGAGGATTCGATCGGCCAGCGCATCGCCGAGGCGATCGACCGCGTCGGCAAGGAAGGCGTGATCACCGTCGAGGACGGCAAGTCGCTTGCCGACGAACTCGACGTCGTCGAAGGGCTGCAGTTCGATCGCGGCTACCTGTCGCCGTATTTCATCAACAACGCCGACAAGCAGATCGCCGAGATCGAGAACCCGTACATCCTGCTGCACGACAAGAAGATCTCGAACATTCGCGACCTGCTGCCGGTGCTCGAACAGGTCGCAAAGTCGGGCCGGCCGCTGCTGATCATCGCGGAAGATGTCGAAGGCGAAGCGCTCGCGACGCTGGTCGTGAACAACATCCGCGGAATCCTGAAGACGGTGGCCGTGAAGGCGCCGGGCTTCGGCGATCGCCGCAAGGCGCTGCTCGAGGACATCGCGATCCTCACCGGCGGGCAGGTGATTGCCGAGGAAACGGGCCTCACGCTCGAGAAGGCGACGCTCGCCGAACTCGGCCAGGCAAAGCGCATCGAGGTCGGCAAGGAAAACACGACCGTGATCGACGGCGCGGGCGATGCGAAGAACATCGAAGCGCGCGTGAAGCAGATCCGCGTGCAGATCGAGGAAGCGACCTCCGACTACGACCGTGAAAAGCTGCAGGAACGCGTGGCCAAGCTCGCGGGCGGTGTCGCGGTGATCAAGGTCGGCGGCGCGACCGAGATCGAAGTGAAGGAGAAGAAGGACCGCGTCGACGACGCGCTGCACGCGACGCGCGCGGCCGTCGAGGAAGGCATCGTGCCGGGCGGCGGTGTCGCGCTGATCCGCGTGCGGCAGGCGATCCGCGAGTTGCAGGGCGTGAATGCAGACCAGAACGCGGGCATCAAGATCGTGCTGCGTGCACTCGAGGAACCGCTGCGCCAGATCGTCACGAACGCGGGCGAGGAAGCGAGCGTCGTCGTCGCGAAGGTGGCCGAAGGCTCGGGCAACTTCGGGTACAACGCGCAGACCGGCGAATACGGCGATCTCGTCGAATCGGGCGTGCTCGATCCGACCAAGGTCACGCGCACCGCGCTGCAGAACGCGGCGTCGGTCGCGGGGCTGTTGCTGACGACCGATGCGACCGTGTTCGAAGCGCCGAAGGACGCGGCGCCGGCGGCGGCTCCCGGCGGCCCGGGTGCGGGTGGGCCCGGCTTCGACTTCTGACCGGCGCGCGCGCATTGCCCGTTCGGCGGCAGTGCGCGGCGCAACGCTCCGGTTTCATGCGCAACGCGTGGCGACCCAGTTCGCCACGCGTTGTTTTTCATCTCCGCCAGATCCGCAATCCCAATCCGGAAAGCGCAACATCGTTCAATCCCCGTCGTGCCCGATCGAATGGTGGGCCGGCCTGACGGCGAAAGCCGGCGCCGCGCGAAGGAAGTGCCGCCTTCGTCGTTGCCGGCGCGTCTCGTCTGCCACCGCCTATCCGTCGACCCGGCAGGACAGCCTGCCGCGGTGGTTCTTCGCCGGCTGGCTGAGCGATGCGGACATCGCCGCGATCCGCTTCGGCGACGAAGGCCAGGAACGGACGCTGATGCTGGTCGACGCGCACTGCGCCTTCCGCACGCGATCGAGCATTTGCACGCGCGCGTGACCGAATATCTGCGCCTTTGACGGCGCACGACCCGCCCGGCGATTCACCTGTGCCGATCGCATGTCGTCCATCGACGCATGCGGACAACGTGCATCGCGTTCAGCCGTCCTCCACGAACCCAACAAAAAGCCGCCTGCGACACGTCACGAATGACGCCCGCAAGCGGCTCGACCTTCAGACCCGGACACCGTCAACGGCGCGTCGACAGCCTCCGCACGACACGCACCAACGCATCGACCTCGTCGCACGTGTTGTAGAACGCGAGCGACGGCCGCACCGTGGCCTCGAGCCCGAAGCGCCGCAGGATCGGCTGCGCGCAGTGATGCCCGGAGCGCACCGCGATGCCCTCCTCGTTCAGCGCCTGCCCGACCTCCTCGGTTTCATAGCCCTTCAGCACGAACGACAGCACGCTCGCCTTGTCGCGCGCGGTGCCCACGAGCCGCACGCCCGGTACCGGCGCGAGCACGCTCGTCGCATACGCGAGCAGGTCGTGCTCGTAGCGCGCGATGTTCTCGATGCCGACGCGGCTCACGTAGTCGAGCGCCGCGCCGAGCCCCACCGCATCCGCGATGTTGCCGGTGCCGGCCTCGAAGCGGTTCGGCGGCGGCTGGAACACCGTGCGCTCGAACGTCACGTCCGCGATCATGTTGCCGCCGCCCTGCCACGGCGGCATGTCGTCGAGGATCGCGCGCTTGCCGTATACGACGCCAATCCCGGTCGGCCCGTAGATCTTGTGCCCGGAAAACACGAAGAAATCCGCATCGAGCGCCTGCACGTCCACGCGCATGTGCGAGATCGACTGCGCGCCGTCGACGAGCGCCTTCGCGCCCGCGCGATGCGCGAGCTCGACGATTTCCTTCACGGGCACGACCGTGCCGAGCGCGTTCGACACCTGCGTGACGGCCACGATCTTCGTGCGGTCGTTGAGCAGCTTCCGGTATTCGTCGAGCAGCACCTGCCCCGAATCGTCGACCGGAATCACGCGCAGCTTCGCGCCTTTCTGCGCGGCGAGCTGCTGCCACGGCACGATGTTCGCGTGATGCTCGAGATGCGACACGACGATCTCGTCGCCTTCGCCGACATGCTGCACGCCCCACGTCTTCGCGATCAGGTTGATCGCCTCGGTCGTGCCGCGCACGAACACGATCTCGTCCGGCGACGATGCACCGATGAAGCGGCGCACGGTCTCCCGCGCATGCTCGTACGCATCGGTCGCGCGGCCCGCGAGCGCATGCGCGGCGCGGTGGATGTTCGAGTTCTCGTGCGCGTAGAAATACGCAACGCGATCGATCACGGCCTGCGGCTTGTGCGTCGTCGCCGCGTTGTCGAACCATACGAGCGGCTTGCCGTTCACGCGCTCCTGCAGGATCGGGAAGTCGCGGCGAATCGCGTTGACGTCGAACGGCGGGTGCGCCCCGCGATGCAACTGGTTCGACGGTTCAATGGCATGCGCATCGTCGATGAAATAACGCGGGACGTCCGCGCCCGATGCGCGCGAGACCGGCAGGTCGAGCTGCACGGCGAGCAGTTCGCGCAATTCGTCGTCGCCCGGCAGCCCGAATGCTTCTGGCGAAGCCAGCCCATTCGACGGCACGACGATGTCCTCGGGCGTCGCCTGCCAGCCTTGCCGCACGCCGTCGGTGAAGTAGTACGGCGATGCGGCCTTCGCGCTTTCCTCCGCCGCGACCGCGTTCGCCTGCGGCACGCCGAGCGCCGCGCCGCCGACGCGAGGCTCCAGCGCCGGCGCGATCGACACGGCGTTGTCGGGCAGCCCGTTCTGTGCGGCCGCATGCGGCGTGAGCGCCGGCACGCGATTGCCGAGCGACAGCACGTGCGTCGGTGCGGACGGCGCGAGATTCGCACCCGGTGCCTTGCCTTGCGGCAGCGCGAAGCCCGGCACGCCGGTGCCCGTGCCGCCCGGCCCGGCGAGCGGCGAGCCGGCCGGCGCGGGATTGCTCACCGACGCGAGAATCGGCGCTGCGGCCGGCAACGCCGACGGTACGCCGCCGACCGCGCCACTGCCGGCCGACAGGCCCGGCGCGGGCGCCTGCCCGGGCGGCGTCGCGAAGAACTCGGACGCGAGCCGTGCGAGCGCCGCCGGGTCCGGCAAACCGGCAGGCAGCGGCGCGTGCGGCCGCGCCGGAGCGTCGCCGCCGATCGCGCCGGGATTAACGGTAGGTGTCGGGATAGTCATGGTACTTGGCGATTTCGACGTCATCGAGGACAGCCAGCGCATCCGGCGAGTGGACCGCGAGCGAGCAGTACAGCGAAATCAGGTACGACGCGATCGCCTGGTCGTTGATCCCCATGAAGCGAACCGACAGGCCCGGCCCCTGCTCGCCCGCGACGCCCGGCTGGTAGAGCCCGACGACGCCCTGGCGCTTGTCGCCGACGCGCAGCAGCAGGATCTTCGTCTTGCCGTCCGCGACGGGCACCTTGTCCGACGGGATCAGCGGAATGCCGCGCCATGTGAGGAACTGCGAGCCGAACAGGCTGACCGTCGGCGGCGGCACGCCGCGCCGCGTGCATTCGCGGCCGAACGCGGCGATCGCGAGCGGGTGCGCGAGGAAGAACGCCGGCTCCTTCCACACCTTCGTCAGCAGTTCGTCGAGATCGTCGGGCGTCGGCGCGCCGGTCAGGGGGAAGATCCGCTGTTCGTCGGTCACGTTCGCGAGCAGCCCGTAGTCCGGGTTGTTGATCAGCTGGCTTTCCTGCAGCTCCTTGATCGTCTCGATCGTCAGGCGCAGCTGTTCCTTGATCTGGTCATGAGGGCTGCTGTAGAGATCGGAGATCCGCGTATGCACGTCGAGCACCGTGCTCACCGCGTTGAGGAAATATTCGCGCGGCTGTTCCTCGTACGGCACGAAGGTTCGCGGCAGCACGCGCTCGTCCTCGAGCTGCGTGCACGCGGCGCGCACGGCCTCCGGGTTCTTCACCTGGTTCAGCCGATAGATGCCGGCCTCGACCGGCACCCACTGCAGCAGGTGCGTCAGCCAGCGCGGCGTAATCGTGGAAAGCTGCGGGACGGTCTTGGTAGCGTTCGCTAGTTGGCGGGCGGCGTGATCGCTCAGCGCGGCCGTGCCGCTTGCAACGGTCGACATGTGTGGCTCCGGATTCTTAAGATGAAAAACGGGATTGCTTATGACGCGGGATGATTATCGGAAGCACGCACCTGCCGGCTCAACATGCTATAGCCGTCATATGGCACCACCGAACGGGAAAAGCAGCGCGATGCGTCAGGCGGCGTACACGCCGCGCAGTAGCGTCGCGATCGACACGTCGAACGCACGCGCGATCTTGTCGGCGGTGACGATCGACGCGATCGCCTCGCCGCGCTCGATCTCGCCGACGTACGAGCGGTTCAGCCCCGCGTGTTCCGCGAGCTGCTCCTGCGACCACGTGCGGGATTCGCGCAGCTTGCGCACATTGGCGCCGAAGTGCTGGATCAGGTCGCTCATGGCGTCACCTGCGCGGCCGGCCGAGCCGGTTCGGTCCGCGCGGGCGGGCCGGCGTTCGCCTCGCTGCGCAGCACGGCCTGCGTGACGTTCGCGCCGGCCGGCACGTCCTGCGTCAGCCACACGTTGCCGCCGATCACAGCGCCGCGGCCGATCGTCACGCGGCCGAGGATCGTTGCGCCCGCATAGATCACGACGTCGTCCTCGACGATCGGATGGCGCGCGAGCCCCTTCTCCAGATGCCCTGCCGCGTCGCGCGGGAAGCGCTTGGCGCCGAGCGTGACGGCCTGGTACACGCGCACGTGCTCGCCGATGATTGCGGTTTCGCCGATCACGACGCCCGTGCCGTGGTCGATGAAGAAGCCGCCGCCCACGCGCGCGCCCGGATGAATGTCGATACCGGTTTCGGCGTGCGCCTGCTCGGCAATGATGCGCGCGAGCAGCGGCAGCCCGAGCCGGTACAGTTCGTGCGCGAGCCGGTGATGAATCATCGCGAGGATGCCGGGATAGCACAGCAGCACTTCGTCGACGCTGCCGGCCGCCGGATCGCCGTGAAATGCGGCCAGCACGTCACTGTCGAGCAGCCGGCGAATATCCGGCAAGCGTGCGGCGAACGCCTGCACGGCCGCGGACGCGGCCTCGTCGATTTGCGCGTCGGCATTGCGTTGCCGCGCCGCGTAGCGCAACTCCAGCGTCACCTGCGCGAGCAACGCGTTCAGCGCCGCGTCTAGTGCATGGGCCACATAGAAGTTCTCGCTCTCCTGTCGCAGGTCGGGCGGCCCGAGCCGCATCGGGAACAGCACGCCCTTCAGCGCTCCGATGATCTGTGCGAGCGCTTCGCGCGCGGGCAGGTCGCGCCCGCCCGGTTCGAGCGACCGCCGCTGTTTCTCGCGCCACGCGCGGCGCACGGTCTGGAGCGACTGAACGATGTCGTCGATTTCGAATGCGGCCATGCTGACTTCTCCCCGTAACGGCCGTGATTCAGTCCTGCGTCCACGGCAGGCCGCGATGGCGCCAGCCGTTGCGGTCGCCGCGATGCTGCTGTTCGTCGAGGTCGCCCTCGAACCCTTCGAGCACGTTGAACACCTGCGTGAAGCCCGCTTTGGTGGCAGCCTCGGCCGCTTGCGCGGACCGGTTGCCGCTGCGGCAGAGCAGCAGCACCACCGCGTCCTTGCCTGTCTTCGCTTCCAGCTCGCGCACGAAGCGCGGGTTGCGCGTCAGGCTCGTGCCGGTCGCCCATGGCACGTGCAGCGACTCCGGCACGTGACCGACGAATTTCCGTTCCTCCGCGGTCCGCACGTCGACCAGCAACGCATGGCCAGCGGAAAACAGCGCCCATGCGGCGTCGGGCGCCACGCCCCCCGCGTACGGCGTGCCCGCCGCTGCCGCGACCGCGCGGGCGTCGTCGAGCGCCTGCCGGGCGGCCGTTCGTTCTTCCAATGCAAACGTCATCACGCTTCCTTGTTCTCGCAGATTCGTATGATCAAAAAACAACCGGGAATGCGGCCGGTGCAGCTTGCTTGCTGTCTATAGCCGTCAGCACCACTATGCGAGCGCGAACAGGGAAGCAGAACCAATAAAAATTCATTTCCTAAGCAGCGGCGTGCGTAATGCAATCGCGAAGGTGTCAGCGCCGATGTAGAAATGCCCCTAGACCGCCGCCGCTGGCCTGACCAACCTCGGAGAGAAAAAGACGGTTTTTTGCCGGCGACGATGGCATCGATCTACGCCACTCGCCCGAAGAGATTGCATGTCAGGTCGTATTGACCGAGTTCCGGCACGCTTGCATCGGAATGGTTGACGACGTATAACGAGCGATCGATTTTCTGAGACACCGAAATGACTCATGGGAGAGCATCAGTCATGCAACCGGAACACGCTTCAGATCTCGCAACGACTCGCCACGCAAACGCGGCAGGCCGCACGCACACACCGATTCCGCCGATCGTGCCGGCAAAAACCGCACTGGTCGTGATGCACTACCAGACCGACATTCTCGGTCTCTTTCCATCGGTCGCCCCTACCCTGCTCGCCAACACGCGCAAGCTGTGCGATGCAGCCCGGGCGGGCGGCGTCCACGTGTGTTTCGCCAATCTCCGTTTCAGCCCGGGCTATCCGGAAGTCAGTCCACGCAACAAGAACGGGCAAGGGATCAAGCAGCTCGGCCTCTTCGTCGACGACGGCCCATGCCCGGAACTCGGACGGCTGGACCACGAGCCGCTGACCGTCGCGCATCGCGCGAGCGTGTTCTTCCGCACCGACCTGCAGTCACGGCTCGTCGCGCAGGGCATCGACACGCTGATCCTCGTCGGAATTGCGTCGACCGGCGTCGTGCTGTCGTCGGTTGCGCACGCAAGCGATGCGGATTTCCGGCTGTTTACGGTGAAGGACTGCTGCTACGACCCGGATCAGGTCGTGCACGAGCATCTGTTCGCGACGGCGTTCGAGACGCGCACGACGGTGCTGTCGCTCGCCGACGCACTGCTGCTGCTCGCATAGACGTGCAACACCCGCGCCACGCCGGCCGGAACGCTTCCGACCGGCGCATCCCGCGCAACTTCGCGCGTTACTTCGCGATATACACGCCCGACGTCGGGCACGTCCCCTGCGTATTCCCGTCCGTCACGAGCGACGCCGCGCTCGGAAACTGCGTGGTCGCATTCGTCTTGACCGCGATCCACGCTTCCGTGAAATAGCTGACGCCGTTGGTCTTTGTGCACTTCAGCGACACCGCGCTGCGCGTATTGCTGCCGAACGCGCCTTCGAACGCGGACAGCAGCTGGTTGCGCGTCACGGTCTTGCCCGCGTTCGCCTGCAGGAACGCGTTGAACGACGTGTTGCCGAGCCGGCTGACCATGCCGGCCGCCTCGTTCCAGTATGCGTCGGGCGATGCCGAATTCGAGCAGGTGCCATGCTTGAACCATTCGTGCTTGTCGAGGCACGACGCCACGCCCGGCATGTAGGTTGACAGCGTGTTGCGCGTCGCGGTGCTGACCGGATACGCATCCATGCTGCACCACTGGTGCGCGTTGTCGAGATCGACGTCGCTCTGCGGCACGCCGCAGTAGAACGGCTGGTTGCCGTCGTACCTGTTCGGCCACAGGCCGTGCAGCGACAGGCTCGTCGCCGCGTACGTGCCGGCGAGGTTTGTACACTCCGGCGTGTCGTGCGACGCGCAGAAGCCGGGCTCCCACGAAGCCGCGAGCAACAGGTAGTCGTAGCTGGTCTGCGCGACGGCGTGCAGCGAGGCGGATGCGACGGCGAGTGCGGCCGCGGCGCGGGCGAGCGTCTTGAGCATGGCGTTTCCTCGGAAAAGGCTTGCGGTCGCGGGATGCGCCGCAAGATTGTCGAATGTCTGCCCGCGATTGTTGTCCGCGCAACGTGGCATCAATATGAAGGTCGACGAAGGAATTCGTCGTGCAACGCCGAGCCCGTTATCGGCGGCACCGATCCCGACGCTCACCTTCTTGCGCCTGCGACGCCGGCCTGCCCTGTCGCCATCATCATCCTGCAACGGAGCATCCCCAGGATGACGGCCACCCGGCCAGACAAGCCATACCGCGTCGAGATCAGGAACGGGCGAAGCTTCACACGGGAATCAGGATGCGGAATGCGCTCGTGGCGTTCATTGTTGTTCGCCAGGCAAGTTCCGATAGCGGGCCACGACGCCGGATCGTCCGGCGGCGGCGCCTGTCGCGCCCGGCCCTCGTCCGGCGCCGCGCGATTATTTCACCGACGCGGCTTCCGATTCACCCGGTGAGAGTGCCGCGCTGTCCTGCGCTCGCCACGCGCGGCGCGACGCCATGATCGCCTTCACGGCCGAGCGCGCGACCTTCCACCACGCGAACGGCCGCGGATCGGCGAGCATGCTGAGCGCGCGCGCATAGTCGAGCGTGAGGCCGGGCGTCCAGGCCATCGTCACCGCACGCTTGCGGATCTGCGCGGCGACCCACAGCTCGGGCGTGAGCAACAGCCGGATGAATGCGCCCCACCCGGCACGCGTGCCCCTGAGCCGCCACACCGCGCCGTCGAGTGCCGCTTCGAGCGCGTTCGAGACGGTGCTCGAGCAGTTGCGGTGCGTGAGGTTGTACGTGACGGTCTGCCGATACGACGACCAGAATGCGGCCAGCTTCGCCGGATCGTAATTGCGGATCCGCACGCGCACGGTCGACGGACACCACGCTTTCGACTCGGTCGCATAGTCGGGCTGGAACAGGCCCGGCACGTCGTTCTCGCGCGTCGCGCGCAGAATCCGCGTGAATTCGTCCGGAGAACGATCGATTTCCACCGCCGGATAGAGGCTGATGTAGACGCCCTCGGGCGACTCCAGCGCCGCATGGCCAGTGGAGATCACGCCGTTGACGTCCACCGCCGCGATGTAGCGGTCGATCACCGGATAGCGCTGGGCTTCGGCCTTCGACGTGCCGGTCGGCGTCCACACGTGCACGGTCAGCGCGTGCTCGTGGTCGGCCGGCGGGCCGTCCCATTCCGATTGCGTGAAGCGCGGGACGTCGGGCGCCGCGTCGATGTCGGGCACGATCGACGGCGCCGGCGATGTGACGAACGCGGGATTGCGCGTCAGCCGCCGCACGCGCGCGGCAAGGCTCAGCATGTGCATCCCGCCAAACATCAGCAGCAGGCCGAGGCAGTACGGCACGGTACCCACATAGTGGGTCGGATACGGCTGATAGAAGAAGACGGCCAGCAGGATCTCGACGATGCCCCACGCGAATGCAACGTTCCAGCGCCGGTAACGCACCATCCATGCGGACGTGCACTGCAGCAGCCCGTCGACGAGGAACAGCGTGCCGAAGATCATCGACAAGAGGAAGTGGCCGTGATGATGGCCCGCGAACACGAGCCCGGCGGCCACCACGACCGCGATGCCCTTCACGTAGCGCAGGATGCGCTGCCCGCCGACGCCGCTGCCAGCCACCGCGAGCGTCGCGAGCCCCTCGATCAGGAACAGCCAGGCGAACAGTTCGATCGGAAAATGCAGCGCACCGTCGAGCGCGTCGACGAAGATGCCGACGCCCGCGACGACCCACAGCCAGCCCAGCACGGTCAGCCCGCGCGAGCGCGTTCGCAGATATTCGATGCCCAGCAGCAGCAAGACCAGTCGTACCATGGCGCCCTCGTATGTTTTTTCGGGATACGCGCTGGCCACGTGTCCCGCGTCGTGCCGACCGCGCATTCGTGCGATGCGGAAGTCGGAAGCCAGAGCTGACCGGCGCATCATGTTTCAACATGAACAATGACAGCCGGCGCACTCCGCTTTCGCCGAATAATAAGATATGGAGGAGCCGGTTGAAAGCCTGGCGAAAACAATTCCGGTGAGTCCTGACGCCCGACGTCAAGGTCGTCGTGATCCAGGCATCCCCGGAACAACGGCCGATTCATCCATTTCGCAACGCGGCGCCAGCGCGGCCCGCATCCCGAACGGAGCACGAACATGCCCGCCTCACCGCTTCACACCCCGCCGCTCGGCCCGCAACTCAAGCGTTGGCGCACGCTGCATCGCGTGAAGCAGAGCCACGCGGCCGAGTTGTTCGGCGTCGCGCAATCGACGATTTCGCGCTGGGAAGCCGGCATCCAGCAGATGTCGCCCGACGAGCGCGCGATGGCCGAGCAGCTGCTTGCCGCGCGCCTGGATTCAGCGGGCGACCACGCGCTCGCCCGGCTGATCGCGAGCAGCACGGCCCGCATGCATCTCGTGTGCGACCTCACGCACCGCCTGCTCGCCTGCTCGCCATCGCGCGCGGCCGAGTTCTCGCGGCCGCTGCCGACGTTGCTCGGCACATCGCTGTGGCGCTACGCGACGCCGGAAATCGTCCGCATGGAAGCCGCGCTCGACCCGCTTGGCTGGCACGATCGCGCGGGGCCGCCGAGCGTCGAATTCGCGACCGGCGCAAATGCATCGCGCGTCGTGCCGATCCGCGGCAGCACCTGCCGATGGACACGGATGACGCTGTCGGACGGCTCCGCCGCGCGGCTCGTCGAAACGTTGTAGCAAGCGCGGCGCGCATATTTCATGCGTGGACGCATCGCGTCCGCGCGACGTACGCTTGAGGGCTCGAATCAAGCACTTCCCTGCCATGAACCTCGACACGATCCACGCGCGGCTCGATTTCCTGCGCGAAGCCGAACGCCTGAAAGACGTGCTGCGCAGCGGCCATACGTCGACCGGGCGCGCCGAAAGCACGGCCGAACACAGCTGGCGGCTGTGCCTGATGGCGCTCGTGTTTGCCGATGCGCTACCCGACGTCGACACGACGAAGCTGCTGAAGCTGTGCGTCGTCCACGATCTCGGCGAAGCGCTGCACGGCGACATCCCTGCGATCGAGCAGGCCGCGCATCCGGACAAGAACGCACACGAACGCGACGACCTGCTGACGCTGACGGCCGGGCTCGATCGTCTGATGCGCGACGAGATCGTCGCACTGTGGGACGAATACGAGGCGGCGGCATCACCGGAAGCGCGCGCCGCGAAGGCACTCGACAAGCTCGAAACGATCCTCCAGCACAACCAGGGCAACAATCCGCCGGATTTCGACTACGCGTTCAACCTCGGCTACGGCCGGCGCTACACCGACGCGGTGCCGCTATTCAGCACGATCCGCGCGATCGTCGACGCGGACACGCAACGCCGGATCGACGCTCGCGGCAACGGCGCGTAAGCGCGCGGAACCGGCCGCGCGCGACACTGCGTGCATCAATCACACACCGCCGCCCCGCGCCTTGCCGGCGCGAACGCCACGGCGCTCGCGATCGCGAGCACGGCCACGCCAGCCGCGCCGTACACCATCACCCAGCCGAACCCGTGCAGGAGCGCCGCGTGCAGCGCCGCCCCTGTCGGGTCGGCCTTTGCGAGCGCCGGCGCGATCGCCTGCAGCCCATCGGTGCGGCCCGACGCGATCTGCTGCGCCAGCATGCGCAGCGTCCCCACATCGACCGCCCCCGCGACGCCCGCCTTCAGGCTCGCGACGATCCCCGCAACCAGCACGAAGCCCATCGTCGCGATGTTCAGCGCGAGCGAGATCATCCGCGCGCTCATGTCGATGCCGGACGCCATCCCGGCGCGCGAGCTTGGCACCGCGCCCGTCGTCGTGTTCGTGACCGGCGTGTTGGTGAGCCCGAGCCCGATGCCGGCGATCACGCAGCCTGGCAGCATCGTGAGCCAGCTGGCATGCTCGACGCCGCTGCCGATCCGCATGAGCGCGAAGCCGGCCGAGATCGTAAACAGGCCACCCGGAATCACGACACCAGGCCCGTAGCGCAGCGCGAGCCGCTCGCCGAACGGCGGCGCGACCAGCGTCGGCAGCGTGTATGCGAGCAGCGCGAGGCCGGCCGTCACGCTGTCGTAGCCGAGCGCGACCTGGAACCAGATCGGCAGGTAGATCATGAACGGCCAGAAGCTGAAGTTCATCCCCATCGAGCCGAAGATCGCGCCGGTGAACGCGCGAATCCGGAACACGGAGAAGTCGAACATCGGCCGCGCGCTCGTGCGCTCCGCGATGAAGAAGCCGGCCAGCGCGAGCACGGTCGCACCGAGCACGCCGAGCCCGGCCGCACTCGTGAGCCCCAGCTCCGCGCTCTGCGTGATGTAGAACGCGAGACCGAGCACGGCAAGCGACAGCGTGACGATACCCGCGACGTCGAGCGTGCCCGCGTGCGGATCGCGCGACTCCCGCACCGCGCCGCCGATCAGCACGAGCGCGACGGCCGCGAGCGGCGCATGCACGAGAAACACCCACGGCCAGCTCGCCAGCGCGACGATCGCGCCGCCGACGAGCGGCCCGAAGCCGAGACCGATCCCGAACACGATCCCCCAGATTCCGAACGCGCGGCCGCGCTCGCGCCCTTCGCGGAACTGGTGCGACAGCACTGCGATCTGGCAGATCAGCATCGCGCCGCCGCTCGCGCCCTGCAGCAGCCGGCCCGCGACCAGCACCGGCACGGTCGGCGCGAGCCCGCACAGCAACGATGTCGCACCGAACAGCACGGTGCCGATCACGTACATGCGCTTGCGGCCGAACCGGTCCGCAAGCGTGCCGGCCGCCATCAGCACCGTCGTGCACGCGATCGTGTACGCGTTCATGATCCACTGCATGCCGTTGAAGTCGCCGTGCAGCACGTGTTCGAGCGTCGGCAGGATCACCGGCACGCTCGAGATCTCGAGGCCGAACATCAGCGACGTGAGACAGACGGCCGCGAGCGCGACCGCATTCCTGCGGGAGTCGGATAGCGTCATGCGTATTGCGCGTCGGCCCGGCAACGGGCCGCGCGCCTCCAGTGAGAAGGGTTCGCCGCGCGCGGCCGGCGACGCACGCTGAACGGGAATCGGTACTATAGTGAGAATTTCGCTCCCCATTGACGCGCCTATTTCCACGAACCAGGGAATCACAGGACGCAATCAATCCAACCCGCCATGACCGACAGACTCGACGGCGTAACGACCTTCGTCCAGGTCGTGGAATCCGGCAGCTTCGCGCTCGCCGCGGAACGGCTCGACATGACGCGCTCGGCGGTCGGCAAGGCGATCGCGCGGCTCGAGAAGCGGCTCGGCGCGCGGCTGCTGCAGCGCACGACCCGCAGCCAGAGCCTGACCGACGACGGCCAGGCGTACTACGACCGCTGCGTGCGCGCGCTCGCGGAGCTGGAAGCGGCCGAAGCCGATCTCGATTGCGGCCGCAACGAAGCGCGCGGCAAGCTGCGGCTGAGCGTGCCGCTCGCATTCGGGCATCACTGCGTGACGCCGATCGTGCTCGATCTCGCGCGCACCTATCCGCACCTGCGGATCGACGTGTCGATCACCGACCGTTTCGTCGATCTGGTCGAGGAAGGGATCGACCTCGCGGTACGAATCGGCCCGCTCGCGGACAGCACAAGCCTCGCGGTGCGGCGGCTCGGCACGCAATACGGGAGCCTCGGCGCGGCGCCGTCGTATCTCGCGCGCCACGGAATGCCGCAATCGCTCGACGACCTCAGGAACCACCGGACGATCGCGTATTCACGCTCGGGCGTCGCGCAGCCGTGGGACCTGCGCGCGCCGGACGGCTCGAGGGTGCGCATCGACATGCCGCATCAGCTCAGTTTCGACGACGTGCAGGCAATCGCGGCGGCAGGCGCCTCGGGGTTCGGAATCGCATGGCTGCCGAGCTGGCTGCTCGATCATTACGTGAAGCGCGGCGAAATGGTCGTCGTGCTCGACCGCTGTTTCGTCTGCGAAGGCGACATCCACGCGATCTGGCCGAAAACGCGCTACCTGCCGCGCAAGACGCGCTGCGTGATCGACGCGCTCGTGCAGGCGGTGCCGCCGATGATCGAGCGCTGAGCGCAGACGCGCAGAAAGGAAATGGGTTGAAGCCGACGCGCCGCACAGGCGCGTCGGTGCATCACGTCACCTCACGCCGCGCCAAGATCGGCGAGCGGATGTGCGAACAGTTTCCACGGCGACGTCAGGAAATGCCGCACGCGTTCGGCGCGCAGTTCGACGAGCGACGCCGGCGCCCAGCGCGGCTTGCGATCCTTGTCGACGAGGTGCGCGCGCACGCCTTCGCAGAAGTCGCCCTCCTCGATCGCGCGCGCCACGATGCCGAGCTCCATCCGGAACGACTCGGCGAGCGTCATCTGACGACCGCGCAGCAGCGCTTCGCGCGTCACGCACAGCATCGTCGGCGAATGGCCGGTGAGTGCGTCGAGCGTCGCCTGCAGCCATTGGCGATGCTCGCGCGCGAGCTCGTCGCGTTCAAGCTCCTGCTTCAGCGTCGCGACGATCCGCTCGACGGTCGAGCGCTTGTCGAAGTGACGAACGATCCACGCCATCTGGCTGTCGAGCGCCGAATGCGGCACGACGTTGCACGGCGGCTCGAACACCTTGCGCAGCGCCGGCAGCACGTCGCCGTCCCATTTGACGCTTTCGATGCGCGTCTCGAACGTATCGAGCCACGACGACGGCACGCACAGGTCGGCGAGCTTCGCGGTCAGCGCGTCGGCACCCGACAGCATCGCGCCCGTCAACCCCACGTACAGCTCGAGTTCGACCGGCATGCGCGACAGGAAATGCGTCGCGCCGACGTCCGGCACGAGGCCGATGCGCGTCTCCGGCATCGCGATCTTGCTGCGCTCGGTCGCGACGCGCAGCGCCGCCCCTTGCGCAAGCCCCATTCCGCCGCCCATCGTCACGCCGTCCATCAGCGCGACGACCGGCTTCGGGAACGCATGGATCGCGTAGTCGAGCCGGTATTCGTCGACGAAGAACGGCAGCCACGTCTCGCGCTGCGCGACCATCCGGTGCAGCGCGCGCACGTCGCCGCCCGCGCAGAAGCCCTTCTCGCCCGCGCCGCGCAGCACGACCGCGACGATCTGGTCATCGGTGCGGCAGCGTTCGAGGTGTGCGGCCAGCTCGCCGAGCATCGAATAGGACAACGCATTGAGCGCAGCCGGCCGGTTCAGCGTGATGAGCGCCACGCGGTTCACCACGCGGAACAGCACCTCCGGCGCGGGTTGCGCGACGCTGTCATGAGTCTTGACCGGCGTGCTCATCGTTGCGGCTCTCCATCGGTATGCCATTGCGGTGCGCGCTTGCCGAGAAACGCGGCCACGCCTTCGCGCGGATCGTTCGTGTCGAACAGGTCGACGAAGCGTTCGCGCTCGACCGCGAGCGCCGCGCTGCGCGGCACGCCGCGGCGCGCGAGGCCGATCAGTTCCTTGCTGTATGCAATCGCGTGCGGGCTCTGCCGCGCGACGTTGCGCGCGAGCGCCAGCGCCGCATCGCGTGCCGCGCCGCTTTCGACCACGTCCTCGACGAGGCCGATCCTGAGCGCCGTTGCCGCGTCGACGCGCGTGCCGGCCAGGATGATCTTCTTCGCCCAGCCCTCGCCGACGAGCCAGGGCAGTGTCTGCGTGCCGAGCCCGCACGGCAGCAGGCCGACCGACGGTTCGGGTAGCGCCATCTGCGCGTGCGTCTCCGCGATCCGCAGGTCGCACGCGAGCGCGCATTCGAGGCCGCCGCCCATCGCATAGCCGTTGATCGCCGCGATCGTCACGACACGCGCGTCATGCAGCGCCTCGAACGCCGCGCCAAAGCGCGCGGCCATCGCGCGCGCGACCGCGCGGTCGCCGTCGGCGAACGTGTTCAGGTCGGCGCCCGCGCTGAAGAACTTCGGGCCGTCGCCGGTGATCACCAGCGCGCGCACGCGCGGGTTCGCGTTCAGTTCGGCGACGGTTTCCTGCAGTTGCCGCAGCCCGTCGGCGGTAAATGCGTTCGCGGGCGGACGCTTGAGCGTCGCGCACGCGATCGCGCCGTCGTCGACGTAGTCCAGTTCGATCATGAGGCGTCCTTCTTCGTGGCCGGTTGGTACAGGCGGATCACCGCCGAGAAATCGAGTTGCCCGTCGCCGCGGCTGCTCATCGTCTGGTACAGTTGCTGCGCGAGCGCGCCGAGATAGACGGGCTGGCGCGCCTGCTTCGCGGCGTCGTTCGCGAGGCCGAGATCCTTCAGCATCAGGTCGGTGCCGAAGCCGCCGCTGTAGCCGCGCGACGACGGCGCGGTGTCGATCACGCCCGGATACGGGTTGTAGGTGTCCGAGCTCCAGCAACGGCCCGTCGACGTGTTGACGATCCCGGCCAGCACCTTCGGGTCGATGCCGAGCGCGACGCCGAGCGACATCGCCTCCGACACGGCCGCCATCGAGATGCCGAGCACGAGGTTGTTGCATACCTTCGCGACCTGCCCCATCCCCGTCGCGCCGCAATGGACGATGTTCTTGCCCATGCCGGCGAGCACGGGCTTCACGCGCTCGAAATCGGCGTCGCTGCCGCCGACCATGAAGGTCAAGGTGCCTGCCGCCGCGCCGCCGGTGCCGCCCGACACGGGCGCATCGACGAACGCGCCGCCGCGCTCGCGCACGAGCGCGCCGAACGCCTGCGCGCTCGCCGGATCGATCGTGCTCGAATCGATCACGGTCGCGCCGGCGCCGAGGCCGGCCAGCACGCCGTTCTCGCCGGCGAGCACCGAGCGCACGTGCGGCGCGGCCGGCAGCATCGTGATGACGAAGGTCGCGCCCGATGCGGCTTCGCGCGGCGACCCGGCCACCTGCGCGCCGGCGTCCTGCAGCGCGCGCAATGCGTCGGCGCTCAGGTCGAACGCGTGCACTTCATGGCCAGCCTTCAGGAGGTTCAGCGCCATCGGCCCACCCATGTGGCCGAGTCCGATAAATCCGATCTTCATGTTCGTGTCCTCCCCGGCTCAATGCAGCCGGATCGTCGTGTTTACCGGGCCGGCCGTCGTGTCGTCGTCGAACCAGCGCGCGGTGACCGTCTTCGTCTGCGTGTAGAACTGCACGACCTGCTTGCCGTACGGGCCGAGATCGCCGAGCTTCGAGCCGCGCGAGCCTGTGAAGCTGAAGAACGGCACGGGCACCGGAATCGGGATGTTGATGCCGACCTGGCCGACGTCGATCTCGCTCTGGAACTTGCGCGCGGCCGCGCCGCTCTGCGTGAAGATGCCCACGCCGTTGCCCATCGGGTTCGCATTGACGAGCGCGATCGCTTCGTCGAGTGTGTCGACTTCCATCACGACCAGCACCGGCCCGAAGATTTCATGCGTGTAGATCGTCATGTCGGTCTTCACGCCGGAGAAGATCGTCGGCCCGATGAAGTTGCCTTCCTCGAAGCCGGCGACCTTCACGTCGCGGCCGTCGAGTTCGAGCTTCGCGCCTTCCTTGATGCCCGTGTCGATCAGCGACAGGATGCGCGCCTTCGCGCCGCGCGACACCACCGGCCCGACGTCGGTGCCCGCTTCCGAGCCCGCGTTGACCTTCAACTGCTTCGCCTTCGCGACGATGTCCGGCAGCCACTCGCGCGCGTTGCCGACCAGCACCGCGACGGAGGTCGCCATGCAGCGCTGGCCGGCCGCGCCAAAGCCGGCGCCGACCAGCGCGTTGATCGCCTGCTCGCGGTTCGCGTCGGGCAGCATGATCGCGTGGTTCTTCGCGCCCATCATCGACTGCACGCGCTTGCCGTGCTGGCTGCCGAGGTGGTACACGTGCGTGCCGACGGCGGTCGAGCCGACGAACGAGATCGCCTTCACGAGCGGATGCGTGCAGATCGCGTCGACCACTTCCTTGCCGCCGTGCACGACGTTCAGCACGCCCTTCGGCACGCCGGCCTCGATCGCCAGTTCGACGAGCGCCATCGTCGACATCGGATCCTGCTCCGACGGCTTCAGCACGAACGTGTTGCCGCACACGATCGCCATCGGGAACATCCACAGCGGAATCATCGCGGGGAAGTTGAACGGCGTGATGCCCGCGCACACGCCGAGCGGCTGGCGCAGCGTGTAGGTGTCGACACCGCCCGCGACGTTCTCCGCGAATTCGCCGAGCTGCAGCGTGCCGACCGAGCACGCGTGCTCGACCACTTCGAGGCCGCGGAAGATGTCGCCTTCGGCGTCGGGCAGCGTCTTGCCCTGCTCGGCCGTCAGCGTTTTCGCGATGCGCTGCAGGTTCGCGCGCACGAGATCCTGGAACTTCAGCATGATGCGCATGCGCGCGGAAATCGGCGTGTTCTTCCAGGTCGCATACGCGGCGTGCGCGGCCTGCACGGCCGCGTCGACTTCCGCGACGGTCGCGAACGGCACGCGCGCGAGGACCTGCTGCGTCGCCGGGTTGACGATGTCGCGCCACTCGCTCGTGGTGGACTCGACGAAGGCGCCGTCGATCAGCAGCTTGACCGTCGGCACGTCTTGCCCCGTGCGGGGCGTCGGATTCGCGTTCATCGATGCACTCTCCTTGCAGTGGGCCGTGTCGCGTCATGCAACGCGCGGCCGGTTCAATCGGTGCCGCGGGCGACGGCCGCGACATGCGGCACGCGGCCCACGGCAGGTCATTTCAGTTCGGCGGCGAAATCTTCTTCCCAGTATTCGCCGGGCATCCGCGTGGTCGCATCGTCGCCGCGCTCGATCTCGCGGCGGCGCAGCTCGACGCGGCGGATCTTCCCCGAGATGGTCTTCGGCAGCTCCGCGAACTGCAGGCGCCGGATGCGCTTGTACGGCGCGAGCTTCTCGCGCGAGAAGCGGAAGATCTCCAGCGCGAGCCCGGGACTTTCCTCGTAACCCTGGCGCAGCGTGATGAAGGTCTTCGGCACCGACAGCCGCACCGGGTCCGGGCTCGGCACGACGGCCGCTTCCGCGATCGCCGGATGCTCGATCAGCACGCTTTCGAGTTCGAACGGGCTCAGCCGGTAGTCGGACGACTTGAACACGTCGTCCGCGCGGCCGATGTACACGTAGTAGCCGTCGTCGCCGCGCATCGCGATGTCCGACGTGCGGTAATGGCCGTCGCGCATCGCGTAGGCCGTCGCGTCCGGATTGTTCGCATAGCCGTTCATCAGGCCGACCGGGCGCGTCACGCCCGCGCCGATCGGCAGCGCAACCTCGCCTTCGCTGACGGGCGCGCCGTCCGGGTCGAGCAGCGCGATCCGGTAGCCGGGCAGCGGGCGCCCCATCGACCCGGCGACGACGGGCTGGCCCGGTGTGTTGCCGATCAGGCAGGTCGTCTCGGTCTGGCCGTAGCCGTCGCGAATCGTGATGCCCCACGCCCTCTTCACGCGCTCGATGATCTCGGGATTCAGCGGCTCGCCGGCGCCGACGATCTCGCGCAGCTTCACGTCGAACGACGCGAGCGGCTGCTGCACGAGCATGCGCCACACCGTCGGCGGCGCGCACAGCGTGGTCACCTGGTATTTGACGAGCGCGTCGAGCACGACCTTCGGCTCGAAGCGCGCATAGTTGAACGCGAACACGCACGCCTGTGCATTCCATGGCGCGAAGAAGCAGCTCCACGCATGCTTCGCCCAGCCCGGCGAGCTGATGTTCCAGTGAATGTCGCCCGGCTGCAGGCCGACCCAGTACATCGTCGACAGGTGCCCGACCGGATAGGTGCGGTGCGTATGCTCGACGAGCTTCGGCTTCGAGGTCGTGCCCGACGTGAAGTACAGCAGCATCGGATCGTTCGCGTGCGTGATGGCGTCGGGCTCGAACGCGGCGCTCGCCGCGTAGCCGTCGTTCATCGCGAGCCAGCCCGCGCGCGGCGCGCCGGCGACGATCTTCTGCTTGAGGCCGAGATCGGCCTGTTCGAATTTCGCGGTTTCGTTCTCGTCGACGATCGCGTATTTCGCCCCGCCGATCTGCACGCGATCGCGCACGTCGTCGGCCGACAGTTGCGTGGTCGCGGGCAACACGATCGCGCCGAGCTTCATCGCGGCGAGCATCGCGTCCCACAGCTCGACACGGTTCGGCAGCATCAGCAGGATCCGGTCGCCGCGCACGACGCCGATGCCGCGCAGCCAGTTCGCGACCCGCGACGAGCGCTCGGACATCTGCGCGAACGAATACGGGTCGCCCGTGCCGGTTGCCGCGTCGACGATCCACAGCGCAGGCTTGTCGTTGCCGCGCGCCATCGGGTCGAAGTAGTCGAGCGCCCAGTTGAACGCATCGAGCACCGGCCATTCGAAATCGCGGTACGCGGTTTCGTAGTCGGTGCGATGGCGCAGCAGAAAGTCGCGTGCGTCCAGGAATGCCTGTACCGTCATCGTGTCGTCTCCTGTCTCCTGTCGACGAGAGTCGGCGCATCAACGCTTGCTCTCATCCCATGCCTCGTGCGGTCGGTCCAGCGCAAATGCTTCAGCACTTGCGCCTGCCCCATGGCCGGGTGAATCTCCAAGCCCCGCGGCCAACCAGTGCATGTGCTGCAGCGCATGCCCGGTTCCGTGTCGCGCGGCGCACGGTCACGTCGTTGCGTGCCGCGTTTGCCGCGCTGCCTTCGTGCCCTGCCTGTTTGCCTGCCTGTCTGGTTCTTCGCGTGGTTGTCGGTGGAGCGCGCGTCGCGATTCAGGACTCAAAGCTCTCGCGCGATCACCATCCGCTGCACTTCGCTGGTGCCCTCGTAGATCTGCGTGATGCGCGCGTCGCGATAGTGACGCTCGACTTCGTAATCGACGAGGTAGCCGTAACCGCCATGGATCTGGATCGCGTCCGAACACACGCGCTCGGCCATCTCGGACGCGAACAGCTTCGCCTGCGATGCTTCGGACAGGCACGGCAGCCCCGCCGTGCGCAGCTTTGCCGCGTGATGCACGAGCAGGCGCGCCGCGTTGATCTGCGTGGCCATGTCGGCCAGCTTCTGCTGGATCGCCTGGTGCTCGGCGATCGGCTTGCCGAACTGCACGCGCTCGCGCGCATAGCGGCGCGCTTTGTCGAACGCGGCACGCGCGATGCCGAGCGCCTGCGCGGCAATGCCGATGCGCCCGCCTTCCAGGTTCGACAGCGCGATCTTCAGCCCTTCGCCGCGATTGCCGAGCAGGTTTTCTTCCGGAATCGCGCAGTTCTCGAACGTGATCGGGCATGTGTCGGATGCGCGGATGCCCATCTTCTTTTCCGGTTTGCCGACGATGAAGCCCGGCGTGTCGGTCGGCACCAGGAACGCGGAAATGCCGCGCTTGCCGGCTTCCGGGTCGGTCATGGCAAAAACGATCGCGACCCCGGCGCGCTGGCCGTTGGTCACGAACTGCTTCGCGCCGTTCAGCACCCACTTGCCGTCGCGCAGTTCGGCCCGCGTACGCAAATTGTTCGCCTCGGAGCCGGCCTGCGGCTCGGTCAGGCAGAACGCGCCGATGATGCGGCCCGCCGCCATCTCGGCCAGCCAGCGATCCTTCTGCGCGGGCGTACCGAAACCGAGGATCGGCCCGCAGCCGACCGAGTTGTGCACGCTCATCAGCGTCGCGCACGCGGCATCGCCGGCGGCGATTTCCTCTATCGCCAGCGCGTAGGCGACGTAATCCGTATACGCGCCGCCCAGCTCCTGCGGCACGATCATCCCGAGCAGGCCGAGTTCGCCGAGCTGCGCGACGACGGCGTCGGGCAGGTGCGCGTCGTGGTCCCACTGCGCGGCGTTCGGTGCCAGCACCTCGGTGGCAAAAGCACGCGCGGCGTCGCGGATCATCCGCTGGTCTTCGGTGTAAAGCTCGTCCATGGCGCTGCTGTCTCCTGCGGCCGCGTGCCGCGACCGACCTTTCGTTTCGATGCAACAAGTGTAGGCAAGCGCGCGCGACTGTTCGATGCTCGCGCCGCTCATTTACACTGAGCGTTTTTGCCATACCGGCGGCTTCGATGAAGCAGGAAGACAAGGGAACCGTCGCGATCAGCCTCGTCGCCTACAGCGTCGCGCTCGCCACCCGGCGCGGCGTCGCGGCCGAGCCGCTGCTCGCGCAAGCCGGCATCGCGCCCGCGCTGCTCGCGCAGCCGCGTGCGCGGGTGTCCGCGCAGCAATACGGGGCGCTGTGGAACGCCATCGCGCGCGCGCTCGACGACGAGTTTTTCGGGCAGGATCGCCACCCGATGCGCAGCGGCAGCTTCATCGCGATGAGCCAGGCGGCGCTGTCCGCGAAGGACGGGCTGCACGCGATGGCGCGCGCGGTGAATTTCATGCACTGCGTGCTCGACGACCTGCACGCGGAGCTCGACGCCAACCCGCAGCGCGTGCGGCTGCGTTTTGTGCATCGCAACAGCACCGCGACGCCCGCGATGTTCACGTACGCGACCTATTTCATCATCGTGTACGGGCTTACCTGCTGGTTGATCGGGCGACGCATCCCGCTGCTCCACGCGAGCTTCCGTTGCGACACGCCGCCGGCCGACCACGAATACCCATCGATGCTGTGCGACGACATGCGGTTCAACCAGCCCGATTCGTATGTCGATTTCGATCCCGAATTCGCCACGCTGCCGGTCGTGCAGAACGCCAGGACGCTGAAAACGTTCCTGCGCAACGCGCCGGCCAGCTTCATCGTCAAGTACCGCAACCCGAACGCGCTCGCGCAACGCGTGCGCACGGTGCTGCGTGGCATGCCGCCCGCCGCGTGGCCCGGCGCCGACGGGATGGCCGCGCGGCTGCACGTGGCCGAGGCGACGCTGCGCCGCAAGCTGCACCAGGAAGGCCACGCGTACCAGTCGATCAAGGACACGCTGCGGCGCGACCTCGCGTTCGAGGCGCTGGCCGATCCGTCGCGAACCATCGCCGACGTCGCGGCGGCCACCGGTTTCGCGGAACCGAGCGCGTTCTACCGCGCGTTTCGCAAATGGAGCGGGCGCAGCCCGGCCGAATACCGGCAAGAAGCGCTCGCGCGCGGCGGCGGCGCCGGCTGAATCAGCGGCGCGCCGCCCCACCTTCGCGCTTTCCGCCGAAACCGCCTAATCTTCAATCATCGGGCCAACGCCCTTTACGCGAGCCGGACGGCGTGCGGCTGCGCGCCACCCGGACGCCCCGATGCGCATTCACCGTCATGGGCCGCCGCCGGCACCTGTATCGCCCGGCGGCCGTCCCCGTCACCCGCTGTCCGCGCGGGTCGCGCGCGCCGCGCTGTTCGCGGCGCTGCTCGTCGTGTGCGCGGCGGTTGCCGCCCCGCCCCCCGCCGCCGCACCCGTGGCCGCGCCGCCGGTGTTCGTGATTCCGGTCAACGGCGCGATCGGGCCGGCCAGCGCCGACTTCATCGTCCGCTCGCTCGAGCGCGCGGCGCGCGAGCACGCGCCGCTCGCGATCCTGCAACTCGATACGCCCGGCGGGCTCGACACGTCGATGCGGCAGATCATCAAGGCGATCCTCGGCTCGCCGGTGCCGGTCGCCGCGTTCGTCGCGCCGGGTGGCGCACGGGCCGCGAGCGCCGGTACCTATATCGTCTACGCGAGCCACATCGCCGCGATGGCGCCCGGCACCAATCTCGGCGCGGCGTCGCCGGTGCAGTTCGGGATCGGCGGTGGCGCGCCGGGGACGCCAGGCGCGCCCCGAGCGCCGCCAGCCGGGGCATCGGGTGCTGCCGGTGCATCCGCGACGCCGGCCGAGCTGCCGAACGATACGCAGTCGACCGAGATCCGCAAGGCGACCCAGGACGCCGCCGCGTACATCCGCGGCCTCGCGCAGTTGCGCGGACGCAATGCCGCATGGGCCGAGCGCGCGGTGCGCGAGGCATTGAGCCTGTCCGCGACCGAGGCGCGCGCGCAGCATGTCGTCGACCTGATCGCGCAGGACCCGGCCGACCTCGCGCGCCAAGTCGACGGTCGCACCGTGACGACGACCGCCGGCACGCTGCACGTCGCGACCGCGCATGCGCCGCTCGTCGTGCTCGCGCCCGACTGGCGCAGCCGCTTCCTGTCAATCATTGCCGATCCGAACGTCGCGCTGATCCTGCTGACGATCGGCATCTACGGTCTCTTCTTCGAATTCGCGAATCCCGGGTTCGTGCTGCCGGGCGTCGCCGGCACCATCTGCCTGCTGATCGGGCTGTTCGCGATGCAATTGCTGCCGATCAGCTATGCGGGCCTCGGGCTCGTGCTGCTCGGGCTCGGCTGCCTCGTCGCCGAGGCGTTCCTGCCGACCTTCGGCGTGCTCGGTTTCGGCGGAATCGTGTCGTTTACGATCGGCGCATTGATGCTGATCGATACCGACGTGCCCGGCTACGGTATTCCGTGGCCCGTGATCGGGAGCCTCGCGCTCGGCGGCGGGCTGCTCGTCGCGGGCGTGTCGAGCGTCGCGCTGCGCGCGCGGCGGCGGCCGGTCGTGACGGGCGCCGAGGCAATGGTCGGCAGCATCGGCGAAGTGCTCGACGACGGTTTGCAGGCCGACCAGCCGCACGGCGCGGCCGGCCCCGCACCGTCGGCGGCGGGCTGGGCGCGCGTGCATGGCGAGCGCTGGCGCGTCGCGAGCAGCGTGCCGCTCGCCGCGGGCTGCCGCGTGCGCGTCACCGGCCGCCAGGGGCTGACGCTCACGGTCGCACCGCTCTACGACGTGCCGGCACACGAACAACAACACCAGGGAGCACCGTCATGATGGGCTACACGTTTGGCTTCAGCAGCGTCCTGATCGTCTTCGTCGTGGTACTCGTCGCATCGTCGATCCGCATCTTTCGCGAGTACGAGCGCGGCGTGGTGTTCATGCTCGGCCGCTTCTGGAAAGTAAAGGGGCCGGGGCTCGTGCTGATCATCCCGATCGTCCAGCAGGTCGTGCGGATCGACCTGCGCACCGTCGTGTTCGACGTGCCGCCGCAGGACGTGATCACGCGCGACAACGTGTCGGTGAAGGTGAATGCGGTCGTGTATTTCCGCGTCGTCGATCCGGAGAAGGCCGTGATCCAGGTCGCGCGCTTCTTCGACGCGACGAGCCAGCTCTCGCAGACGACACTGCGCTCGGTGCTGGGCAAGCACGAGCTCGATGCGCTGCTGGCCGAGCGCGAGCAGCTGAACGCCGACATCCAGAAGACGCTCGACGCGCAAACGGATGCGTGGGGGATCAAGGTGTCGACGGTCGAGATCAAGCACGTCGACCTGAACGAGACGATGGTGCGCGCGATCGCGCGGCAGGCCGAGGCCGAGCGCGAACGGCGCGCGAAGGTGATTCATGCGGAGGGCGAGCTGCAGGCGTCGGAGAAACTGCTGCAGGCCGCGCAGCGGCTCGCGCAGGAGCCGCAGGCGATGCAGCTGCGCTATCTGCAGACGCTGACGACGATCGCGGCCGACAAGAACTCGACGATCGTGTTTCCGCTGCCGATCGATCTGCTGGGGGCGCTGCTGGACCGGTTGGGCCCGCCGCGCGAGCATTGAGTCGCGCGGGCGCCGGCCCGCACGACGACGCAGCCGATGTCGACGGGCGCCCGGCCGCGGCGGCCCGGCGCCCGACCCGCGTCAGGCCAGCAGCTTGCGGTCGGTCTTGCCGTACTTGATCGACTTCTCGTCCGGAATCATCAGGCCCGTGTGCTCGTCGCGGCCCTGCAGCAGGAAGCGGGCGTCCCGGTTGCCGATCTGTTCGGCCGCGAGCTTGCTGTCCGCGCCGATCTCGCCCTTCTTCATCCGGTTGACGATCACACCGGCCGCGGTGTCCTTGAAGTCGCGCAGCATCCATGCGTCGCCGTCGCTGTCGCCGAACACCAGCAGCGGGCCGTAGCCCTTCTTCGACACGAGGACGTTGCGGATGCCCACCGTCTTGCCGGGACCCCAGTTGAAATGCCAGCCGGCCGGATAGGTGCTCGTGTATTTGCCGTCCTGCATGTCGAGCCGCAGGCCGATCACGTTCTCGGGCGCCACGCCGTAGCCATAGTTCGGATTGCCGGCGAATACGCGCACGACATCGTCGAGCGACGCGGTGCTCACGTACACGTCGATGCCATTCGCACGCAGCGTATGCATGACCGCGCGGATTTCCTCGTGAATGCGGATGCCATGGAAATGCGTGTCGGCCACCACGCCTGCCTTGCCAGGCAGCGCCTTCGGGCTTTCGTAACGGACCTTGCGCAGCGCGTCGCCGATACCGTAGTTGTTCGACGCTTCCGCCATCGCCTGCAGCTCGGCCGTCGTCATGTTCTTGTAGAAGTAGATGATCCACTTGTAGCCGACTTCGAGCGGATGCGTGTCGCAGATCGCGTCGTACATGAAGTACAGCTTCGCGCGAAAATCCTTGAACTGATCGGTCTCGCGAATCTCGTCGAGGCTCTTGTCGCCGCCGAGGCCCTTGTAGTTCGCATGGAGCCAGCGGTAGTCGGATTCGACGTCGGCGGCGAGATCCTCCATCGTCACCGGCTTGCCGTCGACGGTCGTGTAGTCCTTCATGAACGCGCCCTTCGGCACATCCTTCCACATCACATCGACGAACTCGTCCGGTGTCAGTTTGTACTGCAGATGGTTGATCTGGTACATCAGCAACGCCTCTTCGCAGTCGTTCATGATGCACGTGTTGTCCCAGTCGAATACCGCATACGGGCGGCGCTTTCCGTCGTAGCGCGCGCTCGCGACGCCATGCTGGTCGAGCACCGCCTGCAGGCGCGCGGCGTTGAACGGCGACCAGCGGCCCGGGTCCAGCGCGTCCGGCGCGGTTGCGCTCTTCGCGCCGGCCATGCCGGCCTTGAGCATCAGCGGCGTCGCAGCGGCCGCCGCGGCAAGGGTGTTCATGAACTTGCGGCGTTGCATGGTCTCTCTCCGTGGAATTGTCGAATCGGCGTGGGTCATAGCCCCGCGAAGCCGGAAAGGCTTCGAATCGGGGGCGAATGATGTGACGAAATTATTTCGGCAATTTGACAGCGTCTCGCCACGACACGACGGGGAGTTGATCCGGCGCGACATGCCGGGCCTGCGTCGGCACCGCGCGGGGCGCACGCCGGCCGGCTCCCCCGCACGGGACACGCGCGCGGCGACAGCCATCCGGCCACGACCGCCGGAAACCTAGAGCTTCCCCTCCATTTCGGCCTTCATTAGGAGAAGCCCTCACCTCCGCGCCACGTCGAACCGGCTATGATCTTTACATCAATCAATGACACATTAAATGCTGACTGAATAATTCGCCCTGGATCGTCGGCGAATGGATTCCGGATCAGCGCCCCAGCCTTGCACAGGCCCCACGTCGCCGAAGCGCGAACGCGGGCCGTCACATGGAGACGCCTCATGCCCGACCATCCGCTGCCGGAAGTCCATCTCGACGAGCTGCCGCAATTCCGCGCGGTCCAGCAGCTTGCCTATCGCTGCGTCGAGACCGTCGGCGCGATGCTCTATCCCGGCATCACCGAGAAGGAAGCCGCGCGCCTGCTGACCGAATGGCTGCGCGACAACGGCGTGCACGACTGGCTGCACAAGCCGTTCGCATGGTTCGGCGACCGCACCGCCTTCGAAGGCTTCTCCGGCCTGAAGCACATGGGCGGCTTCAACCTCGCGTTCTTCCCGAGCAACCGCCAGCTCGAGACGGACATGCCCGTGATCCTCGACGTCGCGCCGGTGCTCGACGGCATCGTGGCCGACGTCGGCTACGCGCACTGCCTCGGCCACAACCCCATCCTTGAACAGTTGCAGGACGACCTGATGGACCATCGCGACATGATCGTGCGGCTCGTGAAGGAGCGCCGCCCGATGGCCGAGGTCGCGCAGGCGGTGGACGCGCTGTGCCGCCGCCAGGGCGTCGAGCCGCGCCACAAGGCCTATCCGTTCAAGGTGCTCGCGCATCGCGTCGCGAAGATCCACAAGCTGTCGACACCGCGCTTCGTCGCGCGCTTCGGGCTGAACGCGACGCGCAACCTGCTGCTCGACCAGGGCCGCGCGGCGAAGCAGCAAGGCTGGTCGCCGCTGTGGTCGATCGACCGCCGCTCCGAACACGCGCCGGTGCCGGGCCTGTGGGCCGTTGAGCCGCATCTCGGCTTCGCCGGCGTCGGCGCGAAATTCGAGGAACTGCTGGTGATCACCGACGACGACGCGTACTGGCTCGACGACGACCTGCCGCACGTGCGCCGTCGGCAGCGCCGCCAGGCCGAACGCATGCAGGCCGTCGCCTGACACGCACGCGTCTCGCCCTCTTCCCGAATCCCTGAACGACGGACTCACGATGCAGCCTCTTTCCGATGAAGCGCCGCTGGCCCTGTTCGAATCGGTTCACAGCGAGACGGCCGTCGCCTCCGGCGACCTGACGCTCGCGGTCAGGACCTGGGGCGACCCGGCCCGCTCGCCGGTCGTGCTCGTGCACGGCTACCCCGACGACAGCAGCGTCTGGCAGCAGGTCGCGCCGCTGCTCGCGCGCAAGCACTACGTGATCGCCTACGACGTGCGCGGCGCGGGCCTGTCCGGCGCGCCCAAGCGCACGGCCGACTACCACCTCGCGAAGCTGACCGACGACTTCATCGCGGTGATCGACGCGCTCTGCCCCGGCCGCGCGGTGCACCTGATCGCGCACGACTGGGGCTCGATCCAGGGCTGGGAGTTCGTCACGGATCCGCGGCTCGCCGGCCGCATCGCGTCGTACACGTCGTGCTCGGGGCCGTGCCTCGACCACGTCGGCTTCTGGCTGCGCGAACGCGTGCTGCATCCGACGCCCGCGTCGTTAGCCAGGCTCGGCGGGCAGCTCGTGCGCTCGTGGTACGTGTATCTGTTCCATCTGCCGTTCATCCCCGAGCTCGGCTGGCAGCTGTGGCTCGGCCGCGCATGGCCGGGCCTGCTGCGCCGGGTCGAAAAGACCCCCGCCACGCCGCGCGCGACGCAGGCCGGCGACGGCGCGCGCGGCGTACGCCTCTATCGCGCGAACTTCATCCGCTGCCTGTTCGCGCCGCGCGAGCGCTACGCGCACGCGCCGGTGCAGACGATCGTGCCGCTCGGCGACAAGTACGTGAGCCCAGCGCTGTCCGAGAACCTGTCGCGCTGGGTGCCGCAGTACTACCGCCGCGAAGTCGCGGCCGGCCACTGGCTGCCGCTCGCCGATCCCGCGCGCTTCGCGGGCCTCGCCGAACAGTTGATCGACGCAGTCGAATCGGGCGACGAGCCGCCCGCGCTCGCGAACGCACGCCGCCGCGCGACCAGCGGCCGCTTCAGCGGCAAGGTCGCGGTCGTCACCGGCGCGGGCAGCGGCATCGGCCGCTGCGCGGCGCTCGCATTTGCCCGTGAAGGCGCGACCGTCGTCGCGTGCGACATCGATCTCGCGAGCGCCGAGCGCACCGCCCTGCTGCTCGGACTCACCGGCGCGCAGGCGCATGCAAAACGCGTGGACGTCGGCTCCGCCGACGAGATGGAAGCGCTCGCGGCATGGGTCGGCAGCGAACTCGGCGGCGCCGACGTCGTGATCAACAACGCGGGCATCGGCATGGCCGGCGGCATTCTCGACACCAGCGAGCGGCACTGGGAGCGCATCCTGCACGTGAACCTGTGGGGCGTGATCCACGGCTCGCGGCTGTTCGCGCAGCAGATGGCCGCACGCGGCACGGGCGGCCACATCGTCAACACCGCGTCGGCCGCCGCGTTCGGGCCGTCGCGCGACCTGCCCGCGTACGCGACGACGAAGGCCGCCGTGCTGATGCTCAGCGAATGCATGCGCGCGGAACTCGCGGAAAAAGGCATCGGCGTGACGGCCGTCTGCCCGGGCTTCGCGGAAACCGGAATCATGGCGTCGACGCAATACGCGGGCGCCAGCGCACAGGACGAGGCGCGGCTGCGCAAACGCGCGACGAAGCTGTACCAGATGCGCGGCCTGAAGCCGGAAACCGTCGCGCAGGCGATGGTCGACGGCGTGCTGCGCAACCGGCCGGTCGTGGCCGTCGGCACCGAGGCGCACGCGCTGCGCTTCGTCGGCCGCTTCATGCCGTGGCTCGGCCGGGTGCTTGCCCGCGTCAGCATGGCATCGCATTGACGGCGCGGCGCGCCGCACGGAAACGGAGACACAGATGACCTCTACCGCCGACTATCACAAGATCAAGGCCCGGCACGTGAAGTTCGACTTCAGCGACACGCCGATCACCTGGGTGCCAAACGACCCGGGCAGCACGCACATCATCAACACGCTGAACCTGCTGTTCCCGGAGGGCGAACTGTGGTTCTGCCGCGTGTACAACAAGGCACTGCCGAACATCACCGATGCGCGCCTGCGCGACGAAGCCGAAGGCTTCCTGCGCCAGGAAGCCGTGCATTCGCGCTCGCACGGCGGCGTGCTCAAGCATTACTACGACCGGCACGGGATCGACACGAAGCCGTTCACGCAGAAGCTGAACTGGCTGTTTACGCGCGTGCTGGGCGAAGCCCCGTTCGGGCTGAAGATCGGCCATACGCGTTTCTGGCTGCGTCAGCAGCTCGCGGTGATCGCATCGCTCGAACATTTCTTCGGCTATCTCGGCAACTGGGTGCTCAATGCGCACGGGCTCGACGAAGGCCGTGCCGACCCGACGATGGTCGACCTGCTGCGCTGGCACGGCGCGGAGGAAGTCGAGCACCGGACCGTCGCGTTCGACATCTACAACCACATGGGCGGCAACTATCCGGAGCGCTGCGTGCACATGGCGTTCGTGATCGTGCTGTTGCTCTACTTCATCACGAGCGGCGCGAAATTCATGTACCGGCGAGATCCCGCCGCCGGCCGCTACCGGGGTTTCGTGCTGTCGTGGTGGAAGGGTTCTCGACGCGGGCACCTGCCGTCGTTCTGGAAAGTGATCGGCGCGGCGTTGCGCTATTTCAAGCCGGGCTATACGCCCCACCACGAAGGCTCGACCGAGCAGGCGCTTGCGTATCTGGCGCGCTCGCCGGCCGCGCAAGCGGCCGCGCATGGCGGCAACTGGGGCACGACGAAGGGCGCGTGACCGCGTCCGCAAGCGGGTTCGCGACAGTTTCGGCGGGGCGCCGGCCGAAATGCGTACAATCGCGGCTTCATTTCCCGGAGGTGCCGCGATGGCCATGAAGAAAACCGATCTAGAAAAGAACAAGGCGCTCAAGCTGACGCACGCGATGAAGCAGTCCAGCTCCGCCCGCTTCGGCAAGGCTGCCGAGGACGCAGCGAAGCTCGACCGCCGCGCGCAGCGCAAGCTCGACCAGGAACAGGGTCTCGTGCCGTTCGCGTGCAAGCTGAACGCCGAACTCGTCGAACAGCTGAAGGCTCGCGCCGCCACCCATCCGAACGGGATGACCGGCCTGCTGTCCGAACTGCTCGTCAACGGCCTCGCCCAGCGCGACGCGTGATCGTCGCAAATCTCGAAAATAGTCGTTGACAACGCCGTACGACATCGACAAACTCGTTCGCATGCCTACGTTCAAGCTCATCGCCATCGCGAATCATTGCCCGGTGAACATTCGAAAGAATGGATCACGGGAGGCGCTTGTGCGTTAGCATCCGAGCAGTACCGCATGTCACACAAGGCCTCACCGGAAACGGATGAGGCCTTTTTGTTCTGGTGCGCGTCATCCGTCCGGCTCAACGAATGGAGCAGACGATGGACCAGGCAAGCCCGTTGTTCGACCGTCCCGATTCGCGCCGCGTCGGTGCGATCGCGTTACCGACCGTCGTGATCCGCTTCGCGGTCGCGCCGCGCACGACACTGACCTGGCGCGCGCCGAGCGATGCGGAAATTCGCGCGCACGGCGCACCGCTGTGGATCACGCGGCCGCCGAGCGTCGACGACTACTGGGTACAACCCGGCGACGTGCTGCGCATCGCGCGCGGCGATCGCATCTGGCTCGGCACCGATGACGACCGGCCGGCCGAAGCATCGATCACGACGGCGTACGTGAGGCGCGGCGAACGGCTGAGACGCACCCTCGCGCGAATGCAACGTTTGCTCGCCGGACGTTGGCGAAGACGGGATTGACGATGCGCGCTCACGCGCGCGGCGGGGATGCCGGAACGCGCGGAATCACCGTATGCGGAAACGGACGCACCCGCGACGCAACGCGTCGCGGGTGCGCATCGAATGACGCGGCACGCACGTGCGTGCCGCGTGCGATCGCGCGCCGTGCGCAACCTTCGCATGCATCACGTGCATCAGGTGCTGGCGGCGAGACGCGGGCCCGTGCTGCGAGGCGTGGAATCGAGGTCGGGGCGTTGCGCCGCGTGCGAGGTCACCCACGGGTCGATGCCTTGCTTTTGCACCTCCTCGAGAAATGACACCCGCGTACGCCAGTAATCCGCCTGTAATTTCGCATCGATGACGCGCTGTTCGGCTGCGAACAGTTCCATGCGCGCCGTCACGAGCATCGATGCAGCGGTTTTTTCCGGCGTGGGGGCGTGCCGCATCGCCCAACGGCTGATCCAGTTCAACATGCTGACCTCCGTGATGACGGGCGAACCCGCATCGGGCAATCGCAACCGGTCGCGCCTGCCCGAATGCGCAACGACCGTCACCGCGCTTCACCGCCCGGCCTGCACGGACTGCGACTCCCCCGCGTCGGCAACATCTGGCCGGCGTGTGCGCGCGGTGTATCTATCCTAGAAAGACTTGCCGGTTAACGCGATGACGTCTTGCAATCTTTTACACAGAAACCACAGTCGGGCTCGCACCGCGAAATGACAGTTGCGGACGCGACGGCTTCGGCGCAGGATAGCCCGATATCTGCAACCGCCTGGACTGACGAATGGCTGCTGCATGCCGCCGCGCACCCGCGCCGGTCATGCGCGCGCTCGCGCACGTATTGCGTCCGTCCTGCGTTCGCCCCTCGTGCGGGCGTGCCATTGCAGTCGCATGCCGTCGCGTTGCGGCAGCCCCCCGCATGTCGATCATGCCGTTGCGCCCGCATCGGCCGACACGGCCCGCCCGTCGTCGAATCGTTTCCATCGTTTCTACCTGCCCGCCTCGTCCGAACCGGTAAAATGCGCGCCTTCCTCGCGCGGCCGGCCTGTCCAGCCGTTCGCGCGAACGCTGCCGATCGTGCCCCGCAACTATATCGTCCGAGCTATCCGCGCTATTACAATCCGCCGATAGCGTCGCAATAGTGGCTGGTTACAGTACGCCGGCCTCGCGCTGCCTTACAACAATTCGGCACGAACAACAAGCAACACGACAACCCGACCGGAGAAACGCCTTCATGGAATCCATCAAGCGGTATTTCGGCTTCGACGAAGCCGGCACCGACTTCCGCACCGAAATACTCGCGGGCGTCACCACGTTCCTGACGATGGCCTACATCATCTTCGTCAACCCCGCGATCCTCGGCGATGCCGGCATGCCCAAGGAATCCGTGTTCGTCGCGACCTGCCTCGTCGCGGCGCTGGCGTCGATGATCATGGGGCTGTACGCGAACTACCCGATCGCCTGCGCGCCCGGCATGGGCCTGAACGCGTATTTCGCGTACACGGTCGTCAAGGGAATGGGCTTCACGTGGCAGGCCGCGCTCGGCGCGGTGTTCATCTCCGGCTGCCTGTTCCTGCTCGTCACGCTGTTCCGCGTGCGCGAGGCGATCGTCAACGGCATTCCGAAATCGCTGCGCATCTCGATCACCGCCGGCATCGGCCTGTTCCTCGGCATCATCTCGCTGAAGACCTCGGGTGTGATCGTCGGCAACCCCGCCACGCTCGTCACGCTCGGCGACCTGCACAAGCACGATACGATCCTCGCGATCATCGGCTTCTTCACGATCGTCACGCTCGACCACCTGCGCGTGCGCGGCGCGATCCTGATCGGCATCATCGGCGTCACGATCCTGTCGTTCTTCTTCGGCGACAACCAGTTCCACGGCGTGTTCTCCGCGCCGCCGTCGATCGACGCGACGCTGTTCAAGCTCGACATCGGCGCCGCGCTGTCGACCGGCATCATCAACGTGATCCTCGTGTTCTTCCTCGTCGAACTGTTCGACGCGACCGGCACGCTGATGGGCGTCGCGAACCGCGCGGGCCTGCTCGTCGAGGGCAAGATGAACCGCCTGAACAAGGCGTTGCTTGCCGACAGCACGGCGATCGTCGCGGGCTCGCTGCTCGGCACGTCGTCGACCACCGCGTACATCGAAAGCGCGTCGGGCGTGCAGGCCGGCGGCCGCACGGGCGTGACGGCGATCACCGTCGCCGTGCTGTTCCTCGCGTGCCTGTTCATCGCGCCGCTCGCCGGCGTCGTGCCGGCCTACGCCACGGCACCGGCACTGCTGTACGTGTCGTGCCTGATGCTGCGCGAGATGGTCGACGTGCCGTGGGACGATGCGACCGAAGCCGTGCCGGCCGCGCTGACCGCGCTGCTGATGCCGTTCACTTACTCGATCGCGAACGGCGTCGCGTTCGGCTTCATCGCATACGGCGGCCTGAAGCTGCTGACGGGCCAGGCCCGCACGGTCAAGCCGATCGTGTGGATCATCGCGGCCGTGTTCCTGTTCCGCTTCTTCTATCTCGGCAGCGAGTGACGCACGCGCGCCCCTGTGCGCTGCAAGATGAAACGAAAACGCCACCTTCGGGTGGCGTTTTCGTTTTGTTCTCGTTTTGGCGACGCGGGTGGTGCAAGCGAGCGCCGGTCAAACCTCCGCCTGCCGGAGCACCCAGCGTGCGAAGGTCTGCAACGGCCCCTCGCCCAGTTCCAGCGCCTCGGGCAACACGAGACAGAAGCGCTTGACCACGCCCCGCCCATCGGGCCAGGGCGCCGCGAGCAACCCTTGCGCGATCTCGGCCTCGACATAGAGGCGCGGCACCAGCGCGACGCCGAGCCCGGCGAGCGCCGCCGCGATCAGCATCGAGTAAAGATCGTAGCGTGCGCCGGCGGCCGGATTGTTCACCGGCAGCCCCGTCTCCTGCACGTACGCCGACCACGCATCAGGCGTCTGGCGCTTGTGCAGGCGCGGCAACGTGCCCAGCAACACGTCCGGCTGCCCGGCCGCGAGCAGCGACGGATGGCAGACCGGCACCAGCACCTCCTCGCACAACCGGTACGTATGCATGCCGGCCCAGGCCGGATGCTCGAAGTGAATCGCCGCATCGAAGCCGCTGCCGGCCAGCACGAACGGCTCCGCGCGATCGGCGAAATGCACCGTGATGTTCGGATGCTGCGTCTGGAATCCCTTGAGCCGAGGAATCAGCCAGCGCGTTGCGAATGTCGGCGTCACGGCGATATCGACGCTGCCGCCGTCGCCGGGCTGCCCCATCATGTACTGGCTGTCGCGCTCGAGCCGGTCCAGCACTTCGCGAACCTGCGCCGCGTAGCGCACGCCGTTCGGCGCCAACCGCACGCGGTTGCCGACCCGCTCGAACAGCGCGACACCCAGGAACGTCTCCAGCCGGCCGATCTGCCGGCTGATCGCGCCTTCCGTCAACGCCAGTTCGTCGGCGGCGCGCGCGAAGCTTCCATGCCGCGCCGCGGCCTCGAATGCCATCAATGCCGAATTGCTCGGAATCCTGCGTCGCGTCACGATTGCTCCCGGTCCGACCGCCGTCGGTCATGGCTTGATCAAATGTCATTGAACGGTGACGAATCATCGTTTTTCTGCCGTCCATCGACTCATTATCATGACAAAAACTCAACCCGTCGAGCAGCCATCGGCCCCGAAGGCTGCTCGCCCCCGTGGAGAAACCATGATCTATGCCGTTGAATGCAGCATCGCCGAGCCCGCCGTCGAAGCCGAGTGGAACGACTTCTACAGCCGCGTCAAACTGCCGGCGCTCATCTCCGTATCCGGCTTCCGCACGTCGCAACGCTTTCGCGCGCTCGGCGGCGACGGCCCCGTCTATCTCGCGCTGCATACGATCGACGGCCCGGACGTGCTGACGTCGGCCGAGTATCGCGACAAGGGCGGCGGCAATTTCTCGCGCTGGCAGCCGCACATCGTCGAGTGGCGCCGCAACGTCTACGACTGCGCGGCCCCCGCGCCGGCCGTCTCCGGCCATCAATGGCTGGCCGTTTGCGACGACCCCGCCCCGTTCGAGCGAGCAGCGATCGCAGCCACGGCCATGCATGCGGTCGCGCTGGATCGGCGGCCGGCCGCGCGCTGGCTGGCCGTCCTCACGCACGATCAGGCTCGGCTCGGGTCCGATGCCGCGATCCGGCTCTATGCACCGATGGGTGACCCACTCGTCAGCACACCGACGTCGGCAACCGCACGCTGACCGGAGCCCGACCATGCCCAGCGTCACGATCTTGATTCCCGAGGCGAACATGCCGGCCAGCACGGCGCTCGACGCGTTGTCGTCGGCCTGCGAGAGGCTCTGCACCGACGTGCTGAGCGCCGCACCCGGCACGGTCCACGTCGCGTACATCCCGGTCCGGCACGGCTGCGGACATCCGGTCAGCGCGGAGATCAGTTTTCGCACCTCGTCATTTCGCACCCCTGAACTGATGGACCGGTTCATGACCGAACTGGATCGCGCGATTCTTCGCCACACCGGATTCGTCGCACGCATCCGCTGCTTCGGCTACGACACCACTCACCTTCACGCCCGACATTGACCCGTGAGCACGCCTGTTCAACTCCCTTCCTTCCCGCGTCGCCAGATCGGCGATTTCACAGTGATCGCGATCAGCGACGGCACGCTGACGGCCGGCCTCGACCTGCTGTCGAACATCAACGTCGACGACGCGACCGGCATCATGCACCGGGCCGGCATACACGCGCCGTCCGACGTCAACATCAACTGCTACGTGATACGCGGGAACGGGCGCACCGTACTCGTCGACACCGGCGCCGGCGGCATCCGGAACTGGGGCGGCCTGCTGCGTCCGTCGCTGTCGCAAGCCGGCATCGATGCACGCGACATCGACACGGTCCTGCTGACGCACGCGCATCCGGATCACATCGGCGGCCTCCTCGACACGGACGGACATCCGGCCTTTCCGCAAGCGGAGGTGCTCATTCACGAACGGGAACGTGCGTTCTGGCTGGACGACGCCATGTACGAGCGGGCAAACGAGCGCGCACGCGTCAATTTCCGGATCGCGCGGCGCACGTTCGACGTGTATCGCGCGCATCTACGCACCATCGAGGCAGGCGACGTGCTGCCCGGGATCGTCGCGGTCCCGCTGCCGGGGCACACGCCCGGCCACACCGGCTATCGCGTCGAATCGCGCGGCGAGCGCCTGCTGATCTGGGGCGATCTCGTGCATTTCGCGCCGATTCAGGTTGCGCGCCCCGACGTGTCGATCGCGTTCGATCACGATCCGTCTCAGGCATCATCGACGCGCGCGGCCACGCTCGCCGAAGTCGCTTCGGATAACTTGCTGATTGCGGGCATGCACCTCGCCGACACGGGCTTCGCACGCATCGCGCGCACGAACGGCCCAACCGGCGGCGCGTATGTGCTTGGCGGGGCGGATTGAGCGAAACGGAACGCGCGCACGCCAGTGCACCGCACGATGCTCGAATCGTGCCGCGCACCGCTCCGGGCGAGCGCGCTACCGGACGGGCATGCGCCGATATGACACGGGCGCCGGTATCCGGCGCCCGCTCCGTCGCTGCCCGGTCGTCCGGCTCAGCGCCAGTTCGCTTCGTAGAAGCGCACGTAGCCGCTGCGCAGCGTCACGCATTGCGCGCGCGTCTCGGACAGCAACCGCCGTGCGGCCGCCTCGATACGCTCGCGGTGCTGATCGTACGCACCGACCATGTCCTCGAAGCGCGGCGATGCCGCACCGAAATGATCCTCCAGCGCCTCGGCGGTGATCTGACATTGAACGCGCTCGCCATTGACCAGCGCCGTGAAACCAAGCATCAGGTCGCGCCCCGAATATTCGGGCTTCTCATTCGTGAAATGAATCTGCATGGGAGCCGCCTTGTCCGGTAGAAAGCAAATGACCGCGTCCGTCGTCCGCTACCGGCCGGACGAAAATTTACGCGGGCTCGCCGGCAGAGGCAGGATCCACGGGGTATCGCGCGGACACTGCATGCCGGTTGCATTCCACTTTAGACGGTTTCGCGCAGGAGGCAAATTTTGCGATGTGCGTCGTTCCGACGCGTATTTTCATCAGACCAGCGCGACATCCGGCACCGTTTGCCGGGCGGCGTCAGTGGGGATCGGTGGGCCAGATGTTCAGTGCGATCGCGGCGGTCGTGGCGCCTACCGCGATCGCGGCCGCCCCGTATTGCACCGCGTCGCTCAGGTCGAACAGCAGACCGTGGATCGCGACGGCGATGCCGCCCAGCATGATGAAGGTGGCGATGGCCGCCAGCACGACTCTCAGTTCCGTCCGAACCATGATGGGTCTCCCGAACGGATGCATGTCACGTCGCATGCATGTTGCGATGCGGAACACGGCGCGTGCGCGTTCCACTTTCATCATTGCATGCGGGCGCTTAAAAGCAAGGGGTTTTTGTACGCAGTCGCACAACGCGTGCGGCGCTTGTATGATGAGGCGATATCGATAGCGGCGGCCCGGGTGGCGGATGGTGCGGCGCACAGCGTCAAGGCGGGGCGACCGCGAAGCATGGAGCCCCAGTAAGCGCTGAAGCGCCAACTGGGGCCGACAGGAGACAAGACATGCCTCAATCTTTCGTGCTGCCCGCCACCGCGGGCCGCAACGACCTGCTCGCGCAGGCGCATGCCCGTTCGACCGCGATCGGCCTGCGCGCCAACGAGCAACCCGATTTCTCGCCGCTGTCGCGGCTCGCGCTGCGCGAACTGCTCGACACGAACCACGCATTGTTCGCACACGCGCGCCCGGTGATGGAGAACCTCCACGCGCAGATCGCCGACACGCAAAGCCTCGTGCTGCTCACCGACGCCGACGGCGTGATCCTGCACAGCATCGGCGACGCGGACTTCATCGAAAAGGCGAACCGCGTCGCGCTGTGCACCGGCGTGTCGTGGGCCGAAGGCGCACGCGGCACCAATGCGATCGGCACCGCGCTCGCATCGGGCCAGGCGGTCGCCGTGCACGGGTCCGAGCACTTCCTGCGCGCGAACCATATCCTCACCTGCTCGTGTGCGCCGATCATCGACTCGTTCGGCCGCACGCTCGGCACACTCGACGTGAGCGGCGATCCGCGCGGCTTCAGCTCCCATACGCTCGCGCTCGTGCGGATGTCCGCGCAGCTGATCGAGAACCATCTGTTCGCGAACCAGTGCGCGGAAGCACTGCGGCTGCGCTTCCACGCCCACGAGGACTGCGTCGACTCGCTGTTCGCCGGGCTCGTCGCATTCGGCCCCGACGGCGGGCTGATCGCCGCGAACCGCAGCGCGCAATTCCAGCTCGGCGCGACCTTCGATGCGTTGCAGCATCAAGGCTGCGATGCGCTGTTCGGCATGCGCTTCGGCCAGCTCGCGCAGCAGGCAGCCCGGGCACCCGGCGCGCCGTTCAGCCTCACGCTGTCGACCGGTGTGCGCGTGCTCGCACGCTGCGAATTCGCGGAAGCGCACAAGACGGCGGTCGCCGTCACGCCGCCCGCGCCCGCCGTGCGCATGCGGGCTCCGGACCCCGACGCGATCACGTTCGCGACGCTCGACACCGGCGATGCGCGGATGGCCGCCGTGCTCGAACGCGTCGCGAAGATTCGTGGACGCGATCTGCCGTTACTGATCCTCGGCCAGACCGGCACCGGCAAGGAATGGCTCGCGCGTGCGCTGCACCAGGCATCGCCGCGCGCGGACGGCCCGTTCGTCGCGGTCAACTGCGCGGCACTGCCGGATTCGCTGATCGAGGCCGAACTGTTCGGTTACGAGGACGGCGCCTTCACCGGTGCGCGCAAGCGCGGCAGCCCCGGCAAGATCGCGCAGGCCGACGGCGGCACGCTGTTTCTCGACGAAATCGGCGACATGCCGCTCGCGCAGCAGGTCAGGCTCATGCGCGTGCTGCAGGAGCGCGCGGTGATGCCGCTCGGCGGCGCACGCGCGGTGCCGGTCGACGTGCGCGTGGTCTGCGCGACCCACCGCGACCTGCGTGCGATGATCGCCGAAGGCACGTTCCGCGAAGACCTGTTCTACCGGATCAACGGGCTCGCGGTCACACTGCCGCCGCTCGCCGCGCGCACCGACCTGCCGACACTGGTCGATCGGATCCTCGCGCGGCTCGGTCGCAGCGAGCCGATGCCGAGCCGCCTCGCGACCGACGTACTCGACGCGTTCATGCGGCACCGCTGGCCCGGCAATCTGCGGCAAATGACCAACGTGCTGCGCACGGCCGGCATGCTCGCCGAAGACGAAGCCGAAATCACGCTCGCGCACCTGCCCGACGATTTCTGGCTCGACTGCGACGACACACCGGCGGCACAGGCCGCACCGGCCGACACGCGCGAAGCGACGACACTGCAGAGCCACCAGGCCGCGGTGATCGACGCGGTGCTCGCGCGGCACGGCGGCAACGTATCGGCCGCCGCGCGGGAGCTTGGGCTCGCGCGCAATACCGTGTACCGCTACCTGCGCCGACACTGACGTCCCGCGCCGGCTGCCCGACGGGCGCCGGCCGCGCCGCCTTCGGGTATGCTTGTCGCTTGCCTTGCCTTGTCTTGCCGCCGCGCCGGCACCCGCTTCGCCCCATGACCGATCCCGACCACCCGCCCCTCGTACGCATCGAGCCGCTCGGCGCGACGTTCGACGCCCCCGATTCGCTGACGCTGCTCGAGGCCGCCGCGTTCGCGCACGTCAGGCTGCCGCGCTCGTGCCGCAACGGCACGTGCCGAAGCTGCCTGTGCAGGATCGTCAGCGGCAGCGTACGCTATACGATCGAATGGCCGGGTCTGAGCCGCGAGGAAAAGGCCGACGGCTATACGCTGCCGTGCGTGGCCGTAGCGACCTCGGATGTCGTGCTCGACGTGCCCGACGCGGTGATGATCGACTGAACGCGGCGAGCGCGCGTGCGCCGTCCCGCAGCAAGGATGCCCGCCTGGAGAACGTGATGACCCAGTCCACCGATCGCATCGAGAAACAAGCCTTGCTCACCGCGCCGCTGGCGCGCGTCTGGGAAGCCGTCAGCAATGCCGGGGAATTCGGCATCTGGTTCGGCGTGACGTTCGACGGGCCGTTCGTCGCCGACCGGCCGCTGTTCGGCCGCATCACGCCGACGCGCGTCGACGACGACGTCGCCCGGGCACAGGAGCCGTATGCCGGCACCGTGTTCGAGATCGTCGTCGATCGCGTCGAGCCGATGCACCGATTCTCCTTTCGCTGGCACCCGTTCGCGATCGATCCGAACTTCGATTACGCGTCCGAGCCGATGACGCTCGTCACGTTCGCACTCGCCGAAGCGAACGGCGGCACGCTGCTGACGATCACCGAAACGGGCTTCGACCAGTTGATCGAAGCGCGCCGCGCAAAGGCTCGCGAGATGAACGATCAAGGCTGGGCCGCGCAGATGACGCTGATCACGAAATATCTCGCGAAGCACGCGTAAGCGTGCCGCGCGTCATGCCCGGTATCCGCGTGCCCGCATGCCCTCGCGGCGGGTGCGTGGCATAATCCGCTCCATCGCCGTTCATACCCCGCCCCGCGCATCGCATGCTGAGCCGTCGTTTCCGGAAGATCGTCAGTCTGATCGGGATGCTCGCCATCCTGATGACAACGCTCGCGCCGACGATCTCGCAGGCGCTGACGACGCAAGACCGCGTCGACTCGCTCCTTGCCGGTTACTGCACGGCCGGGCCGGCGGGCGGCAACCATGCCGGCGATGCGTCGTCGAAAAGCCTGCAGGCCCATCTGCAGGCTTGCGGCTATTGCAGCCTGCTCGCCCATACACCCGCCCTGCCCGCGCCCGAACTGACGTTCGCGGCCAACTTCCACCCGCGCGAGCATCGCGAAGCAACCCGCTTCGAAAGCCTGCGCCGCACGCTGCCGCTCACGGCCGCGCAACCGCGCGCCCCGCCGTTCGCATCCTGATTCGTCGTCACCGCGCGTGATGCCCTCGCGCATCACGCCGTGAGCACGCGCGCTGCGCGTGCATGCCGTGTCACGTTTCGAAGGACGATCTCATGTTCGACCGTATTGCTCGAGGCATCGTGCCGTGCGTGCGCTCGCCCGCGCGACCATTCGTCGAATGCATCGTTCTCCTTGTCATTTCCAACCGGATCATCCCGTCATGAAAACCACTGCTTTCATTCGCGGCGCACTCGTCGCACTCGGCTTCGTCGTCGCACAGGCCGCTCACGCGCACGCACACCCGAAAAACCTGGACCCGGCCGCCGACGCCACGCTGTCGAGCGCGCCGCACGCGGTCACGATCGACTTCAGCGAAACGCTCGAACCCGCATTCAGTTCGATCGCCGTCACCGACAGCCATGGACAGTCGGTCGTCGACGGGAAAGCCGCCATCGACGCCGGCAACCGGAAGCGGATGCATGTGGAGCTGGCGAACCTGACGCCGGGCACGTACACGGTCGCTTGGGTTGCAGTCGCGACCGACGGGCATCGCACGCAGGGCCACTACACGTTCACGCTGAAGTAACGCACACGATGCCCGCGCGGCGATCTTCCCTACCCGATCAGGAACACACTCGATGAAACGCTCGATTTCGACCAGCCTGCTGTTTGCACTGCTGGCGCTGCAGGCGCCCGCCACGTTCGCCGCATCGGCCGTCCAGGCCGATGCCTGCTGGATCCGCACGATGCCGGCGACGGTGCCGTCGTCCGGTTATTTAACGCTGAAGAACGACGGCGACAAGCCCGTCACGCTCACGGGCATCGATACGCCCGCGTTCGGGATGGCGATGATGCACGAAACGCAGACGGCCGGCAGCACCGCGAAAATGGTTCACGTCGAAGCGGTCGACGTGCCCGCGCACGGCACGGTGACGTTCAGGCCGAAGGGCTATCACGTGATGCTGGAGGAACCGCGCCAGCCCGTCGCGCCCGGCGCGAAGGTACCGCTGCGGCTGCATTTCGCCGACGGCGCGACGGTGTCCGTGACTTGCGACGCGAAGGCGCCCGCCTACACCGGCCAGTAACGCCGCAACCGCATCGACCGAAGGAGACGCACATGAGCAAGGAACGCATGCCGCTGGCCAGCCTGATCGTCCGCTACCGGACGCCGCTGAACGTCGCCGTGTTGATCGCCTGCGGGTTATGGGCGGCGTGGATCGCGTGGATGACGCGGCCTTCGGCGATCGATTCGCCGTCGTCGATCGCCGCATACTGCGTGCGCGACACACGCTGACGCGCCGCGCCGGTTCCGGCGGCGGTCCGCGTCATTTTGGCGTGGCATCATCGCTTCATCCCGACCGCCGGAACCCCCTCCCGGAGCAACGCATGTCCATTCAGACCTGGATGCTGTTTGCCGCCGCCTATCTCGCGACGACGCTGTCGCCGGGCCCCAACGTGCTGCTCGTCATCCGCAACACGGTGCGCTACGGCTCGCGCGGCACCGCCGCGACGATCGCGGGCAACCTCGTCGCACAAGGCGCGGTGGTCATGCTCGTCGCGCTCGGCGTCGGCGCGGTGCTGGCCGCGATGCCGCCGCTATTCATCGCGATGAAGGTCGTCGGCGCCGCGTACCTGATGTTGCTGGGCATCCGGCAACTGCGCGGCGACAGCAATGCACGCTCGCCCGACGGCCGGGCCGCGATCGTCGAGCCCGACCGCAGGAAGCTGTTCCGCGAAGCGCTATTCGTGTCGGGCAGCAATCCGAAGACGATGATCTTCCTGTCGGCGTTCATGCCGCAGTTCATCGCACACGGTCGCCCGCTCGCGATGCAGTTCGTCGTGATGTATGCGACGATCGCATGCACCGTCGTCGTCGTGCACAGCGTCTATTCGTTCGGCGTGCGCCGGCTCCATCGTGGTATCGGCGTCAGCCCGTGGGTACGCGCGGCCAAGCGCGCCGGCGGGCTGCTGTTCGTTGGCCTCGGGATCAAGCTGCTGACCGCACGGCAGGCATAAGCGTCCGCACGGCGACGGCCGGCGATGGCCGGCGATGGCCGGCGCCGCGGCGTGGTCGGAACCGTCAGTCCTTCACGGCCAGCGTGGCCGCAATCTCGCCGAACGACGGCCGTGCGTCGATCTCCTCGTTCAGGCAGGCGGCGGCCAGCGCGTCGAGTACGTGCGAACCTTCCCACGCACGCGGCTCGCATCGCGCCAGCAACTCGCCGAGCAGATGGCCGAACGCCCTGACTTCCAGCCGTTCGAGCCGCGCCGCGCGCACGCGGTCGTTCACGTCGTAGACCGACGCCGCGCCGAAATCGCCGAGCAGCGCGCCGCCCTTGCCGTCGTGCAGGATGTTGTGCGCGTACAGGTCGCCGTGCATGATGCCGCGCGCGTGGAGATGCGCAGCCACCGACGCGATGCCGAGCGCGATCCGCGATGCCTCGGCCGGCGCGAATCGCTCATCGGCCGCATAGACGTCGCGCGTGCAGGACGCAAAGCTCGGCGGCTCGGCGAGGTTCGTCAGCGCCGGATCGACCAGTTCCATCACGAGGCCGTGCGTGCCGTCCGGATGGCCGTGCACCTTGCCGATCACCGGAATCATGTTCGGGTGACGCCCGGCGTGCAGGCACGCGGCCATTTCGCAATCGGGCAGCCCGTCGCTCGTCACGGCCCCCTTGAACAGCTTGACCGCGACCGCGCGCGGCGCTTGGCCGTCCACCCGCCACTGCGCGCGATAAATGACACCCGATGCGCCTTCGCCGAGCTTCCAATCGAGGGCGAGCGACGTCCAGTCGATGTCCGCGACGCCCGGCTCGGCCGAAGCCGCCGATTCCGGCGCGGTGCCGAACGGATTGCCCGCGGACGCGAGCCACGCGAGACGCGGCAGACGCAGCAACCAGCCGGGCAGTTCGTCCAGCCGGTTCGCCGACAGCCGCACCAGTTCGAGCGCACGGCACGCGGCCATGTCGGGCGGCAACGCGCGCAGCCGGTTGCCCGCGAGCATCAGCTTCTGCAAGCGCGAACAGTCGCCGATCTCGGCGGGTAGCGCGTCGATTTCGTTGTCGGTCAGGATCAGCCAGCGCAGCGCACGCGGCAGCGATCCGCGCGGCACCGTGCGGATCCGGTTCGCCTTGAAGCCGATCATGTCGAGCTGGGCGCATGTGCCGAGCACCTCGGGAAATTCGGTGAAGCGATTGCCGGACGCGAACAGGATGCGCAGGCGATGCAGCCGCGACAGGTCGTCCGGCAGCGCCGACAGCGCATTGCCGGACAGGTCGAGCACTTCGAGCGTGTCGGCCAGATCGAAGATTTCGCGCGGAAATTCGGTCAGCCCGCACGCGAGCTTGAGTTGCCGGGCGCCCGACAGCTGGCCGGCCTGCAGTTGTTCGAGGGTGGTGGTCACGGGGAGAAAGCGGATGGCAGTAGCGATGGTCGTCGGACCGATCGTCCGAATTCTACCGGGATCGCCCTAACGCACACCGCAATCGTGTCACACCCCCTTCACAAACGCGCAATGTGGCGCTAGAATTGCGCCCCTTGTAGTGCAGTGCCGACGTGGTGAAATTGGTAGACACGCTATCTTGAGGGGGTAGTGGCGAAAGCTGTGCGAGTTCGAGTCTCGCCGTCGGCACCAGATGCGGTTTCTCCGCATTTCGAGCATTTCCATCAAACCCGCGGCAGCGCAAGGCTTCGCGGGTTTTTTGTTTTCGTCATGTTCCCGGCTCCGCAGCGGAACAACTGCAACGGACCGGCGCCACCGCGCACGAGGCGGCTTGCATCCGCATGTGCTCGCTCACGGCGGCGCCATCCGAATCCGATGGGCCGCGCGCAACGACGCATCAGTGCTCATCCGCCCGGTTCAGGAAAAACCGGATATCGACCGTCTTCCAGATGCCTTCCGTGTTGAACGGGTCGTCGTGCACGAGTTGCCGCACCGCGTCGATATCGTCCGCTTCATAGAGAAACAGGCTCCCGCTCACCGAGCCGTCCGGATCGATGAGCGGCCCGGCAATCCGCGCCTTCAACGGTGAAGCCAGCAACCGCGCCTTATGCGCTGCAAAGTGGGTCTGACGACGCTGCGCCATACCCGGGTGATCGAGGCAATAAACGACGAAGAGCATGTTCCTTCCTTGGGGGATGCGAGCCGCCGACGGCAGTGCCGCCGGACATCGGCGAGACCCGCTTCGCCCGCCTCTGCCGGATGGCGCATATCGGATCACGTGTCCCGGTTCTCGTTGACAGGACTATACGGCTCGCATCGCACGGGGCGTTGACCGAAAGATGCGCCCGCTTACCAGATCGTCCGCATTTCGTCGTCTGCGCCCATTGTCTCGGCAACGCGAGACACCGCGACGCGACGCTTGCACCTGCGCGCCACAGCGGCGGTACCGACCAGTACCGCGAACACGAGCACGTCGCCTGCCAGCCCCGCGAAAAACGGAACCCGATGGGGTTCGCTCGCTCTCAACGCGGTGTCGATCAGGAGCGAGGCGACCGCGCCCACGACAAAACAGGCGACTCCCTGCTGGCCGACGTTCACGATGAAACGCGAGCGCTGCGCAACGCCGCGCAACCAGCCACGCTGCACCATGACCGCAACCGGCCACGCGATCACGGCAAAACCGATGACACGTATCGACGCGAGATTCTGTTTCATGACGCCCGGCATCGGCTGCGGTTGAAGCGCGAGCTTCGTCACCGCGAAAGCCAGGGCGATACCGATCGAGATACGTGTCAGCCACGCTCCCGTCCGGGACGCATGGAACGCGGCGGGCACCGGATGCAATCGCACGAGCATCCCGGCTACGAACATCAACTGCCATGCAAACGGATTGAATCCCCAGCCGGTTCCACTCGCACTGGGCAGCATCGGGCCAAGCAGCGGCGCGAGGAGCCACATGGCGAGACTGACGAGCGATGTGCCGACAGGCATGCCCCGCACGTAAGGCGCGACGACGCACACGCATAACGCAAACACGGCATACATCGGCAATACCGCGGCCAGATACGGCTGATGCCGGAAGCTTGCGATTTCGCCTGCCATCGCCAGCGGCTGCCTCGCAAAGAGCGGCCATTCGGTTTGCGCGATCATCGGCGTGTGAAGATGAAGTGCCGTCATCAGCGCGCCACAACCGAGCATCAGACCGGCCGTGACGAGATAGGCCCGGTAGATCTGCTCGCTGCGCCTGACAAACCTGAGCCGCGCCGCGTCGTGGCCGTGCTTCGCCGCAATGGCGTCGTAGCCGGCGGCAGACGCGTAACCCGCCAGGAACACGAATACTTCGGCGGCATCGCAAAAGGCACAGCCGTGCAACGTGAACTTCGCCAATGCGCTGCCCGACACGTGATCGATAGCGATCACGATCAGCACGACTCCGCGAATAAAATCGACTTCGACGGATCGACGAACGCCTGATCTCATTCGGATTCCTCCATTTAAGCCGGACATCTGACGAACGTGCGAGCGGAACCACGTCGTCAGAAGGAATCAATCGACGCGATCAGCGTCCGTAGCGCAACAGGAAATCCCTCAGCTTCGGATTGACGTCGTGGGCGTGGGTCAGGTTCGGCGTGTGTCCGGCACTGGCCACACTGACCAGTCCTTTGGAGTTCGGCAGCCTCTCGGCAAGTGCCTCGCCGCAACGGAGCGGGATGGCTGCATCGGCATCGCCATGGAATACGATCGACGCGTGAGTGATCTCGCCGAGCCGAGGCGTGATATCGTCGCGTGCCGTCAGCGCATCGACCGGGCATTCGAAGTTGTCACGCTGCATTCTCAGCCACTTCCCGATCCACGCCGACGCGGGATAGTCGGCACCGAGCAAGAACCCGGCGAGGTGCACGGCGACGTTGGCCGCGCCATTACGCGCCCACTCCGTCTTGAGCTCCTCGAACGAGGCGGTCACCGATGCGTCGTCGAGATCGCTTCGCGTCGCGATCAGCGCGAGCGCGCGAAACCTCGCGGGCTCGAGCAGCGCCGCGCGCATCGACACGAACCCACCCTGCGACATCCCGACCAGCGAAGCCGATGCAATTTCAAGGTGATCGAGCAGCGCGATCAGGTCGCGTGCCGAATCCCAGTAGCTGAACGCCCGGTCGACCGGCCCCGTCGCGCCGAAGCCGCGCTGATCCCAGACGACGCAACGAAACGTATCGTCCAGTGCCGCGACGTTGGGGCGAAACATTTCGCCATCCATCAGAAATCCATGACTGAAAACGACAACCGGTGCTTCTCGTGGACCCGATTCCTCAAAGGCGAAACGGATACCCTCGCGCTCAAACCATGCCTTCATCCTCAGCCTCTCGTCAGCTCGAACCAATCGGGGCTGCGCCATGCGGCCCGCTTGCGTCACACTCTATCGTGCGCGTTGCTTCGGCGATGGTCGATTGAAGCGGCCACTTACCCGATCGTCCGGTTTTTATGGCAATGCGTGTCGAGCGCTGCGCATGCAACATCTGCGATCTTCCCCGGATTGACGCGCCGCCGGGCATTTGATTAAGTAGACGGCTTGTGCGGACGTTCAAGCGACGCCTCATTGGCGCGACGGCGCTCCAGCCGCGGCGATACCGGAGAAGGTTGAAATGGTGCTAGCAGCAATGGAATCGGAAAAGCCGGTATGGATACTGCAAGGCGAGTTCGGCCGTGCCACGGTGAACTTCATCAGCCGGCCGCTTGTCGCGCATGCGCACTCGCAGTACCAGTTCCTGTTCAAGCTCGGCGGGAGCGATTGCGATTTCCGGATGGGTGCCGAGGAATGCACGCTCAGCGCCGACTCCGCCATCTGCCTGAATCCATGGGTCGAACACGCCAAGTGCGCGAACAAGGACACGCCGTCGCTGATCCTGTCGCTCGTGATCGAAACGCCCTGGCTGCGCAAGCGGCTCGGCCTGGCGGACGGTGGTCCGGCTGACATCTTCCCGCGCAGGATCGTGGTCGTGACGCCGGACGTGCAGCATCACGTCGATCGCCTGGCGGCCGCCATCACGAATCATCTCGTTGCGCAGGATGCCGGCTGCCTGCCGATTCTCGAGGATCTCGTCACGGCGCTCGGGCGCGATTTTGCCGATCCGGAGCTGACTACACGCATCGCACCGTCGACGCGTCCGGTCGACTTCAGAATCAGGAAGGCGCTCGACTTCATCAAGCGCGCGCCGTCCGCGAACATGACGGTCACGCAGGTCGCCTCGGAGGTCGGACTGTCGAGGTCGCGTTTTTTCGAGCAATTCCGGCGCTGCATGGGCATCTCGCCGCAGCACTTCATCGACTGGGTTCGAATGTCGCACGCCATCCGGCTGCTCGCGGAAAGCGACCGGCAGCTCGCCGACATCGCGGACGAGCTCGGCTTCGAAGAGCATAGCCACTTCACTCGTTTCTTTGCGCAGCACATGGGCGTGCCGCCGAGCGATTTTCGCCGGCATTCGGTCAAGCTCGATCTCGAGCGACTCGACTGACCGGCGCGGCAGCGCGGCCGGTCTGCCGCATGCGCGCGAACGCGCAGAGGCGGCGCAGGTCAGGCCAGCAGGTCGGACGGGTCGGCAATCACCGGATTTCCCAGCACGCCCAGTCCGTCGATCTCGATTTCGACCCAGTCGCCCGGACGCATGTGCACGAGACCCGGTGTCGGAAACGGCCCGTACTGTCGCGACAGGTCATTGCCGTCCACGTCGTCCGGCGCCGGCTTCAGCGCGCCCGGCGTCCCCATCGCGATCAGGTCGCCCGGTCGCAGCCGGTAGCCGCGACTCAGGTAGCTGACCGTGCGCGCGACGTCGATCAGCATGTCGTCGAGGGGCGCGCGCTGCCGGACGATGCCATTGATCCGCGTGAGCACCGTGTGCTTCGCCGGGTCGCCGAACTCGTCCGACGTCATCAGCCACGGGCCGTAGGACCCCGACGCTTCGAAACATTTTCCGAGGCCGAATTGCCGGTTGTGTACCTGGTATTCGCGCACCGAGCCCTCGTTCAGGCACGTGTAGCCGGCGACGTATTCGAGCGCACGTTCGACGGGGATGTAGCGCCCCGGCTTGCCGATGATCACGCCGAGCTCGCCCTCGTAGTCGAATGCGCGTGCGACCGCTTCCGGCGGCGCGACGATCGACTCGCCCGCGCCGACGTACGACGCGGCCGTGCGCAGGAACAGATGCGGATAGTCGGGATTCGTTTGCAGGCCCGTCTCGGCGATGTGGCTCTTGAAGTTCAGCGCGAGCGCCCACATCGCGTTCGGCCGGCCGAGGAACGGCTTCAGCGTCACGGACGCGAGCAGCCGGTTGCCGGTCTTGCCGGCGGCCGATGCGCGCAGACGTTTGAGCCCGTCGTCCATCTCGAGAATCTCGATCAGATCCGCGGGCAGATCCGGTGCGATTTCCGCGATGGGGACGAAATGCGTGTTACTGGTGACGACGCCGAGCGCTTGATGGCCCGCGTCCGAGTAAGCAATGATTTTCATGATTGAGCGTGATTCCGCAGGTTTCCAGGAAGACGTGTCGAAAACGATTCAGTGCGCGGCCGGCGCGCTGCCCACGGTCAGTTCGCGACTGGCCGCACGGCGACCGACGATCGCCAGCACGCCGAGCGCAGCGATCGCGGCGATCGCCGGCACCACAGCGACGAGTACGATGTCGCGCGGATTCCAGCCTGTCGCGAGCAGCGCCCCGCCGATCGCAGGTCCGACGAACGAACCGATCCGCCCGATTGCATGGCCCCAGCCGACGCCGGTGGCGCGGATGCCCGGCGGATAAAACGCGACCGCAAGCGCCGTCTGCCCCATGATCCCGTTCACGAGTCCCGCGCCGATCACGCCGATCGACAGCAGCACGGTCGACGGCGACAACGCGGCCTGACTCAGCGCCGCAATGCCGGCGATCACGCAGACGATCCCAACCGCCAGCGCCGACTTCACGCGCAACCTCCCCGAAACCGTCATCGCCGTCACCGCGGCCGTCATCAGCAGGTTGCCGCTCAATCCGCCGACACTGAACGCGGCCATGCCGGCCGGTGCCCGATCGAGCGAAAAGCCGAACGACAGAAGCATGGTCGGAAGCCAGAACAACAGTGCATAGACGTCCATGAAGATCAGGAACGAGAACAGCCACAGCACGCCGGTATAGCCCGCGCGTCCGTCAGCGAACAGCGCGCGCACCGGACTCGCCACCGGCTGCTCCGGACGCTGCGTATCCGTTGCCGTGGATGCGGCCGCGGGCAGGATCCGGAAAAACGCAGGCGCGACCACGAACGGCAATACGCCGCCGATCAGGAACACCGACTGCCAGCCGAAGCCGTGCATCAGCGGGCCGCCGATCAGCCCGCCGGTCACGGCACCGACCGACATCCCGGTCGTCACCAGCACCGACGCGGCGACCTTGTGCTTCGTGCCGATGATCGACGCCGACGCCGTGATCGCGATCGGCAGTGCCGCACCCAGTCCGATCGCCGCCATCACCCGCATCACCGACAGCAGCGCCACGCTGCCCGCAGACATCGTCAGTAGCGTGCAACCGCCGAACAGCGCGACGCTGGCCAACCCGACCGCACGATGTCCGAAGCGATTGGCCAGCGAGCCCGTGACGATGAAGCCGATCGCCGCGCCGACGTTCGTCGCGACGAAAACCGGCGTGAACGCAGCCGGCGCGAGATGCCATTCCCGAGCCAGCGTCGGAACGACGAACGAGATCGACGTCGTGTTGAAGCCGTCGAGCACGACGACGAGAAAGCAAACGAGCAGCGCGACTGCCCGGCTCATTCCGCCGACTGCCGACATGCCGGCGTCGCCTGCGGTCTTTTGATCATTCAGTTTCACTACGCAACCTCCTGCGGCGCGCGCGGCCCGGTTCGCCGTGAAGCGCGGACCCGGCCCGTGCGGCCGCTCGTTCCAAAGCCGTAAAGAGCGTGCGCCTATGCGCGCACGGAATCCGACAGGCGCCGCAGCATCTCGGCGGAGAAAATATTCTTCGGCACCATGCAGTGCACGCCTTTCGGCGGTTCCGTCTTGTAGACGGTGCCGGTCTGGTGCGCGTACTGCGTGATCCGGAAGCTCCCCGCGACGCTTAGGATGCCGTAGCAATCGACTGGCGGGATCCCGGTGGCCGACGACATCCATCCGATCGTTTGACGAATGCACGCGACGAGTGCATCGTCGAGGCTATCGGCGAAACCGAAGCCGATCCAGTGCTCCGGGGTCTCGGCCATCGGACCGTTGAGCGACGATCGCTTGTGGAGCTGGAACTGGATCCGCATCTCCTCGAACGCGGATTCGATCGACGTCTGATCGATGTTGCCCTCGCCCGATGCCCCCATCGACCCGCCCGTCCACACGCGTGCGCCGGCGACCTGCACGGGCAGAAATACCGATGTCCCGACGCCGAGCACGGCGCAGTCGAGATTGCCGCCGTAGCTACCGGCGAAGTTCGCACTTGTCACCCGGTCGCCGGGCGGCTGGGTGCCGAGATAAGCCTGAAACGGCTTCAGCGGAATCCGCACGCCCGGTACGTACGACGCGTAGGTACGCGCGTCGTCGAACTTCAGGTAGCGGAGATACGGACCGAAATCGCCGGGCAGTGCGCCGACGCCCGGAGGCGCGGAATTCCAGCCCCAATCGATCGGCCGCATCTTCAGCATGCGGCATTCGACCACGTCGCCAGGTTCGGCGCCTTCGATCTCCACGGGCCCGATCAACGAGAATGCGCCGTTCGGATATTTCTTGCGGATCGGCTCGCGCTCCTTGAAGCCCATCCCGTACTTCGCTTCATTGCCCCAGTTGGTCCACGTGCCGTCGTACCAGACCGTGTCGCCGGACCGGATCGACGCTGCGGCCTCGGCATCGGGTGTCATTTGACCGACCTGCACCGTTTTCCACGACGGCACGAGTTTCACCGTCTTGCCGCCCGGCACCACACGCATCGTGGCTGCGGGTGCCTTCGGGGCTGCCGTTTGCGCGCGTGCGACGCCGACGAAACCGGCCGCGATCGCGCCAAAGCCGAGCTTCAGCATGGTGCGGCGGCATTGCGCGGTCCCGTCCATCGTCGCCGCACCGCGCGTCTCCATCTCGCTTGCCGGGGCGTCGGCCGAGTGTTCCATTTCCATGTTGTGTCTCATACGTCTTCCAGACCTGGTTTTAAGGACAATGCGCGTTCAACGCGCGGATTGAGCGCCGAGCCCGGCGATCGCCTTCAGCACGACCTGATCGTCGATCTCGGACGGCGCGCCGGCGGCGCCGAGCGCGCCGAGCAGATGGCCGTTCATGAACACGGGGAACGTGCCGCGGCCGGGCAGGAACGGCGCGTAATAACCGGCGCCGGACATGTTGCTGTACTCGGACGGATCGTCGCGATAGCGATGCTCGAGCGTGACGCCGGATTGGCCGCCGAGCGCGACCGACGCGAATGCCTTGCCGCGCGCGAAATCGATACTCGAAAACGACGCGCCATCCATCCGCACCGCGGCGAGCAGATGACCGCCGGGATCGACGACAGCGAAGCCCATCGCCAGGTGTCGTGCGTTCGCCTCGGCGATTGCGAGCGAGAGCAGCGTCTGCGTCTGTGCATAGCTCAGGACATAGGTCGGCATCGCGACGTTGTCGTGGGTGTCTTCGGCGAACGAAGCGTGCATCGCGCCGGCGAATCCAGCCCAAACGCTAAGCACCTTCACCCACCACCGGGCCCGTAACCTGAATTTCAATTCCATCTCCTGACTCCGCTTCGCCCTGTACGCTCGAGCCCCAGCGTACGTCCGGCCACGCCGCATGACCTAACCATCCATCCTCGCGACTTACCGTCGAGTCCGATATTCGGTTTCACGCGGCGGTCGAGCGGGGGTGTTCGAAAAAATCCGCGGGAGCCCATCTCCCGCGGAAAATCGCCACACTGGAGACCTTATTCCGTCGCGAACACCGCGACGCCGGTTCCCGGGAACTGCGCGGACGAGCCGGCACCGTACGGAACGAACACGTGATGCGACGCTCCGTCGACCGCGACCGAATGTGAGAACTTGCCGGTCGGAACGATCGCGACGAGGCTACGCGTGCTGGCGTCGATGATCCCCAGCGAGGGGTCGAACTTCGCGTCCTTCGCACCGACCCGCGATACGTTGTCCGCGGAGTGGTGGCCGCCGGCAAGGAAGTAGCGATTCGAAACCGGGTCGTAGGCCACCTCGTCGGCACCGCCGAACGGCAATTGAGCGAGCGGCGTACCGTTCGTCCGGTCGATGATCAGCGTCGTCTGCTTGCCGCCTTCGTCGGGATCGCAGCCGATCAGCGCATCGTTGCCCGGCCCGAGCGCGAGACCGCTCGGGCTTTCGCAGCCCTTCAGCTTCAGCGCGGCCTGAACGATCGGCTTGCCTTCGAGCACCGACTTCACCGGGATCAGGTCGACCTCGCCCTTGGGGTTGGCCTTCGTCCCGTCGTTGTTCAACACGAAGTTGTCGTTCTTCGCGTCGAACTCGCACGCCTCGAGGCCGCTCGAGTCCGCGAGCGGCATCTTCGCGATCACCGAATGCGTGTCGGTATTGAAGAAGGTCACGAACGGGGGCTGTTCGGCGCCGCTCGCGAACATCGCGACATGATGCTTGGGGGCAAGGCAGCCTTCGTCCACGCGAATGCCCGACGAGCTGACGTCGATGCGCTTGACGAGCTGCTTCGACGCGACGTCGATCACCTTGACGGCGTTCACGTCGCCCACATACACCAGCGACGTGCCGGGAATCGGCAGCACGCCCGCTGGGCCCGACTTTTCGTGCGACGGACCGATGCCCGCGAAGTCGGCCTTGATCCGGTCGCGCAGCTTCATCGTGGTCGCATCGAATACGTCGAGTGTCCCGTTCGCACCGTCAGCGAGGTAATAGTTGCCGTCCGATACTGCGCTGATATCGAAACCGAACGGTTTTTCGCTCGTGACCGGAATGGTCGTAATCAACTTCGGTCCGCCACCGGCGGCATCGGCTCCCCACGCAACGGCGGCGGCGGCCGTCAGGCTCATCATTGCGAATGCGACATAGGCTTGTTTCATCTTCGACTCCTCCTGGTACTCATCGATAGACCCGGCTCGAACCGGGATGCGTAGCTTTCGCGATACGATCAGAACGTGTGTGCGAGGCCGATCCGGACGTCTGCCTGATGGCCGGTCGGCGCCGGCGCAAAGCTCGCGCCGATCACTGCATCCACGCCCGCGGACGCCTTCAGGTAATCGGACGACAGGTAGACCGTCGTGCGCTTCGACAGCGAGTACAGCGCCGCGGCCGTCACCTGGTTCCACGCGTGCGCTTCGAAGCTGGTGTGCTGATAGCCGCCGACGAGCTGGAACGCGGGTGTCACCTGCCACGTCGCGCCGCCTTCATAGACGTTCATGACCGACTTCGCGTCCTGGAACTTCAGCACCGTATTGGTGTAGTCCGCGTACAGCGTGACGTTGCCGATCGCGTACGACCCGCCGACACCGAGCGTGCCGAGCGAGCGGATCTGGAAGGACGGCGCAGTGTCGGTGACGCTGTCGCCCGACCCGGTCGCAACGGGAAGGCCGAAGAACGAATGCACCCCGATCTGGGCGTAGGGATCGATCGTCGGCGTTGCGACGAACGTGTACATCGTCGCGAGCGTCAGCGGCCCGTTCGTGTACTGCAAACCGGCGCTCCAGCCGCTGCCGTCATGGAAGCTGCCGGGGGTATTGCTGAACCCGTACATCGCACCGAACTGGAATCCGCCCCACGTCGGGCTCATGTACTTGATCGAGTTCGTCAGCCGGTCGTTGTTCGTGCGGTCGAAGTCGCCGAGGTGAATCGCATAACCGCTGCCGGCCGAACTGACGTTGAGCGGCGCGAGGAATTCGGCAGTGAAGTCGAACTGCTTGCCCAACGTGACCATGCCGTAGGGCGTCTGTATGCCGACATACGCCTGTTGCCCGAACATCGTGCCGGGCTGATTCAACTGCCCGTTGTTCAGGTTGAACAGCGACGACAGCTTGAAGATCGCCCGATTCCCGCCACCCAGGTCTTCCGCACCCGACATGATCCAGACGTTCGGGAACAGCACGCCGCTGTCCATCTTGAAGTTGTGATGGCCGCCTTCGTCCGTCACGTAGGTCAGGCCGTTGTCGATCTTCCCGGAGAGCGTGATGCTGCTCTGTGCAAAAACCGATCCGCTCAATGCGATGCCGATCAGTGCCGCGATCGCTGTTTTCTTCATCTCCACCACTGTCTACCCCTCCATTTCAGTCGTTCGATACAGGATGCCCGCGCATGGAATGTCTTATTTAATTTGTATAGCTAATCATTCCGATGGCTACTTCGAAAGCGAAAGGTCACGAGAACCGATCTGATTTGCCGCCCGGACCGGATCGCGTAATGCCGATCACCTGGAGTTCATGTTAAGGACACTTCGGTCGGTAACCGTCGCCGAAGAGTCCCGTCGCTTGTCAAATCGTCTCTTTGTTTTCGTCGGGCGAGTCTTGCTTGCGGGCCGTCAGCCGACCCGCTCGGCATGCCGGCGACCGAGCGCGTCGGTGAGCACCGCGATCAGGAGCACGACGCCGACGACCAGCGGTTGCAGGTTCGCGTTGAGATTCAGCAGGTTCATCCCGTCGATGACGAGCGCCAGTGTCAAACAGCCGAGCAGCGTGCCGAGCAAGGTGCCGGTTCCGCCGAATAGCGACGCGCCGCCGATCAGGATTGCCGCGATCGCAGGCAGCAGGATCGGATCGCCCATCGCCGAATCGGCCGCATTCACGCGTGCGAGATAAACGACCGCGGCAATCCCTGCCATCAGGCCGCTGATCGTGTAGACCGCAATCCGGCGGCGGCGCACCGGAATCCCGGACAGTCGCGCAACCTCCGGATTCGCTCCGATCGCGTAGATCTCGCGACCGATGTTCAGGCGCGCGGTGACGACCGAGCCGACGACCAACACGAGCAGCATCATGTAGACGGGAATCGGCACACCCCACCAGAACCCGGTGCCGAGGGCGCGAAAGCCGGCGGGGAAGCCGAAGATCTCGTTGCCGCCCATATAATGAAATGCGAGCCCCTGCACGACCCACAGCATCCCGTAGGTCGCAAGGAACGGCGGTAGCCGCAGGAGCGTGACCGCCAGACCGTTCAGGAACCCGATCGACGCGCCGCACGACATCGCAATCGCGACGGCGAACCACGGAGACACCCCGGCTTTCATCGCACCTGCTGCGAGACAGGCGGAAAGAGTAAGGTTCGCGGCGATCGACAGGTCGAACCCGCCCGACAGGATCACGATCGTGAGGCCGGACGCAAGCAGGAACATCAGACTGGCCTGCCGCAGCACGTTCAGCAGGTTGCCCGATGTGGCGAAACTGTCCGACGCGAACGCGAGCGCGATTGCAAGTGCCCCGACAAACGCTGCGCGATAGATCAGCGCGGTCGCGTCTTCGGACAGGCGGCCGCGACGTTCGATGCCGATGACACGCATCGCCGCAAACGGAGATTGATTCCGGGTATTCATGCTTGCGCTCCTGCGACGCGGGATTGACGGACACTATCGATGACGACGACCGCGAGCACCAGCAAACCGATCGTTACGACCTGCAGCGACGATTCGATGCCGACCAGGTTGAGCGCATTGCGAAGCACGCCGATCGTCAACACGCCGATCGCCGTACCGGGCAACCACCCTTCCCCGCGCTCGAATGAGGTTCCGCCGAGCACGACTGCCGCGATTGCGTCGAACTCCATGCCGATCGCGGCATTCGGCTCCGCCGAATTCATGCGTCCGACGAGCAGGAGTGCGGCAAGGCCCGCGAACAGGCCGCTCATCACGTAGATCGCGACGTGATGGACACGGGCGCGGACACCCGCCAATGTCAGTGCGTCCCGGTTGCCGCCGATCGCGAACACGTAGGCGCCGAACCGGGTGTGGTAGAGCAGCAGATGCGTGACTGCGTATGCCGCGAGCGCGCAGGCGATCGGGAACGGCACGCCGAGTACCGACGAACCGTAAAGCACGCCGACGGCAGGATTCGTCACGACCACCGCATTACCGTCGGTCATCACGAGTGCAACACCGTGCGCGACGCCGAGCGTGCCGAGGGTCACGACGAACGGCGGCAGGCCGAGTCGCGCGACGAGCGTGCCATTCAGGAAGCCGATTGCGATACCGACCGCCGCCGCCGCGCCGAGCGCGCCACCAATGCCGGCGCCGGCCCCGAGCGACTGCGCGAACACGACGCCGCAGAGGCTCAGCAGCGCACCGACCGACAGGTCGAGCCCCTCGCTCAGGATCACCAGGGTCATCGGCATCGCGATCATCACGAGGATCGCGATCTGGAGGCCGATGTCGACCAGGTTCGCGCGCGACGCGAAGCCGTGTACGCCGAAAGCCGCCGCCGCGACCAACGCGACACTGGCCCACACGATCGAAGGCAGCGGCCGTTTGCGCCGCGCTGCCAGGTCCCCGCCATTACGTTTCGTTTCAACCGACATCGTCAACCTCCGTGCATTGCCAGACCCAGGATGTTTTGCTCGCTCAGCTGTTCGCGCTGCAGTTCGCCCGAAATCGCGCCGCCACGCATCACGTATGCGCGATCGCACACGTGCACGATCTCCGACAGCTCCGAGCTGATCAGCAGGACGGCCGCGCCCTCCTCGACCAGCCGCTCGATCAGGTTGAAGATTTCGGTCTTCGCACCGATATCGATGCCGCGCGTCGGCTCGTCGAAGATGTACAGGCGACACTCGGCACTGAGCCACTTGCCGATCACGATCTTCTGCTGGTTGCCGCCGCTCAGGTTGCGCGCCCGTTTCGCCGGATCGCCCGGTGCGATCCGCAGCATGTCGATCAGGTCGCGCGTCGCTCGCGTTGCGCGAGCCGGGCGATACCAGCCCTTCGGGAACAGGTGCCACAGGCTCGACACGAGCAGGTTCTCGTGCACCGAGCGACGCAATGCGAGCCCCTCCTGCTTGCGGTTTTCCGGAATCAGGCCGACGCCGCGTTTGACGACTTCGTGCGGACTGCCCGATACCGGCTTGCCGAAAATCTCGATGCGGCCGCCCTTGATCGGGTCGGCGCCGATCACCGCGCGTGCGACCTCGGTCCGCCCGGCGCCGACCAGGCCCGACAATCCGACGATCTCGCCGCAGCGCACCTGCAGGTCGACCCCGTTCACACCGGTCGACGTCGTCAGGTCACGCACGTCGAGCGCTATTTCGCCGCACGCGCCGAAATAGCGGCGTTCATAGACCACGCCGACCTTGCGCCCGACCATCAGCGCGATCAACTGGTCGGGGGTCGCGTCGCCGGCCGGCATCGACGTGACAAGCCGGCCATCGCGCAGGACGGTCACGCGATCGCCGAGATCGAACACTTCCTTCATCCGATGCGAGATGTAGACGATCGCAACACCCGCGTCGCGCAACCGATGCACGACCGTGAACAGCGCGTCGGCTTCCCGGTCCGAGATGGCCGCGGTCGGCTCGTCCATCACGAGCACGCGCGCGTCGTGCGACAGCGCTTTCGCGATCTCGACCATCTGCTGCTGCGCAACACCAAGGTCCGCCGCATGGGCCCGCGTGTCATACGCGAGCCCGAGTTGCGCCAACACGGCGGCGGCGTCCGAATGCATGCGCCGGTGATCGACGAGGCCGAAGCGGTTGCGAGGCTCGCGGCCGAGATAGATGTTCTGCGCGATCGACAGATGCGGCACGAGCGAGAATTCCTGAAAAATCACCGCGATGCCCAGGCGCTTCGCGTCGGCGGGCGATTCGATCACGACCGGCATGCCGTCGTATCGGATCTCCCCGCGATCGGCACGGTAAGCGCCGAACAGCACCTTCATCAGCGACGACTTCCCGGCGCCGTTCTCGCCGAGCAACATGTGCACTTCGCCCGGATAGAGCGTGAGGTCGACGTCGGTCAGCGCAGCCACGCCAGGAAAATGCTTGCAGATCTTGCGTAATTCGAGACGCGGAACGCGCCCGGTCGAGGTTTCCATGTTCATCTCCACGGTGCTGTTCGGCGGCCAGCCGTGCGTCATGCGACAGCCGCGGCTGACGTAGCGCGCGGCCGCCCGGCCGCGCGCGTCACTTGCTGGCCACGTCGCTCCACGCCGGGCATTGACGCTGATCGCCCGGTAGTTCGAACGGTGCGTAGTTCGTCTTGTCGATCACGATGCCCTTGATCAGCACCGTATCGGGCACGGGTTCTTTCCTCAGCGTGCGAACCGCGGCCATCGTCGCGATGCAACCCATCTTGAAGCCGTTGAATTCGGCGGTCGCAAGCAAACGCCCTTCCTTGATCGCCTTGACCGATTCAGGCACACCACCGATGCCGACGACCTTCACCTGCTTCTGGCCCGCCGCCTCGAGGGCTTCGATCGCACCCATGGCCATCACGTCGGCGGCCGCCAGCACGCCGTCGATCTTCGGATTCGACTGGATCAGGTTCTCCATCACCTGCAGCGCCTGCAGCCGCTGATAGTTCGCCGGCTGCGACGCCAGCAGATGAACGTTCGGGAATTCCTGAAGGGCCTTCCTGAACCCGCGCACGCGCTCGTCGCTCGTCGTCGAGCCTTTCACGCCTTCGAGGATCACGACATTGCCGTTGCCGCCGAGGCTCTTGAACAGGTACCGCGCAACGTCGAGACCGAGGTTGTAGTCGTCCGCGACGACGACCGACGAAAACTTGCCGCCCGCCACGCGATCGTTGTAGTTGACGACCGGAATGCCGATCGTGTTGATCTTCTGGATCGCCGGCACGACGCCGTGCGGATTCACGCCCATGAACAGCACGGCGTTCGGCTTCTTCACGCCGACGTCCTCCAGCTCGCTCAGTTGCTCGCCGAGATCGTTCGGGCGCGTCGGCGCGTAGTGCGTGACCGACACGCCGAGCTGCTTTGCCTCGGCGTTGACACCCGCGCGGACGAGCGCGAAATGCGGATCGACCTGGTTCTTGTAGAAGGCGGCGATCGTCTCGCTTGCCGCAAGCGCGCTCGCGCCATGGAAGCTGCCGATCGCCGCCGCAGACGCGGCGACGATGCACATCGCGGCCCGCTTGCGCGCCGGCTGCCGTTCGGGTTTAGGGTTCGTCTCCATCCACTGGCTCCTGTACGTCGTTCACATTGGCCACACCGCGTTCCGGCATGGCATCCTGGGCAACAGCGTGCAACCGTTTGCATAAATTCAGACAAAAGATGGCCAGTAACGCATCGGCGTTACATGTCGCACCTTTCAATCGACCCTGCTTTTTCCTGGCTTCTGCGTGCCCGACCGCCGATGGCATCTTCGGCGCGGGAACCGCTTCGACCGCCCGCAGCGACCACGTGATTCATCTTATGCAAACGTATGCACATCCTACCCAAGGCAATTACCCTGTCAATGAGGTTTAGTCCCGAAAACATTAGGGTTTCACCTGCAACATTGATCGCAACCCATTGCATCGATACAATCGGATTCCTATTCTCCAGCGGGTTCCATGAGTCAATCCTCCGAAGCGCGCGGCACCGGCCGCGTCACGATTCGCGAAGTCGCCGCGGCGGCATCCGTCAATGCGTCGACGGTGTCGCGCGTGCTCAATCCGGCCACACGCCACCTGATCGGCGACGAGGTCGTGCGTCGCGTGCTCGCCGTGGCAAAGTCGCTCGGCTATCGGCAGAACCGACTTGCCTCCGCACTGCGCGGCGGGCAATCGAAGGTGATCGGCGTGTGCCTGCCCGACATCTCGAACCCCGTGTTCCCGCCGATGGTCTGCGGGATCGAGGAGGAACTGGCGGCCGAAGGCTATGGCGTGCTGATCGCGAACATCGTCGGCAAGCCCAGGAATCAGGAACGGATGCTCGAGCAGATGCTCGAGCGCCAGGTGGACGGGCTGATCCTCGCGACCGCCGCGCGGCACGACCCGCTCGTACGGCGCTGCATCCTCGACGGCGTGCCGGTCGTGCTCGTCAATCGCGGCGAGGACGGCGGCCACGTGCCAGAAGTCGTCAACGACGACTTCCTCTCGATGCGGCTCGCGGTCGAGCATCTGGTCGGGCTCGGGCATACGCGCATCGCGCACCTGTCCGGGCCGGAACGGCTCGCGACCGGCCTGTCGCGACAGCAGGGCTTCCAGATCGCCACCCAGCAGCATCATCTTGCGGCCAACGTCGTCGTGGAGGCGGCCGAGTTCACGCGCGAAGCCGGGCGCCTTGCATGCGCACAGTTGCTCGACACGCATCGCAGCGTGACCGCCATCATCGCGGCGAACGATTTGATTGCGCTCGGCTGCTATGACGTGTTTGCCGAGCGGGGAATCGTGTGCCCGAAGGACATCTCGCTGATCGGGCACAACGACATGCCGCTGCTCGACATGCTGAATCCGTCACTGACCACCCTCCGAATCCAGCATCGCGAGATGGGCCGGCAGGCCGCACGCCTGTTGCTCGGCATGATCACGACACCGGGCAAGGCGCCGTTGCGCATCACGCTGCCGCCGGAGCTGATCGTGCGCGGGTCGACGGGCGCACCTCGTGCAGCGGGCGGCCGGGCACGCGCGAACTGACGCCTCGCGCCGATTGGCCGGCCACCGAAACGGTCGTTGCCGTCTGCGCACATGCGTGCGAATCAGGTGCGACAAATATAAAGTTGCGGGCGTCCGGAAACCTGACCGAAATGGCCTGCAGCTTGCCGGATCGTCCGATATTCGCAGCCGGCGCGGCCAGCGTGGCCGATCGCGGCCGCATCGAGCCATTGCGGGCAGCGTTGCGCCACCCGGGCCGCCTCCGCGTCTAGTCGCGTGAAGGGCGCGCGAACGGCATCGCGAGCAGGATCCTGGCGCGACGGTTCGACCGGTTGTGCAGCGAACGCCGCTCGCCCGGCGCGAGGCGGCACGAATCGAACACCTGCAATTCGACTTCGACGCCGTCCGCGTCTACGCACACCTGACCTTCCAGCACGACGTAATGCTTCTCGACGCCCGATCCGTCCATCGTCGTGTGCCCGCCCGGCTCGATCGTCGACACGCCGAGCCAGAGCGATTCGGCCGGGCCCGCTTCGCGTCCTTGCAGGCGTACGCATTGCATCCCGAAGTGATTCGGCGGGAAGTATTCGGGCGCATCGCGAAAGCGCGTGACGTTCATGGCTTGAGCAGCACCCGGTTCGCGGTACCGCTGAACACCGTCCGATACGCGTGCGCCGCATCCGCAAGATCGAACACGGAGCCGGCATCGATCGGGAACGGCTTCAACGAACCCTGCTCGAACGACGGCAGCAACGCGTCGAGGACGTCGGCGCAGTATCGCGTGTCGAGCGCGAGCGTGTCGATCCCGACGTAGGTGTGCTGCCCGCGATAGAACGCGAAGATGTCGAACGGCACCGCACGCTCGATCGTCGAGATGAGGATTTGCGTGCCGCGCACGCTCATCGCGCGATTCGCACGCTCGAAATACGGACTCCCGACCGTGTTGTAGACGATGTTTGCGCCACGGCCGGCCGTCATCTCGAGCACGAGCTCGTCGAACGGCTCGGCGGACGCGTTGATCATCGTCACGTCGCCGGTGGCGTGCCCGATGTACGACGCATCGTCGCGCACGACACCGATCACCTCCGCCCCCGCCATGGTCGCGAGCTGGATGCTCGCCTGCCCGACCTTGCCGTTCGCGCCCAGCACGAGCACGACATCGCCGCGCCGCACACCGCCGGCGCGGTGCAAGCCCTCGAAAGCGGTGACGAACGGTACGCCGATCGATCCCGCCTCGTCCATCGTCAGGGTTGCCGGTTTCTCGCGCACGCTGTGCGCCGGCACGACGAGATGGCTGGCGTGGGTTCCGTCGCGCCGGATGCCGAGCTCGCCGCTGCTGCCCCAGACCTCCTTGCCGACCAGTTCCGGCGGGCCGTCGATCACGCGCCCCGCGTAATCGCGGCCCGGCGTACGCGGCCACACCGCGTGCGGCATGAAACCGAGCACGGCCTTCACATCGCTCGGGTTGACGCCCGCGCTCTCGATCTCGATCAGGCAGTCGGTCGTATCGATCGTCGGGACAGGCTGCGTGTCGATGCTCAGTGCGAGCGCGCTGATATCAGCGCTTTTCTGCTGGACGCGAATGCATTTCATGCTCGATTGATTCCTGGAAATTGTCGATTCGGACACATCGCGCGGCGACCGTCGGTCCACCGCGCATCCCTGCGTCGCCGTGAATGTCGTGCGTCGGGTTGCGCTCAGGAGGCAAGGCCGAGGCATTCGCGCGCGTCGCGGCTCGTCGCGATCTCGCCACCGAGCAGCGTGACGATCTCGCGTGCCCGCGCGACGAGCACGGCATTGCTCTCGGCGAGCACACCTTTCTCGATATAGATGTTGTCCTCGAGGCCGACACGCACGTGCCCGCCGGCGAGCCACGCCTGCGCGACGACCGGAAACTCGAAACGCCCGATCCCGAACGCGGACCATATTGCCCCCGGCGGCAGCAGGCTGCGTGCATAGAGCAGCGTTTCCGGCGACGCGGCGAAGCCATACTTGACGCCGCTGACGAACGTCCAGAGTCCGGGACCGTCGAGCACGCCGCTCGCAATGAGATCGCGCGCCAGATGGATATCGCCGGAGTCGAAGATCTCGAGCTCCGGCTTGACGCCCGCCCGGCGTATCGCCTCGGCCATCCGCGTGACGTTCTTCGGCGTGTTGATGACGACCTCGGCTCCCGAATTCATCGTGTTCAGGTCGAGGCTGCAGATGTCCGGCCTGAGCGCGAGAATGTGCTCCACGCGCTTTTCGGGCGGCAGAAGCGTGGTGCCCGGCGCCGCAACCCTGGGATCGTCGTCGCTCGGAATGAAACGTCCGCCCGGGCCAGTCGTCAGATTGATGATCAACTCGCGATCGACCGCGCGAATCCGGGCCATCACTTCGCGATAGAGATCGACGTCCATCGAGGGTTTGCCCGTGGCCGGGTCCCGGACGTGGATGTGTACGACGGCGGCACCGGCCTGCGCGGCTTCGAGCGAAGCATTCGCGATCTGCGCGGGCGTGACCGGCAGGCCCGGATGCTGGTCGGGTCGCGTGATGTTGCCCGTGACGGCGCAGGTAATGATGGTCTTGCGAGCATGCATCGAAAGGTCTCCAGGCAGTCAGTTCAGCCGGCGGCCGCCGTCGACGACGATCGTTGCGCCGGTACTGAACGTCAGCGTTGTCGCGCAGGCGACGATGGCAGCAGCGACATCGTCCGGCGCGCCGATCCGGCGCAGCGGCGTCGTCGCCGCGGCCTTCTCGTTGAAATCGTCGCCGCGCCCGGGAACGAACTGCGTATCCACGACGCCGGGAGACACGTTCACGACGCGAATGCGCGGCGCAAGTGCGCGGCCCAGCGACAGCGCCATCACATCGATTCCTGCTTTCGCGGCACAGTACGCGACATTGCTGCCATTGCCGGTCGTTCCCGCGATGGACGACACATTCACGACGAGCCCGTCGCCCGATTCGTCGAGCAACGCACGAAATGCCCGGATCGTCGCGAACTGGCCGCGCCAGTTAACTTTCATGATCTCGTCGATCAGATCGTCCGTCAGCGCGTCGAGGTCCGCATGGCGAACCGGCTTCGTGAAGCCGGCGGCATTCACCAGGATGTCCGCTCGCCCGTATCGCTTGCGCACCTCGTCGGCGAGCGCGGCGAGCGTCGCGCTGTCGGTGATCGCCGCGAGCGCGGCCGAGTGCCCTTCGCCGGGCAGTTTGTCGGCGATGCGCTGCGTGGCCTCCAGGTCGCTTCGTCCGACAACGACAACGCGCGCGCCCGCTTCGGCGAAATGCCTTGCGGTCGTGATGCCGATCCCGCCGGTACCGCCGAGAATGACGGCGACTTTTTCGTTCAGATTGCGTGGCACTGCCGCCTCCTGTTCAGTCGATGGGCGGCGTCGGGTACGTCGGCGTACCTTCGGCCATGATGAATTCGAAATCGAGCGTGTAATACACCTCGTCCGTTTCCGCATACGGCCCCGTCCGCGGGTCATGGCGCTCGAAATTGCCGACGAGGCGACGATTCACGCCGAACACGACGTCCGAGTCGAGATGCTCCGAATCATCGGCGAACACCTGCGACACCAAGGTCGCATGACCTTCCGCGACGATCACGAAGTGGATGTGCGCGGGCCGGTACGGATGGCGGTTCTGCGCCTCGAGCAGCGTGCCGACGGGGCCGTCGACGGGCACCGGGTAACCGGCGGGACGCACGGTACGAAAGTTGAACCGCCCCTGCGCATCGGTATGAAAGCGGCCGCGCAAATTGCGGTCAGGCTGGTCCGGGTCCTGGTTCTCGTAGAGACCGACCGGCGACGCTTGCCACACGTCGACCGCCGCATTCCCGACCGGCCGGCCCGACACGTCCAGCACACGACCGCGCATGAACAGCGGTGCGCCGGGCGACCCCGGGCTTGCGATCGATTGGCCGTCTTCGCAGACCGGCGAACCGCCGCGATAGAACGGCCCGAGCAACGCGCCCGGCGTGCGGTCGGTCGCGTCGGAATTGTTCAGCAATGCGACCAGCGTCGAAAATCCCAGGACATCCGACAGGAGCACAACCTCGTTGTGCCGCTCGTTGCATGCGTGCCCTGCGGCACGGAGAAACGAGAGACCGCGCTCGAACTCCTCGTCCGTCAGCTTCACCTGCTTCAGGAACGCATGCCCGTGATCGACCAATGCTTCGACGATCTCCTTCAGCCGAGCGTCCCGGGTTCCCGCCATCGCCGCCTTGACGATCGCGGTAACGGACGCGGGATCGTCGGTAATCGCACTCAATACCGCTTGTTCCGCCATCACACCCTCCATGCAACCGTTTGCATAACTTGATGCAATAATACCCGTCGGACTGCGCGGGAGGACAGAGCGTTAACCCTAGCGAATTGGAATTGAACGATGAATATGGGTATTCTGTGGAACGCAACCGTTTGCATAGAATTGCGCCAATGGAGAGCGCGTTTCCCGACGATTGCGTGACGCGGGCGCACGAGGCGCGCGCAAGAAGGCGCAGGAGGATGCCGTCACCTGCCCCGCCCGGCGGCGGAGCAGATGCGGCACCGAATTGTCATTGACCGGGCGCGGACGCGCCGGCGGCGGCTTTCTGTTCTGCTGCTTTGTGTTCGGCTCTTTGGAGGCTCTGCGGATAGTCATCGTCCTTGTTCATGCGATAGCCGTTCTTCTCGAGCGTCCGCAGTTCCTGATTCCGCTTCAGCCGGGCCTCCTTGCGCTGCGCTTTGCGTTGCGCCTTCAATTCCTGCTTCGACATCGGGGCACTGGCCGCTGCCGGCGCAGCATCCGAATCCTGTGCATACGCAACCGGCGCCCCCAGCAGCACGACTCCGGTCAGGACTGCGAGTGCGAGCGGCCTCAAGCTGGACTGATACATGTGATTCTCCTTTTTCGTCGATGTTCGAATGACAAGCTTCTGCGTGCCGGCGCCAGTTCGACTTGATTCGATCGTGGCTTCATCCGATTCACGCCTTCACAAGTTACACGACGACAAGATGATTTTTCTTAAGACACCTGAATTTTCCTGATCGATGACGATAGCGACAGACGACAGTCCATCAAGGCGGCAGCACGCCGCATGGCCGGCTGCGGACGGCTCGCGGCACGCCACGATCGACGAAAGCATGTCTGACATGCGTCCGTTATTGCACTGAGGAAAGCGAAATTGAAACTGTCACTCGAAGCCCTCGAAGCGCTGGATGCGATCGACCGGACGAGCACGTTCGCCGATGCGGCCGCCCTGCTGCACCGCGTGCCGTCGACCCTCAGCTATCTCGTGCAGAAGGTCGAGAGCGACCTGGGAGTCACGTTGTTCGACCGCAGCGGCCGCCGTGCGAAGCTGACGCGTGCGGGGCGCGTCGTTGTCGAGGAAGGTCGCCGGCTGCTCGCTGCCGCCGAGCAACTTGAACTGAGGACGCGGCGAATCCACGATGGCTGGGAAACCGAGTTGCGCGTGTGCGTGGATGAAGTACTGCCGTTTGCAGGTTTCTGGCCCTACGTGCATGAATTCGACGCACTCGAGATGGGCACGCGTTTGCGCCTGTCGACCGAGGTGCTCGGCGGCACCTGGGATGCACTCGTCTCGGGGCGCGCGGATCTCGTCGTCGGGGCAACGGGAGAGCCTCCTGCGCTGACGGACATCGTCGCACGCCCGATCGGCACGCTGCATTATGTGTTTGCGGTCGCGCCGCATCACCCTCTCGCGAAAATGCCGGAACCGATCACGCTCAGTGCCGTGACTCAATATCGTTGCGCGCTGGTCGGCGGCCCTTCACGCGAATCGCTCCTGCGCTCGGCGGCGTTCCAGCCGTCCCAACCCTACCTCGCGGTACCGACCTTTGCGACAAAACTCGCGGTGCAGTGCGAGGGACTTGCCGTCGGCACGCTACCCGCGGACCTTGCCGCCCGCGCGATCGACGAAGGCAGGCTTGTGACCCGCCACGTGGCCGGGATGCGCGAAACGGCCCAGTGTTATCTGGCATGGCGCGACGACGAAGCCGGGCCCGCGCTGCAATGGTGGCGCAACAAGTTCGATCACCCGGACCTGCTCGAACAATTCATTGCGCAGCGGTGAACGCAAGCGATCAGGTCGACCTGGTTCACCATTCGAGCGAATCTCAAGCCGCGAGCGGAAAACATCCGATGATCCGCTCCGGATCATGGCCGGCTTCTCTATCAGAGGCTGTCCGGACGTCCTTCGAACAAGCATGTCGTCGGTCAGACGGTGCCATGTCATTTTCCTTCCTCGATGCCTCAAGCGTTTCGATCGATTGGATCGATTTTTTTGAAGTGACGTGCGCAAAGACCTAAATTTCGTGCTCGCGCAATAATGTTTTACCAGCACCTGAATGCGGTCTCGGCTACACTGTTCTTACCGGTAGCTGACAAGAAGGTTGAGAGCGCCGCGCGCAACTGCATCGGAGGTAAATCATTATGGAATCCTTTATTAAAGCTTTGGCCGTCGCGACGATGATCGCCGTTCCCGCCGTGTCGTTTGCCCAGCCGGAGAATCCGGCGAAGACCCGTGCGGAGGTCCGCAACGAACTCATTCAGATCGAAAAGGCGGGTTATAAGCCGTCCATGGCCAGAAGGACGCAGTTCCCGGAAAACCTGCAGGCCGCCCAGGCACGCGTAGCAGCGTTGAACGGACAGAACGCGGCCCATCAGCCGGCACAGTGAGCGGCTCGTCGCCGTCGGGCGACGCCACGGCCGCGCGTCGCTCATCACAACAGCGGCAGCGTCAGCCGGATATGCTCGGCGAACGCCGCCGTCAGATGCGACGGCCGTTTCCGGTCGAACCTCAGCGTAATGCCCACCGTCGGCAACGGCGGCAACCGCGGATCGCCGTTGACGATCGCCAGGTCGGCCGGCACGGCCGTCTGCGTCATCACCGCGAACGCCTGCCCCGAGCGCACCAGCGCGATCAGCCCCGCGAGACTGCTGCTCGCATACGCGACGCGGTAATCGCGACCGGCGCGATGCAACGCGTCGCAGGCCGCGATGTGATCGAGCGTATCGGGATCGGACAGCGCGAGCGGCAGCGGATCGAAATGCGCGGGCTCCAGCCCCGGATAGCCGATCCAGACCAGTTGCTCGCGACGAATGATGTCGTCGTTCGCCCCGTCGTCCGGCAATGAAATCATCGCGAGATCGACCGCGCGTTTCTCGAGCTGTTCGAGCAGCCGCGGCGTCGGCCCGCATACGATTTCAACGATCGCCTGCGGATGCTGGCTCGAAAACTGCCGCAGCAGCGGCGGCAGAAACACCTCCGCGTAATCGTCCGGGCACCCGAACCGGATCGTCCCCGTCAACCCCGTGCCGCACAGGTCGGCCATCGCCTCGTCGTGCTGCCGCAGGATGCGCTGCGCATGCACGAGCAGCCGCTCGCCGGGGTGCGTCAGCACCACGCCGCGGCCGGTGCGCTGGAACAGCGGCTGGTCGACGATATCCTCGAGCCGCTTCATCTGCTGGCTGAGCGCGGACTGCGTCCGGCCGACGCGCGCGGCCGCGCGGCTGAGCGCGCGCACCTCGGCGATCACGACGAACGAACGCAGCAGGTCGATTTCGAGCGAGCGTCCCAAGGTATTAGCTCCCTTTCTACCTTGCATAAGAACTATTCGTTTCCATCAAACCAGACGCGCGCCTAGACTGCAAGCGATCCCTGCCCCCTTGCCCGGAGAAGCCCGATGTCCCTGAACAACGACGCAACCTTCTGGCGCAACGCCAGGCAGCACCTGGTCCGCTACGGCGGCACGTTCGAGCCGATGATCATCGAGCGCGCGAAGGGCAGCTTCGTCTATGACGCCGACGGCCGCGCGATCCTCGATTTCACGTCGGGGCAGATGAGCGCGGTGCTCGGCCACTGCCATCCGGAGATCGTCTCCGTCATCGGCGAATACGCGGGCAAGCTCGATCACCTGTTCAGCGGAATGCTGTCGCGGCCCGTCGTCGACCTCGCGACGCGCCTCGCCGACATCACGCCGCCCGGGCTCGACCGCGCGCTGCTGCTCAGCACCGGCGCGGAATCGAACGAAGCGGCGATCCGGATGGCGAAGCTCGTCACCGGCAAGTACGAGATCGTCGGTTTCGCGCAGTCGTGGCACGGGATGACGGGCGCGGCCGCATCGGCCACGTACAGCGCGGGCCGCAAGGGTGTCGGCCCGGCCGCCGTCGGCTCGTTCGCGATTCCGGCGCCATTCACGTACCGGCCGCGCTTCGAGCGCAACGGCGCGTACGACTATCTCGCCGAACTCGACTACGCGTTCGACCTGATCGACCGCCAGTCGAGCGGCAACCTCGCGGCATTCATCGCGGAGCCGATCCTCAGTTCGGGCGGGATCATCGAACTGCCGGACGGCTATATGGCGGCGCTCAAGCGCAAGTGCGAAGCGCGCGGGATGCTGCTGATCCTCGACGAGGCGCAGACGGGCGTCGGACGCACCGGCACGATGTTCGCGTGCCAGCGCGACGGCGTGACGCCCGACATCCTGACGCTGTCGAAAACGCTCGGCGCCGGGCTGCCGCTCGCGGCCATCGTGACGTCCGCGGCGATCGAGGAACGCGCGCACGAACTCGGCTACCTGTTCTATACGACGCACGTGTCCGATCCGCTGCCCGCGGCCGTCGGCCTGCGCGTGCTGGACGTGGTGCAGCGCGACGGGCTCGTCGCACGCGCGAACGTGATGGGCGACCGGCTCAGGCGCGGCCTGCTCGACCTGATGGAGCGGTTCGACTGCATCGGCGACGTGCGCGGGCGCGGGCTGCTGCTCGGCGTCGAGATCGTCAAGGATCGCCGCACGAAAGAGCCGGCGGACGGCCTCGGCGCGAAGATCACGCGCGAGTGCATGAGCCTCGGGCTCAGCATGAACATCGTGCAGTTGCCCGGCATGGGCGGCGTGTTCCGGATCGCGCCGCCGCTGACCGTCAGCGAGGACGAGATCGATCTCGGCTTGTCGCTGCTCGGTCAGGCGATCGAACGCGCGCTGTAACGCCGCCGCGCGGTAACACCCTTCTCCGCATCGTACGATGCGTCGCGCCGGTTCGAGCGACCGGCGCGACGGATTCCCGATCGATCAGCGCGTTTCGGCCGCCCACGCTTCGGCATCGGCACCGGCCGGAATGCGCATCGGGCTCGACGGGTCCGTCGCCGCGCGCCACACGGCTTCGGCAACATCCTGCGCATGGGTGATCGGCCCCGACGCATCGAGCATCCTCGCGACGGCCTTTCCGGCGAACTCAGCATACGCCTCGTGTTCGAAGCCATGCATGTGCGCACGCGCGTTGTCGCCGAAACGCGTGTCGGGTGCACGGCCCGGCAGCACGAGATGCGCGCGCACGCCGAACGGTTCGAGTTCGACCGCCATCGATTCGGTGAACGCATTGACCGCCGCCTTGCTGGCCCGGTACGCGCCGACCAGCGGCAACACCTTCAGCGTGACGCTCGACGTGACGTTCACGATCACGCCGGCCCCACGCCGGCGAAACTGCGGCAGCACGGCCTGCGTCACCGCAATCGTGCCGATCGTGTTGGTTTCGAACAGCGCACGCACCGTGTCGAGCGGCGTGAGCTCGGCCGGCGCGGCCGCGCCGAAGCCTGCGTTATTGACGAGCACGTCGATCGGGCCGGCCGCGTCGATGGCGGCGCGGATGCTGTCCACGTTCGTCACGTCGAGCGCCAGCACGCGCAGGCGTTCCGATGGCGGCAGCACGTCCTCGCGCGGCATGCGCATCGTCGCGACGACCTGCCAGCCGCGGGCGAGGAAATGGCGGGCAATCTCGAGGCCGAAGCCGGAGGAACAGCCGGTGATCAGTACGGTCTTCATGCGAACTCCTGGGATGTGTTGGGCATGTGTCCGTACGATAGATGGCCGGACCCGTATTCGCTACAATCGAAAATCCGATTTTCTTTTGCGAGAGTCCGGCGATGATCGACCCGTTGACCGAAGTCGTGACGCTGCTGCAACCGGGCGCGCGGTACTCCAAGTCGGTTCACGGCGCGAGCCCGTGGTCGATCAACCGCACGGTCGCCGGCGAGCCGTTCTATTGCGCGATCCTCGACGGCGGGTGCCGGATCGCCATCGACGGGCACGCGCCGATCGAGCTGCTACCCGGCGATTTCGTGCTGATTCCGGCGGCCTACGGCGTCGCGATGTCCAGCCTCGAACCGCCGCCGCCGGGCGTCGAAACCGGGCCGCCGGTCGCACTCGACAACGGCGAATACCGGATCGGCGATCCGGGCAACCCGGTCGACACGCGGATGATGGCCGGCAACTGCAGCTTCGGTTCGCCGGACGCAGCGCTGCTGGTGTCGCTGCTGCCGCAATTCGTGCACGTGCGCGGCGAACCGCGGCTGACCACGCTCGTGCAACTGGTGCGCGACGAATCGCGCGCGCAGCGGCCCGCGCGCGAGATCGTGCTGGCGCGCCTGCTGGAAGTGCTGCTGATCGAGGCATTGCGGTTCACGACCGAAACGAACGCGTCGCCCGGCCTCGTGCGCGGGCTCGCCGACAATCGGCTGGCGGCCGCGATCCGTGGCATGCACGCGCGCCCCGCCTATCCGTGGACGGTCGTCGAACTCGCGAAGGAAGCGGCGCTGTCGCGCTCGACGTTCTTCGAACGCTTCAGCCGCGCGGTCGGCGTCGCGCCGATGGAATACCTGCTCACGTGGCGCATGGCGCTCGCGAAGGACCTGCTGCGCCGCAACGAAGGTCGCATCACCGAAATCGCGGGGCGTGTGGGCTACAGTTCCGCGAGCACCTTCAGCGTCGCGTTCACGCGGCATGTCGGGCGGCCGCCGGCGCAATATGCGCGTGAAGAGCAGGCGGTGGCGAGCGAAGCATGAACCGCGCATGCACGCCACGCCGCGTGTCGCGACACGCGCCGGGATCCCGCTCCGCTTCTCGCCCGATTGCCGGACGAACGGCCCGCGTTTGCCACCGGCATCACGCGATCTGCGTACACTGCCCGACACGCAACAACGACGCGCGAGGCATTCGATGACGACAGCGGCAAAGGACATCGGCACGACCGACCACTGGCTCGTCGCGCGCCGCGATCAGGAAACCGGCATCGAAAGCCTGCACGCGCATTTCAACGGCCATGCGTACGATGCACACGATCACGACGACATGCTGGTCGGCTTCACCGAACAGGGCGTGCAGCAATTCCAGTGCCGCCGGTCGCTGCATACGAGCGTCCCCGGCCGCGCGATCCTGATCGAGCCGGGCGCGATGCACGACGGCCATGCGCCCGAAGCAGGCGGCTTCACCTACGGCATGCTGTACCTGCCGCAAGCATGGGTCGAGCGCGCGGCGCGCCGGTTGAATCTTCCCGGCATGGGTGGCGTCGAGGCCGCTTTCGGCCATACGCTGGTCGACGATCCCACGCTCGTCGACACGATCCGCCAAGCGTTTCTGGCGATCCACGGCAACGAAGGCAGGCTCGCGCGCGACCAGACGCTCGACCGCCTGCTGACGCGGCTCGGCGGCGAACTGCGCGGCCCGCTCGCGCTGGAAAGCGGTGTCGTGCCGCCCGCGATCGCGCGCGTGCGCGATCTGCTGCATGCGCAGATGGACGGCAACATCGGGCTCGACGAACTCGCCAGCGTCGCCGGGATCGACCGGTTCCGGCTGACCCGGCTGTTTCAGCGCGCGTTCGGCACGTCGCCGCACGCGTATCTGGTGCGCTTGCGGCTGCGCGCCGCGCGCCGGCTGCTGGCGATCGGCCGCACGCCCGCTCAGGTCGCGGCCGATGTCGGCTTCGCCGACCAGAGCCACCTGGGCCGCTGGTTCCGCCGCGCGTACCGGATCACGCCGGCCGCGTACCGGCAAATGTGCACAAACGTTCCAGACTGATCGCACGCGGCATCCGATCATGAGTGCCCCAATGAGGAGCAAGCATGTTCGATACGAAAGTGGCACTGATCGTGCGCGACGATCTCGCGGCGTGGCAGAAACTCAACGTCGTCGCGTTTCTCGCGACGGGCGTCGCGGCCGGCGCGCCCGACGCGCTCGGCGAACCGTACGAGGATGCGGCGGGCAACCGCTACGGCCGCATGCTCGGCCAGCCGATGCTGGTATTCGCGGCCGACCTGAACGGCCTGCAGGCCGCGCACCGGCATGCGCTGTCGCGCGACGTGAGGATCGTGCCGTACGTGCGCGCGATGTTTTCGACCGGGCACGATGCGGCCAACCGCGCAGTGTTTCGCGCCGAGGATGCGGAGAATCTGGATTTGGTCGGCCTCGCGTTGCACGGGCCGAAGAAGGCCGTGGACAAGGCGGTGAAGGGGCTCGCGTTGCACGCGTAAGCGGGTCGTGCAACGCCGTCGTTTTCGTTCGATTCGCGTTTGGGCCCATGTCGCCGAATTTGCGACGAATGAAGCAAATCCGGCGACATTTTTCTTGCAAGATGATGGGCTGCGCCGCCGGCCCGTTGCAAGCCGGCGGCTTTCTCCATCAACCGCCGAGATACGCCTGCTTGATCCGGTCGTTCGCGAGCAGGTTCGCGCCCGTGTCCGCCAGCACCACGCGTCCCGTTTCGAGCACGTAGCCGCGATCGGCCACGCCCAGCGCCTTGTTCGCGTTCTGCTCGACCAGGAACACCGTGACGCCCTCGTCGCGAATCGTCCGGATGATGTCGAAGATCTGCGCGATCACGAGGGGCGCGAGGCCGAGCGTCGGCTCGTCGAGCAGCAGCAAGCGCGGCTTGCTCATCAGCGCACGGCCGATCGCCAGCATCTGCTGCTCGCCACCCGACATCGTGCCGGCCCGCTGCGCCGCGCGCTCCTTCAGGCGCGGAAACAGCTTGAAGACGTGCTCAATGCCGTCGTCGATTTCATGACGGCTCGCGAAGAACCCGCCCATCTTCAGGTTCTCGAGCACCGTCAGACTCGGGAACACGCGCCGCCCTTCCGGCGAGATCGCCATCCCCTGCCGCATGATCTGGTGCGTCGACATCGCCGTGATGTCGTTGCCCTCGAACAGCACGCGGCCCGACGATGCGCGCGGCGTGCCGCACACGGTCATCATCAGCGTCGTCTTGCCGGCGCCGTTGCTGCCGATCAGCGTGACGATCTCGCCCTTGTTCACCTCGATCGACACGCCCGCGAGCGCCTCGACCGCGCCGTAGTGCGTATGGACCTGTTCCAGCTTCAGCATCACTCTTCCCCCAGATACGCCTTGATCACGCGCGGGTCGTTGCGGACCGCTTCCGGCGTGCCGATCACGATCGGCCGGCCGTGCTCCATCACGAGGATGCGGTCCGACACGCCCATCACGAGGCTCATGTCGTGTTCGATCAGCAGCACCGATACGCCGAACTCGTGGCGCAGCTTGTCGATCAGGTGCTGCAACTCGATCTTCTCCTGCGGGTTGAGACCGGCCGCCGGCTCGTCCAGCATCAACAGACGCGGCTCGGTGATCATGCAGCGCGCGATCTCGAGACGCCGCTGGTGCCCGTACGACAGCGTGCCCGCCTGCCGGTTGGCGACCGACGTCAGCCCCATCCGGTCGAGCCAGACGGCCGCGCGTTCGAGCGCTGCCTTCTCGGCGCGGCGATACGCGGGCGTCGCGAACAGGCCGTGCAGCATCCCCGACTTCACCTTGCGATGCTGCGCGACGAGCAGGTTCTCGACGACCGTCAGCGACTTGAACAGGCGGATGTTCTGGAACGTGCGCACCAGGCCCTTCAACGCGATCTTGTGGCTCGGCAGCCCGGCGATCGCGTGGCCGTCGAGCACGACGTCGCCGCCGGTCGGCTTGTAGAAGCCGCCGACGCAGTTGAACACCGTGGTCTTGCCCGCACCGTTCGGCCCGATGATCGCGAACACCTCGTTGCGGCGCACGTCGAAATCGATGCCGTCCACCGCGAGCAACCCGCCGAAGCGCATCTGCAGCCCGGCGACCTTCAACAGTTCTGCATTCGCGCTCATTGCGGCAGCTCCACGTGGGGACGGCTCGCGGGCAGCAGGCCCTGCGGACGCCACATCATCATCAACACCATCACCAGACCGAAGATCAGCATCCGGTATTCGGCGAACCCGCGCGCGACCTCCGGCAGCACGGTCAGCAGGATCGCCGCGAGAATCACGCCGAGCTGCGAGCCCATCCCGCCGAGCACGACGATCGCGAGGATCAGCGCCGATTCGATGAAGGTGAACGATTCAGGATTCACGAGGCCCTGACGCGCCGCGAAGAACGCGCCGCCGATGCCCGCGAACGCCGCGCCGAGCGTGAACGCCGACAGCTTGATGCGCGTCGGGTTCAGGCCGAGCGAACGGCATGCGATCTCGTCGTCGCGCAGCGCTTCCCATGCGCGCCCCATCGGCATGCGGATCAGGCGACTCGTCACGAACAGCGTGAAGCCCACCAGCAGCAGCGCGATCAGGTACAGGAAGATCACCATGTGCTCGCCGCTGTATTCCAGCCCGATCAGTTCATGGAAGGTCTTCGCGCCTTCGACGCTCGCCGAGCGCGCCATCTCGAAGCCGAACACCGTCGGCTTCGGAATGCTCGAGATGCCGTCCGGGCCACCCGTGAGGCTCGTCAGGTTGTTCGCGAGCAGGCGGATGATTTCGCCGAAGCCGAGCGTGACGATCGCGAGATAGTCGCCGCGCAGACGCAACACCGGGAAGCCGAGCAGGAAGCCGAACGTCGCCGAGGCGATCGCCGCAATCGGCAGGCACTCCCAGAACGACAGCCCGAAATACTGGTTCAGCATCGCGTAGGTATAGCCGCCGACCGCGTAGAACCCGACATAGCCGAGATCAAGCAGCCCCGCGAAACCGACCACGATGTTCAGCCCGAGGCCGAGGATCACGTAGATCAGCGCGAGCGTCGCGACGTCCACGGCGCCGCGCGAACCAAAGAACGGCCACACGAGCCCGACCGCGAGCAGCACCCAGATGATCGCGCGCTGCTGCTGCGCGCCCATCGCGGGCATCGCCGGCAGCTTCACCGCGGATTTCGCGCGCACGAGCCACGGCTTGAACAACTGGAACAGGAACACGGCCGCGACCGCGATCCACACCGGGCGCCAGTGCGGCGTGAGCACCACCTGATAGCCGTCGAGCTTCAACTGCAGGCCGAGCACCGGAATCGTGAGGATCGCCGTCAGCAGCGCGGCGGCCGCGGCATTCTTCAGCGCCTGGCCGATCGAGGCGTCGGCGGCCGGGCGGCGAACGGAAATGACTTGACTCATCTGCGTCTCCCTCAAACCTTTTCGATGTCCGACTTGCCGAGCAGGCCGGTCGGGCGGAAGAGCAGGATCAGCACGAGCAGGCCGAACGCGACCACGTCCTTGTACTCGGCCGGCATGTAGCCCGCGGCGAAGGTTTCGGCCAGGCCCAGCAGCACGCCGCCGAGCATCGCGCCCGGAATGCTGCCGATCCCGCCGAGCACCGCGGCGGTGAACGCCTTGATGCCCGCGACGAAGCCGATATACGGATTCAGCTTGCCGATCGTCAGCCCGATCAGCACGCCGCCGACGGCCGCCAGCATCGCGCCGAGCACGAACGTGAACGAGATCACGCGGTTCGTGTCGATGCCGAGCAGGTTCGCCATCTTCATGTCTTCAGCGCATGCGCGGCAGGCACGGCCCATCCGCGAATGCGAGATGAACAGCGTCAGCGCGATCATCAGCACGATCGTCACGCAGACGATCAAGAGACGCGCATACGGAATCGTCACGTCGTAGTCGCCGCCGAGATGGATGTCGAACGCGCCGGAGATCAGGATCGGCACGGACACGTCGCGCGCGCCCTGGCCGATCTGCACGTAGTTCTGCAGGAAGATCGACATGCCGATCGCGGAGATCAGCGGCACGAGGCGCGGGCCGCCGCGCAGCGGGCGATACGCGACGCGCTCGACCGCGAAGCCGTACAGGCCGGTGACGATCACCGACACGATCAGTGCGGCGCCGAGCACGAGCGGCAGCGGATAGCCGGCGGAGATGCCGATGGCAGTCAGGGTCACGAGGCCCACGTACGCGCCGATCATGTAGATCTCGCCGTGGGCGAAGTTGATCATGCCGATGATGCCGTAGACCATCGAGTAGCCGATGGCGATCAGCGCATAGATCGCACCCAGCGTCAGGCCGTTGACCAGCTGCTGGGCGAATTGAGGAAAGAAGTCAGTCATGTGCGGGAAGCTCCCGTTGGCGCTGGGTCGCGTGCCGTCGCCGGATCACGGCGTTCGGCCGCGCGCAACGCACGGTGTCGTCTCGGGCCGCCCGTTGGCCGTGCAACGGCCAAATGCGCACGCACCCTGCCCGGGTGACGGGCAGAGCGGGTGCGCGGGGCGGATACTCCGTTGTTACTTGGCGGCGGTCTTCGTCGCGTCCTTGTGCCACGTGTAGACGACGAACTTGAACGCCTTCAGGTCGCCCTGTGCGTCATACGCGACCTTGCCGATCGGCGTGTCGAACGTCGTCTTGTGCATGTACGCGGCAACCTTCGTCGGGTCGGTCGTCTTCGCGCCGGCAATTGCGTCGGCGATGATCTTCACCGCTGCGTACGACGGCATCTGGAACGGGCCGTTCGGGTCGCGCTTCTTGTCCGCGAAGGCCTTCACCAGCGCCGCGTTGGCCGGGTCGGCCGAGAAGTCGGCCGGCAGCGTGACCAGCATGCCTTCCGAAGCCGGGCCGGCGATCGCCGTCACGTCCTTGTTGCCCACGCCTTCAGGCCCCATGAACGTGGCCTTCACGCCCTGCTCGCGCGCCTGGCGCATCAGCAGGCCCATTTCCGGGTGGTAGCCGCCGAAGTAGACGAAATCGACGCCTTGCGACTTCAGCTTCGTGATGATCGCCGAGTAGTCCGAATCGCCGGCATTGATGCCTTCGAACAGCACGACCGGGATCTTCGCCGCTTCGAGGTCCTTCTTCACCGACGACGCGATGCCCTGGCCGTACGACTGCTTGTCGTGCAGGACCGCGACCTTCTTCGGCTTCACGTTGTTGATGATGTAGTGCGCGGCGGCCGGGCCTTGCTGGTCGTCACGGCCGATCGTGCGGAAGATGAAGTGGCGCTTCTTGCCTTCCGTCAGCTGCGGCGCGGTGGCCGACGGCGTGACCATCACGATGCCTTCGTTCTCGTAGATGTCCGACGCGGGAATCGTCGAGCCCGAGCACACGTGGCCGATCACGTACTTGATCTTCTGGCTGACGATCTTGTTGGCGACGGCGACGGCCTGCTTCGGTTCGCACGCGTCGTCCATCATCACGACTTCAAACTTGTTGCCGCCCGCACCGCCGGCCGCGTTGATCTGTTCGATCGCGGTCAGCGCGCCGGCCTTCACCATGTCGCCGTACTGGGCGACCGAGCCGCTCATCGGACCAGCGATGGCGATCTTCACGGTTTCCGCTTGCGCGGCGGCGGCGCCGGCGGCGAACAGCACGGCGGCGACGGAAATGGACGTAAGACGGGACAGCGTCATCTGGGAGCTCCTCGATGTTGTTTAGTCATACGGGCAAAGGCGGCATGACTTGCGCAATCGAACAGCACCCGGGGCGAGGACATGGGACACGCCCGAGACACATGAAGACGGACCTGCGGATGGATGTTGCGTAGCGGGGCCCGGCTCTTGCAGTCCCCAACGGGGACGTCTGGTTCGGAAAGACATCGTGATGCGTCTTGCATTGCGCAAGCGTTTCGCCTGCCCCGCTTGCCAAATCGCTAGTTCGGAGGGGTGGTCCGACAGCCGTTGGCAAGGCAGTCGAAATTATATGGGGGTTTTTAAATCGTCTGTCAAAAATGCCGCTTCTATGAGGGAAAACACGGAGAAACTTGGCTCGCGCGAGGTGGCGATTCGGGAGCAACCGAGATGGGCGGAGAACGTTTGCGGTGGGTGCAATTGGGTTGCGATTTTGAGTGAGTTGGTGGGCAGATTCCTTGCCGGGTGTGGGTTTCGGCGATTTGGTGTCACGCGTTGCCTGCTTCTTTGGATGCTTGGGGTCCGATCGTCGAAGATCAATCAACTGATGATTGTGTCGACGCGCACCGAGTCGGGGCGATGTATCTGTGCGGTCAATCCTTCTTTTTGCCGACATCGACCAGCACAACGAAAGCAGATTGTGATTTTCATGAAATAATTCGCGCTCGCTTCTGCAATCCAGCCAGCCTTCCTGCGAGTCGCCCCTCCGCGATTCGCAGTCGCTTCAGGGCCGCTTCGACGCTCACACGTCGCCGAGCCGCCAGCCAGTGATCTGCCGTTTTCTCTCGATACATGTCACCTGGTTCGGATCCCGATGAATCATCCTCTCCGTTTTTCTTCCGCCGCCGCGCTTGCCTGTGCGCTTTCCGTTTCCATTGCCGACGCTTCAGGCCGCGATTCGCTGGTCGATCGCCCGGGCAGTGCCAACGTGTTTCGTTCGGAACGTCGGGCCGGGACTACGCATGATGCGCGTGCGGCGCTCACGACGCGCCGCGCGAAGTACGCGGCGCCGGTTGAACGCAGTCCGTTCGATACGCCTGATACGCGGCCGTTGCGGGTTTCGGGCGATACGCTCGAGCCGCAGCCTTCGGTCGAACGCGAGCCCGGCGATTCTGTATGGCACTCGAATCGCGTCGCGCTCGGCGCGGGCGGCAGCGATAGCTTCGGTCGCGCGTTGCCACGACACGAACAGCGCGCGCTGAACTGGAATGAATATCTGAGGGCCAACGGGTCGCAAGCGCCCGGCGGCAGGAATTCGTATGCGCCCACGCGACCTTTCGATGCCGCGCGCGGTCCGCACGGCGCGCCGAATCCGCACGATCCGTCAGTGCCGCAGCCGGAGACGCGGACGTTCTATGACAACGGCGCGGGTTCGCATTGCACGGCGACCGGCGGTGCGGGAACGTCGCGGTCATCTTGCAATATTGCTTGGTGAGGCACGGGGCGATCGGCAGCGGCCTCACACAGCAAGTTGCGCAATCTCAGTCTGGTCACGCACGCAAAGCGCACGATGCGCATCGCCAAACGGCGACATCGCGCTAAAGCCGCCTCACCTCGGCGAAACCACAATCGCCGCCCGCCGATTCTGCATTCTCCCGGCTGGCGTCCGGTTATCCCCCACCGGATCGCTCTTCCCCTTCCCCACGATCGCAATCCGCTTCCTGTCCAGCCCGACGTCCACAAGCTCGATCGCCACCACCTCCGCCCGCCGCCGGGACAACTCGAGATCGTAGGCAGCCTCCCCCTCCTCGTCGGAGTACCCGTACACCCGCACCCCGTTGATCCCCGCCGACCTCAACGTCCTGCCAATCCGCTCGACGACCCGCCTGACATCCGGCTTGAGGTTATACCGATCGAAATCGAACAGAATCGGCCCCGTCGACCCGAACTCGAACCCCTGCTGCGTCTCCTGGAACCCGGCCGACTTCAGCGCCGTGACCTGCGTCTGCGTGAGCCCCCGATGAAGCGGCGGCGTCTTGCATCCGCCAAGCAGCAGGCACAGAAGCACCGCGCTCGCGACGCACATTCGCCCAATGCTCACCGGCAACGAGTCATCCATGATCGCCCCCTTCGTACGCGCCCGCTTCGCGCGCGCTTATTATCCCGCCGCCGCGGCCTCGCCCACGGCGCGAAACGACAGACATCAAACCCGTCCCGCTACGCCCTCCGCCAGCTGCCACGACCCCGGCCGCGCACGCTTGGCGCGGTACATCGCGGCATCCGACGCGCGCAGCAAGCCGCTCGCGTCGGACGCATGATCGGGATACAGCGCAATACCGGCACTCATCATGGTGGCCACCATGCGCCCGTCGGACAGCTCGATCGACGGCACCATGCCGGACAAAATCTCGTCGGCGATCTGGCACACGCTGTCCGTATCGCGCACCGCCGTCAGCATCACCGCGAATTCATCGCCGCCCAGCCGCGCGACGAGATCGGTCTCGCGCACCTGCGCGCGCAACCGCGCCGCGATGCCGATCAGCACCGCGTCGCCCGCATCGTGGCCAAGACCGTCATTGATTTCCTTGAAGCGGTCGCAGTCGAGATACAGGACGGCAACCCGCTGCCCCGTCACCACGGCGTCGCAGAGGGCAACCGACAGACGCGACTCGAACTGCACGCGGTTGGGCAGGCCCGTGAGCGCATCGTGCGTCGCCTTGTGTTCGAGCGACGCGTTTTCGTCGCGCAGCGTGTTCTGCCAGTCTTCGAATTCGTCGAGCAATGCATTGAAGTCGTCGCCGAGCTGATTCAGTTCGGCGATCGCCACTGGCTCGACGCGACGCGCGAACGCACGCTCGCGGCGCGCGGCGTGCGCGACGTCGGCCAGCGCGCGCAGCGGCGCAACGATGTTGCGCAACAGACGCTTGGAGCTGACATACGCGCCGATCACGCTGACTGCCAGACAACCGAGAATGCCGCCGATGCCACCGATCAGGAACCCGAAGAACTGGTGCCCCCGGCCACGCACGATGACCTGGCCGATGACGATGCCGTCGTGCATCACCGCGGCGCTCACTGGCCCGGGCAGCGCCAGCGCGGCGACGCCGCGCTCGAGACGGGCGATCCGGCCTGCGGCGGGCAGTTTCCACGTCGCGAACAACTGGCCTTTGCCATCGGTGACGACCACCTGCGCGACGTCCTCGTCGTTGGCGATCGTCGCGATCGCCTCGTTCGCCGCGACACGGTCGCCGAACACGAGCGCTGCCTCGACCGTGTAACCGAGCGAGCGCGCCAGCAGGTTCAGGTTGTTGCCGGCGTACGCGCGCAACGCGATCACGGCGACGACGATCAGCGACACGGCGGCCATCGCGACCGCGACGAACGCAAGGCGCAAATGCGCGCGGCGCAACACGCTTTGCAGCGTCGAGCGCGATACACGTGAAGGCGAAATGGCGGGCCCCGAACGTGTCATGGCGTCAGCGTCCGCCGCGCGAGATTGAGCACGTTCGGATGCACGCGCACGCCACTGCGCGCGACGGCGTCGAGATTGATGTCGAACGTGACGTGTTCGCCTTCGACCGCGAGACAGAACATGCTGCCCGCGGTGCAGGACGGATCGTGTTCGGCGATGGTCAGTACCGGGCGGCCGACCAGCGCGGTCCTCACCCGCTTTCGCTCATCGTCTCCGAGCACGCCGAGATACACGACATCGCATGCGACGCCGAGCGCGGGGTCGTCGAAGCGGACCCGCAGCACGTCGAGCACGGTCGAGCCGGCCTGTATCGTGCCGGTCAGGTCGCCCGCGTAGTCTGACCTGCCCGTCACGCACAGATGCAGGCGAACCGGCGTCGTCGGCCAGCGCGTGAAACTGATGATGCCGAGCACGACCTGGCGCACGGCGGAGTCGTGTGACGAAAAGGCGGGACTGGTGGGATTGACGGGTATCGTGGTGGCGACGAGCCGCACCGTGTCGATCGGCGCGTCGGCATCGCCAGGCGCCCCGGCGAGAACGGAGGGCGCGACGCTCAGAGCGCAAACGATTGCGATGCATGCGTGGCGTAACGTGGCGACTCGGCCCGACCGGCCGGATGCCTTCCGCGCGGCGATTACCGCCGCGCCCGCTGGCGTCGATGCGGCCGCATGATTCTCGGCCGCCGCGCACATACTCGCATCCATGATGGAAACATCTGCTGCAGTCGTTCCCGGCGCTGCCCCTTCCTGCCATGCGCGTGCCGGCACCGTATCACACGCACGATTGCTTCCATCTTAGGTAAATATTCGTATCCCAAACCAGTGGGATACACCCGCGATTCACGTCGGAAAGTATGCGGAATCGGTGCTGTTCGTGGCGATGCGACGCCGAAGGATTGGCCAGCGAACAGGACGAACGTGCGAGTCAAACTTCATACGTTCCGCAGGGGTGCGCCAGACCGGTTTCCCCACGCAACGATGCGACGCCGGTGGAAGTTGCCGCGCGATTCCGTCGCCGGACGCAACGAATCCGTCACGCGATGCTCGACGCAACGACGTTTCATTCGCCCCCGGAACGCATACCCGTTCCCGTCCTTCACGGACATGGCGGGCTCAGACGAGCAGTCGGCAAATTCGATCGAAGCAACCCGTCGCCAGATGCCCCCATCGCGCCGGACGAGGGAGCGCGATTCGCGCATCACCGCGTTCGCGAGTATCCTTGCTGATCATTCGATTGCAGTTCCGCGCACCCGGCCGAAGCGCGCGTCGCCGACGCCGAGTGTCGATCATCAACCGTCTATCTCGTCTTCCCTCATGGACTTCGACGTAATCGTTCTGGGCGCGGGCATCGTCGGCGTCTCCGCCGCGCTGCACCTGCAGGATCGCGGCCGCAAGGTTGCCCTCGTCGACCGCGGCGCGCCCGGCGAAGGCACGAGCTTCGGCAACGCGGGGCTGATCGAGCGCTCGTCGATCGAACCGTATCCGTTCCCGCGCAGCCCGTTCACGCTGATGCGCTATGCGCTCAACCGCTCCACCGACCTCTATTGGCACAGTGCGTCGCTGCCCGCGTTCGCGCCGTGGCTCGCGCGTTTCTGGTGGGAATCGGCGCCGCTGCGTCACGCGGCAGCCTCGCGCGACATGCTGCCGCTGATCGAGCGCTGCATCGTCGAGCACGACGCACTGATCGCGCGCGCCGGCGCCGGGGAACTGGTGCGCGCCAGCGGCTGGATGGAAGCGTTCCGCACGCCCGCCGCGTTCGAGCGCGCGGTCGCCGATGCGGGACTCACCGCGCGCCGCCACGGGCTCGGCATCACACCGCTCGATGCCGCGGCACTTCGCGCACGGGAGCCGAGCCTCGCCGCGGGCTTCTGCGGCGCGCTGCACTGGCTCGATCCGAAAAGCGTCGTCGATCCGTCCGCGCTCGTCAAAACCTACGCGCAACTCTTCGTGCAGGGCGGCGGCACGCTGCTCACCGGCGATGCCGCGAGCCTGGAGGCGCTGTCGCCCGGCTGGCAGGTCACGACGGACGACGGCAAGATCGCCGCGCCGGCCGTCGTCGTCGCGCTCGGCCCGTGGTCCGACACGGTGTTCGGCAAGTTCGGCTACAAGATTCCGCTGCGCGAGAAGCGCGGCTACCACATGCACTACGCGCCGTCCGAACGCGGCGCGCCGTCGGCGCCGATCGTCGATCGCGAATACGGCTACGTGATCGCGCCGATGCGGCGCGGACTGCGGCTGACCACCGGCGTCGAGATCGCGCGGCGCGGCCTGCCGCCGACGGGCGTGCAGCTCGATCGCGCGGAACGCGTCGCGCGCCCGGTGTTCGGCTTCGGCGAGCGGCTCGACCCGCACCCGTGGCTCGGCTTCCGGCCGTGCACGCCCGACATGCGGCCGGTGATCGGCCCCGCGCCGGCGCATCGCGGGATGTGGTTCTCGTTCGGGCACAACCATCACGGGTTGACGCTCGGCCCCGTCTCCGGCCGCCTGCTGGCCGAGATGATGACCGGCGAGACGCCGTTCACCGATCCGACGCCCTACCGCGCCGACCGCTTCTGATGCCGATCGCCCGCGCTCAGTCGAGGGCGCGGCCGAAGATCCGGATCACTTCGTCGAGATGCTCGGCCATCGCGCGGCGCGCGGCCTCCGGGTCGCGCGCGCGGATTGCATCGAGGATCGCGCGGTGTTCGAGCTCCGACCGATGCGGCATGTCGTTCGGCATGTACAGCGACTGCAGCCGCTGGAACATCAGGTCGTACTTGTGCGCGAGCAGTTGCTTGATCATCAGCGCATACGCGGGGTTGTCGCTGGCTTCCGCGATACGGATATGGAACAGCCGATCGCCCGGATGCGTGAGCGACCCGCTACGGTTGTCTTCCTGGTTGCGCAGGAACGCCTCGTGAATCCCCTCGATCTGCGCGTCCGAGCCGTGTTTCGCGGCGAGCGACGCGGCTTCCGGCTCGATCAGCCGGCGCGCCTGCAACAACGCGAACGGCGGGATTTCGGTATCGAGGTCGACAGCGATACCGAGCTCCGGATCGACCTCGACGATCGAGAACGGCGCGACCGTCGTGTCGATCCGCGGTTGCGGTGCGGTGGCCGCCTCGGGTTGGCGCACCTTCACGCCGTCGCCGACGCGCACGCTGACGAGACCGTTCACCTCGAGCGCGATCAACGCCTCGCGCACCGATGTGCGCGACACGCCGAACTGCTCGGCCAGTTCGCGCTCGGGCGGGAGGTAACTGCCCGGCGGGAAGTCGCCCGACTCGATCATCGCGCTGAGCTTGTCGGCGATCTGCTGGTAGAGGCGGCGGTTCTGAATCGGCTGGATGGACATACGTTGATACAGGTAAGCGGTTGCGTTGCGGACGGTCTGACGAATGCCGCACCAGACTGATCGCGCCTATTCTATATGCCGGGCTTCATATCGTCCGGCACCGCATAGCACCGCGCGGCCGTACCGCCCCACAACGCGTCGCGCTCGGCCGCCGACAACCGCGCTTGTGCCCAGCGCTCGACCAGCGACGCCACTTCGTCGTACGACGCCGCGAGCAGACACACGGGCCAGTCCGAACCGAACATCAGCCGCTGCGGGCCAAACGCGTCGAGCGCCGCATCGAGGCATAGTTCGATGTGGCGGATGTCCTGCCCGCGCAGGCCGCGCCGCCAGTCCGTCTCGGTCACGAGCCCCGACAGCTTGCACACGACGTGCGGCATCGCACCCAGTTCGCGCAACGCCGCGCGCCAGCGTGCAAGCGCGGTGTCGTCGCGGTCGAACTCGGCGAGCGCGGGCTTGCCTGCGTGATCGAGCACGAGCCAGTGCGCATCGTTGCGCGCACAGAACGCGCGCACGTCGCGCAACTGACGTTCGAACACGAGCACGTCGTACACGTAACCGTTCGCCTGCAGCCAGGCGACGCCGCGATTGAACGCGGGATCCGCGACGAACGCACCGACGTCGGCTTCGTCCTGCAGCAGGTGACGAAAGCCGCGCAGCTTCGGGCTGCGCCATTCCGCGATACGCTCGGCGAGCGCCGGCGCACCGAGGTCCTCCCAGCCGACTACCGCCGCGATGCGCGCTTCGTCGCGGGCCAGATCGAGCAGGAATGCCGTCTCGTCGCGTCCGACGCGCGCCTGCACCGCGATCGACGCACCGAACGCCTGCGCACGCATCTGCGGCCACAGCGCGTCGGGCATGTAATCGCGGGCGAGCACGCCCATTCCGGCGCCGATCCATGGAAATTCGGCCGCGCGGTAACGCCAGAAGTGCTGATGAGAATCGATGCGCACTGCGCCCATGGTGTCCTCGCCTTTCGCCGTCGTCCGCCGTGTCAGGTCATCACTTTCAGTCGTACAGCACCGCCGTGATTTTCGGGTCGTCGATGTTGGTCTTGTCGTACCAGTAGAAACCGGTATCGATGACCTTCGGCAGCTTCTCGCCCTTGATCGCCTTCACGGCCGCCTCGACGGTCTTGTAGCCGATCCCGACCGGATTCTGCGTGATCGCGCCGGCCATGATCCCGCTGCGGATCGCATCCTTCTGCTGCTTGCCGGAATCGTATCCGATGATCACGACCTTGCGCTTCATCTCGCGCACGCCGTTCACCACGCCGATCGCCGAGCCTTCGTTGGTGCCGAAAACGCCCTTGAGCTTCGGGTACGCCTGCAGGATCGACTTCGTCACTTCGGTCGACTTCAGCTGGTCGCCCTCGCCGTACTGCACGGTCACGATCCGCACCTTCGGGTGCGCCGATTTCATCCGTTCGAGAAAACCGTCGCGGCGATCGATGCCGGTGCGGCTCGTCTGGTCGTGCGCGACCACGGCCACCTCGCCCTCGTCGCCGATCAGCGCGGCGAGCTTGTCTGCGGCGAGCGCGGCGGCGGCCTTGTTGTTGGTCGCGGCGGTCGTCACCGGGATGTCGCTGTCGACGCCCGAGTCGAACGCGATGACCGGGATCTTCTCGGCCTGCGCCTTCTTCAGGAGCGGTAACGCGGCCTTGCTGTCGAGCGCCGCGAAGCCGAGCGCCGCCGGCTTCTTCGCGATCGCGGCGGACAGCATGTCGATCTGCTTGTCGACCATCGCCTCGGTTTCGGGGCCTTCGAATGTCACCTTCACCTTGTAGTCCTTCGCTGCCTGCATCGCGCCCGCCTTCACGGCCTGCCAGAACTGATGCTGGAAGCCCTTCGAAATCAGCGGGATGTAGGTTTCCTGCGCCTGCGCGCCGGCCGTCACGCCAACGGCGAACGCCAGTCCGACGATCGCGTTCAACACCTTGCTCCTGATCACTTCGCGTCTCCTTGGTTGGTATCGACTGAAATGCCGGACGGGCCGGCGGTGAAGCACATGTGTGTTCGTGCGTGCGTCAGCGGCGCCGCCGGCGCAGGATGTCCACGTAGACGGCGAGGATGATGATCACGCCCGTGACGACCGTCTGCCATTCCTGCGCGACCGACATGATGCGCAGGCCGTTGGTCAGCACGCTCATGATGAACGCGCCGATGATGGTGCCGACGATGCTGCCCGCGCCGCCCGACAGCGACGTGCCGCCGATCACGACGGCCGCGATCGCATCGAGCTCGTAGCCCTGTCCGAGCGCGGGCTGTGCGGAATTCAGCCGCGACGCGATCAGGAGCCCGGCGATCCCGCACACCGCGCCGCTGAACGTATAGACGGCGATCTTCCACGCGTCGACGTTCACGCCGGACAGCCGCAGCGCTTCCTCGTTGCTGCCGAGCGCGAACGTGTAGCGGCCGAAGATGGTCCGGTTCAGCACGATCGACGCGCCGGCCGCGACGAGGAACAGGATCAGCACCGCGTTCGGAATGGGCAGTGCGGGAATCAGGCTGCCGATCAGCGAATCCTGCGCAATCGACGTGAAGCCCGGCGTGTCGTTGAAGTAAATCGGCCGCGTGCCCGAGATCACGAGCGACAGCCCCTTGAGCAGCATCATCATCCCGAGCGTCGCGATGAACGGCGGCACCTTCATCTTCGCGATCACGAAACCCGACACACTGCCCGACAACGCGCCGAAGCACAGCGCGGCCAGGATCCCGAGCGGCAGTGGCATGCCCCAGTTCGTCAGCACGACGCCGGCCATCACCGCGCAGAACGTCATCAGGGTGCCGACCGACAGGTCGATGCCCGACGAGATGATCACGTAGGTACACGCGACCGCCAGCACGCCGTTCACGGCGGTGGCCTGCAGGATCGTCACGAGGTTGTCGACTTCGAGGAAGTTCGACGACGCGAAGCTGAAGAACACGATCAGCAGCACGAGGCTCGCGAACGCGAGCAGCTTCTGCCGCGCGGCCGGGTTGAAGAAGCGCGACTTCAGGCTCGATGCGGCGGCCGGCGTGTCGCCGGAAGCCAGGGGCGGGACGGGATGCGTATCGTTGGACATGGTCGGTAGGCGTATGAATCGGCGTCCGAATCAGGACAAAACGGTCGACTCGCGCTGCGTTGCGAGCTGCATGATCTTTTCCTGCGTGGCGTCGGCCGCGCGCAATTCGCCGGTCACGCGCCCTTCGCACATCACGAGAATCCGGTGGCTCATGCGCAGCACCTCGGGCAACTCCGACGAGATCATCACGATCGCCTTGCCGTCGGCGGCGAGCGCGTCGAGCAGCTTGTAGATCTCGCTTTTCGCGCCGACGTCGATGCCGCGCGTCGGCTCGTCGAAGAACAGGATGTCGCAGTCGCGCAGCAGCCACTTCGCGATCACGATCTTCTGCTGGTTGCCGCCCGACAGGAGGCGCGCCGGCTGCGCGACCGACGGCGTGCGGATCGCGAGCTGCCGCACGTACGACTGCGCGGTGTCTCGCATCCCGCGCGCATCGAGGAACATGCCGCGGCGCACGAAGCGCTGCATGCTCGACAGCGCGATGTTGTTCTGCACGTCCATCCCGAGCGCGAGCCCGAAGTGCTTGCGGTCCTCCGACAGATAACCGATCCCGTGCGCGACCGCGTCGGCCGGCGTGCGGATCGTCACAGTCTTGCCGTGCACGCGAATCTCGCCCGCGTCGACCGGGTCCGCGCCGAACACCGCGCGCGCGACCTCGGTGCGGCCCGCACCCATCAGCCCCGCGAAGCCGAGAATCTCGCCGCGCCGCACCGTGAAGCCGACGTCGCGGATCGTGCGGCCGCGCGACAGCCCGCGCACTTCGAGCGCGACCTCGTTGGCCGACGTATCGGGCGGCGTGCGGAACGTCGTATCGAGCTGGCGACCGACCATCATCGCGATGATCGCGTCCATCGACGTGTCCGCCATCGGCACGGTCGCGACGTACTTGCCGTCGCGCATCACCGTCACGCGATCGGCGATCTGGCGCAGCTCGTCCATCTTGTGCGAGATGTAGACGATGCCGACGCCGTGCGCGCGCAGGTCGCCGATGATGCGGAACAGCTCGGCGATCTCCGCGTTGTTCAGCGCGGCGGTCGGCTCATCCATGATCAGCACGCGCGAGTCGAACGACAGCGCCTTCGCGATCTCGACCATCTGCTGCTTCGCGACCGTCAGCCGGCCGACCGGCGTGCGCGGATCGAGATCGAGCCGCATCCGTTGAAAGATCGCGGCCGCGTCGCGGTTGAGCGTGTCCTCGTCGACGAACACGCCGAAGCGGCCGCGCGGCTCGCGCCCGATGAAGATGTTCTGCGCGACGCTCAGGTGGTTCATCAGGTTCAGCTCCTGATGAATGATGCCGATGCCGAGCGCCTGCGCGGCGCGCGGATCGTCGATCTCCACCGCGCGGCCGTCCATCCGGATCTCGCCTTCGTCCTTCTGATAAACACCCGCGAGAATCTTCATCAACGTCGACTTGCCGGCGCCGTTCTCGCCCATCAGCGCGTGGACTTCGCCGGCATGCAGGTCGAACCGGCAATCGTCGAGCGCCTGCACGCCCGGGAAGCGCTTGCCGATGCCTGTCAGCGCAATCAGCGCGGCGGGTGCGGCGGGTGCGGCGGTCGGGTTCAGATCGGGTTGCATGGCTCGATGGCCTCAGCCGATCGCGCGATCGAGATGCGTATAGCCGCCGTCGACGAACAGCCACTGGCCCGTCGTGTGCGACGCGCGCGCCGACAGCAGGAACACGGCCGTGTCGGCGATCTCGTCGGCGGTCGTGAAGCGCTTGCCGAGCGGCACCTTGCCGGCGATTTCCGCGAGCTTCGCTTCGGGGTCGTCGAAACCGGCGATCCAGGTCTGGTAGAGTGGCGTCATCACCTCGGCAGGAATCACGGCGTTCACGCGCACGCCGTCGTCGCGCAGTGCGACGGCCCATTCGCGCGTCAGCGCGAGTTGCGCGCCCTTCGATGCGCAATAGCCGCTCGTGTTGCCCTGCCCGGTGACGGCCGTCTTCGACGAGATGTTGACGATCGCGCCGCGCGTCGCCTTCAGGTGCGGCACGCAGTAATGCGCCATCACGTAGTAGTGGATCAGGTTGCGTTGGAGCGATGCGACGAACGCGTCGCGCCCGGCGTCGAGCCCGACGCTGTCGTTGATGCCCGCGTTGTTGACGAGGCCGTCGATGCGGCCGAAGCGCGCGATGGTTTGCGCGACCGCGTCGCGGCATTGCGCGTCGTCCTGCAGTTCGACGGACACGCACGCGGCGCGCGGCTGCTGCTGCGTGAGGGCGCGCCAGAAGCCGTCGTCCGGCGTGTGGCGCGCGAATACCACCGGAATCGCGCCTTCGCCGGCCAGCCGCATCGAGATCGCGGCGCCGATGCCCGATGCGCCGCCGGTCACGATCACGATCTTGTCTTGCAGATTCAAATCCACTTCGCGTCTCCGTCGTTCATGTTGTCGCCGCGCGGGCCGCGCGCGGTGCATCGCGCTTCGTCGTGCTGCGTGCCGCGTGCTTCAGCCGCGGAATCGATACCGCTCCAGCGATTCGGGCTTCATCTCGATCGAGAAGCCGGGCGCCGTCGGCGGCATGTAGGCCGCGCCGCGCACGACGCACGGCTCGACGAAATGCTCGTGCAGGTGGTCGACGTATTCGGTCACGCGCCCTTCCTTCGTGCCGGCAATGCACACGTAGTCGATCATCGACAGATGCTGCACGTATTCGCACAGCCCGACGCCGCCCGCGTGCGGACACACCGCCAGCCCGTATTTCGCGGCCAGCAGCATCACCGCGAGAATCTCGTTGACGCCGCCGAGCCGGCACGCGTCGATCTGCACGATGTCGATCGCGCCGCGCGCGATGAACTGCTTGAACAGCACGCGGTTCTGGCACATCTCGCCGGTCGCGACCTGCACGGGCGCGATCGCCTCGCGGATCTTGCGATGCCCTTCGACGTCGTCGGGGCTCGTCGGCTCCTCGATGAACCACGGTTTCGCGAACGCCAGCTCCCGCACCCAGTCGATCGCTTCGTCCACCTCCCACACCTGGTTCGCGTCGATCATCAGCTTGCGGTCCGGGCCGATCACCTCGCGCGCGATCGTCACGCGACGGATGTCGTGCTCCAGGTTCGCGCCCACCTTCAGCTTCACGTAGTCGAAACCGGCGTCCACCGCCTCGCGGCACAACCGACGCAGCTTGTCGTCGCTGTAGCCGAGCCAGCCCGCCGACGTCGTGTAGCACGGGTAGCCTTCGCGCTCGAGCGTCGCGATCCGCGCCGCCTTGCCCGGCGCCTGTCGTCGCAGCAGGTCGAGCGCCTCGTCCTGCGTCAGGCAGTCGGTCAGGTAGCGGAAATCGATCGCGCGCACGATCTCCTCGGGGCTCATGTCCGCGACGAGCCGCCACAGCGGCTTGCCCACCGACTTCGCCCACAAATCCCACACCGCGTTGACGACGGCGCCCGTCGCCAGATGGATCGCGCCCTTGTCGGGGCCGATCCAGCGCAACTGGCTGTCCGACGTCACGTGCCGCCAGAAGCGGCCCATGTCCTCGCGGATCCAGTCGAGGTCGAGGCCGACGACGAGGTGACGCATCGCGTCGATCGCCGCGCAGCAGATTTCGTTGCCGCGCCCGATGGTGAACGTGAGCCCGTGGCCTTCGAGCCCGTCGTGGTCGGTTTCCAGCACGACGTACGCGGCCGAATAATCGGGGTCCGGATTCATCGCATCGGAGCCGTCGAGCTGCTGCGAGGTCGGGAAGCGCACGTCGAGGACGCGCATCGATCGAATGATAGGCATGACGAACGGTCCGTAAAAGGAAATCAGGCCTGCACGGTGCGCTGGCGCTGCTCGCCGAGCCCGTCTATGCCGAGCGTGATCACCTGCCCGGCGCGCAGATAGACCGGCGGCTTCTGCCCGAGGCCGACGCCCGGCGGCGTGCCGGTCGAGATCACGTCGCCCGGCTGCAGGCTCATGAAGCGGCTCAGATAGCTGATCAGGTGCGGCACCCGGAACACCATCGTCGCGGTCGTGCCGTTCTGGTAGCGGTGGCCGTCCACCTCGAGCCACAGCCGCAGCGCGTGCGGATCGGGCACTTCGTCGGCCGTCACGAGCCACGGGCCGAGCGGGCCGAACGTGTCGTTGCCCTTGCCCTTGTCCCACGTGCCGCCGCGCTCGAGCTGGTATTCGCGCTCCGACACGTCGTTCACCACGCAGTAGCCGGCGACGTGCGACAGCGCGTCGGCTTCGTCGATGTAGCGGCCACCCTGGCCGATCACCACGCCGAGCTCGACTTCCCAGTCGGTCTTCTCCGAGCCGCGCGGAATCTCGACGTCGTCATTCGGCCCCGAGATCGCGCTCGTCCATTTGCCGAACACGACCGGCTCCTTCGGGACTTCCATCCCGGATTCGGCCGCGTGGTCGGAATAGTTGAGCCCGATGCAGATGAACTTGCCGACGCGGCCGACGCACGCGCCGAGCCGCGGCGTGCCTTCGACGAGCGGCAGCGACGACGGGTCGATGTCACGCAGCCGCGCGAGCGACGCGGGTGTGAGCGCATCGCCGGCGATGTCGTCGATCACGCTGGACAGGTCACGAATATGGCCCTGCGCATCGAGCAGGCCCGGCTTTTCATGGTGTTTGTCGCCAAATCTCAGCAGTTTCATGTCGTCTTGAGCGGAAACGGAAAGTGAAGGGGAAGGCGCCGTCAGTTCGACCAGCCGCCATCGATCAGGTGAATCGCGCCGGTCGTAAACGACGCTTCGTCGGACGCGAGGTACAGCGCGAGCGCGGCCACTTCTTCCGCGGTGCCGATGCGGCCGATCGGCTGGCGCGCGACGAACGCCTGGCGCACCTCGTCGGTCGACACCTGGCGCGTGCGCGCCTGGTCCGCGATCCGCTGCTCCAGCGACGGCGACTCGATCGTGCCCGGGCAGATCGCGTTGCAGCGGATGCCCCGCTCGACGAAATCGGCAGCGACGGCCTTGGTCAGGCCGATCACGGCCGCCTTGGTGGTGCCGTAGACGAAGCGGTTCGGCACGCCCTTCACGCTCGACGCGGCCGATGCCATGTTGATGATCGACGCGCCGCCCGCTTCCAGCATCGCCGGCAGCAGCGCGCGGATCAGCCGGTACATCGACGTGACGTTGAGGTTCAGCGAGAACGCCCACGCGGCATCGTCGCAATCGAGGATCGAGCCGTGGTGCACGAACCCCGCGCAGTTAAAAAGCACGTCGAACGCGCGCGCCTGCGCGGCGAGTGCCGAAACGTCGCCCGCATCGGTCACGTCGAGCCGCCGCGTGGCCAGCCTGCCGCCGGCGCGTTCGGCGTCGGCCGCGAGTTGCGCGAGCGCAGCCTCGTTGATGTCGGTCGCCAGCACGTCGGCCCCCTCGCTTGCGAACCGCAGCGCGGTCGCGCGGCCGATACCCTGCCCGGCCGCCGTCACCAGCGCGCGCTTGCCCTGCAATCTCATGAGCACCACTCCTGTAGAAGCCGGCCGAGCCGACTGATTGGCACAAAGGACCAAAGGTCCAACCAATCATAGGACAGATTCCGGATTTGTCACGATCGCGGGATTCAGTATTTTCCCGAACGGCAGAATCGGGGCGGCGGCGGTGCCCCGGACTTCGGTGACCGTCTTTTTCTGATTCCGGCGCCCAACCACTTGTCCCGCAAAGCCAATTCCGGCGGGGGTTTGCGCCGGCCACGGGCGCCTGGGTCGCGCCGACGTCGCGGCGAAACTGACAAAAAAGTCATGTTCCCGTCAGGGTGTCAACGGGGGGCGCGCGCGATCATGATGTTGCCGGACCGCGCTTCCCGGATCACCGCACCCCGCCCGTCGCCGATCCCTGACGGGCACCTCCGTCCCCCGCGGTGTCCACGTGACTGAGCGAGCAGACACGGTGGCGCGGGCCGATTTTCCGCCCCGGGCGTTCGCGTCCGGGGCGCTTTTGTTGTTGGTCTTACACGCTTTTGTCGTTGGTTTTTCAAGAAAATGCGCGTTGATTGTTTCTGAATCGGCAAAAGGTAATTTGAGCCAGACAGGATGTTTTTTCCGGTCACAGACGCTTACATTTAGCGCACCACTCATGGAAACCGCTACGGAATCGCCGTCGGGTAGTGACATCCACTGCCACGGCCGAAACCGCACGAGCTTTAGGAAACGGCAAATGAAGGCCTCCAAATCCCTGCCTGTGCTCGATCCCGCCGACGTCCACGTCGAAATTCTGGAACGTTCCGATACGCTGCTCGTCGTTCGCTGGGTCGAGCCCGGCCGCTGTCATTACGGCGAACAGCGCTGGCGCCGCCGCTTCGCGCAGCGCACCGGCACCTGTGCGCTGTCGCGCCAGGTCATCCAGCGCGGCGACGAAGTCTTCCGCCCGGCCGAGCGCCCGGCACCGGCGAACGCGGCCGCGATGATCTCTGCCGCCGAAGTGCTGGCCCTGGCCGGCAGCCGGTAACGCGCAACGCGCAACGCGCAAGCCGGCCTAGAACCACCGATCTAGTTCCCCCGCTTGTCTGCCCCGCCCGCGCGGACTATCGTTACAGCATTCAATGTAACGATAGCGCGTCTTGGCGTACCGGCCACGCCGATGGAGGCAGACATGCATGCATGGAGCGCGCGCCACGTCCCGGCGCAAGGCGGCAAAGTTGCGGTCGTGACCGGCGCCAACAGCGGGCTCGGCTGGCACATCGCGGAAACGCTGGCCGCCAAGGGCGCAACCGTCGTGATGGGCTGCCGCGATGCCGCGCGCGCCGCGCAGGCCGCCGATGCGATCCGTCGGTTCCATCCCGCCGCACGAGTCGAAGTCGATCCGCTCGACCTCGCCGATCTCGCGTCGATCCAGCGCTTCGCCGCCGACGTCTCCGACCGCCACGGCCGCGTCGACATCCTCTGCAACAACGCAGGCGTGATGTTCCTGCCGCTGCGGCACACGCACGACGGCTTCGAGATGCAGTTCGGCACCAACCACCTCGGCCATTTCGCGTTGACCGGCCATCTGCTGCCCGCGCTGCGCGCCGCGCGGCGCGCGCGGGTCGTGACGATGTCGAGCGGCTTGAACCGCGGCGGCCGGATCCGCGTCGACGACCTTCGGGCCGAACACCGTTACAACCGTTATCTCGCCTACTGCGACAGCAAGCTCGCCAACCTCGTGTTCGCGATCGAACTGCAGCGCCGCTTCCAGCGCGCGGCGTTCGCGGGCATCAGCGTCGCCGCGCATCCCGGCTACGCGGCAACCAATCTGCAGTTCGCGGGCCCCGCGATGGACCGTTCGCCCACGCGCGCCGCGCTGATGCGCGCGGCGAACCGTTATCTCGCGCAACCGGCCGACCAGGGTGCGCTTCCCGCGATTCACGCGGCGACGTCGCCCGACCTCACCGGCGGCTCGTACATCGGACCGTCCGGCTGGTTCGAGTCGCGCGGGCTGCCGGCACCGGCAAGCGTGCCGCGCGCGGCACGCGATGTAGCGACCGCCGCGCTGCTGTGGGAGGCCTCCGAAGCCGCGACGGGCGTGCGTTTCCTGAGCTCGGGCGTGGCCGAGGGTCGCCTGCCCGCCACGCCGCTCGACACGTCGGCCGAGACACGTTGAATCGCGCCCCTCGCCTCAACATTCATCATACTTATTACACTTACAGAAACGAAAGCTTGGCGAAAGCCTGATTGGACAGCCCACTGTTACCAGTCCGGAAACAATCTATCGTCAAAATCAGCGTTTACCCTCAACCACCCGGTGACTAAGATTTAGTCAATCGCTGCAGACATGGTGTCGCAAGCGAACCCAATAAAACACCGGAGGTCATCATGAAATCGCTCGTTTCCGCAGTCGTTGCCGCTGTCGCCCTGTCCGCTTCGTTCGGCGCTTTCGCACAAAGCACCGTGACCCGCGCACAAGTCCGCAACGAACTGGTCCAGCTCGAACAAGCCGGCTACAAGCCGGGCGTGTCGAGCCCGTATTACCCGAACGACATCCAGTCGGCGGAAGCGCGTGTTCATGGTGCCGACGCCAGCGGCTACGGCGCGCAACCGGCTCCGGTCGTCCACTCGGGCGCCCCGGTTGCCGCAGCGTCGTCGAACGCTCGCGACTCGATCTTCTTCGGCCAGTAAGCCGACGCGCCCTGACGGGCGCACCGCGCACGGCGCGACGAAGCTGTACCCGGACGAGCCCCCGATGCGGGCTCGTCTTTTTTTGTGAAACGCATACCTCCGCCGCCCGGCAGCGGGTGGCTTCGCCCGGGCGCGCTGCGTCCGGGCGCTTTTTCCGCGGCGAGGTATGCATGGCGATGCCGTATGTGCCGGTCAACGCCCCGCGGCTGCCGCAGGCGCCGCACGCGACAGCACGCGCCAGCGCGACAGCAGTTCGTCGCGATCGACGTAGCAGCCCTGCAGATGCCGGCGGCCCGTCGACGGATCGAACTCGGTGCGCGCATGCAGCACGCGCCGGTTGTCGAACGCCCACATGTCGCCCGCCCGCAGCCGACGCTGCACCCGGAAACGTGGCTCGCGCGCGAGCCCGAGAAAGCGCCGGTATGCGCGGTAGATGGCCGCGACCGATCCGGCCGGCGCATCGAGCGGCCCGCGCAGGAAATTCGCGACGCGCACTTCCGTCACGTTGCCGCGTGCATCGAGGCCGATCACCGGCGCCGAACAGCGGTAGTCGCTGTTCGCACTCTTGTTCCAGAACTCGAACGGCGTCGAGGCAAGGTGTTCGAAATCGGCCGGATAGTCGCGCCGCAGCGCTTCCGCGAGCGCAAAGCCGTCGAGGAAAATGCTGTCTCCGCCCGCCGCGTCGTTCGCGAGGCAATGCAGGAACTGCACGCCGGGCTGCAATTCACGCGTCGGCAAGTCAGTGTGTGGCGGCAGGTTGAGCGACGTGTAGGCATTGCTGTCCGGTCGCGGCTTCGACTCGACATCGAACAGCACGCCGAAATTGCTTTCGCGGATCAGGCCGACACGACGCGCGATCTGGTCGACCCGGCCGCGTTCGGCGGGCACGCCCTCGACGAGCGTCAACCCCGTGCGCTGCAACGCGGCGAGCCACGCGCGCAACGCGCCGTCGTCCTCCATCACGTCACGCCACGCGAACACCCCGATCGCCGTCGCATCGTCGCCGGCCCATACGTGCCGCCCGTGCGCGGCCTGGCGTTCCGCGCGCGACGCATCGTCGTATGCATGCGCGCGCAACCATCCCGGCGACCAGGTACTGCGATGCCCGTCGTTCCACTCGACGTGCAGCGCGCCGTCGGTTTCGACATGCACGGCGAGCGCCGACAGATCCTCGCGCGCGTCGGCGATCTCGAACACCTGTTCGCGCGTGAGCGCATGCACGCACGCGGAACACGCGCAATTGTCGCGCAGCCAGTCGAAGTGAAACGGCGATCGTCGCGTGTCGCTCCACTCGACGTTCACCGCTCCATCGCCAATCGTCGCCGCCGCAATGGCCGCGTCGGCGGAATAGGTCCGCCAGTCCTCGATACGGTGTTGCGCTGCCTGCATCGTTGTCTCCCGGAAACGCCCGCTACGCGTGTGGTGCGAGCAGAAACCCGCCGATCATCCGGTGCATCCGCGCCGCCTGCGGGCTCGTTCCGAGCGCGCGCCAGCAACCGTGCACCAGCCCCTCTCCCCTCCAGTAACGCGCGGCGCCGCCGGCCGCAAGGATTCGTTCGACATAGACGCGTGCATCGTCGCGCAACGGATCGTGTTCAGCGCCGATCGCGAGCACGGGCGGCAGCCCGTCGAAGCGCGACGCCGCGAGCGGCACCGATGCACGCAGCAGCGGATCGTCGTTCAACGCGGTTTCATCCGCATCGCCCCAGTACAGCACGCGATAACGATGGACGTCGTCGAGCGTCAGCATCGGCGCGCGCGCTTCCGTTTCGCGCGCCGGCGATTGCGGTTCGATGCCGAGCATCGGATATACGAGCGCGATCCCGTCGATGCCGCCTTCGCCCGCGTCGCGCAGCGCGGTCGCGACGGCCGCCGCGAGATTGCCGCCCGCGCTGTCGCCCGCGAGTGTCAGCGGTCGTGCGCACGAGTCGAACGGCCAGCGGACCGCGTCGCGCGCGGCACGCGTGACGGCCAGGCAATCCTCGAGCGCGGCCGGCGCACGATGCTCGGGCGCGAGCCGGTAGTCGACCGCGATCACGGCAAGCCCCGTGTCGACCGCCAGTTGCGCGGTGATCAGCGCGTGACTGTCGAGCGAGCCGACGACGAAGCCGCCGCCATGAAAGAACAGCACGGTGCCGCGCGGCTCGCCCTGCGCGGGCGCGTAGCGCCGTAGTGCGATCGCGCGCCCGTCCGGCGCATGCCACACGGCGTCCTGCCGCACGATGCCGGCCGGCAGTTCGGCGGGCGTCCATGCGGCCGCGAAGCGATCGTAGACGCGGCGTTGCTCGACGGGCGAGCGCGCCGCCGCGTCGGCTGGATACCACGCGTCGACGGCCGCAACGAATGCCGCGATTTCCGGTTCGAGCATCGTGTTCGCTCCGCAGTCGACGGTCGAAAGTCGAACGCCGATGCTAGCGACGCGGCGGCAGCCCGATTACGCGGCCCGCATACGCGGGCGCCGCGCAATGGCGCTGCAACGCATGCAGTTCGGCCACGCGCGCGGCGACGTCGTCGTCGAACGGCGCCGATTTCGCGCCGTCGCGCGTGTCGACGTGCAGCAGCATCTGCTCGCTCGCCGACACCGCGCCGTCATGACCGTCCGCGAACAGCTCGAGATACAGGTGCAGCCGCTTCGCGTCGTGCGCGAACACCCGCGCGTCGACGCGCACGCGCGTGCCTTCCTTGATCTCCTGCAGATAGTTCACGTGCGCCTCGAGCGTGTAGACCGAGCGGCACCGCTCGCGACGCGCGGCGTCGTCGAGGCCGATGCGGTCGAGCAGCGCATCGGTCGCGAAACTGAAGATCAGCAGATAGAACGCGTCGCGCAGGTGGCCGTTGTAGTCGACCCACTCGGGCCGCACGACGTCGTGGTAAATCGTCAGCGGGGTATCGCCGGTCATGTTCGTTCAGTCCTCGAATCGCATCCCGTGCCGCGCCTTCACCGCGGCGATCGCCTTCAGCACCTCGGTGATGCACTCGTCGCGATAGCGTTCGAGTTCCTTGATGCTGCGCGTGCCCTGCTGCTCGCTCGTGCCTTCGACGACGCTGTCGATCAGTTCGTCGGTCAGCTTCGGCGCGACCAGCTTGGTCCATGGCAGTTCGAGCGCGGGGCCGAACTGCTGCATGAAGTGTCGCATGCCTGCGTCGCCGCCAGCCAGCGTGTAGGTCAGGAACGTGCCCATGAACGACCAGCGGATGCCCGCGCCGAAACGGATCGCATCGTCGATCTCGCCAGTCGTCGCGACGCCTTCGTTGACCAGATGGAGCGCCTCGCGCCACAGCGCTTCGAGCAGCCGGTCCGCGATGAAGCCCGGCACCTCCTTGCGCACGTGCAGCGGCCGCATGCCGAGCTTGCGATAGATCGCCATCGCCGCCTCGACCGCTTCCGGCGACGTGCGCGCGCCGCCGAGCACCTCGACGAGCGGCAGCAGGTAGACCGGATTGAACGGATGGCCGACCACGCAGCGCTCCGGATGCGTCGCGCGCGCGTAGAAGTCGGTCGGCAGCAGCCCCGATGTCGATGACGCGATGATCGCGTCGGGCTTCGCCGCGCGGCTGATCTGTTCGTGGAGTTCGAGCTTCAGCGTCTCGCGCTCGGGCGCGCTTTCCTGGATGAAGTCCGCGTCGGCGACGCAGGCCTCGATCGTCGACTCGAAACGCAGCCGCGCGGGATCGGCGCCCGGCGCGAGGCCGACGCGTTCGAGCGCAGGCCAGGCATTCGCGACATTCGCGCGCAACCGCGCCTCGGCGCCCGGCGCCGGGTCCCACACGACCACGTCGAGACCGTGCGCGAGCGCACGGCAAATCCATCCGCTGCCGATCACACCGGTGCCGATCGCGGCGAACGTCTTGATGTCGGTCTTCACTGCCATGTCAACACATCCTTCAAATCGAGGGAAATCGGACGGCGACCGCGCTCGTGCGCGCCGCCGCATTGAATCGGAATCAGCCGTGAACGCTCACGCGAATTCGGTCACCGCGCGGCGTTCGAGCAGACGCTCGCCGCGCGCCGGCAAGCCGAGCTTGCGACGCCCTTCGGCCGGCGTCAGCACGCGGCCGCCGAGGCGTTCGACGATTTCCCGTGCACGCTCGACGAGCGTGCCGTTGGTCGCATGCACGCCGCGATCGAGCCAGATGTTGTCTTCGAGGCCGACGCGCACGTGACCGCCGAGCAGCATCGCCTGCGCGACCATCGGCATCTGCATGCGGCCGATCCCGAAGCCGGCCCAGTGCGCGCCCGGCGGCAGGTTGTCGACCATCGCCTTCATCGTGCCGGTGTCGGCCGGCGCACCCCACGGAATGCCGAGGCACAGCTGGAACAGGGGCGGATCGTCGAGCAGCCCTTCCTTCAGCAATTGCTTCGCGAACCACAGATGGCCCGTATCGAAGATTTCCAGCTCCGGCTTCACGCCGAGTTCCTGGATGCGCTTCGCGCCGGCGCGCAGTTGCGCGGGCGTCGATACGTAGATGTAGTCGCCGTCGCCGAAATTCAGCGTGCCGCAATCGAGCGTGCAGATTTCCGGCAGCAGTTCCTCGACGTGCGCGAGGCGCGTGAGGCCACCGACAAGATCGGTGCCCTTGCCGAAGCGCATCGGGTCCTCGCCCGGGCCGATCTCCAGATCGCCGCCCATGCCGGCCGTCAGGTTGATGATCACGTCGACGTCCGCCGAGCGGATCCGGTCGACCACTTCGCGGTACAGGTTCGGGTCGCGGCTGCCGCGGCCCGTCTGCGGATCGCGCACGTGGCAGTGCGCAACCGTCGCGCCGGCCTTCGCCGCTTCGATCGCGGCGGCCGCGATTTCCTTCGGCGTGACCGGAATCGCCGGATGCTTGCCGACCGTATCGCCCGCGCCGGTAACCGCGCAGGTGATGATGACTTCGTGGTTCATGCTGAATGCCCTCGCTTGATTCGGTTCGTGTCGCTCGACTTCTGTCGTACTGCAGATTATTTGTCGCTGCGCGCCGCTCGCTTGCGGCGCGCACGGGCCGTTACAGGCCGAGGTACGCCTTCACGGCAGGCAGGCCGTCCTTGCCGTCGAACGTCTTGACGCCGGCGAGCCAGGCATCGAGCACCTGCGGATTCTTCTTCAGGTATGCCTTCGCGGCGTCCGCCGGTTTCGTCTTGTTCATCACCGACTGCATCAGCTGGTTCTCGAGCTGCGTCGTGAAGCGCAGGTTCTCGACGAGCTTGCCTGCGTTGGGGCAGCGCGAGATGAAGTCGGGCGCCGTCAGCGTGTACACGCGCGCTTCGCCATAGTTCGGGCCGAAACTCGCATCGCCGCCGGACAGGTAGTTCATGCTGATCTGGATGTTCATCGGATGCGGTTCCCAGCCCAGGAACACGACCCACTTCTTCTCGCGGATCGCGCGCTCGACCGTGACGAGCATCCCGGCTTCGCTCGATTCGACCAGCTTGAAGCCACCGAGACCGTATTGATTCGTGTCGATCATCTTCTGGATCGTCGCGTTCGCGCTGCTGCCCGGTTCGATCCCGTAGATCTTGCCGTCGAGTTCCGCGCGGTGCTTCGCGATGTCCTCGAAACTCTTCAGGCCGGCCTGGTATGCGTAGCTCGGCACCGCGAGCGTCGCCTTCGCACCCGACAGGTTCGGCGGCTCGACCACGTTGATCGACTTGCTGTCGAGGAACGGCTGGAGCTGCTTTTGCTGCACCGGCCACCAGTAGCCGAGCGAGATGTCGAGCTGCTTGCTCTTCAGGCCGGCGAACGAGATCGGCACCGATGCGATTGTCGTCGTCGGCTTGTAGCCGAGCCCTTCGAACACGGTCGAGGCGAGCGCCGTGGTGGACGTGATGTCGGTCCAGCCGATATCCGCGAAGCGTACGTTGCGGCAGGTCGCGGCATCCGTTTCGGCGTGCGCCGCGGTCGCGAATGCGCCGGTCGCCAGCACGGCCGCGACGAACGCGGCGATCTTTGTCGACTTCATGGTTTCTCTCCCGATTGGACCGATGTCCGACGGGTTCGCGGAGTGCGTCCCGGCCTGCATCGTGGGAGTAAAAGTAACGAGCCATATTGGTCGAAAGACGACCGGCGGCGACCTTTTCTTGACTATTTGCGACTATGGGTGAAAACCACTACGCTCGGGCAATGGCTTGTATGGCGGGGGTTTCAGGCGAATTACGGTGAAGATGGGTTTGTCCGGATGCGGCGTAACGGATGCCGACGGAGCGTGCTTCGGCGGCGATGCCGGAGCGGGCGTGGCGCCGCTTCCGGCCGGGCGGGTGCGGGCCGGCGCCCGACGCGTTATCGCGGTACCTCGACGTAGGTTTCCCTGCAGATCTCGCGCAGCGCCTGGACGAGCAGATCCCGCGTCGGCGCATGCGATTCGGCGGCGCGGGTAAACAGCGCGATGGGCGGCAGCGTCCAGACCAGCGAGTAAGGCACGATCGCCACGCCGGCGATGCGCACCATTTCTTCCGCGATATCGGTCGGCACGATCGATACGGCGTCGTCGCTCGATGCGATCATTTCGCCGATCAGCTTCGACGAGTAGCTTTCGACGATCGGCACGGGCGGCGCGATGCCGGCCGACAGGAACAGGTCGGTCACCTGCTCCCGCATCGGCGTGTGCGGCGCGCCGAGAATCCAGTCCAGCTCGTGCAGCTTCTCCCAGTCGAGCTTCATGCGGGCCAGTTTCGCGGCAAGGCGCCGGCTCGCGATCATCCGGGGCTGCTGCTGGTACAGGACTTCGAAGGAAACCTGTCCCAGATCGACCGCCGACGACGCCCGCCCGATGACGAGATCGACGCTGTGGTCCTTGAGCTGGAGCAGCAGCTGATCGCTGGTGCCTTCGTGGATCGTCACGGTCAGGCGCCGCTCCATCCGGGATTGCAGCCGCTTGAGCGCCGCCGACAGCATCTGGCCCGAGATAAACGGAATCACGCCGATATGCAGGTGGGCGGCGTGGCCGGCGGCGACCGCCTCCATCTCGCGGGCGAGATGGTCGAGATCCTTCAGCATCGCCCTGGCGCGCTCGAGCACGACCGAACCGAGCGCGGTCGGCCGCATCCCGCGCGACGAGCGCTCGAACAGCGGCGTGCCGAACATGCTTTCCAGCTCGGACAGCGCGTTCGTCACGGCGGGCTGGCTGCTCGCCATGTGCTCCGCGACGCGCGTCAGCGACCCGTGCTGCTGGATCTGCAGCAGCAGCATCAGGTGCCGCATCTTCAGGCGCGCACCGAGCCGCCTCACCACGTCGTTCGCGTCGAATGTCATTGCCGGACCGCCACATCATCATGAAAAAGTGATGGACCGATATTAAAACAGAATCATCTCCTTATGGACGATCCCTAGAATCACCTCATGGATCGCGTCGGGACTGGCCTGGCGCGCACGCCCGGACCCGAAAAACATGAAACAGACAGAGACTCAGCAGCAGGCCGCGTACGACTATCACGAGTTTCCGACCCCGGGGAAGATCTCCGTCGTCGCCAGCAAGCCGCTCGTGACGCAGCGCGATCTCGCGCTCGCCTACACGCCCGGCGTCGCCAGCGTGTGCGAGTCGATCGCCGCCGAGCCGCTGAACGCACATCGCTTCACGAGCCGCGGGAATCTGGTGGGCGTCATCACCAACGGCACCGCCGTGCTGGGTCTGGGCAACATCGGCGCGCTCGCGTCGAAGCCGGTCATGGAAGGCAAGGCCGTGCTGTTCAAGAAATTCGCGGGGATCGACGTGTTCGACATCGAGATCAACGAGACCGATCCGGACAAGCTCGTCGACATCATCGCCGGCCTCGAGCCCACCTTCGGCGGGATCAACCTCGAGGACATCAAGGCGCCGGAGTGCTTCACCGTCGAGCGCAAGCTGCGCGAGCGCATGAAGATTCCCGTCTTCCACGACGACCAGCACGGCACCGCCATTACCGTGGCCGCCGCGTTCATCAACGGGCTGAAGGTGGTCGGGAAGTCGATTTCCGAGGTGAAGGTCGTGACGTCGGGCGCCGGTGCCGCGGCGCTGGCCTGCCTGGACCTGCTCGTCGACCTCGGGCTGCCGGTCGCGAACATCTGGGCGACGGATATCGAAGGCGTCGTCTATCGCGGCCGCACCACGCTGATGGATCCCGCCAAGGAACGTTTCGCGCAGGAAACCGACGCGCGCACGCTGTCCGAAGTGATCGGCGGCGCCGACGTGTTCCTCGGGCTGTCGGTCGGCGGCATTCTGAAGCCCGAGATGCTGAAGGCGATGGCCGCGCGTCCGCTGATTCTCGCGCTCGCCAATCCGACGCCGGAAATCTTCCCTGAACTCGCGCATGCGACGCGCGACGACGTCGTGATCGCGACGGGCCGTTCGGATTTCCCGAACCAGGTCAACAACGTTCTCTGCTTCCCGTACATTTTCCGCGGCGCACTGGATGTGGGCGCAACGACGATCACCCGCGAAATGGAAATTGCCGCGGTTCACGCGATTGCCGGCCTCGCGCAGGAAGAGCAGAACGACATCGTCGCGGCAGCCTATGGCGGCGATGAAGTGTCCTTCGGTCCGCAATACCTGATTCCGAAGCCGTTCGATCCGCGCCTGATCGTGCGTATTGCGCCGGCCGTGGCCAAGGCCGCGATCGAAGGCGGTGTGGCGACGCGCCCGCTCGCGGATCTCGACGCGTATGTCGAGCAGTTGCAGCAGTTCGTCTACCACTCGGGCGCGTTCATGAAGCCGCTGTTCGCGACCGCGCGTCAGCTCGTGCGTGACGGCGGCAAGGCACGCATCGTGTTCACCGAGGGCGAAGACGAGCGCGTGCTGCGCGCGGTGCAGGTGATCGTCGACGAGAAGCTCGCGCGTCCGATCCTGGTCGGGCGTCCGGAGGTGCTGCTCGCGCGTATCGAGCGATTCGGCCTGCGCCTGCGTCTCGGTCAGGATGTCGAAGTGACCAATCCGGAATATGACGAACGTTTCCCGCAATACTGGACGACGTATTGGGAATTGCGCTGCCGCGACGGCATCTCGAAGGAAATGGCGCGCGTCGAGATGCGGCGCCGCCTGACGCTGATCGGCGCGATGATGGTGCGGCTCGGCGATGCGGACGGGATGATCTGCGGGACGGTCGGCGAGTATCACAATCACCTGCGGTTCGTGGACGAAGTCATCGGCAAGAAGCCCGGTGCGTCGACCTACGCCGCGATGAACATCCTGCTGCTCAATCAGCGGACGGTCGCGCTGGTCGATACGCATGTCAACGACAACCCGGATGCGGAGCAGATCGCGGAATTCACGATCGCGGCCGCGCGGCAGATGGAGTGGCTGAATCTCTCGCCGAAGGCTGCGTTGCTGTCGCGGTCGAACTTCGGGTCGGGGAGCGCGGCCTCGGGCGTGAAGATGCGCCGAGCGCTCGAAATCATTCGCGCGCATGCGCCGGATATCGAGGCGGATGGCGAAATGCACGGCGACTGTGCGCTCGACGAGGCGCTGCGGTCGCGGCTGCTGCCGATGTCGCCGCTGAAGGGTGCGGCGAACCTGCTCGTGTGTCCGAACGTGGATGCGGGGAATATCGCCTATAACCTGCTCAAGACCGAGGCCGGCAGTAACGTTGCGGTCGGGCCGTTCCTGCTGGGGGTCAATGGGCCGGTGAACATTCTGACGTCCAGTGCGACCGTGCGACGGATCGTGAACATGACGGCGTTGACGGTGATCGAGGCGAATCGCAACGCGGCCGTGTAATTGCAGTTGATGCGGGTCGGCTACGGCCGACCCCGTCGGTCATCGGGCCGTGGTCCGCCGAAAAACGATATCCGCGATTCAGGTATCAGGATCGTCGGCAATCGGCGCCGGCTTCGGCAGCCGTCCCTATTCGCGAGCCATGGCGATGAAGGTAACGACTGCGTACATCGACGAACCGCCATCTGGCTGGACCGCTGCAGAAACGAATCGGCCATGACAGGTTCGGTGCCCGCGTTTCGCAAGATCTCCATCAGACGCACGAGATCTACGGATGGAGGGTTTCGCCGCGGTTCAGCATGTCGACGAATTCCGCAATTTTACGCGCCCGTGTTTCCGGCTTTTTCGCATTCTGTATCCGGAACAGGATGGCGTAGCGGTTGCGGCTATTCAGTGTTGCAAAGAACGCCTTGGCTTGCGAATTTGCATTCAACGCCACCTGCAAGTCGTCCGGCACGGTCGAGTTGCTGGCCGACGTATAAGCAGCCTTCCAGCGGCCGTCCTGCCGCGCCCTCTCGATCTCGCGCATGCCCGGCGCGCGCATTCTGCCCGCGGCGATCAGCGCTTCGGCCCGGTCTTTGTTGAGTTTGGACCAGATACTTTTTGCGGAGCGTGGAGTGAAGCGTTGTAGCCAGTGCGTCTCGCTCTCGGCCTGCTTTTGGCCATCGATCCAGCCATAGCAGAGCGCGCTTTCCAACGCTTGACCATAGGTGACGGTTCGCTGCGTGGCGCCCTTTTTCGCCAGACGCAGCCATACTCCGCTCGACGTGCCGCCATTTTGCGCTAACCAGCTTTCCCATTCGGTCTGACTGGCAAATGTCAGCGCGCATTCGGTCATGTCACTGTCCTGAATGGTTGAGTACGGGCGTGGGAAACCGTCCGCAGTCCAACAGTGCTTATACGAATAGCAGCGTCCGTGGTGCGACCCGATGCGGGCGTGCGGTCGCCACTATCCGTCGGCTCGTTTGGGTCGGAAGCCGCCGCCGAGTCTGGCGGCTTCCAACCTCGGTCGATCGTTCGGATGGCACATCCCTTCGATGGCCTCGATCATGTCGAGCGCACCATGCGCCCCACCCTTGGATCGAAAACGCGCCCTACAGAATCCGTTCCAACGCGCTGGCAAACCTACGGACCGCGGCATCGACGTCATGCAGCTTGTCGAGACCGAACAAGCCAATGCGGAACGTCTTGAAATCCGCCGGCTCATCGCATTGCAGCGGCACACCGGCCGCGATCTGCATGCCGACATCGACGAATTTCTTGCCGGACCGGATGTCGTCATCGTCGGTGTAGCTGACCACGACGCCAGGCGCCTCAAACCCTGGCGCCGCCACGCTCCTGAAACCCTTCTCGGCCAGCAACGCGCGAATCCGCGTGCCGAGTTCGATCTGTTCCGCCCGCACCTTGTCGAAGCCGTATGCGTCCGTTTCCTTGATCACATCGCGCAGCGTCGCAAGGCTGTCCGTGGGCATCGTCGCGTGGTACGCGAAGCCACCGTTCTCGTAGGCTTCCATGATCTGCAGCCACTTGCGCAGATCGCAGGCAAAACTGGTGCTGGTCGTCGCATCGATGCGCTCGCGAGCGAGCGGGCTGAGCATGACCAGTGCGCAACCCGGCGACGCACTCCAGCCCTTTTGCGGCGCGCTGATCAGCACGTCGACACCGCTCTTCTCCATATCGACCCAGATCGTGCCGGACGCGATGCAATCCAGCACGAACATGCCGCCGACCGCATGCACGGCGTCGGCCACCGCGCGCAGATACGCATCGGGCAACATCATCCCGGAGGCGGTTTCGACGTGCGGAGCGAACACCAGGTCCGGTTTGTGTTCCTGAATCGCGGCGACGACTTCTTCGATCGGGGCCGGCGCAAACGCCGCCTGCCTGCCTGATTCGACAGGACGCGCCTTCAACACGATCGATTCGGACGGAATGCTGCCCATGTCGAAAATCTGCGACCAGCGGAAGCTGAACCAGCCGTTGCGGATGACCAGACACTTCTTGTTCGTCGCGAACTGCCGCGCCACGGCTTCCATGCCGAACGTCCCGCTGCCGGGGACGATGACGGCCGCCTTCGCGTTGTAGACCTTCTTCAGCGCGGCGGAAATATCGCGCATGACGCCCTGAAAGCGCTGCGACATGTGATTGATCGACCGGTCGGTGTACACCACCGAATATTCGAGAAGCCCGTCGCGGTCGACATCGGGAAGTAATCCTGGCACGTTCGCCTCCGGTAAAGGATGAAGCATGGGATGAGGGGGCGCGGTATTCGTGAGTGGTTACCGCTGCGCCCATGCAAATCTGCATGATTGCCTTGACGACGAACGATTCTAACGAATGCAGTCTGACGTTGGGGATTTGCGTGTTTTGTGCGGTGCACGCACGAAGCCATCATGTGGCGCATGTCTCAGCGCATCCGACCGCGTCGCTTGCAAGACCGGCTCTCGTCGGTTTTCCGGCATTTCCCGCGCTCAAGGCCTGCAGGCAATCGCCTCGATCTCGATCTTGGTGCCCACCATGTTCGTCGCCTGCAAGGTCGATCGTGACGGCTTGTTCCCCGGGAAGAACTCTCCATAGACACGATTGAATTCGGCGAAGTCGCGCGCGTCCTCGAGCCAGACGGTGGTTTTCACCACGTCGCCGAGTGTGCATCCCGCCAGCGAGAGTACGTGGGCGACGTTCTTCAATGTCTGACGCGTCTGCGCTTCGATTCCGCCCGCGACGAGGCTCCCGTCTTCGTTTCTCGCCACCTGACCGGATACGAATACCAGATCGCCGGCCTTGGTCGCCAACGACCGGGGCAGGTTTCGTGTGACCGGATTGCGCTCTGCAAAGTATTCGATCGCCATTTGAGCCTCCCACGATCCATCCGGCGCCGGTGTTGGCTAACGAAAACGAGCGTAACGCGGAAATGGCGCGCTGCCAATTCGGTATTCTCGGTCGGGAAGCCGCTACGCGCCGCAGCATCCGGTCAACGCAATGCGCATCGCCTGCGCGGCGTGCCCGATCCTCGGCGTCGAGTTGATCCGCGCGTGACGGCGCGGGGATACCGCGCCGCCCCGAATACCGGCAACCCGCCGTGCCCGGTGCCGAATCTCCATCAGCGAAGCCGATCAGTACCGATCCGACACACCGTCGATCCCGCGCTCGTGCAGTGCACGAACCAGCCCGGCACGTACCGTCGCGACATCCGAAAACGCCGGCCGTCGGTGCGAGGCGACTTCGGCGGCGGTATAAGGCTTGAAACCACGCGGCAGCGCATCGCGGTTCATCGTCGTGAGCAGCCAGTTGAGCACGTCGGCGAGTTCCTCGTCGGACAGCGCCGAGTTCGACGCGCCGGGCACGCGCATCACGTACTCGCGCCCCGCCGGCAGATGCGTGAAATAACCGAGCGAATTCGCGAGTGGCGGCACCTTGCCCGGAATGCCGCCGCCTGTCGCCGTGTGGCAGCCCATGCAATTGAGCACCCAGTGTTGTCGCGCGAGTGTGGCGTCGGCCACGTCGTCGGCATGTGCGGGTACGGCAATCGCGAATGCCGCGGCAGCGACCGCCAGCATCGAAGACAGACGGCGTGCCATGAACGCTCCGATCCGCGACGCCGCCACACGCCGGCCGCGACCACGAATGCGCAGGGCATTCAAAGCCCCAGCCCCTTCGTCACGACCGCACGTTGCGCATGAACGGCCGTGCCGTCCATCTCCTTCGTGCGTGCCGCGCGAATGTCGGCCGCCGTGAACGGCTTCGCGTCGCCGTGCTCGTCGTTGAGATCGAATACGACATAGTTGAGCACGTTCGCAATATCGTCATCGGTCGCACTCGCGAACGACGGCATCTTGAAGTTGTAGCGCTTGTCGTGCACCGTGATTTCGCCGAACATCCCGTGCAACAGCGTCGCGACAAGCTGCGCACGGCCCGCATCGGCCGTTGCATACCTGCCCGGGTACTCGGTCAGCGGCGGCGCGAGGCCGTCCTGCCCCTTGCCGCCCGCCTGGTGACACACCGCGCACTGCGCATCGAACAGGCTCTTGCCCGCCGGGTAGCGGACAGCCTGCTGCGCACCGGCGAGACCCGGCCACGCAAAACCCGCAACAGCCGCCACGCACGCGACCACCATCGTTCCAGCTTGCTTCATTTTCATTGCTTCGCCGCCCCCAGCAGGACCGAAACCGAACAGTGGTAATTCGAATTGCCGTTCGCCATGCACCAGTTGATGTCGTTGTTCAGCGACAGCTTGTACAGCGGCTTCTCGCGCTCATTTCGGTTGCAGAAGCACTTGCCGCACGACGTCTTTCCGCAGCAATCGTTGTACGACACGATGTAGTCCGAACCGTCGTGCGGGTTGCGGCACGTGCCGATCCACGTGATCGGCGACGGCGTCGTGCCCGGCGGGCAACTGCTCGACGTACCGCCGCAGCAGCTGCACAGCCAGCCGTCGATGGCGCAGTATTTCCAGTAATCGCAGCTCATCGGATCGTCGCTCGCGCCCGGCGCGGCAGCACCCGAAGCCGCCGATGCGCCCGACGCTGCATCCGCTGCATATGCGGTGCGATCGACGGGCAAGAGCGGCAGCATCGCCGATCCGACCAGCACCTTGCCGAGCTTCGCCATCGCGCTGCGCCGCGAACTATGCTGCGCGACGCCGCGCGCCGACCGCTCGAACCATGAATCAAACAGCCCCATGTGGTTGTTCTCCGTTGACGTTGAAAGAGAGCCGGCCGATCACGCGTGCTGCGCGTGCCCTTCGTGACCGCCATGGTCGAGATTGCCGTGCACGAACTGCTGCAGCGACGCAACGCCACGCTCCTTCGCTTCGAACAGGCTCTCGAGATGCTCGCGGGTGTTGACGAGACCCTTTGCGCGCACGGTTCCGGTGTCGTCGAGCAGCACCGCGTACGGCAGCTTGCCGATCTGATACGCGAGGCCCAGCTCCTGCGACAGCACGTAAGGGAAACGCGCGAGGTCGTGCTTCTGTGCGAAGCGCGTGTGGTCGTCGAGATCGCCGTCGCTCGCGAGCACGATGTTCACCGGCGTCGATTCGCTCGCCTGCAGCGACGGCAACAGCGGCAGCAGCTTCTTGCAGACCGGGCACGTCGGCGACAGGAAGAACAGCAGCGTCGCCTTGCCCGATGCATCGATACCGCCGACCTTCACCTGCGAGCCGCGAATGTCGGTCAGCTCGAACGTCGGCGCGATCGCGCCGACCGCCGGCCCCTTGTCGATCATCAACGCGCCGGCCGGCATGATCCGTTCGTACAGGATGCCGATCTGACGCACGAGCGCGAGACAGATCGCGCCGAGCGCGAGAACGGCGACCCACAGCAAGGCGGTGGAAACGGTGAGAGCGGTTTGCATCATGAATTCCTCAGGTGGGAAAGGCGCGGTACGTTGGCGAGCAGCACGTCGACGGTGAGCAGCGCGCAGACGATCAGAAGCACGGAAGAGAACAGCGTCAGGTAGTCGAACCACACGATCGCGCGGCTGCCCGGTTCGACGAACGCGATCGCGGCCAGCACGACGAGCAGCAGCACGCGCGCGACATGCAGCCAGCCGATGCCGCGCGGCGCGTCCGCGCGCGCCGCGGCAAAACCGGAGCAGCCGCAGTCGATGTCGGTATGGCCGCGCAGGATGTTGATCGTCATGCCGGCCGCGAAGACGAGCAGCAATGCGATCAGGCCGAGCGCGCCGGTCGTGCGCGTATCGGGAAACAGCAGCGCTGCGGCGCAGACGGCTTCCGCGAGCGGAATCGCGAACGCGGCGGGCGCGTTGAGTACCTCAGGCAGCAGGCGATAGCCGGCGAGCGCCTGCCGGAACGCCGCGGGCCGGCGGATCTTGGCGAAGGCGCCGAGCAGCACGACGACGGCAGCGCCAGCCTGCGCGCTGGTGGCAAGTACGGGATCGAGCGTCATCGCGGCCTCACGGGTTCACGAGCAGCGTCGACGTACTGCCGATCTGCTTCTCGACGTGCTGCGGCTTGCCCGTTTGCGCGTCCATCACGGCAAGATCGGACGTGCCCGTCAGCCCGTAGAACAGCGGCTTGTCGTCCTCGCTGACCTGGATCGACACGAGCGGATCGACCTTCAGCTGCGCGAGGTCCCAGCGCGCGACACGCTGCTTCGACTTCAGGTCGTACACCCAGACCTGCGTGCCGGGATCCTTGTGTGTGCCGTCGCCGCCCTTGTGCATCAGCACGTAGTAGCGGTTCTGCTTCACCTGCACGGCCGTCTGCTGCATGCCACCCGGGCGCCAGCCTTCGGCTCGCTCGGCGTCGGTCAGCAACGACCACGACTTGCCGAACGCCGGCTTGTCGCCGCTGAAGTCGGCGCTGCGCACGTTGCCGTGGTACGTCGTGAACAGATAGCCACCGTGGTAGCGCGACGCGTTGATGAAGGCCGGATCATTGTCGACGTCGATGAATGCCTCGGACATCGTGCGCTTCACCTCCTTGCCGTTCGCGTCGAGCGTGACGGTGAGCGCCTTGCCGCTCTCGCACAGCGCGGTGAACCGGTCGTTCCCTGACGGATAGGCAAGCACGCATGCCGCGGTATCGATCTCCGACAGCACCGCCCTCGACACCGCGTCGATCACCGTCACCGACGCGGCCGGCGTGATGTTCGCGACGTACAACCGCTTGCCGTCGGCGCTGAACGCGGTGTTGTACGGCGACGGCACGTGCTGCCCGTGCTTCGCCGGAATCACGATCTCGCCGGTGTGATCGAGTGTCGTGTTGTCGGTCATCTCGACGACGTCGGTGCGCGTGCCGTGCGAGCCGCGCGAGAAATAGGTCGTCGCGATGAAGCTCGTCTTGTGGTCGGGCGAGATCGCGAGGCCGGGCGCGAAGCCGCCATCGATCTGGCCGAGCAGCTTCTTTGCGTCGGCGTCGTACACGAAGATGCGCCCGTCGGTCATCGTCGGCATTGCGATATCGACAACGTACACCTCGTGCGGATGCCACGGCGGCATCTTCTGCACGACCAGTTCCTCGGGCTTTTCTGTCGCGTATGCGCTGCCGGCCCACGCCGCCGCGAACGCCAGCGTCGCCGCGAAAGCCGCGGTGCGTCGCCTTGTTCTCATGTCGCCTCCAGTTGGGATTCACGTTATGTGGGGCGACTGTAGTTCGACAATAAATCCGTTCAGCACCCGGACCGGCAACGCGTGCGTGCCGATTCGGGATATTGGAAAACCGCCTGAAAGGCACCCGTGGTCGACACCTTCCGCCCCCTCCAAAACCCCCACGGAAATAGCGCTCATCCGTATTGCACCGACCGTGCGGTCGGTTTAATCTTGCGCGGTCCGAACGACCGCCGGAGGCGCCATGCTCGTGTTTCATCAGATGTTCGACGACGCGGACCGGCATGCCGAGGCGCTGCGCGGTTGGGATCAGCGCTATGACCAGATCGGCTCCGGCTCGTATCGCAGCGCGGTCAAGCACGCGGAGTTCGACGGCGTGCAACTGTTCCAGGAAGCGGCGAACGTGCGCATCATCCAGCGCGGGCGCCTGCCGCCCGGTCATACGGTGCTCGGCATGCCGCTCACCGGCTCGGGAACCTTCGCATTCGGCGATGCGCGCATCGAGCGCGGCACGATCGTACTGGCGCGCGGCGGCTCGCCTTTCGAACTCCATTCGCCCGACGACATGTCGCTGATCGGCGTGGTCGTCGATTCCGAGCTGATGCAGCAAATCGAGGATGCCGCAGATGTCCGGCTCGACGAGCGCGCGTTGCGGCGCGGCGTCGCCGACGTGCCGGTCGCCGCACGCGAACGCGCGAGCGTGCAGCTCGCGACGCTGCTCGAACGCGTGCTGTCGGCGCCCGATACGTTCGATACGGCGCGCGCGCAGTCCGGGCTGCGCAGCGATGTCGCGAACGTGCTCGTCGATCTGCTCACGTATCGGATGCCCGAGCCGTCGAATCGTCTGACGCATGCGTGCCATGCCGACATCGTGCGGCGCGTGCACGACTACGTGATCGAGCACCCGGAGGCGCCCGTCGACATCCTGAGCCTGTGCACGCAACTGCGCGTGAGCCGGCGCACGATGCAGAACAGCTTCCAGTCGGTCGCGCAAACCGGCCCGCTGAACTACACGCGCTCGCTACGCCTCGCGCAGGTGCGACGTCTGCTGCTCGATACGCGGCAGTCCGATCTGCCGATCAGCGAAGCGGCCGCGCGCTGGGGCTTCATCCACCTCGGGCATTTTGCGAACGCGTACAAGGCCCAGTTCGGCGAACTGCCTTCGACGACAGCGCGCCGCGCGGTGCGCGGCGCAAAAACGCGCTGAGCACCCGCAAAACCCGCGATAATCGTGCGTTGAACGTTCGGCTTGCGCGAGCCGGGCGCGGCATGCGCGTGCCTGCCCGCTCGCCGTGCCACGTTGCGTCGCGCCCGTACGTGACGACCACCCGATTCCACCCCACGCCCCGATGCCCGAGGATTTCCACTTTCTGTTGCTGCCCGGCTTCTCAGCGCTCGGCTTCATGTCTGCGGTCGAACCGCTGCGCGTCGCGAACCGCTTTCGCACCGAGCTGTACCGCTGGCATGTGATCAGCGCGGACGGCGCGCCCGTCGCCGCGAGCAACGGCATCCCGGTCGCCGCCGAAGCCGCGTACGCGGACGTCGCGCAGGTCGAGACGGTGTTCGTCGTCGCCGGCTTCGATCCGCTGGTGTGCTACGACCGCGCACTCGGCGACTGGCTGCGCCGCCAGAACCGGCACGGCGCGACGCTCGGCGGCATCGACACGGGCAGCTTCGTGCTCGCGGAAGCCGGGCTGTTCGACGCATCGCAAACGCTCACGCTGCACTGGGAAGCGCTTGCCGCGTTCCGCGAACGCTACCCCGGCCTGAACGCGACGCAGGAACTGTTCGAGATCGACGACCGGCGCATCACTTGCGCGGGCGGCACCGCGTCGATCGACATGATGCTCGACCTGATCGGGAGACGGCACGGCGCCGATCTCGCGGCGGCGATCTCCGAGCAGTTCGTCGTCAGCCGCATCCGGCAACGCTCGGACAGCCAGCGGCTCGAGATCGCCGCGCGCTACGGCGTGCACAACCGCAAGCTGATCCAGGTGATCGACATGATGCAGCGGCATATGGAGAGCCCGCTCGGCTCGGACGCGCTCGCGCAGGACGTGTCGATCACGCGGCGCCAGCTCGAACGGCTGTTCAGCGCGACGCTGAACGACACGCCGACACACTTCTACCTCAACCTGCGCCTCGATCGCGCCCGCGAGCTGCTGCAGCAGACCGACATGAGCATCACGTCGGTCTGCGTCGCATGCGGCTTCGAATCGCCGTCTCATTTCTCGCGCGCGTATCGCTCGCGTTTCGGCGTGAGCCCGCGCAGCGACCGCCGCGCGACGCGCTGAGCAGCGCCGCTTTTGCATACAATCCGGCGCGCTATTGCGCGCTTCGGCAGCGTTTCCCGTCATTCGATGAACAATGCCGCCGATTGATCGACGGACCGAAGCGGCCTTCGAAAATAAATTGCAATGTCGCCGAAAATATTCTGTAACATACCTCGCAATTAATTAGATAGGCAGCCCTAAGGAGATGAGAGCCCGGGCCTGACACACGTCGCGCCACGCAGGCTGCCGAACCGCTATCAATGCCGATCCGAGGGGTATGACATGACGATGCTCGCTTCGCCGTCTCCGCACCTGCCTTCCGTTCGCTTCCCCGCCGCCTTTCCGCTTCAATTCGTTTCGACCTGACGCTTAGTCGTCCTCAGTCAGTCGAATCTCCCTGCACCGCTTTCTCGCACCGGTTCCATCGAGCCGGCGCGTGGGCCGTGTCGTGCCTGCTCGCCACAAGCGCGCGGGCGTGTTCAACCGTTGAGATGAGGATCACGTATGCAGACATCACGCAAAGCATTGCCGCTCGCCCTGGGTCTCGCGCTCGGCTTCGGCATCGTCGGCGGCAGCGCGGCCGATACCAAGGTCGCGAACCCGCAGGCGTCGAGCCTGCGCGAAAGCCTGACGCGCGGCGTGGCACCGGCCGCGACCAAGGCCGACACGGCCACCGGCCAGTTCCGCGCGGACGGCGTCGCCGTCACGCTGTACAACCCCGCGTATCGCGCAAAGAAGGCGGCCGCCACGCCCGCCGCCGCCGCGCGCGATTTCGTCGCATCGCAGGCAACGCAGCTCGGGCTCGACCCAGCCGCGCTCGCGAGCCTCGCGGTGACGTCGGAGCGCGACGACGCCGATTTCACCGTCGTGCGCTTCCAGCAGCAGGCGGCCGGGCTGCCCGTATACGGCAGCGACATCGCGGTGACGGTCGCGAAGGACGGCCGCATCCTGTACGTCGCGAGCAACACGATCAACGGCGTGGTCGCTACCGCGCGCAAGGCGCAGGCCGTCGACCAGCAGCAGGCGCTCGACCGCGCGCGCGCGTATCTCGGCGTCGGCGGCTTCACGAACCTCGACGCGCAGCTCGTCGCGTTCGTCGACAAGGCCGGCACGCATACCGCATGGAAGGTGCGCGGCCGCCCGCAGGACGGCCCGAAGGGCGACTGGGAACTGCTGATCGACGCGGGCAGCGGCGAAGTGCTGCGCGCCGAGGACAAGGCGTTCTATGCGACCGACGGCACCGGTTTCGTGTTCCGGCCGGATCCGCTTTCGTCGACGAAGAGCAGCTACGGCAGCACGGGCTACAAGGACAACAACGATGCGGACTCCACGCAGCTCACGGCCTCGCGCGTACGCGTGACGCTGAAGGATCTCGCGCAGTCGAATTCACGCTACGTGCTGTCGGGCCCGTATGCGTCGTGCGTCGACTTCGATGCGCCGCGCGACAACGCCTGCCCGGCACAGGCCACGCCTACATTCGAGTTCACGCGCGGCAATCTGTACTTCGAGGCGGTGAACACGTACTACCACATCGACACGTTCCTTCGTTACGTGAATCAGACGCTCGGCATCAAGGCGATGCCGTACCAGTACACGGGCGGCGTGCAGTACGACCCGCACGGCGAATCGGGCGACGACAACTCGTCGTACTCGTCGAGCAGCGGCCGGCTCACCTTCGGCCAGGGCGGCGTCGACGATGCGGAAGATGCGGACGTCGTGATCCACGAGCTCGGCCACGGCATCCACGACTGGGTGACCAACGGCGGCCTGTCACAGCAGGAAGGCCTGTCGGAAGGCACCGGCGACTATCTCGCCGCCGCGTACAGCCGCGACTTCAACCAGTGGAGCCCGTCCGACGCGCAGTATCACTGGGTCTACAACTGGGACGGCCACAACGAATACTGGGGCGGCCGCGTGACGAACTGGAACGTCGGGCGCACCTACGCGCAGGCACGCGGCGCCGAGATCCACACGGCCGGCCAGTACTGGGCGTCGTGCAACCTCGTCGCGCGCGACGCGATCGGCGCGCAGGCGATGGACAAGGCGTTCCTGAAGGGCCTGTCGATGACCAACAACTCGACGAACCAGAAAGCCGCCGCGCAAGCGGTGCTGACAGCCGCCGCCGCGCTCGGCTACAGCAGCGCGCAGCTCACGGCGATCGGCAATGCGTACAACAAGAGTTGCACGTACGGCGTGACCGTGCCGCAGAAGTCGTAATTCCGTAGCAGGCGGGGGGCGTCGCACGACCTGCGGCGCGCCCTCTTCCTCGACATCGCCATCCTCACGAGATCGAACATGCCTACTCTGACATTGACCCGCCTGAGCGCCGCGCTGGGCGGCATGCTGCTGACCGCCGCCGCACACGCCACGCCGGTGTGGATCACGCTCGGCGACACCGCTTTCCGCCAGCTTCAACGCATCGATGCGAGCGCGACCGCGCAATACAGCACCACGCTCGACGCCGGCAAGACGGCCGACGGCGCCGCGCGCCGCGAAACCGTGCACGTCGTCGAGATCGACGACGCGCGGCTCGGCGAACTCGCCCATGCGGTACACCATGCGCGCGGCCACGGGCCCGGCTACATCGTGCACGACTCGTTCGACGACGCACGCCTGGCGTTGCAGCCGGTATCCGCGGCGCTCGCGAAACAGGTGGCCGCGACCGCTTACACGGTGTCGAACGCGCCGCAGATCAAGACCTGGGTGCAGCAACTGCAGGCCAGTAACATCGTCGGCACGATCGCATCGATGTCCGGCTTCACGAACCGCTACTACACGACGTCGCACGGCGTCGCCGCATCGGACTGGCTCGCGCTGCAGTGGAAGCAACTGGCCGGCTCGCGCACCGACATCGCCGTCGAGCAGTTCGCGCATACGGGCTTCCCGCAGAAATCCGTGATCCTGACGATTCGCGGCAGCGATCCCGCCGCGGGTACGGTCGTGCTGGGCGGCCACCTCGATTCGACGGTCGGCCGCACGACGGAAAACACGCGCTCGCCCGGCGCCGACGACGATGCGTCCGGCATTGCCAGCCTGACCGAAGCGCTGCGCGTGCTGCTCGCGAACGACTACCGGCCGAAGCGAACGATCAAGTTCGTCGGCTACGCGGCCGAGGAAGCCGGGCTGCTCGGATCGAAGGCGATCGCCAAGCAGTTCCGCACGCAGAATGCGAATGTGGTTGGCGTGCTGCAGCTGGACATGACGAACTACAAGGGCGATCCGAAAGACATCTACCTGATCACCGACTACACGAACGCCGCGCAGAACACCTACCTGACGAACCTGGCGAAGGCCTACCTGCCCGAACTCGCGATCGGCACGTCGCAATGCGGATATGCCTGTTCGGACCACGCGTCCTGGAATGCGCAGGGTTATCCGGCGTCGTTCCCGTTCGAGGCCGACCAGAACGACAGTCCGTACATCCATACCGTGAACGACACGCTGGAGAATTCGGACCGGCAGGCGAACCACGCGCTGAAGTTCGGCAAGCTGGCGCTCGCGTATGCAGTCGATCTCGGCGGTGACGGCAGCACAACCGTCAAGCGCTGACGCGACCTCGCCGCCTCGAGCCGCACCGGGCGCGCGCGTCGTGCGCGCCCATTCGAGCGCGTTTCCCGTTCCGGATAGAATCGTCGTTCGATCACTTCCGCAACACGGTGCACATCCATGACCGACCTCCCCCGCTCCGCCGACGATCTCTCGCCCGAGCGCGTCACGACTGCGTTCGACCTGCCCGGCCACACGACCGTCCGTTCGCTCGGCGTCGCGCAGGGCATCATCGTGCGTTCGCGCTCGATCGTCGGCTCGTTCGGTGCGGCGCTGCAGACCATTTTCGGCGGCAACATCACGCTCTATACGTCGCTGTGCGAGAAGGCGCGCGAGCAGGCATTCGACAAGATGCTCGCCGACGCGCGCAAGCTCGGCGCGAACGCGATCGTCGCGATGCGCTACGACTCGACCGAGATCGGGTCGGGCGTGACGGAAGTCATCTGCTACGGCACGGCCGTGCGCGTGACGCAGGATGCCTGACGCACGTCATGCGTCGCGTTCGAGCGACTTCATGTTGGTCAGCTGAGGAAACAGCTTCATCCATGTCAGCGCGACGGTGATCGTCGCCGCGCCGCCGACGACGATCGCGGCCGGCGCGCCCCACCACGCCGCCGTCACACCCGATTCGAATTCGCCGAGCTGGTTCGACGTACCGATGAACAGCGAGTTGACCGCGCTCACGCGGCCGAGCATGTCGTCGGGCGTACGCAGTTGCACGAGCGACAGGCGCACGACGACGCTCACGACGTCCGACGCACCCAACGCCGCCAGCGCGACGAGCGACACCGCGAAATGCCTCGACAGCCCGAACACGATGGTTGCGATGCCGAACGCGATCACGCCGCCGAACATCGCGCGGCCGGGCCGCCCCTTCAACGGAAAACGCGTGAGCCACAGCGTGCCTGCGAGTGCGCCGACCGCGGGCGCCGCGCGCAGCGCCCCCAGCCCCCACGGCCCGACCTGCAGAATGTCGCGCGCATAGATCGGCAGCAGCGCGGTCGCGCCGCCGAACAGCACCGCGAACAGATCGAGCGACAACGCACCGAGGATCGCCGGTTCGCGCCGGATGAACGCGATACCGGAAAACACCGAGCGCAGCGTAACCGGCTCGCGCGCGGGGGGCGCGCTGCGCAGCGGAATCGTGCCGCTCAGCACCGCCGCGATCGCGAACGCGACGACGCTCGTGCCGAACGCGGCGGGCGCGCCGACGCCATACAGCAGCCCGCCGAACGCCGGCCCGAGAATCTGCGCGGCCTGGTTCGCGGACGTCGATAGCGCGGTCGCGCGCGGCAGGTCGCCGCGCGGCACGACGGCCGGCAGCAGCGACGACACCGACGGCGATTCGAACGCGCGCGCGGTGCCGACGATCGCCGCAAGCGCATACACGCCCGGTGCGGTGAGCCCCCCTTTCGCAGTGCCGAGCAGGAATACGCCGGCGGCCAGCGCCTCGACGCTCTGGCAGATCGTCGCGATGCGCCGGCGATCGTAACGGTCGGCCACCTGCCCGACGACGAGCGTCAGCGCGAACATCGGCACGAACTGCGCGAGCCCGACGAGACCGAGCGCGAACGCGCTGTGCGTGAGCGCATAGACGTACCAGCCGATCGCGACCGACAGGATCTGGAACGCGAGCGACGACATCACGCGCGTGCCCCAAAAGCGCTGGAACGGTGCGTGGCGGAACAGGTTGGCGGGTAACGGTGCGGTCATCGGAGGGATGTGTGGAAGCGGGCGATCGGCGAGACACGGGGCGCGTCAAACCGCGATGATATCGCCAACCGCCGAAACCTCGTCTCGCGCGCGTCCGCCACGCGCGGCACCACACCGTACAAAAAAAAAGCGCGAACCGCGGTTCGCGCCAAAGAGAGACCTCGCTGAAGACGTCGAATGAACTACCCCACCCCGCTCAGAACGAATGCCGCATCCCGATCCGCACATCGGCCTGCGTCTGCGTCGTCGACGGCGTGAAGCTGTAGCCGATCACCGCATCGACACCCTGCGAAGCACGCAGGTAATCGCCGGAGATGTACACGTCGGTGCGCTTCGACAGCAGGTAGTGCAGGCCCGCCGTGCCCTGGTTCCAGTGGTGACCTTCGAAGCGCGTGTGCTGGTAGCCCGCGATGAAGCTCAGCGCCGGCGTGAACTGGTACAGGCCGCCGCCTTCATACACCTGCATGTGCGACGACTGGCCGAAGCCCTTGATCGTCGTGTACGAGAAGTTCGCGTCGAGCGACAGCTTGCCGATCGTGTAGCTCGTGCCGATGCCGAACGTGCCCTGGCTGTCGACGTCCATCGCGGTGTTCGCGAACAGGTCGGTGCGGGCGCCGGTCGCCGGATCGACGGTCACGGTCTGCTGGCCGAGGAACGTATGCGTGCCGATCATCGCGTACGGGTCGAACGCGTAGATGCCGTTCGGGTTGTTCAGGCGCGTGTAAGCGGCGCCGATCGAGAAGTCGCCCTTCGTGTAGCTTGCGCCCGCGCTCCATGCGCTGTTGCGATGGAAGTTGCCGGCGACGTTGCCGAACGAGTACATCGCGCCGAACTTGAAGCCGCTCAGGTCGTTCGACAGGAACTTGACCGAGTTCGGCAGGCGGTCGCCATTGAAACGGTCGAAGTCGCCCTGGTGGATCGCGTAGCCGCTGCCCCATGCCGAGATGTTGTAGATCGACACGAGCTCGTTGGTGATGTCCAGCTGGTTGCCGAACGACAGCGTGCCCCAGTCGTTCTGGAGACCGACATAAGCCTGCCGCCCGAACTCCGCCCCGCCGAAGCCGAGCTGGCCGTTGCCGAGGTGGAACCCGCTCTCGAGCGCGAACACGGCCTTCAGGCCGCCGCCGAGATCTTCCGTGCCCTTCAGGCCGAAGCGGTTCCCGTAGGAAACGCCGTCATCGAACTTGACCACGTGCGAACCGCCCGTGTTGTTCACGTACGTAATGCCCGCATCGAGAATCCCGTATAGCGTCACGCTGCTCTGCGCGTGGCCGATGGCGGGAATACAGGCCGCGCATGCCAGCGCGGCGGCTACGGCAACTTTCTTTTGCTTCATTGTCGACCACCCTCCCTGAACCCTTCGATGGAAAGAACCGTGGCCTGGCGCGCGCAGCAATACGCCGGCTGATTCGAATTCGTTACGTCCGCTGGCTTCGGCATTTCGTTTTCCGCAATAACGCAGCCATTGGCGAAAAATACAAACCCATATTTCAGGTCACCAGTCTGAAGGCGACACCAAATGGTCTTGATGCGACTGGTCGGGAAAACACCGAGATGGGCGGCACGGCAAAAACCGGCCGCCCGGAGGCAGGTCAGCGGGCGTCGAGCGCCGCGCGCACGGCCGGCAGGGCCGGCGTGCCGGATGCGGTCGTCACGCCGTCCAGCCAGCCCTCGACGAGCGCCGGGTCGGCCTTCAGCACATGCTGCGCCGCGAGCGCGGGCGACGTTTTGTGGTCGAGCATGTCCGCGATCATGCGGTTCTCGACGTCCACGGAGAACGTCATCTGCCGGAACAGCCGCGCCAGGTTCGCGCACTGGCCGGCAAAGCCCGGGCGCGTCACCGTGTTGACGGTCGCGCCGCCATAGTTCGGGCCGAAATACGCGTCGCCGCCCGACAGGTAGGTCAAATGGAACTTCGTGTTCATCAGGTGCGGCTCCCACGCCAGAAAGACGATCCAGCGCTTGTCCCGCACCGCGCGCTCGACCTGCGTGAGCATGCCCGTCTCGCTCGATTCGACGAGCGACCAGTTCGCGGACCCGAGCGCATGGTCGGACAGCATCCGCTTGATGTTCTGGTTCGCGGGCGCGCCGGGCTCGATCCCGTAGATCTTGTCGCCGAAGCGGTCCGCGTAGCGCGCAAGATCGGCAAACGTGTGCACGCCAGCCGCCGCGACGTAGTCGGGCACGGCCAGCGTGAACTTCGCGCCGCTCAGGTTCGCGTGCAACACGTCGATCGACTTCTCGTCGACGAACGGCTTCACGAGCGGCGCCTGCGCGGGCATCCAGTTGCCGAGGAACACGTCGACCTGCCCTTTCTTCAAGCCCTGGTATGTGATCGGCACCGACAGGTTCGCGACGTCCTGCCGGTAGCCGAGCGCCTTCAGCACGACGCCGGCCATCGCGTTCGTCGCGTCGATGTCGGTCCAGCCGGGCGCCGCCATCTTTACGTCGCGACACGTCTGCGGATCGGCGGCGTGTGCGGACTGCATCGCCACCACGCACGCGGCCGCGGCCAGCGCCGTGCCGAGCCTCCGGATTGCTGCATTGCATTGCCGTTTCATGATTCGCTTCCTCCGTCGTTCGTCAATGACCGCGATGCGGTACGTTCAGCGCCCGACGCGCGGAAAGCGCGCCATCGCTTCGAGCGTGTCGAGTTCGATGTGATTGCGCATGTAGCGCTGGCTCGCGTCGGTGAACGGCTGCCAGTCCCATGCCTGGATGCGGCCCTGCGTCGTCGCCGCGTAATGGAACCGGCGCCGCCGCTGGCTCGCGCGCACCTGGGCGTCGAGTTCCAGCAGGTTCCAGCGCCGCGCCGCCTCCGCACGGAATGCGGCGAGCACGTCGGCAGCTTCGGGCAGACCGGCCAGATTCGTACGCTCGCGCGGATCGTCGGCGAGGTTGTAGAGCTGGTCGGGGTCGGCCGGGCAATGCACGTACTTCCAGTCGCCGCGGCGGATCATCACGACCGGCGCGACCGCCCCTTCCGCGAGGTATTCGCCCAGCGCGACGTCGTGCGCGCTCGCGCCCCGCAGATGCGGCACGAGGCTCGCGCCGTCGATCGCGTCGGGCCAGCCGCCGGCCGGCGCCGCGCCAGCCAGGTCGACGAGCGTCGGCAGCAGGTCGACGTGCGACACGGGTCCGCGCACGCGCGCGGCGTCGAAGCGGCCCGGCGCATGCACGATCAACGGCACGCGGCACCCGCCCTCGAAGAACGTCATCTTGTACCAGAGCCCCCGCTCGCCGAGCATGTCGCCGTGGTCGGACGTGACGATCACGATCGTGTCGTCTGCGAACCCGCATTGGTCGAGCGCGGCCAGCACGCTGCTGAACTGTGCGTCGACGTAGGACGTCGCGCCATAGTACGCGCGGCGCGCGGCGCGGATCTGCGCGTCGGTCGGCGGCGTGCGGTCGTTTTCGCAGACGAAGCGCAGCCGCTGCGAATGCGGATCGCTCTCGGCCGCATCGAGCCGCACGGCCGGCATGTCGATCTCGTCATCGCTGTACAGATCCCAGTATTCGCGCGTGATCGCGTACGGATCGTGCGGATGCGTCAGTGAGACGACCATGCAGAACGGCCGCTCGTCATGCCGGGCCGCACGCTCGCGCGCGACGTCATAGAGCTTCTGCTTCGCCGCGAACGTGACTTCGTCGTCGAAGTCGAGCTGGTTCGTGCGCACGCACGGGCCGGCCTCGAGCACCGAGCTCATGTTGTGATACCAGCTCGGCCGCTCGGTCGGGCGGTCCCAGTCGGGCACCCAGCCGAAGTCGGCGGGATAGATGTCTGTCGTCAACCGCTCCTCGAAGCCGTGCAGCTGGTCGGGGCCGCAGAAATGCATCTTGCCGGACAGCATCGTGCGGTAGCCGCCCGCGCGCAGGTAGTGCGCGAAGGTCAGCATTTGCGCCGGCAGTTCGGCGGCGTTATCGTAGGCGCCAATACCCGAAGGCAGCTTGCCGGTCAGCAGCGAGAAGCGCGATGGCGCGCACAGCGGGCTCGCGCAATACGCGGCATCGAACACCACGCCTTGCGAGGCCAGCCGGTCGAGCGTCGGCGTGCGTGCGACGCGATTGCCGTAGGCCGGCAACGCGAACGGCGTCAACTGGTCGGCCATCAGGATCAGGATGTTGGGAGTCGGGTTCGTCATCGGCGGTCGTGGGGAAATCGGTGTTCGAACGGAACGGTGCGACGCCTGGGCAGCGGCGCAGCCAGCATGACGGACGCAGCGTGAAGAAAGTGCCGCGCGCACCGGCCGCGACTGGCTAGAATCGCGGAAGGATCGGCACGGTGCCGTGCCGTCCGAAGCACTATCCCCCGCCCGAATTCGCGCGGGAAGGCGTCCGGCCCTTATGAGGCCATTAGAGAGACTTATGTCGAAATCCGAACCGTTACCGTCGATGCAGGCGCTGCGCGCGTTCGAATCGGCCGCCCGTCTCCAGAGCTTCACGGCCGCCGCGCGCGAGCTCGGCTCGACGCAGCCGGCCGTGAGCCAGCAGGTGTTCCAGCTCGAGGCGGAACTCGGCGTGCCGCTGTTCGAGCGCAGCCCGCGCGGCGTCACGCTGACGAGCGACGGCCAGTGCCTGTACGAAGCCGTGCGGGTGAGCCTCGACACGCTGCGCGGCGCCACCGCGACGCTGCGTGCGCGCCGCGAGCATGGCGCACTCACGATCGTCACGGATTTCGGTTTCGCGACCTACTGGCTGATGCCGCGCCTCGCGGGCCTGAAACGCGTGATGCCGGACGTCGACGTGCGGGTCGTCACGTCACAGGACTTCGACGCGCAGCGCGACCACGCCGACATCGCGATCCTGTTCGGCGATGGCCACTGGCCGTCGTGCACGGCCGCGCGGCTCTTTCCGGAATCCGTCACCCCGGTCTGCTCGCCCGCGTTCCGCGCCGCGCACCCGCACGTCGCCCGGCCCGACCACCTGCATGCGCTCCCGCTGCTGCACGTGCAGCCGACGCGCCCCGAACGCTGGCTGTCGTGGGCCGGCTGGTTCGACGCGCACGGCCAGGACGCGCCGGCCGCCGCGCGCGGCGTGACCTTCAACAGCTATGCGCTCGTGATCCATGCTGCGCTGCTCGGCGAGGGTGTCGCGCTCGGCTGGTCGCCGCTCGTCGACGAGCTCGTCGCGTCCGGGCAGCTCGTGAAGCTCGTCGACGCGCCCGTCGTCACGTCGCGCGGCTACTTCCTCGTGCGTCCACCGCAGCGCCCCGAGCCGGACGCGACCCACGTGTTCCGGCGCTGGCTGCTGGATGCGTGCGCACCTGCCTGAACGATCGTCCGGCCGGCCGGAGGATACGCGCCCGACGCGGGCCGTACCGGCTGCGCCCCGCCGCCCGACGCCCGCCGGCGAGCCCGCACATGAAGCGCCGCCCCCGCCCGGCCGCGCTGGCGCGCCGATACCAGCCACACGGCGGGTTGGTTCTATCCGCGCCGAAAACGGCCTGATTTACTTGAGTCTCCCGCTACCCGCGTAGCCTGGCGCCCCGGTGCGCCGCCGCGCGGGTTCGCGCCCCATGACTCCGAGGAATTTCATGACCGCCGACTCACGCCCCGATCAATTCGTCCTGACGCTGTCGTGCCCGAGCGCGGCCGGCCAGGTCGCCGCCGTCGTCGGCTTTCTCGAGCGCCATCGCTGCTACGTCGATGCGCTGAACGTGTTCGACGACGATCTCAGCAACCACTTCTTCGTGCGCTGCGTGTTTCATCCGACGGATGAGACGCTACAGATCGACGCGTTGCGCCAGGAGTTCGGGCCGATCGCGACCGGGCTCGGCGGCGGCGGTGAAGGCGACACGCAATGGGCGATCCACGACGTCAACGCGCGCCCGAAAGTGCTGATCATGGTGTCGAAGCTCGAGCACTGCCTCGCGGACCTGCTGTTCCGCTGGCGGATGGGCGAGCTGAAGATGGACATCGTCGGCATCGTGTCGAACCATCCGGATTTCGAGCCGCTCGCCGCGCAGCACGGGCTGCCGTTCCGCCACTTCCCGATCACGGCCGACACCAAGGCGCAGCAGGAAGCGCAGTGGCTCGACTTCTTCGAATCGAGCGGTGCCGAACTCGTGATCCTCGCGCGCTACATGCAGGTGCTGTCGCAGGAAACCAGCGCGAAGCTCGCGAACCGCGCAATCAACATCCATCACTCGTTCCTGCCCGGCTTCAAGGGCGCGAAGCCGTATCACCAGGCGCATGCACGCGGCGTGAAGCTGATCGGCGCGACCGCGCACTTCGTGACCGACGATCTCGATGAAGGTCCGATCATCGAGCAGGTGGTCGAACGCGTCGATCACGCATTGCGTCCCGAGCAACTGCTCGCGGTCGGCCGCGACGTCGAATGCATCACGCTTGCACGCGCGGTGAAGGCGTTCATCGAACGCCGCGTGTTCCTGAACGGCGACCGGACGGTGGTGTTTCCGTAAGCACATACATTCGGCGCGCAGCCAACAAAAAACCCGACCGGCAGCAACAACCGGTCGGGTTTTTCATCGCCTGACGTTCGACGCTTCGCGCGACGGCTCCGGGTGCGGTGTCCGGATTCGTCACGCGCCGCGCGTGCCGTGGTCAGGTGCTCACTTCACCCACGCGAAGTGGTACGACAGCCAGATCGTGAGGCCCGCGCCGACCAGCGCCGCATACGGCATCAGGTTCAGCCACATCGCGCGCTTCGGCACCTCGAGCTCCATGTCGCGCTGCATCTGCGCGGGGAAACGGCCGCGATCCTGCCAGTAGTGGCGATAGAGAAACACCGGCACGATCAGCAGCATCGCGATCAGCCCGTTGCGCAGCGTGCCTTCGCCTTGCAGGTTCGCACCCGCGCCGACATAGACGAGGTTCGCGTAGCCGCAGATCGAACCGGCGACGAGCAGCCAGGTCGGGCAGCGGAACGGCCGATCCCAGTCGCCGCGATCCATCCGGTGGATCCAGCCGGACTGAAGGTTCAGGAATACGAACAGCATGTAGCAGACGTTCGAGATCGACAGCACCGTCATGTAGTCCGACATCATCAGCAACACGAGGTTGAAGCCGAGATCGGTCCACATCGCCCGCGTGGGCGAGCCGTGCTCGTTCACGTGCGACAGATACTTCGGCAGCCAGCCGTCGACCGATGCCTGGTACAGCGTGCGCGACGAGCCCATCATCGACGTCATCACGATCAGCAGGATCGACAGCATTAGCATCACGACGACCGCATTCGCGACCCATGCGCCGCCGCCGACGATCTTCGCCATCGCGGCCGCGACGCCGGTGCCGTCGCCGATCGACGGATCGAGCATCGCCTGCGTGCCGAGCGCGCCCTGGAACGCCAGCGGCACGAGCGTCATCACGACGAGACACAGCGCGCCCGACCAGAAGATCGCTTTCGCGGTGTCGCGACGCGGATCACGGAATTCACGCGTATAGCAGACGGCCGTCTCGAAACCGTACGACGCCCAGCCGGCCATGAACATCGCGCCGAGCGCCATCGTGACGCCCTGCCCGTTCCACGATCCGAAGGTCGCGGTCGTGAGGTTGCCTTGCGCATCATGACCGAGCGGCAGCAGCGGGAGCAGGTTCGACATCGGCACGTCGCCGGTGACGAACGGCACGATGCCGACGATCAAGAGCGGCGTGAGCGACGCGATGCCGAGGATGCGCTGCGTGCGTGCCGCCTTCGACGCGCCGCTGTGCTGCAGTTTGAACGTGATGAGAAGCAGAATCGTCGCGATGATGAATGTCGCGTTGATCCGAAGGGAAAGACCCGGCTTGATGAACCCGAGGTCCGCGACCTTGAGCTGCCAGTGCAGCACCGCCGCATCGGCGGGAAAGAGACTCGTGAGCGCATAGCTCGCCGCGAGGCCGCAGCCGAGCGCGAGCATCGGCGACCACGCGAGCCAGTTGCACCACACGGAAACCGGGGCAATCAGCTTGCTGTATCGAACCCAGCCGATCGCGCCATACACCGACGCGCCGCCCGATTTATGGGGAAATAGCCCCGATATTTCCGCATAAGTCGCGCTTTGAATCAGCCCCATCGTGATCGCGGCGATCCAGATCGCCCACGCGGGCTGGCCGATCGTCGCGCATACGCCGCCGATCGTGAACAGCACGCCTGCCGGCACACCGCTCGTTACCCAGAATGCGTCTTTCCAAGTCAGGCCACGGTGCAGCGTGTGGCCCGTCGAATCATGTGAGATGGTTGCCTCAACACCACTGGTGCGATTAGCACGCAGTCCTGCCTGATTCATCCAATTCCTCCTCTCGATCAGCGTGAGCGCTTCAGCGCTTACTCCGGTCCGATGCAAAGCAGATGATTCCGCACAAGGGCGCTAGTGTAACAACTTACGCGCATTTTTGCAGAATCGGAAATAGAAAACCGGGATATGGCCGCATGAATTCACGATTATTTCGGATTCCTGCTGACCACTTCCCGGCGTGTTCTTTTATGATTTCGCGCGACGAATCGCCGCGGTCTTACTGTGCGCCTTCAGTCCACGAATTCACGCGGTCCGCATGCGCCGCAATCCATGCATCGGCGGCCGCTTCCGGCTTCGAGCCGTTCTGGATCGCGAGCATCACGCTGTCGATCTCGCCCGGCTTCCACTGGAACTTCTTCAGGAACGCGACGACCGGCTTGGCCTTCGTTTCGAGCTGCGGGTTCACGACGCTGTCGACGTGCTCCGCGCCGCCGAACACCTTCTTCGGATCCTCGAGGAAGCGCAGCTTCCACTTCGCGAACATCCAGTGCGGCGCCCAGCCGGTCACGATCACCGGCTTGTTCGCGCCGACGGAGCGCGACAGCTCGGCCGTCATCGCGCTGCCCGAGCTCGGCATCAGCGTGTAGTTCAGGCCGTAGCTCTTGATCGCTTCGTCGGTCTTGCGCATCACGCCCGCGCCCGCGTCGATGCCGACGATCCGGCCGCCGAAGCTGCTTTTCTCGGCATTCAGGTCGTCAATGCTCTTCGCCTTCACGTAGTCGGGGACGATCAGGCCGATCTTCGCGTCGGGGAAGTTCGCGCCGAGATCGACAACCTTCGCCTTGTATTCGCCCCAGTAGGAACCGTGCGTGACAGGCAGCCACGCGGACAGCGTCGCGTCGAGGTCGCCGCGTGCCACGCCCTGCCACATGATCCCGGCAGCGACCGGTACGAGCTGGACCTGGTAGCCGAGCTTCTTCTCGATCACGCGAGCCGCGACGTTCGACGTCGCGACGCTGTCGTCCCAGCCCTCGACGTAGCCGATCTTCAGCGTGGGCTTCGTATCGGCGAGCGCCGACGCGCTCAGTGCCACCATCGCCGACAGTGCGCCGGTCCACAACAGTTTTCCGAACAACTTCATGGTCGATCTCCTTGAAATGCGCACCGTGCGCGTTGTCTCTCTAGGTTCTTCAACCACAATTCCGCGGTATCGTTGTTTTCCGACGGATGCTTGTCCGGGCGCGACGCGACGCCCCGGACATGCAATGGCTTTTTTTGACTATTTGTCGATCACAAGATCCGACAGCGGCTTGCTGCAGCACAGCAGCACCATCCCCTGATCGATCTCGCGCTGGCGGATGCCGCCGTTGTGCTTCATCTCGACCTGCCCCGACACGAGCTTCACCTTGCAGGTGCCGCACATGCCCTGCGTGCACGACGCCGGCAGCCGCACGCCCGACTGGCGCGCCGCGTCGAGCACGTGCTGCTCGGAGCCGCACGAAATCTCGCGGTTGCTCTTCGCGAAGCTGACCGTGTACTGCTTCGTCGCGGCATCGACGCCGTCGGCGGCCGGCACGAGTTCGGCGAGCACGTCGTCGCTCGCGGTCTGCGCGAGCGTTTCGAACGAGAAGCTTTCCTCGTGATACTGCTTGCGATCGAAGCCGGCTTCGTCGAGCAGGTCGCGCACGGCCTTCATGTATGGCGCGGGGCCGCACGTGAAGATCTCGCGCTCCATGAAGTCCGGTGCGATCAGTTTCAGCAGCGGCAGCGTCAGGAAGCCCGTGACGCCCGGCCAGTTGGTGCGTGCACCGACACGCTCGACGACGAACGACGTGCGGAAATTCGTATGGTTCGACGCGATCAGATCGAGTTCGCGCGCGAAGATGATGTCGTCCGGCGTGCGTGCGCTGTGCACGAACAGGATGTCGCGATCCTCTGCAAGATCATGGTGCGCGCGGCTCATCGACATCAGCGGCGTGACGCCCGAACCGGCCGACAGGAACAAATACTTGCGCGCAGGATGCCGCGCGCAGGTGAATTCGCCGGCCGGGCCGAGCACTCGCACCGACGCGCCCGGCTGCAGGTTGTCGTGCAGCCAGTTCGACACCTTGCCGCCCGGTACGCGCTTGACCGTGATCGAGATCGTGTGCGGCCGCGCCGGCGACGACGAGATCGTGTAGCACCGGTTGATCGTCTCGCCTTCGATGTCGAGCTCGAGCGTGATGAACTGCCCGGGCTCGAACGAGAACGCACGGCCCTGCGGCGAACGGAAGAAGAAGCTCTTCACATCGTGGGTTTCCTGCCGCACGTGGCAGCACACCAGCGTTTCCTCGACGTCGCTCGTCCAGCGCTCCGGGAGCGCGTTCCAGAACGCCGGGTGTGTAACCCGGCTGTCCGCCGGCTCGAAATTGGCCGCATCTCGCATCATGTGTAACTCCGCTTGCTGTTCCGCTGACTACTACGCGCCGGTCTTTTCGGCGAGCCGGCCGATGTACCAGGCCGAGAATTTTTCGACGAGACCTTCCGTGTACGGCGAATACGGGCCCGGCTCGTACGCGCTGCTGGTCGCGCCGCGCTGCGAGAACTCGACGAGCGCGCGATCCTGGTCGTTGGTCGCGTTCCACACGGCCGTCAGGTTCTTCACGTCGTAGTCGATGCCTTCCTTCGCGTCCTTGTGCACGAGCCACTTGGTACGCACGAGCGTCTTGCCGGCCGACAGCGGAATCACCGAGAACGTCACGATGTGATCGCTCATGAAGTGGTGCCACGAGTTCGGCTGCGTCCAGAACGACAGGCCACCGAGGTCGGCCTGTTCGAACTTGCCGAGCAGCTTCTTCGACGCGACCTTCGCGTCGAGCGTTTGCGATTCGCCGCTACGGTCGAGCGGCAGGCGCTGCGTGCGGAAGCCCGTCACGTCGAGCAGCTTTTCGATTTCGGCGGACGGCAGGCCCATCTCGGCCCACTCCTTGCCACGGCGCACGCAGGTTTCCGCGAATGCGTCCATGCCTTCGGCGTTCGCGTCGGAGCGCTGGTAGCCGAAGCCGTATTCGTACAACGAGATCGTCAGCTCGGGATGGTTCGCGACGCAGTGATAGCACTCGCGGTTGTTCTCCATCGTGAGCTTCCAGTTGCCTTCCTCGATGATGTCGATCTGTGCGGCGATCTTCGTGCTCGGCAGATCGTGCGGCAGCAGATACGGCTCCATCTGGGCGCGCAGCTGCGCGAAATCGACCGGCGGCTCCTCGGCGAGGCAGATGAAGATCAGCCCCGCGAGGTTCTGCACGTGCACCGACTTCAGGCTGTGCTTGCAGCGATCGAACTGCTCGCCCATGTGCTCGGCGAACATCAGCTGGCCCGTCAGGTTGTAGGTCCAGCTGTGGTACGGGCACACAATGTTGCCGACCGAGCCTTTATCCTCGTTGCACAGGCGCGCGCCGCGGTGGCGGCACACGTTGTGGAACGCGCGGATTTCCATGTCGTCGTCGCGCACGATCAGGATCGAGTCGCCGCCCAGTTCCACGGTCAGGTAGTCGCCCGGCTCGGGAATGTCCGGTTCGACCGCGACCTGGATCCAGTGCTGGTGGAAAATCGCCTCCATGTCGAGGGCGAAGATTTCCTCGCTCGTATAGAACGGCGCTTCGAGGCTGTAACCTTCCTTGCGTCGCTCGATCAGTGCACGAATGTCTGCCGATACTTTCATCGTTTGCTCCGGATTCCTTGCGTCCCAGTGTGGTTGCCGACAGGCATCAAAATCAGTAGTCGATGAGCTGATGCTCGCGCAAATACGCGAGGATCACTTGTGCTTTTTCGACTGAACTCCCTTCATTTACGACGTTGCCGCCGCGGCTTTCCGTTGTCGTCGCCGACAGCATCCGGGCATGCCCGGAGCGCTTCTCGGCGGCGACCAGCTTTACGGGTTTACGCTCGATCGGGCCAACCTTCCACGCGCTGGCATCGGCATCCGCGCCGGTCGACGTCAGCGCCGGGCGGATCGCCCCGGCCCGCAGCCGCGCATACGCGTAGCGCGGCGCCACGTTGGCGAGCGGATGGACCGCGACGACGGCAGGCAGCGCCGCGTCGACGCGCCGCCGCAACCCTTTCGGCAAGAATTGCCGGACTGCCGCGCGGCCGCCGTCGACCGTCACGTCGACGGCCGCGCCGACGAGCGGATAGCCGAGCGTCGCGGCGACGCGATACGGCAGCATCCCGGTGTCGTACGCGCCCTCGGCGCGGGTGCCGGTCAGCACGAGGTCGTAGCCTTCGACGCGCGCGGCGAGCGCATGCGCGGCATCGTCGCCGTCGTGGCAGGCCAGCACCTCGACCTGCCGCGCACCGAGCGCGAGGTATTCAGCAAGCGCTTCATTCGCGGGGTCTCCCGCATGGAGCACGTCGAGCTGCGCGCGATGCCGCTCCGCGAGCTGACGGCCGACCTCGAGCGCGGCCGCGTCGTTGCGGCTGTAGCGCGCGGTGCCGCTGACCGGGTGCCGGCCCACGGAGACGAGCACCGCGATGCGTTGCAACTGGCGGGGGGCGTTCATGCTGCGACTCCTTCGGATTCACGGGCGCCGACCGCGGTCGGCGATTGTCCGCGCGACGCGCGCGCGGCCTGCACCTGTTCGATCAGCGCGGCGATCGTCGCCTGCGCGTCGCCCACCACCGTCAGGTTCGCGCGCTTGGCGATCGGCGCGCTGCCGTCCAGGTTGACCGCGATCACGTGGCGGCAGTCCTTGATCCCCTGCAAGTGCTGCACCGCGCCCGAGATGCCGAACGCGATGTACACGCTGGCCTCGACCGTCTTGCCGGTCGCGCCCACCTGCTTGTCGCGCGTGAAGTGACCGTTGTCGACCGCGACGCGGCTCGCGCCGATCGCCGCGCCGAACGCGCCGGCGAGCCGCTCGAACGCGCCGATGTCGGACACGCCGTTGCCGGCCGACACGATGAAGTCGGCTTCCTCCAGCGCGACCTGCGCCGCGTCGATTTCCTCGAGGCCGAGATCGCGGTACGGTTGCGCCGCGTCGCCGGCCGGGCGGATGAAGTCGGCGGCCAGGCGCTCGCCGGCACCGACGAACGGCAGTTTTGCTTCGACCGCGTTCTGCGCAAGCAGGATCACGTCGGGCAAGCCGCGCGTCGCGAACGCACGGCCGGCCTGCGCATACGCGCCGACGTGCTTCGCGTCGATTTCGACCACGTGGGTCGCGACGCTCGCGCCGGCAGCCGCCGCGTAACGCCGGCCCAGATCGCCGTCGCCGGTCGCGTTGTCGGGCACGAACACGTGCTTCGGCGCGAGCGCCGCGGCGCAGGCCTGCAACGCTTGCAATTCGCTTTCGGGCGCAAAGGCGCGACGGTCGAAGTCGGCCAGCTCGATCAGCTTGTCGACGCCGAGCTCCGCTGCGTCATCCTTCAGTTCGCCGAACGCCAGCAGCGCGACTTCCGTCTGCGCGTCGGCGAGCACCGCGGCGGCGGCGACCGCCTGCCGCGCATGGTCGTCGAGCGCGCCGCGCTCGGTGTGCGCCACCACCAGCATCACGTGCTTCGGGTCCTGCACCGCGCGGCGCGGTTTCGCGGCCGCGGCGCCGTGTCCATGCGCGGACCACTGCGTGGCGCTCGCGTCGGCGCTGCCTTCCTCGCCCAGCGTGATGCGCTTCAGGCCCGCGGCCGTGATGATGAACGGCCGGCGCGGATCGATTCGTTTGATCGTGTTCATCGATTCACTCCAGCGAGGCGGCAACGAGTTCGGCCACGTCGAGCACGTCGGGGCGCGGGCCCACGACGCCTTCGAGCATTGCCGTGCAGTTCGGGCATCCGACCGCGACCACGTCCGCGCCAATGGCGCGCGCGTCGGCGATGCGGATGTCGGGAATGCGCTGCTTGCCCGGGATGTCGGTCAGCGGCGCGCCGCCGCCACCGCCGCAGCAGCGGCCGCGCATGCCGTTGCGCTCCATCTCGACGACCTGGATGCCGATCGTCTTCAGCAGCTTGCGCGGCGATTCCGTCTCGCCGTTGTAGCGGCCGAGGTAGCACGGGTCGTGATACGTGGTGCGCTTCTCGCGCAGCGCCTCGACGGCCTTCGGTGCGATCTTGCCGCTGTCGGCCAGCTCCGCGAGGTAAGTCGTGTGATGCTTGACCGTCACGCGCAGCCCGAGCGCGCGGTATTCGTTGCGCAGGCTGTGCATCACGTGCGGGTCGGCCGTCACGATCTGCTTGTACGACAGCGAGCCGAGCGTGCCGATCAGGCGCTTCGCCATCTGCTGGAACGTCGCTTCATCGCCGAGGCGACGTGCGACGTCGCCGGTGTCGGTCTCGGTCCCGCCGAGCACCGCGTAGTCGACGCCCGCCTTGTTCAGCACCTTCACGAATGCGCGCAGCGTACGCTGGTAACGCATGTCGAACGCACCTTCACCGGCGACGAACAGCACATCGACCGGCTTGCCGGGTTGCGCAACGGGTGCGTTCAAGTCGACCGACCAGTCGTAACGTGCAGCCGTGTCGTAGCCGCCCATCGTGCCGGTCTCGCGCAGGTTCGCGAGCACTTCCTGGCCCTTGCCCGGCACCGTGCCGTGCACCAGGGTGCGGTTGCGGCGCATGTCGACGATCGCGTCGACGTGCTCGATCAGCATCGGGCACTCCTGCACGCAGGCACGGCAGGTCGTGCACGACCAGAGCGTCTGCTCCTCGATCAGGCCGGACACGATCGGGCCGTTCGGCTCGCCGCGATGCTGGCCGACCGCGAGGCCCGGCGTCGGGCTGCCGGCGTACGCGGCATCGGTGCCGCCCGCCATGCCGACGACGAGATCCTGGATCAGTTTCTTCGGGTTCAGCGGCTGGCCCGATGCGAACGCGGGGCACGCGGCCTCGCACTTGCCGCACTGCACGCACGCGTCGAAGCTCAGCAACTGGTTCCAGCGGAATTCGACCGGCTTCGCGACGCCATACTCCTCGTGCTCGATGTCCGGCAGCTTCAGCGCGGTCGGCGGCGTGGCCGTGCCGTTGCCCGTGAACGATTCGCGGGTGGCCGCGAAACGTTCCTGGCGCGGGTGGAATGCGAGGTGCAGCAGGCCGGCGATCGCGTGCTTCATCGGGCCGCCCTTCGCGGCGCCGACGGTCATCGTGAATGCACCGGCGCCGATCAGCAGCGCGCAGAGCACCGCGAACGCACCCGACATCGTGCCGGCCGGCACGACCATGAACAGCACGAGGCCGAGCGCGAACGAGCCGAGCAGCCAGGGCAGCGCGTTCCACGGGCCGCGCGACAGGCGGGCGGGCACGTCCTTGGCCGCGCGGCGGCGCCAGACGAACACCACGCCGACGAGCATCGCGAGCGCCGCGAGGAAGATCAGCTTGTCGAGCCACGGCGAGTAGATCGCCAGGCCGTAGTTGACGAACACCAGCGCGAGCGCGGCGATCGCGCCGCCGGCGGTCGCGACGTGGGTCTTCGCGATGTACGGATCGCGGGCAACCACGTGGTGCAGGTCGACGAAATAGCGCTTCGGGATCGCGAACAGGTTCGCGACGCCGAACGAGCCGGGCGCCGTCGCGCGCCCGAGACGCCAGTAGGACGAGCGCTTCGCGACCGCGAACGCGAGCCCCGCCACCGACAGCCACAGCAGTGCGGTAATGAGGAAAGCCGGATTCATCTTTAGAAATCCTTGACGAGACGCAGCGAGTCGTAGATCGCACCGTGGACGTTGTGCATCGAGATGCAGTCGCCGACACGGAACAGCAGGAAGCGGCCGTTGCCCAGTTCTTCCGACAGGCACGGCTGCGGCTCGGCCGCGAACAGCGTGTGCGGATCGATCTGGCCGTGGTTCACCGACTCCGGCTTGAGCTTCCAGTACAGCTCGTCATTCGGCGACGAACCGTTCTCGATCACCACCTGGTCGACCGCGCGCTCTTCCAGTTCCTCGGTGTATTCGTTGCGCAGCACGGCGATCATCTTGCCGTTTTCCTCGTACACGCGATCGAGCATGGTGTTCGGCGTCGGGATCACGCCGAGCGCATACAGGCGGCGATAGAAGATCGGGAACGTCGTGCCGCCGCAATCGTCGGCCACCTTCACGTCGGGGGTCACGACCTCGACCTTCGAGCCTCGGCTGGCCATGAAGTCCGCCACGCCGGCGCCCGCATGGGTGCTCACGCCGTCGAACAGCAGCACGTTCTGCTTCGGCTCGACCTTGCCGGTCAGGATGTCCCACGAGCTGACGGCCAGCCCTTCGGCCACGCCCCAGGCCGGCACCTGCCACGTGAAGCTCGAGCCGCCGGTCGCGAGCACGACGATGTCCGGCTTCTCGGCCATGATCATCTTCTCGTCGGCGGCGACGCCCAGGCGGCGATCAACGCCCAGGCGCTTGGTTTCCATGTCGAACCAGCGAATGATCCCGGACATCTGTTCGCGCTGCGGCGCCTTCGCGGCGATCATCACCTGGCCGCCCACTTCGGTGTTCTTCTCGAACAGCACCACGTCGTGGCCGCGCAGCTTCGCGACGCGTGCGGCCTCGAGCCCCGCGGGGCCCGCGCCGACCACCACCACCTTGCGCTTCGGGCCGCGCGACTTCTCGATGATGTGCGGCATCGTCGCTTCGCGCGACGTCGCGGCGTTCTGGATGCAGAGCACGTCGAGGCCGTTGTACTGGCGGTCGATGCAGTAGTTCGCGCCGACGCACTGCTTGATTTCGTCTTCCCGGCCGTCTCGGATCTTGATCACCATGTGCGGATCGGCGATCTGCGCGCGCGTCATGCCGACCAGGTCGATCATGCCGGTGGCGAGCAGGCGCTCGGCCTGGCCCGCGTCACGGATGCTCTGCGCGTGCATCACGGGAATCTTCACCACCGACTTGATGCCGGCCGCGAGGTGCACGAACGGCTCCGGGGGCAGCGCCATCGGCGGCATGCAGTTGGCGATCGTGTTGTGCGTGTCGCCGCCCGACCCGACCACGCTCAGGTAGTCGATCAGGCCGGTCTCCGACATCGCCTGCGCGATTTCCTTCAGTGCCTCGTGATCGAGACCGTCCTCGTGGAATTCGTCGCCGCACATCCGCAGGCCGACGCAGAAGTCCTTGCCGACCGCTTCGCGCACAGCCGTCAGCACTTCGATGCCGAAGCGCAGACGGTTTTCGAGGCTGCCGCCCCATTCGTCGGTGCGATGGTTCGAACGCTTGCTCCAGAACTGGTCGATCAGGTGCTGGTGCGCGGCGGAGATCTCGATGCCGTCCATGCCGGCTGCCTTCACGCGCTTCGCGGCCGCCGCGAAGTCGCCGATGATGCGGCGGATTTCCTCGATCTCGATGATCTTCGCGTTGCCGCGGTGCACCGGCTCGCGCACGCCCGACGGCGACATCAGATGCGGCCAGTGCTCGCCATGGAACGACGAGCGGCGGCCCATGTGCGTCGCCTGGATCATGATCTTCGCGCCGTGCTTGTGCATCGTGTCGGCCAGGCGCGTGAGCGGGTCGATGATCTTGTCGTTCGACAGGTTCACCGACTTCCACCAGCCCTGCGGGCTGTCGATCGACACGGGGCTCGAGCCGCCGCAGATCGCGAGGCCGACGCCACCCTTCGCCTTCTCTTCGTAATAGCGGATGTAGCGGTCGCCCGGCAGGCCGCCCGGCTCGGCATACACCTCCGCGTGCGCGGTGCTGACGATCCGGTTGCGCAGCGTCAGCTGGTTCAGCTGCATGGGTTTGAACAGGTGGGGATAACGCATCGCAGGCGACCTCTGGCGTTCGAATGTCTCGTGTTGCGGGTGTTGTTGTGTTGCTGTGTCGTGATGTCAGCGCATCAGTGCGCGATCGGCGACACTTCGAAGACGCAGTGGTCGTGGTGTTCGGCCGCACACTGCACTTCCTTCGATTGCGCGCGCGGCGCGCCCTTGCCTTCCGGCGTCGTGTCGTTGACCCAGTCCATCGCGCCGGCGAACCAGCCCGCGAACATGTAGCAGAGCTTGCCTTCCTTGCCCGGCTGCTGGAGCACGAACGACGAGTGGCGCAGCTCGATCTTCGCGCGCGCGCTGGCCGGATCGGCCTCGATGATCGAGAACAGGCCCCAGCCGCGTTGCGACAGGCGCTTCAGGTAGTGCTCGAACACGGCCATGCCGGTCAGCCCGTGCAGCTTCGCTTCCTTGTCGCACCAGTGGTATGCGGACTTGTAGCCGGCCTTGTAGAGGATCTCGGCATACGCCTCGACGCCGAGCGCTTCTTCGACGGCGACATGGTTGTTCGTGAAGAAGTGGCGCGGCACGTACAGCATCGGCAGCGCGTCGGTGGTCCAGACGCCGGTATCGGGATCGACGTTGATCGGCAGTTGCGGTTGCATCGTGGTGACTCCGTGAGGAAAAAAGGCCGCGCGGTTCTGGCGCAGGCACGACATCGTCCGCGTGCCCGCGCTGCAAGCGCCGGCACGTCCCGATTGTTCTTGTGTTGAATCGCGGGCGGCGGTTCGGGTCGGCGGGCGCTTACGCGCCCCACACGTCCTTGAACACGCGCACCCAGTTCTCGCCCATGATCTTGCGGATGCGCGACTCCTTCCAGCCGTGGCGTTCCATCGCCGCGGTCAGGTTCGGGAATTCGCCGATCGTGCGGATGCCGTCCGGGTTGATCACCTTGCCGAAGTTCGTCAGCTGGCGATAGCGGCCCTTGTCGTGCGTCAGCATGTCGAAGAATTCCTTCGCGAAATCCTGCGTGAAGTCCGTGCCGATGCCGACCGCGTCTTCGCCGATCAGGTTCACGACGTAGTCGATCGCCTCGATGTAGTCGTCGATGTTCGCCTCGATCCCGCGCTTCAGGAACGGCGCGAACATCGTCACGCCGACGAAGCCGCCGGCGTCGGCGATTTCCTTCAGCTGTGCGTCGCTCTTGTTGCGCGGATGTTCCTTCAGGCCCGACGGCAGGCAGTGCGAGTAGCACACCGGCTTCTTCGAGAACGCGATCGCTTCCGACGACGTGTTGCCGCCCACATGCGACAGGTCGACCATGATGCCGACGCGGTTCATCTCGGTGATCACTTCGCGGCCGAAGTCGGACAGGCCGCCGTCACGCTCGTAGCAGCCCGTGCCGACCAGGTTCTGCGTGTTGTAGCAAAGCTGCACGACGCGCACGCCCATGTCGGCGAACGCCTCGATGTAGCCGAGGTTGTCCTCGAATGCGTGCGCGTTCTGGAAGCCGAGGATGATGCCGGTCTTGCCTTCCTTCTTCGCACGGAAGATGTCGTCGGTCGTGCGCACCAGCGTCAGCAGTTCGCCGTTGTCGCGGATCTTCTTCTTCATCACGCCGATGTTGTCGACGGTCTTGGTGAAGTTCTCCCACACCGACACCGTGCAGTTCGCGGCCGTGATGCCACCCTTGCGCATGTCCTCGAACACCGGCTTCTCGAACTTCGAGATGTTCAGTCCGTCGATGATGATGCTGTCCTGATGCAGCGTGCTCATATCTGCCTCTCGCTCCAGTTTCTGCTTTTGTGGGGGTCGTCGATCAGTAAATCGGGAAGCGCTCGCAGAGCGCGAAAATCTCGCGGCGCACGCGCTGTTCGGTCGCGTGGTCGCCTTCCGGGTTCGCGCGCAGCGCGTCGAACACTTCGAGAATCAGGCGGCCGACCTCGCGGAACTCCGCGACGCCGAAGCCGCGCGTCGTGCCGGCCGGCGTGCCGAGGCGGATGCCCGACGTGACGGTCGGCTTCTCGGTGTCGAACGGAATGCCGTTCTTGTTGCAGGTGATGCCCGCCCGTTCCAGCGCCTGCTCGACCGGCGCGCCCTTCAGGCCCTTCGGGCGCAGGTCGACCAGCAGCAGGTGGTTGTCGGTGCCGCCGGTGACGAGGTCCACGCCGCCCGCCTTCAGCACTTCGCCAAGCGCCTGCGCGTTCGCGAGCACGTTGTCGATGTAGGTCTTGAAGTCCGCGTGCAGCACTTCGCCGAACGCGACGGCCTTGCCGGCGATCACGTGCATCAGCGGGCCGCCTTGCAGGCCGGGGAACACGGCAGAGTTGATCTTCTTCGCGATCTCTTCGTCGTTGGTCAGCACGAAGCCGCCGCGCGGGCCGCGCAGCGTCTTGTGCGTGGTCGACGTGACGACGTGCGCATGCTCGACCGGGTTCGCATGGCGGCCGGCGGCGATCACGCCCGCGATGTGCGCCATGTCGACCATCAGCTTCGCGCCGACGCTGTCGGCGATCGCACGGAAGCGTGCGAAGTCCAGCGCGCGCGGGTACGCCGAGAAGCCGGCGATGATCAGGTTCGGCTTGTGCTCGTGCGCGAGCGCTTCAACCTGGTCGTAGTCGATACGCATCGTGTCGCGGTTCACGCCGTATTGCACGGCATTGAACCACTTGCCCGACAGCGCCGGCTTGGCGCCGTGCGTCAGGTGGCCGCCGGCGTCCAGTGACATGCCGAGCACGGTGTCGCCCGGCTTCGCCAGCGCGAGCATCACCGACCCGTTCGCCTGCGCGCCCGAGTGCGGCTGCACGTTCGCGTAGCCGGCGTTGAAGATCTGCTTCACGCGCTCGATCGCCAGCGCCTCCACCTCGTCCGCGAATTCGCAGCCGCCGTAGTAACGCTTGCCCGGATAGCCTTCCGCATACTTGTTGGTCAGCACCGAACCCTGCGCCTCCAGCACCGCGCGCGACACGATGTTTTCCGACGCGATCAGCTCGACTTGCGACTGCTGGCGCTCGAGCTCCTTCAGGATGGCGCTGCGCACCGGAGCGTCGCGCTCGGCGAGGGGCTGCGAGAAGAAAGGCTGGGTGTTCGACATAGTGCGTCCGTGACGAAGAATAAAGGGCGTGCAACCGAAGCTCGAGGCCCGCCATACCTGGGTTTCCAGCGCATCCAGTGCAAGGCTGCCGACGGCTCTATTCTTGTCGTTCGGATTTTCGGCGGATTGATGAATTTAGACGCGTTCTTTGCCTTTTCCGCCATGCGCGTCCGTTTTGTACAAGTGACCGGTCGTGCTTTTTCCGATGACGAAGCAAACCGGCGTGTGCGGTTTGTCCACGGACAGGCACTTCGCCGGTGCCTGAGCTGCGCGTCAAGGGTGCAGCGCAGCCCGCTTACGGTGCAGTGCAGCATCCGCCTTCCACCCTTACGACGTATGCAGCTAGGGTTTAGCCGTATGGCACGCTTGTTGCGCTCGCTCACACAATACGGCAGCCCGATCCGTGCCTCTCGGGCCAAAAGCTATTAGAGATTCAAGGAACGCCCCCCATGTCGCCCGACCGCACAGCGTCGCTGTCCCACTTCGCGTTCATGCCTTTACCGAACTTCACGATGATCGCGTTCACCAATGCGATCGAGGTGCTTCGGATGGCGAACTACCTGAGCGGCCAGCCGCTCTATCGCTGGTCGATCATCAGCCCGGAAGGCGGCCCGGTCACGGCGAGCAACGGCCTCACGGTCGACACGGGCCCGGCCGAATGCGTGGGGCAGCCGGATATCGTATTCGTGTGCGGCGGTGTCGACGTGCAACGCGCGACCACGCCCGCCCATCTGTCGACGCTGCGCCGCTTCGCGCGCATGGGACTGCCGCTCGGCAGCCTGTGCACCGGCACCTATGCGCTCGCGAAGTCGGGGCTGCTCGCGGGCTATGCATGCGCGATCCACTGGGAAAACATGTCGGCGCTGAAGGAAGAGTTTCCGGACACGCGCTTCCTGAAGGAACTGTTCGTGGTCGACCGCGACCGCATCACGTGCACGGGCGGCGTCGCGCCGCTCGACATGATGCTGAACCTGATCGCCGCGCGCGTGGGCACCGCGCGCGTCACGCAGATCGCCGAGCAGTTCATCGTCGAACACGTGCGCGACACGAGCGCGCAACAGCGGATGCCGCTCGTCGCGCGGCTCGGCTCGGCGAACAAGTCTCTGTTCGAAGTGATCTCGCTGATGGAAAACAACATCGAGGAGCCGCTGTCGCGCGAGGAACTCGCACGACTCGCGAACATGTCGCAGCGCCAGTTGCAGCGCCTGTTCCGCGAGCATCTCGGGATGACGCCCACGCACTATTACCTGACGCTGCGGCTGCGCCGCGCGCGCGAGTTGCTGCTGCAGACCGACATGTCGATCATGCACATCACGATGGCGTGCGGCTTCCAGTCGGCCTGCCACTTCAGCAAGAGCTATCGCGATGCGTTCGGCGTCGCGCCAACGCGCGAGCGCCGCAAGCAGGTCGCGCCGCTCGCGCAGGGCGCGGCGGCTGCCGGACCGGCGTTTCCGGCGCATGTGATTCACGCGTGACACGGGCGCGGCGCGATAAAAAAGGCGGCCTCGAGGGCCGCCTTTTTGCTGGTGCTTACGATCCCCACACCTGCATTTCGTCGAGCGAGTAACCCCACTGCGTCGCCCGCTTCGTGCCGAGCATCCGCACGTAGCGGCCCTGCGCGTTCAGGTTCGGCAGCGTGACGTGACCGTACGACACGCCGTTGTTCGTCGAGTAGACCGTCGTCCAGTTCGCGTTGTCGGTCGACGTCTGGATCTGGTAGACGAGCGCGCCCGCGTCCCAGTAGAGATCGACGCTGCTGATCTTCTTCACCGCGCCGAGATCGACGGAGATCCATTGCGGATCGACGCCCGCGCCTTCCGGCGAATCCCAGCGCGTGCTCGTCGTGTTGCCGTCGAACGCCTTGTCCGCCGTCAGCGATGCGTTGTAGCTCGCCGACGCAGCAGCCGGACGACCTTGCGACAGCAGCATCGGCTGCGCGGCGGCCGGGCCACCGTAGTAGCTCGAGCCGAGCTTCGCCTTGGTCGTGTCCGCATTCACGCCGAACTGCGACAGGCTCCAGCGCTGGCCGGTGGTTACGTCGCCCACATAGAGCTGGTAGCCGCCCGCCGTCGTCGACGAGAAGAACACGTAGTTCGTGCCGCTCACCGGCGCCGGATCGGAGTTGTTGCTCATGCAGTCGCTGATCGGCAGCACGTTCGGCGTCGACGCCGGATCCGCGGTCTTCGCATAGATCTGGTCGGCACCGCCCGTGTCCTTCCAGCGCGCGTAGAACACCATGCCGTCGCCGCGTACGATCGGATAGTAGGTCTGCAGACCGGCCGGATGATCGAACACCGCCGTCGTGCCGGTCGTGATCGTGCGTTTCATCAGCCCCATGTTCGAGCCGGTGCCCGTCGCGTAGTAGACGGCGCTCGCGTCCGGCGCGAGGAACGGCATCGAGTATTCGGCGCCCACCGGTGCGTTGGTCAGGCTCACGACCGACGTGAACACCGGGCCCGTGCTCGTGTACGACAGCGTGCCCTGCTTCACGTCGCCGTTCTGCTTGAACACGAGCATCTTGCCGTCGGCGCTGAACTTCGGATCCTCGTTGCGCGTCGCGCCCGTGCTGTTCGTCAGGTTGACCGGCGGCGTACCGGCGCCGAGCTGCAGCATGAACACGTTCCAGGCGCCATTGCTGATGCCCATGAACGCAAGCCACTTGCCGTCGGGGCTGAACACGCCGTTCATCGGATCGGTGATGCCCCAGCTGCTCTTGCTCAACTGCGTGAGCGTGCGGGCCGAAAAGTCGTACAGGAACAGCTGGCTCGTGCCGTCGCCGTACTTGACGTAGCTGTGATAGACGAGCTTGCCGGTCAGTGCGGCGGGAAACGACGCGTTGGATTGAGTCGGGGGATTGTTGATGCAGGCCGCTTCGGCGGCGCCGCCGAGCAGGTTGAGCGCGAGGCCGGTAACGAGGCCCGCGACGAGGAACTTCGATTTCACGCTGATTGCTTCCGGGTAAGGTAAGGACGTTGCGCACCCGGTCCCGCACATGGTGCGCGGTCGTCACGGATCCGCCGTCAGGGGGCGTGAAGACCGTATCGATCACGCATCGGGAATAAGGCTTGCGAAGAATGCCGGTTCGCTGGTCTGAAGAAAAGGATCAGAGTCGGCCGAAAACGTGCGTATCAGCGGGTTGCGGATGAACGATTGGGGGCGGGATTGAACGCGGCGGACGCCGTGCTACTCTTTTTTCAGCGACGGCCGTGATCGGCCGGAGGCCAGGCATGAAGCGATATGCGGTGCTCGCACAGACGATTGCCGATTCGATCCGGCGCGGCGACCTGCCGGCAGGCGCACGCATTCCGACCGTGCGCTCGGCATGCAGCGCCTATCGTGTCAGTCCTTCCACCGTGTTTCGCGCGTACTACGCGCTCGAAAGCGAGGGCTTGATCGTCGCGCGCGCGCGTTGCGGTTATTTCGTTGCGAACCTCGATGACAAGCGCGTGCGCGCGGGTCGCGACACACCGCGCAAACCGGCTGCATCGCAGACCGGCGGCGACGATGCGCTGTTCCAGCTGATCGACTCGCTCAAACGCGACGACATCGTGCCGCTGGGTTCCGCGTTCGCCAGCTATTCACTGTTTCCGATGAGCAGCCTGTGGCGATATGCGGCGACGGCCGCCCGCAACATGGACCGCGAGAAACTGCTGGCCGGCCTGCCGCCCGGCAACGAGGCGCTGCGCCGCCAGATTGCGTTGCGGTACCTGAACGCGGGCGCGTCGTTGCCGATGGAAGAAATCGTCATCACGACCGGCGCGGCGGAAGCGCTGACGCTGAGCCTGCAGGCGCTCACGCGCCCTGGCGATCTGGTCGCGATCGAGCGCCCTGCCTTCCCCGCGGTGCTGCAAGCCGTGCAGCGGCTGCACCTGAAGGCCATCGAGATTCCGGTTGACCCGCGCACCGGCCTCGACCTCGACGCGCTCGCCGACGTGCTCGACACGCATCCGGTGCGCGCGTGCTGGTTCATGACCTCGTTCCACAATCCGACCGGCGCGACGCTGCCCGACGAGCGCAAGCGCCGGCTGATCGAACTGCTCGCATCGCACCAGGTGCCGCTGATCGAGGACGACGTGTTCGGAGAACTACATTTCGGCCCGACGCCCACGCGCCCCGCGAAACTGTATGACGACAACGGGCTCGTGCTGCATTGCGGTTCGTTCTCGAAGTGCCTCGCCCCCGGTTTCCGGGTCGGCTGGGTCGCGGCCGGACGTTACGTGAAGCAGATCAGGCAGGTGAAGAACGCGAGCGCGCCGGCGGCCGACGTGCCCGCGCAGATGGCCGTGTCCAGCTATCTGCGCAACGGCGCGTACGACCGCTTCCTGCGCAGGCTCCGGCTCAACCTCGCGGCCCACCAGGCGCAGATGCTCGCGGCCGTTCGCGCGTACTTCCCGGCCGACACCGAGGTGTATGCCCCGCGCGGCGGATATTTCCTGTGGATCGAATTGCCGCCGCACGTGGATGCGATGCAGTTGTTCGGCGACGCGATGGAGAATGGGGTCAGCCTCGCGCCCGGGCCGATCTTTTCGATGACGGGCGCCTTTCACCGCTACGTCCGGCTGAACTATGGCCGACCGTGGACCCCTGCCGTCGAGGACGCGATGCGCACCATCGGAAGGCTCGCGGGGCGGCAACAGCAGACGAGGTAGCAACGATCATGCAAGTCCTGCCCAACCGGAAAGTCCGCTCGCGCGACACGCTGCGCGGCGCACTGAACCTGCGTGCCGAGCCGCGCGCCACCGTCAGCCAGCGCTGCCGGCAGTGCGGCTTCATGGCGTTCCGCGCCAGCGAGCAGTGCCCCGTCTGCGGACAGGGAGGCTGGCCGTTCGCGCCGCTGCGCCGATCGAACGACGATGCGCCTGCCGCGCAGGCCACGCCCCCGCACCAGGCGCAGCCCGTCCCGACGTGGTCGTCGCGCGTCGCGGCCGCGGTGCGCGGCGCGGCGGTCCAGCGGCCGCGCGCGTCGAGCGCGCCGCTGCTGAGCATCCTGACCCTCGTGATGCTGGTCGGCGGCTATGTGACGTATGACCGGACGTGCCGGGTGGATCCCGTCTGTCGCGGACCGGGCGCGTCGCGCCCGGTGACGGCTTACGCCAGTCTGCATGCGGCTGACGCGCCGACGTTGCCGGTCGGGCCCGCGCCCGCACCCGTCCAGGCAATGCATCCGGCCGAGCGCGCGGCAGTCGACGCCGATCGGCTCGCCGACGCCAATGTCGACACCGACGCCGATCGGTCGAGCAAGGCCGCTCAACCCGGCAATGCGGGCACGCCCCGACACGCGGCAGGACGCCCGATGACGACGCTCGCGCGGCACGCGCCGCCGGTTCACGGACCGGACAGCGCGCGCGGCAGCGGCATTCGCGTCGCCGACTGGAAAGGCGGTGCCACCGCGACGCGACGCGGGCACGCGATACGCCGCGTGGCCCTGCATACGCGTCATGGTCGGCGCGCGATGGCGAGCGGGGCCGAAACGGCGATGATCTATCGCGGGCATTGAGCGCGCGGCGCACGGCGACCGCAGCCACGCCCACAACGAAAAACGGGCGGCACCGTCTCCGGTGCCGCCCGCTTCATGCCCGTCGTTCGTGCGTCAGGCCGCCAGCAAGCCGTGCGGATCGATCACGAATTTGCGCGGCGCGCCGCCGTCGAACTTCTTGTAGCCTTCCGGCGCCTGGTCGAGCGAGATCACTTCGACGTTGACGATCTTCGCGATCGGCAGACGGTCGAACAGGATTGCCTGCATCAGGTTGCGGTTGTACTTGAGCACCGGCGTCTGGCCCGTGAAGAACGAGTGCGACTTCGCCCAGCCGAGGCCGAAGCGGATGCTCAGGCTGCCGTGCTGCGCGGCCTTGTCCTTCGCGCCCGGATCGTCCGTCACGTACAGGCCCGGGATGCCGATCGCGCCGGCCGGCCGCGTGATTTCCATCAGCGAGTTCAGCACCGTCGCGGGCGCTTCCTCGGAATGGCCCGACGAACCGTGGCCGTGCGCCTCGAAGCCGACGCAGTCGACCGCGCAATCGATCTCCGGCACGCCGAGGATCTGTTCGATCTGCTCGCCGAGCGACGCGTCCTTCGACAGGTCGACCGTCTCGAAGCCCATCGCCCGCGCGTGCGCGAGGCGTTCCGCGTTCATGTCGCCGACGATCGTCACCGCCGCGCCGAGCAGGCGCGCCGACGCGGCCGCCGCCATGCCGACCGGGCCCGCACCCGCAATGTAGACCGTCGAGCCCGGCTTCACGCCCGCGCTTACCGCGCCGTGATAGCCGGTCGGAAGAATGTCGGACAGGCAGGTCAGATCGCGAATCTTCGCCATCGCCTGGTCGCGGTCGGGGAATTTCAGCAGGTTGAAGTCCGCGTACGGCACGAGCACGTACTCGGCCTGGCCGCCGATCCAGCCGCCCATGTCGACGTAACCGTAAGCACCGCCGGCACGCGACGGATTCACGTTCAGGCACACACCCGTATGCGTGTCCTTGCACATCGCGCAGCGGCCGCATGCGACGTTGAACGGCACCGACACGAGATCACCGATCTTCAGCGTCTCGACGTCCGGGCCCACCTCGACCACTTCGCCCGTGATCTCATGACCGAGCACGAGGCCGACCGGAGCGGTCGTGCGGCCGCGCACCATGTGCTGGTCGGAGCCGCAGATGTTCGTGCTCACCACTTTCAGGATGACACCGTGGCCGATCGCGCGGCCGGTCGGATCGACCATTTTCGGATAATCGATCTTCTGCACTTCGACCTTGCCCGGCCCAAGATAGACGACACCTCGATTGCTGCTCATCGTATTGTCTCCATGTCTCGTTGATGGCGCTGCCGCGCGCCGACGGATGCGGCGCTACGCAACGTGCTGTTCGAGAGTAGTCCCGGAGGTGGGGGCCCCGATGTCTCAAACGCGACATGCGTTTGAACGGTGCCGACATCCATGGCGGAAACACGAAAGTCGGGTCAGGGAAAAAACGGCCGGAGAGCGCGATCGTGGAAGGCACGAAACGCGTGAGCGCGGCCGATCGGCGCGAGCGGGCCGCCCCGTCGGTCGGGCGCGCGTTACCCGCCCTGATTCTCGCGAACGATCGCGGCGGCCGCCGCTTCCGCGTCGCTCGCCACCCCGTCGTGCACGCGCGTACTGACGGCCGGCGTCGGCGGCTCGCTGTCGAGCGCATGGCCGTCGCGGTTGCGCGTATCGACCGTCGCTCGCATCGACAGCCCGACCCGCAGCGGATGCGCGGCCAGATCGCGGGGATCGATCGCGATCACGACCGGCACGCGTTGCACGACCTTGATCCAGTTGCCGGCCGCGTTCTGCGAGGGCAGCATCGAGAACGCGCTGCCGGTGCCGGCCGAGAAGCCCTGCACGCGGCCGCGATAGGTCACGCGCGAGCCGTAGAGATCCGACACGATCTCGACCGGCTGCCCGATGCGCATGTGGCGGATCTGCCCTTCCTTGAAATTTGCCTCGATCCACAACTGACTGAGCTGCACGATCGACATCAGCGGCACGCCGGGCCCGACCTGCTGGCCGACCTGCACCGAACGTTGACCGATCGTGCCGTCGACCGGCGCGACGATCGTCGTGCGCTTCAGGTTCCGGTACGCGAGCTTGAACTGCGCGGCCGCCTGCACGACGGCCGGGCTCTCGTCGACGGGCAACCGGGTGCCGAGCGCGCGCGCCGCATCGAGCTGCGCCTGTGCGGCCGCGAGATTGGCCTGCGCACCGGCGACCGCCGCGCGCGCGCGCGCCAGTTCCTCCGGCGCGACGATCTCGACCGACGCGCCCGAGCGCGCGGCGAGCGCGCGCTGCGCGAGCGACAGGTCGGCCTGGCGCGCGGTCACGGCTTCGACGTACATCGTGTTCGAGATCTTCGCGTTCGCGACCTGCCGCACGGCCTGCACGAGTTGCGCCTTCGCCTGTGCGAACGCAACGGACGCCTCGGTGTCGTCGAGCCGCACCAGCGTCTGCCCGGCACGCACGGCCTGCGTATCGGCGACCAGCACGTCGGTCACGGTGCCCGGAATCTGCGCCGCGACCTGCACGATGCTGCCTGCGACGTACGCGTCGTCGGTGTCTTCGTAATAGCGGTCATGCAACAGCCAGAACGCGATCCAGACGAACGCGGCCAGCAGCACGACCGCGAAGAACAGCGTGAAGCGCTTGCGGCGTGTCGCCCGGCGCGCGTCGAGTGCGGGATCGTTCAGGGCAGCCGGCTGCGCGGCGGTATGAAGGTTGTCGTGGTGCATCAGTCGCTTTGCGTAACGATCAGGCGGTCATGCTGGAACAAGGGGATCGGCGGCATGGCCGACGGGCCCGGCGCTGGATTCACTGCCGCCGTGCGCGCGGAAACGGGGGCGCCGCGAGGCGTCGCGCCGCCGGCCGGCGTGCGGGCCGCGTCGTCGCGTCGTGCAGCCGCCGCATTCGATGCTGCGACGACCTGCGGGACGGCCACGCTCCGCGCACGCGCATCGGCCGACGGCCCCGCCACCGACTGGCTGGTGGTCGCGGCGGCGGTCGGTGCGGTCGCAGCGACCACGGCGGGCGCTGCGGATGTGGCGATCGAAGCACCCCGCTTCGCCGCCCCGCCGCGCGCCCGATGCACGGTCGGCGCCTGCGCGACCGTCGCGCCTGCGTCGAACCCGCCGCCCAGCGCACCGATCAACCCGACACGCAGCGTCCGCTGCCGGCCGAGCAACGCGATCATCTGTGCACGCTCGTCGATCAACGTGAGATCCGCGACATCGACGTCCTTCTGCATCAGCACGCCGCGCCGATGACGGTCAGTCGCAATCTCCACGATCTTTTGCGCGGCCGCGACCGCGTCCTGCTGCTGCGCGACGAGCGTCTGCGACGTACGCAGAGACGTGACGATCTGCGCGACCTGACCGAGCGCGTCGTCGACGGTCTTGTTGTACAGGCCGATCGCGACGTCGGCCTGCGCGACGTCCGCGCCGAGCTTCGCCTTCAGCCGGCCGCGATCGAATACCGGCAGCGAGATCGCCGGGCCGACGGAGCCGCCAAGCGCGTCGCGCGAGAACAGCGACGCGGGCGTCAGCGCGAACACGCCGCCGAGCGCGACGAGATTCACGTCCGGATAGAACTGCGCGCGTGTCGAATCGGCATTCGCGAATGCGGCCTCGACACGCAGCCGCGCGGCGACGATGTCGGGCCGCCGGCCCAGCAGATCGGCCGGCAGCCGCGCGGGCAGCGCGCCGCCGGCCAATGCGCCGACGCGCGGCCGCTGCAGCGCGAGCCCGCGCTCCGGGCCGCGGCCCGACAGCACACCGAGCTGCAGTTGCGCGAGCTTGATCTGCTCGTCGTTCAGCGCGATCTGCGCGAGCAGCTTGCTGCGCTTGATCGATGCGTCGCTCGCGTCGTACGCGTTGTCGAGCCCGCGCGCGGTTCGTTCGCGCAGCACGGCCGTCACGCGCTGGCTGACCTTCAGCTTCTGCTGCAGCAGATCCTGCGTCGCGTACGCCTGGTCGAGCTGGCAGTACACGGTGACGATCGCGACCGCCAGCGTGAGCCGCACCTGCTCGGCCTCGACCCGCGCCGCTTCACGCAGCGACATCAGGCTCTTCGTCGCCGCGCGGTTCTTGCCCCACAGGTCGAGCTGGTAGTTGAGCCCGACGAACACCGACGACGGCGATACGTTCGGATCGCCAAATATCTCAACGGGCACGCGATAGCCGCCGACCGACACGTTGGCGACGTCGTCGCCCGGCTTCGGCATCCGCGCGCTGCTGACCGTTGCGCCGGCCGTGCCCGTCAGCCCCGTCAACGAATCGAACTGCTGAAGCTGCGCCTGCGCGATCCGCAACCGCGCCTGAGCGACCTGCAGGTCGGGATTGTTTTGCGATGCCTCGGCGACCAGCGCGTCGAGCTGCGGATCCTGCAGTTGCTTCACCCAGTCGGGTGCGGGCCACGCACCGTTCACGCCCGGGCCGGCCGTGTGCGCGAACGCATCCTCGGCCGGCGCGCGCAACGACAGCGACGGCAAGAAGCCCGTCGGCACACATCCGCCCAATGCCATCGCCGCCGCCGCGGCGCCGATCAACGCACAGCCCTTCACGCCACGCGCCAGCGCTGCCGCATTTTCTTTCACACGCCGCATCGTTTCCCTCATCCCTGCTGGACGCGCTGCGCACGCGCGGCCAGACGCGGCCGCGTGCGCTCGAGCGGACCGAGCCGGCCGAACAGGCCGTCCGCGATACCGAACAGGATGCCGGCGAGCTTGTCGCGCTTGTCGCGCTCGACGAGCGCGATCTGCACGACCTGCCACACGGTCAGCAGGTTCGGCACGATCGCCACCGGAAAGCGCAGCCCGTACTGCATCCCGAGCTGCACCGCATTGCGTGCGCTGTAGTAGCGCCGTTGCCACGAGTGATTCATCGACGTCATTTCGAAAGGGCCGAATGCGTGACGCTGCTTCGCGCCGATCCGGTGCGGCAGCACCAGCGACGGCACGACGTAGAGCGGCACGTTGCGCGCGAGCGCGCGGAAGCTGTATTCGGTATCGACGTGATCGATGAACAGCGTCTCGTCGAAGCGGCCGAGCACGTCGAACGCGGCGCGCGACACGACGCAGCCCGACGAGATCAGGAACGCACAGCGCTGCAATTGCGCATCGGGATCGACGCGCAGCCGGCGTAACGCGATCCCGTTGGTCGCCAGCTCGGGCAGGAAGCTGCGCGCGTTCTCGTCAAAGATGCGCGGGCCGGCAAGGAATGCGCGCCCCGCGAGCCCCGCGCAGGCGTCGCGCATCGTCGCAAAGTAACCGGCCGGCACGGACGAATCCTGGTCGAACAGCGCGACCGCATCGACGTTGTCGCGAAACAGCGCCGTGAGCCCCGCGTTGTACGCGCCCGCGACTCCGCCGCGATTGCCGTGATGCAGCAGCGCGATGCCGTCGCGCGCGCACAGTTCGCTTGCGCGCGGATCGGGCTGCGGCGTGTTGTCGACGACGAGCAGCGCGTCGCACGCGTCCCGCCACGTGCCGAGCGCCGCGAGCTGCGCGTCGGTCGGGTGATACAGGATCACGAGTGCGCCGAGTGTCGTCATGCCGCTCTCCTCAATGTCCGAACGAAGCTGCCGCGCCGCGCTTCGGCCGCGTGAGCCACATCATCGCGGCGAGCACGAGGCAGGTCATGCTCGCCATCCAGAACATGTCGCCCGTCGCCATCATGTACGCCTGCTGCATCACGACCTGGTGCAGCGTGGATAGCTCGCGCACGCCGTCCACGCCCATCGCGTTCAGCGTGTGCACGAAGCGCTGCGTGTTCGCCGACGCGTGCGTGACCGATTGCGACACGACGTCGTAGTGATAGGTCGCACGGTTGTCCCACAGCGTCACGCTCATTGCGGTGCCGAACGCGGCGGACAGCGTGCGCAGGAAGTTCGACAGGCTCGACGCCGCCGCGAGCCGGTCGTCCGGAATGCGCGACAGCGTCGCGGCGGTCAGCGGAATGAAAAAACACGGCAGCCCGATGCCCTGGATCAGCCCGGGCGCGGCGATCTGCGCGAACGTCATCTTCAGCGTGAAATGCGCATCCCATGCGAGCACGGCCGCGAACACGAGGAAGCCGAAGGTCGCGAGCACGCGCGCGTCGAAACGGTGCGCGTGCAGGCCGACGAGAATCGAGAACACGAGCGCGAGCACGCCGAGCGACGCGGTGGCGAGCCCCGCGTGGAATGCGTTGTAGCCCATCACCGCCTGCATCCACAGCGGGAACACGACACCCACCACCGAGAAGCTCATCATCCCGAGCGAGATGATCAGCACGCAGAACGAGAACGTGCGATCGCGAAACAGGCTCAGGTCGACGACCGGATGGGCCTCGCCCGCCTCCCAGATCAGCAGCGACACGATCGCGAGCCCCGCGACCACCGCGAGCGTGACGATCAGCGGCGAATCGAACCAGCCCTTGTCGTGGCCGAGATCGAGCATCGCCTGCAGCGAACCGACGCCGATCACGAGCAGCACGATGCCCGGCACGTCGATCGGGCCGGCCTCACCACGCTGCGCGTCGGGGCGCAGCATCGCGGTGCAGACCGCGAACGAGAACAGCCCGATCGGCAAATTGATCAGGAAAATCCACGGCCACGAGAAGCTGTCGACGATCCAGCCGCCGACCACCGGCCCGAAGATCGGCGCGAGCAGCACCGTCATCGCCCATAGCGCGAGCGCGACGGTGCGCCTGTCCGGCGGGAACGTGCGCAGCAGGATCGTCTGCGACAGCGGCACCATCGGCCCCGAGCACAGCCCCTGCAGCGCGCGGCAGACCACCAGCACGTGCAGGTCGCGCGCGAGGCCGCACAGCAGCGACGTCAGCGTGAACAGCAGCACCGCGCCGACGAACAGCCGCAGCTCGCCGACGCGCCGCGCGAGCCAGCCGGTCAGCGGCACCGCGATCGCGGCCGCGACCGAATACGAGCTGATCACCCACGTACCCTGGCTGTTCGAGACGCCGAGACTGCCCGAGATCGCGGGCACCGCGACGTTGGTGACGGTCGAGTCGAGCACTTCGATGAAGGTCGCAAGCGACAGCGCGAACGTCAGCAGCGCGAGCCGGGCGCCGCGCACCGGCGGCGCAACGGGTGCGGGTTCGCTCGCGTCGAAGGCGGCGGGCGTGTCCTGAAGCGGCGATGCCGTGCTCATGCGCCCGCCAACGCGACAACGGGCGGCGAGATCGCGCGTCCGCGGCTCGGCACGAAGCGCTCGATGTAATCGGCAGCCGTTTCGCAGCCGTCCGGCGCCGCGTTGATCAGCGCACGCGTGCGTTCCGCATGCAAGGACAATTCGGGTTCATCCAGCACGCGCGCGAGCGCCGCACCGAGACGCACGCCGTCGACCGCACCGTCGACGCGCAGGCCGGCGCCGCTTGCCGCGACGCGCTGCGCGTTGTCGAACTGGTCGTGCGCGAACGGTGTCACGACCTGCGGAATTCCGGCTTCGAACGCGAGCGCCGCCGTGCCGATCCCGCCGTGATGCACGAGCGCGCGGCAACGCGGCAGCAGCGTGCGCATCGGCACGAAGCGGCGCACGAGCAGCCGATCGCCGTCCGGCGCCGCATCGTGCGGGCTCAGCAGGATCCCGCGCGCGCCGGTCGCGCGCAGCGCATCCGCCACCGCGCGCGCATACGCCGCATGATCGACGCGTGTCGAACCGGCCGTGAACACGACCGGGGGTTCACCGGCCGCGAGATACGCATCGAGTGCCACATCTTCGTCGGGTGTCGCAATATCGTTGAACAACGGGAAACCGCTTTGCAGGTGATTCGACGGCCAGTCCGGCTGCGGCGGCGCGAACCAGCCGGGAAACAGGCACAGCACGCCGTCGGTCGAATGCAGCCAGCGGCCCAGCACGCGCCGCGCGGGCGCGAGCCCGAGCTCGCGGCGCACCGCGTTGAGCGCGGGGCCGCAGGTGCGATCGAGCACCTGGCGCTCGATCAGCGTCATCAGCGCCGCCTTCACCGGCAGCGGCCAGCGTGCGGGAATCGTCAGGCGCGGGTGCGTCGGCGGCGCATGCGCGGACAGCAGCGTCGACGGCGACACCTGCACCGATACGTACGGCGTGCCGTGCAGTTCCTGCATGAAGCGCGCGGAGAACGCCCACAGCGTGCCGACGAGTACCGTATCGCCATCAGCCAGTGCGCGCAGCGCGTCGTAGTGCGGGCGCAGCGTCGGCGCGATCACCTGCCACAGCGTGCGAAACGACGTGCGCGAATCCCACAGCGCGGGGTTCGCCATCGCGGCCTCGTATTCGGCCGCGGTACCGATCGGCACGAACGCGAACCCGCAACGGCGCACGATCGCCTCGAACGGCGCGTGCGTGCAGAACACGACGTCGTGGCCGCGCAGCGCGAGCGCACGCGCGACGCCGAGCAGCGGATGCACGTCGCCCGCCGACCCGATCGCGGTCACGATCACCTTCGCCATCGCGCGCCTCGCGGGGTCAATAGAAGCCGGGGATCAGCGCCGCGACCTCGCGGCGGTATTGCGCGTACGCCGGCCCGAAATACCCGGTCAGCCAGCTTTCCTCGACACGTACCTTGTACGCGAGCGACGCGAACACGAGCGCGACGCCAAGCGCGCCGCGCCACTCGCCGCCGATCAGCGCGGCGCCGACGAGCGCGATCAGGCAGCCCGTATAGATCGGGTGACGCACGAGCGCGTACGGCCCGGTGCGGACGAGTTCATGGTCTTCCTTCAGCGTGACCGACACGCTCCAGTTCGTGCCGAGATGCAGCCGCGCCCACACGGAGAACAGCAGCCCCGCGACGAGCACCGCGAGCCCGCATTGCGCCTGCAGGCCGAAGCGCTGCCAGTCGGGCACGAGTGCCTGCCACGACGGATCGGGCAGGATGATCAGCGCGCCGCCGACGATCAGCGGAATCGACTGCAGCGTGCGCGAGCGCGACGCCTCCTTGCGCACGGTCGTCTTCACGGCCTGCGACGTCGCGATCCAGTAGGCGAGCCACGCGGCCCAGGGAACGACGATGGCGATGGTCTGAACGATATTCACGGCTGGCCTGCCTCGTGTGAAAGAGAATTCGGATACGCCCGGTGTGCCCGGTGCGCGACGTGCTGCGTCATGACGACAGCGCCGGCATCGGCGCGGACACGCATGCGTGTGCGGCGCCGAGCGCGATGCCCGCGGCGACGGGCGGCGTGTCGCAGAAGAAGTCGAGCAGCGCCGCGCGCGTGGTTTCGCGCTGCGCGCGGCCTTCGATGTCGAGGAAATGGCCGGCGTCGGGAATCGTCGCGAAGCGCGCGCGCGGCACGTGCGTGGCGAGCTGGCGGACATCGGCCGGCGTCGTGTATTCGTCGCGCTCGCCGTTCAGGAACAGCAACTCGCAGCCGATGTTGGAAAACTCGCTCAGGTAGCGCTCCGGCTGCAGCGACAGGATCTGGTCGACGTGGAACGCGACCTGGTCCTGCTCGTCGCGCGGCAAGCGCGTCAGATAGCGGTAGTTGTAGAGCTTCATGATGCGCGGCAGGTAGCGGCCGACCGTATCGTTCAGCAGCTGCGCGGCCTTCAGGTTCTCGCCGGCCGCGATGTGGTCGCGGGCGCGCGTCACGTAGTCCACCATCGCGTCGTTCAGGAACGGCGAGAACGAGCAGATCGCCGCGCGCCGCACGCTCGGGCAGCCGCGCGCGAGCGCGAACAGCGACGCGACACCGCCCCACGACACCGATACGAGGAACGCCGGCGCGAAGCGCTCGACCAGATGCTGGAGAATCGCGGCCTCGTCGTCCTTGGTCAGAATGAAGCAGCCGGGGTTGTGCTGGCGCGACTGCCCCGCATACGGCAGGTCGAAGCAGATCGTGTTCATCCGCTCGCCGAGATACTGGACGGTCTGCCCGAACGATGCGGTCGTCGCGAGCGCGCCGTTGACGAGCATCGCCGTGTCGAACGACGGATCGAACACGTTCCGTTCGACGTAGACCTTCAGACCATTCGGTAGCGGGACCACGTGTTTTTCGGTCGGCATCGTCGTTCTCCGGTGGATGCGGCGTCTCGGCGTCGCGGCATGCTGCAGGTGCGCAATGGCGGGCGCCGGCCCTGTCGCGGTCGTTGGCCGCGCCCATTGCCGACGCACCGCGGGAAAAACCCGCGGCGCCGATTCATTCCTTTTGGTTCGGCGCCATACTAATACGGGCAATATTACTTACTCAAGTCATTCCAACGATCCCCTCTACTCCGCCCGGAAATACGCCGGATTCAAATATATTTTGCATTTTTTATGGTAGACGGACACGGTCCCGAGTTGACAGCAATCGTTTGCGACCGAGCCTACAGACAATCGATCATCAAAACTATTTCCTTTAATTTCAACATGATATCAAGTTTCAATCGGATGATTGAAACGAATTCCGGGAAATTGCCCACGCCGAAACCCGAGACTCGAATTTTCGAATTTCCGAAAATCTCACATAGCTCGACATTCTTTCGGCGTGTAATAAATCGATTCAATTAATTTTCGCAACCATTGCGCCATCTTTTCGGAAATCGTTTTAAACAAACTTCAAGTTATTTAACCTTCTTTCGACGCGTTTTTCCGCACCTGCACAATCGCGGCGGCAGCGTCTGCTCGCCCAACCGATCGCTCGATTCACCGTCGGACCCTGTTTTTTTGTTGATTGAACGGTCAATAAAAAACCGATAAGCTGTCGACTTCCAGGAACGGCCCGTTCGGGCGAAGGGGATCGCCATGCCGAAGGTCGGAATGCGGGAGATTCGTCGCGCGCAGTTGATCGACGCGACGCTGCGCTCCATCGACGAGGCCGGCCTCCCCGGCACGACGCTCGCATCGGTCGCGCAGCGCGCGAACATCTCGACCGGTATCGTCAGCCATTACTTCGGCGACAAGGACGGCCTGCTCGAAGCCACGATGCGGCACGTGCTGCGCGATCTGTGGGCGGCCACCACGCGCCGCCGCGTTGCGGCACGCAAGGACCCGCGGTCCCGGCTGCGCGCGATCGTCGCCGCGAACTTCGACGACACGCAGGTCAGCGCACCCGTGATGAAGACCTGGCTCGCGTTCTGGTCGCAGAGCATGCACGACGCGATGCTCAAGCGCCTGCAGCACGTCAACACGCGGCGCCTCCATTCGAACCTGTGCGCGGAATTCGCCAAGGCGTTGCCGCGCGCGAAGGCACGGGAAGCCGCCAGCGGCCTCGCCGCGCTGATCGACGGCCTGTGGCTGCGCGGTGCGCTCGCCGGCGGCCCGATCGACACACGGGCTGCACTGAAGCTCGCCCACAATTACATCGACCTGCTCCTCGCGTCAGACTGACGCGTCACGCAGTCGCCCTCAAGGAGATCCTCATGTCCGTATACGGTTTGCAGCGCCTCTACATCGGCGGCGGTTACGTCGACGCCACCAGCGGCAAGACTTTCGACACGTTCGACCCCGCCACCGGCGAACTGCTCGCACAGGTGCAGCAGGCAAGCGCGGCCGACGTCGACCGCGCGGTCGCATCGGCACAGGAAGGCCAGCGCGAGTGGGCCGCGATGACCGCGATGCAGCGCTCGCGCATCCTGCGCCGCGCGGTCGACCTGCTGCGCGAACGCAACGACGAACTCGCGGCGATCGAGACGCGCGACACCGGCAAGCCGATCGGCGAGACGCTCGCGGTCGACATCGTCACGGGCGCGGACGTGATCGAATACTACGCGGGCCTCGCGACCGCGATCGAGGGGCTGCAGGTGCCGCTGCGCGCCGAGTCGTTCGTGTATACGCGCCGCGAGCCGCTCGGCGTGTGCGCGGGCATCGGTGCATGGAACTACCCGATCCAGATTGCGTGCTGGAAGACGGCGCCCGCGCTCGCGGCCGGCAACGCGATGGTGTTCAAGCCGAGCGAAGTCACGCCGCTCACCGCGCTGAAGCTCGCGGAAATCTATACGGAAGCCGGCGTGCCGGCCGGCGTGTTCAACGTCGTGCAGGGTGACGGTTCGGTAGGCGCGCTGCTGACGGGCCATCCGGACATCGCGAAGGTGTCGTTCACCGGCGGCGTCGAGACCGGCAAGAAAGTGATGTCGCTCGCCGGCGCATCGTCGCTGAAGGAAGTGACGATGGAGCTCGGCGGCAAGTCGCCGCTGATCGTGTTCGAGGATGCCGACCTCGACCGCGCAGCCGACATCGCGGTCACCGCCAACTTCTTCAGCTCGGGCCAGGTCTGCACCAACGGCACGCGCGTGTTCGTGCACGGCTCGGTGAAGGACACGTTCACGCAGAAGGTGCTTGAACGCGTGAAGCGCATTCGCGTCGGCAAGCCGACCGATGCCGACACCAACTTCGGCCCGCTCGTGTCGGCCGCGCAGCTCGACAAGGTGCTCGGCTTCATCGAGAGCGGCAAGGCCGAAGGCGCGAAGCTGCTCGCGGGCGGCACGCGCCTGACCGACGGCCACTTCGGCAGCGGCCAGTACGTCGCGCCGACCGTGTTCGGCGACTGCCGCGACGACATGAAGATCGTCCGCGAAGAGATTTTCGGGCCGGTGATGAGCATCCTCGATTTCGCATCGGAAGACGAAGTGATTGCCCGCGCGAACGACACGCACTACGGCCTCGCGGCCGGTGTCGTGACCGAGAACCTGTCGCGCGCGCATCGCACGATCCACCGCCTCGAAGCCGGCATCTGCTGGATCAACACGTGGGGCGAATCGCCGGCCGAGATGCCGGTTGGCGGATACAAGCAATCCGGTGTCGGACGCGAGAACGGCATCACGACGCTCGAGCACTACACTCGAATCAAGTCGGTGCAGGTCGAGCTCGGCCGCTACAACCCGGTGTTTTAAGGATCACGAAAGGAGACTGACCGTCATGACGACACGCGAATACGACTACATCATCTGCGGCGCCGGTTCCGCGGGCAACGTGCTCGCGACGCGCCTGACGGAAGATCCGAACGTCACGGTGCTGCTGCTCGAAGCGGGCGGCCCCGACTACCGCTTCGACTTCCGTACGCAGATGCCGGCGGCACTCGCCTATCCGCTGCAGGGCCGTCGCTACAACTGGGCCTACGAGACCGACCCCGAGCCGCACATGGACAACCGCCGGATGGAATGCGGCCGCGGCAAGGGGCTCGGCGGCTCGTCGCTGATCAACGGGATGTGCTACATCCGCGGCAACGCGCTCGACTACGACAACTGGTCGACGCACAAGGGGCTCGAGAACTGGACGTATCTCGACTGCCTGCCGTACTTCAAGAAGGCCGAGACGCGCGACGTCGGCCCGAACGACTATCACGGCGGCGACGGCCCCGTGTCGGTCACGACCAGCAAGCCGGGCGTGAACCCGCTGTTCGAGGCGATGGTCGATGCGGGCGTGCAGGCCGGCTATCCGCGCACCGACGACCTGAACGGCTATCAGCAGGAAGGCTTCGGCCCGATGGACCGCACCGTCACGCCGAAGGGCCGCCGCGCGAGCACCGCGCGCGGCTATCTCGACCAGGCGAAGGTGCGGCCGAACCTCGAGATCGTCACGCACGCGCTCGCCGACCGCATCCTGTTCGACGGCAAGCGCGCATCGGGCGTCACGTACCTGCGCGGCAGCGAGCGCGCGACCGCGCATGCGCGCCGCGAAGTGCTCGTGTGCAGCGGCGCGATCGCGTCGCCGCAACTGCTGCAGCGCTCGGGCGTCGGCCCCGGCGCGTGGCTGAAGGAACTCGACATCCCGGTCGTGCTCGATCTGCCCGGCGTCGGCCAGAACCTGCAGGATCACCTGGAGATGTACATCCAGTACGAGTGCAAGGAGCCGGTGTCGCTGTATCCGGCGCTCAAGTGGTGGAACCAGCCGAAGATCGGCCTCGAGTGGATGCTGAACGGCACCGGCCTCGGCGCGACCAACCACTTCGAGGCGGGCGGCTTCATCCGCACGCGCGACGACGATCCGTGGCCGAACATCCAGTATCACTTCCTGCCCGTCGCGATCAACTACAACGGCTCGAACGCGATCGAGATGCACGGCTTCCAGGCGCACGTCGGCTCGATGCGTTCGCCGAGCCGCGGCCGCGTGAAACTGCGCTCGCGCGATCCGAACGATCACCCGAGCATCCTGTTCAACTACATGGCCGAATCGCTCGACTGGCGCGAGTTCCGCGATGCGATCCGCGCGACACGCGAGATCATGCGGCAGCCCGCGCTCGACCGCTATCGCGGCCGCGAGCTGAACCCGGGTGCCGACTGCAAGAGCGACAAGGAACTCGACGCGTTCGTGCGGGCCCGCGCGGAAACCGCGTTCCATCCGTCGTGCTCGTGCAAGATGGGTTACGACGACATGGCCGTGGTCGACGAGGAAGGCCGCGTGCACGGGCTCGAAGGGCTGCGTGTGGTCGATGCGTCGATCATGCCGATCATCACGACCGGCAACCTGAACGCGCCGACGATCATGATCGCGGAGAAGATCGCCGACAAGATCCGCGGCCGCACGCCGCTGGCGCGCGTGGACGTGCCCTACTTCGTCGCGAACGGCGCGATGGCGCGCAATATCGCGAAGGCGGTGCGGCAGCCGGAAACGGCGTAACCGCGCGAGCGCCCTCCCCGGGGCGCAGCAGCAACACACACGGCTCGCGGCATACTCGCCGCGAGCCGTTTTTCATTTCATCGGGCGCGCTCGCCGCCCGTACTGAAGCGCTTGATCGCAGCCACCCTCGGCCGCACGCGTTTCGCGCGCACGATCGGATTCGATCGCGACGTCAGGCTCATCGCGCCGCTCAGACGCTCGAACGCGACATCCTCCTTCATCCCGAAGCGACCGATCGCCGGCCACGCGAGCACTTCATCGAGCCACGCCTGCCACGCGTCGCCATGAAAGCGCCGCGCGAACTCGCGCACCATGCCCGGCGCCGCGATCACGATGCCCGCCAGCAGGTAATACGCCCAGAAACTGCCCGCGCCGACGAGCCGGTCGAGCCGGCACACGAACACCGCCGCAAGCAGGCCGTCGACCGACGCGAGATCGGCACGTCGTTCGCGAATCGCGCTCGCGACGAGATTGTGCCGACCACCGTACGCGGCAAAGGAAGCCCCTTTTCCGGCAGCCAGCTCCGCGCAGAACATCGCGAGCGCGGCCATCTCGTCGATGCGGGCGGCATCGTCGCGCGGCCCGCAGATGCGCAGCACGATCGCGTCGATGATCGCGCCGGGCCGGGCAGACGGGTCCACGCACGCGGCCACGACTGCCGCCCGTCGTTCTCTCAGGTTCTTCGCGGGCTGTGCTTCGCCGCTCGCGGGTTGTTTTCGGCCGTCGTGCCCGTCGGCGCCGTCGACACCGCCAGGTTCGATGCCGCCGGCAATGCGCTCCAGCGCAGCCCAGCCGTCGGCGGGATCGTCGAAGGCCCACGCATCGACGACACCGTGCGCTGCTTCGAATACTGCACGCGATCCCGGGCAGCATCGTTCCGCGTGCGCAAGTTGCCGCGCATTCGGCACGTGGATGCACGCGCCGAGCGGCTCGGTCGCGTCGCACGCGCAACCGCCGCCGTCCGTTGCCGTCCACGGTGCGAGTTCGTGGAGGACGGCAAGCGCTTCGTGCGGCAGCGTCACGCCCGTGCGCACGCTGGCCGTACGCGACGACCGCGCGGTCGTTGCGCCAGCGTCGTCCATCGCCACGCAAGCCGCTGCGTTCAGGTATTCGATCAGGTACTGCAGCCACGCGGCCGTGCGCAGCCGGTCGGGCGTCGCAGCGCGGGCATCGCCATACTTCGCTGGGTCGGTGAGCATGGGTGGTCCGGAATGGTTCTGGCAAATCGAAATGATTGTTCTATGTCCGTCGACGCAGGCGGCACGGTGCGTCGCACCGGCCCCCCGCGTGGCCGCCCGCATCGGATCGCGAAGCAGGCGGCCAGCCGGTCGTCACGCGGAACCACGCGACGACGCGAATGCATCGCGAAACCGGCACGCCCGCCGCGCATCGTTGCACGGCCCTCGTCCCTGGCGGGCGCCCGGTTCCGATCGCGCGACGCTTACTGCACGTGGAACTTCGGCGACGTGGCGACCGTGCCGCTAACCGTGCAGTCCGGTGTCAACACCGCGTTGTTGAACGTCAATGACGAGTTCGGATCGCTCCACGTCGTCACGACCTTGCTCGGCCCGCAGGCGCCGAGCAGCGAAACGGTCACCTTCGCGTTGTTGATCGACAGCTGCGTCGTACTGTCGGCCTGGCCCGTCCACGGCGATGCGCTGGTCGCGCTGCCGCTGATCAGGCCGCACGTCGCGGCGCCCGTAAACGTCGTCGACGTGATGTTGACGATGCCCGTCGAGGAGATCGTGCCGTTGAACGTCGCGTTGCAGGTTGCGTTGATCGACCCCTTGGCCAGGACAGTGAGGCCCGTCGCGGAGAACGGCTCCCCGTTCGGGTTCATGGCCTGCCCGTCGGCGCGCGAGACGGTCACGGCGAAAGCAGGCGCGGCCGAAACCGCGGTGAATGCCACTGCAGCAACAAGCGATACGATTTTGCGAATGCTCATTTGAACTGCCCCCTCTCTCTTCACAAATGGCGGCATGCCGCCAGGAACGCGACGCCCCGGCCGGATCGGCCCGGCCGCTCGGTCGCAGGAAACCGCCGGCGTACGCAATGCACGCCGGACGGCTCAGAACTTGTAGGAAATCCCGACGAAGGTGATCAGCGGATCGGCCTTCAGCCGCGTGCGCGTGGTCGCGAGCGTCGAACCGTCGGCGGCCTTGATCACAAGCGACGAGTAGGTCTTCAGCGGCATGTAGGTCAGCGTCGCCGTCAGCCCCCAGTGCTTGTCGATCGCATAGCTCGCGCCGACGTTGTAGACCGGCGTGAACGACGACGACGCCTTGCCCTCCACCGACGTCGGCCCCGGCTTGCCGGCGCCGGCCGCGAGCACGCTGCCGAGGTTCTCGTTGATGTCCTTCGCGAAGTTGCCGTTCAGTTCGATGTTGCTGAACCAGCTGTAGGCCACGCCGATCCCGACGAACGGACGGAACTTCGCCGTCGGTGCATTGAAGTAGTACTGCAGAATGATCGTCGGGCTCCATTGCCGCGCATTCTTCACGGCCGGCTGGTTCGACGGATTGTCCATGTTGACGCTGCCGAGCGACCCGGCCGGGCCCGGCGGCCGGATCACGCCGTGCCCGGTCAGCGTGAACTCGGGTGGCACGCCGAGCACCGACGTCACCGCGATATGGTCGGTGAAGAAGTGCGTGAGCGTGAGGCCGACCGTGTCGGCGTTGTTGACCGTCAGGCTGGTGCCCGGCGACGTGAACGACCCGGGCAGCCGCAGCGGCCCGTTGATCGGCATGCTCGCGAGATTCGTCGTCAGCCCGTTGGTCGAATCCTGCGGCATGATGTGCAGCCACCCCAGCGTCGCGACATTGTCGCCCGCCTGTTGGGCCGATGCGAGCGTCGACACGCCTGCGACGACACTCGCGACAATCAGCTTCTTCATGAAGTCTCCCCCTCATTCCATCCGGGCGCCGCGCAGCCATGCGCGACGCCGCCGTGTCTCCATCCGCGTGTGATCACTGCACGAACGCGCCGACCGTGAAGTACGGATTGCTCGTATCGGCCATGTCGAGGAACCCGAACACGCCGCCCGTGAACACGAACTTGCCGGTCGCCGGCCCGGACGCCGCGTCCGCGTGCACGGTCGTCACGACACCCGGCACCTTCTGCGTGTAGTCGAGGTTCAGCGCACGCGTGAGCGCGGCCTGGGACGCGTTGAACGGATCGAGCAGCGTCGCCTGCGCACCGACGAGCGCGGTCGCGCGGTAGTTGAACGCGCTGTCGACGCCCGTGTACTCGCCGTTCTCCGAGCCTTGGGTGATGGCCGTCTGCGGGCTCAGGAACGAGATGCCCGATTCGTCGTCCGCGCTCGGCGGGCCCTGCGTGAGGTCCGCGTTCGCGGCACCCGTGCGGATGAAGACCGGCACGAGCTGATTGCGCAGCTTGCCGACGATCAGGATTCCCTTGCCGCCCTTCGCCGGATCGAGTGCGGCGAGCGTCGGCGGAATCTGCGGCTGGTAGTTCAACGACTGGAGCGCCGGTGCGTCCGGGCGCAGCGTGAACGGCTGGTTCACGGTCGCGCTCGATGCGAGCGGCTGCCCGCCGTTCTTCTTGCCGAAGTTGTCAGTCTCGACGTAGCTGCCGTCCGCGTTGATCGTCACCTGCTGGTCGAGCGCCACCGGCCGGAAGTTCTGCGACGGCACCTGGTGGTAGCCGAGCTGGTTATACGTGCCCGCGATCTTCGTCAGGTCGGTTTCGAGCGACGAGAAGCTGATGAACGGGTAGTACGGGAACGTCGTCTTCGGAATCTTGCCCACGCCGATCACACCGTCGAACTGGATCGTCGCGCCCGGAATCGCACCGCCCAGCACGCCTTCACCGAGGAACAGGCGCGCCGGCCGGCTCGGGTCGAGGCTCGCGTTCTGCATCCGGAACGTGCACTGGTTCAGCTTCACGGTCGGCAGGCCCGTTTCGTCGGCCAGCGTGCCGTCGACAACGTTGGCCGGCGCCGTGTCGCGCGTCGGCTGCACCGTGCCGGTGGCCGTCGGCACCGGCGATGCGAGGTAGGTCATCCGGTACGTCATCTTCGTCGTGTCGAGCTGCACCTTCACGAGTTCGCCCGAGCCGGAGCCGCCGATGAACACAGTGTTGTAGTCGATCGTCTGCGGACACAGCCTGACCACCGGCGCGGGCGGCGGGTCGCCATCGCCACCGCAGGCGACCAGCACGGGCGCGAGCGACGCCGCGGCCATCCAATTCTTCACATTCATAGGAATCCTCTAGAATTTTTATTCGCCGGCGGCGACGCGTGCGCCGCCGGTGTTCCGTGTTCAGTCCGCCGTTACTGGACGAACGCGCCGACCGTGAAGAACGGGTTGACCTTGTTGTTGTTGACGACCATCGCGTAGATGTTCCCGGCCGTCACGAGCCAGCCGGTGTCGCCCTTGCTGAAGATCGCCACGTTGCCGTTCGCCCCCTTCGCGTTGAAGTCCTGCGACGCCGTGACCTTGATCTTGCCGGGCGTGGCCTGCGTGTAGTCGAGCGCGAACTGCGACGTGACCGACGACGTCTGCGGGTCGATGAACGCCGCGGTAGCGCCCTGGAACAGCGTCGACGTGTAGTTCGCGGCCATTGTCGATACGGCGGTACCGTCGTTGCAACTGCCGGCCTGCGCCAGGAAGAAGGTGCCGTCGAAGGTGCCGGGCAGATCCGGATGCGGGACGTTGTTGTTGAAGCTCGGCCCCGCCGTCGCGATCGCGAACGTCGCGGTGCTGGGTGCCACGACACCGCACGCGGATGCGCTCGTTGCGCCGATGAAACCGCCCTTCAACGAATTGGCCGAGACGGCCGTCGTCCGCGACAGCATCGAAATCCCCACCTCGGCATCGGCGACCGACGCCAGCAGGTTGCTCGCGTCGATATGCGTGTAGCCCACGCGAATCACGACCGGCACCAGAACGCCGTTCAGCTTGCCGACGATCATGATGCCCTTCGCCTGACTCGGCGCGACGATGACGATTGCCGAGCCCTGCCCAGCGAACGGATAGATGAGGGTGCCGCCCGCGTTCGCCACCGCGTGGCTCACGAACACGTTGTCGGACGAGCCGTCCGCGTTCTTGCGCAGCGCCCACGGCGTTCCGGTGGTCTGGCACGAGTAATCGCTGCCTGCCGTGATGGTGCACGAGCCGTCGGCATTGAACGTCTGGTTCCAGTTGACGACGTCGGGTTGCCAGCCGACCGCCCCCGTGCTGCTCTGCGCGCTGCCGCCGACCGGCGACAGGTGGATGCCGAGTTCGTTGTAGTTGCCCGCGACCTTCGAGAAGTCGGTTTCGGTATCGGTGAAGCCGATGAACGGATAGAAATCGAAGGTGCGCGACGGCACGGTGCCGAGCACGATGCCCGGGAACGGCTCGAGACCGGCGAACGCGATCGTCGCGCCCGGAATCCCGCCGCCAACCACCCCGTTGCCGACGAACAGCATCGGCGGATCCGCGCGATTGATCGTCACCGCATACGCGCCGTCGCTCGTCGCGCCGCTGTCGAGCACGAACGCACAGCGGTTCTGCTCGGCGGTCGGCAGATTGGTCGGATGATGGAATGCACCGCTGATCGTCAGGCCCGCGCGCGTGTTGTTGACCTGCCCCGCCGAGGTCGGCACCGACGATTCGATGAACTGCATCTGGTAGGTGAGCTTCGTCGTGTCGAACTTCACCTTCACGTATTCGCCGCTGCCGGCGCCGCCCGTGTAGGTCGTCGTGTAGTCGAGCGAATCCGGACACAGCTTCGTCACGACGGGCGGCGTCGTTTCCGCGCCGCTCGGCCCGCATGCGCTGCCTGAGCACTGCGGCACGTTGATGGGGCCCGGATCGTCGCCGCCGCCGCAACCGGCAACGAACGGCAGCGCCAGCACGGCGCACGACAGGATCGCCTTACGCCAATCAGGAATGCAAAGCATTAACCCCTCCTTTTGAGGTACGACAGGTCTCGCCCGGATGAGCTGCGTGGCCCACCGGTTGGTATCGCGCCGACGCGACGATGCGCGGCACATGACGATGCGCACGATGTGCGCCGCGTTGCCGGTCACGCAAATGCGATCAGGATCGACGTGGCAGGCAAGCGCAATCCGGCGCCACCGTCATGCGGCGCGGCGCCATCGGGGAAATCGAAATGGAATGGGGGGCGTCGCTACCGCGGCAACGCGATGCGATGACGCAGGCAGCACGCAATGCGCGGCGCGCCCGCATCCTGCGAAAAGCAGGGAAACGGCAGTGTGGAAAGGCCCTCGGATAGGCATGTCATGTTTTGGTCTCCGTACGTACGCTTGATTCGTTATCGTGATGCGTCGTTTGTCGAGACTATGATCGGACGATCCGCACAAGTAAATGGATGCAGAGTTCCAAACGTGCCGAACCGCGCGATCCTCGGTGCGAGCAGGGTGTTTGACAGTTTTTCAAACAGCCTTCAATTTATTTGCTCAGACAAATACCCGGGCTGTATAACGCGCGTTTGAATGTCGGTGGTCGACCTCGCGCAAGGCCCGGCGTGCGGACCTCCGGCGGCCCGCACGCATGCCGCGGCGCAACCTCACACGTCGATGATCGCGAGCGTGCCGTGACTGCCCGGCAGCACCGCGTGGCGCAAGCCGGCGGCAGCAAGGTACATCTGCCCGGCTTCGACGACGACCGTCTCCGCGTCGACCTCGAGCATCAGCCTGCCGTCGAGCACCAGCAGCCCTTCGTCGTAGTCGTGCACTTCCGCTTCGTACGGCTGTGCGTCCATGCGCAGCACCTTGATCCGTGCCGGCCCGACTTCGCCGACGATCGTGGATTTCCATGCAACGGCCTGCGCGGCCGCGACGGACTTGAAATCGATCAAGGACATGTGCTTCGCTCCGGGACGTGAGAGGAATGCATTATCGCGAGCGCGGCGCATACCGTCCCGGTACGGCCCGACGGCGTTCGAGCGGCACAGTCGGCCTGGTGCCCGCCCCGCTGCCGCGCGCAAGCGCGATCGCCATCCCGTTGCCCGAAAACCGCGCGCATTGTTCGTCCGATTCGAATAAAGCGCCGCTTTATTGAAAGACGCACACACATTTTCCGCAAATCCGACACCGGCATCGCATGACCTTTGCGTCGAAATGCATTTCCATCTTCCGATTGCTAATATGGCGGTCCTGCGATCCCGCACCACAACGCCGTTCGACATGACGCCCGTTCGCCATGCCGCACCCGACACCGGCCGCTTCGCAGCGGCGGCACCGGGCACGCGCGGCGCGCAGCGTCGGACCGACCGGCCGTGCCATCCGTGAGCATGCAACCGATCCTTTCCGTCTCCGACCTCTCCAAGACTTACGCGTCCGGCTTCCAGGCGCTGAAGCACGTGACCCTCGACATCCGCCCGGGCGAGATCTTTGCGCTGCTCGGACCGAACGGCGCTGGCAAGACCACGCTGATCGGCTCGATCTGCGGCATCGTCACGCCGACCGAAGGCCGCGTGACCGTCGGCGGGCACGACATCCGCGATCAATACCGCGCCGCCCGCGAAATGATCGGCCTCGTGCCGCAGGAGCTGACGACCGACGCGTTCGAAACCGTCTGGGCGACCGTGTCGTTCAGCCGCGGCCTGTTCGGCAAGGCCCCCGATCCCGCGTACATCGAGAAGACGCTCAAGGCGCTGTCGCTGTGGGACAAGCGCGACAACAAGCTGATGACGCTGTCGGGCGGCATGAAGCGCCGCGTGATGATCGCGAAGGCGCTGTCGCACGAGCCGCGCATCCTGTTCCTCGACGAGCCGACGGCCGGCGTCGACGTCGAGCTGCGCCGCGACATGTGGAAGCTGGTCGACTCGCTGCGCGAAAGCGGCGTGACGATCCTGCTGACCACGCACTACATCGAGGAAGCCGAGGAAATGGCCGACCGGATCGGCATCATCCTCGGCGGCGAGCTCGTGCTCGTCGAAGAGAAGCGCGAGCTGATGCGCAAGCTCGGCAAGAAGCAGCTGACGGTGCAGCTCGAGCATCCGCTCGCGACCGTGCCGGGCGAACTCGCCGCGTTCGGGCTCGAACGCGCGGACGACGGCGCCGCGCTCGTCTACACGTACGACTCGCAGCGCGACGACGCGAGCATCGCGAAGCTGATCAACGCCCTCGGCTCGGCCGGCATCGGCTTTCGCGACCTGCACACGACGCAGAGCTCGCTCGAGGACATTTTCGTCAGCCTGATCGACAACCGCCGCAACGGCACACAAGGGGCCTGACGCACATGGCGAACTGGAATCTTCACGGCATCCGCGCGATCTATCGCGCCGAAATGGCCCGCACGCGGCGCACGCTGATGCAAAGCATCATCGCGCCGGTGATCTCGACGTCGCTGTATTTCGTCGTGTTCGGCTCCGCGATCGGCTCGCGCATCAGCGACGTGAACGGGATCGGCTACGGGTCGTTCATCGTCCCGGGCCTCGTGATGCTGTCGCTGCTGTCGCAGAGCATCTCGAACGCGTCGTTCGGCATCTACTTCCCGCGCTTCACGGGCACGATCTACGAGATATTGTCCGCGCCCGTGTCGTATTGGGAGATCGTGATCGCGTATGTGGGTGCGGCCGCGTCGAAGTCGTTGCTGCTCGGGTTGATCATCCTCGCGACGGCAGGCCTGTTCGTGCCGCTGCACATCCTGCATCCGTTCTGGATGGTGCTGTTCCTCGTGCTGACGTCGATCACCTTCAGCCTGTTCGGCTTCGTGATCGGCATCTGGGCCGACAGCTTCGAGAAGCTGCAGCTCGTGCCGCTCCTGATCATCACGCCGCTCACGTTCCTCGGCGGCAGCTTCTATTCGGTCGACATGCTGCCGCCCGCGTGGCGCATCGTCACGCTGTTCAACCCGATCGTCTATCTGATCAGCGGCTTCCGCTGGTCGTTCTACGGGCTGGCCGACGTGCACGTGGGGATCAGCCTCGCGGCCACCTCGCTGTTCCTCGCGATCCTGCTCGCGATCGTCGCGTGGATGTTCCGCACCGGCTACAAGCTGAAGAACTGACGCGCCGTGGGGTTGCCCCGGTTCGCGGATCCGGGGCGGCGCTGCTAGACTGGATCGGAAGATCGACTGCCGCCGTCTGCCGCACCGCAACCCGCGGTGCGCGGGCGGCGCGGCTCCCGCCCCCTTCCCTGCGCGAGGATCCCCGATGAGCGCCTCCCGAATCGACGCCGTCCGCGACGGCCTGTTTCGCGCCACGTCCTACGTCGACACGCTGAACCTGAGCTTCAGTCAGTTCTTCGTACGATCGTCGCACGGTGACGTGCTGTGCGTCGAAACGGGCACGCGTTCCAACTTCACGCAACTGAGTGCGGCGCTCGACACCGTCGGCATCGCGCCGTCGATGGTCAGCAACGTGATCGTCCCGCACTTCGAGGCCGACGAAATGGGCGCACTGCCCGACTTCCTCGCGGCCAATCCGGCGCTCGTCGCGTACGGACATCCGATGTGTACATGGGGGCTTGCCGACGTGTTCGGCGTACGCGCGATTCCGTTGAAGGACGGCGAGCCGACGACGCTCTCGGGCATCGACGTCGTGCCGGTCTTCACGAAGCACGTGCATCAGTGGGACGCGCTCGTCGTGTATCTGCCGGCATACAAGGCACTGCTGTCGTCGGACATCCTGATGCGCTTCGGCAGGGAGGAGACCGACGACCCGCTGCCGGCAATCCTCGACGCGATCACGCGCTCGGACTACCTCCCGTCGCTCGCGCACCTGGCGAGCGCACTGCGCCGCATCCAGGCGCTCGATCTCGACATCATCCTGCCGATGCACGGCCCGGCGATCACGCATGACATCGCGCGCGTGATCGCCGGTGTGATTGCATATTGCGAGGCGGCCGCGGCGTAACGCACGCGCTGCCGTGCGCAGCCGCCCGTCGTACGTCGCCGGTCAGGCGCCGGTCACGACGAATTCCGCAGCGGCCTTGCTCTGGATCGCGGCCATCACTGCGAGTTCGCGCTTGCTGCGCGGCTCGCCGGATACGACGCCCGTCGCATGCTTGGCCTTCGCGCCGAGCGGGAAGAATACGAACGACGCGCCGGCCGGCGCTTCCGGCTCGGCACGCAGGCGTTTGTTCAGAATCTTCAGGTACTTTTTCTTCGAGACTTCCTTCGTTGCCATGGCGCCCTCCACATGAACGTAATGCTGACCAGCATACCAGTTTTGACCGGGGGCTCCGGCGCGTCGTCGCACGATCGTCCCGTGCTGGAATCGACCGGGTTGCGCGACTCGCCACGCCGGGCCGCGGCCGGTGCCAGTGCCAGTGCCAGTGCCAGTGCCAGTGCCAGTGCCAGTGCCAGTGCCAGTGCCAGTGCCAGTGCCAGTGCCGGTGCCATCCGCCTCCGGTTTCACGCGGGCGAATCCTCCACTCCGCGCGCCTCGTCCGTTACGCGATGCTGCCCACGGCTGCCGCCTCCCCGTCACCGGTCATCAGAATTGTTTGCGCGCGATGTCGATTCGCGCGCATGTCATGCGTCGTAGTGTCGTAACCGATCGTTTTGCCGTCCGCACGGCAGGCCGATTGCGGATGTTCCCTTTCCCGTTCAAGGAGTAGCGACAATGCGCGTCATGGTGATCGTCAAGGCAACGGCCTTTTCCGAATCGGGCACCATGCCCGATACCGAACTGCTGGCCGCAATGGGCCAGTACAACGAGGCACTCGTGAAGGCCGGCGTGATGCTGGCCGGCGAAGGGCTGCACCCGAGTTCGCGCGGCAAGCGCGTGCACTTCTCCGGCAAGGACCGGGCCGTCATCGACGGCCCGTTCGCCGAGACCAAGGAGCTGATCGCCGGCTACTGGCTGTGGCAGGTGAATTCGATGGAAGAAGCCGTCGAATGGGTCAAGCGCTGCCCGAATCCGATGCCTACCGAATCGGACATCGAGATCCGCCAGGTCTTCTCGCCCGAGGATTTCGGCGAGGCGTTCACGCCGGAGCTGCAGGAACAGGAAGCACGGCTGCGCGCGGAGATGGAAGGCAAGCGGGGCGCATAAGGCTGGCCCGGCCGGGGCGCAGCAGCGCAATCGAAGCGGGTGCCCCGGCCGAATCCTCTGCATAAACGGATTGACGGCGCCTCGCCGTGTAACGTAGCATTTTGATACGTTACACGGCGAGGCCTTGTCGTCATGCATTCCCGTTTTGACCGTTTTCGCGCGACGCCACTCGGCGCGCAGCTCGAAGCCCTGATTACGCAGCCCGCGCGCTATCTCGAATTCGCGGCGCTGTCGCGCGTCGGCGTCGCGGCGATCGGCGCGATCCAGCACGAGATCGCGCACAAATTCCCCGAAATCGAAGCCGATACGACCGCCCGGCAGTTCTGCGGCGCGATGGTCGCCGACGTGATGCGCCGCCACGGGCACGACGTCGTGCAGGCGCGCGGCCGGATCGGCGGCGCGCTGTTCAGCTACGGCGCGGTATTCAGCGCGTTTCCGCTGGTGCTGCCGTTCGCCGACGTCGTCGCCGCGCTGGCCGCGATGCCCGACCGGTTCGCCGCGTATGCCGCTCGCGTTCCCGCCGCGCTGGCCACGCGCCGCCCCGCCGGCACGGGCTTCTCGCTCGTCGAACATGCGTGCCACCTGCGCGACCTCGACGCGGTGTTCGCCGAACGCATCGATGTCGTGCGCACGCACGAACTGCCGGTGATCGCGTCCGTCGACGGGACCGCGCTCGCCGCGCAGCGCGACTACCTCGCACAGCCGCTCGACGGCGCGCTCGCCGCATTCCGCGCCGGCCGCGCCGCGCTGTGCGCGTCGGCCGCGGCGCTGCAACCGTCCGAACGCCAGCGCTGCGGGCTGCGCGACGGCATCCGCCGGATGTCGCTCGACGAACTCGTGCGCGAACTGCTCGACCACGATCGCACGCACGCGCTCGAACTCGACGAACTGCTCGCCGAATTCGAATTGCCGCCCCTTCCGTTGCCGAACGCCCAATGAGCCAGCCCGCTCCGCCCGTCGTCTTCGTTCACGGTTTCATCGGCACATTCGACGTGCCCGGATGGCCAGGCCCGCATCTCGCCCCCGACCTGCTCGGTTACGGCATCCATCGCGACGCGCCGTCCGACGCGATCACGCTCGCCGCGCAAGTCGAGCATGTCCGGCAGGCAATCGACACGCACTTCGGCACGCAGCCGGTCGATATCGTCGGTCACTCCGTCGGCGGCGCGATCGCGATGCTGTTCGCCCACGCGCATCCAGCGCGCGTGCGCCGGATCGTCAACGTCGAAGGCAACTTCACGCTCGACGATGCGTTCTGGTCGGCGTCGGTCGGCCGCATGTCGGCCGCGCAAGCCGACGCGATGCTCGACGGCCTGCGCGGCGATCCGTTCGGCTGGCTGCGCGGCTCGATCGACGATCCGTCGCCACGCCAGCTCGACGACGCGCGCCGCTGGCTCGCGCATCAGCCGGCGTCGACGCTGCGCGCGACGGGACGCTCGGTCGTCGCGACGACGGGCGACCCCGATTATCTGCAGGCGCTTGCCGAAGTATTCGAGCGCCATCCGGTATGGCTCGTCGCGGGCGAACGCTCGCGTGCGGGCTGGCACGTGCCGGACTGGGCGCTCGTGCGCTGTGCAGGCTTCGAAACGATCGCCGGCTGCGGGCACCTGATGCCGGCCGAGCAGCCTGGCGCGTTCCTGGAGGCGCTCGCACGCTGCCTCGGCTGACGCGAACGGCCCCGGCCGCGCGCCCGCCACCTGACAATCCGTAGGTTTCGCCGAAATTTGGCTGAAAGGGACGGTTGCTAGAGTCGCCGAACAGGGTTTTCCCGATGCGAGGGCTCCATGAATCTGGTACGCGCGTTCTGGCTACTACTGCTGCTCGCCGCCGCGGGCCCGGCCCTCGCCTATCAGGCGCGGGTCGTCGCGATTCCGAGTGCCGCGATGAACCAGACGCTGAAGGCGACCGTCGTGCTGCCCGACGACTACGCACGCCTGCGCCACGGCCCGGAACGCGGCGTCGAGCGCTTTCCGGTCGTCTACCTGTTGCACGGCTCCGGCGGCGACCACACCGACTGGACCGCGAACACGCACATCGCGGCACTGGCCGATCGCTACCGCGTGATCCTCGTGATGCCCGACGGCGGACACGAAAGCTGGTACATCGACAGTCCGTTCGACTCGGGCAGCCGCTACGAAACCTTCGTCGGCGACGAAGTCGTGTCGTATGTCGACATGCACTTCAGAACGATCGCAACCAAGGGCGCGCGCGCCATCACCGGGCTCAGCATGGGCGGCTTCGGCGCGCTGCGCATCGCGCTCGACCGGTCCGACACGTTCGGCGCGGTCGGCAGCATCAGCGGCGCGGTCGATCCGCGCTGCTGCGAGGACGAACCGGGCATCGACCACGTATTCGGCGACCCCGGCCGCCATCCGTCATTCTGGAACCGCAACGCGATCGTCGAAAACGCGCGCGCGTTCGTCCGCGCACATCTGGACCTGACGATCGACTGCGGCCGCGACGACTCGTTCGTCGGCTCGAACCGCACGCTGCATCAACGACTCGTCGCGCTCGGCGTGCCGCACGACTATGCGGAGCGTCCGGGCGGACATACATGGGACTACTGGGCACACGCGATCCGCTACCAGATGCAGTTCTTCGCGACGTCGTTCCAGCACGGCGGCTACGCGTAGCATCCGGCAGGCGCGACACGGGCGTGTCGCATTTCTCACTCAGCCATACGCGCAAGTGAAGGTAGAAGCCGCGAATCGAGTTCAGTTGCCGTGCGCCGCGTCGGCCCCCACCACGCGATCGAAGAACTCCTGCGCACGCGCCAGTTCGTCGAGCGCGCGATCGAGGCGCGACATCGCACGTGCATATTCGGCCGACGAGACGTCGTCGTCGCTTTCGCCGCGCACCGCGCGAAACGCCTGATCGACGTTGCGCGTCGCTTCGACGAAGCGTTGCGCCGCTTGAGCTTCCCGCGAACAGATGTGGATCGACATCGACACGTCTCCCTCAGGATTGCAGTGTGAAGCAAGCCGACGCCCAGCGTGCGTGGTGCGCATGTCAGCGGCGTGAACGACGGCGAGCAGCCTGTCGACGCACGAGCCACCGCGCAGCACGCTTCGTGGCGATTGTCTCGCGACGCTTGTCGATCTGCCACGGCGAATTTGCAACACATTCTTGCGCGCCCCGCGATGGCGGCCACACGCATGCGTGTCATTGCACGCGCATTCAGCAGTCCTGCTTCACGTCACGCACCGCACATGCGCGGCGCGAACGTCATGCGCGCCCGATACGCGGATGCGCGAGACCGCCGAACGCGGCCGCTTCGCCGGGCGACAGATCGAACAGATCGCCGGTGAGCCCGCTCGGATGCTCGGCCGTGGGCCGGCTGCGCAGTCGCGCGACATGCGTGGGCGCGACGTAGGCGGCCGCCGTTTCGATCGGCGGCACGTCGAACAGGTCGCGCGTGACGCCACGCACGGCATCCGTCGGCGAACGGCCGCGCAAGCGCGCGACCAGTTCGACGAAGCGATCGAAATCGCCGGCTCGCGTCGCCTTGTTCACCTCGGCGAGATCGCGCGCCTTCAGCACGCACGGCTGCGCGAGTCGCACGAAATACGGTGCTTCGAGTTCGACCGACAGCGCAAGCGGATAGCTCTTGCCGGTTTGCTCCTTCGCGCGCCCGATGCAATCGACCACGGCCGCGCCCTGCGCGACGCCGAGCGGCTTGCCCGTGCTCACGCTGCGCAGGTGGTCGGGGAACACGCGCAGTTGCGTGCCGACCGTCAGTGCGGTGGACGATGCGCAGACGAGTGCGTAGTGCTGTTCGCGGCGCCGGCCCGACGGCAGCGTCGAGCGGCTCGCGATGAAGGTGTGCGCCGGCAGCGGCCGCACCTGGCCGCTTGCGTCGATCCATGCATTCCACAGCAGCGCGTCCTCGCGCCTGCGCTCGCCGGGCCGCGTGCGCGACGCGACCGGCGAAAACAGTGCGAGCAGCGAGCCCGTGCGATGCGCGGCGACTTGCGCGCTGCTGCCGAGCGGCTGGTTGATCCCCCACAGAAAACGCCCGCCCCCGAGCCGGCGCTCCCATTCCTTGCGGAGCACGACGGTCGGCAGTTCCTCGCCGGACTCGGTACCGATCTTCGTCCAGCAGAACGTGGGAGGGAGGTGTTTCAGTGTCATCAACTTTCTCGGGATACAGCCTCGCTGGTGACAGCAAGCCCATTCAACAACCGTAACTGTATAGGTATAATGCATCGCATGGAAGCCCCGGACCATGATTTTCCTGTACAAGACCTGTTGCGCCGTCTGATGGCGGACACGCGCTCGTCCAGCGAAATTGCAAGGCTTTCCGGCGTCAGCCAGCCAACCGTGTCGCGCCTTCGGCTGTCGAACGGGCATCGGCTGCGACGCAGCGCGCCATTCAATAAGCTATGCAGTTTCTACGGCGTCGATACCGGCCCGGCGCGCCGCCGGTACAACGACCTGCTGCGCGACGCGATCGTCGACGCGTGGGACGGCTCCGACGAGCACGGGCGGGCGCTGCTGGTCGTGATTCAGGGGTTGAAGGATCTGCAGGCGAAGGCCGACGACGGCTGACCGTCACAGGCGTTCATGAATGGATGCAAGACTGAAAGCATCCGGCGAGCGGGCGATGGCGAACACGATTCGTCATCGCCCGTTTTGCATCGGACGACGCGGCGCGAAGCGGCGGCAGACGCGCCGCCAGCACACCACGCGCCCCGCATCGACGACGTCTCAAATATTTTTTACTCACAGTTAAAAAAGTTTGACACGCCGTTTTCACTGAGATAACTTTTGCGCAAGCTTCCGGAAAGCAAACGCGAACCGGCAAGCCATCACGATGCGCGGCGCGGCCGAAACCGCCAATCCGTTTCATTCCGTCGCCGCACGCGCATCGCGTCGTGTTTTTCCGCAGCGCAGCACCGCAGCTCGCAACATCCCCGTCTCATCGAATGATGTCGTTCCGCCTCACCTGGAAGGACGCGCGGCATGCGCACATTTACTTTGCAGTCCTGCATGACATGCAGGCCGAAGCCACGGCTTTTCGGCCGGCGCATGTCGTCGGTGATGTCCCGATGGTGCGGTTTCCTTTTCGTTGCATGCAGTAATCGGCCCGGCCCGCAGGGGGCGTATCGCGGAACGGTCGTATCCACACAATCAAAAGAACGAGGTCGGCAATGCAATTTCATTTCAGAGGATCGCGCCGCGCATGGCTACCCGCGCTCGTTGCAGCCGCGACGCTCGCCGCGTGCGGCGGAGATGACGGCGGCAGCGTGGCGGGCGTGTCCGCGCTCGCGCAAGGTCAAGGGCAAAACCAGGATCAGCAGGGTGACAATGCACAAGGGCGCGTGTCGCCGTCCGGCGTCCCGTACGCGAATCCGGCCAGCGGCGGACGCTACAAGCCGGTGATCACCAACGGTCAGGTACAGCCGTCGCTATCCGGCGGTACGATCGAGGAAAACGCGTGGGTCGACACGTCCGTCGACTCCGACGGCGACGGCACGCGCGACCACATTCACGTGCGCATCGTGCGTCCGTCGGAAACCGCCAGCGGCGCACGCACGCCAGTCATCGTGCTCGCAAGCCCGTACTATGCGGGGCTCGCCGACAGCCCGAACCACGACGTCGACGTCGAACTCGACGGCACCCCGCATCCGGCCGCCACTGCGGCCGCGGCAGCCACCGGCGCCTCGGCGCGCATCATGGCCGCGGTGCCGCAGACGCGCATGCTGCAGCAGCTCGAGGCGGCCGCGGCCGGCCGTTCGTGGATCGAGGGCTACTTCATTCCGCGCGGCTTCACGATCGTCTATGCGGATTCGCTCGGCACCGCCGGTTCCGATGGCTGCCCGACGATCCTTACACGCGACGAATCCGTCGCGATGGCGTCGGTGATCCGCTGGCTCGGCCGCGATGCCGCCGCGAAGGATGCGAGCGGCAAGCCGGTCGTCGCGAACTGGTCGACGGGCCACGTCGGCATGTACGGCGTGTCGTACGACGGCACGCTGCCGAAGATGGTCGCGAGCCTGCGCACGCGCGGGCTCGACGCGATCGTGCCGATCGCCGGCCTGTCGAACATGTATGGCTACTACCGCTCTGGCGGGCTCGTGCGCGCGCCGGAGGGCTATCAGGGCGAGGACGTCGACGTCTATATCAAGGCACTGCTGACGAACGCGCATCCGGAGCGCTGCACGCACCTGATCGACGAGGCGTTGCAGCAGGAAGACCGCAAGACGGGCGACTATTCGCCGTTCTGGGCCGCGCGCGACATTCCGACCGCACACGCGGTCGCGCCGGCACTCGTCGCACAGGGGCTGACCGACGACAACGTGCGCGTCGACCAGTCGACGTCATGGTATCTGGCGATGCGGCGCCAGGGCGTGCCGACGCAACTGTGGCTGCATCGCCTGAAGCACACCGACCCGACCCGCGTGCCGGCGATGGCCGATGCGTGGACTGCCGAGGTGAACCGCTGGTTCACGCGCTACCTGATCGGCGTCGACAACGGCGTCGAACGCGATCCGCGCGCGGTGGTCGAGCAGGCCGACGGCACGCTGCTGAAGGAAGCCGACTGGGCCGCGCGGCACGCCACGCCGGTCGCGTACTTCGCGGGCGGCGACGGCACGGGCACCGGCACGCTGTTGCGGCTGCCGAGCGGCGGTCCGCTCGCGCGCTTCACCGACGATGCGTCGATCCCCGCGCTCACGCTGGCGAACGCCGCGACCGGCGAGCATCGCAGCCGCTTCGAGACGGCGCCGTTCGCGGCTGCGACGCGCCTGTCCGGCACCGCGACCGCACGCGTGCGGCTGACCTTCACCGGCGTCGCGAACGTGACGGCACTGCTGGTCGACCGCGCACCGGATGGCTCGGCAACGATCGTCACGCGGGCATGGACCGATCCGCGCAATCGCGTGTCGGACTGGTTCTCGCAGCCCGTGCTGCCGGGGATGCCGTATGACCTGAAGCTGACGTTCATGCCGCGCGACTACACGCTCGCAGCGGGTCACAAGCTCGGCCTCGTCGTGCTGTCGAGCGACAACGAGGCGACACTGCGGCCGACGCCGGGCACGGGTCTCGCGCTCGATCCGGCAGGCACGTCCGTGACGGTGCCGCTGGTTTCGTCCTGAGCCGGGGCGGTCCGGCACGACTGACCGCCACGCGCGTGCGATCGCGCCCGATCGCATGCGCATGACGCCGGGTGACACGTATCGAAGGCGCCGCGCGACGATGCTTCACCGTCGCACGGCGCCGTTCTTCGTCGACCACACGATCGCGTCTGCCATGCGACGCCCCGCACGACGAAAGGCTCGCTCGACGGCGAGGCCGGCGAACACGCCGTAGCAGCCGTCGAGTGCGCCAGCGTTGGTCACGGTGTCGATGTGCGAGCCCATCATCAGCGGCCGCTCGCTGCCGTCGCCGGAGGCGGAACGCAACGTGCCCAAAATGTTGCCGATCCGATCGACCTGAACGTCGAGGTCAAGCTCGCGCATCCATTCGACGACGAGCTCGCGCCCGGCCCGCTCGTCGTCCGTCAGCGCGATGCGCGTCCGGCCGAAAGCCTGACTTGATGGAGTGAAATGCCATTTCAGCAGGATCGATGTTTCGACGCTGCATTCGCGGCCACGACGCAAGGTTCTCTCGTCCTGGCGGGCCGGTTCATCTTCGTGCCGGTGCGTCCTTCATCCCTTCCACACGCGGCGGCGCCCCCGCTCACACCGGCGTCAGCACCGGCTCCCCCGCGAAATGCCGCGCGGCGTTGTCGAGAAACTGCTGGACCGAACGATCGAGCGCCTCCGGCGACCAGCCGCCCATGTGCGGCGTCAGCACGATATTGTCGAGCGCCGTGAGCGCGCGCGGCGGCTCCGGCTCGCCTTCGTACACGTCGAGCCCGGCGCCCGAGATGCGCCGTTCGCGCAGCGCATCTGCCAACGCAGCGGTATCGACAACGCTGCCGCGCGACACGTTGACGAGAAACCCGCCCGGGCCGAGCGCGTCGAGCACCGTGCGGTCGATCAGATGATGCGTGCCCGCGCCGCCCGGCGTCGCGACGATCAGGAAATCGGCCCATTGCGCGAGCGCCTCGACACGATCGAAATAGCGATACGGAACATCCTTCGCGGAACGATTGTGATAACCGATCTCGATGTCGAAGCCGGCCGCGCGCCGCGCACACTTCTCGCCGATCTTGCCGAGCCCGACGATACCGAGCTTCTTGCCCGACACGTTCGGCGGCATCGGCAGCGCGTCGCGCCATACGCCGGCGCGGGTGTTCGCATCGAGTTGCACGACGTTGCGCACGGCCGCCAGCAGCAGCGCGAACGCATGATCGGCGACGCAATCGTCGTTGGTGCCCTCGCCCGTCACCACGGTGATGCCGCGCGCCTTCGCATGCGCGACATCGATGTGCTCGTAGCCCGCGCCGAGCGCGCTGACGAACGTGAGCTGCGGCAGACGATCGATTTCGGCGGCAGTCAGGCCCGTGCTGCCGTTGGTCAACACCGCGCGGATCGTGCTGCCGTGTTCGGCGATCGCGCGCTCGCGTTCATCGGCGAGCGGTGCATGATGGACGTCGTACGACGCGGCGATCTGGCGGTGCGCGTCGCCGCGCAGCGCGATAAGGACCAGCAGCTCTGGCTTCATGTCAGCAAATGTCCGCAGGCGGGGAATGCGTTCAGTTTAACAACGGCGCGTGACGCGCGCGGGTTATCCCCACGCGCGCTGTGGACGTGCCGCCGCACATGGTTTGCCAAAGCCGACTCAGTCAAGTAACTTTCGGCGTACGTCCCCGTTCTGGAGAATGGCCCCGATGAAGCTCGCCCTGCCCGCCCGAATCCTGGGCCTCGCATTCGCCGCCGCTGTCGTGGCACCCGGCGCGCACGCCGACACGCCCGTCGTGGTGTCGTCGAAGATCGACACCGAAGGCAACTTGCTCGGCAACGTCATCGCACAGGTGCTGAAGTCCCATGGCATCCCCGTCACCGAAAAGATCGCGCTCGGCACGACGCCGATCGTGCGCAAGGCGCTCACGAGCGGCGAGATCGACATCTACCCCGAATACACGGGCAACGCCGCGTTCTTCTTCAACAAGGCCGACGATCCCCTCTGGAAGAACGCGAGCCAGGGCTACGACACCGCGAAGAAGCTCGACTATGCCGCCAACCATCTCGTCTGGCTCGCGCCGGCGCCCGCGAACAACACGTGGGGCGTCGCCGTGCTCGCGCCGGTCGCGCAAGCGCAGCACCTGAAGACTTTCTCGGATTTCGGCAAGTGGATCGCGGGTGGCGGCAAGCTGAAGCTCGCGGCGTCGGCCGAATTCGTGAACAGCGCGTCCGCGCTGCCGTCGTTCGAGAAGGCCTACGGCTTCAAGCTGAAACCGGATCAGCTCGTCGTGCTGTCGGGCGGCGACACGGCCGCGACGATCAAGGCCGCCGCGAACCAGACCGACGGCGTGAACGCGGCGATGGTGTACGGCACCGACGGCGGGATCGCATCGAGCGGCCTCGTCGTGCTCGACGACGACAAGCACGTGCAGCCCGTCTACGCGCCGACGCCGGTGATTCGCGAAGTCGTGCTCAAAGCGCATCCGCAAATCGCCGAGTACCTGAAGCCGGTGTTCGAAAGCCTCGACCTGAAGACGCTGCAAATGCTGAACGCGCGCATCCAGATCAACGGCGAGCCGGCCGCCGGCGTGGCAAAGAGCTACCTGAAGTCGAAAGGCTTCGTCAAGTGACGGGTCGCGCGGTGGCGTCCGCGCGACGCATCGCGCTGGATAAAGTCGGCATCCTGATCGGTGTCCTGACGATCGTCGCGGTGTTCGGCATGCCGTTCATGGTGCTTCGGCCGAACCGGATCGCGGCCGGCACGGGGCTGTCGGCGTTCGCCGCGCTGCCCGCGATGCAGGGGGCCGCGCTCGCCGCGTTGTGGGTCGTCGGCGCGTTGTGGGCGATGACGGCGAGCCGCCCCGCATGGCGGCTCGCGGCGGGCTGCACGTGGCTCGCGACGCTCGCCTACGCGGTCGGCGCCGCGGCGACGCACGTGGTCGCACCCGACGACGTGCTCGCGCGCGTGTCGCCCGCGGCAGGCGTCTGGCTGTTGCTGTTCGCCTGGGCGGTGCTGGTCGCCGACGCACTCGCGCGGCTCGCATTCGGCCCGTGGCGCCGCCTCGTCGCACTCGTCGTCGCTATCGCGGCGATATCGGTGCCGCTTGCGACCGGCTGGTGGGACGGCCTGTCCGTGATGCGCGAATACGCGGTGCGCAGCGACGACTTCTGGCGCGAAGCAATCCGGCACGTGTCGCTCGCGGGCGGATCGGTCGCGGCCGCGCTTGTCGCGGGCCTGCCGCTCGGCATCGCGTGTGCGCGGGTCGCACCGGTGCGTACCGTCGTGATGCCGGTGCTCAATGTCGTGCAGACGATCCCGAGTATCGCGATGTACGGGCTGATGATGGCACCGCTCGGCCTGCTCGCCGCGCACGTGCCGCTCGCGGCCGCGCTCGGCATCCGCGGGATCGGCGTCGCGCCGGCCGTGCTCGCGCTGTTTCTCTACTCGCTGCTGCCGATCGCGTCGAGCGTCGTGGTCGGGCTCGAGCAGGTGCCGCCGCATGTGACCGAAGCGGCTCGCGCGATGGGCATGACGCGCGCGCAGCGGCTGCTGCGCGTCGATCTCGTGCTCGCATTGCCGGTGATTCTGAGCGGCGTGCGCATCGTGCTCGTGCAGAACATCGGGCTGACCGCGGTCGCCGCGCTGATCGGCGGCGGCGGTTTCGGTACCTTCATCTTCCAGGGGATCGGGCAATCGGCCGCCGATCTCGTACTGCTCGGCGCGATCCCGACGATCGCGCTCGCACTGGCGGCCGCCGTCGTGTTCGAAGCCGCGACCACGCTTGCGAAGGGACGTACCGCATGATCGAGATCGAACGCATCGGCAAACGCTTCGGCGACGTCGTCGCCGTCGACGACGTATCGCTGACGATGAAGCAAGGCACGATCACCGCGCTCGTCGGCGCATCGGGCAGCGGCAAGTCGACGCTGCTGCGGATGATCAACCGGCTGATCGCGCCGACCGCCGGCACGATTCGCATCGACGGCGTCGACACCGCGAGCGTGCCGCCCGAGCAGTTGCGGCGGCGCATTGGCTACGTGATCCAGGGGCACGGCCTGTTTCCGCACTGGAGCGTCGCGCGCAACATCGCGACCGTGCCGCGCCTGCTCGGCTGGCCGGCCGAGCGCATCGACGCGCGCGTGCGCGAACTGCTCGACCTGTTTCATCTCGCTCCGTCCGAGTTCGCGGACAAGCTGCCGCATGAACTGTCGGGCGGCCAGCAGCAGCGCGTCGGCGTCGCGCGTGCGCTCGCGGCCGAGCCCGCGATGCTGCTGATGGACGAGCCGTTCGGCGCGCTCGATCCGATCATCCGCAACAAGGCGCAGGACGACCTGTACGCGCTGCAGCGCCGCCTCGGCATCACGGTCGTGATCGTCACGCACGATATCGAGGAAGCGCTGAAGCTCGGCGACACGATCGCGGTGATGGACGGCGGACGGCTGCTGCAGGTCGCGCCGCCGGCCGAGATTCTCGGCAAGCCGGCCGCGGGTGTCGTCGAGCAGCTCGTCGCCGGCGTCGACCGGCCGCTGCGCCTGCTCGCGCTGACGCCGATCGACGCGGTGGCCGAACCCGGCCATGCCGACGGCGAACCGATCGCCGCGACGCGCACGCTGCGCGACGCGGTGTCCGAACTGCTGTGGCGCGGAGCGGACGCTTTGCCAGTCGACGACGGCAACGGGCACGCTGCGCGCCGCATCACCCTCGATGCGATCCGCGCGCATGCGAGGAAGCCCGCATGACGATGAAGCCCGCGCGTTCGACCCTGCCGCGGCGGTTTCCTGCGTATGTCGCGCGTGCGGCCGCCCTTGCGCTGCTGCTCGTGCTGCTGCTGCGCCCCGCATGGCTGCAGGGCGTGTTCGCGCCGTTCGCGGACAACGGCGCGCCGGTCATCTACGATCGTGCGAGCCTGCTCGATCTCACGCTCGCGCATCTCGGCACCGTCGCGCTGTCGAGCCTGATCGGCACGCTGGTCGCGGTCGCGGCCGGCATCGCGGTCACGCGTCCGGCCGGCGCGGATTTCCTGCCGGTCGCGCGCAGCGTCGTCGACATCGGCCAGACCTTTCCGCCGGTGGCAGTGCTTGCGCTCGCGGTGCCGGCCGTTGGCTTCGGGCTGAAACCCGTGCTGATCGCGCTCGTGTTGTACGGTCTCCTGCCGATTTTCGAGAGCACGATCGCGGGGCTCGAAGACGTGCCGCGCGACGTCGTCGACGCCGCGCGCGGGATGGGAATGAGCGGCTGGCAGCAATTGGTGTCGGTCGAGCTGCCGCTCGCGTTTCCGGTGATCGTGAACGGGGTCCGGCTCGCGGTCGTGATCAATCTCGGCACCGCGACGATCGGGTCGACGGTCGCCGCGCGCGGGCTCGGCGATGTGATCATCGCGGGCCTGCAGACGTCGAACACGGCGTTCGTGCTGCAGGGCGGCGTGATCGTCGGGCTGCTCGCGGTGCTGGTCAGTGATGCGATCGGCGCGCTTGCACGGGCGGCAAGCGCGCGGCGGGCGTAGCACGCATCCGCGATCGCGACACGCGTGTGAAATGGGGGACGCGAGGGAAAATCCGGCCGTTTTTCATCCGGACTCCGATACGTGTTCGTGCAACGATCGAGTCGGTGCGAGGCACCCGCCGACAAAAGCCTACATCGCGCTTTCATTCGAGCCCGCGCTCGCACACGCCAGATGATTGGCCGATATACTATGCGCCTCCCATTTCCCCGCACTTCACCATGCGACGACGGTTTCTCTCGCTGATCGTGTTTTCGCTCGGCATCGCGCACCAGGCCTCGGCGCAGCAGGCGCCCGCATTGCCTGCCTCCGCGCCCGAAGCCGCAGCATCCGCGCCGACCGAGGCCTCCGTCCCGCTCGCGAACGATCAGCCCAACGAAGCAAACCGTCGCATCACGTCCTACCTGACGAAGAAATTCGGCGTCGCGCGAGAGCGCGCCGCGAAACTCGCCGATATCGTGAACATGACTGCGACGAAATATTCGCTGCCTCCGGCACTCGTTTACGCCATTATCTCGATCGAATCGCGCTTCCAGGAAAAGGCGCGCGGCCAGCGTGGCGCGACCGGACTGATGCAGGTCGTGCCTTCCGCGCACCGCGGCATGCTGCGCAACGTGAAAGACCTGACCGAGCCGAATGCGAACGTCGAAGCCGGCTCGAAGATTCTGTCGGGCTATGTGCGGGCGGCCGGCGGCAACGTGCAGGCCGGGTTGAAAAGCTACGGCGGATCGAATGCGTATGCGGCGAAGGTGATGCAGCGGGTCGACACGTTCCGCTTCGTGCTCGAACCCGAAGACGGCGCGAAAGGCGCGAACGATACGAACGCGCGCATGATACCGGTCAGCGATCTGTCGACCGCGGCGCCCGCCGCGAACCGCAACGCGAAGTAAGCGCACCTCACGCTACGCACCGCGCGTACCTGCGTAATCCGCCAGCGGCGGGACGCACGACGGCACGTACCGCCGCTCACTCGCGTGCGAAATGCGCACGCAGAAATTCGATGAAATGCTGCGTTTTCGCGGGCAGCAAACGCGTTTCGGTCATCGCATAGATGGGCACCGGGGTGCCCTCCCATTCCGGTAGCACGCGGCGCAGCCGGCCGGCGACCACGTCGTCGGCCACCACTTCCTCCGGCAACTGGATGATCCCCGCGTCGTGCACGGCCAGTTGCCGGTTCATGCCGACGCTGTTGACGACGAACCGCCCGCCCACCGGCACGTCGACCGTGCGCTCGCCGCGACGCAGCGTCCACGCGGTGACGCGTTGCACGCTCAGACACTGATGGCGCGTCAGGTCGCCTGGTTCGAGCGGCTCGCCCGAACGTTCGAGATAGCGTGGCGACGCATACAGGTTGCTGCGCAACGTCGCGAGCCGCCGCGCGACGAGCTGCGAATCCGCGGATTCGCCGATGCGGATCGCGACGTCGAACGGCTCGCTCACCAGGTCGACGCGCCGCGACGTCAGCTCGAAATCGAACGTCAGCTTCGGATACCGTTCCGCGAATTCGACGACCAGCGGCGTCAGGTAGATCACCGCGAAATCGACCGGAAACGACGCGCGCAGCACCCCGGACGGTTCGGCCAGCAGCCCGCCGAGCTGCTCGTGCGCGAGCCGCGCCTCGTCGACGATGCGCTTGCAGCGCTCGAAGTACAGCTGCCCGGCCTCCGTGAGCTCGATCCGGCGCGTCGTGCGATGCAGCAATCGCAGGCCGATCGCCTTTTCCAGCGCGCCGATCCGCCGCGACAACGTCGAATTCGGCATCCCCAGCGTCTGGGCGGCACTACGAAAGCCGTGCGCCTTCACGACCTCCACGAACAGCGCCATGTCGTTCAGCAGTTCCATGTCGACTGCTCCATCAATGGATCAATGATCTCCACGATACCCGGTTTATCTCGAAAAGGAAGCAATGGATGATGCTGACGTGGAGGCGAGGCCGGCGCAACGCGTGCGGCCGCCGCCCGATGCGGCATCGCCCCGGTGGCGCATCCCGAACTTCGATGAGGAAAACGTGATGAAACAACTGTTCGTTCCGGCCCCGACCGACCAGGACACGCCGCAACTGTTCACCCCGGTGCGCGTCGGCCGGTACACGCTCGACAACCGCCTCGTGATGGCGCCGATGACGCGCAGCCGCGCCGCGTTCGACGGTACGCCCGGCGCGTGGGCCGCCGAGTACTACGCGCAGCGCGCGGGCCTCGGGCTGATCGTCACCGAGGGCACGCAACCGTCGGCCGACGGCCAGGGCTACCTGACGACGCCGGGTATTTATACCGACGCACACGTCGCCGGGTGGAAGAGGATCAGCGACGACGTGCATGCGCGCGGCGGCCGCCTGTTCATCCAGCTGATGCACGTGGGCCGCATGTCGCATCCCGACAACACGCCGCACCACCGGCAAGGCGTCGCGCCGTCGGCGATCGCGCCGGGCGTGCCGATGTTCACGGCGACGGGCATGCAGGAGATTCCGGCGCCGCGCGCACTGACGACGGCCGAGGTGCGCGACACCGTGAACGACTTCCGCTTCGCCGCGCGACGCGCGATCGAGGCCGGCGCCGACGGCGTCGAGATTCACGGTGCGAACGGGTATCTGGTCCAGCAGTTCTTCGCGCCGAACGCCAACACGCGCACCGACGAATACGGCGGATCGATCGCGAATCGCGCGCGCTTCGCGATCGAAGTCGCTGCCGCGATCGCCGACGAGATCGGCGCGGATCGCACGGCGATCCGCCTGTCGCCCGGCACCACGCTGTGGGGGATCGATGAAGGTCCGGAAAGCGCCGAGCTTTACCGCTACCTGGCGACGCAGCTCGACGCGCTCGGCCTCGCCTATTTGCATGTGATGCATCAGGGCGATGAATCGCTGCTCGCGGACCTGCGTGCGCGCTGGCGCGGCACGCTGATCCTGAACCGCCCGGGGCGCACGCGCGACGCGATCGGTGCCGATGTGGCATCGGGTCTCGCCGATCTGGAAGCGTATGGCCAGATGGTGCTCGCCAATCCGGATTTCGTTACGCGCGTGAAGACGGGCGCGCCGATGAACGACGCACAGCGCGAGACGTTCTTCGGCGGTGATGCACGCGGGTATGTCGACTATCCGGCGCTGAGCGGCGCGGCATAGGCGCTGCAAAGAGAAACGGCGCGTCGTGACTTCGTCATGACACGCCGCCTCGGAACGATACGGGCTGCTCAGCCGGTTACAGCTGCCCCGCCGCCCCCGTCCACCGCAGGTAATCCCCACGCGTCCAGTCGAGCGACACGCCGACGCGCTTCGTCCCCGGCCGGATCTTCGGCTTGTACATCGACAGCGTCAGCGACTCCAGCGCGGGCCATTCGCGGAACGACATCACCGCGAGATCGGCGACGAGCGTTTCGAGCAGCCGCGTATGCGGCTTGTGCGACAGGAACGACGCGACGCGGGCGCAGTAACCGTCGTAGTCGATCCACTCGCCTTGCTCGCTCGGCTCGCAGCGATAGCCGAGCCGCGCATCGATCACGATCGGCTGCGGCGCCTCGTGCTCGTGCGCGTGGATGCCGATCCGCGCGGGCACCTTCAGTTCGTCGACGAACACGCTCCAGCCGCGCCCGCGCAGGCGCGGCGCGTCGATCGCCACGAACGGTTCGTCGAACGGCTTCATGACGCGAGCGGCGCCGCGGCGTCGAGCATGATGCGCACGAAATAGTCGGCGAAGCTGCGACGCAGGACGATCTCGAACGTATCGTCGCCGGTCGGGATCAGCGTGATCGGCGACTTGAAGTAGTGCGACTGCGCGCACTGGCCCGGCTTGAGCACGCGCGGATGCAGATCGAGCGGGCAGCCGCGCGCGATCACGTCGCGCACGCGTTCGCCGCTGACCTCGACGACCGTGTAGCCGCTGCCGACGTCGACCGCCGCCGCATACGAACCCTGCACGGCCTCCGCGAGCTGCGCCTCGAGCACGCCCGCCTGCACGGGCCCGTTCGAGCGCACGAGCCACTCGTCGGGACCGAGCCACAGCACGTCGTACTCGGCGCCGCGCGCCACCGTGTTCGGTGCCGACGGCGGCCGGCAACCGACCACGCGCTCGAACGCGCTGACGAATGCCGGGTCGCTCAGCTCGCCGCGCACGTTCACGAGATCGAGGAAGGCCCGCTCGCGCAGCATGAACTTCTTCGATGCGCGCGCCTGATGCGCCTTCAGCACATCGGCCGCGCCGACGAACGGCGATTCAAGCCTCACGCCCGCGCCCGCCACTTGCGACTGGTTTCTCGTTTCATTCCACATGCTGGCGCACCCCTTCGGTATCGTAGAAAACCGGGCTCGAGATCTTCGCGGTGACGCGCTTGCCGTTGGCCAGCGGAATCACGACGCTCTCGCCCATCTTGTTCAGGCCGCCCTTCACCACCGCCAGCGCGATCGAGCGCTTCAGGATCGGGCTGTAATAACTCGACGTCACGTGGCCGATCATCGGCGTCGGATCGACCGCCGACACCTGCGTGTCCTTCGCGATGATCTGCGCGCCTTCGGGCAGCACGAACTGTTCGTCCTCGGTCAGCAGGCCGACGAACTGCTTGCGGCCTTCCTTCGACGTATCGGAGCGCGACAGCGAACGCTTGCCGAGGAAGTCCTTCGACTTCGCGACGAGCCCGCCCATCCCGAGGTCATACGGCGTGATCGAGCCGTCGGTATCCTGGCCGACGATGATGTAGCCCTTCTCCGCGCGCAGCACGTGCATCGTTTCGGTGCCGTACGGCGTGATGTCGAACTCGGCACCGGCCGCCATCAGCGCTTCCCACACCGCGCGGCCCGCATTGGCCGGCACGTTCACTTCATACGCGAGTTCGCCGGAGAAGCTGATCCGCATCACGCGCGCCTTCACGCCCGCGACGGTGCCGTTCCGGTAGCTCATGAACGGGAACGCGTCGTTGCCGAAGTCGATGTCCTGGCACACCTTCTGCACGACCTTGCGGCTCTTCGGGCCGACCACCGCGAAAGTCGCCCAGTGATCGGTGACGGACGCGAGCCGCACCTTCATGTCGGGCCATTCGGTCTGCAGCCAGCGCTCCAGCCACGTGAGCACGCGCGCCGCGCCGCCGGTGGTGGTCGTCATCATGAAATGCTGGTCGGCGAGGCGCACCGTCACGCCGTCGTCGAACACCATCCCGTTTTCGTCGAGCATCAGCCCGTAGCGGCACTTGCCGATCTCGAGCTTGTTCCAGGGGTTCGTGTACATCCAGTTCAGCAGCTTCACTGCATCCGGACCCTGGATGTCGATCTTGCCGAGCGTCGACGCGTCGAGGATGCCGACGCTGTTGCGCACCGCCAGGCATTCGCGCTTCACTGCCGCATGCAGGTCCTCGCCGTTCTTCGGGAAATACCACGGCCGCTTCCAGTTGCCGACGTCTTCGAACATCGCACCGTGCTCGACGTGCCATTCGTGCACGGCCGTCTTGCGGATCGGGTCGAGGAAGTCGCCGGTCTCGCGGCCCGCGAACGTACCGAACGACACGGGCGTGTAGTTCGGGCGGAACGTCGTCGTGCCCGTTTCCGGAATCGTCTTGCCCAGCGCCTGCGCGAGGATCGCCATCCCGTTGATGTTGCCGAGCTTGCCCTGGTCGGTGCCGAAGCCCATCGCGGTGTAGCGCTTCACGTGCTCGACCGACTCGAAGCCTTCGCGCGCGGCCAGCAGGATGTCGGCGGCCGCCACGTCGTTCTGGAAGTCGACGAACTGCTTCGGCCCGCGTGCGGCGGCCTCGCGGCTGCCGACGAGCCACAACGGCTGCAGCGCGCCTTCGACGGCTTCCGCGACCTGCGGCGCGACGGGGCGCTGCGCGGCCGTGAAGCCCGCTGCCTTCGCCGCTTCGGCGCCCGCGTCGACCGCGAGCCGCAGCGCACGGGCGAGACCGAACTCGCCAGCGGCCGCACCGATGCTCGCTTCCGCCTGCACGGGCTTGCCCGGCAGGAAGCAGGCCTTCTCGTCGTTCCAGCACGCCTTGCCGCCCGACTGCGCGAACAGGTGCAGCACCGGGCTGAAGCCGCCCGACATCGCGACGAGGTCGCACGGCAGCGACTGCAGCTTGCCGCCGGTCTGGCCGTTCGTGTAGGACGCGACGTCGACCGACGATACGCGCCACTTACCCGAAGCAGCCGTCACGACTGCACCGCTCATCACCGTCACGCCCTGCCGCTTCGCGGCCGCGGGCAGCACGCCGTTCGACGACGCACGCGAATCGACGACCGTCACCTTCGCGCCGCACGCCTTCAGGTCGAGCGCGGTCTGGTACGCACGGTCGTTGTTCGTGAACACGACCACGTTGCGGCCCGGCAGCACGCCGTAGCGATGCACGTAGGTGGACACCGCGCCGGCGAGCATCACGCCCGGCAGGTCGTTGTTGCCGAACACGATCGGACGCTCGTGCGCGCCGGTCGCGAGGATCACGCGCTTCGCGCGGACCTTCCACAGCAGCTCGCGCGTGCCCTTGCGCATCGACACCGGCTGGTGATCGGTCAGACGCTGCGTGACCGTCACGAGGTTGTGGTCCTGATAACCGAACGCGGTGCTGCGCGACAGGATCGTCACGTCGGGCAGCTTGCGCAGTTCGGCCTCGATCTTCTCGACCCACTGCAGTGCCGGCTTCGCGTCGATTTCCGCGCGGCACGACAGCAGGCTGCCGCCGAGCTCGCGCTGGTCGTCGACGAGGATCACGCGCGCGCCGGCCGTCGCGGCCGCATGCGCGGCGGCGAGGCCCGACGGGCCACCGCCGACCACGAGCACGTCGCAGTGCGCGTAGCATTTGTCGTAGCGATCGGCGTCGAGCACCTCGGGCGCCTTGCCGAGGCCGGCGGCCTCGCGGATCTTCTCCTCGTACTTCGGCCACATGTTGCGCGGCCACATGAAGGTCTTGTAGTAGAACCCGGCCGGCATGAAACGCGAGAACTTCTGGTTGATCGCGTACTTGTCGTTCTCGAGCGACGGCTCGGCGTTCACGCTCGTCGCGACGAGGCCCTGGTACAGCTCGATCTCGGTCGCGCGCGCGTTCGGCACCGTGTACGGGCCGGTCTCGAGCTGCACGACGGCATTCGGTTCCGCGACGTCCGCCGTCACGATCCCGCGCGGACGGTGGTACTTGAAGCTGCGCGCGACGAAGTGCACGCCGTTCGCGAGCAGCGCGGACGCGAGCGTGTCGCCCTGGAAGCCCTGATACGTGCGGCCGTTGAACGTGAACGTCAGCGGAATCGCGCGATTGATGCGGCCACCGGTGCCGAGGCGGTCTTTCTGGCTCATTTGCTCGTGCCCTCTTCGTGTGCGTTGCCGGCGGCTGCGCCGCCGAACTTTTCGTAGCCCTTGATATCGTAGGTCACCGTGTCGCGCGTGACCTTGAACCAGCGGCGGCAGCCCTGCGTGTGCAGCCACTGCTCGCGGTGGATACCGCGCTTGTTCTCGCGCATGAACACGTATTCGCCCCATTCGCGGTCGGTCATGTTCTCATTCGCAACCGGGCGCACGATGTCGGCTTCACCGCCGCACGTGAACTCGGATTCGGCGCGCGGCCCGCACCACGGACATTCGATCAGCAACATGTTTCTTTCTCCTCGTTCAGTGCGGGGGTCAGTGCGCGACGGCGGCGGCGCCGTGCTCGTCGATCAGGTGGCCCGTGTAGAAGCGGTCGAGCGCGAACGGCGCGTTCAGCGGATGCGGTTCGTCGCGGGCGATCGTGTGCGCGAACACCCAGCCCGAGCCCGGCGTCGCCTTGAAGCCGCCGGTGCCCCAGCCGCAGTTGAAGTAGAGCCCCTTCACGTCGGTCTTGGTGATGATCGGGCACGCGTCCGGCGACACGTCGACGATGCCGCCCCACTGGCGGTTCATCCGCACGCGCGAGAACACCGGGAACATCTCGACGATCGCCTGCAGCGTGCTTTCGATGATGTGGAAGCTGCCGCGCTGGCCGAAGCCCGTGTACTGGTCGATCCCCGCGCCGATCACGAGGTCGCCCTTGTCGGACTGGCTGATGTACGCGTGCACCGCGTTCGACATGATCACCGAGTTGACTACCGGCTTGATCGGCTCGGACACCAGCGCCTGCAGCGGGTGGCTCTCGATCGGCAGGCGCACGCCGGCCATGTCGGCGAGCGTCGTCGTGTTGCCGGCTGCGACCACCGCGACCTTCTTCGCCTTGATGAAACCCTTCACCGTATCGACGCCGACCACCGCGCCGCCTTCGCGACGAATGCCCGTCACCTGGCAGTTCTGGATGATGTCGACGCCGGCGCGGTCGGCGCCGCGGGCGAAGCCCCAGGCCACCGCGTCGTGACGCGCGACGCCCGCACGGCGCTGGATCGATGCGCCGAGCACCGGGTAGCGGCTGTTCAGGTTGATCGTCGGCTCGATTTCCTTGATCTGCGCGGGCGTCAGGAATTCGGCGTCCACGCCGTTCAGGCGGTTCGCGTTCACGCGACGCTCGGTGTCACGCACGTCCTGCAGCGTGTGCGCGAGGTTCATCACGCCGCGCTGGCTGAACATCACGTTGTAGTTGAGGTCCTGCGAAAGCCCTTCCCACAGCTTCATCGCCTTCTCGTACAGCGCGGCCGATTCGTCCCACAGGTAGTTCGAGCGCACGATCGTCGTGTTGCGCGCGGTGTTGCCGCCGCCGATCCAGCCCTTCTCGAGGATCGCGACGTTCGTGATGCCGTGCTCCTTCGCGAGGTAGTAGGCGGTCGCGAGGCCGTGGCCGCCGCCGCCGACGATCACGACGTCGTATTCCTTCTTCGGTTCCGGGCTCTTCCACTGCTTTTCCCAGTTCTCGTGATACGAGAGGCCGTTGCGGAACAGGCTGAATATCGAGTAGCGGCTCATGTTAGTGATCCTTCGTTAGCATTCGATGACGTTCACGGCAAGACCGCCGCGCGACGTTTCCTTGTATTTCGTCTTCATGTCGGCACCCGTCTCGCGCATCGTCTTGATCACCGAATCGAGCGATACGTAGTGCTGGCCGTTACCCTTGAGCGCCATCCGCGATGCGTTCAGTGCCTTGATCGCGCCCATCGCGTTGCGTTCGATGCACGGAATCTGCACGAGCCCGCCGACCGGATCGCAGGTCATGCCGAGGTTGTGCTCCATCCCGATCTCGGCCGCGTTCTCGACCTGGTCGGGCGTGCCGCCCATCACCGCGGCGAGCGCGGCCGCGGCCATCGAGCACGCGACGCCCACTTCGCCCTGGCAGCCGACTTCCGCGCCCGAGATCGACGCCGTTTCCTTGTAGATGATCCCGATCGCCGCGGCCGTCAGCAGGAATTCGACGATGCCGGCTTCGTTCGAGCCCGGCACGAACTTCACGTAGTAGTGCAGCACCGCGGGGATCACGCCGGCCGCGCCGTTCGTGGGCGCGGTGACGACCCGGCCGCCCGCCGCGTTCTCCTCGTTGACGGCCATCGCATACAGGTTGACCCAGTCGAGCATCGACAGCGGATCGCGCAGCGACTCCTCCGAACGCGCCCGCAGGCGCCCGTTCAGTTCGGCCGCGCGGCGCTTCACGCGCATCGGGCCCGGCAGTTCGCCCTCGACCTTGCAGCCGCGCTCGACGCATGCGGCCATCGTGCGCCAGATCGCGAGCAGCCCGGCGCGCACTTCGTCTTCCGGACGCAGCGTGGATTCGTTGCGCAGCATCAGCTCGGCGATCGACAGCCCGTGTTCGCGACACTGGCGCATCAGGTCGTCGCCCGTGCGGAACGGGTACGGCACTTCGGCCGCAGCACGTACGCCGTTCACGCGATCGCCGTCGCGGTTCACGACGAAGCCGCCGCCGATCGAGTAATACTCCTTCTCGACGAGCAGCTGGCCGTGCTCGTCGAACGCCTGGAAGCGCATCCCGTTCGGATGCACGATGCTGGTGCCGCTCATCAGCTTGCGATAGAAGCCGATGTTCTCCTTCTCGTCGAAGCGAATCGTCTGCTTGCCGAGCAGCGCCAGCGACTTCTCCGCGCGGATCGCCGCGAGCCGCGGCTCGATCAGGTCCGGATCGATCGTGTCGGGCAGATGGCCCTCGAGGCCGAGCAACACCGCCTTGTCCGTGCCGTGGCCCTTGCCCGTTGCACCGAGCGAGCCGTATAGTTCGACCCGCACGCGGCGCACGAAGCCGAGCAGGTTCGCGTCCTCGATGTGCGACGCGAAGCGGCACGCGGCGATCATCGGGCCAACCGTATGCGAGCTGGACGGGCCGATACCGATCTTGAACAGGTCGAACGCGCTGACGTTCATCTGACTTCCTCTGGGTGGGCGTACGTGAAATGTCGTTGGCATCAGTACATCAAAGCGTAAAATTGGCCGATAGAACAAAAACGGCATCGGCGTGGGATACCGCCGCCAAGCCCCGCGCAGGACGGCCGGAAAGTGCGTTTTGACGATGGTTGGCGACGAAAAACCACAAGTCGGCCGGGGTCCGCGCCAGCCGGCAACCGTGCCCGCGAACAGATTGCAACGAGTGAGACCCGCCTTCCCGGCGTGACGAGATTGACCGCGATGACACCCGACGTACCCGCTTCCCCCCTCGCCGAACCCGCGCCGCAGCGCATCCGTTTCGGCATCGTGCTGCTGCCGAACTTCACGCTCACGGCCTTCTCGGGTTTCGTCGACATGCTGCGGCTGTCGGCTGACGACGGCGACTACAGCAAGCCGGTGCGCTGCGCGTGGAGCGTGATCGGCGAAACGCTGGCGCCGGTGCGCGCGAGTTGCGGGATCCAGATCACGCCGTGGGAAACCTTCGAGAGCGCCGAGCCGTTCGACTACGTCGTCGTGGTCGGCGGCCTGCTGCATTCGGGGCCGCAAGCCGGCCCCGAAACGCTCGACTTCATCCGCCGCGCGGCGACGGGCGGCGCGACGCTCGTCGGGATCTGCACGGGCGTGTTCACGCTGATGCGCGCGAACGTGCTCGACGGCTACCGCACCTGCGTGAGCTGGTTCCACTACTGGGATTTCATCGAGCGCTTCCCGCACGCCGATCCCGACATGCTGATCGCCGATCGCCTGTTCGTGATCGACCGGCGACGGATCACCTGCTCGGGCGGGCGTGCGTCGATCGACGTCGCCGCCGCGGTCCTGCTGCGCCATTTCGATCATGCGACCGTGCAGAAGGCACTGCGCATCCTGCTCGTCGGCGAGATGCAGAAGGGCAATGCGCCGCAGCCGCATCCGCCGGGCCTCGAGCCGGCCACGCACCCGAAGGTCAAGCGCGCGATTCTCCTGATGGAACAGCATGTCGGCCGCGCGCTGCCGCTCGAGGAACTCGCGTGCAAGCTCGACATGTCGACACGGCAACTCGAGCGGCTGTTCAAGGCCGAAACGGGCAAGAGCCCGCAGGCGTTCGCGAAGCAGGTGCGATTGCGCACGGCCGCCTGGCTGCTGACCAGCTCCGACCGCACCGTCGCCGATATCGCGTCGAGTTGCGGGTTCGCCGACGCATCGCACCTCGGCCGGGAGTTCCGCAAGCAGTTCGGCGTGCCGCCGGCGACCTATCGCGAACGCGGCGGGGACAGCACGGAGGCCGGCGCACCGCTGGCGGCTGATCCCGATCCCGTCGAAGACATCGCCGACTGACGATCGCGCGCGCCGCCGGCGCGCGTCCCCTTTCCTTCCCCTGCCCACGCCTCGACGCCACACACGATCGCGGCAGTTTCAGGTTAATTGGAACCGGTTCCAGTCAATTTCACCGACGTTACAGCCCATTGACCGAGGGTTATCCCGGATGCTGACGCACCTTCAAATTTGTATGATGACCACATCACCTTACAAACCTGAGCACCATGTTCGAGAAAATTCCCGCCCGTGCGATGAGCGACCACGTCGCGCAGCAGCTGCTGAAGCAGATCGAAGTCGGCAGTTTCTCGGCCACCGGCAAGCTGCCGACGGAAGCCGTCCTCGCGCAGGAATTCGGCGTGAGCCGCACCGTGATCCGCGAAGCGATCTCGCGACTGAAGAACGAAGGCGTGGTCGAGCCGCGCCAGGGCAGCGGCGTGTACGTGAACCAGCACGGTGCAATCCGGCCGCTGCGGATCGACTACGCGGAAGCCGTCGAGGCCAGCTCGCTGCCGCACCTTCTCGCGGTGCGCCGCGCGATCGAGGCTGAAGTCGCGGCCGAAGCCGCGCTGCACCACACGGCCGACGACATGGCCGACATCGACGACGCGCTGCGCAAGATCGACGATGCGGTGGCCGAAGGGCGCGACGGCGTCGCGGAAGACGTCGCGTTCCACCGCACGATCGCGGCCGTCACCGGCAACCCGTATTTCCTGAAGACACTGCAGTTCCTGAACCAGTACCTCGAGGCCGGCGTGAAGGTCACGCGGCGCAACGAGGCGACGCGCGAGGATTTCTCGCGCCAGGTGCGCGAGGAACACGCGGCGATCGCCGACGCGATCCGCGCGCGCGACCCGATGGCGGCACGCAACGCGGCGCGCACGCACATGTACAACGCCGCCCGCCGTCTCGCGGAAGCCGGCATCTGCTGATGAACGATTGCTGAATGCGGCGGCCCGGGCCAATCCGGTGCCGTCGTTGTCCTGAACCTCTTCCCGAATCGATCAAGGTTGACCATGTCACGAAATGTTGGAGTCATCGGCCTCGGCGCGATGGGCCTCGGCGTCGCCCGCTCGCTGCTGCGCGCGGGGTTCCGCGTGCATGCATGCGACGTGCGCGACACCGTGCTGCAGGCGTTCGCTGCCGAAGGCGGCGTGCCCTGTGCGAGCCCGGCCGAACTCGGCGCGCGGTGCGATGTCGTCGTCACACTCGTCGTCAATGCCGCGCAGACCGAAACGGTGCTGTTCGGCGAGCACGGCGCGGTCGCGGCGATGAAGCCCGGCGGCGTCGTGATCGCGAGCGCGACCGTCGCACCCGATTTCGCCGTCGCGCTCGGCGCGCGCATCGAGGCCGCGGGCCTGCAAATGCTCGACGCGCCGGTGTCCGGCGGCGCCGCGCGCGCGGCCTCCGGCGAGATGACGATGATGACGTCGGGCCCCGCCGCCGCGTATGCGGCCTGCGACGACGTGCTCGACGCGATCGCCGGCAAGGTGTATCGCCTCGGCGACGCGCACGGCATCGGCTCGAAGGTGAAGATCATCAATCAACTGCTGGCCGGCGTGCACATCGCGGCGGCCGCCGAGGCGATGGCGCTCGGCCTGCGCGAAGGCGTCGATGCCGACGCGCTCTACGACGTGATCACGCACAGCGCCGGCAACTCGTGGATGTTCGAAAACCGCGTGCCGCACATCCTGAACGGCGACTACACGCCGCTGTCCGCCGTCGACATCTTCGTGAAGGACCTCGGCCTCGTGCTCGATACCGCGCGGCGCAGCAAGTTCCCGCTGCCGCTGTCGGCCACCGCGCACCAGATGTTCATGAGCGCGTCGAGCGCCGGCCACGGCGGCGAGGACGATTCCGCCGTGATCAAGACTTTCCCCGGCATCACGCTGCCGCCCGCCCGCTGATTCGAACGACGTTCCTGCCATGACCGCTTCCGCTTCCCGTCCCCTGCTCGGCTGCATCGCCGACGATTTCACCGGCGCGACCGATCTCGCGAACATGCTCGTCAAGAGCGGCATGCGTACCGTGCAGACGATCGGCGTGCCCGCCGGCGACGCCGCAATCGACGCCGACGCGATCGTCGTCGCGCTGAAGTCGCGCACGATTCCCGCCGCCGACGCCGTCGCGCAATCGCTCGCCGCCCATGAATGGCTGCGCGCACAGGGCTGCCGGCAATTCTTCTTCAAGTACTGCTCAACGTTCGACTCGACCGACGCGGGCAACATCGGGCCCGTCGCCGATGCGCTGCTCGATGCGGCTGGCGGCGGCTTCGCGATCGCGTGTCCGGCGTTCCCGGAGAACGGACGCACGATCTTCCGCGGCCATCTGTTCGTCGGCGACGTGCTGCTGAACGAATCCGGCATGGAGAACCACCCGCTCACGCCGATGAAGGACGCGAACCTCGTGCGCGTGCTGCAGCGGCAAACGAAGTCGCATGTCGGCCTGATCCGCTACGACACGATCGCCCTGGGCGCCGCCGCCGTGCGCGCGCGGATCGAGCAGCTGCGCGCGGAAGGCGCGCGCTTCGCGATCGCCGACGCGTTGTCGGATCGCGACCTCTACGTGCTCGGCGAAGCGTGCACGGACCTGCCGCTCGTCACCGGCGGCTCGGGCGTCGCCCTCGGCCTGCCCGCGAATTTCCGCCGCGCGGATCAACTGCCCGAGCGCGACAACGCAGCCTCGCTGCCGCGCATCGACGGGTTGTCCGCCGTGCTCGCCGGCAGCGCTTCGAAGGCGACCAACGCCCAGGTCGCCGCGTGGCGCGAAAGCCGCCCGAGCTTCCGGATCGACCCGATCGCGGCCTCGCGCGGCGAACCCGTCGTCGACGCGGCACTGGCATTCGCGCGCTCGCACCTGCCCCAACCCGTGCTGATCTACGCGACCGCGACGCCCGACGAAGTGAAGGCCGTCCAGCAGGCGCTCGGCGTCGCGGCGGCCGGCCAACTCGTCGAGAGCACGCTCGCCGCGATCGCCAAGGGCTTGCGCGACCTCGGCGTGCGCAAGTTCGTCGTTGCCGGCGGCGAGACGTCCGGCGCGGTCGTGCAAGCGCTCGACGTGAAGTCGCTGCAGATCGGTGCGCAAATCGATCCGGGCGTGCCGGCGACGGCCACCATCGACGCGCAGCCGCTCGGCCTCGCGCTGAAATCCGGCAACTTCGGCACGGTGGACTTTTTCGACAAGGCGCTGCGCGCGCTCGACGGAGCCGCATGATGAGCCACGAAACGAAACTGCGCGAGGAGATCTGCGTCGTCGGCGCGAGCCTGTATGCGCGCGGCCACGCCGTCGGCAGCGCCGGTAACATCAGCGCGCGTCTGGATGACGGCTGGCTGATCACGCCGACCGACGCCTGCCTCGGCCGGCTCGACCCGAACGACATCGCGAAGGTCGGCCTGGACGGCCAGCCCGTATCGGGCGGCAAGCCGTCGAAGACGCTCGCGCTGCATCGCGGCATCTACGCGCGCAACGCGGAAGCGAACGGCGTCGTCCACACGCATTCGACGCACCTGGTTGCGCTGACGCTCGCGGGCGTATGGCGCGACACCGACGTGCTGCCGCCGATCACGCCGTACTACGTGATGAAGGTCGGCCACATTCCGCTGATCCGCTATCGCCGCCCCGGCGACCCGGCGGTCGCGGCCGAAGTCGCGGCGCTCGCCGACCAGGTGCGCGGCGTGCTGCTCGACCGCCTCGGCCCGGTGATGTGGGGGCAGTCGGTGTCGCACGCGTCGTACGCGCTCGAGGAGCTCGAGGAAACCGCGCGGCTCTGGCTGATGACGAACCCGAAGCCCGAGCCGTTGTCCGACACGGCGCTCGACGAGCTGCGCCAGACCTTCGGCGCACGCTGGTAACGCAACGCATCGCGCCCGGATCACGCAGGATTACGAACCGAGTACCATGCCCGCCGTGTGCGCGGGCCCCTCCATCAGCACACACGACACAATCCGGCGGCGTGCGCGCCGCCGGCACATGACATCCCAGGAGACGACAATGACTGCTCTCGACGCGGCCGCAGGCCGCTCGCCCGCCGCGCCCGCCCAATCGGCCGAACTCGACCGCACCTACAAGAAAGTGTTCTGGCGCATCGTGCCGTTCCTGATGCTCTGCTACGTGGTCGCGTATCTCGACCGCGTCAACGTCGGCTTCGCCAAGCTGCAGATGTCGCAGGACCTCGCGTTCAGCGAAACCGTGTTCGGCCTCGGCGCCGGCATCTTCTTCCTCGGCTACTTCCTGTTCGAGCTGCCGAGCAACATGCTGATGCACCGCATCGGCGCGCGCATCTGGATCGCACGGATCATGATCACGTGGGGCCTGCTGTCCGCGCTGTTCGCGTTCGTGAAGACGCCGACGCAGTTCTACGTGCTGCGCTTCCTGCTCGGTCTCGCCGAAGCCGGCTTCTATCCGGGCGTGATCCTGTACCTCACGTACTGGTTCCCGTCGCATCGCCGCGCGAAGATCATCGCGGTGTTCATGTCGGCGATCCCGGTGTCGGGCATCTTCGGCAACCCGCTGTCGGGCTGGATCATGGAGCGCTTTCACGGCGGCTCGGGCTTCCACGGCTGGCAATGGATGTTCATGATCGAGGCCGTGCCGGCCGTGCTCGTCGGCATCGCGACGATCCTGTATCTCGACAACAGCATCCGCAGCGCGAAATGGCTCGACGAGCGCGAGAAGCAGATCCTCGAGGATGAAATCGCCGCGCAACCGCAGGAACAGCAGAAACACGGCCATTCGCTGAAGGCCGTGTTCTCCGACCCGCGCATGTGGTGGATGTCGCTGATCTACTTCGCGTTCGTCACCGGCCAGTACGGTCTCACGTTCTGGATGCCGACGCTCGTCAAGTCGACCGGCATCACCGATACGTTGCAGATCGGCCTGCTGTCGGCGATTCCGTTCGTCGTCGCGATCGTCGTGATGAACCTGTTCGGCCACAGCGCGGACAAGCGCCGCGAACGCCGCTGGCACCTGATCGTGCCGGCGCTGATGGGCGCGGTCGGGTTTGCGGTCGCCGCGTCGTACTCGCACAATACGGCGGTGTCGATCGTGTTCCTGTCGCTCGCGGCGGGCGGCGTGCTGACCTGCGCACCGCTGTTCTGGTCGCTGCCGACCGCGTTTCTCGCCGGCTCCGCCGCGGCCGCCGGGATCGCGATCATCAACTCGGTCGGCAACCTCGCCGGGTTCGCGAGCCCGTACGTGATCGGCTACCTGAAGGACGCCACGCACAGCACGGCGTCCGGCATGTACGTGCTGGCCGCCATGCTGGTGATCGGCGCGATCGCCGTGTGGCTCACGCCCGCGAAACTCGTGAACCGCTGATCCGTCATTCGACGCAGGGCGCCGTGCGCCCCGCCCCATTCATTCACAGGACCCGCTGCCATGCCCCGCTTCGCCGCCAACCTCTCGATGATGTACACCGAGCACGCGTTCCTCGAACGCTTCGCCGCTGCCTCGTACGACGGCTTCAAGGCCGTCGAGTACCTGTTCCCGTACGACTTCGCCGCCGAGGACATCCGCGCACGCCTCGACGCGCACAACCTCGAGCAGGCGCTGTTCAACGCGCCGCCCGGCGACTGGGCCGCCGGCGAACGCGGGATCGCGTCGCTGCCGGGCCGCGAGGACGAGTTCCGGCGCGGCATCGACCAGGCGCTCGACTATGCACGCGTGCTCGGCAACAAGAAGCTGCACGTGATGGCCGGAATGGTCGCGCCGGGCGCCGACCGCGCGCGCCATCGCGATACCTACGTGGCAAACCTGCGGTATGCGGCGCAGGCGGCGGACGCGCATGGCATGACGATTCTGATCGAGCCGATCAACCAGCGCGACATGCCCGGCTATTTCCTGAGCCGCCAGGACGATGCGCATGACATCCGCGCGGAAGTCGGCGCGCCGAACCTGAAGGTGCAGTTCGACTGCTATCACTGCCAGATCGTCGAGGGCGACCTTGCGATGAAGCTCAAGCGCGATTTCGCGGGCATCGGCCACATCCAGATCGCCGGCGTGCCCGAGCGTCACGAGCCGGACATCGGCGAACTCAACTACCCGTATCTGTTCGCGCTGATCGACGCGCTCGGCTACGACGGCTGGATCGGCTGCGAGTATCGCCCGAAGGCCGGCACGTCCGAAGGGCTTGGCTGGCTCAAGCCTTATCTGTAATCCAGGCATTTCGAAGAGGGCTCACAACATGAAAGTACTGATCACCGGCGGCGCCGGCTTTCTCGGCCAGCGTCTCGCGCGCAAGCTGCTCGAGCGCGGCGAACTGACCGGCCCCGACGGCCGGACCGGCAAGATCGACGAGCTGGTGCTGCTCGACGTCGTGAAGGGCAGCGATTTCGGCGACGCCCGCGTGACGTCGATCGTCGGCGACATCGCCGATCGCACGGTGCTCGAAAGCGCGATCGACGCGCAGACGGGCGCGATCTTCCATCTCGCGGCGATCGTCAGCGGGCAGGCCGAAGCCGATTTCGATCTCGGCATGCGAATCAATCTCGACGCGTCGCGCACGCTGCTCGAAGTGTGCCGCGTACGCGGCCATCGTCCGCGCGTCGTGTTCACGAGCTCGGTGGCCGTCTACGGCGGCGTGTTGCCCGACGTCGTGCAGGACGACACCGCGCTGAATCCGCAATCGTCGTACGGCGCGGAGAAGGCGATCGCCGAACTGCTGCTGTGCGACTACGCACGGCGCGGCTTCGTCGACGGCCGCGTGCTGCGGCTGCCGACCATCAGCGTGCGGCCGGGTCGCCCGAACGCGGCCGCGTCGTCGTTCGCGAGCGGTATCATCCGCGAACCGCTGAACGGCGAGGAAAGCGTATGCCCGGTGCCCGGTTCGACGCGGCTGTGGCTGCTGTCGCCGCGCGGCGCGATCGACGCGCTCGTCGCGGGTTGCGAAATCGACAGCGAGAAGCTCGGCAACAAGCGCGTGATCAACCTGCCCGGCCTGTCGGTGTCGGTCGACGAAATGATCGCGGCGCTGCGCGAAGTCGCGGGCGACGACGTCGTGAAGCTGATTCGCCATGCGCCGGACGAACGCATCGAGAAGATCGTCGGCAGCTGGCCGGGCCGCTGGGACACGGCGCGCGCCGAAGCGCTCGGACTGAAGGGCGACACGTCGTTCGCGGACGTGATCCGCAGCTACATCGCCGACGAGCAGCGTTGATGGCCGCGCCGCCCGGCGGGGCACGCGGCCGCGTCGGCGAGCCGCTTCCCGCCCGGCTGGCAGGCAACGTCGGGCCGCATCAGCGCGGCCCGGCGGACTCCCCGACGGGCATCGATGCGCGCTTCGCCTCGTACGGCGAGCGCGCCGCGCCGGCCGCATGCTGCCATGCCAGCAAGCCCGGCAGATAGAACAGCAAGTCGCGCACGCGCCGCGCGCCGGCGAGCGCCAGGCAAGTCGTCGCGTCGAACCCGAGCAGCCCGCCGATCAGCACGAACCCGCCCTCCTGCACGCCCAATCCGCCGGGCATCAGGAACGCGATGCTGCTCAGGAGCTGGATCAGCGCTTCGATCGCGAGCGCCTGCGCGAATGTAGGATCGGCGCCGAGGAAACGCAGCGCGAGCCAGATTTCCAGCGCATAGCCGACAAATTGCAGCGTCTGCCAGATCGCCAGATAGCGGACGACGATACCCGTCTTTCTCCAGATCATCCGGATCGACTGATCGGTGCGTGCCGATTCGCCGACCAGCGCCACCACCTTGCCGCTCGTGACGCGGTTGACCACGCGCATCGCGCGCTCGAACGGCCGCGCGTGCTGAACCAGCGCGAACAGCAGCAGCACCGGCACGAGCGCCGCCATGCCGATGGCGAGGCGCGCGGCCACCTGCGCGGCGTCGGACGACACGTGTTCGAGCACGTAGCCGATCGCGACCAGCGCGAACACCAGTTGGCTGATCAGCGTCAGCTGCATGTCCGCGACGAGGCTCGCCACGGCGGTCGCCGGGCGCACGCCCGCCTGCCGCAGCAGGCTGAACGACACGATCTCGCCGCCGATCCGCGCGACCGGCAACAGCCCGTTGATCGATTCGCGGATCCACACGAGCTTGAGCATCGTCGCGAACGACGGCCGGCGCGGGCCACGGATCAGCATCCGCCAGTCCCACGCATTCGCGAGCATCGGCAGGATGTGGGCCAGCGCGGCGATCAGCAACCCGGCGCCGGCGATCCGCAACCGGTGCAGGATCTCCAGCGGATGCTCGCGCCAGATCAGCCACACCGCGAGCACCAGCCCGGCCAGCGCCGCCGCGCGCCCCGCATGCCGCAACCGTGCATCGCGACGCGCGGACCGCCGGTCCGCGCCTTCGACATCGAAATGCGTGTCGTGCATCATGATTTCCCTGCCGGCGACAGTAAGCCCTCGCGATCGACGCGAAAGCGCGTGCCGCGCCAGACGACGTGCGACGAGAAGAAGCTCGACACGAACACCAGGAACTGCAGCAGATCGACGAACGGCAGCCAGAGGGCACCGCGCAGCCCGGCACCGGTCGCACGGCTCGTTTTCAGCATCAGCAGCGCCCGCGCGGCGAGCGCCGCGACCGTCAGCCAGCAGGCGGCGCGCGTGCCGCCGGAGAACAGCACGGCCAGCAGCGCGAGCGGCACCGGGTGCATCAGCACCGACCCGGCGTGACCGAGCCGGTCCGCCGCGCGAATCGTGCAGCTCCAGCGCAATTCGTGCGCGTACAGGCTGGCGAAGGTCTCTTCGACACAGGCATGTCCGACGACGAACGACGGGACGACGACCTGCGCGCCGACCTGCCGCACCGCTTCGCCGAGCGCGTGATCCTCGGCCAGGTGATGCGCGAAACGCGCGAGGCCGCCGATGCGTTCGAGCGTTGCGCGCGTGATCGCAATCGTCTGGCCAAAGCACGGACGGGCGCGCCCGATGAAAAGCCCGGTAATGACGCCCGGCAGGAAATGGTAGTTCGTCATCGCGACGGCGACACCGGGCCAGAAGCCCGGCGACGCGATGCCGCGATACACGCTCGTCACGATGCCGACTTCCGGCTGCTGTAGCGCGCCGACGACGGCACGCAGATAATCGCGCTCGACCAGCACATCGCTGTCGGCGAGACACAGCACCGAATGCTCCGCATGTTCGAGCATGTTGACGAGATTTGCGATCTTGCGGTTCGGCCCGTACAACCGCGCATCGGCGACGACCTTGATGTTCGCGTCCGGATAGCGCGCGCGCAGCGTCTCGACGGCCGCGAGCGCCGCGTCGCCCGCATCGTGCACCCCGAACAGATGCTGTACCGGCCCCGGATAATCCTGGACGAAGAAGCTTTCAAGATGCTGTACGAGATTCCATTCGTCGCCGTGCAGCGGTTTCGCGACGGTGACGCCCGGATAATCGCGCGGCATCGCCCGCGCGCGCGAAAAGAACCGGCCGACGAGCACGCTGGCCGTGACAGTGTAGGCAATGCCGAGCAACACGCCCAACCCGCAGGCGATCGACATCGCGCCGGCCAGCGCGTACAGCACATGCAGCAATACCATGCTTCTCCCCAGTGGTGGCCCAGTGACCGCGACGCCCGGGGCCGGAACGCGCGAACGCGCGCTCACCCTTACACGCCGCCGTATCGATTCCCGTTGAGCCGGATATGCAGGACGATCAACCAACGGTACGCGCAATCAGATGACACGACTACCGTGCGGCGATCGATTCCGGACACGCGCACATAGCCGCACACGTCAGCGGCCCTGAACGCCGCGTCGGCCACCTTACGGGCTGACAGGATCGCGGTTGCGACCGCGACGACGGTCCAGATGCGGAATGTCATCGTCGTGAAAAACGCTTCGGGTACGCGCAGCGCAAACAACGAAACCAGCACGAAACACTGAATGAACATACCGGCGAGCGCGGCGATCAACAGGTAGGCGCGCCATCGCTCGATCGTCGAGGGTGCCATCAGGAATGAACCTCCCGTGCGGACGGCCCGCATCGATCGTGCGTCGATCGACATGGTCGCGGGTGGACGGGCAAGCGCGTGCCGGACGCGCCGAACCCGGTTCGGGATCAGGGGAAGCGGAGATCGTCCCGAGAAATGTTGTGGCCGATGGTAGCGGGAATGCCGGTGCCGAACCTTAAGCGTTCTTCAGAATCGGGCGATATTTGAGGGAACGCAATTACAATCCGTTGCACGGCGCGCACAGTCGGGCTCGTACAATTGCACGTATCTGCACACGAATCGACCATGCGACTCCTCCTTGTCGAAGACGACGACCTGATCGGCAGCGGCCTCGAAATCAGCCTGAGTCAGGCCGGTTACCAAGTCGACTGGCTGCGCGACGGTCATGCCGCCGCCGCCGCGCTCACGACGACGCGCTTCGCGCTCGTCGTCCTCGATCTCGGCTTGCCCGGCAAATCGGGAACGGAACTGCTGCGTGCGATGCGGGACGCGGGCGATACCACGCCGGTGCTCGTCCTGACCGCGCGCGGCACCGTGGCCGATCGGGTCCGCGGCCTCGACGATGGCGCCGACGACTATCTCGCCAAACCGTTCGAGCTATCCGAGGTGCTCGCCCGCTGTCGCGCGCTCGTGCGGCGCTCCCAGGGCCGCGCCGGCGACGAGATCGTGTGGCGCGACATCACGATCGACCTGACCACCCAGACGGTGACACGCGATGCCGCGCGCATCGCGCTGACTTCACGCGAATGGACCATCCTCGTTCAGCTCGTCAGTCGTGCGGGCATGCCCCAGTCGCGGGCGCGTCTCGAGGACGGCCTGTATGGATGGCAGGAAGGCATCGAAAGCAATGCGATCGAGGTTCACATCTCGAACCTGCGCAAGAAACTCGGCGCGGAACTGATCCGGACGGTGCGGGGCATCGGCTACGTCGTCGACAAACCATGACCTCGCGCTCGATACGACGCCGCGTTTCGTCGATGGCGCTCGGCTGCGTGACCGTCGTGTGGATCGTCGCCGTGTTCGGCAGCTTCCGGCACGCGACACGCGAGATCGGCGAATGGGAAGACGCCCGTCTCATCGAATATGCGTCGCTGCTCGTCGATCTTGCACCGCCCGACCTCGAGCGCCTCGCCCGCTTCCCGCCCGACGCGCGCATCGAACTGGCGCACGGCACGTCGGCCGCGCCCCGAGACAACGACGGCGATCGTCTGCCGCGCGACGTGCTGTTCGAAGTCCGGGACGCTCGGGGCAACGTCGTTGCGTCGAGCCTTCCGGTCGACGCCGCCGGCCAGCCCGATGCAGCCGGCCGAAGCGACACCCCCGCAACTATCGTCGTGCGCGGCACGCAATGGCGCTCGCACACGCTGCGCAACGACGTGTCGGGGCGATGGATACGGGTGATGGAGCCGGCCAACACGCACAGCGATCTCGCGACGGGCATCGCGCGCGGCATCGTCTGGCCGCTGATCCTCGCGCTCCCGGTGCTGGCGTTGCTGCTCTGGTACCTGATCGGGCGCAGTCTCGCACCACTGAAAACGCTGTCGACGCAGATCGGCGCGCGCGATGCGCGCTCGCTCGAACCGCTCGCCATCACGACCGTCCCGGAAGAAGTCCGCACGCTGGTCGACGCGATCGACCGCCTGCTCGCCAGACTGCGGCAATCCATCGTGCGCGAGCGGGCATTCACGTCCGACGCGGCGCACGAACTCAAGACGCCGCTGGCCGCGATCAAGGTGCAGGCCCAGGTGGCGCTCGCGACCGACGATCCGGTGCGCAAGCAGCTCGCCATGCAGCGCGTGGTGCAAGGCGTCGATCGCAGCGCGCGTCTCGCCGAACAGTTGCTGCTGCTCGCGCGACTCGACGAATACGAACGCATTCCAGTGCGCGCCGTCGTCGTCCGCGAACTGGTCGACGCGGCCATCGAGCGGCATCTCGCGAAGGCGTCGGATCACTTCATCGACATCGTCGCCACCGGCACGCCCGGGCGAGCGATCCAGGCCGATCCGATCCTGCTCGGCATCCTGCTCGACAATCTGCTCGACAACGCGGTCAAGTACGGCCGGCAAGGTGGCCGCATCGAGATCGACGTACACGACGACGGCACCGCGCAGCGCATCGTCGTGCGCGACGACGGGCCCGGCGTCGCCCCGGGCGAGCACGAGCGGCTCGGTGATCGTTTCTATCGCGGCGTCGGCACGCAGTTGCCCGGCAGCGGACTCGGGCTGTCGATCGTCCAGCGCATCGCGCAATACTTCGGCGGAACCGTGCAGTTCGGGCCCGGCATCGGCGGCCGCGGCCTCGGCGTCACGATCGCGTTGCCGTCGGCTGAATCCGCTCGGATCGATGGCACGCAGGCGTTACCGGGCGAAGTCGCTGCGCGGCCGCACGCTTAACGTTTCGTTAAGGATTCGGCCGTAAAATCCGCCGGAAGATACGGTCCTCATCCGCTTGCCAGGAGCTTTTATGTCTACAACCGCCCGATACGACGCAGTCGCACGCCTTCTTCACTGGCTGATCGTGGCGTTGGTCGTCGCGCAGTATGCAATCGGCTGGACGATGCCCGACGTGCATCGCGATACTCAACCGGTCGGCCTGATCGCCGCGCACCTGATCGTGGGCACCGCGCTGCTTGCCGCAATGGCTTGCCGCGTGCTCTGGCGCGTGACGCATCGCCCACCCGCCGACGAACTGTCGCCCGCGATGCGCGCGGTGTCCGGCGTGACGCACTTCGGGCTCTATGCACTGCTGATCGCGGTGCCGTTGCTCGGCTGGATCAATGCGTCGTCGCGCGCATGGGCCGTGACGCTGTTCGGCGTCGTCCCGTTGCCGGCGCTGTCGGCGGCCGGCTCGGGATTCGGGCACGCGATGGGCGATGTGCACGGCATCCTCGCGTGGGCACTGTTCGGCGGCATCTGCCTTCACGTCTCGGCCGCGGTCGCGCATCGTTTCGTCCTGCGCGACAGGGTCATGCAACGGATGATGCCCTGGTAATTTCGCCGCCGGCCCCCCTTGTGCACCGTCACGGGCAGATACCCCGCAATGGCCGATCGCGCGCTCGCCTGCATCGCGGCTCATCCTGCAATCCACCTGCGCGCCCGTCGGAATCGGGCAACGAGCTGATCGCGGCGCCGCGCGAAGCGGCGCGCGATCGACGGCCTCGCCGTCCGTGCAATTCGGCCAGGCCGCGTGCCGCGAACGGCATGCGTATCGCCGTACCGCGAACACGTCGGCCTGAAGACACACACGTACATGTCGACACCTAGTTGCCGGTCTGCACCGGCATGACGGAGGCCGGCGCCGGCGCGGCGGGCAACGCCGCCATCCTCGCCCGATCCTGCTCGGCGAGCTTCGCCAGCGCGGCCTGAATGTCCGCGGGATATTCGCCGTCGTCCCCCTTCGACGGATCGTAGCCCGCCGCTTCCAGACGAATCAGCTCCTCGCGAACCTGGGCGCGTGTGAGCGGCGCATTCGATTGCGCGAATGCAGCTTGACCGGATATCACGCCGATCATCATCAGTAGTGCGATACATGTTTTCATCATCAACTCCTTCAATCTTGCGCGGCGATCAACCTTCGTGGATTTCGGGCCGGCCGCGGCAGTCCGCTACGTCAGCTTCCGAAATACGGCGTGCAGAAGCTCTCGGGGCCCACGCACGCGGCCGAACGCGGACGCGACGGCAGTACCGTCGGCCTTCCCGCATCCGAAGTCGCGGCCGGATCGCTGCCGACCGCCGTTTCGGCCTGATGCCGAGGCATCTGTTCGGCTTGCTGCTGGAACAGCGGGCTCACGTCCGGATACGACGTATCGGTCACGAAGCGCAGCCCGTTGTTTTCGGCGTCGATCAGTTGCTGCCTGACCTGCGCGCGCGTCAGTGCCTGTGCCGACGCTTGCGGCGCGATACCCGCGAGAGAAATCGCCGCCACGGCGGCGGCCACCAGCCAATGCGTGTTCATGTTCCACTCCTTGAGAAGTCAACGAGACGACGTGCTACACCCGTATGACGACGCTGGGTGTCCGTTTATTCCCGGCATGGCGAACCGCTTGTGCCGGACGTTCATCGAACTGTCATTCTTTCGTCAGCCGGCGTAACCTGACGTAACGCAGGCCCCACCGCGCGTGGGGCAGACTGACGACACCTTGTGGATCGCGCCTCGATCATGTCCGTCGCTTACGACTATGCAGCCGGCCTGCTTCGCGCACTGTTCGACCGTCATATCGACAGCGGTGCCGTGCTCGACTCGGCCATGTTCCCCGACGCCGAGCGATTCGTCCGCGCGTGGCCGGCCATTCGCGCGGAAGCGCTGGCCGTCGCGCGCGACCTGCCGCGCATCCCGCGTTTCCACGAGATCATGCGCGAGCAGCACGACATCTCGGCCAACGATGCGCGCGACTGGCGGATGTTCATCATGCAGGCTTACGGCCAGCCGTTCCCGCGCAACCTGTCGCGCTGCCCGACCGTCGCGTCGATCGTCGCGGCGTCGCCGGACGTATTGTCCGCGTCGCTGTCGTTCCTCGCGCCCGGCAAACACATCCCGCCGCATCGCGGACCGTTTCGCGGCATCCTGCGCGGCTATCTCGTGCTGTCGATGCCGAAGCGCGCCGACGGCACGCCGGCCGCGGTGCTGAAGGTCGACGGTCATGAATATCGGCTCGAGGAAGGCCGTTTCCTGCTGTGGGACGACACGTTCGTGCACGAGGTATGGAACGACAGCGACGAAGTGCGGATCGTGCTGCTGCTCGATATCCGACGGCGCGGGATGCCGCGCTTGCTCACGTGGGTGTCGAATGCGGTGATCGGCGTCGTGCGGCTCGGGATCAGGATTCGCGGGCGGTCGATTCCGATTTAGCGAACCGCACGGCGCACGCCCTTCGCGGTCAATCCTCGCGCGCGAGACGCGTCAGAACCTCCGCGAGCGCTTGAATCGCGGGTTGCGCGGCGCGCTGCGCCGGGTAGACGAGGTAGTAACCCAGACCGTTGCGCACCACCTCCGGAAACGGCGCGACCAGCGCGCCGGCAGCCAGCCGATCCGCCGCCATGCGCGGATCGCCGATCGCGACGCCGTGCGCGTGAGCCGCTGCCGTCAACGTCAGTTCGAGCGTATCGAATACGAGCCCGGTGCCCGGGTCGATCTGCGTTGCGCCGACGGCGTCGAGCCAGCATCGCCATTCGTCGCGATTGCGCGCGGGATGCAGCAGCGTCGCATGCGCGAGATCGGCGAACGACTTCAACGACGTGCCTGCGTCGCGCGTGCACATCGGCGTAAGGCACTCGTCGAATAAAGGCACGACCACCATTCCCGGCCAGTTTCCGGTACCGCGCACGACGATGGCATCGAAATCGGCGCCGGTGAAATCCGGTGTGTCGTCCGCCGACGTGTGAATACGCAATTCGGTTCGCGGCAACGCGTGATTGAGGGCCGAGAGCCGCGGCAGCAGCCACCGGATCGCGAACGTGGAAGGCAAGCGCAACGTCAGGGTCGACGCGGAATGCGCATGGGCATGCGCGTGTTGCGCCAGTTGCGCGAGCACGTTGACGGCCACCGTCAGCAACGCGCCGCCTTCCCCGGTCAGCGTCAATCCCGACGGATGACGGACGAACAACGCACATCGGTAGTGCGCTTCCAGTTGCTGCACCTGACGGCTCACCGCACCCTGGGTCCGGCATAGATGCTCGGCGGCCCGGTTGAAACTGCCGAGTTCGGCGGCGGCGACGAACGCCTGGAACGCCGTCAGCGGAGGCAGCGCACGCGTCAGATCCGCCAGCGGATATGCGCGGGCGACATACCCGGGTTGCGGATTATTCGTTTGTTCGGTCATCGCGGCATCGCTATCGTGGTTGAACCGGTTCGCGGCGGCTGTCGCGGCAGGCTCGTCAACCATCAGCGGAGAAATACCATGGTCTCGTCGTCCGACGCACTATACACGCGGCAGGTCGGTACCTACCTGAAAGCACTCGAACGCGGCGACGTCGCCGAGATCTGCGCGCTGTTCGCGCCGGATGCACGGATATTCTCGCCGTTTCTCGGCTGGATGGCGCCGCAGCCCTTCTTCGAAAAAGTCGCGGCGGCATCCGGACAAAGCCGGATCACGCCGCTCGACATCTGCGTCAGCACGACGGGCGCACGTCGGGCCACCGGCTATTTCGTCTACGACTGGGGACTGAAGGACGGCTCCGAGGTGCGGTTCGAGTGCGTCGACGTCTTCGAGTTCGACGACGACGCGCGCATCGAGCGCATGGTCATCATCTACGACACGCATCCGGTGCGAAGTACCGTCGGCGACAAATATGCCTAGCCGGATCATGGCGCGACGCAGCAACGTCGTCGCACCGCCGGCCGCACGGCAAATGTCGCTGCTTACGTGGCTGTCGAATGCGGTGATCGGCGTCGTGCGGCTCGGGATCGGGATTCGCGGGCGGTCGATTCCGGTTTAGCGCACGTCACCGGCGCGCGCCGGGTGATCGATCGTTTCTACCGGCCGCTTGTGTGTCGAAAGGGGACGCGGCACGCCCGGGATGCCGGCGCAATCATCAGGATACCTTGCCGGAGTCATCCGTCAACGCATAGATACCGCGCCTGGCGACGCAGGGAAAAGGTGGATCGATCGCCCGCACATTCGTCAGTTCCCAGCATACGTATCCGGCGCACCATTGCTAACCTTGCGCGCGGGCTTCATCAGGCGTTCAGTCGTATATCCCCACGACGTCGACCCACGCGAGCGCGATACCATCGGGATCCTCCTGTCCGTCCTGTCGCAGGAAGATCGTGTTCTGCACCAGCACGAGATCGCGCAGCGGCAGGGGGCCGGCGGCGCCCACGACCGGATTTCCACCCGCTTGCGGCCCGCAACGATATCGTCGACGGCGGGTTTGACGATCGACAGCGCGGATCGCGGCACGGCAACGGTTTTCTTCCTCGGTAAATAACGTCACTTCCAGGCGTTGAAGGTTTCATTACAGGCGCAGGAGATTTCCGCCTTCACGATCCATGATCTGCGGCGCTCAGCCTCCAAGTTGCTGCATGAACAGTGCTGGGAGGCAGACGGGGTGGAGAAAGCGTTGAATCACACCATCGGCGGTGTGCGCGACGTCTACAACCGGGCCGACTATGTTGACCAGCGGCGGAAGATGCTGCAGGCGTGGTTGGGCTACATCGACGGGCGGGCGTCGGCGCGCAATCTTGTGGTGTGAGCAGGTACTGGCGCCGGGCCATGGCAAAACCGCTGCCCCTTGTGCGCCCTTCACGACGCAGAATCAGCCGACCTACGCCATGCGCAATATCAGTCCAGGACCCGGCCTAGACTCCCCCCCAGCATTACTGACGCACGCCTTTTTTTGCCCCCGGCCAACGAGAATGGCTGTGCGCTGAAATGAATTTTGTACAGTTAGCCGCCCATCTAAACGGCTTTTCAGATCGATCCTATATTCAAATCGCGAGTAATTGCGCACGCTTGTGCCTGGAGAATTTCATGTACGTCCACATGCTGAGAGCCTGCTGCTAGTCATTCCTTCACTAGAGGCAGTAGTTGTAGGTGCTCAGTTCCTGGAGCACCGATGGCAAGCCAAGCACCTGAAGCGTCCGCATCTTCCGCACGTCCCGTCACAGTCGCTCCGCTCAACCAAATCCAACTGGGTGACGTGGCGCTGACCATCGATGCATTTGGCCAATGGCTGGGCGCAATCACCGACGGAGCAGTGACCCTGGATCGCCTGCGCACCGTTGCAGGCAATCTGCCAGCGGTCCGTAACATCCTCAATCTGGCAGACCTGCTAGGCGATATCGTCACCCTCACCACACGCGAGGACCGTGATACCTCGGACTGGGCGATCGCAAGCATCAATCTGATCGGTCTGATGCCGGCCCCGGCCACCGCGCCTGCCCGCATGACGCTGCGGCCTACACTTTTTCTCGCGCGACAGGAACTGACTGGCGAAAAATCCCTGGTCAGCGAGGCCCTGCTCAACACGTTGACGGTCAATCTGAACAGCAGCATTCGGGGCGAGTTGGACGACTTTGTACAGCAGACCCAACAAAGGCTACCCGGTTTACTGGATGAAGCCGCGACCTTTGGCGAAAGCCTCATACTGGACCTCGCCAGCGGTCTGGAGACCCTGACTCAGGCGAACAACGTTGTCGGTACAGCGCCCGGCAAAAGCGAATCAGGGAAGTCGTGGCGCGACCCCACCGTCTTGTTTTCCAACCTCTATGACGCGGCGCTTCAGTTTCAGCGCGATGCCGCAACCACAAGCCAGAGCGCACCGGCACAAAGCCCTTCAAAAGAAACGCGCCCCAAGATCGCCGCAAACGCCCAGCTACTGCGCCAGTTCGCCGCGCTCTTGGCCAGCCAGGTACGCGCGCAGGCCAATCCGTCGGCGCAAGGTAGTGTCGGGTGGATCGTCGCCGGATTGCATCGGTCGCTCGAAGCGCGAGGGCCGAGCCGTTACCTGGCCGCCAATGTCAAGACCGATACGACGAGCCGGGCTGGATCGCTCCATCCAGGCGAATCACTTGAAGCACGCGTCAAAGAACGCCCGGCCGACCAAGACGCCAACGTGTGCAAGATCGGAGCGCCGTCAGGCACCGGCAGCAGTATCAGCTTTGCCACGGGCAGCGAAACACTCAGCCACACCGACTTCACGCTACCCGGCCCATTTACCATCGCCTGGACGCGTACCTACCGCTCCAGCCTGGGCGCCTTCGACGATGGCGAGCTGGGCGCGCGCTGGATCACCCCGTACACCACGCGCTTCGACGTGCGGGGCGAAGGCCTGCGCTACCACGGCGCCGACGGGCGCAGCCACGACTACCCGCTGCCCAAGGTTGGACAGTTCCATGAAGATCGCATCGAAGACCTCACGCTGGTTCGTGTACGCGATCACGAGTTGGTGCTGTGTCGTGGCTACGAACGTCGCGAGACCTACCAGCGCCACGGCGACCGCTACCTGCTGGTGCGGATCGAACTACGCGGCGGCGCCGGCATGCTGCTCGGCTACGACCACCGCGTTGGCAATCGCGCAGTGCTGTCGGACCTGATCACCTACCAGGACGATCCCAGTCAGCCGCATACCCACCTCGGCACCCTGGTGGACGACGCGGGCCGCATCACCGGCCTGTGGCTGATGGGCGAGCACGAACCCCTGCGTCGCCTGAGTCTGTACCGCTATGACGAAGCGGGCGACCTCACGCTGGCACAAGACGAGAATGCTGCTGCATGGACCTACCAGTACCAGCGCCACCTGATCACCCGCTACACCGACCGCACCGGCCGCGGCATGAATCTGGTGTGGCAGGGAGAGGGCGCGGATGCCCGTGCCGTGCGCGAATGGGCCGACGACGGCAGCTTCGACACCCGCCTGGAGTGGGACGAGAACATTCGCCTCACCTACGTCACCGATGCCCATGACCAGGAGACCTGGCACTACTACGACCACCTCGGCTACACGTACCGCATCATCCATCCCGATCAGCGAGAGGAATGGCTGTTCCGCGATGAGGCGAAGAACGTCGTCCAGCATATCCACCCGGACGGCAGCGAGGACTGCTATGCCTACGACGAGAACGGCAACCTGCTGGAGCACATCCGTGCGGACGGCACCACCGTGCATTACGCGTGGGATAGCAAAGACCAGCTCATCAAGATCAGCGACGCCGAGGGCGGCCTCTGGCTGCGCGACTACGATACCCGCGGCCGGCTCACGGAGGCCATCGACCCGCTGGGCAACAAGACCGAGTACGCGTACAACCTGATGGGCCTGCCGATCGGCATCACCGACGCCAACGGCAAGACCAAGCAGCTCGAGTACAACGCCAGCGGCCGGCTCACCCGCTACGTGGACTGCTCGGCCAAGGCCAGCGAATGGGCCTACGACGAGCGCGGCCAGCTCGTGCAGTTCACCGACGCGGCGGGCCAGGTCACCCGCTACCGCCACGAGGCCGGCCAGCTCGCCGCGATCCGCTACCCGGACGATACCGAAGAGCACTTCGAGCGCGACGCCGAAGGCCGGCTGCTGAGCCATATCGATGCGCTGGGCCGGCGCACTGAATGGGACTACACCGAGGCCGGCCTGCTGGCCAAGCGGGTGGACGCCGCCGGCCAGTCCCTGCGCTATCAGTGGGACAAGCTCGGCCAGCTCACCGCGCTGCGCAACGAGAACGGCCGCGATGCCGAGTTCCACTACGACCCGGTGGGCCGCCTGCTGGCGGAAACCGGCTTCGACGGTGCCATCACGCGCTACGAGTACGAGGAGGCGACCGGCAAACTGGCGCGTGCCATCGACGGGCAGCGCATCACCGCCTACACCTTCGATCCGATGGGCCGCCTCACCGAGCGGCGCGCCGCGCTGCAAACCGGCGACGCGAGTCCGCGCGAGCAGGACTGGCAGATCGAACGCTTCGCCTACGACCTCAACGGCAATTTGGCACTGGCCAGCAACGCAGACAGCCGCCTGCAATGGTTCCACGACCCGGCCGGCAACCTGGTGCGTGAGCACCAACACTACACCCGCCTGGGCCAGCCGCTGGTCGGGGTGTGGCAGCACGAATACGATGCGCTCAACCAGCGCATCGCCACCGTGCGCCCGGACGGCCACCGTGTCAGCTGGCTCACCTACGGCAGTGGCCACCTGCTGGCCCTGCAGCTCGACGAGCGCGAGCTCGTCAGCTACGAGCGCGACGACCTGCATCGCGAAGTCGCACGGCTGCAAGGCAACCGCCTGCTGCAAACGCAGCAGTGGGACGCCATGGGGCGCTTGAGCGAGCAGGTGCTGGCGCGCGACACGCCTGCGCCCACACACACGGGCGGCGGCAACCGCCTGCTGGTGCGCCGCTACCGGTACGACGCCAGCGGCCAGCTCACCGACATCAACGACACGCGGCGCGGCCAGCTCGCCTACCGCTACGATCCGGTGGGCCGCTTGCTCGAAGCGCAAAGCCGGCTCGGTCATGAGACGTTTGACTTCGACCCGGCGAGCAACCTCATCGACCCGGCCGAGCAGCGCGAAGCCGAGCGCCAGCGCATGCCACGCATCAAGGCGCTGGATAACCTGCTCAAGCAATACGCCGGCACCCATTACCAGTATGACGCGCGCGGCAACCTCACGCAGCGTTGGCACAACGGCAAGGAAGGCCGCTTCACCTGGGACCTGTTTGACCGCCTGACGCACTACGAAGACGAGCGCCTGAAGGTCGACTACACCTACGACGCCCTCGGCCGGCGCCTGTCCAAGCACAGCCAGGCGCACTATGAGGAAAGAAGGGAAGCGGGGCCACACTGGAACCGCGCCGAGCGTGTGAAGCGCAACCGCGAGCTGCAATGCGGTTTCACGCTATATGGCTGGGACGGCGACACGCTGGCGTGGGAGAGCAAGATCGCCGACGAGGATGGCTTCGGTGCACGCACCACGCACTATGTGTACGAGCCGGGCAGCTTCGTGCCGGTGGCGCAGGCGGTGCGCGAGGAAGCCATCGAATTGCTCGACCAGCCCGAGTACGGCGATTATTACCGACAGGACGAAGACCCGCTGTGGTTGCCGCCGCCGCCCGCACCAGCCATCGACAGCCTGGCGTGGTACCAGTGCGATCACCTTGGCACGCCGCAGGAGCTGACTGATGAGCACAGCGAGATTGCGTGGAGCGCGGAGTACCGCGCGTGGGGTGTCGCGCAAGAGGCGATCCGCAAGGCGTCGGGGAAGGCACCGATCGCCAACCCCATCCGCTTCCAGGGGCAGTACCATGACCATGAGTCGGGGCTGCACTACAACCGCCACCGCTACTATGACTACGATACCGGAAGGTACATTAGCCGTGACCCTCTTGGACTCGGGGGCGGAATCAACGTCTATGCATATGCAGGCGGCAATCCTGTTGCCTATTATGACCCGCTGGGCTTAAAGAAATTTGGCAGGAATCACCCTCATTGCGTTGCAATTCGACAGAAGATGACAGGGCTGCAGAATGAACTGGACACGCGTTGGACAGAATTGGTCGGAGGTCTTCCTGAGAGAATCGGACCCGGCGAACGCCTTGCTGAGACAATGCGTGGCCATCGAACCATAATTAACCAAAAAGACTCGGTTCTTCGTCGATGGGAGAAACAGTATGACAACGATTGTGACGATAACGATACGGACGAGGGAAGCAGTGCATGTAATGCATGCCCGTCAGGCGGCACCGTGGTCAAAACTGCTGCGGGCATTGGGGCGACCTATGCCGCATACCGAATTATTCGGATGATTCCATCCTTGGTGCCACCTCTATGGTGGACTCTCCCTGCTAACGTGGCTGTACCATGACGACTACTGTTAACGACCTCCGACTTCGGATACGCGCTTTACCGGCTAACCCCAGACGAAAAGAGGTAGCCGAGATTGCGTTTGAGTTAGAGTACCTTTCGTTATTAGTTTCACCACTTCCCAAGGACATATTCTCACTGTATCTGGAGGTGCTATCAGACCCTCTAGTTTTTTCCAAGAATGGCATAGATTACTTCATTTCTGCGATTTATAACGAATTCGAGAAGCTCACCTCCGACCAAGAAAGCACCCTATTAGAATCCATATTCAATAACTCAAAAGAATATAATAATGAGAAATTGCGATTCTCTGTTGGGGATATGATCGCGAGAAAGTACCCTGTCCAAGTTGCACTGGATGTTTTCCGCCGAATGTGGTTCTCCGGCGAAAAACATTCCCAGACCATTGCTCAATTTGGTGTGGACGTCTTGTCTTTAGTGCTACCCAAAGAAGGACCGGAGCGCAACAAGCTTCGCAAATTCGGTTTGGAAATGGTGCAAAAAGAGAAATAATCATCGATTAACGAACTATCGCCGCAATGGGCAACCCTATCTTCCAAGATACACCGCCATGATTTTCGCTCGCTCATGCCCCAACTCGCGGCTAGTAGCCAGCCAAGCCTGTGCATCCAGCGCGGTTGAACTGGGGTCAGCGTGCGCGCCGCAGTCCCGCCGGCAGCCGACGCCTGATTATCCAATCGAGTATGCGAATGGGCAAACAAGTACTTGGCTGGGCGGACATGCCGTCATTTTGCTCTACAGCACTACCGGGGTCACGCAATACTACGAGTACGGTCGATATAATCCAAATCGCCCAGGCATCATCGGGGCCAAACTTCCAGCGGATTCCTGCAGCATACGGCGGGTAAGCGTCCCCAATCTAGCTCTCGGCGCGGACGGTCAGCCCACCCAACAGTCATTTAATGTGCCAAGTGAAGCACCATCAAGGAAGACGAAAAAGTCCGAGATCTGTTCCACCGCCTCACCCACTACGAAGATGATCGCCTGAATGTCAACTATACCTACGACGCGCTCGGCCGGCGCCTGTCCAAGCGCAGCAAGGCGCACTCCGAGGAAAGTAGAGAGGCGGGCCCACACTGAAACAGTGCCGAACGCATGAAGCGCAACCGCGAGCTGCAATGCGGCTTCACGTTGTATGGCTGGAACGGCGACACGCAGGCCTGGGAAAGCAAGATCGCCGACGAGGACGGCTTCGGCGCGCGCACCACGCACTACGTCTACGAGCCGGGCAGCTTTGTGCCGGTGGCGCAGGCAGTGCACGAGGAAGCCATCGAATTGCTCGACCAGCCCGAGTACGGCGATTACTACCGGCAGGATGAAGACGCACCGTGGCTGCCGCCGCCCGCACCAGCCATCGACAGTCTGGCGTGGTACCGGTGCGACCATCTCGGCACACCGCAGGAGCTGACCGACGAGCCCAGCGAGATCGTGTGGAGCGCGGAGTACCGCGCCTGTGGCGTCGCGCAGAAGGCGATCAGGAACGCATCGGGGAAGACGCCGATCGCCAACTCTATCCGCTTCCAGGGACGGTACCATGACCACGAGACGGGACTGCGCTACAACCGGTATCGGCACTATGATCCGTACGGCGCTCGTTATGTAACTAAAGACCTGCTTGGTTTTGCTGGCGGACTCAATCTTTATCTCCACGCGGGCGGGAATCCGCTAACTTCACTTGACCCACTGGGGCTGGACACTGTGGTTATTCGTGGTCGAGGCATATTAAGCAATCCGTTTTGCCATGTTGCAATTGGATTTACTAGTCATGGAGTCTATAGTTTCGGCACTGGAACTCGACAAGGAAGCCGTGCAACCGATTATCTTGCAAATCAGGAGGAAATAGAAAGATACACAGGGAAGCCGCTTCCTGACCATACCAAAAAATCCAGGCACAGCCGCCCGAGACACATGCGCAACAAGAATTCAAATGCCCTTGAAGCAGGTGGCATTACATCGATTTACGCTCCATATACGAGCCCTTTCCCTACAGAAATTAGGGTAATTGCCCGCAGAAACCAAATATCAATAATTGACATCCTAACGGGGCCTGGAGTTCCTGACGATATGTTCATCTTCAACAAATAGCGAGTCTATATGCTCAGACGCAGAACCATATGGATCTTTACTGCTTCCATTCTTGGAGGGTGTGACTTTCTCGGAATGAAGAACGAAGCCATCAATAAACACGAGTACTCTATCGTGCAAGCTGTCGAGTATAACTATCGAGATGTTGAGAACAGTGCACCCTACATTCTTCTGCCTGGGGCGCTGCAAACCGAGAGAACGGTCGTCGGCTTTCCGATTAAGGGACAAAACAGAGGGTACGCGATGATTTTGGCAGATGCCATTGGCAAACCTAAAGTAAAAATTTTACCCGATGACGTTCCGTTTTTAGTTACTAAACACGCACTTTCCGAGATACGAGAAAAGACCAAACTCTCCGATGAGGTTGATAAATATCTTGCCACACAGATAGAGCCTCCTGGTCAGATTCAGGATTAATGTACTTGTCTTGATCGGCTGAATGAGTCAGATTTAGTTCTCCGTCGATGGAGAAAGAAGTATCAGTGCGATCACCTTGGCCCACCGCAGGAACTGACGGACGAGCACAGCGGGATTGCATGGAGCGCGGAGTACCGTGCCTGGGGTGTTGCGCAGGAGGCAATCAGAAAGGCGTCGGGGAAGGCACTGATCGCCAATCCCATCCGCTTCCAGGGGCAGTACCATGACCATGAGTCGGGGCTGCATTACAACCGGTATCGGTACTACGATCCACAGGTGGGGCGGTACATCACACAGGATCCGATTGAGCTGGCCGGTGGCCTGAACGTCTATCAGTACGCATGGAATCCGATAAGCTGGATTGACCCGCTTGGACTTCAGACCGGCCCCGTATTACTCGGGATGGGGAACCTTTATCGCGCGAGTGCGCAGCCACCGCTGCCAACTCTTTCAAGCAACACGTCGATCAAAGGTATCTATGGTGACGTCTCCAACCTCGCGTTCCCTTCTCCCGTCCTTCCAGGGGAATGGGTCGGAGTTAACGTACAGTGGAGTATGCCAACCATCAAACAATTCAGAAAAATCCATCGCCCGAATAGATCCACTCAGGCCTCATAAAATACTGACAGCGGCATTTTGAAAAAGTAATCTGAAGTGTCGTGAATCGAATTTTCAGGCTCCTGACGATTTTTCTGATCTTAGGAGCGTTCAGTAGCGCTAGGTGGGTTGAGCGAACCCTTTCACATCAGTGGCTTGAAAAATATGGTCCGATGAGCGCTCCTATTGTTCATCGAGATCCGACACGCCGGCGCACCACGACTACGCGACGTCACCGTTCCGCCGCTGGCGAATCGCCTAAACTACAGACCGTCCCCCTCCGCGCGGCTCCTGCCAGCCACTGCCATGGCCCACCTCTTCTTCGCGGCGTCGATCCAGCGCCACATCGACACGCCCGAGCGCGACGTTGACGCACGGACGCTCGGCGAAGCGCTTGAAACCGTCTTCGGCGAGCAGCCCCGGCTGCGCGGCTATATCGTCGACGACCAGGGTGCGCTGCGAAAGCACCTGTCGGTGTTCATCGACGGCCAGCCGGTACGCGACCGGCAACACTTGTCCGATGCGCTCGGCGATGCCAGCCGCGTCTATGTCGTGCAGGCGCTGTCCGGCGGATAAAGGGACGCATCTCCATCGAAACAAGCGCCCGGCCGGACTTACTGGAGACACCCGACATGAACGATCGACTGCTCGTCGCGACCCGCAAGGGCCTGTTCGTGCTGCACCCCGACGGCAAAGGCGGCTGGTCGCTCGGCGAGCCGCACTTCATCGGCGAACCCGTCAGCATGGCGCTGGCCGACCCGCGCGACGGCACGCTGTATGCGGCGCTCAATCTCGGCCATTTTGGCGTCAAGCTGCATCGCCGGCGCACCGGTGCCGCCGCCTGGGAAGAATGTGCAGTCCCCGTCTATCCACCGCAGCCCGCCGACGCGCCTCGCGCTAACGCCGACACACACACCAGCGCCGGCGATTCGGATGACGAAGCGCCTGCCCCGCCGCGCCCACCCTGGACGCTTCAGCAGATCTGGTCGCTCGAAGCAGGCGGCGCCGACGAGCCTGGCGTATTGTGGGCAGGCACGATACCGGGCGGACTGTTCCGCTCCGACGATGGCGGCGATTCGTGGGTGCTCAACCACGCGCTATGGAGCCGCCCGGAGCGCGCCGAGTGGTTCGGCGGTGGCTACGATGCAGCCGGCATCCATTCGGTGATGGTCGATCCGCGCGACAGCCGGCACGTGACGATCGGGATTTCGTGCGGCGGCGTCTGGCAGACCTTCGACGGCGGCGCGACCTGGCGCGTCAGCGCCGAAGGCATGGAGGCCGACTACATGCCGCCCGAGCGGCGCGGCGAACCCAACGTGCAGGATCCGCACCGTGTCGTCCAGTGCGCGGCCGCTCCCGATGTGCTGTGGACTCAGCATCACTGCGGGATCTTCCGCTCGACCGACGGCGCAGCGCACTGGCAGCGGATCGAAGCGCAACCGTCGAGCTTCGGCTTCGCGGTCGCCGTGCATCCGGCAGATCCCGACACCGCATGGTTCGTACCTGCGGTGAAGGATGCGTGCCGGATTCCGGTGAACGGCCGGTTCGTCGTCACGCGCACGCGCGACGGCGGCCGCAGCTTCGAGAGCCTGTCGAACGGGCTGCCGCCCGCGCCGGCCTACGACCTCGTGTATCGGCACGGGCTCGCGGTGGACGACTCCGGCGCGCGTCTCGCGATGGCGTCGACGACGGGAGGGCTATGGACGTCCGGCGACGGCGGTGAAAACTGGCGACAGGTCTCCGCGCATTTGCCGCCGGTGTATTGCGTGCGTTTCGGGTAACGAAGGACCCGAACGCCTCACAGCGGAATGCAGGCGCCGGACCGTTGCTTCACATTCGCGGCGCGATTCGGGCCACCGCCCCACGCGTGCGCGCGATTTCCGCTTCGAGCCACTCGAGAAACCGCCTGACCTGCGGCTCGCGCTCCCGCCCGGGCCGGCATAGCGCGACGAAGCGTGCGCCGGCGAGCCGCACCGACGGCTCGATCGGCATCAACGCGCCGCGCTCGACGTGCTCGGCGACCAGCACGGAACTGAGCAGCCCGACACCCTGCCCGTGCAATACCGCCTGCAACGCGTAATGCTCGTCGTCGTAGTGACGGAACACCGCGCGTTCGAGCCACACGTCCCTGCCCGCCGCACGACACCACGAGGCCCAATCGATCGACACCGGCAGCGGCGTATCCCACACGGTCTCGATCAAATCGAGGCGCTCATCCGAACGATGGGCATCGAACCCGGTAGCCGCATACGCGCCAAAATGCTCGTCGATCAGCGCAATCTCGTGCAGTGCCGGAAACGTGCGCGAGGTCGCGCGAATCGCGAGATCGATTCGCGCGTCGCGTTCGAGATCGGCGAGCGTGTTGCCGGTCTCGACCTTGATGTTCAATTGCGGATCGACCTGCCGAAACCGGCCGAGGCGCGGAATCAGCCACATCGCTGCAAACGCCGGCGTAGTCGTCAGCACGAGCGTGCGCTCATCGGCCGCTTCGGGCCGCACCGCGTCGAGCCCGCGGCTCAGTGCAAGCAGTGCATCGTGACTCGCGCGAAACAGGCGCTCGCCCTCCTCCGTGAGCCGCACGCCGCTCGCGCCACGTTCGAACAGCAGCACGCCGATCCGGCTTTCGAGCGACTTGATCTGATGCGACACGGCCGCGGGCGTCACGGACAACTCGTCCGCCGCAGCCTTGAACGAGCCGAGCCGCGCCGACGATTCGAATACACGTAATGCGGTCAGGGGAATTTTCGAGAACACGGGGCCTCGCGGGCCGGGTCCGGCCGGGTTGAATTCGATTCAATCCGGGTGAGATTAGGTGAATTGAAGCGCTCGTGCAACGCACGTAGCCTTGCGGGACGTCGTGGCACCGTGCCGCGCAAGCAACCGTCGAGTCACCGTCGAACCGGAGAAACAACGTGCAAGGCCTACCGCGCAGGATCACGCAGGCAGTGCTCTACGAAGCGATCGCCATTTCCTGCATCTCGCCTGCGATCGCGGCGATCTTCAAGCAGGGCCTCGTCTATTCGGGCGCGCTGTCCACAACGATGTCCGCGATCGCGCTGCTGTGGAACATGATCTTCAACGCGCTGTTCGAGCGCTGGGAAGCGTCGCGCCGGCAGCCGAGGCGCACGCTCGCGCGGCGAATCCTGCATGCGACCGGATTCGAGGGCGGGCTGATCTTCATTCTCGTGCCGGTCGTGTCGTGGTGGCTCGACATCTCGTGGTTCGACGCGTTCGTCGTCGACATCGGGCTGTTCGCGTTCTTCTTCTGCTACGCGTTCGTGTTCCAGTGGGCATTCGATCGCGTGTTCGACGTGCCGGCGGCGACGAAGGAATCGTGACGTTCGTTCGCGGCCCGGCGCTTCGTCGATCGGCTCCAGGCCCGAAAACAACGCGGCCCGCCCGCGCGATACGGGAGGGCCGCGTTTCATCACGCCGGCGCGCCGCCTTCAGCGAGCGCGCCGTTCGTCTCGTCGCTCAATGCACGCCGAGATACGCCTTCACCGCCGGCAGACCCGGCTTGCCGTCGATCGTCGTCACGCCCGCGAGCCACTTGTCGAGCGCCTGCGGATTCGCCTTCAGGTACTCGGCCGCGGCCTTGTTCGGATCCTCCTTGTTCATGATCGGCACCATCACGTGATTCTCGATCGTCGTCGTGAACTGCAGGTTCGACACGAACTTCGCGACGTTCGGGCAGCGCTGCGCGTAGTCGGGCGGCGTGGCCGTCAGCACCTTCGCTTCGCCGTAGTTCGGGCCGAACACGTCGTCGCCGCCGCTCAGGTAATCGATCTTCATCTGCACGTTCATCGGATGCGGTTCCCAGCCGAGGAACACGATCCACTGCTTGTCGCGGATCGCGCGATTCACCTCGACCAGCATCCCGGCCTCGCTCGACTCGACCATCTTGAACTTGCCGAGGCCGAACTGGTTGCCGTCGATCATCTTCTTGATCAGCAGATTGCCGTCGTTGCCCGGTTCGATCCCGTAGATCTTGCCGTTGAGCTTGTCCGCGAACTTCTGGATGTCGGCGAACGACTTCAGGCCGCCCTGGTACACGTAGTCGGGCACCGCGAGCGTGTATTTCGCGCCGGTCAGGTTGGGCGTTGCGAGCACCTTGATCGTGCCGGCCTTCGTGAACGGCTGGATGATCGGATCCATCGTCGGCGACCAGTAGCCGAGGAACACGTCAATCTGCTTGCTCTTGATGCCCGCGAACGTGATCGGCACCGACGCGATCGTCTTGGTCGGCGTGTAGCCGAGCCCCTGCAGCATCGTCGATGCAAGACCGGTGGTGGCCGCGATGTCGGACCAGCCGACGTCCGCGAAGCGCACGTTCTTGCATACGGGCGGGTCGGCCGCATAAACCGCCGACATCGGCGCTGCAATCCCGATCCCGCATGCCGCTGCGATCAATAGGCGCTTCATCTGTCTTCTCCTCAAAGTGACGTCGTTTTTCATGGGTGCGGGATCGAGTGTTGAAACCGCGCGCCGAGATCCCGGCGGCGTCGCGGACCGAATGGCTCGCGCGGGTCGTGTCAGCGCCCCGGCAACCGTCGCTCGTAGCTCGGCGCGTGACCGAATTGCGCGCGATACGCCTTGCTGAAATGACACGGCGAATGGAATCCGCACGTCGTCGTCACGCGCGCGATCGATGCGTCGGTCGTGCGCAGCAGGTCGCGCGCGCGTTTCAGACGCAGCGTCAGGTAATAGTGGGTGGGCGACACATTCAGGTAAACCTTGAACATGCGCTGCAGGTGCCGTTGCGAAAGCCGCACGAGCCGCGCGAGTTCCTCGAGCGAAAGCGGCTCCTCGATGTTCGCCTCCATCAGCCGCACGACCTCGATCAGCTCCGCGCGCGAGAAACCGACGCGCGCGTCGACGGGAATCGGCTGCGTGTCGGTCGAACTGCGGATGCGCTCCAGGATGAACTGCTCGGACACCTGCGCGGCGAGCTGCTGGCCGAAACGCATGCCGACGAGGTTCAGCATCAGGTCGAGCGGCGCGGTGCCGCCGGTGCAGGTGAGCCGGTCGCGATCGACGACGAACAACTCGTCGGCGAACCCCACCCGCGGAAACTCCGCATGCAGCGCGGACAGGTTCTCCCAGTGCACGGTGCAGCGATAGCCGTCGAGCAGACCGCCCGACATCAGCGCATACGCCCCTGTGCAGATGCCGCCCAGCGGCAGCCCGCGCTCGGCGAGCGCGACGAGCGTGTCGCGCGCGCCGTCGTCGACCACGTCGCGGATGCGGATCCCGCCGCACACGATCATCACGTCAGGCAGGTTCGTGTAGTCGAGCGCCTGGGTCGGCCGCACCGCGATGCCGTTGCTGGCATGCACGGGCGCACCGTCGAGCGAATAGATCGACCACTGGTAGTGGTCGGATCGCCCGACGTAGTTCGCCATCCGAAGCACTTCGACAGCGCTCGAGAACGCGATCATCGAGAAATTCGGCAGCGTCAGGAAGCCGAAATGGGCAAGGGACGAAACCGGTGAAACGCAAGCGGCGGGCACGGCGGCAGCGGCGGCGGACGTCACATCGGGCTCCTGGCGAATTGAGCAGGTTGCACGCAGCCAGCCCCGTGGCAAACGCCACGGAAGCCGGTATCGAATCAGGGGAGGCGGCCGGAGGGCGAACCGGCCGCCGGTTGCTTACGCTTGCGCGGGCGTGGCCTTCGCGCGGAGCAGTTGCTTCAGGCCCGAGAACAGCGGTGCTTTCACGGTGCCCGGCGCGCGGCCGAAGCTCTCGGTGATACGGTCGAGAATGATCGCGAGCAGCACGACCGACAGACCGCTTTCGAAGCCGAGGCCGATGTCGAGGCGCTGGATACTTGCAAGGACGTCGTTGCCGAGGCCGCCCGCGCCGACCATCGATGCGATGATCACCATCGACAGCGCCATCATGATCGTCTGGTTCACGCCCTGCATGATCGACGGCAGCGCGTTCGGGAACTGGACCTTGTACAGCAGCTGCCACGGCGTGCAACCGAATGCCTGGCCGGCTTCGACGATCTCGCGGTTCACGTGACGGATACCGAGGCTCGTCAGGCGCACGGCCGGCGGCATCGCGAAAATCACCGTGGACAGGATCCCCGGCACGCGGCCGAGACCGAACAGCATCGCGGCCGGAATCAGATACACGAATGCCGGCATCGTCTGCATCAGGTCGAGAATCGGACGCACGATCGCGGCGACCCACTTGCTCTTCGCCGCCCAGATGCCGAGCGGAATGCCGAGCACGAGGCTGACGATCGTCGACGACAGCGTGAGGCCGAGCGTGATGACCGTCTGGTCCCAGAAGCCCGTCGCGAAGATCAGCAGCAGCGACGCGGTGGTGAACAGCGCGAAGCGCCAGCCCACGCGCCACAGACCGACACCGATGAAGATCGCCATCATCAGCCACATCGGGATCGCCTGCAGGCTGTGCTCGACGAATGCGGCGAGGCCCTCGATCGCGCGGCCGATCGTATCGAACGTCGCCGCGTCATGGTCGAGCAAGTAGTGAACGGACTGGTCGACCCAGCTACCGAGCGGAATCATTTCAGACATGGGAGCCTCGCGAGCGCGTGATGGCCTTCAGGATAAGTGCGCGGTCGACCGAGCCGCAGTAGCAGCCGTCGTCGTCGACGACGGGCAGTGCATTCGGGCTCGCGACGACGCGCGCGACGACATGTTCGAGCGACGCATCGCGCCGGATGCTTTCGATCGGCCGCACGGACGGCGTGTCCTGACCGATCGCCTCGCGCGTGACGAAGCCGCGGATCTTGCGGGCGGCGTCCAGCACGAACGCGTATTCGGCACTGCCGTTCAGCGTCGCCGCGACGTTCGCGGCATCGCATTTCGACATGGTCGGCACGGCGCCCGTCTGCATCAGGTCGCCCGCCGTCAGATAGCGGCTCGTGTCGATGCCGTCGAAGAACGCGCGCACGTAGTCGTCGGCCGGGTTCGCGATGATGTCCTGCGGCGTGCCGACCTGCACGAGCCTGCCGCCTTCCATGATCGCGATGCGGTTGCCGATGCGCAGCGCCTCTTCCAGATCGTGCGACACGAACATGATCGTGCGGCGCTGTTCCTTCTGCAGTTGCAGCAGCACGTCCTGCATTTCACGGCGCTTGAGCGGATCGAGTGCGGAGAACGCCTCGTCCATGATCATCAGCGACGGATTCACGGCCAGCGCGCGGGCCAGGCCGACGCGCTGCTGCATGCCGCCCGACAGCTCGGACGGCAGCTTGTGCGAGAACGGTGCGAGACCGACCTGCTCGAGCACCTCCATCGCACGGCGTTCGCGTTCCTTCTTGCCGACGCCTGCGACCTCGAGGCCGAACGCGGCATTCGATACCACGGTGCGATGCGGCATCAGCGCGAACGACTGAAACACCATGCTCATGTCCTTGCGGCGCAGCGCCGTCAGGGCGGAGCGGCGTGCCGACGCGACGTCGAGCCCGTCGATCAGCACCTTGCCGGCGCTCGGATCGACCAGCCGGTTCACGAGGCGGATCAGCGTGGATTTGCCGGAGCCGGACAGGCCCATCAGCACGAATATTTCGCCTTCCTGCACGTCGAACGATACGTTGTGCACACCGACGACCTGACCGGTACGCTTGAGCACATCATCTTTCGTCGCGCCGGCAGCGAGCATGTCGAGCGCCTGCTGCGGGTTGCTTCCAAATACCTTGCACAGACCTTCGACCACGACCTTGGGGGCATCCATCGAAACCTTCTCCTCGTGTAGCGGGGACTCACGCATCGCATAGCGTGCCTACATAGTTGCCAGAAAAAACCCCGACCTGCCGACGAATTACGACAAACGCTTGCGCAAATACGACACACCCGGCGGCCCCGCCACGCGGGGCGCGGCGCTCGGCGGCACTCGATTGCGGCGACGCAATACGCGCAAGGCCAATAGCGGCGGGCATCTCGATGCATGACTTGTGCGCAGCAGCGCGACGCGCAAGCGGCGTCGTTTTGCATCAACCCGCGGAGGCCGCGCGTCGCTTTGCGACAATTCCACGTCCGATCGGACGACCTCGTCTGCCCCGTTCGTGCGAAACGAATGGTCGTACGAAACCCCGCATCGCGAACGTGCGACAGCCACGATTCGCAGCCCGCCCGCAACCCAGAAAATCCCCCATGGCCATTGTGATACATTGCCGGCAAACACGCTGATCACGACGTCGCCGCGCGCCTTGGGCGTGGAGCTGCGCCGACGGCGTGCGCATGCCGGTTCGCCTGCCGGCCATACTGAAACAGCCTCGATCGAGCCGCGCGCCGATCGAAGGACGATAACGAAATGAGAGAGGGAGCAAGGCGATGAATTGGGCTTTTGCCGCAATCGGTTTCATCGTGGGCGGTATCGCCGCATTGTTCGGGGATTTCTCTGCCGCCAACGGCACGCTGCTCGGCGCGGCGGTGGGGTTCTGCATCGGTCACGCGCTGCAGCAACGCAAGCGCAAGAGCGGCGGCACGATACCCGACGCATTCGCGATTTACACCAATCCCGCGACACCGCAACCCGCCCCCGTGCCGCTCGCTGATCGCGTCGCGCGCCTCGAAGCGACGGTCGACACGCTCACGCGCGAGCTCGATGTGCTGCGCGGTCAACTCGCGGGCGCGAAGGCCGGTGCCGCCACGACCGGCAGCGCCGCGCAAATGCCACCGGCGATGCCCGCCACCGTCACGCCTTCACCCGCCGCAATGCCGCCGCGGCCGTCCGTGCAGCCGGCCGTCGCGCGCGCCGGCGTGACGCCGTCGACGTCCATCCCGGCTCCCGCACCGGCAGTCGCCACGCCGACGAGCGACGCGACCGCCGCTGCCGGCGCGCCGACGAATCCGCCCGCGACGACTTCGCCATCAGCCCCTCCCGCCCCGCCGAAACCCCGCGAACCCGGCATCGCCGAACGCGCGTTCCGCGCCGCGCGCGACTGGCTGCTCGGCGGCAATACGGTCGTGCGCGTCGGCATCATCGTGCTGTTCTTCGGCGTCGCTTTCCTGCTCAAGTACGCGGCCGACAACAACATGCTGCCGATCGAATTCCGCCTGGCCGGCACGGCACTCGCCGCGGCGGCGCTCCTGGCGATCGGCTGGCGCGTGCGTGCGCGCCGCGCGGCATACGGCCTCGTGCTGCAGGGCGGCGGCATCGGCATCCTGTACCTGACGATCTTCGCCGCGACCAAGCTCTACACACTGCTGCCGGTCGGCGCGGCGTTCCCGCTGATGGTCGCGGTGTGCGCGCTGAGCGCGTTCCTCGCGGTGAAGCAGAACGCGCTGCCGCTTGCATTCATGGGCAGTGCGGGCGGCTTTCTCGCGCCGGTCCTGCTGTCGACCGGCCACGGCAGCCATGTCGCGCTGTTCAGCTACTACGCATTGCTGAACGCCGGCATCTTCGCGATCGCATGGTTCAAGGCCTGGCGTCCGCTGAACCTGCTCGGTTTCGTGTTCACGTTCACGATCGGCTCGGCGTGGGGCGTGACGGCGTACCGCCCCGCGCTGTTCGCGACCACCGAACCTTTCCTGATCCTGTTCTTCCTGATGTATGTCGGCATCGCGCTGCTGTATGCGGTGAAACGCGAACTGGCGCTGCGCCACTACGTGGACGGCACGCTCGTGTTCGGCACCCCGATCGTCGCGACGGCACTGCAGGCGGCGCTCGTGAAGGACATGCCGTTCGGGCTCGCGTGGAGTTCGGTCGCGCTGTCGGCGTTCTACGTCGCGGTCGCCGCATGGCTCGCGCGGCGCCGCGACCGTCTCGCGTTGCTGTTCGAAGCGATGCTCGCGCTGGCGGTGATCTTCGCGACGCTCGCGGTGCCGCTCGCATTTTCGGGCCCGACGACGAGTGCCGCGTGGGCGATCGAAGGCGCGGCGATCGTGTGGGTCGGCGTGCGCGAGAAACGCCTTGCGCCGTTCGGCTTCGGCCTGCTGATGCAGATCGCCGCAGCCGGCGCATTCTTCACGAGCCTGCTCGGGCCGGCCGACACGAACGCGCTGCCGGTGCTCAACAGCCCGTATATCGCGATGCTGCTGATCGCGCTCGCCGGGCTGTTCACAGGCTGGTGGCTGCACGGGCGCGACGAAGCGCGCGCGTGGCACGCATGGATGCCGGACGTCGGCGCGGCAGCCGCGGCCTGGGGGCTGCTGTGGTGGCTAAGCGGCGGGCTGCACGAGATCCTCGTCTATGCGAGCCGCCACGTCGATCTGCATGCGGACCGCTTCGTCGTCGACGCGACCGCGCTGTTCGCAGCCGGCACCGCATGGCTTGCACACGTCGCGCGCCGCAAGCTCGCGTGGCCGATCGCCGAATGGCCCGCACTCGCGCTGACGCCGGTGCTCGCGCTGCTCGCATTGCGCGCGTTCGATGCGCACGAGGCGCCACTGTCGGGCATGGGCGCGTTCGCGTGGCCGATCGCCGTCATCGCATGCTATGCGCTGTTGCTGCGTCAGTCGCGCGGCACGGCGGCGGCTGGCCCGGTCGCGGGCGCGATGGGCACGTCGGCCGTGGCGGCCCTCCCCGCCCCGGTGATCGCGCCGCTGCACACGCTGATGTTCTGGACGTTGTGCGGACTCTTCTCGCTCGAAGGCTTCTGGCGCCTGCGCGCGTTCGTGCCCGAAGGCGCGTGGAGCTGGAGCGCGTGGGCCTATGGCTTCGGCGCGCTGCTTCTGCTGGTTTCTGGCCCCGGCTCCCGCCTGCGCTGGCCCGTCGCCGCGTTCCCGCGTGCGTATCAGGTGTGGGGGGCCGCGCCGCTCGCCGCGCTGCTGTGGCTGTGGAGCATCGCCAGCGTGACGAGCGACGGCGATGCGTCGCCGCTATTCTGGCTGCCGCTCCTCAATCCGCTCGACGTCGCGCAACTGCTGATCTTCGTCGCATTCGCGACCTGGCTGCGCCGCCTGAAGACGCTCGGTGTCGTCTGGCATCCACTCGCGGCCGACCTGGCGGCGCTCGCGACCGTGTTCCTGTGGTTCAACGCGCTGCTGCTGCGCACGCTGCATCACCGTTTCCACCTCGCCTACGACATCGACGCCGTGCTGTCGTCGTTCGGCATTCAGCAGGTGTTCATGGTCGGCTGGAGTCTGTTCGCGTTCGCCGGCATGTGGCTGACGCGCCGCGACGGCATCGCGCGCGTGTGTGCGCTCGCGTCCTTGCCGCTGATCGTCGTGATGTGGGTCTGGACCTTCTACGCGAACTTCACGCAGGACGGCGGCAGCTGGGCGCGCGTCCCGCTGCTCAATCCGCTCGACCTCGTGCTCGTGGTGGTCTATGCGCTCGCCGCGTCGTGGTTCGTGCGCGCGCGCAAGCTCGGCTGGTCGTTCGGCAACTACCGCGTCGAGTTGCTCGGCGCGGCCGGCGCAACGGCCTTCCTGTGGCTGAACGCGATCCTGTTGCGCACGCTGCATCACTGGACCGGCGTGCCGTACGCGTTCGATGCAATGGCGGAATCGACGCTCGTGCAGGCGTCGGTTTCCGTGTACTGGACACTCTGCGCGCTCGCGACGATGATCTGGGCCACGCGCCGCGGGTTGCGTCCGCTGTGGTTCGTCGGCGCCGCGCTGCTCGCGCTCACGGTGATCAAGCTGTTCCTGTTCGACCTGTCGCACGTCACCGGCATCGAACGTATCGTGTCGTTCATCGGTATCGGCATCCTGCTGCTGTTGATCGGCTATTTCTCGCCGCTGCCGCCGAAGGCAGCGGCCCAACGGGACGACCACCAACCATGAAGCGACTCGCAGCCCTGCTCGGCCTGAGCCTGCTGACGTCGTTCGCGGCGGCCGACTCCGCGCCCGGTGCCGAACGCGTTGCCCAACGCTTCTCGCTGGATCTCGACGGCACCGCCGCGTATTACCAGCTGACCGTGCCGCAGGCCGTCTATGCGGCCAGCCGGCGTGACGATCTCGGCGACGTGCGCATCTTCAACGGCAACGGCGAGCCCGTGCCTTACTCGCTCGATGCGCCAGCGGCGGCGGCCGTGCCGCCGTCGCGCACGCCGGTACAGTGGTTCCCGCTGCCGCCGGCGCGCGCCGACGACGGGCACGCACCGCTCGGCGTGTCGGTTGCGCCGGACGGCTCGCTGCGCGCAGCCGTCACCGCGCCGGCGCGCGCGAAGCATGCGGCCGATCTCGTCGACCTGTCGCACGCGGACGGCGAGGTCGACGCACTGCTCGTGCACATCAGCGACGACAGCTACCAGGGGCGTGTCGCAGTCGCGGCGAGCGACGATCTGCGCAACTGGCGCTCGCTCGGCAGCACGCAATTGCTGAAGGTCGGGCGCGGCGGCGACATGCTGATGCAGGAACGCATCGCGCTCGAAGGCACAGGGCCGCGCTACCTGCGGCTCGACTGGCTCGACGGCGCGCCCTCGATCGCGTCGATCGAGACCGAAACGCGACCGCACGATGCACGCACGGCGGACAGCGCGGCCGTGCCGCGCCAATGGCGCGAAGCCGCGCACGTGCGGGCCGGCAGTGCGCCCGGCGAGTATCTGTTCGACACCGACGGCGCTTATCCGGTCGACCGCGTGCGCATCGACCTTCCACAGCCGAATACGGTTGCGCGCGCAACGCTACAGAGCCGCCCCGACGCGCAAACGCCGTGGCGCGACGTCGCCGGCGGGGTGCTGTTCCGGCTGCAGGGCAAAGGTGGCGAACAGCGCAACCCGCCGTTGGCGTTCGCGTCGAATCCGGATCGCGCGTGGCGAATCGTCGTCGACATGCGCAACGGCGGGCTCGGCGGCGGCCAGCCGTCCGTCGTGGTCGGCTGGCATCCGGCCGCCCTGACGTTCGTCGCGCGCGGCACGCCGCCGTTCACGCTCGGCGTCGGCAATGCGTCGCTGCCTTCGTCGGCCGTGGGCCGCGATGCGCTGCTGGTCGGGATGGCGCCGGAAGTGCGGCCCGCGCGCGTCGGCGCGGCCCTGCCGGTCTCGGCGGCCCCGTCGGAGCCGGCCGCCGATAAGGACGCGATCCGCCGTTACGTGCTGTGGGGGGCGCTGGTCGTTGCGGTCGACGTGCTCGGCACCATCGCATGGCGCCTCGCGCGCGGCAGCGACACGCGCACACGCGACGATTGATACCACGCCGGCACGACGAATCAGGCCGCAGCCGCGCGCCGCGAGGCGTCGCAAGAAGTGGAACGATGGCGCGACGGTGTGCATGCGCATGCGTTCGGCGCCGTCGAACACGTGGCTGCACTCACCGATCGTTGCGCCCGCAAGCAGTCCGTGACGCGCACGTCGGCGTCGACGCAAGTCGGCACGCGCGAAACCGTGCCCGCGATGCACGAAGCGGGCGCGAGCGCGGCCGGCTCGTCGTTGACATGCCCGGTGACGCGATCCAGACTCGCTGATCCTCAACAGCACCGCGAGCGCCCATGGTCACCTGCTTCCTTCGCTACGTCATCGATCCGTACAAACTCGAGCAGTTCGAAACCTACGGCAAGATGTGGATTCCGCTCGTCGAGCAATTCGGCGGCACGCATCACGGCTACTTCCTGCCTTCCGAAGGTGCCAGCAACATCGCGCTCGCGATGTTCTCGTTCCCGAGCCTCGCCGAATACGAACGCTACCGTGAGCGCTCGAAAACCGATCCCGCCTGCCAGGCCGCGTTCCGGTATGCAGAGGAAACGCGCTGCATCGTCAGCTACGAGCGCAGCTTCTTCCGGCCGGTGTTCGCGTAACGTCGCATAACGCCCGCGCATCGCACCCCCTTTCCGGCGCCGGACGAAAAAAAGCCCCGCCTGCATCCGCGCGGCGGGGCCAACCCATGTCAGTAGAGACATCATGGAGGAGACGGGCCCATCTTATCGAGCGCGGCACGCCGTCCCAACCAAGCATTTCTGCTATCCATCTGCGTCGCCGCGCGCACGCTCGCCCCATGCGCATGGCATATCGATAGAACGAAAAGTCGTTTTCAGAGTGGCGGCGGGGTCGTTACCATCTGGTTTTAAGCCTGTGCTTAGCCGGGCAAGCCATCCTCTAGGAGCGCCCCTTGACTGCATTCGATCAACACCGCCGCCCGTTCGTGGTCGGCATCGGCGGGACCACCCGAGCCGCGTCGTCGACCGAGCGCGCGCTGTCGTTCGCGCTGCGCGGCGCGCAGGCCGCCGGCGCACGCACGCGACTGTTCGACGGCCCGTTCCTGCATACGCTGCCGCACTACGCCCCCGAACACAAGACGCTGACCGACGCGCAGCGAGAGCTGATCGACACCGTGCGCGAAGCCGACGCGATCATCATCGCGACGCCCGGCTATCACGGCGGCGTGTCCGGCCTCGTGAAGAACGCGCTCGACACGCTCGAGGAACTGCGCGCCGACGAGCGCCCGTACCTCGACGGCCGCGCCGTCGGCCTGATCGTCACGGCCTACGGCTGGCAGGCCGCCGGCACCGTGCTGACGTCGCTGCGTTCAATCGTCCACGCGCTGCGAGGCTGGCCGACCCCGTTCGGCGCCACCGTGAACACGCTCGAAACGCGCTTCGACAGCGCCGACAGTTGCTCGGACCCGAAGGTCATCGCGCAGCTCGAAACCGTCGGCTCGCAAGCAGCCGAATTCGCGCTCGCGTTCGCGTCGCATCGCGCGGCCGCGCATGCCGCATCGGTCGACGCGCTCGCCCCCGTGCTGAAGATCGCCAACCAGTAACCCCAGCCTCCCCGCCGCCCGCGCCCGGCCGACGACGTTCGCCGCGCGCGGGCGCGCGTGTCCGGCCGTCCGGCGCGCATCGCGACGTCGCCACCCATGCTTCATGCCGCCTCGCCGCGCCGATAACGATCCGGCCCGCCACATGATTTGCATTGGCCGAAAGATTGGTTCACGCGTGCCGCGCGTTTTCGTACGCTGAAAGCCCGAACCTTCCATGCGCACGCCATGAACCGCACGATCCGCTACAAGGGCTACGAAGTCGCCCCCGCTGCCGCCCGGCTGCCGAACGGGCTGTTCGCCGCGAACCTGACGATCGAGAAGGCAAGCGGCGGTCCGTCGCCGCGCGCCGTGTCGTTCGACGCGATCGATTTCTTCTTCGAAGAGGAGCACGCGCTGGCGTACGCGTCGCGCTGGGGGCGCCTCTGGGTCGACACGCAGGCCTGAGCGCAGCGCGGGGCGGCTCGAAAATACGCGATTACGAAAGCTATGCAAAAATCTTTCGACTCGTAATCGCATAACAACAGCCATGTCCGACACGCTGCTGAAAGACCATGCAGCGGCAGATCACGCCATGCGCAACTGGACCTTCAAGCACCAGGGTCCGGTCAGGATCGGTTCCGATGCGCACAGGCAGATGTTCTGCCGCATGCTGCTCGATACGCACAATCCGTACAAACCGGCCGTCATCGACTGGCCACCGCTCAAGCCCGACGAACTCAAGCGGCTCACGTCGCTGCCGATCTGGGACATCGCCGTGCAGACCGAAGGCCGCGCGTCGATCCGCGTCGCCACCTTTGCGGCGACCGTCGGCGATCCGCTGTTGCGCCAGGCGCTCGAGATGGACGGCGCCGAGGAGGCACGGCACAAGGTCGTGCTGTCGAAGCTGGTGCAGGCATACGGCATCGAGCTCGCCCCCGAGCCGCCCTATCCGGCACCGAACGACCCCGAGTGGTCGTGGATGGTGACCGGCTTCAGCGAGTGCATCGACAGCTTCTTCGCGTTCGGCCTGTTCCGCTCGGCGCAGCGCTCCGGCTTTTTCCCGCCCGAACTCGTCGACACCTTCGAACCCGTGATCCAGGAGGAAGGCCGGCACATCCTGTTCTTCGTGAACTGGTATGCGTGGTACTGGCGGAGTTTGCCGTGGTGGCGCCGGCCGTGGTTCTTCGCACGGGTTGCGGCCGTGTGGGCGTTCCTGATCCGGGAACGCATCGGCATCGCGCGCGGGATCGATGCGGACGGCGTCGCGCACGACGCGAACTTCCCGGCGACGAGCACCGCCGACATCGGCGATGCGCTCAACCCACGCGAACTGATCGAACTGTGCCTCAGCGAGAACGACCGGCGGATGGCCGGGTACGACAAACGGCTGCTGCGCCCGATGTTCGTGCCGCGCATGGCGCGCCTCGCGCTGCGATTCCTGAGGAAATAAGGCTGCGGCGGCAGGTTTCCGGCGTCGCCTTGTCCGGGGCGATTTACCGCATCGCCCGGACCGGGTAGCACAACCGCGACGTGCGGCCGCGACCGCCATCGGCACGGCGGCACACACTGTCGGACGAAAACGAGCCCCCTCCGGTTCGCATCCCGCGTTGGCTGGCGCGACGTCACGCCAACCAACGCGCCCCCCCTCCGCCCGACAGTGCTGATCCGACGCGCTTGCACGTCGTCTTTCCTCCCGCGGCATGTCCGCCCTCGCCAGCAAGTTCGAGTCACCGTGGCTCAAATCTGACGTTCCCTGCTCGCTGCTCCCGTTGCCCTCAACCCGCGGTCTCCGACCGTCGTCGTGGACGATCCGGCACGTCGTCCAATTCGCCTCCGAACCCATCACACGAAATACGTCAATAGGGCAGATTCCACTCGGGAATCCCAATGGCTGAGTCAATGCCTCTGTAGCATTTTTTTACAACTTCGTGGAGCCGGCCGCCGGGGAAGGCCCGCCCCACGGGCGAATGCGTCCGGCGAAATGCGCAAACCAGCATAGCCAGACAATCCTTTCTTCATGTTTTTTTGATTTTCTAGAAAACTCCGTAAATGCAATTTAAAACTCCACCCAAATCTCAAATTAACAAATTAACAAGACTGCCGGATCCATTCGAGCTAGCACCCCATCAATTATTACAACCCCGAAAGGCAAACGTTTGCCGCAAACGTTTGTCGTTTAATTCGTCTTACCTTTTGTGTCTTGCGATGTGTAACATGACACACACAAATCACGTATATATTTGATTTATATGGTTTTTTTTACACAAACCACCTAACCAGGAGGCACCCTTCACTCAACATTCCACGCATTTTCAACTTTCTTACAATCGAATGTATCAAAACGCGATGCATTAACCATTTTTTAACTTTCAAAGCGCTTCATTTTTCACTGTTTGTCAATCTCAAAATACCTCCTCAAATAAACTCCGCCCATCAATTTTGAGATTCGCGCGAGCGCACGGCAAATTCATCTAACGAAAGAGACCGGTGTGTGGCGTGCTTATTTGGAGGTAGTAGGACATGAACCGCACATACCGCTCGATCTGGAACGAAGCTCTTGGCGCCTGGGTCGCAGCATCCGAACACGATTCGGCACGGGGCAAGCCGAACAAGTCCGCCGTCGTAAAGGTCGTGGCAACTGTCGCGCTCGTCGCGGGAGCGGCCGCCGGCAACGTTGCGCACGCGCAGTATTTCGCCGGCGGCGGCACGTCGACGGGCGCCCAGGCAATTGCCATCGGCGGTAACGGGGGCAGCCAGACAACGGCCAGCGGCGCGACCTCGATTGCGATCGGTGCGAATGCGACGGCGTCCGGCAGCTATTCGCAGGCATTCGGCCAGGCCACGACGGCGTCCGGCTCAAGCGCGATCGGCATCGGCTCCGGCGCGAAGGCGCTCAACACGGGCGCGACCGCCGTCGGCAACGACTCGACCGCATCGGGCTCGAGCTCGATCGCGATCGGTGGCGGCAACAGCACGGGCACCGGCGGTGCGGTGGCGGCAGGCACCAACTCGATCGCGCTGGGCCGGTTTTCGAACGTCAACTCGGCGACGACGTCAGGCATCGCAATCGGTTCGAATGCGACCGTCACGTCGGTCGGTACCAACGGCACCGCGCTCGGTTCGGGTGCCACCGCAGCCGGCTCCGGCGCATCCGCCATCGGCAACGGCGCAACGGCAACGGGCACCAACGCGATCGCGCTCGGCGGCACGGCCAACTACGCATCCAGCGTCGCGATCGGTGCAGGCAGCGTGACCGGCGCGGCAGCGCCGACGGGAACGGGCTATCTGACGGGCAGCGCCGCGCCGACGTCGGAAGTGTCGGTCGGCAGCTCGACGGCCCTGCGTCGCATCACGAACGTCGCCGACGGCTCGGCACCGCAGGACGCGGTCACCGTGGCGCAACTCAGCACCGGGATGAGCACGACGACGAGCGCGATCAGCAGCTTGTCGACGTCGGCGTCGACCGGCCTCTCCTCGGCCAATAGCTCGATCAGCTCGCTGTCCACCTCGACTTCGACCGGCATCAACTCGCTGTCCACGGGCCTCAGCTCGACCAACAGCTCGGTTACGTCGCTGTCGTCGTCCACGTCGACCGGCCTCTCGTCCGCTAATAGCTCGATCAGCTCGCTCTCCACGTCGACTTCGACCGGCATCAACTCGTTGTCCACGGGCCTCAGCTCGACCAACAGCTCGGTCACGTCGCTGTCGTCGTCCACGTCCACCGGCCTCTCGTCGGCAACCAGCTCGATCAGCTCGCTGTCCACGTCGACTTCGACCGGCATCAACTCGCTGTCCACGGGCCTCAGCTCGACCAACAGCTCGGTTACGTCGCTGTCGACCTCCACGTCGACTGGCCTCTCGTCTGCCAATAGCTCGATCAGCTCGCTGTCCACGTCGACTTCGACCGGCATCAACTCGTTGTCCACGGGCCTGAGCTCGACCAACAGCTCGGTCACGTCGCTGTCGTCGTCCACGTCCACCGGCCTCTCGTCGGCAACCAGCTCGATCAGCTCGCTCTCCACCTCGACCTCGACGGGCATCAACTCGTTGTCCACGGGCCTGAGCTCGACCAACAGCTCGGTTACGTCGCTGTCGTCGTCCACGTCGACCGGCCTCTCGTCGGCAACCAGCTCGATCAGTTCACTGTCCACGTCGACTTCGACCGGCATCAACTCGCTGTCCACGGGCCTCAGCTCGACCAACAGTTCGGTGGCATCGCTGTCGACCTCCACGTCGACCGGCCTCTCGTCGGCAACCAGCTCGATTTCGTCGCTCTCCACCTCGACTTCGACCGGCATCAACTCGCTGTCCACGGGCCTCAGCTCGACCAACAGTTCGGTGGCGTCGCTGTCGACCTCCACGTCGACCGGCCTCTCGTCGGCAACCAGCTCGATTTCGTCGCTCTCCACCTCGACTTCGACCGGCATCAACTCGCTGTCCACGGGCCTGAGCTCGACCAACAGCTCGGTTACGTCGCTGTCGTCGTCCACGTCGACCGGTCTCTCGTCGGCTAATAGCTCGATCAGCTCGCTCTCCACGTCGACTTCGACGGGCATCAACTCGCTGTCCACGGGCCTCAGCTCGACCAACAGCTCGGTCACGTCGCTGTCGTCGTCCACGTCGACGGGTCTCTCGTCGGCTAATAGCTCGATCAGCTCGCTCTCCACGTCGACCTCGACGGGTATCAACTCGTTGTCCACGGGCCTCAGCACTGTCACGACCAAGACCGACAATCTGGGCAGCAGCACCGCCGCAGCCCTCGGCGGCGGCGCGAGCTACAACCCGGCAACCGGCACGGTTTCCGCTCCGTCGTACACGACGTACAACGCGAACGGCACGACGTCGACCGCCAACAGCGTCGGCTCGGCGATCGACAGCATCAACAACCAGGGCATCAAGTACTTCCACGCAAATTCGACAGCAGCCGACAGCCAGGCGCTCGGCACCGATTCGGTCGCGATCGGCCCGAATGCCATCGCCAACAACGCCGGCGACGTAGCACTCGGCAGCGGCTCCGTCACTGGAGCGCCCAACGCGACGCCGACGGGTACCGTCGGCGGCGTGACCACCACGTTCGCGGGCGGCAATCCGAGCAGCGTGGTGAGCGTCGGCAATGCGAGCACGGGCACCACGCGCCAAATCACCAATGTCGCGGCAGGCCAAATCACGGCGACCAGCACGGACGCGATCAACGGCTCCCAACTCTTCGCGACCAATTCCATCGTGGATTCGCTGTCGACGACGGTGTCGTCGTCCAGCAGCGCGATCTCGTCGCTGTCGACCGGCATCACTTCGTTGTCGACGGGGCTCAGCTCGACCGATAGCTCGGTGGCATCGCTCTCGACCTCCACATCGACCGGTCTCTCGTCGGCAACCAGCTCGATTTCGTCACTCTCGACGTCGACCTCGACCGGCATCAGCTCGTTGTCCACGGGTCTGAGCTCGACCGACAGCTCGGTGGCTTCACTCTCGACCTCCACGTCGACCGGCCTGTCGTCGGCAACCAGCTCGATCAGCTCGCTCTCCACGTCGACTTCGACCGGCATCAGCTCGTTGTCGACCGGCCTCAGCTCGACCGACAGCTCGGTGGCTTCGCTCTCGACCTCCACGTCGACCGGCCTGTCGTCGGCAACCAGCTCCATCAGCTCGCTGTCCACCTCGACTTCGACCGGCATCAGCTCGTTGTCCACGGGCCTCAGCTCGACCGATAGTTCGGTGGCTTCGCTCTCGACCTCCACGTCGACCGGTCTCTCGTCAGCAACCAGCTCGATCAGCTCGCTGTCCACGTCGACCTCGACCGGTATCAGCTCGTTGTCCACGGGCCTCAGCTCGACCGATAGCTCGGTGGCTTCGCTGTCGACCTCCACGTCGACGGGCCTCTCGTCGGCAACTAGCTCGATCTCGTCGCTCTCGACGTCGACCTCGACCGGCCTGTCGTCGGCAACCAGCTCGATCTCGTCGCTGTCCACGTCGACCTCGACGGGTATCAACTCGCTGTCCACGGGCCTCAGCTCGACCGACAGCTCGGTGGCTTCGCTCTCGACCTCCACGTCGACGGGCCTCTCGTCGGCAACCAGCTCGATTTCGTCGCTGTCCACGTCGACCTCGACCGGCATCAACTCGCTGTCCACGGGCCTCAGCTCGACCGACAGCTCGGTGGCTTCGCTCTCGACCTCCACGTCGACGGGCCTCTCGTCGGCAACTAGCTCGATCTCGTCGCTCTCGACGTCGACCTCGACCGGCCTGTCGTCGGCAACCAGCTCGATCAGCTCGCTCTCGACGTCGACCTCGACCGGCATTAACTCGTTGTCCACGGGTCTGAGCTCGACCGACAGCTCGGTGGCGTCGCTGTCGACCTCCACGTCGACCGGCCTCTCGTCGGCAACCAGCTCGATTTCGTCGCTGTCCACGTCGACCTCGACCGGCATCAACTCGCTGTCCACGGGTCTCAGCTCGACCGACAGCTCGGTGGCATCGCTGTCGACCTCCACGTCGACCGGCCTGTCGTCGGCAACCAGCTCGATTTCGTCGCTGTCCACGTCGACCTCGACGGGTATCAACTCGCTGTCCACGGGCCTCAGCTCGACCGACAGCTCGGTGGCTTCGCTCTCGACCTCCACGTCGACGGGCCTCTCGTCGGCAACTAGCTCGATCTCGTCGCTCTCGACGTCGACCTCGACCGGCCTGTCGTCGGCAACCAGCTCGATCAGCTCGCTCTCGACGTCGACCTCGACCGGCCTGTCGTCGGCAACCAGCTCGATCAGCTCGCTCTCGACGTCGACCTCGACCGGCATCAACTCGCTGTCCACGGGCCTGAGCTCGACCGACAGCTCGGTGGCTTCGCTGTCGACCTCCACGTCGACCGGTCTCTCGTCGGCAACTAGCTCGATCAGCTCGCTGTCCACGTCGACCTCGACCGGTATCAGCTCGTTGTCCACGGGCCTCAGCTCGACCGATAGCTCGGTGGCTTCGCTGTCGACTTCCACGTCGACCGGCCTCTCGTCGGCGAATAGCTCGATCACGTCGCTGTCCACGTCGACCTCGACCGGCATCAGCTCGCTGTCGACCGGCCTCAGCTCGACCGATAGCTCGGTGGCATCGCTCTCGACCTCCACGTCGACCGGCCTGTCGTCGGCAACCAGCTCGATCAGCTCGCTCTCGACGTCGACCTCGACCGGCATCAACTCGCTGTCCACGGGCCTGAGCTCGACCGACAGCTCGGTGGCTTCGCTCTCGACCTCGACCTCGACGGGCCTCTCGTCGGCAACCAGCTCGATCAGCTCGCTGTCCACGTCGACCTCGACCGGCATCAGCTCGCTGTCGACCGGCCTCAGCTCGACCGACAGCTCGGTGGCTTCGCTCTCGACCTCCACGTCGACCGGCCTCTCGTCGGCAACCAGCTCGATCTCGTCGCTCTCGACGTCGACCTCGACCGGCATCAGCTCGCTGTCGACCGGCCTCAGCTCGACCGATAGCTCGGTGGCTTCGCTCTCGACCTCCACGTCGACCGGCCTCTCGTCGGCAACCAGCTCGATCAGTTCGCTGTCCACGTCGACCTCGACCGGCATCAACTCGCTGTCCACGGGCCTCAGCTCGACCGATAGCTCGGTGGCTTCGCTGTCGACCTCCACGTCGACGGGCCTCTCGTCGGCAACCAGCTCCATCAGCTCGCTGTCCACGTCGACTTCGACGGGCATCAACTCGCTTTCGACCGGCCTCAGCTCGACCGACAGCTCGGTCGCTTCGCTGTCGACCTCCACGTCGACTGGCCTCTCGTCGGCAACCAGCTCGATCAGCTCGCTGTCCACGTCGACCTCGACCGGCATCAACTCGCTGTCCACGGGCCTCAGCTCGACCGATAGCTCGGTGGCTTCGCTGTCGACTTCCACGTCGACCGGTCTGTCGTCGGCAACCAGCTCGATCAGTTCGCTGTCCACGTCGACCTCGACCGGTATCAGCTCGCTGTCCACGGGCCTCAGCTCGACCGATAGCTCGGTGGCTTCGCTGTCGACTTCCACGTCGACCGGTCTTTCGTCGGCAACCAGCTCGATCAGCTCGCTGTCCACGTCGACCTCGACCGGTATCAGCTCGCTGTCCACGGGCCTCAGCTCGACCGACAGCTCGGTGGCTTCGCTGTCGACTTCCACGTCGACCGGTCTTTCGTCGGCAACTAGCTCGATCAGCTCGCTGTCCACGTCGACTTCGACCGGCATCAGCTCGCTGTCGACCGGCCTCAGCTCGACCGACAGCTCGGTGGCTTCGCTGTCGACTTCCACGTCGACCGGTCTGTCGTCGGCAACCAGCTCGATCAGCTCGCTGTCCACGTCGACCTCGACCGGCATCAGCTCGTTGTCCACGGGCCTCAGCTCGACCGACAGCTCGGTGGCATCGCTGTCGACCTCCACGTCGACCGGTCTCTCGTCGGCAACCAGCTCGATCAGCTCGCTGTCCACGTCGACCTCGACCGGCATCAGCTCGCTGTCGACCGGCCTCAGCTCGACTGACAGCTCGGTGGCTTCGCTCTCGACCTCCACGTCGACCGGCCTGTCGTCGGCAACCAGCTCGATCTCGTCGCTGTCCACGTCGACTTCGACCGGCATCAGCTCGTTGTCCACGGGTCTGAGCTCGACCGATAGCTCGGTGGCATCGCTGTCGACCTCCACGTCGACCGGCCTCTCGTCGGCAACCAGCTCGATCTCGTCGCTGTCCACGTCGACCTCGACCGGCCTGTCGTCCGCGACCAGCTCGATCGGCTCGCTGTCCACCAGCCTCAGCTCGACCAACAGCTCGCTCACGTCGTTGTCCACGTCGACCGCAAGCAGCGTCACGTCGCTGTCAACGGGCCTCAGCTCGACCGATAGCTCGGTGGCTTCGCTCTCGACTTCGACGTCCACCGGCCTCTCGTCGGCGACGAGCTCGATCAGCTCGCTGTCGACTTCGACCTCGACCGGCCTGTCGTCGGCAACCAGCTCGATCAGTTCGCTGTCGACTTCCACGTCGACCGGTCTTTCGACGGCCACCAGCACGATCTTGTCGCTGTCCACGTCGACCTCGACGGGCCTGTCGTCGGCAACCAGCTCGATCACGTCGCTGTCCACCTCGACGTCGACCGCGATCGAAGCCGCGAAGACGCACTACTACAGCGTCAACGACAACGGCACGCAGCAAGGCAACTACGCCAACAACGGCGCGACGGGCGTCAACTCGCTCGCAGCCGGCGTGAATGCCAGCGCAGCAGGCGCCAGCAGCGTCGCGGTCGGCGACGGCTCGAACGCGGCATCGACCGGCGCGGTCGCCATCGGCCAGAACGCATCGGCCACCGGCGGCAAGGCGGTGTCGATCGGCTCCGGCAACACGGCGAGCGGCGACGGCGCAGTCGCGATCGGCGACCCGAGCATCGCAACGGGCACCGGCGCGGTGGCGATGGGCGCGAACGACACGGCGACCGGCACCGGCGCAGTGGCGCTCGGCAACGCGAACACGGCCACCGGCAACAGCGCGCTCGCACTCGGCAACTCGAACCAGGCCACCGCGGACAATACGATCGCGCTGGGCAACAAGGCTGTCGCAAGCGCCACCGGCGCCCAGGCCTACGGTTCGGGTGCGTCGGCCACCGCCGCGGATGCGCTCGCCTTCGGCACGAACGCCACGGCGAACGTCGCGAACTCGATCGCCCTCGGCGCGAACTCGGTCACGGGTACCGCGGTGGGCACGTCGAGCGCCACGATCGGCGGCGTCACGTACTTCTTCGCGGGCACCTCGCCAGTAGGCGTGGTCAGCGTCGGCGACGCAGCCACGGGCGCCACCCGTCAGATCACGAACGTCGCGGCAGGCCAGGTATCGGCCACCAGCACGGACGCGATCAACGGCAGCCAGCTCAACGCGACGAACCAGGCGGTCAACAGCCTGTCCACGTCGACCGCGTCGAACATCTCGTCGCTGTCGACCGGCATCGGTTCGCTGTCCACGGGCCTGAGCTCGACCAACAGCTCGCTGACGTCGCTGTCCACGTCGACCTCGACGGCGATCAACTCGCTGTCGACGGGCCTCAGTTCGACGAACAGCAACCTCACGTCGCTGTCCACGTCGACGTCGACCGGCATCGGCTCGCTGTCGACCGGCCTGAGCACGACGAACAGCACGGTGGCCTCGCTGTCGACCGGCGTGACGAATCTCGGCGATCAGGTGAGCCAGTTGTCGACCACGATCAACAACAACAACACGCGATCGTTGAACAGCACCGCCGTCGCGGCCGACATGAACGGCACCGGCTCCGACCGGCCGACGGTCACCGCCGGCTCGAACTCGGTGGCGATCGGCGCGAATTCGAACGATGGCGGCCGTTCGAACGTGGTGTCGGTCGGCAGCGACACGCAGCAGCGCCAGATCACGAACGTCGCGCCAGGTACGCAAGGCACGGACGCGGTGAACGTGAACCAGCTGACGCAGGTGCAGACGACACTGTCGACGGCACTGTCGGGCCAGCAGGCGCAGATCAACTCGCTGGGTTCGCAACTGCAGCAGACCGACCAGATGGCGAAGCAGGGTATCGCGGCCGTCGGCGCGATGGCGTCGATCCCGCAGCTCGATCGCGACGCCAACTTCGGGATGGGTGTCGGCACCGCGTCGTTCCTGGGTCAGAAGGCGATGGCGGTCAACATGCAGGCGCGCATCACGGAGAACCTGAAGGCATCGATCAACGGCGGCTTCAGCGGCGGTCAGAAGGTGATCGGCGCCGGCATGCTGTACCAGTGGAAGTAACCCGTCGCGCCGCCACGCCGCCGGCTCACGAGCCGGACGGCACCGGGCGGCCCCGACGGCAGGACGAGCCCGCTGCGCAACGCGTGGCGGGCTTCAGTCAACCCAGGCATTGAGGACGTAATCGTGAACAAACTTGCTCTTGCGCTCGCGCTTTCCGCGACGGCCCTCGCCGCGTGCTCGACCGCATCCGGCCCGACCTTCAGCGCATCCGAACTGCAGCCGCGCGACGGCGTGCGCACCTTCCAGGTGGACTGCCACGGACTGCTGTCCGGCCCGCAGACTTGCATGAAGGCTGCTCGCAAGATCTGCGGCGACCAGCCGGTGCGCACCGTCGACTCGGCCCGTGCGCTGCGCGACGGCTCGGATCCCGCGACGCTCGCATTCCAGTGCGGTGCCGCGCCGGCCGCAGCGGCGTCGGCCGTCGAGCCGGCGCCCGCGCCCGCCGCGGTCGAACATGTGAACCTCGCGGGCGACGCGCTGTTCGCGACGGGCCTGGCCACGCTCACGCCGGCCGCGCGCGCGTCGCTCGACAAGCTGTTGAGCGAGCGCGAAGACCGCACGTACACGCAGGTGACGGTCACCGGCCATACGGATTCGGTCGGCAGCGACGCCGCCAATCTCGCGCTGTCGAAGCGCCGTGCGGAAACCGTCGCAGGCTACCTGAAGGCGCACGGGCTGAAAGCGCAGTCCGTATCGGTCACGGGCCGCGGCAGCGCCGACCCGGTCGCGTCCAACGCGACGGCCGAAAGCCGCGCGAGCAACCGCCGCGTCGAGATCTCGCTGCAGCGCTGAGCAGCCGGCCGTCGCGGGCTCGTGCGCCCCCCGCGCCTGCTCGCGACGGCCCTCACCGGCAGGGCGCAGTTGCCCCGCCGGCACCTTGCTGCCCCCGTCGCCCCCGCTTCGCCGGGGCCCCGGCTACCGCGCCGGCGGCTATGTCAAAGTTCGTCAGCCCCCTCCACAAAACGGCACCTTCCGTGCCACAATCGCCGCACACAGCTGCCGTGGCGTTCCGCCCGCGTCGCGTGCGGTGCCAGACGCGCCCGACGACATTCCGGAATCCGGCGGCCGCATCGCGATCCACGCCGCTCGACGCGCATTCCAGTGCGCGCCGGCGCGAACGCGACCACGACAATCCACGGCGCGCCGTTTCGCGGCCACGGCCGGACACACGACGCCGCAGAGGAAACCAACCGGTGACGGACATCAATCAAGCCGCCTCGAGCGGCACCCGCAAGCAACGGCCGGCCGTCGGCATCTCGCTGTTTGCGCGGGACGGCCAGGCGATCTGGGAAAACGGCATTCACCAGAACATCGCGTTCCTCGCGATGATGCTCAAGCGCTCCGATCGCGTCGGCCCCGTCTATTTCCTGAATGGCGGCGACGCCAACGCACTGCCGACCGGCCTCGACCTCGACGGTCTCGACGTGCCGCTCGTGAAGCCTGCCGACGTCACGCACGAACTCGACGTCGTGATCGAGATGGGCGCGCAACTGCCGGTCGAATGGCTCCGGCACATGAAGGCACTCGGCAAGAAGATCGCTGCGTTCTTCTGCGGCCACGTATATGCCGGCGTATGCGAAACGCCGATCTTCGGCAAGCCGTCGGGACATGTTTTCAACGGTGCGCCGTTCGACGAGGTATGGCTGCTGCCGCAGTACGCGAAGACCGGCGCGCCGATGCTGCAAACCCTGTTGCGCGCGCCGGTGCACCTGATGCCGCACATCTGGTCGCCGTACTTCCTCGATCGCCGCATCGCCGCGCTGGCGAGCGAAGGCCTGACGTTCGGCTATCGGCCGGGCCGTCGTCCATGGAATCTCGCCACGCTCGAGCCGAACATCTCGGTCGTGAAGTCGTGCCACTACCCGATGCTCGCGTGCGACGAGTTCTACCGCGCACAACCGGACGCGGTCCAGCATCTGTTCGTCGTCAACTCGATACAGATGAAGGCACATCCGACGTTCGTGCACTTCGCGAACAGCCTCGACCTCGTGCGCCAGCACAAGGCGACGTTCGAGCCGCGCATCGACCTGCCGGGCTTCATGGCGCGCCACGCGGACGCCGTCGTGTCCCACCACTGGGAAAACGCGCAGAACTATCTGTACTACGACGTGCTGTACGGCGGCTATCCGCTGATCCACAACTCGACGCTGCTCGGCGACGCCGGCTACTACTACCCGGATTTCGATTCCGCCGGCGGTGGCCAGGCGCTGCGCGATGCATGGCTGCATCACGACGAGCGGCTCGACGACTATCGTGCGAAAGCCGACCGGCTGCTGCAGTCGGTCTCGATCGATAACCCCGCGAACCTGGACGCGTTCGTCGCGCGCCTGGTCGCCTGAACCGGAGCATACGCATGTCGGACTCCAAAGCCCGTCGAGCGCCCGGTGAGGGCAAGCGTCTCGTCGTCGGCGTATCGCTGTTCGTGCGCGGCGCCGGCCAGTCCCTATGGGAAAACGGCATCTTCCAGAACTGCCTGCTGCTGATCCTGCTGCTACGCCAGTCGCCGCTCGTCGCGGAAGCCGTGATGGTGAACGGCGGCGAACAGCTCGCCGATCCGCAGATGATGCTCGGCGAATGGGACGTGCCGCTCCTGTCGATGGACGAAGCGCTGGAGCGCTGCGACGTGCTGATCGAAATGAGCGCGCAGTTCGGCGCCGACTACCTGCGCGCGTTCAGCGACCGCGGCGGCAAGGTCGTCACGATGCGGGTCGGCAACGACTACGTGATCGACATCGAGCGGGCGATGTTCGACAAGCCGTCGGGCTTCCTGTTCTCGGGCGCGCCGTACGACGCGGTATGGACGATTCCGGAATTCGAGCGCTCATGCCTGCACTATTACCAGACGGGCCTGCGCGCGCCGGTGACGATCGTGCCGCACATCTGGCATCCGATGCTGTTCGACAAGGCACGCGCGACGCTCGGCGCCGGTTTGTCGTTCGGCTACCAACCGGGCAAGCCGCGCTGGCGCGTGACGATGTTCGAGCCAAACATCTGCATGGTGAAGACGAGCATCATCCCGATGCTGGTGACCGAGGAGGCGTATCGCGCGAACCCCGGATTCCTCGAGTTCGTGCGCGTGTGCAACACGCTGCACCTGAAGGAACACGCGACGTTCGTCCACTTCGCGAAGAGCCTCGACATCGTCAACCACGGGATCACGACGTTCGAAAGCCGCTATGCGGTGTACGAGTTCATGGCCGCCTACGGCGACGCGGTGGTATCGCACACGTGGGAAAACGCGCAGAACTACCTGTATTACGAACTGCTGTACGGCGACTATCCGCTGATCCACAACTCGCCGTTCCTCGGCAAGGCCGGGTATTTCTATCCGGACTTCGATTGCCAGGCCGGCGGCCGCGCGCTGCTGCAGGCGTTCGCCGAGCACGATGCGAACCTCGACGCATACCGCGAGCAATCGAAGCACGTGCTCGACTCGGTCAGCATCTACAACCCCGACAACGTCTCCGCATATTCCGACGCGATCGCCTCGCTCTATCGCGACGCATGACGCGCCGCATCTTCCGGACTCCGACATGAACGCATACCCACCCCTCTCCCGCACGAAATGGCTGATCGGCTGCGCCATCGCGTCGATTGCGATCGGTGCGCACGCGCAATCCGGCGGCGAATCGGCCGACGCGCTGCTGCGCGATGCCGACGCGGTCTTCAAACAGCTCGATGCCGGCCAGTACGGCGCGGTGTGGAACGACTCCGCCGCGTTCGTGAAGACGCGCATCAAGCAGGAGCAGTTCGCCCTGGACATGCAGCGCGCGCGCCAGTCGGTCGGCATGGTCAGCCATCGCGGCTGGGCACAGATCACGCGGATTCGCTACTCGAATTCATCGACGACTCCCGACGGGCTTTATGCGAATGTCGACTATGCGACGACGCTCACGACCGGGACGACCGTGTACGAAAAGCTGAGCTTTCGCCTCGACGACGACGGCCGCTGGCACCTGACCGGCTACGTGCCGCGCCAGTCGCAGAACTACACGCCTTGAACCGCGCACCGTCCGCCCGGAGCAGCCGATGAAAATCAATGTCGCGATTACGATGAACGTTCAGCGCGACGCGACGCAGTCGATCTGGTACAACGGCGCGAACCAGCATTGCGTGTACCTGTACATGCTGCTGAAACGCTCGCCGCTGATCGGCGAAGTGTGGCTCGCGCACGACGACGGCATCACCGACTACCCGCAGGCGCTGATGATGGACGCATTCGGCGACGCGCTGCGGCCGCTGTCGTCTATCGTCCACCAGACCGACCTGCTGATCGAGATGAACGCGTTCATCGATCCGTCGCACACGGACGCGGTGCGCCAGCGCGGCGGCAAGTGCGTGTCATACCGCTTCGGCAATGACTACGTAATCGCGGTCGAGACGATCAACTTCGAGAAGAACAACTGGCGGCCGAACCCGAACCGCGTGCAATTCGACGAGATCTGGACCAACCCGCAGCACATGCACACGTGCGCGGCCTACTTCCAGGCCGTGTATCGCGCACCGGTGATCGAGCTGCCGCACATCTGGTCGCCGTACTTCATCGAACGCAGCCTCGACGCCGATCCCGAACTGAAGGCGCGCTTCGGCTACCGCAATCACGGCCCGGCCAAGCGCATCGCGTTCTTCGAACCGAACCTGAACGTCGTGAAGAGTTCGATCGTGCCGATGCTGGCCGCGAACGCGTGCTACGTCGAGCACCCGGAGCTCGTCGAGCACGTGTACATGACCAACACGTTCGACAAGAAGGAAAACGTCGCCTTCAAGCATCTCGCTCTCGGGCTCGAGATGGTGCGCGGCGGCAAGGCGACGGCCGACGTGCGCGCGCCGTTCGTCGCGTGGGCCGCGCATCACACCGACATCGTCGTGTCGCACCACTGGGAAAACGGCCTGAACTACCTGCTGTACGACGCGCTATACGGCAACTACCCGCTCGTGCACAACTCGCCGTTCCTGCGCGACGTCGGCTATTACTACCCGGACTTCGAGATCTTCGACGCGGCGCGCGCGATCGCGACCGCCGCACAAACGCACGACGCGCGGCTCGACGATTACGCCGCAGCGGCCCGCCGCTGTCTGCAGCAGGTCGACACGCTCGCCGACCACAACGTCCGCGCGTATTCCGAGCAGATCCAGCGCCTGTTCGCCGGGCGCGCGCTCGGCTGAGCGCATCCGTCCGCCATCGGCTCATGAAGCAAACCGTCCGCAACTTCGTCGTGATCGATTCGATCCACGGCCCGTTCGTCATCGACCGGCGCAACACACGGCAGGCCGACGCGCTGATCAAGTCCGGCCGGCCGCACAACCAGGCCGAGCTCGACGCGATCATGCAGGTGATCGACCAGTTGCCCGACGGCGCGATCGCGGTGGACGGCGGGGCGAATGCGGGACTTGTCTGCGTGCCGATCGCGCAGCGCTTGCGCGAACGCGGCGGCCACGTTCATGCGTTCGAGCCGCGGCGCACGCTGTTCCACGCGCTCGGCGGCACCGTCGCACTCAACCAGATCCACAACCTTCATCTGCTGAACATGGGGCTCGCGAGCCGCAACGGCACGATGACGGTGCCCGACGTCGACGACGAACGGTCCGCCGACGCCGAACCGGCCGCACATGTCGACGCGCCCGCGGCCGACGGCACGCCAGCCCCGACGGTCAGGCTCGATTCGCTTGGCCTGCCGCGCCTCGATTTCCTGAAGCTCGACATCGATGGAATGGAGATCGACGCGCTGCACGGTGCACGCCAGTCGATCGAAACGCATCTGCCGTGGTGCTGGATCGCATACCGGGACGCGGATGACGCGCGCGTCATGGCTACGTTCGCCGGCCTCGATTACACGTTCTACCGGCTCGACGGACCGAATCTGCTGTGCGTGCCGAACCCGCGCTGGAACCGGCAGCGCCTGTTCATCTCGGGCGAGCCGATCGGCGGTGCATCCGCTCGCGCACATGACGACGCGAATGCCGTCGCGGCCGCCGAGACCGACCCGCCCGAAACGCACTGGAACCGCGCGCTCGAACACGAGGCACGCTGCGAATGGGGCCATGCGATCGGCCGCTGGCTGCGCGCGTGCGGCCGGGGCCTCGACGACGATGCGATCGCGTTCCAGCTCGCGTCGTGCTACGGCTTCGCCGGCGCGCCCGACGCCGGGCTCGCGGCACTCGAACGCATCGGCGACCCGGCCGCGCTGCCCGATGCGCTGCGCGGGCGTGTCGAACTCGCGCGCTCGGCGCTGCTGCTGCGTGCCGGCCGGCGCGACGAAGCGGCGCGCGCGACCATCGCCAGCGAGAACGTGCTGACCGCCGCGCAGTTCGGGCTGCCGATCGAACGGCTTTACGACGGCCAGCCGCTGCACGGCAAGCGGCTGCTCGTGATCAGCTACGGCGGTGTCGGCGACCAGCTCCAGTACGCACGTTACCTGCATACGCTCGACGCGCTCGGCTACGCGGCGGTGACGGTCATCGTCCCCGCCGCGCTGGCCAGTCTGATGCGCCATACGTTCCCGCGCATCGAATTCGTCGGCGCGCACGGCGCGTGGGTTGACACGTCGCAGCTTGCGCACGACTACTGGTGTTCGTTCCTGGTGCTGGCCGCGCAGTTCGGCTATGCGCCTGCACCGGCCGGCGCGCCGGCCGCGTACCTGTCGTGTCCGCCCGAACGGGCGGCAGCCTGGCGCGAACGCGTCGCGCGCGACGGCAACGCACCGGGCACGCGCCGCATCGGCCTCAACTGGCGCGGCCGCGACGAAAGCGATGCGCGCTTCCTGCGCGCGGCCAGCCTGCGCGATCTCGCGCCACTGGCGCGACTGCATGGCCATGCCGCGTACTGCATCAACCGCGACATCGCCGCGCACACCGAGCCGTCGGATTTGCCAGTCACGTTCCCGCATCACGCGATCGGCGATTTCAGCGATCTGGCCGCGCTGATGCTCGCGATGGATGCCGTGGTCACCACCTGTACCGCGCACATCCACCTGGCCGGCGCGCTGGGTGTGCCCGCGGTCCTGCTGCTGAGCCCGAAAGCCGATGCGCGCTGGGAAACCGGCTCGCGTACCGTGCTATATCCGGGCATCCGGATCGTGCGCGCCGCGCATCCGGGCCAATGGGACGATGCTGTCGATCGCGCGCTGGCGCTCGTGCTCGGGGAATTCGGAAAAGACTGACGGGGTGCCTGGCGAGCGCCGCACGCCCGTGATCGGCCGGTCAGGCGCGGCGCGCGAGCGGACGCCAGGGCGGCCCACCGTCGCCGCCGTGCGTGGCAAACAGGCGGCCATGCCGGCGTCCGATCCGCGCGAGCCCGGCGAAACAGCGGAGCGCGGCACGACTGGCCTGGCCGACGTGCCGAGCGAGGCTGCCGGATACACCGCGCGCAATTGCCGAATCGTCGCCGCAGGCGCCCGCAAACACGCCGGCATAGTAGTGCCGCGCCGCGATTTCGCAGCCGTCGGCGTCGAGCGGCTTCATCCGGTGAATATGATGCGCAACGGCCTTCAGGCCATCGAGATACGGTGCGACGTCGAACCGTGCATCGGTCGATTCGGCGCCGAGCTGCGACAGCATGTCTGCCAGTTCGGCGATCGCGACGAGTTCGCACGAATCGGCCGCCCGTGTGCCCGTTCCGTGCCCGGCTTTCGTCGTCGCCATACCCACGCCCCTTTTCGATCCTTCGTTGCCCTGTGTCGGCACGCCGCGCCCGCGCCACGGTGTCATGCGGCGGCCGGTGACCGCCATGTAAAGCGGATGCCCTGTGCCCAGGCGACACCGGAATCCAGGATGATCTGTCGGTCGATCTCGTTCTCCACGCCTTCGACGACGACGTGCCGCGCGCTTTCGTGCGCGAACGCGATCAGCCGGCGAAACTGGTAGCGCCCGATCGCGTTGCGCTTGATCAGCGACAGGACCGACCTGTCGAGCTTCACGATATCGGGGTTGCCGACCACCAGGTTGTTCAGAGCGCTGAAGCCGACGCCGAAGTCGTCGATCGCGACACGGCACCCGATCTGGCGAAACCGGTTCACGAACGACCGGCCCGCGACGGGATTCAGCGGCCCCGTCTCGGTAATCTCGACGACCAGCCGCGCCGCGACCGACGGCTCGCGCTCGAGCCGCCTGAAAATGGCCAGCCACGCGTCGTCCACCACCGCGCTCATCGCCGCGACGTTGCAGCCGTACACGGCCTTCGGATCGGCACGCAGCGCGTCGATCGTCCGGCCCACCACGAGCCGGTCGAACCAGCGCATCAGCCCGAGCGATTCGAGGCGCGGCAGGAACGCGAGCGGCGGCAACGCCTCGCGCGATCCCCAGCGCAGCCGCGCGAGGCATTCGTGATACAGCACGCCGCCCGACAGGTCGGCGCGGCAGACCGGCTCGCGCGCGAATCCGAGCCGGCTTTCGACGAAACTGCGTACCGACGCAAGGTCGGGGTGATCGTCATGCGCGCCGAACACGAGATCGATCTCGTCCCGATTCGCTACGCTATTCGCCGCAAGGCGAGGTTCGACCGCATTCATCCGGCGCTCCGGCAAATGTCGGACCGCCGACGACGGCCCGCGCTCTCGATTCATATGGCGCGTGCCGACCACGACACGCACCACCGCCTACCCGGCCCATCCTCTTGTTTCGATCTTTTCCGGGAGCGTACTTTTTATTTCGGTGCGCCGTCAAACCCGATATTGTCAACGATATTCAAACGCAGAAAATAGACCACGCACGCACATCGACAACAGTGCGGCAGATTACACAAAATCGCCCGCAAAGCGCCAATCTATATCGCTTATTTTCTCCACCCGCCCGGCGATTCAGATTACCGCAAGACTCGTTTCAAAAATCGGATGTTTGGTGTTTTGTATGATAAATATTCGCCGGCGAAACCCTGTCCGGCCCCACCGCCCGGAGTCGCCGCAACCTTCCGCACGTTGTGCCGCCATGGCTCGGTTCGGCGCATTCGGTCTCCGCAGAATTCAATTTGATCGTTTCAAACGATATTGATAATACTCGAATATTAATCAGACCAGTCAGATACGATAATATCGATTCGAATTACGCGACGACCACCGATTGAAAGATGTTTAACAATCTTTCTTACTTGTTAACCTCTAAAATAATTTCTGACGGACTTCCCTCGGAGCCGTCAAATTCGTGCCTTAAAAACCGTCGAATCTCCCCGGTTCGACGGTTTCTTTTTTAATGGCATCATTTCTTCAGACATTGCCGCGGCCAATCCGGATGACGGCATGCGGCAACGCGCAACCTTATGCCGCCGTCGCGCCGATCAGGTTCGCGAGCAGCGCATCGTATTCGGCGACGAGCGCGGGGTTCGCCGACGTATAGCGGCCGAGGATCTCGCGCTGGCGCCGCGTGTAGCCTTGCCAGTCGTCGTCGTGCGTGTGCAGCGCGTGCAACAGCGCTTCCGTGCCCTTCTGCACGTCGTTGTCCGGGTAGTAGTAGCCGAGATCAGGTGCGAGGCTCGCGTTGTGCACAAGCGGATAGCCCTGCCAGCACACATCGAAATAGAAGTAGTTGAGCGGGTTCGACCATTGATGCGACACCACGATGTCGGTCAGGTCGGCCAGGAACAGCGGCGTGTCGAAACGCCCGACGAAGCTCGCCTTGCCGGCGCGCACGATGTCCAGGTAGTTCATCAGCATCACGAACTCTGGGCTGTCATGCGCGAGCCGGTCGGCGTTAGTCACGTGCGTGAAGCAGATCGTATCGGGGTCGCGGCGATACGCTTCGTCGATGATCAGCATCGGGTACACGCAGAACTTCACGACGTTGTGGTTCGGCTCCATCACCGTAAGCCGCTTGCCCGGCTCGCTGCGCGGGCGGTACTCGCCGTGCTCGGGCAGCGATGCCGCACGCGCGTCGAGGAACATCGGATCCCACACGAACGGCACGACGCGCCCCGGGCAGCGGCGCAGCGACTGCAGGAACGGCAGCGACGACGGCGCGATCTGCGGAATCGCCCACACCTCGTCGTAGCCGCGGTTGATGAACAGCGAATCCCACAACCGGCGGCCGAACAGCATCGATTCCATCGCGTTGATGTACTCGACGCCGCAGCAGTAGCTGACGATCTTCGCGCCGCGCGCCTTCAGGTAGGCCGTCTGCGCGGCGTCGATCTGGCCGCCGAGTTCGATCACCACGTCGAGCGCATCCTTCATGTCCGCGAACGCGCGCGTGTCGTACACGGTGCGATCCCACGGCAGCGCGTCGGTCAGCGGCACGTCGGTCGTGTTGACCAGCGTCACGTGGTAGCCATGCGGCGACGCCATCAGCAGCTTCGCGAGAAACAGCGCGTTCTGCTTGATACCGTTGATCCACAGGCTTTCGTCGGGGGTGCGCAGTCCGATCGTGATACCGATGCGCAGGCCGTTCAGGACAGGAGACGTCATCGTCGGCGGGGTGGGAAGTTGAATGGACGCAGTGTAGCGCGGGGCAAGCGGCCGCGCGAGCAATCCGCCAGTCTAGCGGAACGCCGGCCGCCAGACTGTCATGCATGGTCATACGCGGTGCCAACGGCCCGGGTTGGCCACCGGGCGCACAGCACGGGACGCCATGCGCCAGATGCGACAAGGCCGGCGTCGCACCGCGAGGCGCCACGCCGGCCCGTGCGCGACGCACGCTCCGGTCAGCCTTCCGCCATCATCAGCAGCTGCGCGCCATCTGCGACCTGGTCGCCGACGCCGTACAGCACTTCGGCGACGACGCCCGCACCCGGCGCACCGATCGTGTGCTCCATCTTCATCGCTTCCATCACGATCAGCGGCGTGCCGGCCTCGACTTTCTGGCCCGGCTCGACCAGCACCGCGATCACCTTGCCGGGCATCGGCGCAGTGAGGCGGCCGCCGCCATGCTCGGCATCGCCCGCGTGCGCAAGCACGTTCCGCCATTCGAAGGTCTCGGCGACACCCTGCGTGAACACGTGGAAACTGTCGCCGTCGGCGTACACGCGGCCGCTGCTGCGCACGCCGTCGAGCGTCACGTCGAAGTCGAGCGGCGTTGCGCCGCGCGTCCACGCGAACGGCTGCGCGGCCGCGTCGCCGGTGGCGAGGCGCGTGCTGCCGCCGTCGTCCTCGTAGGTGACCGTCACGTCCGCTTCGCGTTCGGGCGCATGCCACTCGAGCGTGCGGCGATAGCCGCCGTTCAGCCGCCAGTCCGGCAGCGCACGCCACGGCGACGCGCCTTGCCGTGCGGCCGCGTCGCGTTCGCGCGCGAGCAGCGCCGCGCAGGCCAGCGCGAGCGTCGCGCGCGGCGGCTGTTGCGGCGCGAACAGCGCATCGTGGTTGCGCTCGATCAGGCCCGTGTCGAGATCGGCGATCGCGAACGGCTCGCAGGTGACGATTCGCTGCAGGAACGCGGCGTTCGTGTGCAGGCCGACCACCTCGCACGCCCGCAGCGCACGCAGCATCCGGCCGAGCGCTTCCGGGCGGTCCGCGCCGTGCACGATCAGCTTCGCGATCATCGGATCGTAGAACGGCGTGATCGCGTCGCCCTCGCGCACGCCGCTGTCGATGCGCACTGACGCGCCGATCGCGAACTCGACGCCTTCCGGCAGCCGCAGGTGCTTCAGCGTGCCGGTGGACGGCAGGAAGCCGCGCGCCGGATTCTCCGCATAGAGACGCGCCTCGATCGCATGCCCGTGCACGCGCAGTTCGTCCTGCTGCAGCGGTAGCGGCTCGCCCGATGCGACGCGCAGTTGCCACTCGACGAGATCGAGCCCCGTGACCATCTCGGTGACCGGATGCTCGACCTGCAGGCGCGTGTTCATTTCCATGAAGTAGAACGCTTCGCCCGTCATGATGAATTCGACGGTACCCGCGCCGACGTAATTCACCGCACGCGCGGCCGCGACCGCCGCCTCGCCCATCGCCTGGCGCACGTCTTCATGCAGCCCCGGCGCCGGCGCTTCCTCGAGCACCTTCTGGTGACGGCGCTGCACCGAGCAGTCGCGGTCGAACAGGTAGACGGTGTTGCCGTGCGTGTCGCCGAACACCTGCACCTCGACGTGACGCGGGCGCATCAGGTATTTCTCGATCAGCACGCGATCGTTGCCGAAGCTGCTCGCGGCCTCGCGCTGGCACGACGCGAGCGCCGCCGGAAAGTCCTCGGAGCGCTCGACCACGCGCATGCCCTTGCCGCCGCCGCCCGCGCTCGCCTTGAGCAGCACCGGGTAGCCGATTGCGTCGGCTTCGCGATGCAGGTGGGCTGCATCCTGGTCGTCGCCGTGATAGCCGGGCACGAGCGGCACCGCGGCCGCGTGCATCAGCGCCTTCGCGGCGGCCTTCGAGCCCATCGCCGCGATCGCGTCGACCGGCGGCCCGATGAACGCGATGCCGGCCGCTTCGCACGCGTGCGCGAAATCCTCGTTCTCCGACAGGAAACCGTAACCCGGGTGGATGGCCTGCGCGCCGGTCGCGCGCGCGGCCTCGATGATGCGCTCGATGCGCAGGTAGCTGTCCGCGGCCGCCGAGCCGCCGATGTGCACGGCTTCGTCGCACGCTGCGACGTGCTTCGCGTTCGCGTCCGCGTCGGAATAGACGGCGACGCTCGCGATCCCGAGACGTTTGCACGTCGCGGCGACGCGGCAGGCGATTTCGCCGCGGTTGGCGATCAGAATCTTGTCGAACATGGCTTCGGTGTCGTCCGGAAAGTTAGGGGCACGCCGTCATTCACGCCACGAAGGCGTGCGTTTCTCGAGGAAGGACGCGATCCCTTCGCGCGCTTCAGCGCCGGCGCGGGTCCGCGCAATCCAGTCGGCGGTCTGCTCGATCAGCGTCGCGTCGAGCGGCCGGCCGGCCACGTCGGCGACGAGCCGCTTGCACGCACGCACCGCATCGGGGCCGTTCGCGACGAGCGTCGCGGCCAGCTTCGCGACCGTTTCGTCGAGCGCCTCGGCCGGCACGGCATCGTGAATGAAGCCGAGCGACGCGGCGCGCGCGCTGTCGAACACTTCGGCCGTCGTGAAGTAGCGACGTGCCGCGCGCTCGCCCATCGCGCGCACGACGTACGGCGCGATCGTTGCCGGAATCAGCCCGAGCCGCGCTTCGGACAGGCAGAACTTCGCGCCTTCGGCGGCGATCGCGATGTCGGCCGCCGCGACGAGGCCCACGCCGCCCGCGTACGCGTCGCCGTGCACGCGCGCGATCACCGGCTTCCCGCAGCGATGGATCGCCTCGAGCATCCGCGCGAGCTTGCGCGCATCGGCGCGATTCTCGTCGTCCGAGTAACCGGCCATCTTCTTCATCCAGTTCAGGTCCGCGCCCGCGCAGAACGCCGCGCCTTCCGCCGCGAGCACGACAGCGCGCACGCCGGCGTGCGCATCGAGCCACTCGAACGCGGTGGTGAGCTCGGCGATCGTCGTCTCGTTGAACGCGTTGCGCACGTCGGGCCGCGCGAGCGTGACGGTCGCCACGCGGTTTGCTTCGTTGACCTTGATGGTTTCGTATCGCATCGTCCGCCCCTCGCTCGTTACATCCGGAACACGCCGAAGCGCGTATCGTCGATCGGCGCGTTCATCGACGCGGCAAGGCCGAGGCCCAGCACGTCGCGCGTCTGCGCGGGGTCGATCACACCATCGTCCCACAGCCGCGCGCTCGCGTAATACGGATGGCCCTGCCGTTCGTACTGGTCGCGGATCGGCTGCTTGAACGCCTCTTCTTCGTCGCTCGACCACGAACCGCCCTTCGCCTCGATGCCGTCGCGGCGCACGGTCGCGAGCACCGATGCCGCCTGCTCGCCGCCCATCACCGAGATCCGCGCGTTCGGCCACATCCACAGGAAACGCGGGCCGAATGCGCGGCCGCACATCCCGTAGTTGCCCGCGCCGAACGAGCCGCCGATGATCACCGTGAACTTCGGCACCTTCGCGTTCGACACGGCCGTCACCATCTTCGCGCCATGGCGCGCGATGCCTTCGTTCTCGTACTTGCGGCCGACCATGAAGCCCGTGATGTTCTGCAGAAACACGAGCGGAATCTTGCGCTGGCAGCACAGCTCGATGAAATGCGCGCCCTTCACGGCCGATTCGGAGAACAGGATGCCGTTGTTCGCGACGATCCCGACCGGATGGCCCCAGATGTGCGCGAAGCCCGTGACGAGCGTCGTGCCGAAGCGCGCCTTGAATTCGTCGAACTCCGAATCGTCGACGATGCGCGCGATCACCTCGCGCACGTCGAACGGCTTGCGCGTGTCGACCGGAATCACGCCGTACAGGCTCTTCGCGTCGTAGCGCGGCGGCTTCGGTTCGCGCACCGCCACCGGCGATGCGATCTTCGGCGCGAGATGATCGACGATGTTGCGCGCGATCGACAGCGCATGCGCGTCGTTCTGCGCGAGATGGTCGGCCACGCCCGACAGGCGCGTGTGCACGTCGCCGCCGCCGAGATCCTCCGCGCTCACTTCCTCGCCGGTCGCGGCCTTCACGAGCGGCGGGCCGCCGAGAAAAATCGTGCCCTGGTTCTTCACGATGATCGACTCGTCGCTCATCGCCGGCACGTACGCGCCGCCCGCCGTGCACGAGCCCATCACGACAGCGATCTGCGCGATTCCCGCGGCGGACATCGTTGCCTGGTTGAAGAAGATGCGGCCGAAGTGGTCGCGATCGGGAAACACGTCGTCCTGGTTCGGCAGGTTCGCGCCGCCCGAATCGACGAGGTACACGCACGGCAGCCGGTTTTCCGCGGCGATTTCCTGCGCGCGCACGTGCTTCTTGACCGTCATCGGGTAGTAGGTGCCGCCCTTGACCGTCGCGTCGTTGCATACGATCACGCACTCGCGGCCCGCGATCCGGCCGATCCCGGTGATCACGCCCGCGCCTGGCGCGTCGTCGTTGTACATGCCGTTCGCCGCGAGCTGCGACAGCTCGAGGAACGGCGCACCCGGATCGAGCAGCTGCGCAATACGGTCGCGCGGCAGCAGCTTGCCGCGCGACAGATGCTTGTCGCGCGCGGCCTGGCCGCCGCCTTGCGCGAGCTGTTCGATCTTCGCGCGCAGGTCGGCGACGACCGCCTCCAGCGCCGCGGCGTTCGCGCGGAATTCTTCCGAACGCGGGTTCAGTTTCGATTCGATGATCGGCATCGACGGGGCTCCGTTCGCGTATCGTGGGGCGTTACATCGTTTCCGCGAACAGCTCGCGGCCGATCAGCATGCGGCGGATCTCGCTCGTGCCGGCGCCGATCTCGTACAGCTTTGCATCGCGCCACAGACGGCCGACCGGGTATTCGTTGATGTAACCGTTGCCACCGAGAATCTGGATCGCCTCGCCGGCCATCCACGTGGCCTTCTCGGCCGTGTAGAGGATCACGCCCGCGCAGTCCTTGCGCACCTGGCGGATGTGGTCGCTGCCCGCCGAGTCGAGATGGCGGCCGACCGCATACAGGTACGCGCGGCACGCCTGGAACGTGGTGTACATGTCGGCGACCTTGCCCTGGATCAGCTGGAATTCGCCGATCGACTGGCCGAACTGCTTGCGGTCGTGGATATACGGCACCACCGCGTCGAGACACGCGGCCATGATGCCCGTCGGGCCGCCCGACAGCACCGCGCGTTCGTAGTCGAGGCCGCTCATCAGCACCTTCACGCCGCCGTTGAGCTGACCGAGGATGTTCTCCTTCGGCACCTCGACGTCCTGGAACACGAGTTCGCCCGTGTGCGATCCGCGCATGCCGAGCTTGTCGAGCTTCTGCGCGACCGAGAAGCCCTTCATCCCCTTCTCGACGATGAACGCGGTGATGCCGCGCGGGCCGGCGTCGATGTCCGTCTTCGCGTAGACGACGAGCGTGTCGCAGTCGGGGCCGTTGGTGATCCACATCTTCGTGCCGTTGAGCACGTAGCGGTCGCCGCGCTTGTCCGCGCGCAGCTTCATGCTGACGACGTCGGAACCCGCGTTCGGCTCGCTCATCGCGAGCGCGCCGATGTGTTCGCCCGACACGAGCTTCGGCAGATATTTCTGCTTCTGCGCCTCGGTGCCGTTGCGGTGGATCTGGTTCACGCACAGGTTCGAGTGCGCGCCGTACGACAGGCCGATCGACGCCGAGGCGCGCGAGATCTCTTCCATCGCGACCATGTGCGCGGTGTAGCCCATGTTCGCGCCGCCGTATTCCTCGGCGACCGTCATGCCGAGCACGCCGAGATCGCCGAACTTCTTCCACAGATCCATCGGAAACTGGTCGGTGCGGTCGACTTCCGCCGCGCGCGGCGTGATTTCCTTGGCCGCGAACGTCGCGACGGCGTCGCGCAGCATCTCGATGTCTTCACCGAGCATGAATTGCACACCGGGCAGGTTGATCATGTCTCCTCCGTCTCCAGAAAGTGGGTCGCACGCGCCGATTTCTGAGTGTCGCTCAAATCGGATCAATGCGTCGATTCATTAAGCCAATACAGCGTAAATTTTGCACAGTTTCGCGCCTCGTCCGGCTTGGCGTCAATAGTTTTTTGAGTGACACTCAGATATCATTGCAGCATGACAGCCGCTACCGCCGACACCATGACCGCCACCGCCAAAGCCGACCACCCCGAGCCGTCGCGCGCACCTGCCGGGCGCAAGTCCCAGCAGCGTGTGCAGGACATCCTGCGCGCCGGTCGTGAAGTGTTCGCCGAAAAGGGTTACGAGCATGCGACGGCCGCCGAGATCGCGCAGCGCGTCGGCGTATCGGAGGCGACGGTGTTCAGCTACTTCCGCGGCAAGCGCGAGCTGTGCGCGCGCGTGATTGCCGACTGGTATGACGAAATCATTGCCGCGTTCGAACTCGGGATGCCGCAGGAAGCGTCGGTGCAGCAGCAGTTCGCGTTCATCGTGCGCACGCACCTGCGGCTGATGCTGGTGAACGGCACCGGGCTGTGCGCGCTGGTGCTGTCGGAGGGGCGGGCGAAGCAGCATGCGTTGAGCGACGAGCTCACCGCGCTGCAGCGCCGCTATACGGCGCCGCTGATGGACGTACTGGCGCGCGGCCAGGCGGCCGGGCAGGTACGCGGCGACATGCCGCTGAGCCTGCTGCGCTCGATGGTGTTCGGGCCGATCGAGCACGTGCTGTGGGATGCGATCCTCGGGCACCGCAAGCTCGATACGGAAACGACGGCCACCCAGCTCGTCGACATGCTTTGGGCCGCCGTGCAGCCGCCCGCGCCGGAACAAGCGGCGCTCGTGCGCTTCAGGAACGAAGTCGCGGAAGCGGTGCGGCGGCTGGAAGGGGAAGCGTCACGCCCATAATGCAGGCAGGCGGCGCGAAGCTGCTGCCGCCTTGCCGCATCTGCTCTTCCATCGCGCGGAAATCAGCCGCTACGACTCTTCGCCGACCCGCAGCGGCGCACGGCTCTGCTCGTTGTTCAAATGAACGAACTTGCGCAACAGGCGCATCAGTTCCCGCGAATCGTCCTCCCCCATGCCGTCGAACAGGCCGGCGCGCAGTTCCTGCACCGACGGAATCAGGTGCGTGAGCAGCTCGACACCCGCCGGCGTCAGCAACAAGCGCCGCTGACGCCGCGGTAACACTTCGCGAACGATCAATCCTTTCGCTTCGAGCCGGACCGCGAGGTCCGCGGTCGTCGACGTGTCGAGCGCCACTCGCTGCGCGAGCGTCACCTGATCGAGCCCCGGACACTCGTAGAGCATCCGCAGGACCGCGTACTGCACCGGCGTCACGTCCCGGCCAAGCTTCTCGTAGAACATCGCAACCGCGATCTGGTGCGCGCGCCGGATCAGGTGCCCGGGTTCGTCGTACAGGTCGAGCGGGAAAGCCGGCGCGTCGGCGGGATTCGTTTTTTCCATGAATGAGTCGATGACATAGGCGGCGCACGCTGTTGCGTGCGCCGACGGCATGGCGCTGCGTCGCGCCATTTCCCGGGAAAACCAGTATACCGCTCGCCTTGCCCTGACCAACATCAATAAGTACACTGAATCTCATTCAGTACACGGAATGAAGAATTGCCGCGCACCGGCGGCACCGCCCTGAAGGAGACGAAGAACGTGTTTCTCAAGAACGCTTGGTATGTCGCGTGCACGCCCGATGAAATCGACGGCAAGCCGCTGGGCCGCAAGATCTGCAATGAGTCGATGGTGTTCTACCGCGCGGCGGACGGCCGGGTCGCCGCGCTCGAAGACTTCTGCCCGCACCGCGGCGCGCCGCTGTCGCTGGGATTCGTGCGCGACGGCGTGCTCGTGTGCGGCTATCACGGGCTGGAAATGGGCTGCAACGGCAAGACGGCCGGCATGCCGGGCCAGCGCGTCGGCGGCTTTCCGCCGATCCGCAGCTTTCCTGTGGTCGAGCGGTATGGATTCGTCTGGGTGTGGCCCGGCGATGCGTCCGCGGCCGATCCCGACAATCTGCCCGCGCTCCAGTGGGCCGAAGATCCTGCCTGGGCATACGGCGGCGGCCTGTATCACATCCGTTGCGACTACCGGCTGATGATCGACAACCTGATGGACCTCACGCACGAGACCTACGTGCATGCGACGAGCATCGGCCAGAAGGAAATCGACGAAGCGCCGCCGAAGACGACCGCCAACGGCGACGAAGTCGTCACGAGCCGCTTCATGGAGAACGTGATGCCGCCGCCGTTCTGGCGGATGGCGCTGCGCGGCAACGGGCTGGCCGATGACGTGGCGGTCGACCGCTGGCAGATCTGCCGCTTCACGCCGCCGAGCCACGTGATGATCGAAGTGGGCGTCGCGCATGCTGGCCACGGTGGCTACGACGCGCCGGCCGAGCTGAAAGCGTCGTCCATCGTGGTCGACTTCATCACGCCGGAGACGGACACGTCGATCTGGTATTTCTGGGGGATGGCGCGCAACTTCCGGCCCGACGATCACGCGTTGACCTCCGAGATCCGCGACGGCCAGGGCAAGATCTTCGCCGAGGATCTCGAGATGCTCGAGCGCCAGCAACTCAACCTCGAGCAGTGGCCGGACCGCAAGCTGCTCAAGCTCAACATCGACGCCGGCGGCGTGCTGTCGCGCAAGGTGATCGAGCGGCTGCTCGCCGACGAAAGCGCATCGAGTCCGCGGCGGCCCGTGATTCCGGTCGCGCAGATCAAGGAGGTGTCATGAGCGCCGCGACGCTGACGGTCCGGGTAGCCCGCAAGTGGCAGGAAGCGCGCGACATCTGCGGTTTCGAATTCGTCAGCGATGACGGGTCGCCCTTGCCGCGCTTCGACGCCGGCGCGCATATCGACGTGTATTTGCCGGGCGGGCTCGTGCGCCAGTACTCGCTGTGCAACCACCCCGAACCCGGCGATCGCTACCAGATCGCGGTGCTGCGCGATGCCGAGGGCCGCGGCGGGTCGCGCACCATTCACGATGACGTCCGGCAAGGCGATACCGTACGGATCGGCATGCCGCGCAATCAGTTTCCGCTCGCGCCCGACGCGCCGCACCACCTGTTGCTCGCGGGCGGGATCGGCGTCACGCCGATTCTCTGCATGGCAGAACGGCTGTTCGCGTCCGGCACGCCCTTCGACATGCACTACTGCGCGCGTTCGACCGATCGCATGGCCTTTGTCGAGCGGATCAAAGCAGCCGGGTTCCGCGACCGCGCCCGCTTCCACGTCGACGACGGCGACCCCGCGCAACGCCTCGACCTGCCCGCCGTACTCGCCGCAGCGCCTGACGGCACCCACCTGTACGTATGCGGCCCGCGCGGCTTCATGGACGCGGTGCTGAACGCCGCGCGCGAGCGCAACTGGGCCGACGAGCGGCTGCATTACGAGTTCTTCGGCGGCGCGGTTGCGTCGTCCGGCGCGGATCGCGCGTTCCAGGTCCGCATCGCGAGCAGCGGCAAGGTGATCGACGTGCCGGCCGAATGCACGGTCATCGCCGCGTTGGCAGCCAACGGCGTCGATGTGCTCACGTCGTGCGAGCAAGGCGTCTGCGGCACCTGTGTGACGCGTGTGCTCGAAGGCGAGCCCGATCATCGCGATTCGTATCTGACGGAAGCGGAACAAGCGGCCGGCGACCAGTTCATGCCGTGCTGCTCGCGATCGCGAAGCGATCTGCTGGTACTCGACCTGTAGACGGACCGCCCGACACGCGGCGGCCAATCACAATACTGGAGACGATCAATGGAGCAACCTGCCCGGCCCCCCATCAACACAACGCGATTCCCGGTCGACCGATGGTGGGTCGCCGCGCTGTCGTCCGAACTGACGGACAAACCCGTCGCACGCACGCTGCTCGGCCGCCCGGTCGTGCTGTTCCGGTTGCCGTCCGGGGAAGTCGGTGCGCTGGAAGATCGCTGCTGCCACAAGTCGCTGCCGCTGTCGTGCGGCTCGCTCGAAGCGCGCGGCCTGCGCTGCGGCTATCATGGCCTGCTGTTCGACCGCGACGGCACCTGCGTGGAGATTCCCGGGCAGGACCGGATTCCGGCAAAGGCGTGTGTGCCGTCGTATACGGTGCGGGAACAGGACGCGATCGTATGGATCTGGATCGGCGCCGATGCGCACGCCCAACCGACCTGCGCGCCGCCGCGCTATGCGTTCCACACGGATCCGCAATACCGGTTCGGCGGCGGCAACTACCATTACGACGCACCGTATCAGCTGATTCACGACAACCTGATGGATCTGAGCCACCTCGGCTATGTCCACCTGAAAACGATCGGCGGCAACGCGCCGCTGCACATGGGCGCGGAAACCCGCGTCAGCAGCGATGGCGACACGGTGACGCTGGTCCGCCGGATGCCGGACTCCGACCCGCCGCCGACCTACACGGCCGCATGGCCGTTCGCGGGCCGGGTCGATCGCTGGCAGGAAATCGAATTCCACGTGTCGCATATCCGGATCTGGACCGGCGCGATGGACGCCGGCACCGGCGACCTGCTCGATCCCGCGCGCGGTGGCTTTCACATGCGCGGCTTCCACGGCATCACGCCAGAGACGGACACCACGACGCACTATTTCTGGACCGTCGCGACCAATCCGCAATACGACGTCGAACGCGTCGCGCAAACGGTCATCGAGCAATCCGCGGCGACGTTCGATGAAGACAAGACCGTGATCGAAGCGCAATACCGGAATCAGCTTCGATTTCCGGACAGCCGCCAGATCGACATTCACGTCGACGCGGGCCCCAATCGCGCGCGGCGCGTGATCCAGCGGCTGCTGCAACAACTCGAACCCGCGTAACCGTCGCGCCGGCGCGCGAACGACGCCTGCCGGTCGCGGCAGGCATTCACCGCGGTTGGCAGACAGCACACGCATTCGCGTTCGCATTCGCCCCGCTCGCCAAAACCGGCTTCGATTTTTTCCAATTCGATTAGTCATACTATTTTTTATGAAGGGTCTTTGACGTGAGTGCAAATATCCGCAATACGATCGACGCATCCCCGATGAGCGCGTTCCAGACGATGGCGGTCACGGCCTGCGTCGTGCTGAACATGCTCGATGGCTTCGACGTGCTGGCCATCGCGTTTGCCGCGCCGCACCTGGCCGCCGAGTGGAAACTGAGCGGCAAGGAAATCGGCCTGCTGCTGAGCGCGGGGCTCGCCGGCATGGGGATCGGCTCGGTGCTGATCGCGCCGCTCGCCGATCGCATCGGCCGCCGCCGCATCATCCTGTTCTGCCTCGCCGTCATCTCGACCGGGATGCTCGCCTGCGCGGCCACGCACAGCACGCTGCAACTCGCGATCGCACGTGCGTACACGGGGCTCGGCATCGGCGGCATGCTGGCGAGCCTGACCGTCATCAGCGGCGAATACGCATCGAACAAATGGCGCAGCGCCGCGATCGGCATGCAGTCGACCGGCTACGCGATCGGCGCCACCGCCGGCGGGGTCATCGCCGGCTACCTGCTGTCGACGTGGGGATGGCGCAGCGTGTTCGCGTTCGGCGGCATCCTGACCTTGACGGCGATCCCGATGGTGCTCGCACTGCTGCCGGAATCGCTCGACTTCCTGCTGGCACGGCGTCCGGACGACGCGCTGCAGAAAATCAACCGCATCCTCGCGAGAATGAAGCGCGCGCCGATCGACGCGCTGCCGGCCGTGACCGCGTCCATCGACACGACGAACCCCGCGTCGAGCTGGACGGCCGTGCTGCGCGCGCCGCTCACGCGCCGCACGATCGCGCTGTGGATCGCGTTCTTTCTCGTGATGGGCAGCTTTTATTTCGTCGTGAGCTGGACGCCGAAGCTGCTGGTCCAGGCCGGGCTGTCGGCATCGCAGGGCGTGACCGGTGGCGTGCTGCTCAACCTCGGCGGCATCGCGGGCGCGTCGCTCTTCAGCTTGCTGTCCACCCGGTTCGGCCTGCGCAACCTGCTGGGCGCGACGCTGTTGCTGGGCGGCGCGCTGATGGTCGTGTTCGGCATGAACACCGGCTCGCTCGGCATCGGGATGACCGTCGGGGTGTTCCTCGGCGCCGTGATCAATGCGTGCGTGGCCGGCATGTATGCGTTGTCGCCGACGCCCTATCCCGCCGAGATCCGTACGACCGGCATCGGTCTCGCGGTCGGCATCGGTCGACTCGGCGCGATCCTGTCGCCGATGACGGTCGGCGCGCTGCTGGACGACGGCTGGTCCGTGCCCCGTCTCTATCTCGCGTTCCTCGTGCCGATGGCCGGCGCGGCGATCGCCGTCGCCGTGGCGGGCGGGCGCGCCGCGGCACCGCACCGGCAGCGCGACCCGGCGATCTCGTAACGCGCGACGCCCGCCGTCCTGCCGATACCCGTCGGCATTCCGGACATGTCCCGGGCCTGAAAAATCGATAAGTACATCTACATACTGTTTGGAGACAGCCATGAAAACGAAACTGGGCGTCGTATTCGCGACGGCGATGGCGCTGGCCGGACCGGCCTGTGCGCAAAGCAGCGTCACGCTGTACGGGATCATCGATACCGGCGTGTCCTACTACAACAATGCGGCACACGGCGGGACGTTCACCGGGATGCCGACGCTGACCGGCGAAGTGCCGTCACGCTGGGGCCTGCGAGGCACCGAGGATCTCGGCGGCGGCTACCAGGCGTTCTTCGTACTCGAAAACGGCTTCCAGCCCGGCACCGGTGCGCTGAACTACGGCGGGCGTCTGTTCGGGCGGCAGGCGAACGTGGGCGTGAACAGTCCCTTCGGCGCGCTGACCCTCGGCCGCCAGATGAACATGTCGATGATCGTGCTGACCAATGCCGACGTGATCGGCCCGTCGATTCATTCGATGGCGGATTTCGACTCGTATCTGCCGAACGCCCGCAGCGACAATGCGATCGGCTACAAGGGCACGTTCCACGGCGTGACGCTCGGCGCGACCTACAGCTTCGGCCGCGACGCGGCCGGGCCGGCGGGACCGTCCGCGACGGGCTGCGGGGGACAGGTGCCCGGCGACATCGTAGCCTGCCGCCAATACACGGCGATGCTCGCCTATGACGCGAGCAATTTCGGGGTCGCCGCATCGCACGACGTGATGCGCGGCGGCGGCGGCGCGCTCGCGCCGCTGAACAATCCGGCGTACACCGACACGCGCGACATCGTCGCCGGCTACGTGAAGATCGGCCCCGCGAAACTCGGCGCCGGCTGGATCCGCCGCAACCTCGCGGCGGCCGCACACCTGCAGGCCGACATCGTGTTCGCCGGCGGTACGTACTACGCGACACCCTACCTCGCGCTCGACCTGCAAGGCGTGCGCTACCTGCAACGCCGCGAAAACGGCGAAGGCGGCACGAACGCCACGCTCTTCGTCGGCCGAGCGAACTATTTCCTGTCGAAGCGGACGACCGTCTATACGTCGGTGGGCTATATGTTCAACAGCACGCTGGCCGCGAACGCGGTCGCCGCCGGCGGGACGGTCGGCACTGGGATGAATCAGCTCGGTGTGATGGCCGGCATCCAACAGAAGTTCTGATCGCCGGACATCGCCCGTCGATCAATCGGCGAGCCGGCAATGCGAAAGCTTCAATCCGGGCAGCACCGGCGCGTCGATATAGCCTTCGTTCTCGCAACTGAAGCGGAAATTCGCGGACGCCGTGAACGGCTTGATCTCGCCGCCGGGGAATTTCGGTTTCAGCGCGGCCTGGTCGGCCACGTCGAAATGCGTATCGAACTGTTCGCCGTCGGTCGTCAACGCACCGAAGTACGTGCCGCCCGGGTCGCTGCCCATCCGGATCACGGCGCCGACGAACGCGAAGCGCTTGCCGTCGTATTTCGTCTTCGCGGCGGCCATGTCCTGCGTATAGGCCTCGATCACGGTGCCGTAGTGCGCGTCGATCGCGGGCTCGGCGGCCGGCGCGGCGCAGGCGGCCTGGCACACGCCCGCCAGCAGCGCGCATGCGGCCAACGCGGCCGTCATGAACGGCGCGGAAATCTTCTTCATGGGTGGTCTCCCGACAAGCGTAGTGGTTGAAGTCGTTGACCGAGGCGCGGCGCCGGCTGCCCGGCGCCACGCAGGACGATCGTGCTGCTGTTGCTTTATTCGTTCGAATTGCGGAACGCGGCTGCAGTCACTTCACCACCCGCATGGTCGGCGGCGGTGCGAAACATCGCGCTGCACGCGACGTGACAGGAAGATGGCATGGTGCGGCCCCCGGCTCTCATTGAATTTCACTGCGTCTGATTTTGGCCGCTACGGTAGCAGACGACCGAAGACCCGGCAATCGCGATACACGGTCCATATCGGTCTCGTTACAATTGCAAACGATTCTCATTACATATATCATGCGCGTCCTGCCTCGGCGAATCAGTGAAGCGCCGCGGCCCGCGCCTTCATCCTTAGCACTCCGTCCATTCATCGATTCATGCCATCCCGTCGACCGCCCCGCCGCGCGCGGACCTTGCGTCCGTGGCGCGCGAGCCTGCCTGCCCTGATCACCCTTTGCGTCGCAAGCGGCGCGCATGCGGATGCCGAACCTGCCGCCACGGCCTCGCCGGCCGCGCCCTCTGGCTCGTTGACGCCCGCGCCGCCCGAACGCGAACTGCCGACGATCAGCGTCAGCGCATCGGCGGCCACTGATCCGACCGTCGGCTACCAGCCGCGCACCAGCAGCGTCGCCGGCGGCGACGATCGTCCGCTCAAGGAGATTCCGCAATCGGTCGCCGTGGTCAGCAGCAGTGTGATGCAGGACCAGCAGGCGCGTTCGCTCGATGACGTGCTCGGCAACATCAGCGGCGTGACGCAGACCAACACGCTCGGCGGCACGCGCGACGCGTTCATCAAGCGCGGCTTCGGCTCGAACAACGACGGCTCCGTGCTCGTCGACGGCGTGCGCACGCCGGTGCTGCACAGCTACCTCGCGACGATCGACCGCGTCGAAGTGCTGAAGGGCCCCGCTTCGCTGCTGTACGGGATGCAGGACCCGGGCGGCGTGATCAACCTCGTCACGCGCAAGCCGGAAGAAACATTCGGCGGCTCGATCTCGGCCTCGCGCACGAGCCACGGCGGCAGCGGCGCGCAGTTCGACCTGACCGGCCCGCTCGGCAAGCCGGGCCAGGTCGCGGGCGGCACGCTCGCGTTCCGGCTCACCGGCGAATACGACACGAGCCGCTACTGGCGCAGCTTCGGCCGCCAACGCAATGCGCTGATCGCGCCCGCGCTGTCGTGGCACGACGCGAACACGTCGATCGACGTCAGCTACCAGTACGTCGACTACACGATGCCGTTCGATCGCGGCACCGTGCTCGTGAACGGCCGCCCCGACGATGCGCTGCGCTATCGCCGCTACGAGGAAGCGTGGGCGCAAAGCAGCGGGATCCAGGAAACGCTGCGCGCGCGCATCGAGCACCGCTTCTCCGACGCATGGCGCGTGCGCGCGACCTACGGCTGGGGCCGCGACCGCTACGATCAATACATCACCCGCGCGACCGCCTTCAACAGCACGACCGGCGCGCTATCGCGCACGTCCGACGCGAACCTCGGACGCAACGACTCCGACCAGATCGCGACGCTCGGCCTGCTCGGCAACCTGACGCTCGCGGGAATGAACCACGCGCTCTACATCGGAGGCGAATACGAGCGGCAGCGCAGCTTCCGCGGCGACACGATCCGCGGTACCGCGACCAGGGGCTTCGATCTCTACGATCCCGTATACGGCCTGCTCGCGCCCGGCGGCACGGTAAGCACGAAGCAGAGCGATTCGCTTTCGAAGGTCCACACGTACTCGATGATCGTGCAGGACTCCGTGAAGATCACCGACCGGCTCACCGCGGTCGGCGGGTTGCGCTGGGAGGACTGGCAGCAGGAATCGGGGATGGGGCGGCCGTTCGTGTTCGCCGACCGCTCGCACGGCAACGTGTGGCTGCCGCAGTTCGGGCTCGCTTATGCGCTGACGCCGTCGCTGACCGCGTATGCGAACGTGAGCCGCTCGTTCAAGCCGAACGTCGCGTCGAACGTGGCTGCGCCGCTCGCACCGGAATTCGGCCGCGTGCTGGAAGCCGGCCTGAAGTTCAACCTGAAGCCCGGCATCACCGGCACGCTCGCGGCCTATCAGATCGACAAGCGCAACGTCGCGGTCACGGTCGGCGACATCACGTCGACCATCGGCACCGCGCGCTCGCGCGGGATCGAACTCGACGTCGCGGGGCAGCTCACGCGCCATCTGAGCCTGATCGGCAGCTACGCGTACACGAACGCGAACGACCGCGACAGCAACACGCCGCTCGTCAACGTCGCGCGCCACATGGGCAGCCTGTTCGCGGTGTACGACACGGCGATCGCGAACCTGCCCGGACGCTGGCGCTTTGGCGGCGGCGCGCGGCTCGTCGGCGCACGGCCCGGCGATACCGCGAACAGCTTCACGCTGCCCGGCTACGTGACCGTCGATGCTTTCGCGGCCTATGAAACGACGATCGGCAAGTTCCCGACACGCATCCAGCTCAACGTGAAGAACCTGCTCGACAAGACCTACTATCCGTCGAGCAACAGCAATCTGATCGTCGCGGTCGGCGAGCCGCGGCTCGTCACGCTGACGACGACGGTGTCGTTCTGACGCACCTTCGCATCGGGCGGCACGATCGCCGTCGGCAACATGACATGGACGGTAAAGCTGGACTTTCCCGCGCTCTGGGATGCGCGCTCGTTCAACTTGGGCGCAGGCATGGGCGACATCCGCAACGCGGCCGGTTTCGTGAAGGCGAACATGCCGCTCGGCCTCGGCGGCACGCTGACCAATCAGCAAGCGCGGGACGTCGCGACCTTCATGGACAATCACGAGCGCCCGCAAGCCCCCCGTTTCACCGGCTCGGTGCAGGACACGCGCGCGAAATGCCACGACACGCCCGACTCGATGTACGGGCGCGCGGTGAACGGCCGCGTGCTCGGCGCGCCATGAGACCCGGCTTGCCCGAGCGGCGCGGCATGCCAGATCACGGATGCCAGCGATACACGACGAGGCTCGACCCGTTGTAGTTGTCCTTCGTGATCACGTATTCGCCGGTCGAGCGCAGGTACGCACGGATGCCGTACATCGAGTCGACGTCGTTGCCGACGTCCATCGCCGACGTGTTCGAATTCGTCAGCGTGGTCACGAGGCTGCCGGTGTTCAGGTCGAACACGTCGACGTTCGGCACCGTGTGCACGTAACCGACGAACAGGTAGTGGCCTGCCGCCGCCATCGATTTCGGATTCGCGCTCGTCAGGTTGATCGCGACGTTCGGCGTACTCGTGTTGCCGGCCTTCCAGCCGCGATAGACCTCGATGTGCCCGTTCATCGCTGTCCAGTCCCAGCTGCCCGAGATGCCCTGCGCGAGGATCATCGTGTCGCTGTCGGCCTGGTAGATGATTCGTGTGAGCGGCAGCACGGTGCGCGGAATCGGAATCTGCACCGGCTTGCCCCACGTCGGTTTCCCGGTCGCGTCGAAACCCGTCATCGGATAATGCGAAATGTTGTTCGTGCGATCGAGCCCGGCCCACACGTCGCCGTTATCGTCGAGCGAAAAGCCGGCCGTCACCTGCAGCGTCGTGTTGAACGGCTTGCCGGGGATCGAGCCGTCCGGAATCGCGATGTAGCCGCTCGCGCCGTTGAAGTGATAGATGTTGTAGTTGCCCGGATTCTGTCCGGTCGCGACCAGCATCCGCGTGCCGTTCACGAGCGCGAGCTGGCCGAAATGTTGACCACGCTGGTAGTCGTTCATGTCGAGGCGCGGGTCCTTCGGATAGGTAAACGGATCGATCGTGTTCGCGACGAACGTGCCGCCCGCGGTGCCGGTGTACACGTTGTTGCCGCTGTAGAAGAACGCGCCGTCGGTGGCGGGATCGGGCGCGGCGGCAGCCTCGAAGTTCAGCGCCTGCAGCTTCCATTGCAGCACGCCCGTCGGGCTGTACGAATGGAGGTCGGTGCTGCCATTGCGCCCGAGATCCCAGCCGCCGCCCCACGCGTTGTTCAGCACGTACAGGTTGCCTGCCGCGTCTTTGCCCATGCCGGCGACGCGCGTGAAGCGCTTGTCGCCGACCTGCCCCTTGATGCCCGAAGTCGTGTCGAGATACCCGCCCTGCACGCCGAACGTGCCGAGCTGCACGGGCTGGCCCACGAGCGCGTAGATCTTGATGTTCATGTCGGGGCCTTCGTCGCCCACCAGCAACTGCCCGCTCGGCGCATCGAAATACAGCGACGCCGGCCGCGCGCGGGCCGCCATCTGGATCGTGCTCATCGCCGTGCCCGTCGGGCTGAACTGCGCGACGACACCCGCACTCTTGCGCGCGACCCACAGGTTGCCGGCCGCATCGAGCGCCAGCGCACCGGGGCCCGATACGCCGATATCGCGCTGCCACACGCCGTCCGTCGTGTAGACGCGCACGCGGTTACCGTAGAAGTCGCTCACGTACAGCAGGTTTCCGGTCGTCGCGAGGCCCGTGATCACGTCCGCGTACTGGATGCCCGTCCACGTGCTGACGGGAATGCGCAGGTCGCGCTGGTTCGTGCTGCGGTTGTAGCGGCCGACCGAGCCGCTGCCGAACGTGCGGTTGTAGCCGAGCGCGACGAACAGCGAGTTCGCGTTGCCGGTGATCGCGCCACCCTGGAATTCGTCATGGATGCCGATCGTGCCGAGCGTCTGCCCGTTCTGGTAGATCGCGACACCGCCCGCGTTCTCGTCCCAGCGCGACGCCGTATAGATCACGCCCTCGGGCGCGACCCAAAGCGAGCGCGCACCGTTGCCGACGTGCGCGGCGAGCGTGCCGAACGTGTTCGCGAGCCAGTCCGTCGTGTATTGCGCTTGGGCGTGACCGGCCGGCACCAGCATTGCCATGCACAGCCCAAGCAATGCCGCACGAATTTGTTTCGATAACATGAATGATGCTCCCGGACGATCGTTTTTTACACTCTAATTCGCCGCGTATGAAATATTGGTGATTTTTTCAAAAACCGATTCAATTTCGCTGCGAATGATTCATTACATTCCTTTACCGCGCGATGCCGCCTGACTGAAGACGCATCGCTCCGGGCTTCGTATCGCAGCCCCCGCCCGACAGCGCTCTCGCGAGCCGCTTTTTCCGGCACTTTATTCCGAAACACCTGACCATAACGCGTCATTTTTTCTGATTCGCGCGCATTGAACTTCCATTGCCGCCAAATCGATTAAATGATTACAAATCGAAATTAAAATGAAAGAGAAAAAATATTGTCCCGTGCGCGCTGCATTGCCGGGAAAATCGTGAATACATGAAATAAGGCGACGTGCGGCGGGTTGCCGTTGCCAATGAAGACGCGGATGAGGAGCGGGATGGACCGCGCGTGCGGCGAAGGAGAGGTGGACAGCGATGATGAGGAAGGCCGCGCCCCGGCCGGGCGTGCGGCCGGTTCAGGTCAGCTCGCGCTGTCGAGCGTCGCGCCGCCCCAACCGTCGAGGTACCTGGGCAGCGCATCGACGACGTCGATCACGCGCTGGCGATGGAACAGACATCGATCAGCAGCGGGCCACGCAACCGGCGGCCCGCATCGAACGCGAGCGGCCGGTCATGCGCGTGACGTCAGAACTTCTGGCGCAGGCCGAGGCTGACGATCGCCTGCGACCGCGAGTCGGACGAGTGGCCGTTCGCCTTGTCCGACACCGATGCGGTCGCGGCCACCGGCCGGCCGAGCGCGTCGAGCGTCGTGCCGAACGCATGCTGGTACGCGCCGAGCAGGTACACGCTGGTGCGCTTCGACAGGTCGTAGACCGCGCCAAGCGTGACGTTGTGATACTGCGCGCGGTTGTCGATGCCGTCGACGTCGCTGCCACGCGTGTAGCTGTAGCCCGCGAACAGCTGCGTCTGCGGCTGCACGTTCCAGCGGGTGAACACGCCCGCGACGTTGAAGGTCGCGTGGCCGTTGAACAGCGACTGGGCACCGCTGCGGTACTGCACGTTGCTGTAGTTCACGCCGACCACGGCCGGGCCGAAGTCGTACGTCGCGCCGGTCGCGATGATCTGCTGCGACTGCGCGCTCGCATAGCCTTCGTTGATCGACGAGTTGAACAGGCCGTCGTCGGTGCTCCGCCACTTGCCGGCCGTCGGGTCGGTCGCGCCCGTCTTGCTGTTGTCCGAACGCTCGTAGCCGACGCCCACGCGCAGCGGCCCCGCCGCGTATGCCGCGCCGATGCTCCACGTGTTGCGCTGCTTCATGCTGCCCGGCTGACTGCCGAAGCCGTACAGCGCGCCGAACGTGAAGCCCGCGTAGTTCGCGCTCGTGTACTTGATCGAACTGTCGACGCGCGCGGTCTGGTCGAGATCGTCGATGTCGCCCGGGTGCGCGCCGAAGCCGCCGATGAACGACGACGGGCCGACCGGGCTCACGAAGTCGTCGAGCGACGTGTACTGGCGGCCGAGCGTGACCGTGCCGTAACGGTTGCTGCCGACGCCGACGAAGGCCTGCCGGCCGAACTGGCGACCGCCCTGCCCCGACGTGCCGTTGGTGATGTCGAAGCCGTTCTCGAGCACGAACAGCGCGCGCATCCCGCCGCCGAGATCCTCGGAACCCTTGATGCCCCAGCGGCTGCCGGACAGGTTGCCGGTGGTCAGGCCGACGTTCGAATGCCCGGTATAGGCGCCCGGCGAGCCGACCCGTTCGTTGCTGCGATAGGTGACGCCCGCGTCGACGATGCCGTACAGCGTGACGGAGCTTTGCGCGGATGCGATGCCCGCGAGCGAGAGCAGCAGCGGTGCTGCGATCAGTTGCTTGTTCATGGTTTTTAGCGTCTCCGGGCGGTGAGCCCGTTGTTCTATGCGAGTAGCGCGTGCGGCCGGGAGCCCCGCCGGCATGCGACGCCGGCCGCGTCCGCACACGGGAACGCGCGCGTGCGATACGCGCGCGCGACGTCGCGGCGAGCATGCCCGCCACGGCCGCCATGGTAGTTGGAACCGGTTCCCATCAACAGCGCAATAATGAAAACAACTTCTTGCCAGAATCGAGATAATCGGTCGCGCAGCGAACGCCGCTGTACAGCGCGACAACGCGCGCCCGATAATCGAGCACCCGCGTTCCACATGGAGTCATCGGCATGCATCAAACGACCTTGCTGATCTTCGCCGCCGTCGCGTTCGTCGGTATCGCGACGCCAGGCCCGACCGTGCTGCTCGCACTGACCAACGGCTCGCGCTACGGCGTGCGCCGCGCGGCCTACGGTTTCGCCGGCGCGATGCTGTCCGACTTCGTGCTGATCGTCGCGGTCGCGCTCGGCCTCGGCGCCCTGCTGATGGCCTCGGCATGGTGGTTCTCGGTGGTGAAATGGCTGGGCGCCGCCTATCTCGCGTATGTCAGCATCCGGCTGCTCACGTCGAAGGGCTCGCTCGACGTCACCGTCGGGCATGGCGGCACGGCGCACGGACGCAACGCGTCGATCTTCGCGAAGAGCTTCCTGACCGCGGTGACCAATCCCAAGGGCTATCTGTTCTTCTCCGCATTCCTGCCACAGTTCCTCGATCCGTCCGCGCCGCTCGCGCCGCAATACGTCGCGCTCGCGGTCACGTTCGCGCTGCTCGACGGGGCGGTGATGTTCGGCTACGCGCTGCTCGGCGCTCGCGCGGTGCGGCTGCTGAAGCGTTCGGGCACGCTGTGGCTCGAACGCACGTGCGGCGCGATGCTGCTCGCACTGGCCGGTTCGCTCGCGCTGTACCGGCGTCATGCCGCATAGGCGCGTCGGCATGCGCGCCGCATCGTGCGTGATGAGCGCGCGATGAGGATCGCCGCGCCGCCCCGCTCCGGTTTCCCCGGTCTGTCGCTCCGGCAGCTCGACCGCTCGGATCTCGACGCGTGGTACGCGTACCTGTCGAAACACGACGTCGTCTGCCACACGAGCTGGAACCTGCATGCGCGCGACGATCTGCTGCCGCTGTTCGACGATATCGAGTCGACTCATCCGGATTCGATCCGCCGTCTCGCAATCGTCGACGACGCGTCGGGCGCGCTCACGGGGACGATCGGACTGCATACGGTGTCCACCGCGAACCGCTCGGCCGAGATCGCGTACGACCTCGCACCGTCGCACTGGGGGCGCGGCATCGCGAGCGCGCTGTGCACGAGCGTCACCGCGTGGGCGTTCGCCGAAGGTGGCTTCATGCGCATCCAGGGCGTCGTGCTGAGCAGCAACGCCGCCTCCGCGCGCGTCCTGCAGAAATGCGGCTACCAGTACGAAGGGTTGTTGCGCGCGTACCGGATGGTGCGCGGCGTGCCGGGCGATTTCGCGATGTACGCGCGCATCGCGACCGACTGAAACTCGTCGCGTGTCGCGCGTGTCGCGTCACCGACGCGATTGGACGAACCGCGCCGAATTCGCGACAATCGCCGTTCCCCGCCTCGACTTGCTCACCATGAAAATCGCCGCGCTGTCCGACATCCACGGCAACCTCGCCGCGCTCGACGCGGTGCTCGACGACGTGCGTCGCCGCGGCGCCGACGTGATCGTCAACCTCGGCGACATCGTGTCGGGCGCGCTCCATCCGGCCGAAACGGCCGACCGCCTGATCGCGCTCGACCTGCCAACCATCAAGGGCAATCACGAACGGCAACTGCTGACCGGCGATCGCGACACGATGCGGCTGTCCGATCGCTGGGCGCACGATGCGCTGCGCGACGAGCATCGCGCGTGGATCGCCGCGCTGCCCGAGCGCCTGACGCTCGACGAAGACGTGCTGATGGTGCACGGTACGCCCGCCAGCGACCTCGTCTATTTCCTCGAAACGGTGACGCCCGATGGCTGCCGCGCGGCGACGCCCGATGAAATCGCGCAGCGCGCGGGCGACGCGCCGGCGTCGCTGATCCTGTGCGGCCACACGCATGTGCCGCGCATGGCGAAGCTCGACGACGGCCGTGTGATCGTCAACCCGGGCAGCGTCGGGCTGCAGGCGTACATGGACGATCTACCGCATCCGCACCGGATCGAAACCGGTTCGCCGCATGCGCGCTATGCAATGGTGTCGCGCACGTCGGCCGGCTGGCACGCCGAGTTCCATGCGGTCGAATACGACTGGCATACGGCCGCAGTCACCGCGGCATCGCGCGGCCGCGACGACTGGACCGTCGCGCTGCGCACCGGCCGGTGCTGACGCGGCGTCACGCCTTGTTCAACCCACTTCGCTTCCCGGAAAACCATCCCGTCATGCCCGTTCCATCGCAACTGCTCTTCCTGCCCGGCGCGTCGGGCAGCACCGCGTTCTGGCAACCGCTCGCGAGCCGCCTCGCGCATCCGGCCGCGCGACGGATCGTCGGCTATCCGGGCTTCGGCGACACGCCGCGCGATTCGACCGTCGACGACTTCGACGGCCTCGTGCGCCATGTGCTGACCGCGATCGACCGGCCGACCGCCGTGATCGCGCAATCGATGGGCGGCGTGATCGCGATGCGCGCGGCGCTCGAACGTTCGGCGCTCGTGACGCACCTGGTGCTGACGGTCACGTCCGGCGGCCTCGACATGCAGGGGCTCGGCGCGCAGGACTGGCGCGCCGCCTTCGCGGAAGCGAACCCGCAGTTGCCCGACTGGTTCCTGACGTTTCGCGCCGACCTGTCGCATGACCTCGGCCGCATCGCGCAGCCGACGCTCCTGCTGTGGGGGGATGACGATCCGATCAGTCCGGTCGCGGCCGGCCGGCGCCTGCTCGAACGGCTGCCCGATGCGCAGCTGCATGTCGTGCCGGGCGGCCGCCACGATCTCGCGGCGGTGCATGCGGATACGCTTGCACCGCTTGTCGACGCGCATCTGCAGCGCGTGTGACGCGGGCCGCTTCGATTCGAAACCCGCAATGCCCTTGACGCCGCATCACGCGGCGTTCGCCAGCGTCAGCCGCGCTTCGAGCCCGCCGCCGTCCGGCCGGTTGCGCAACGTGAGCGTGCCGCCCATCGCGAGCGCGAGCTGACGCGCGATCGCGAGGCCGAGGCCCGTGCCGCCCGTCTCGCGATTGCGCGACGTCTCCACGCGCCGGAACGGTTCGAACACCGCGTCGAGCTGATCGTCCGGAATGCCGGGGCCGCGATCGAGCACCGCAATGACCGCGCCGCCGCCCGGTGCCGGCTGCACGTCGATCTCGGCCGCGCCCGCGAACTTCAGCGCGTTGTCGACGAGGTTGCCGACGATCCGGCGCAGCGCCTTCGGCCGCGTGACGAGCGCGAGCGGCCCGCCGCTGTGCAGCGCGACGTCCTGCCCCGCATCCGTGTAGTCGCACACGATGCTGTCGAGCAGTGCGTCGAGATCGATGCGGCGCGCAGCCTCTTCCGTGCCGTGCAGCGTGCGCGCATACGCGACGCCTTCCTTCACCAGATGCTCCATCTCGAGCAGATCCTGGCGCAGCTTCGCGCCCTGCGCGCCGTCGTCCATCACGTCGACGCGCAGCCGCATCCGCGTGATGGGTGTCTGCAAGTCGTGCGAGATCGACGCGAGAATCTGCATGCGCTCAGCCATGTACTGCGCGATGCGGTCCTGCATCGCGTTGAACGCGCGGGCTGCGCGCGCGACTTCGGACGGGCCGTCCTCGTTCAGGCGTTCTCCCTTCAGGTCGGGGCCGAGCGCGTCGGCCGCCTGCGCGAGCTGCTTCAGCGGCCGCGTCGCGAGCCGCACCGCGAGCCAGCAGCACGCGGCCAGCACCGCGAGCTGCAGCGCGAGCACGACCGGCAGCCAGCCCGACAGCGGCACCGTCGACATCGGGTGGATGTCGATCGTCAGCGGCGAGCCGTCGGTCAGGCGCAGATGCACCTGCAGATGCTCGCGATCGCCGGGGAGCGCGTTCGCGGTCAACGGGTAATCGCCGCCGATGCCGTCCGAGATCGAGCGCTCGACGCGCGCCGAGAGCCGCGCCTCCGGAGGCGTGCCCGTCTGGCCCGGCCCGAGGATGAACGCGTAGCTGCGCCGCGCGAGACGCGGCAGCCACGCGGCGCGCTGGTCGGGCGGCAGGTGATCGAGCAGCGCGACCGAGCTCGCGACCTCGCGCTCGATGTAGCCCATCATCAAGTTGGTGGTCGCCTGGTCGCGCTCGGTCACGGTGAGCCAGAACGACAGCGTCTGCGCGAGCGCGAGGCCCACGCACAGGATCAGCGCGAGCCGCGCGAACAGCGAGCGCGGCCAGTGCCAAAGGGTGCGCGTGTTCATGCGTCGCCTTCGACCGCGGTCACCGCCGACGAAAACACGTAGCCCTCGTTGCGCAGCGTCTTGATGTAGCGCGGCTCGCGCGCGCCGTCACGCAGGCGCTGCCGCAGCCGGCTCACGAGCAGGTCGATCGACCGGTCGAACGGATCGGACTGCCGGCCCTGCGTGAGGTTGAGCAACTGGTCGCGCGTCAGCACGCGCTGCGGATTGTCGAGGAACACCCGCAGCAGCCGATACTCGGCGCCGCTCAACGCGACCAGCGTGCCTTCGGTGTCGAGCAGGTGACGCCCCGTCGTGTCGAGCCGCCATTCGCCGAACGCCAGCATCGCGGCCGTCTCCGTCACCTGCATGCCGGGCGGAAGCATGCGCGCGCGGCGCAGCACCGAGCGGATCCGCGCGAGCAGTTCGCGCACCGCGAACGGCTTCGCGAGATAGTCGTCGGCGCCCATCTCGAGGCCGATGATGCGATCGGTTTCCTCGCCGCGCGCGGTCAGCATCAGCACCGGCACCGTCCGGAACTTGCCCGCGCGCAGGTCGCGACACAGCGTGAGGCCGTCCTCGCCGGGCATCATCAGATCGAGCACGATCAGGTCGGGCGCGCCGTCGTCGAGCGCGTTGCGCATCTCGCGGCCGTTCGCGGCAAGCGACACGCGCATGCCGTTCTTCTCCAGATAGTCCGCGATCAGTTCGCGGATCGCGCGATCGTCGTCGACGATCAGTACGTGGTCGATCTTGTCCATGAGTCGATGTCGTTGGCGTGATGTTCCGGCTGGCGATGTCCGCTTTTATACCGCATCGCAGGCGCGCGTTTGTATCCCAATGTATCGCGCCGCCGCGACGACACACAACATTGCACAGGCGCGGCTTGCCGGACACACCGCAGATACGTCGGCGCGGCCCAATGACGGCTGTCGAAACCTGTCCGGCCCGCGCACTTGCGCGGCGGCCGGCCGAACCGGAGAACCGTCATGCTGCCCAGATTCAGGACCGCCACCCTCGTGATCGCCCTCGCCGCCACGGCAGGGCTCGCCGCATTCGCAGGCACTCGCGACGACGCGGGCACGACCACCTCGCTGGACGGCACGCCGGCACCCGACTTCACCGGCATCGAGCGCTGGCACAACAGCGCGCCGCTCAAGCTCGATCAGTTGCGCGGCAAGGTCGTGCTGGTCGATTTCTGGACGTACTCGTGCATCAACTGCATTCATACGATCCCGTACGTGAACGACTGGTACCGGAAGTATCGCGACCAGGGGCTCGTCGTGGTCGGCGTGCATACGCCCGAGTATCCGTTCGAACGCGACGCGAAGAACGTCGCCGATGCGATCAAGCGCTTCGGCATCCAGTATCCGGTCGCGCAGGACAACCGCTACGACACCTGGCGTGCGTACGGAAACCAGTACTGGCCCGCGCTGTACCTGATCGACGCCAACGGGAAGGTCGTCTATACGCGGTATGGCGAGGGCGGGTACGACAAGACGGACGCGGCGATCCGGGGGGCGCTGGCGCAGGCGGGAGAAGGGGCGAAGGGCGCGACGCATACGCAGTAGCGCGCCCCCGTGCGATTCACCGCGACCTATTTCCGCTTCGCATCCGCCTCCGCCAGCATCGCCTCCCCGATCGCGAGACTCCCGTCCGCGATCAGCGCGTCGCCCGCGCCGCGGATATCGTCGACCGCCTTGTTCTGCCCGAGCTTGCGCTTGCCGACGAGCCGCGTGATCTCGATCTGCAGCCCGACGATCGACTGCAGCATCGTGTCGAGATAGTCCTTTGGCGCGTCGGCCATCTTCCAGGGCACCGGCTGCGACGCCTCGTGCGTGCGCGTCAGCCGCGCGACCACGCCGCGCACGAACTTCTCGTCGTCGCGCACCGTGATGCGGCCGTGCGCATGCACGACCACGTAGTTCCACGTCGGCACCTGCCGATGCGCGGCATGCTTGCTCGGGTACCAGTTCGGCGAAATGTACGCGTCGCCGGCGCGGAAGATCACGAGCACGTCGTCGCCGTTCGCGACCTCCTGCCAGACCGGATTCGCACGCGCGACGTGCGCATGCAGTTCGCCGAGACCGCCGTCGCCCGGCAGCAACTCGAACGGGAGGTGGTTCGCGTCGAGCCCGCTCTTCCCGTGCGTGACCAGGCTGCCGAACGGATGCTGCACGATCAGTTCGCGCAATGCGTCGGGGTTGGGCTCGTTGAAATCGGCAGGGACGTACATGTCGGCTCCACGGTCGTGCAGGGATTGAAATGACGCGGGCACTGGCCCGTCATGCGCAGATTGTGACCGCTAACTGGTTTATTCTGTAGAGCCGGTTTCGAACAATTTCAGCAGACCAGAATCATGGCCAGAACCGCCCGGATCGTCGAAATCCCGTCGCTCGGCGTGCTCGACCGCGCGGCCGGCGACCTGAGCCGCCAGCTCGCACAGGCGTTGCGGGACGCGGTGCGGCGCGGCGACGTGCGGCCCGGCGACACGCTGCCGTCCACGCGGCTGCTCGCGACGTCGCTCCAGGTCGCGCGCGGCACCGTCGTCGACGCGTATGCGCAGCTCGTCGCCGAAGGCTTCCTGGCGGCGCGCGGCGGCGCCGGTACGCGCGTCGCGAACGCGCTCGCCGAGCCCTCTCCGCCAGCCGTCGAACCACCCGCCGCCCGGCGGCGTGCCGCACACGCCGGGCTGCCCGAACCGGCCGCGACGTTCGCGCGGATCGCCCGCGAATTCCGTCCGTTGCCGGCCGTGCCGTTCGCGATCTCGGTGCCGGTCGGGCTCACCGCACCCGACGACATCTGGCGCCGGCTCGGCAACCGCCTGCGCGCCCGCGGCGCCGGTGCGCCGTCCGGTTATGCGGATCCGCAAGGCGCGCTGCCGCTGCGCGAAGCGATCGCCGATTACGTGCGCCGCTCGCGCTCGGTGCGCTGCAGCGCCGATCAGGTCGTGATCACGAGCGGCACGCAACAAGGGCTGCACCTCGCGAGCCAGGTCCTGCTCGGCCCGACCGATCGCGCGTGGGTCGAGAATCCCGCCTATCGCGGCATCACCGCACTGCTCGAGAGCACCGGGCGGCGTGACGCGATGGTCCGCGTGCCGGTCGACGCGGACGGCATCGACGTCGAGGCCGGCATCCGTCTCGCGCCGAACGCGCGCGCGGCGTTCGTCACGCCGTCGCACCAGTACCCGCTCGGTATGCCGATGAGCATGGCGCGGCGCAACGCGCTGCTCGGCTGGGCGCGCGCGCATCGCGCGTGGGTGGTCGAGGACGACTACGACAGCGAGCTGCGCTACGAAGGCTATCCGTTTCCGTCGCTGCAAGGGCTGGATCCAGAACACGTGATCTATCTCGGCACGTTCAGCAAGATCCTGTTCCCGTCGCTGCGGCTCGGCTACGTGATCGCGCCCGGCGATCTCGTGCCCGCGTTCTGCGGTGCGCGCGTGCTGATGGATCGGCACGCGCCGACCGCCGATCAGCACGTGCTCGCCGCCTTCATCGCGAAAGGGCATCTCGACCGCCACATTCGCCGTGTGCGCGGCGTCTATGCAGAACAGCGCGCGTTGCTGATCGACACGCTCGGCGCGCGGCTGCCGCGCGAGCGCGCGTGGGTGCAGCCTGGCGATCAGGGGATGCACGTCGTGCTGTGGCTCGCCGAAGGGATCGACGATCTCGACGTGGTGGCGCGCGCCGCGCAGGCGGGCGTCGCGGTGCGCGCGGTATCGCCGATGTTCGCGCCGGGCACCGCGCGCCCGGGCCTCGTGCTCGGCTTCGGCGGGTTCGATCGCGCACGGATGGAAGCGGCCGCGCAGCGCCTAGCGGATGTGGTCGGCGAAGCGGCCGGCACCGTTTCATCGGAAGAATCGCGGCAACGCGTACGACCAAAGGTTGTCCGCGGGAAACAAACGTAATCGTCTGTAAATCCTGCAAGAAAACGGGCTGTTTGGCCACAGGCAACGGTGCGCGGTTTGCTAGGATCGCGCCTTTTCCGCTCGCGCTCCTGCCGCCGTGAATCGCTTCGTGCCGTTTCTTCGAGACCTGTGGCTTCGCTGCCGCACCGGCGCCCGCTTGCTGGGCGCCGGCGCCTGGCATCGCCTGCGCCATCCGACGCGCCGCGGTGTCGCCCTGACGCTCGCCGCGATACCGGTGCTCGGCCTGCTGGTCCTGCTCGCGTTCGTCCCGTTCACGCCGAGCATCGGCGACATCCGCAAGGCACGCATCGACCGCCCCGCGCGCGTGCTGTCGGCCGACGGTCAGCTGATCGCCGAATTTCGGCCCGTCAATCGCGAATGGGTGCCGCTCAAGCAGATCTCGCCGCACATGGTCGACGCGCTGATCGCGACCGAGGACCACCGCTTCTACGCGCATCACGGCATCGACTGGCGCCGCACGCTCGCGGCCGGGCTGCACACGTTCTCGGGCAGCCGCCAGGGCGGCTCGACGATCACGCAGCAGCTCGCGCGCAACCTGTATCCGGACGAAGTCGGCCGCGCGCCGACGCTCACGCGCAAGGTGAAGGAGCTGATCACGGCATTCAAGATCGAGACGGTGTACAGCAAGGACGAAATTCTCGAGACCTACCTGAACACGGTGCCGTTCCTGTACAACGCGTACGGCGTCGAGATGGCCGCGCGCACCTATTTCGGCAAGTCGGCGGACCAGCTCGACATCGTCGAAAGCGCGACGCTCGTCGGGATGCTGAAGGGCAACAGCTACTACAACCCGGTGCTGAACCCGGAGCGCGCGGTACAGCGCCGCAACATCGTGCTCGCCCGGATGGCGGCGATGGGCATGCTGTCGCAGCGGCAGCTCGCGCAGTTGCAGCGCCGGCCGCTACGTGTCGACTTCGAGCCGCAGACCGCGCAACCCGGCCTCGCCCCGCACTTCGCGGTGCAGCTGCGCAAGTGGCTGATCGCATGGGCCGACCGCAACAACTACGATCTCTACGCCGACGGCCTCGTCGTGCGCACGACGCTCGATGCACAGCTGCAGGACATGGCGACGCAAGCGCTGACGCAGCAGACCGATCGCCTGCAGGCAATCGCCGACAGCGCGTGGCACAACCCGTCCGGCTGCGGGCTGCGCAACAACCTGTTCCGCGGCTTCATCCGGCAGACGCCCGACTATCGCGCCGCGCGTGACGCGGGGCTCACCGATGTGGCGGCGCTGAAGCAGCTCGGCGCGAATCGCGCGTTCATCCGCGCGTTGTGCGAGCGCAAGACGCAGGTGCAGGCGGGCTTCGTCGCGATCGATCCGCGCAACGGCGCGATTCGCGCGTGGGTCGGCAGCCCCGATTTCGGCAGCGAGCCGTTCGATCACGTCGTGCAAGCGCGGCGCCAGCCGGGCTCGACGTTCAAACCGTTCGTCTATGGCGCCGCGTTCGCGGACGGCATGCAGCCGGGCGATACGTTCGTCGATCGCCCCGTCGCAATCCCGATCGGCGCGCACGCGGTGTGGCATCCGACCGATGCCGAGCCGCCGACCGACGCACCGATGACGCTGCGCGACGCGCTTGCCCTGTCGCGCAATCGCATCACCGCGCAGGTGATGCAGCGCGAAGGCGCGGCCAGGGTCGCGCAGCTCGCGCGCGCGATGGGCGTGCGCGACAGCGCGCTCGACGCGGTGCCGTCGCTCGCACTCGGCACGAGCCCCGTCACGCTGAAGGAAATGGTGTCCGCGTACGGGACGATCGCGAATCGCGGCGTGTACGTCGCACCGCAGATGATCACGCGCATCGAGGACCGCGACGGCAAGGTGCTCGCCGCATTCGGCAGCGCGCCGCCCGAACGCGCGCTGCCGGTGGCCGCGGCACAGACGCTGGTCGACGTGATGCGCGGCGTCGTCGATTACGGGACCGGTGCCGACATCCGCTCGCGCTACGGGATTCGCGTCGACGTCGCGGGCAAGACCGGCACGACGCAGGACAACACGGACGGCTGGTTCATCCTGATGCATCCGCAACTGGTGGCTGGTGCATGGGTCGGCTTCGACGACGGCAGCGTGACGCTGCGCAGCGACTACTGGGGCGCGGGCGCGCACAGTGCGCTGCCGATCGTCGGCTCGTTCTACGATGCGGCGCTGCGTGCGCGCGCGATCGATCCGCACGCGCAGTTTTCGCCAGACTTCCGGCCGCGCAGTGCACCGGCGCCCGCACCGAGGCGGCGTCCGCATCCCGGCCTGTTCGACTGGCTGAAAATCTTCCGCTGAGCACTGCTCGACAACGACGCCTCGTCCTCCCGGACGAAGCGATCCCGGCATGCACCGCCTTCGTCGGAGCGGTTGTCGTCAGTCCGCCGTGTCGCCGCTCTTCGGCAGCTTCGACCAAGCGTTGCGTCCCGGCGCCGGCGACCATGCCGGACGCGTCTTGCGCGCGCTGTCGATCACGACCAGATAGCGGCCGGCAATCGGCGTGATGTCGCGATCGCGGCGCAGCACCCACAACGACTTGCCAGCCTCGACGCGCGCCTGATAGTCGTCGTCGAGAATGCCGTGCCGGTCCAGGAACGTGTTCAGCGAAGCAGGAATGCGCACACAGCCTTTCGAGTGCCGGATGCCGAGCAGCGGCTCGAGGCGATCGGGGTCGGTCGCGTGCATCTGGAAGCGCATCGGCGACTTGCCGCCCTTGCCCCAGCCCCGCTCGCCGTCCACCCAGCCGAAGTCGTAGATGCGCATGTCGCGCATGCCGTAGCCGCGAATGCCGTTGTCGTTCGTCGTGCCTTCCGCGCGGAAGTCCATGTTGTCGGGTGAATGGTGGAACACGCCGAGCGGCGTCAGGAAGTGATCGTATTGGCCGGGCCAGCCGGTGGCGACCGGCGACGCGCCGATCAACAGCCACGCATTGGACGGCGTCGCGCGGAAGTAGATGAACAGCGCCTGCACGTTCGGCGCACGGTCGACGAGCGCAACGTATTCGCCGGCCAGGTCGCCGAGATCCGCATCGGCGAGCGCGTTCTGAAGGCGATCGCCATACGCGCGCTGCTCGCTCGCGGGCACGTTCAGGCGTCGCTTGACTTCCTGCGTGAAGCGCTTGCGCATGTCGATCGCACGCGCGGTCGCGTTCTTCGCCTCCTCGGCCGACAGCGGAGGGTGCCGGCGCGGCGGCGTCGGTGCGGGTGCTTCGGCTTCGCTCGCCGGTGTGCCGGATGCTGCCGATGCCGCGGAAGCCGGAGAGGCCGCGGACGCAGCGGATGCCGGCGATGCCCCGCTGGCGGGTAACGCATGATGCACGGCGGACGCCGCAGACGCGGGCCCAGCCTCCGACGACACATGCGCTGGAGAAGCCGGATGCGCGGCCGAAGCAGATGATGAGGAAAACGTAGCAGTGGCCGGCGGCACGTCGGCCGCAGCGAGGGCTGGCCGCGCGACGAGAACGGAAATCGGGAGAGCGGCTGCGAGCCACACATACGTGGCGAGCGCCAGGGTACGGCAACGCAGCTTGGACAACCGCCGCGTCAGGTCGGAGAGCATCATGCGATCGAAGCCATCGGCCGAGCCGGCCGCCGCACGTTGCAAACGGCGCATCTCCCGCGCGAGCCATCGACATGCCGGGGGCACGCATGCGCCCGGCGCCGACGCCTCTTCCCGGTGGAGTCGTTCGCAGTACAACGCGTTCGGTCCAATGGCGGCTAATGAGTCGTCAGGTCTTTCATTCTACCCGCTCGGAGACGAATCGGCAGGGCCGAACCCCCGGTTTCGCGGCGGTTTTGCGCTTCGTCACGCTTTGTTTCAACTCGTTTCCGCTTGCTTCGCCGCTGCATGGCAGGTTGCTTCGCTGGGCGTTTCCGGCAACTCGAAGCGCCGGAAATTCACGCGCGTGCCGCATGCGGCACGTGCGTGCGCAACCCCGCGTCTACTTCGAAATGGCTTCGAGCGCGATGCCTTTGGTACGCGGCCCCATGAATCCGATCGCGGCCATCACGATCACCATCGCGCCGGCAATGAACGCGAACACGCCGAACGTGCCGAAGCCCTTCAGCACGGCCGCGATCACGAACGACGAGAAGATCGCCGAGAAGCGGCTCCATGAGTAGACGAAGCCCACTGCGCGCGCGCGGATCGACGTCGGGAACAGCTCGGCCTGATAGGCGTGGAAGCTGTACGACATGATGTTGCTCGCGAGCGTGAGACCGATGCCGAGCACGATCAGGAACGCGCCCACCGTCGTCTGGCTGAACAGCAGCCCGCAGACGACGATCGCCGCCGCCATCGCGACGATCACCGACTTGCGCTCGAAGCGGTCGGCAATCACGAGGCCGATCAGCGGGCCGAGCGGTGCGGCGAGCGCGATCACGCTCGAATACATGAGGCTCGACGTGATCGTGATGCCCTGCTTGATCAGCAGCGTCGGGACCCAGTTCGCGAAGCCGTAGAAGCCGACCGTCTGGAACACGTTGAAGATCGTCATCATGATCGTGCGGCTGCGATACGGCGGCACCCACATGTCGCGGAAGCTGCCGCGCGGCGGCACCGGCTCGGCCGGCGCGGGCGGCGGCAGCGGCCGGCCGTATTCGGCTTCGACCTTCGCCTCGAGCGCGCGCATGATGCGATCGGCTTCGTCGACGCGACCCTGCTGCGCGAGCCAGCGCGGGCTCTCCGGTAGCTCGCGGCGAATCCACCACACGAACAGCGCGCCGTGCGCGCCAATCAGCACGACCCAGCGCCAGCCGTCGAGGCCGAGCGGTGCGTGCGGCACGAGCAGGTACGCGAGGAATGCGACCACCGGCACCGCGACGAACCCGACCGCCTGCTCGCACGCGAACGCGCGGCCGCGGATCTGCTTCGGCACGAGTTCGGAGATGTACGTGCCGATCGTCACCATCTCGACGCCGAGGCCGAGACCGACGACGAAGCGCCAGAAGTTCAATCCGCCTGCCGTATCCTGGAACGCCATCACGACGTTGGCGGCGGTGTACCACAGCAGCGACCACGTGAAGATCGCGCGGCGGCCGAAGCGATCCGCGAGGAAGCCGCATGCGATCGTGCCGATGAAAAGGCCGGAGAACAGCGCGGCGATGAAGCTCGCGACGCCCGTGGTGCCGAACAGGCCGTGCGTCGTCGCGGACAGAATCCCGCTTTTCACGAGGCCCGGCGCGACGTAGCCGCTGTACAGCAGATCGTAGAGCTCGAAGAAGAAGCCGAGGCTCAGCAGCACGACGAGCTTCCAGACGCTGCGGGTCGGCGGCAGGCGATCGAGGCGGGCCGAAATCGAGCCGGCGTCGATGGAAGAGGACGAGGCGGTTGCCTGTGGAAAGCTGTCCGTTGAGACCATCTTGGTCGTGTCTCCTGATCGTGTCGTGTGTTTTGTTGTCCGGCGGCCGGCGGGCCGCCGTCGGGCGATTCGCTGCATTGTACCGGCACGCCGCTCGGGCCGCGTTGCATGGCCAACCGGTTCGGACACCCCACTTTCGCGCCGGCTATTGTGTAAATTGCGTAACGTTCTGTCGGATCTGTAAGGTTCGTCGGCGTCACGACGTTGCGCTGCCGGACTGCGAATGCGACCGTCACGGCCCCGCCGGCAAGGGCCCGCGCGGCAATCGCATGCCCGTGCGGGCACCGCTGTACGCGAAAGGCAAGGCGCACGATCGGCAGCGCCGCGGCCGCCATGCCCCGGTAACATGCTACCGGGCCAACTCCCGGCTTCCGGGCGCCTTGCGGCACCCGGCATTGTCGGCAAAACGTAAGCATTCCATGTCCATACAACGACTATCCACGTACGCACGCCGAATCGCGCTGTTCGCACTGCTGCAGTTCGCGGCGATCGCGGCCGCATCGGCATTTCCGACGGCCGCGTCCGCACCGGGCGCGAGCGGCGTCGGCGTCCCCGTGCCGACGATTTCGCTCAGCGACGCCGTTGCGCAACTCAAGCAGATGCAGGTGCAACAGGACCGCATCAAGCAGCAGACGTCGAACGCGACCAACAGCAAGGAGCTCGACGAGCTCGGTGACGCGACCCAGGAACTGAGCGCCGACGTCGACAAGCTGCAGAGCCAGCTCGCGCCGCAGCGCACGCAGGTCCAGGCGCAGCTCGACGTGCTCGGCCCGCCGCCGGCCCCGGGCGCATCGCCCGAAACACCCGCCGTCGAACAGCAGCGGGCGACGCTGAACGCGCGCAAGGCGCAGATCGACGCGGCGCTGAAGCAGGCCGCCGACCAGAAGACCAACCTCGCGAACCTGAACGACCAGTTCTCGAAGCTGCACCGCAGCCTGCTGAAGAACCAGCTCGCGTTCCGTTCCGGCAGCATCTTCGGCGCGCAGTTCTGGCTGCCGCTGTTCCATCTGTCGCCGGACGACGTGCAGCGGCTCGACGATTTCAACGACGAACTGCGCGACATGCTGCGCTCGTCCTGGACACCCGGCCAGCGCGCGCTCACCACGCTGCTGATGATCGCAGCGCTCGCGGTCTGGCTCGGCGGCCGCCGCATCGTCGAACGCGGGCTCGCGTGGTTCTGCCTGAACCGCCTGCCGCCCACCCGGCTGCGCCGCAGTGCGCTGGCGCTGGCCACGGCGTTCTCGACGCTGCTCGCGACCGCGGTCGCCGTCCAGATCCTCTATCTCGCGCTCGCCCGCCACTCCGAGCTCACGTCGTCGATGACCGATCTGTGGGACCAGTTCGCGAAGCTCGCCGTGACCTGCGCGCTGATCGCCGGCCTCGGCCGCGCGCTGCTCTGCACGAAGCATCCGTCGTGGCGGCTGCCCGCGCTCGCCGATCCCGTCGCGCTCGCGATGAAGCCGTTCCCCGGCGTGCTGGCCGCGCTGCTGCTGATGTCGGGCACGCTCGAATCGATCAACCGGATCGTCGATACCAGCCTGTCCGTCACGCTGTTCGGCCGCGGCATCGTCTCGCTCGTCGTCGCGCTGACCGTCGGCGCGTCGATCCTGCGCGCGAATCGCGTACGCAGCGCGCTTGCGGCATCCGGCGAGGCGCCCGAGGATCGCTCGACGCTCGCGGGGCTGATCCATGCGGGCGTCACGCTGGCGATCGTCGTGTCGCTCGGCGCGCTGCTGATCGGCTACATCACGGTCGCACGCTTCATCACCTACGAGCTTGTGTGGTTCGAGATCGTGCTGTGCAGCGTCTACATCATGACGCAGCTGACGCGCGACGCGAGCGAAAGCCTGTTCTCCGCGAACCTGTCCACCGGCAAGCAGATCAAGCACCTGTTCGCGCTCGACGACCGACATCTCGACCAGGCCCATACCGTCGTGTCCGGCCTCGGCACGAGCCTGCTGATGCTGGTCGCGGCGATCGCGTTGCTGACGGGCGGTTTCGGCACGACGCCGAGCGACCTCCTCGACAGCGCGGTCGCGATGATTGGCGGCCAGCGGCTGCAGAGCCTGAACATCATGCCCGACCGGATCATGAACGCGGTGATCGGGTTCGCGATCGGCTTCTACCTGCTGCGCTCGGTGCGCCGCTGGCTCGACAGCGAGTTCATGCCGGCACTCGGCATGGATGCGGGAATGCGCGTGTCGCTGATCACGCTGTTCACCAATGTCGGCTACGTGCTGCTCGTGCTGATGGCGCTCGGGCTGCTCGGCGTCAGATGGAGCAACCTTGCGTGGATCGTCAGCGCGCTGTCGGTCGGTATCGGTTTCGGCCTGCAGGAGATCGTGAAGAACTTCGTGTCGGGGCTGATCCTGCTGACCGAGCGGCCGGTGAAGGTGGGCGACATGGTCAGCATCGCGGGCGTCGAAGGCGACATCCGCCGCATCAACGTGCGCGCGACCGAGATCCAGCTCAGCGACCGCTCGACCGTGATCGTGCCGAACTCGCAACTGATCTCGCAGAACGTGCGCAACGTGACGATGGGCAATAGCACGCAGGGCGTCGCGACGCTGATGCTGACGTTCCCGCTGAACACCGACCCCGAGCAGGTGCGCGACCTGCTGCTCGACGCGTATCGCGAGCATCCGGCGATTCTCGACAAGCCGGCGCCGTCGGTCACGTTCAGCCAGCTGGCGCCCGACGGGATCACGCTGAGCGTCACGGGCTACGTGGCGAGCCCGCGGATCGCGAGCGCGACGAAGAGCGACCTGCTGTTCGAGATCCTGAAGCAGTTGCGGGCGTCGCAGATCACGCTGTCGACGCCGCAGATGCTGGTCGTGCAGAACATGCCGGCAATCGACGGATCCGCCCCTCACAAATGAATACGTGATCGGGCGGGCGCAGATCGGGCATCGCCGCGCACGCATCGCTGAAAACGACAAGGGCCGGTTACCGCCTTCGCGGCAACCGGCCCTTGTCATTCGAACGTCAACGCGCCCTTGCGGGCCCATCCGTCAGACGTCGAACTTCACGCCCTGCGCCAACGGCAGCTGACGGCTGTAGTTGATCGTGTTCGTCGCACGGCGCATGTATGCCTTCCACGCATCCGAACCCGACTCGCGGCCGCCGCCCGTTTCCTTCTCGCCGCCGAACGCGCCGCCGATCTCCGCGCCGCTCGTGCCGATGTTCACGTTGACGATCCCGCAATCGCTGCCCGCCGACGACATGAACTGCTCGGCCTCGCGCATGTCGTTCGTGAAGATCGCCGACGACAGGCCCTGCGGCACCGCGTTGTGTACTTCGATCGCGTCCTCGAAGTTGTCGTAGACCATCACGTAGAGAATCGGTGCGAACGTTTCGCGCTCGACCACCGCCGATTGCTTCGGCATCCGCACGATGGCCGGGCGCACATAGTACGCATCCGCGTGACCGACATCGACGCGCTCACCGCCCTTCACTTCGCCGCCCTGCTCGCGTGCGTCGGCCAGCGCCTTCTGCATCGCGTCGAACGACGCACGGTCGACCAGCGGGCCGACGAGCGTGCCTTCCTCGAGCGGGCTGCCGACCTTCACCGACGCATAGGCCTTCTCGATGCGCGGCAGCAGCTGGTCGACGACGCTGCGATGCACGATCAGGCGGCGCAGCGTCGTGCAGCGCTGGCCGGCCGTGCCGACCGCCGCGAACGTGACGGCGCGCACCACGAGGTCGAGGTCGGCGCTCGGCGCGACGATCATCCCGTTGTTGCCGCCGAGCTCGAGGATGCCGCGTGCGAGACGCTGGCTCAGCACCTTCGCCACTTCCTGGCCCATCCGCACACTGCCCGTCGCGCTGACGACCGGCACCTTCTTCGACGACGTCAGCACCTCGCCGACATCGCGCATGCCGAGCACCAGCTGGCTCAGGCCCTTCGGCGCGACGCCCGGGTGGGTCTTCTCGAATTCGCGGATCGCCTTCTCGAGCAGCACGTGGCACGCAATCGCGGTGAGCGGCGTCTTCTCCGACGGCTTCCACACGACCGAATCGCCGCACACGAACGCGAGCGCCGCATTCCAGGCCCACACCGCGACCGGGAAGTTGAACGCCGAGATCACGCCGCACACGCCGATCGGGTGCCACGTCTCCATCATCCGGTGACCCGGGCGCTCGGACGCGATCGTCAGGCCGTAAAGCTGGCGCGACAGGCCGACCGCGAAGTCGCAGATGTCGATCATTTCCTGCACTTCGCCGAGCCCTTCCGACGTGATCTTGCCGGCTTCGAGCGTGACGAGGCGGCCGAGTTCGGCCTTGTGCTCGCGCAGCACGTTGCCGAACACGCGCACGAGCTCGCCGCGCACCGGCGCCGGCACCGTGCGCCACTTGAGGAATGCGTCGTGCGCGGCGTCGATCTTGCGCTCGGCGTCGGCAGGCGAGTCAACCGCCAGCGTCGCGAGCGTCGCGCCGTCGAGCGGCGAACGCGCGGTCAGCGCATTGCCTTTCCACTGGGCGAGATCGATGTCGAGCGCAGCAAGAATGTCATTGAATTGCATCACTTCCTCTTCAGGGACAGATTGATCGGTGCGGCGGCAACGCCGCCCGCGTGATTCGATTGGAGCGCGTTCGCGCGCCCTGTGCAAGCGGATGCGTAGCTCGGCAGGCCCGGTGCGCCGCGTGGCGCATCGCGCGGCGCCGCCACCGGAAACCCGGCCGGACGGCACGCCCCGGCCTCGCGAGGCACGATCCATGAGACACATTGTCGGTGGCCACAAGTCGGGCCGCTATTGATATTAACTCACGACTTCATTCCCAAAACGCAACACCCGGGCAGGACGAGACCGCTTGATTCGGTACGGTCACGGGACCTGTCCGGGGCCAGTGGCCGGGCCACCGGGCCGGTTTCGATGCGCGACAAGTTGATGACAAAGTTGCATCACCCAGTGCGGAAATATCGTTTGCCGCGCATGCGGCCGGCACATACGATCGGTGCGGCGTCGAGGTGCACCGCACCCGGCGCCCCGACGCGCCGCCGATCAGCGGCCGGACGACAGACGAAGGCGACACGCGTCGCGGCCCGGTGCACCGGTCGTTCCAGTCGATCCGGACCAAGCCCGCGCAGCAGTGCCGCTGCCCGCCGTGGCGGCCGGCGACGCGTCACGCTTCGTAGCCAAAAAAAATCCTGGAGACAGCGCCCAGCACCCGCCATGCATTCAGATGCCCGCCCCGTCCGTCCGGCTCGCCGCCCGCGAAGCCGTCCCTCCACCGCGCACTGCAGGCGCGCCATCTGCGGATGATCGCGATCGGCGGCTCGATCGGCACGGGCCTGTTCGTCGCGTCCGGCGCGTCGATCTCGCAAGCCGGCCCCGGTGGCGCGATGCTCGCGTACATGCTGATCGGCCTGATGGTCTACTTCCTGATGACGAGCCTCGGCGAAATGGCCGCGTTCATGCCGGTGTCGGGCTCGTTCGCGACCTACGGCGCGAAATTCGTCGACGAGGGCTTCGGCTTCGCGCTCGGCTGGAACTACTGGTACAGCTGGGCCGTGACGCTCGCGGTCGAGCTCGTCGCCGCGCAGCTCGTGATGCACTACTGGTTTCCGCACGTGCCAGGCGTCTGGTGGAGCGCGATCTTCCTCGCGCTGATCTTCGCGCTCAACGCGCTGTCGGTGCGCGGCTTCGGAGAAGCCGAATACTGGTTCGCGCTGATCAAGGTGCTGACGGTGCTCGCGTTCGTTGGCGTCGGCCTGCTGATGATCTTCGGGATCATGCAAGGCGGCCCGAGCGCGGGCTGGGGCAACTTCACGATCGGCGACGCGCCCTTCGTGGGCGGTTGGGCAACGATGCTCGGCGTCGCGATGATCGCGGGCTTCTCGTTCCAGGGCACCGAAATGATCGGCGTCGCGGCCGGCGAATCGGAGAACCCGCGCACGACGATCCCGCGCGCGGTCAGCCAGATCTTCTGGCGCATCCTGCTGTTCTACGTGTTCGCGATCTTCGTGATCGGCGTGCTGATTCCGTACACCGACCCGAGCCTGCTGAAGAGCGACGTCACCGACGTGGGCGTGAGCCCGTTTACGCTCGTGTTCCGCCACGCGGGCCTCGCGTTCGCGGCCGGCGTGATGAACGCGGTGATCCTGACGGCCGTGCTGTCGGCCGGCAACTCGGGCATGTACGCGTCGACGCGGATGCTCTATAACCTCTCGGTCGAAGGCCGCGCGCCGAAGCTGTTCGCGAAGCTGTCGCCGGGCGGCGTGCCGCGCAACGCGCTGTACGCGACGACCGCCGTCGGCGCGCTGTGCTTCCTCACGTCGCTGTTTGGCGACAAGACCGTCTACCTGTGGCTGCTGAACACGTCGGGCATGGCCGGGTTCATCACCTGGCTCGGCATCGCGGTCAGCCACTACCGGTTCCGCAAGGGCTTCCTCAAGCAGGGCTATCGGCTCGACCAGCTGCCATACCGGTCGAAGTGGTTTCCATTCGGCCCGCTGTTCGCATTCGCGTTGTGCGCGGTCGTCGCACTCGGCCAGGACTACCAGGCGTTCCTCGCCGACAGGATCGACTGGGCCGGCATCGCCGCGACCTACATCGGCCTGCCGTTCTTCCTCGCGATCTGGCTCGGCTACGCGCTGGTGCGCAAATGCCGGCTCGTCCGCTACGAGGACATGGAGATCGCGCCGTGGATCGAGCGCAACGCGACGCCCGAAGCGACGGTAAAGGCCAGTACCGGCTATCCGGCCTACGTTGCCGCCCCGCCCAACCCGACGCCGGGCGCCTGACGCCCGGTCGTGCAACGGCCGCCGCCCGACCGCCGCGGCCGTTGCACTGAAAAACCCATTCGACGCGACGCGCGCGTTCAGGCAAGATCGACGCGCGCCGTCCGTTTTTCCGTCGTGACGAATCACCGAAAACGCATGCAGAACTTCTACGAAGCCACCGTTACCCGCCAGCCCTACCCGCAATTGACCGGCACCATCGACACGCAGGTCTGCATCGTCGGCGGCGGCCTCGCCGGCCTGTGCACGGCGCTCGGCCTCGTCGAGCGCGGCGTGCAGGACGTCGTCGTGCTCGACGGAGAGCGGGTCGGCTTCGGCGCATCGGGCCGCAACGGCGGCTTCGTGTTCGGCGGCTACAGCCTCGACAACGCAGACCTGCTGCGCACGCTCGGCCGCGACGAAGGCCGCCGCCTGTACCGGCTCACCGTCGATGCGGTCGACCTGATCCGCGCGCGGATCGCCCGCTACGGGATCGACTGCGACATCGTTGACGAGGGCGTGATGCTCGCGAACTGGTTCGACGATCCATCGCGGCTCGACGGCGTGCGCACGCTGATGAAGCAGGAATTCAACGTCGACTGGGAACCCGTTTCGACGGACGCGCTGCGCGCGCGGCTGAAGACACAGCGCTATTACGGCGGCCTGTTCGAGCCGAACGCGTTTCACTTCCATCCGCTCAAGTACGTGCTCGGCGTCGCGGCGGCCGCGTCGCGCGGCGGCGCGCGCGTGTACGAACGCTCGGCCGCGCTCGGCATCGCGCGCGAAGGCGCCGGCTACGTCGTGCGCACGGCGCAGGGCACGGTGCGCGCGAAGGACGTCGTGTTCGCCGGCGGCGGCTATGCGCGCGGCGTGTCGCCGCGCATCGAGCGCGCGGTGCTGCCGATCGCGACCTACGTGATCGCGACCGAACCGCTCGGCACGCGCCTGCCCGACGCGATCGACGCGCCGTACGCGATCTACGATACGCGTTTCGCGTTCGACTACTACCGCCCGCTGAAGGACACGCGCATTCTGTGGGGCGGCCGGATCTCCGTGCTCGACCGCGGCCCCGACGCGATCGCGCGGCTGCTGCGACGCGACCTTTTGCGCGTGTATCCGCAGCTCGAAGGCGTGAAGGTCGAATACGCCTGGGGCGGGCTGATGAGCTACGCGCGGCACAAGATGCCGCAGATCGGCCGCGACACGGACGGCGTGTGGCACGCGATCGCATTCGGCGGTCACGGGATGGCGCCCACCACCGTCGCCGGCGAAGCGCTCGCCGCCGCGCTGGCCGGGGAGCGGCCCGTGCCGGAGGGTTTCGCCGCGTTCGGGCTCACGCGCACGTTCGGGCTCGCGGGACTCGCCGCCGCGCAGCTCACGTACACCGCTTACCAGGCCCGCGACGCGCTCGCGTCGTGCCGGCGCTGAGCGGCGGCAGCAGCCGAAACCGCACGGCCGATTAGAACGAAAGGTCGGCCGGGCCGGCATTTCCCGCATGCTAGAATGGATTTTTCATGCCGCCGCGAACCCACAACAAAGTCACATGAAAGCTGGAAGCAAGGCCGCCACGTCCGAAAGCCGCGCACTTGCGACCGATGCGCGGCGCAAATACGATCCCGAGCAAACCAAGCGCAACATCCTCGACGTCGCCACGCAGGAGTTTTCCGCGATGGGCCTCGCCGGTGCGCGCGTCGACGCGATCGCCGAGCGTACGAACACGACGAAGCGGATGCTGTACTACTACTTCGAAAGCAAGGAAGGCCTGTACGAGGCCGTGCTGGAGAAGGTGTACGGCGACATCCGCGCACTCGAGCAGGAACTGCACGTCGGCGACATGGAGCCGCGCGAAGGCATGCGCCGGCTCGTCGAATTCACGTTCGACTATCACGACAAGCACCGCGACTTCGTCCGCCTCGTGTCGATCGAGAACATCCACGGCGCGAAGTATCTCGAACAGCTGAAGTCGTTCAAGAACCGCAACGTCAGCATCATCAAGACGCTCGAGGAACTGCTAGAGCGCGGTGCGGCGAGCGGTGCCTTCCGCAAGGACATTGACGCGTTCGACCTGCATCTGCTGATCAGCTCGTTCTGCTTCCACCGCGTGTCGAACCGTTATACGTTCGGCGCCGCGTTCGGCCGCGATCCGTCGGCGCCGCGGCTGCGCGCGCGACATCGCGAGACGATCACCGACTCCGTGCTGCGCTACGTCGCCGCGTAGGCGCACCGCGCGATTCCGCCCGAAGGCCGGCCGGCGAGCATTCCACTCGCCGTCCGGCACACCTCCCGAACGTCGCCGCGCCGCCTGCAACCGGCATGAGCCGAGCGCACGCCGCGCACTTCTTCATGCCGCCTCACGCCGCGCGTGCGTCGCGGGCGAGTCCGTCGGCACGGTCGACGCCAGCGCGATCCGCGCCTTCTCTTCCGGGCTTCCCGCCACGTAATATTTCTTCGCCCAGCTCGAATCCGTTGCCAGCGCGAGCTGCCGCTGCGCACCGGCGCCATGCCGTTTCGTTTCGATCGACAGCGCCCGCGCGCGGTAGTGCTCGTAGAGCCGCAGGAATTCCGCGAGATAGATCGCCGCGATCCGCGTGTCGCGAATCTCGAGCAGGTTCTCGTCGTTGTACTGCTCGGAGTTGCGGCTCATGTTCGCCGAGCCCGTATAGACGATCGGGTTCGCGGCTTCCGCATCGATCACGATGAACTTGTGGTGGATCACGACCGGCGGATACATCGGCGCCGGCTCGCCCGGAAAGAGGCGCAGCTCCGGTTCGAAACCCTGCGGCACCGTTGCCGGCGAAAAATAGGCGGCATCGATCACGTCGCGCCGATCGCGCTGGCGATGGTAAAGCTCGAGGTTCGCGAGCGTCGCCGCATCGAGCGACTGCCCGTCGTGCTGCGCGGCATCAGCCTTCGTCGCGCTACCGACGTTGATGCGGTTCACCAGGCCGAACATCATCAGGCCGCGGTCGCCGGCTGCAAAGCATGCGTCGCGCAGCGCAGCGTCAGTCGGCATGAACAGGCAGAACGACACCGAATGCTTCGCGGCCGCGATCGCGGCGACGATCGTATCGATCTCGGTGCGCTGCCCCGCCGGCTCCGGCGAAAACGCGACGCGCACTTGCGCGCTGCCGATCGTCATCGGCGCCGACCAGCCCGCCGACAATTTCGCCGTCTCCGCGATCGGCGGATTCGCAGCCAGCGCGTGCGCACGCGCGTTGTACAGCGCCGCGAGCGCCGGCGAATCGAATGCGTGCAGCACGTTCGCCTGCTCCGTCAGCCCTTCGGTCGTGAAGTTCGCGGAACCGGTCAGCACGCGCGTGGGCGTCACCGCGGTGACCACATTCGCCGGTGCGTCGGTCACGATGAACTTGTCGTGCATGATGTGCGTCCGGTCGCGCGGCGCGAGCGTCGCGAGGCCCTGCAGCGCGTCGACGGCCGGCTGGTTCGGCGACGGCAGCGGCGGCTTGCCCTTGCGCGCGGTCTCGTGCGCGTCGTAGACGATCGCGAGCGACGCTTCGCCATGTTGCCGTCCGAACGCCTCGAATGCGGGCAGCGCCCACAGCGTGTCCGTCAGATGATAGACGGCCGACACCGCGCGGGACGCGGGGTCGAGCATCGCCGCGAACACCTGTTCCATGTCGTTCGCGAGCCACGTGCGCAGCTTCAGTGCCTGGTCCGCGCTCGGCGCCGCATCCGGCGCGAGACCCAGTGCCGCGACCTGCTTCGCGAACGCCTGCGAGCTGACGACCGCACGGTTGAACCACGTACCGACGCCATCCACGACGTGAGCGGGCAACACGATCTCGCACACGCCGGCCTCCGCATCGAGCACCTGCAGGTGCTCCGGCGTGCCGACGACCGGATAGACGTCATAGCGGAATGACGCATCGCGGTCCTGCGGATCGATGCGCGCGTCCCACCACATGAATTTCTGGATCGGCGCCTGGTCGGTCGGTGCGTCGCCCTGCGTGTCGGCGGCCGGGCCGTCGAACGTGAGCCGGTTCGGCAGCCAGCTGTTCGGCGCCCGCGTCTTGCCGTCGGCCGTCCAGAAACCCGGCGTGCGCCGGATCGCGAAGCCGAGGAAGTCGGTGCGCGACGCCGCGTCGGGCCAGTCGAAGGCCAGCAGGACCAGGGTCGGAGAAAGATAGCTGCGTACGCTGACGGTCATTCGTTGCTCCTGCCGGGCGGCCCGGTCGAGATGAATGAGTCAGTGTTGACGGTGGTTCTTCCCGTGCGATGACGGTTCGATGAACCTTGTATGTCGGACGCGCGTCAGTCGCACACGAGCAGCTCGATGCCGCGTGCGGTCAGCGCGCGGCGCACGGCCTTGTCCGGCGCGCGCTCGGTGACGAGGTAGCGCGCGGCCGACGTGCCGTTGATCCGCACCGGCGTCACGCGGCCGAACTTCGAATGGTCGGCAACGATGATCGCCGTGCCGGCGGCCGCGATCATCCGGCTGCGCACTTCGGCCGCGAGCCGCGAGTAGTCGGTGCAGTCGCCGTCGGCCGTGATGCCGCCCGCGCCGACGAACGCGAAATCGACATGGTATTGCGCGAGTTGCTGGATCGTATCGAGCCCGAACGTCGCGTCCTCGTCGTCGGACAGTTCGCCGCCGAGCAGCGTCACGCGATTGCCGTTGCGCCGCGCGAGCACGAACGCCGTGCGCCAGTCGTTCGTGTAGATCGACAGCCGGTGCCGGTCGGCCAGCGCGAGCGCGACCGCATGCGGCGTGCTGCCCGAGTCGATCAGCACCGATGCGTCGTCGGGCACGAATTCGGCCGCGCGTCGCCCGATCGTGCGCTTCGCTTCGGCGTTCGCCGCTTCACGCTCGGACAGGCTCGGCTCGCGGCGGTCCGCTGCCAGCGCGCCGCCATGCGTCATCACGAGCAGGCCGCGCGCCGCGAGCGCATTCAGGTCGCGCCGGATCGTCTCGCGCGACACGTCGAGCGAGCGCACGAGTTCGGCTACCGACAGCGCGCCCGATCGTCCGAGCTCCGACAGAATGTATTGATGACGTTGTTCCGCCAGCATCGCAATGCGCCCGAGGCGACTGGTAATGGGTAAGCCGAGCATTGTATTACGGCCGCTTGACCGCCATTTGACGGCGGTGCGGCTGGCGGTCGTCGCGTTTCACGAAAGCGAAATTCTGTATTGCCCGATGCGCGCGAATCGGCACGGCAAGCGGTTGCTACACTTTGCGTTTCGCCGAACGACAAACCATAAAGGGGCTTGGGGAATGTATCGCAAAGGCAGTGTGCTCGAAATCCAGTTTTCGCCAGAACGACTCAACGACGGAGCGGGCGATCCATACTGGATCGACCTGACGCTCGACGAGGCGCGCCGGCTTTACGAACAGCTCGCTGCGCGCTTCGCGACCGACGCGCGCGCGAACCAGCCGCTCGACACGTTCTCGCTCGACTGATCGCCCGTCCCTTCCGCGCGCCACGGCGCGCTTTCATGCCGCAGCACCTTCATCCGGCTGGCCGGTAACGGAATGGCCGGCGCGCCGCCGCGCTCGCGGCACGTCACGCCCACGGCCAACGCGCCGCGCACGGCAACCGCATGCAGCGCGCACGCGCCACGAGCAAGTGCAGAATCCGACAAGACGGCGGCATCGGCTCGACCGATACTGGCCAACTTCACGATTCGTCCGGCCGTATCGCGGCCCGCCACGCATGTTTACCTCGCTCGTCGCCGCGGCGTTCGTCGCGCTGTGGTCCACCGGCTTCATCGTCGCACGGGCAATCAAGCCCTACGCCGATCCGAACCTGTTCCTGCTCGCACGTTTCGCCGGCACGGCCGTGCTGTTCGGCGCGGTGGCGCTCGCCGCGCGCGCGCCGTGGCCGGCCCGCCGCGAATGGCCGCGCCACCTGATCGCGGGCGCGCTGCTGCAAGGCGTCTATCTCGGCGCCAGCTACTGGGCCGTCGCGCAGGGACTGAATGCGGGCGTGATGGCGTTGCTCGGCGCACTGCAGCCGCTCGCCACCGCCGTGCTCGCAGTGCCGCTGTTCAATGAGCGCCTGCCCGCGCGCGGCTGGCTCGGGATGGCACTCGGGCTCGCCGGCGTCGCGCTCGTGCTCGCGCCAAAGGTCGCGGGCGGCGTCGCGCCGCCACCGGGCGCCGCGCCCGCGTGGTTCGTCGTGGCCGTGTCGATCCTGTCGGTCGGCTCGATCACCGCCGGCTCGCTGTATCAGAAGGGCAAGCTCGCGCAGAACGACCTGCGCACGGCCGTCGCCGTGCAGAACCTCGGCGCGGCGATCGTTGCGGCCGTCTTCGTCGCGCTGCTGCACGAAACGCGCTGGATCGGCGCGCCGGCGCTGTGGATATCGCTCGTGTGGGGCGTCGTGTTCCTGTCCGGCGGCGCGGTCACGATGCTGATGTGGATGCTGCGGCGCGGCAACGCCGCGCGCGCGACGTCGTTGCTGTTCCTCGCGCCGCCGCTCGCCGCCCTGCAGGGCTATCTGCTGTTTGGCGAAACGCTCGCGGCCGTCCAGCTCGCCGGCTTCGGGCTCGCGCTGGCGGGCGTCGTGCTCGCGCGGCGCTGACGCGGGCGAGCGAAAGGAGGAAGCGTCCGTCACCGCGCCCCTTCCATGCATCGAAACGAAGCATCCGCGTGCACGCCGGAGTCGACGCGCCCCGCGCGCTGCCCCATGACGATGCAGCGCGTCTCGCCAATGCAACGCGCGGTCGCCGGATCGCATGCCCGGCGCGGCGCCGGGCCGCGATTGCGCTTATGATGGGCGCCTTGCATTTCGTTCCGGAACCACCCTCCATGACATCCGCCGATTACGCCAGCCGCCAACGCGCGATCATCGCCGAACTGAACGTCACCCCGCACTTCGACGTCGATGTTGAGATCGCCCGGCGCGTCGACTTCCTCGCGCAGTACCTTCGTTCGACCGGCTTGCGGACCTACGTGCTCGGCATCAGCGGCGGCGTCGATTCCTCGACGGCCGGACGGCTCGCGCAGCTGGCGGTCGAACGGCTGCGCGCCGACGGCTACGACGCCCGCTTCATCGCGATGCGCTTGCCGAACGGCGTGCAGAACGACGAAGCCGATGCACAGCGCGCGCTCGCGTTCGTGCGCGCGGACGAGACGTTCACGGTCGACGTGAAGCCGGCCGCCGACGCGATGCTCGCATCGCTCGTCGCCTCCGGCCATGCGTTCGAAAACCCGGCACAGCAGGACTTCGTGCACGGCAACATCAAGGCACGCGAGCGCATGATCGCGCAGTACGCGGTCGCCGGCGCGCGGCGCGGCATCGTGATCGGCACCGACCACGCGGCCGAATCGCTGATGGGTTTCTTCACGAAATTCGGCGATGGCGGCGCGGACGTGCTGCCGCTCGCCGGCCTGAGCAAGCGCCGTGTGCGTGCGGTCGCCCGCGCGCTTGGCGGTGACGAACTGATCGTGATGAAGGTGCCGACGGCCGACCTCGAGGAACTGCGTCCGCTGCGCCCCGACGAGCACGCGTATGGCGTCACCTACGACGAGATCGACGATTTCCTCGAAGGCAAGCCCGTGGCCGACAGCGTGTACGAAACGGTGCTGCGCTTCTACGACGGCTCGCGCCACAAGCGCGCGCTGCCGTACACGCCGTTCGACTGGCCGGCCGCGTAAGCCGGCGCCGTCGCCATCGCCGCAACACCATGCCGCGCCGCGCGGAACCTGGCGGTTACGCGCGGCACGTGCAAGATGGGCAACGCTACGCGTGCCCGCCCGTCTTCTTCGCTTGGAGTGCGCGAATCCGCATCCGCGCGCCCGTATCGCTGACCGTCGCGTCGTACATCGTCGCGAGATCGCGTTTGAGCGCGGTGCGCGAACCGCCGTCGAGATACACCATGTGCCCCGACGGATAAAAGCGCGCGGACAGGTTCTGCCGCACTTTCTGATCCTCGAGCGGCATCTGCTGCAGGTCGATCACGGTCTGGTAGAACGGCGTGACGAAATCGTAGAGGCCGTTCGCCGACAGCACCTTCAGGTCGACGTTCAGCGCCATCACCGCGGCGAGATCGCCGGCCGTATAGAGGATCACGTTCCCCTTCGCATCGATGCCCTGCTGCGCGCCGGTCGGATCGATATGGCTGAAGTCCCAGTTCTGGAACGCCTGGTCGTTCAGGTCCGTGAACGCGGAATTCGACGTGAACTTCAACTGCTCGTTCAGGTAGCTGTTCCACATCGCCGTGTAGACCCCCGTCACGGCCGTCATCGTCGGGTCGTTGCCGCCCGAGTTCGGATCGATCTTGCCGGCGATGCCCGACGAGATCCCGGTCACGCGGCCGTCGTACGAACCGAGCGCGAGCCCCTGCGCGTGCAGCAGCGTCGTCAGGAACAACGAATTGCCACGCGCGTCGTAGCCCGCGATGTCGAGCCCCCAGGTCTGCAGCGTCGCGGTGTCGATGCCCGTGTAGTCCGACAGCTTCTGCACGGCGGCCGGATCGGCATGCGGCACGTTGCGCAGTGCGCTCAGGTAGTCGGTACGCGCAAACTGCGCGACTTCCTCGACGAACGTGCCGAGATCGGTCGGCGCGGGCGTGACGCCGAGCTTCTTGTGATACCACGCGTCGGCCGCTGCGGTCGGCAGCGCGCCGACCGGGTTGCCGGCCTGCCGGTAGTCGAGGATCGACGACTGCAGCGTGATGCCGTTCAGGTCGACGCCGTCCTCGTGCAGCTTGTACGCGAGCACGCAGCTGCGCGCGGTGCCGTACGACTCGCCGAACAGGTATTTCGGCGAATTCCAGCGGTTGTTCTTCGTCAGGTAGCGCTTGATGAACTGCTTCAGCGAATTCGCGTCCTGGTCGACGCCCCAGAAGTTGCGGTTCTTGTTCGGCGCGACGGCCGCCGAATAGCCGGTGCCGACGGGGTTGATGAACACCAGGTCGCTGTGGTCGATCATGCTGTCCGGATTGTCTTCCATCTGGTACGGCGCAGGCGGCGTGAACCCCGGCATCGAGGTCTTGATGCGCTTCGGCGCGAACGAGCCGAGCAGCACGAACACCGACGACGACCCGGGACCGCCGTTGTAGAAGAACGTGACGGGCCGCGTTTCCTCCTTCGCGCCGTCGGCCGTGAACGCGACGTAGAAGATCTTCGCGGCCGGCTGCGAACTACTCGGATCGACCGTCACGAGATGGCCGGCTGTCGCCGTGTACGCGAGGCGCTTGCCGTCGATCAGGATCGTGTGGTGCGTGATCGCAGCCGCTTCGGTCGTGTCGGTGACCGAGTCGTCGGGGCCATTGCCGTACGCGACCGGATCGAAGAACGGCTGGTCGCGGCCGTGGCTCAGCGCGACCGGATTGATGGTCGGCGGCACGCCATGCGAATTGTGGTCGCCGTGATGCAGCGGATACACGCCGCCGGAAGATGCGGAATCGATGCCCATCGTGCTGCTCCTGGAGGTGAGAAAAAGGCGCGGGCCGGAAGCCCGCGCCATACGAAAAGCCGTGTACCGCGGCCGTCAGCTCGACGGCTTGCGCGTCAGGATCGCCGCGAGCTGCGCGCCGTTCGGGCTGCCGAGGCCCGTGCACGCATCCCAACCCTGCGCGGCCGCATACGCGCCGTTCGAGCCGTGCGTGATGTCGCGCAGCGCACCCGGGTTCTTGTAAAGCACCGGGTTGACCCAGCCGACGGCCGCACCGCCCGCCGCCGCATTGATCCGTGCGATCAGCGCGGCCCACAGTGGCGCGACCGCGCTCGTGCCGCCCATCACCGTGGCCGTGCCCGCGATCGACACTTCGTAGCCCGTCTGCGGCGACGCATCGCCGGCGACGTCCGGCACGCCGCGCTTCGCGAGCGGTGCGCTGCTGCCATCGGCGCGCGTGACGGTCAGCCCCTGCTGCCACGCCGGCAGGTCGAACAGCGTGCTGACACCGCCCCCGCCCGCGCCGCCGCCGGCCGCCTCGTCGTTCCACGTGACCTCGCTGCGAATGCCCTGCCCGGGCAATGCATCGAGCTGCGTGCCGCCGCAGCCGAGCACATACGGGCTCGATGCGGGAAAGTCGACGTGATCGGCGCCGTCCTGCAGCCCGTCGCCCGAGCCGCTGTCACCGGATGCCGCGCACACCGTGATGCCCTGCGCGGCCGCTGCCTGCAGCACGCGGTTGAATGCCTGCGCGGATTGCGCCTGCCAGATCGCCTCCGGGCCGCCCCAGCTGATCGAGATCACCGACGGTTTGTTGGTCCTGTCGCTGACGGCCGCGTTGACGGCCTGGACGAAGCCCGCGTCGCTGTTCGGCGCGAAGTAGACGGCGATCTTCGCGGCCGGCGCGATTGCGCCGGCAATCTCGATGTCGAGCGCGACTTCGCCGTCCGGGCCGCTCGGGTCGCCGGTCGGTGTGTTGCGGCCGGTGCCGACGTTCACGTCGACGAGCGTCGGCGGCGTCTTGATGCCGAGCCCGTGGAAATACTGCTGGATGTCGGCCGCGCGGTAGCCTCCGCCGAGCTCGATGATCGCGATGCACTGCCCGGCACCGTCGCCGGCCGGGAAGCCGTACAGCGACGCCAGCTGGATCGGGGTGAACGTGACGCCCGCCGCGCCGCCGCGTGCGGGCTTGAACGGCGGTCGCAGCCGGAAGTGCGGCCGCGCCTGGGGCCGGCTGTCGAGGCCGAGCACGGCCGTGACGACATCGCCGAGATCGTCGGGCAGCGCGATCGGGCCGGAGCGGCCGCGATACTGGCCGATCGACTGATGCTCGAAGCGCTCGAGCTTGACGCTGAACGCGGCTTCGAACTGCTGGATCGTGCCGGACAGGACGACGACGCTTTCAACGGGATCGACGCGATCGACCGTCAGCTGGTGGTGACGCGCGAAGTCCTCGGCCTTGCGAATGTCGTCGGGATTGGCGGAAAAGCGTTGCGCGAAGGTTTCGCGCGACACCGGTTTCGCTTGCGCGTCACCGGCGGCGAGCTGGTGGACCAACGTATCGAGTTGCCCTTCTTCCTGCCGCCGCAACATGATCGTGACGTGGATGCGTTCTGCCGGATCGCACGGGCCGAGGCACTTGGACTCGGCGACGATTCGGGGTTCACGGTCGGCGTGAAGATGCCTTGCCATGTTCAGACCCTCCTTGGTACCGCGTTGCACGGAACAGCCAGGAAATCGGACATGGCCGGCGGAAGTCGGTTCCGTTCGGTCAGTCGGTTCGCGAATGCGCGAAGTTGAAGGGAGTTTAGATCAGTCAGACGATTTGCGCGCACGCCCTTCTGCGGCGGGGCATGGCCACGAAGGCCGGCATTGCACGCGGCCTCTGTCGATCGTCACATCGCTGCCGAGCGGCAGCGATGTGACGATGCGGCTCAATCCATCGACAGCCGCAGCGCGAACCCGATGAGCGCAGCGGAAAACGTCCAGCGCTGGACCGTCTGCGCGAGCGGATGCGCGCGCATCCACGCCGCGATGCGCGACGCGCCGAGCACGCATGCGAGGTCGAAGCACACGCCGGCCGCGACCAGCAGCGCGCCGAGCTCGAACATCTGCCACACGACGGGCCCGGCCTCGGGGCGCACGAACTGCGGTAGCAGCACCGAGCAGAACAGCAGCGCCTTCGGATTCAGCAGGTTCGTCAGCAGCCCCTTGAAGAACGACTGCCGCAGTTCGCCCGGGGCCGCCTCGTCACCGTCGCCGAGTGTGAACACCGGGGAGCGGAACACCTGGATCGCGACGTACGCGAGATAAAGCGCGCCGCCGTAACGGATCGCCTCGTACAGCCACGGCGCGCTGCGGATCAGCGCCGCGACGCCGCACGCGGAGAGCGTCACGTGCGCGGTGCGCGACAGCGAAAGGCCGGCGGCCGCCGCCATGCCCGGGCGCACGCCACGGCCGATGCTGGTCTGCAACACGAGCGCCATGTCGGGCCCGGGCACCGCGTAGATGGCCGCCAGCGCGGCGAGATAAATCAACAGCAAATGCGTGGAAATCATGGTCTGCCCCCGTCCTCCAATGACGATATGTTGCCGCTGAAGGTAGAGGGATTACTGGCCATCTTTGGCTCAGAATTGGCGATCCATAGCGGAATCCGCCACAATTACGGAATCCAGACAAGGATTCCGCCAACATGACCGAACTCGACAAAACCGATCGCGCGATTCTCGCTGCGGTGCAGCGCGACGGCCGCCTGCCGATCGCGCGTCTCGCCGATTCCGTCGGCCTGTCCGAAACGCCGTGCGCGCGGCGCCTGAAACGTCTCGAGAACGACGGCTACATCGAGCGCTACCGCGCGCAGTTGTCACGCCAGGCGCTCGGCTTCGGCGTCGTCGCGTTCGTGCTGGTTCGGTTCGCGACGCACGATCGCAAGGTCGCCGACCGGTTCGAACGGGAAGTGCTCGGCATCGAGCGGATCCTCGCGTGCCACAACGTCGCGGGCACGGCCGACTACCTGCTGCAGGTGGTCGCGCGCGATCTCGACGACTACGGCACGTTCCTGCGCGACTCGCTGCGGATGCTGCCTGGCGTCACGTCGATCGAATCGGCGCTGTCGTTGCGGGAGGTGAAACACGATGCGGGGTTGCCGGTGCCGTGATGCAGACAACGGCTCGCTCCGGCGTGACACTCGTCCACATTGCCGGCGTTGTCCGACCTCGCGCGGCCTCACGCGGCCTCACGCGGCCTCACACGACGTCGGGCGACTGGTGCGCGCGCTCGAGATCCTCGAGGAACGCCTCGACGAGCGGATCGCCGCGCCCGTCGCGCGCCACGACCATGTGGAACGTGACCTCGTAATGCAGCCGATCCGGGTTGAGCGGCGCGAGGAGCCCCTGCGCGACATACGGCGCCGCGAAGTGCTGCGGCAGGTAGCCGAGGTGATGGCCTGACAGGATCAGCAGCGCGACCGCCTCCATGTTGTCTGCGGTCGCGCTCACGCGATCGGGCGTCGTCGACATCTGCGCCTCCGGCAGCGGATACGAGCGCCAGGCCCATTCGAATCCCGCGACGTCGGCCGGCGTCAGCGCGCCAGCGCGTTCGAACAGCGGATGGCCGCGACCGCAGTACGCGACCTGCCGCTCGATGAACAGCGGCGTGTAGTGCAGCGTCGGCACGCGATGCCAGAAGTAGCCAACCGCGATCTGGATCTCGCCGTTCAGCAGTTTCTCCTCGAGATCGCCCGGCGCACGCACCGAGATCGAGAAGCGCACGGCCTCGTCGCGTGTGCGGAACGCGGCGATCGCCTCCGCGATCCGCGCGTTCTGGCTGACCGGCGTATGGCCGATCAGGCCGATACTCAGCGTACCGACCAGCTGGCGGTCCATGTGCCGCGCGGCCATCCCGAATTCGTCGAGCGCGGCGAGCAGCTTGCGGCTCATCGCGTGGAACCGCTCGCCCTTCGGCGTGAGCCGGAAGCCGCTGCGGCCACGCTCGCACAGCCGGTAGCCGAGCCGCGTCTCGAGCGACGACAGTTGCGCGCTGATCGTCGACTGGCCGACGTTCAGCATCGCCTGCGCCGCCGACACGCCGCCCGCGTCCGTGACCGCGAGAAACACGCGGATCAACCGCAGATCGAGGGTCGACAGATTCCCCAGCACGCTATTCCCCTTCCATACATCGATGAAAATCGATGTTTACGTCGATATCTTCGCATTCTTCTTTCCCGCCGGACGCGTAAAACTATGCGCCAAGCCGCGTCGAATGATACGGCAACCCCACATCGGAAGAGACAAGCCCATGAACGACCACACCCATTTCCAGCCGCTCGGCGGCAATGAAATGCCGCGCAGCGGCGGCATCGCGACGATGATGCGCCTGCCGCACGTGGCGAGCGCCGAAGGCCTCGACGCGTGTTTCGTCGGCGTGCCGTTCGACCTCGGCACCTCCAATCGCACCGGCGCACGCTTCGGCCCGCGCCAGATCCGCACGGAATCCGTGCTGCTGCGCCCTTACAACATGGCCACGCGCGCCGCGCCGTTCGATTCGCTGCAGATCGCCGACATCGGCGACGTCGCGATCAACCCGTACAACCTGCACGATTCCATCGCGCGCATCGAGACCGCGTACGACGCGATTCTCGCGCACGACTGCAAGCCGATCACGCTCGGCGGCGACCACACGATCGCGCTGCCGATCCTGCGCGCGATCCACCGCAAGCACGGCAAGGTTGCATTGATCCACGTCGATGCACACGCCGACGTGAACGATACGATGATGGGCGAAAAGATCGCGCACGGCACGCCGTTCCGCCGCGCGGTCGAGGAAGGCCTGCTGCATGGCGACAAGGTCACGCAGATCGGCCTGCGCGGCACCGGCTACGCCGCCGAGGATTTCGACTGGTGCCGCGAGCAGGGCTTCCGCGTGGTCCAGGCCGAGGAGTGCTGGAACAAGTCGCTCGCGCCGCTGATGGAAGAAGTGCGCGCGCGCATCGGCGACACGCCCGTCTACATCACCTTCGACATCGACGGCATCGACCCGGCCTACGCACCGGGCACCGGCACGCCGGAAATCGCCGGCCTCACGGTGCCGCAGGCGCTCGAGATCATCCGCGGCGCGAAGGGGCTGAATATCGTCGGTTGCGATCTCGTCGAAGTCGCGCCGCCGTACGACCCATTCGGCACCACCGCCCTGCTCGGCGCGAACCTCGCCTACGAGTTGCTGTGCGTGCTGCCCGGCGTCGCGTACCGCGACTGATCCCGGCGCACAACCTATTCAAAATCAGAGGATTCCAGAGGAGCACATAACAGATGGGGACTGCCATCAAGCAACCGAAGCGGGCTGCGCTCGCTTCGTTCGTCGGCACCACGATCGAATGGTACGACTTCTATAGCTACGCGACCGCCGCCGCCATCGTGTTCGGGCCGCTGTTCTTTCCCGGCGAAAGCCGTTTCGTCAGCCTGCTCGCGTCGTTCGGCTCGTTCGCGGTCGGCTTCTTCGCGCGGCCGCTCGGCGGCGTGATGTTCGGCTATCTCGGAGACCGCTTCGGCCGCAAGCGCTCGCTGCTCGCGACGCTGATGCTGATGGCCGTGTCGACGGTCGCGATCGGCCTGCTGCCGACCCATGCGCAAGCCGGCGTGATGGCACCGATCCTGCTGGTTCTGATGCGCGTGCTGCAAGGTATCGCGGTCGGCGGCGAATGGGGCGGCGCGGTGCTGCTCGCCGGCGAGCATGCGCCCGAAGGCAAGCGCACGTTCTTCGCGTCGTTCGCGCAGCTCGGCAGCGCGAGCGGCCTGATCCTGTCGATGCTCGCGTTCGGTGCGATCAGCACGCTGTCGAAGGACGACATGATGAGCTGGGGCTGGCGCGTGCCGTTCCTCGCGAGCGCCGTGCTGCTGGCGGTCGGCTTCGTGATCCGCGCGAGCGTGTCCGAGTCGCCCGAGTTCGAGGAAGTCAGGAAGAGCGGCAACACCGCGCAGAACCCGGTGCGCGAGGCACTCAAGTACTGGCCGCTGCTGCTGCTCGCGATTGGCGCGAACGTGTACGGGATCGCCGGCGTGTATTTCAGCAACATCTTCATGATCAGCTACGCGACGCAGTTCCTGTCGCTCGACCGGTCGATGGTGCTGCATTGCATGACGATCGTCGCCGTGCTGCAGTTCGTCGTGCAGCTCGCGGCCGCGTTCATCGCGCAGCGCTTCGGCACGACGCGCGTGCTGCTGATCACCGGCGCCTGGGCCGCGATCGTGCCGTTCGTGATGCTGCCCCTCGTGCACATGGGCACGCCGCTGTCGATCACCGTCGGCGTCGGCCTCGCGACGCTCGCGGAATCGGGCTACTACTCGGTGGTCGCAGGTTTCGTCAGCGGCATCTTCATCGCGCGCATCCGCTACACGGCGATCTCGATCGCGTACCAAGTGTGCGGCGCGATCGCAGGCGGTCTCACGCCGCTCGTCGCCACGCTGATCGCACAAAACACCGCGCCGCAATGGTGGCCGCTCGCGATCCAGTATACGAGCGCCGCCGTGTTGTCGTCGGTGTGCGTGTGGCTGATCTCGCGCCGCGTCAGCATCGACGATGCCGGCGCGCCCGGCAAGTCGGACGAAGCGCTGCCGAGCGGCGCACGCACCGCGTAACCTCACGCAGCGGGCAGGCGGCCTCGCCTGCCCGTTTGCGGTGCGCGTACCGCGGTACGCCGCAACGTCCCCACCCCGCCGAACAAGCGGCCCACACATGCGGGCCGCTTGTTGCCATCCGATCGTCGATCGCGACGGCGTACACCCAGCGTTCGCGCGTTATCGCACCTGGCCGCGCAGCGTCTTCGCGGCGGCGACCATGTTCGTCAGCGCCGGTATCACTTCCGCCCACTGGCGCGTCTTCAGCCCGCAGTCCGGGTTCACCCACAGGCGCTCCGCCGGAATCCGCTCGGCCGCCTTCTTCATCAGGCCGACGATGTGATCCTGCGTCGGGATGTTCGGCGAGTGGATGTCGTACACGCCCGGCCCGATCTCGTTCGGATACCTGAAGCTGTCGAACGCGTCGAGCAGCTCCATGTCCGAGCGCGACGTCTCGATCGTGATCACGTCCGCGTCCATGTCGGCGATCGACGCGATGATGTCGTTGAATTCCGAATAGCACATGTGCGTATGGATCTGCGTATCGTCCTGCACGCCATTCGCGGCGATGCGGAACGACTCGACCGCCCACCGCAGGTACTCGCCCCATTGCGCGCGGCGCAGCGGCAGCCCTTCGCGCAGCGCAGCCTCGTCGATCTGGATCACGCGCACGCCGGCCTTCTCGAGATCGAGCACTTCGTCGCGGATCGCCAGCGCGAGCTGGCAGCACGACACCGAACGCGGCTGGTCGTCGCGCACGAACGACCAGTTCAGGATCGTCACCGGGCCGGTCAGCATGCCCTTCATCGGCTTGCTCGTCAGCGACTGCGCATACGCGATCCATTCGACCGTCATCGCCTTCGGGCGGCTGATGTCGCCGAACAGGATCGGCGGCTTCACGCAGCGTGAACCGTACGACTGCACCCAGCCGAACTGGCTGAATACATAGCCGTCGAGCTGCTCGCCGAAGTATTCGACCATGTCGTTGCGTTCGGCTTCACCGTGCACCAGCACGTCGAGCTCGAGCGACTCCTGCTCGCGCACGCTGCGCTCGATTTCCGCCTGCATCGCCTTGCGGTAGCCGGCTTCATCCAGCGCGCCCGCCTTGAACTGGCTACGCGCCAGGCGAATCTCGGCGGTCTGTGGAAACGAGCCAATCGTCGTCGTCGGGAACGCCGGCAGACTCAGGCGCGCCGACTGTTTCAGCGCGCGCTGCGTGTACGGGCTCGCGCGGTTGCCGAGTTGCGCGTCGATGCGTGCGATCGCGGCCTTCACCGCCGGGTTGTTCACGCGCGGCGAGCGACGGCGCGCTTCGATCGCGGCGGCGTTCGCGGTGAGCGCGTCGGCCACCTTGTCGCGGCCTTCGTTCAGCGCGGTCGCGAGCACCTTCAGTTCGTCGAGTTTCTGCAGCGCGAACGCAAGCCATGCACGGACCTCCGCGTCGAGCTTCTCCTCGCTCGCGAGATCGAACGGCACATGCAGCAGCGAGCACGACGGTGCGAGCCACAAGCGGTCGCCCAGTTGCTTCGCGAGCGGTTCGAGCCAGTCGAGCGTCGCGTTCAGGTCCGTCTTCCAGATGTTGCGGCCGTTGATCGCGCCCACCGACAGCACGCGGTCGGCCGGCAGTTCGCGCACGAGCGCGTCGATTTCGTCGCAGGCGTTGATCGCATCGATATGCAGGCCGTCAACCGGCAGCGAGGCCGCGAGCGTCAGGTTGTCCTGAAGCTGGCCGAAGTACGTCGCGAGCAGCAGCTTGATGCGGCGCGTCTCGAGCGTGTCGTACGCGGTGCGCAGCGCCAGGCGCCATTCGGCGTCGAGCTCGGTGACGAGGATCGGTTCGTCGATCTGCACCCATTCGACACCCTGCGCGGTCAGCGTGTCGAGCAGCGCGCCATATACCGGCAGCAGCTTCGGCAGCAGCGCAAGGCGATCGGAATCGTCCTTCGCCTTGCCGAGCCACAGATACGTGACGGGGCCGAGAATCACCGGCTTCGCGGCGACGCCCTGCGCCTGCGCTTGCGCCAGTTGCTGGAGCAGGCGCGACGGATCGAGCGAGAAGTTCGTGTCCGCGTGGAACTCCGGCACGATGTAGTGATAGTTCGTGTCGAACCACTTCGTCATTTCACCGGCGGCGACACCGCCGCAGCATGCCGCGTGTTCTTCCGCCGACTGCGCCGAACGGCCGCGCGCGACGCGGAAATAGTTGTCGAGCGCGTCGCCATGGAAGTCCTGCACGCGCTTCGGCAAGTTGCCGAGCGTGAAACTCATGTCGAGCACCTGATCGTAGAACGCGAAATCGCCGATCGGTACGAGATCGAGGTCGCGCTGGTCGTTCCAGTGGCGTTGGCGAAGTTCGGCGCCGAGGGCCTTCAGTTCATCGCGCGACGATTCGCCCTTCCAGTAGCGTTCGAGACCGAACTTGAGTTCGCGCTTCGCGCCGATGCGCGGAAAACCGAGGTTGTGTGTCGTAACCATGAAGCTGCCATCCAGAAGAAATTGAAGATCCGGCAGCCATCATAGGGATTTCATCCCATGAAATAAAATGGCATTATTTCATTAATCCATTAAAGTTGTTCATGTATCTGTTGGGTGAACGATCTCCATGCTGGAACGATTCCATCTCGTCGTGATCCGCGAAGTCGAGCGCCAAGGCTCGCTGACCGCGGCCGCCAATGCGCTGCATCTCACGCAATCGGCGCTCAGCCATACCGTCCGGAAAATCGAGCAGCAGCTCGGTACGCCGATCTGGGACCGGGAAGGACGCGGCCTGCGGCTCACGCAGGGCGGGCAGTATCTGCTGAAGCTGGCGAACCGGCTGCTGCCGCAGTTCGAACTCGCCGAGGAGCGGATGAAGCAGTACGCGAAGGGCGAGCGCGGCACGCTGCGCATCGGGATGGAGTGCCATCCGTGCTACCAGTGGCTGCTGAAGGTCGTGTCGCCGTACCTGTCGCGCTGGCCGGACGTCGACGTGGACGTGAAGCAGCGCTTCCAGTTCGGCGGCATCGGCGCGCTGTTCGGCCATGACATCGACGTGCTCGTGACGCCCGACCCGCTCAACAAGCCGGGGCTGCGCTTCGATCCCGTGTTCGATTACGAGCAGGTGCTCGTGGTCGCGGATGCGCATCGGTTCGCGAACGCCGACTACGTGACGCCCGAGCAGCTGACCGACGAGGTCCTGATCACCTATCCGGTCGAAACCGACCGGCTCGACATCTACAACCAGTTCCTGACGCCAGCCGGCATCGTGCCGCGGCGCCACAAGTCGATCGAGACGACCGACATCATGCTGCAGATGGTGGCGAGCGGGCGAGGCGTGGCCGCGCTGCCGAGGTGGCTTGCCGATGAATACGCGGACCGGATGCCGGTGGTGCCGGTCAAGCTCGGCAAGAAGGGCATTGCGAAACAGATCTTCCTCGGCATCCGCGAGGCGGATGCGTCGATCGACTATTTGGCCGCATTCGTCGCGCTGGCGCGCGAATCGACGTGGAGTGCGCCACGCATGCTGCGCTAGCCGCGCTCGCACACTACGCACTGCCGGCAGTCCGCATGTCGGTGCGCAGGCTCGTGTTCACTATATGGACGACGACGCGAGCCGTGCACGACATGTTGCGTCACGACGTTACGGCACCGCCCCCTTACACATCCGTAAGACCATGATTCGCCGTCCGTACTGTCATCAAACTGACTGCTAGCGAAAGCTAGGATCGGACGCGGTTCCTTTACGAGATGCCGTCATGAATCATCCTGCTTCGTCCGCGCCGAACAATTCGGGTTCAGTCGAACGTACCAGGCAGGTCGGCTATGCCGTGTTCCTGCTGGTGCTCGCATTCGGCGCCGCCTATATCGCCACGCACCTGATCGCCGATCTGTCGCCGGTCCGCGAAGGGTCGCTGTTCCCGTACCTCATGCTCGGCGCCGCGCTGCTGATCGCGCTCGGCTTCGAATTCGTCAACGGCTTCCACGACACCGCGAACGCGGTGGCCACCGTGATCTATACCCACTCGCTGACGCCCAACGTCGCGGTGATCTGGTCCGGCATGTGGAACTTCCTCGGCGTGATGGTCTCGAGCGGCGCCGTCGCGTTCGGCATCCTGCAGTTGCTGCCGGTCGAACTGATCCTGCAGGTCGGTAGCGGCGCAGGCTTCGCAATGGTGTTCGCGCTGCTGATCGCCGCGATCATGTGGAATCTCGCGACCTGGTATTTCGGGCTACCGTCGTCGAGTTCGCATACGCTGATCGGGTCGATCATCGGCGTCGGTCTGATGAACCAGTTGATGCACGGGCCGTCCGGCACAAGCGGCGTCGACTGGGGCCAGGCGCTCGGTGTCGGCAAGTCGCTGCTGTTCTCGCCGATCGTCGGCTTCCTGTGCGCGGCACTGCTGCTGCTCGTGCTGAAGGCGCTCGTGCGGATTCCCGATCTGTACAAGGAGCCGCCGAAGGATCAGCCGCCGCCGTTCTGGATTCGCTGCCTGCTGATCTTGACCTGCACGGGCGTGTCGTTCGCGCACGGATCGAACGACGGGCAGAAAGGGATGGGCCTCATCATGCTGATCCTGATCGGCACCGTGCCGACCGCGTATGCGCTGAACAAGGCCGTCACGCCAGCCGAAACGCAGACGTTCGTCGCCGTCGCGAACCAGGCTGCCGCGACGTTCGGGAAGTATACGAACGGCGTCGCGCCGTCCGCGAACCCGCGCGCCGACGTCGAACACTACGTGCAGCATCGTGAACTGACGCCCGCCGTGCTGCCTGCCGTGCAACAGCTGTCCACGTTGCTCGCGACCGCAGTCGGTACGTCGGGGTCAATGGCGGCGGTGCCGCAACGCGACGTCGACAACGTGCGCAACACGATGTATCTGGTATCCGAAGCGATTCGCCTGATCGAGAAGTCGGGGCAGCCCGCGCTCACCGCCGACGACAAACTCGCGATTGACAACTATCGCAAGCAACTCGACCACGCGACCAAGTTCATTCCGACGTGGGTGAAAGTCGCAGTCGCGATCGCACTTGGCCTCGGCACGATGGTCGGCTGGAAGCGGATCGTCGTGACCGTCGGCGAGAAGATCGGCAAGCAGCATTTGACGTATGGGCAGGGTGCGTCGGCCGAACTCGTCGCGATGCTGACGATCGGTGCCGCCGACGTGTACGGGCTACCCGTGTCGACGACGCACGTGCTGTCGTCTGGCGTCGCGGGCACGATGGCCGCGAACGGATCAGGGCTGCAGTGGAGCACGGTGCGCAGCCTCGTGCTCGCGTGGGTGCTGACGCTGCCCGCGTCGATCGTGCTGGCAGGCGGACTCTACTGGTTGTTCCGGTCAGTGGCGTGATCGGGCAAACGGTGGGTGGCCGGTGAGAGCCGGTCGCCTGCCGTGGAAGATTTCGCCGTCGCTTCTCCGCTTTTCCGCTTCGACACTTCTCGGCATTGAATGGGTTCTTGCCACGTCCTTGCCTTTTCCGCCTTTCCGGATTGAAGCGCAAGATCTGGAGCGCGCCGGCACACGGACGCCGCTAGACTGGGTTCATCAACTTTCATCGTGGCTTCAACCGTGCATGCGACGCTTGCGAATATTCCGCGCGAGCGTACGGCGCCACATCGCTGACGAACCGAGGTACGCCCGTGAATATCGCCAATCTGCAACCTGCCATCGAATCGACGGACATCGCGCAACGCGTCGATACAATCGACTGGCCGACTGTCGATGTCGAGCTCGATCGCTACGGATGTGCGCGAGTACCGGGCCTGATCTCCGCAAGCGAGTGCGATGCGCTCGCCTCGCTCTATCCGCGGGATGCGCTCTATCGTTCGCGCATCGTGATGGCACGGCACGGCTTCGGGCGCGGCGAATACAAGTACTTCGCGTATCCGCTGCCTGGCGTCGTCGCCGCGCTGCGCATGACGCTCTACCCGCATCTTGCGCCGATCGCCAATCGCTGGAACCAGGCACTCAGGATCGACGTCCGCTATCCGAAAGACCACCGGACATTCCTCGATCGCTGCCACGCGGCGGGACAGACACGACCGACGCCGCTGATCCTGCAATACGGTCCCGACGACTACAATTGCCTCCATCAGGATCTGTACGGCGAGCATGTCTTTCCGCTTCAGGTCGCCATCCTGCTGTCGGTACCTGGTCGGGATTTCACGGGCGGCGAGTTCGTGTTGACGGAACAGCGACCACGCATGCAGTCACGCGCGGAAGTGGTGCCGCTGACGCAAGGCGACGCGGTGATCTTCGCCGTCCACGGCAGGCCCGTGCAGGGAACGCGCGGCGTCTATCGCGTCAACCTGCGCCATGGCGTGAGCAGAATCCGAAGCGGCCACCGCCACACGGTCGGCATCATCTTCCATGACGCACAGTGACAGCCTGCGGGGTGCAACGTGATGTTGTCTCGCCATTCGGCATGCGGATGAGTTTGCGCAACAGGCACCGTGCATCATTGCGCAAGGATCGTTGTCTTGTGCCGTGCCGCCACCGCACGGTCTGCGCATCATCGGTGGTAACGGACGACGGGGCGCACTGCACTTCAGACGATCGTCGCCATGACGGATCGACGTTTCGAGTGAGCGACAATAATCTGGAGCCCACACCCGTCGCGACGCCAATGCAATGAGAAATCCTGCTTACCTGCGGGCCGCATTTGCCCGGAGGTGATCGCCAGCATTGGAAGCCAGCCGGGCATAGCCGGGCAATGTCAGCAGCGCGAGCACGCCCGCCGCAACGAACGCCCAGCGAAAATCGTCGAGCACGTAATGCATGCCGGCCGCGTCGCCACGCACCAACGCCGCCAACCGCAGCGACAACGCACCGAATGCAATCCCCATCCCGATCGTCATCTGCTGCGCCGCGCTCCACAGCGTGCTGGCCGCGCTCGTCTGTCGAGCCGGAATGTCCGCATATGCCAGCGTCGCGAGCGTCGTGAACTGCATCGACCGCGTGAGCCCGTAGACGAATACGACGAACAGCGTGACCGCCAGCGGCGTCGACGCTGTCAGCCAGCCACACGCGATCGTGAAGAGACCTGCGATCGTCACGTCGACGAGCGCAACGCGCCGGAAACCGAATCGGTCGAGGATCCACGACGTTCCCGCCTTCATCCCAAGATTGCCAAGCGCGCTCGCGAGCAGCAGCAGGCCGGACTGGAATGGCGACAGCCCGAAGCCGATCTGGAACAGCAGCGGCAGCAGATACGGCACGGCGTTGATCGCCATCCGCGTGATGGAGCCGGTGATCACCGTCACCGAGAATGTCGGCACTTTCAGCGTCGAGAAATCGAGCAGCGGATGCGCACAGCGTTGCCCGTGCATCCACACGGCGATGCCGAACAGCACGCTCGCGCCCACCAGAATACCCGCGCGCGTGAAGTCGACGTCCTCCTGGCCAGCCGCTTCGGTACCGATCAGCAAACAGGTCAGCGCAGCGCCTACCAGCACGAAGCCGACCCAGTCGAGCGGTCGTTGCTCGTCGGCACGTGTGTTCCGGACGATCAGCCAGGTACAGACGAGCGCAACAATACCGAACGGGACATTCAGCAGGAAGATCCATCGCCACGACGCGTAGGTCGTGATGAAGCCGCCGATGGGCGGCCCGACGACCGGCGCGACGATGCCCGGCCACGTAATCGTCGCGATTGCGCGCATCAGCTCGGCCTTCTCGGTGCTGCGAACGACGATCAGCCGTCCGACCGGCACCATCATCGCCCCGCCGACGCCCTGCAGCAGGCGCGCGGCCGTAAACGTCATCACGCCCTCGGACAGCCCGCACAGCACCGATGCGCCGGTAAATACGAAGATGGCGGTGGCAAACACCGTGCGCGAGCCGTAACGATCCGCAATCCAGCCGCTGATCGGGATGAACACCGCGAGCGCCAGCATATAGGCCGTTATCCCGAGGCTGAGCGCGTTCGGACCGACGCCGAACGAGCGTGCCATCTGAGGCAGCGCGGTCGCGATCACGGTCGTGTCGAGATACTCCATGAAGAACGTTGCAGCGACCAGATACGGCAAGAAGTCGGTCGTCCTACCACGGTGGGCAGGGCTATTAATCATGAATGGTGCGGGAAACGAAATACGAAGGACACCGAGTGCCGGCTATGCAGATGAACGCCAGGAATCGGGATGGATGGTGATATTACCCTGAGGGGCTGCTGGTCTGCTCTGCCGGGCATGCGCGAATGGACTTTATGCGCATAGATTTTTATGACGATATCGTGCTGCAGTCACCGAATGGCGTACGCGATCAGGTTGGCACGACACGTCGAGGGACGGAAACATCAATTCGGGCGCATTTTGCTCGAAAGTGACATTTTTCGACGATCATCGATCAATGTCGCACATCATCGGCCATCACGATGCCAGCTCCAACCGCCTTGCACTCGTCATTCCGCTCGTATTTCCGCCGCTCAAATGCAAAAACCCCCGCCTTGTCGGGCGGGGGTTCTTGGCTTAGGGAGCCTGACGATTACCTACTTTCACACGGGAATCCGCACTATCATCGGCGTAGAGTCGTTTCACGGTCCTGTTCGGGATGGGAAGGGGTGGGACCGACTCGCTATGGTCATCAGGCAA